>Ga0172379_10000146_pt1 | contig 192253 bp, 158 predicted proteins | sample GrowelOW334metaG_FD_119756 | JGI IMG/M metagenome (GOLD analysis project Ga0172379, IMG submission 119756) | Groundwater microbial communities from an aquifer near a municipal landfill in Southern Ontario, Canada - Groundwater well OW334 metaG | ecosystem: Environmental > Aquatic > Deep...
CACCTTCTGCTCCGGCGCGGTGAATTGTGTGATGACGCTCGCGCCTCTTTCGGAAACGCTGTAGGTGCCGAAGATCAGCAGGAACAGCACGTGCAGCAGCACCGCCACGAGGTAGAACGGCAGACTGCGAAACCGCATCATGAACGCATGGCTCGCCGTCTCCGGGTTGAACACTGATTGCGTTGGCGCTGGCACTTCTTGCATTGCGGGGGAAACTACACAGGCGTCTAACAAGCGGCAAGAGTTTTTCTGCCCGCCGCGTGTTCGCTAACGCGCGGCGTCCAGCTCGAAGCGGTGGGCGGCAAACTGGTCCAGCGGCAGGTTCAACGTCGTCTCGAAGGCCCGACGCTCGCCGGCGGCCAGACCGGTGAACAGAATCGGTTGCCGTCGCATGACCTTGCCGTGTCCGTCGAGGGCGACCAGCGCAACGACGACGAGCGAAAAATGCCGCGGGGTGCCGTTGCTGAGTTCGCCGGTCACGCGCGTGCCGCTGGCGTCCGTGTAGGCGGACGAACTGGCAAGGTTGAAGATTTCGATCTGGCCGGTGCCGCGCGGCATCGGGTTGTTGTGGAAGGTGAGGTTGACCGGCGGGATCGCCGCGTCGTCGCGAAACAGCAGGTTGCTGTCCGGCGACGGCAACGCCTTTTTCAGCGCGGCGGTCAGGTCGGTGACAAACTGCTGCTGCGTCTCGATGCGAAACCGCTCCAGCCGTGACCGCTGCCACCAGTCGAACAGGCAGAGCACAACGACGACGATCCCGACGGCTACGGCGATCTCGATAAAACGTTTGGATGGCAACATGACCTTGGCGCGAAGCTTACGGGTTCAACTCGACGATGTCCATCTTTGAGCGATTGTCCACACCGACGCCCATCTCGGCGGCGAAGCGCACGTGGCGTCCGCGGTCGCGCAGGCTCGGCATATTGGCCGCCTTGCGGCGTTTCTCAACGGCCTCCAGCGCCAGCGCGTCGAGCGCCACCGGGTCGCGGCTCAGCCAGATTTCGCCCGGCGTCCACGTCGCCTGCGGCTCAAACCGCGGCCCGCCGGCATACTGGGCCACGAGCGAGTCGAAGATGTTCAGCACCAGTTTCTCACTGATGGGAGGCCGCGAACAAAGCTCGGCGATACCGGCGTCGTAGTGCATGCTCTCGGTCTGGAACCGGCGGTTGTTGTCCACCGACCCCATCGCGATGTTGTAAAGACAGCCGGTGAGGCCGACGTGCTTGTTGTCCATGAGCACGGGGATGTTGATCAGTTTGGTCACCCGTTCGGTGACGATGCGCGAGTAATACGACCGCTCGCTGAGTTCGCGCTCACGGAATTCCAGGTCGCCCCAAATGATCGTGCCGACGTGCGGCACCTGGTAATACACCCGGCTGTCCCAGCCCGCGTTCGGCAGCGTGCCAAAACACAACGGCCCCTCCCCGCTGTCGCGAAGCTCCCAGCCCGCCACCACCAGATTCTCGTCAGACCGGTCCCAGATGATGATGTTCCTCGGCGACACGCCTGCGCGGCGCAGGCCGTTCACGACGGCATGCACAATCTCGTGGCGTGTGCCCATCGCCGGGCCGGGCAACGAATTGATCTTGATACCAACCACGTCCTCCGGTTTGACAAACTCGTGCCACGCCGCTGTGGCGTCCGCCGCCTGCGTCAGCGCGATCAGTCCCCGCTCAATCATCCGCGACACGCGCTCGGTTTGCGGCGAGTAGAATTCCACCGACCTCGCATCGCGAACGACGACCACGCGCGACCGCCGCGCCGCCTCCGCCGGCAGGTCGGGCAACGACGGCCTCTGCGCCCGGCACGGAGCAGCGGGCAGCAGCAACGCTCCTGCCATGCCGGCACCGAGCCGTCGCATGAAAGCTCGTCTTTGCATGAGGTGGTGGTTATCTTGACACACGGTGTCAGTCATGATAGCTGGCACACGCGCGGGAAGCATGAAAAAAGTGTTGGCACTATTAGTGGCGGTTGCGGTGTCGCTGGTGGCCGGTTGCGGGCCGCTGGATCCGCAGTCGCAGGTCAACGCCAGTGCCGAGGCGCTGGCGCGCGGCGACTCCACCAACCTCGTCCGCGCGGTCTATCTGCTCGAACAGGCCGCGCGCGACCTGCCCGGCGACGCCCGTTGCCAGAATCTCTACGGTCAGGCACTTTACGAGTTCGGCAAACCGAAGGAGGCGGCTGAGGCGTTCCAGAAAGCCGTCGTTTGCGACAAGAACAATCCCGCGTTTCGCTACAACCTCGGCCTCGCCGCTTATGCCCAGCGTGATTTCGCCACCGCGCTGGAGCAGTTCCAGAGCTGCACCGCGCTCGACCCGCGCAATGTCTCGGCTTGGCTGTTCCTTGGCGCGACCTACCTGAATCTGAACAAGCTCGACGAATCCTACCGCGCCACGCGCAACGCCTACGACATGGATCCGAACAGCGCGGAGGCGTTGTCCAACCTCGCCGTGATCTCCTGCCGCCGCGGCCGGCCGCGCGACGCCGAGACGTGGCTGAACAACGCGTTGCGTGTCACGCCCAACAACCCGCAAGTCGTGCTGAACATGGCGCGGCTCTATGAGATCGAACTCAAGGACAAGAAGCGCGCGTTGGAGTTCTACCGCCGCTACACCGCGCTCGCGCCCGACTCGCAGTTGCGGTTCACAGTGCTGCGCTCGACGCGCCAGTTGGAACTCGACCTGAACCTGCCGCCGTCGCCGTTGCCGACCGCCGTCGCGACCGCCATGGCCGCCACCAACGCGCAGCCGGTTGTTGCAGCGGCGCCGATCATCGTGAACACAAGCACGCCAACGCCAACGGTGACGCTGACATCGGAACTGCAACCGACCGCGCTCGACGCGTTGATCGCCCAACTGAAAGCCGCAGGCCGCAACCGCGACGCCGCCGAGGTTGCGCTCTCACTCGCCGACCACTACCAGCAGCAGCGCGACACCAACCGCGCCAGCGCCGCCTACGCTCAGGCCGTCGAACTGGATCCGTTGAATTCGCTCACACACTTCCGGCTCGGCGAGCTTCTCCTGCAACAAGGCCAGAAAGCGCCGGCGCTACAGAGCTTCCAAGAAGCCGCGCGCCTGAAGCCGGATTTCGTCGCTGCGCTGCGCCGCGCCGCGCCGCTCGCCGCCGAGGTCGGCCTGCCCGCCGTCGCCGTCGCTGCTTACAAGCGGATCGTGGAGATGGACCCGAACGACGCCAGCGCATTGTTTCACCTGGGCGATTTGCAGGATCGCTACCTCAAGAACCGCGCTGTGGCGGAGCAAACCTACCAGACGTTCCTGAAGAAATTCCCGACCGCCCCCGACGCCGGCACCGTGCGGTCGCGTCTCAGCAAGTCGAACACCGCCAGCCGCGAGAGCGCCAAGCCCATCGTCAGGCCTTCGTCGAAAGTGATAACTCGAACGGAGGAGCCGGCCCCGCCGAAGCTGCCGTTGCCCGCGTCGCCCCCCGCGCCGCTGGCGCCGCCAGCGCCGCCACCGGACCGACGCACGCCGCAGGAGCGTTATCAGGATGCGTTCGTATTGTTGCAACGCGGCGCCTTTGCCGAGGCCGCGCCGCAGTTCGAGGCACTGCTTCGGGTGGACCCAGGTTTTGCAAAAGCACACCTCGCGCTCGGCCAGATCTACTCGCAGCGGGCCGAGACAAGAGACAAAGCACGGCAACACTATTTCCAATTCTTCCAGATGCGCCCCGACGATCCGAAGGCGCCCGAAGTGCGGCGCTGGCTGAACGAGAACCGGTGGTGATCTCCCGCGCGGCTACTTCACCACGGGTCGGATGACGATGTTGCGGTAGTCCACGCTCGTGTGGTCGCCTTGGAGATAGATCGGGCCGGGGCAGAATTCATCCGAGGTCAATGCGCCGCCAGTGCAACCAAGCACCGGCTGGTTATCAACAATCCTCTTACCATTGAGGATCACGGTCACGTGGCGATCCACCAGCGCGATGTCCATCGTCTGCCACTCGCCAGCCGGCTTCTCGGCGGCGACGGTCGGCGTGATGCGGCTGTAAACGCCGCCCATGTTGTGCGAGTCGAGCGGCTTGCCGCACGTATCAGCCACCTGCACCTCGTAGATGCCGCGCAGATAAACGCCGCTGTTGCCGCCCTTGGGCACGCGCACTTCCAGCGTGAGTCGAAAGTCCTCAAACTCGCGCTCAGTGCGGATATTCACGTAGCCCTTGTGCTTGCCCGGTTCCTGCGGGGCATCGTTGACAAGGATGCCGTCCTTGGCGCTCCAGCCGTTAGGCGCGTTTGGATTGAGCGCCTTCCAGCCGCTGAGATCCTTGCCGTTGAAGAGGCAGATCGGCTCGCCGAATTTCACCTTCAACAAATCCGGCGCGGCCGGCATCGGCGGGATGCGCTTGCCGGTAAACTCGGCGCGGCCGAATTCCTTGCCGCCCTCGGCGCACTTGACGGTGACGAGCTTGAGGCAGTCGCCGTCCCGCGTCGCGGTGATGGTTTCGGTAATCTTCTTGCCCGGCTTGCCACCCTTGCCTTTCGGTTGCTGGACGCGTGTGACAACCAGCTTGCCGTCCTCGGCTTTCGCGCCAGCGGCGGGCAACACACTGCCGCCGCCCCAGAGGACGCTGGCTTTCAGGCCGCCGTCCTTTTCTTCGACGCCGAGCCAGCCCGCGCCGCCGCCGGGGATGGTGAGCGCCCAGTTGCCGATGAAAGGTTTCGCATCGTCCGCCGCAAACGCAACGCCACACGCGTCGCAAAGAATGAGGCCGAGAATGAACGGGAGAGAGAGCAAGGTTTTCTTCATGCCCTCTTTTGACTCCAAACCACCCGTCCGGTTCAAGAAGAATCCGCGGGGTGTTTTTTACCGGAGAGTAAACAGTGGGTTGAGATTTGAACATTTGCGCGGTAAGCTACGTCGAAGTTGGCGAAGTTCGTTTGACCAGGAGCGACTATGAAGGAAATGAAACTTGCAGCAGCAATGTTGGCCGCAGTCGTGGTGCTGGCTGGATGCACCTCCACCGAACAAGGCGCGGGCTACGGCACACTCGGCGGCGCAGCCATCGGCGGCGCGGTTGGCGGCTGGCAGGGTGCCGCGATTGGCGCGGGCGCCGGCGCGCTTACCGGCGCGCTCGTGGGCAACGCAGTCGAACAAGGCGAGGAACGCAGGGCAAGGGCACAGCAACCTCCGCCCCCGCCGCCCCCGGGAGCAGCGCCATTTCCGCTCGGCCTCCGCACCGATCGGCCCGGTCTCGTCAAGAGTCCGTGGAATCCAAACGGGCCGTTGGTGGACGTGACCGGCTTCGCGCCCGGCTCGGTGGTGAAAGACCCGACGACGGGCAAAAACTTCCTCGTCCCATAAACTGCCCATCACGGAGCTGGCCGGAATGTCTTGGCTGCCGCGGCCGGTGGTATCTGTTGTTTCATAAGTGGGGCGAGTTTCCATTTTTGTGAGACGGAAGCTTGACGGAGTTTCGTAACACCGTTGATGGAATCACGGAGCACCTCTTCACAACGCTGACACACGCCGTCAAAAGTGTTCATCCTCAGACCGGCCCTCGGCATAGCGCTCGGCCCATGCATGTTCGCCTACGTAGTAGCGCCGATGCTGGCAGTGACGTTCAAGCTGGCGCAGACGGCGTGGCTTTGCGGCGCCGCGCTGCTGCCGGCCTGCGGCGTCGGCCATTGCGCCGTCATCGTGCTGGCTGGCACGTTCACCGAGATGGCGCAGCGATACAAGAATTGGAACGCACCGTCCGGCAACAGATCGCCGCGGCTACCAACACCGATAAGGTCCAAGCAGTCCTTGATGACGTGCTGGATCGGCTCGCCGGTTCCTGGGCGCTTGGTCAACAGCGCGCCTTTCATGTTCCGGCAAGATTCATAGCAACGCACTTCGCCAGCGAGAGAAGCCGGGATGGTTATCGTAAACGCAGGCCGGCATCGCTATCTCATTCCTTGGTTTCGCGTTTACCCTGGCCCCAAAACACGTCGCTCTTAACTGAACTTCTTTGCAGTTCACGCGACGGATGGCGATTTGGTCGTGACAAAACTGCGGCTGCTTACTAGTTTAGTTTTCGTAGTTTATTGCGCGTGATTACAGAGTGAAAGATCGGGTAGTTGAAGTGGAGTCGAGGTTTTTTGATGGAAATGAAGACTGTTTATGTGACTGGTGGAGGGGGGTATGTCGGTGCGGTGCTTGTGCCGAAACTGTTGGCGGCGGGCTATGCTGTCCGTGTGCTTGACCTTTTTATTTGCGGCGAAGAGGTGTTGCCGAAGCATCCGAATCTTCAAACGATCAAGGGCGATTTGCGCGATCAGGGGCTGCTGCGGCAGACAATTTCTGGCTCGGACATGGTCATCCATTTGGCCTGCATCTCGAATGATCCGAGCTTCGAGTTGAACCCCGACTTGGGGAAGTCCATCAACTTCGACGCGTTCGAGCCGCTGGTGAAGATCTCGCGCGACAACGGAGTGAAGCGATTCATCTACGCGTCAAGTTCCAGCGTTTACGGCGTCAAAGAAGAGGAAAACGTCACCGAAGCGTTGTCGCTGGAGCCGCTTACTGATTACTCACGCTACAAGGCCATGTGCGAACTGGTGCTTGGCCGTTATCAGTCGCCTCAATTCACCACCGTGACAATCCGGCCAGCGACGGTGTGCGGATATTCGCCGCGGCTGCGGCTGGATTTATCGGTGAACATTCTCACCAATCACGCCATTAACAAGAACCGCATCACGGTCTTCGGCGGCGATCAGTGGCGCCCGAATATCCACATCGAGGACATTTGCGACCTTTACGTGAACCTGCTGGAGCAGCCATCGGAGCGGATTGCCGGCAAGATTTGGAACGCAGGCTATCAAAACCTCACGATCCGCAACATCGCGGAAACGGTGCGCAAGGTTGTCGGCAAACAGGTCGAGATCGTCGCCGAACCAACGAACGACAACCGCTCCTACCGTGTCACGTCGAAGAAGATTGAGCGCGAACTGGGGTTTGCACCTCGCCACACGGTTGAGGACGCCGTGCGAGACCTTAAAACCGCTTTTGAGGCGGGCAAGATTCCCAATCCGCTCAACGATCTGCGCTACTTCAACGTGAAGTTGATGCAGTCGGCGAAGATGCAGTGAAACAGTCGTATGCGCGGCGTTATCAGCGCTGATTCTGACAACGACGTTGTCAATGATGACGGTCTGTTGTCTCGGCTGGCACGAGAACGCAAGCCGACCCCCGCGCGGGTGGAAATCTGCGCTTCACAATTCCGGCCAGCCGGGGTATTCCAATCAGACATGGAAAATCCTCGCGTGCGATACGTGAATCTGGCGGCGCAGTGCGGCGACATTCGCGAGAACATGCTTGCCGCCGTCGCGCAGATCTTCGACGGCGGCGAGTTCATCCTCGGCGCGACGGTCGAGCGGTTTGAGGCGCGTTTTGCCGCGTATTGCGATTGCCGCCATGCCTTGGGCGTTGGCAACGGGACCGATGCGATCATCCTGTCGCTGAAGGCGCTCGGCATTGGTCCGGGGGACGAAGTCATCACCGTGGCGAACTCGTTTCTCGCCACCGCAGCCGCTGTGGCGTTGGTGGGCGCGCGCCCTGTGTTTGTGGATGTGCGGGATGATTACAACATCAACCCCGACCTCATCGAGGCCGCGATCACAGCGCGCACCAAGGCGATTCTGCCCGTGCATCTGACGGGCAAACCCGCCGACATGGACCCGATCCTGGCCATCGCCCGCCGCCATCACCTGCACGTCGTCGAAGACGCAGCCCAAGCGGTTGGAGCCACCTACCGGGGACGCAAGACAGGCTCCTTTGGCGTGCTGGGCTGTTTCAGTCTGCATCCGTTGAAAAACCTCAACGCATGCGGAGACGCGGGCATCATCACAACCAACGACGAGGGCCTCTATCAGCAACTCAAGAAGTTGCGCAATCACGGCCTGCGCAACCGCGACGAATCGGAGTTTTGGGGTTTCAACTCGCGGCTTGATTCATTGCAGGCTGCGCTGCTCTTGCTGAAGTTCGACCATCTTGAGGCATGGACCGAGGCACGCCGGGCAACCGCGGCCTTTTACCGCGAGCGGTTGAGCGATGTGGTCCGGTGTCCCGACGACTTGCCCGGCGAACGCGCGGTCTATCACACGTTCGTCATCCAGGCCGAGGAGCGCGGCGCGTTGCAGCGGTTCATGCTGGAGCAGGGTGTTGAAACCAAGGTTCACTACCCGGTTCCGATCCATCTCCAACCGGCGGCGCGCTCGCTGGGTTACCAGCGCGGTGATCTAGCCGTGACAGAACGGTTGACCAAGACCATCCTGAGTCTTCCAGTTTATCCCGAGTTGACCGCGGAGCAGAAGCTGCTGGTCGTTCAGACAATCCGGACGTTTTACAAGAAATAAAGACCCACCCTCCCATGAAAGTTCCTTATTCTTATCTCCAGGACCAGTTTGCCAACCCCGAGCCGATTTTTGCAAAGCTGCGCCAGCTCATCGAAAGCGGCGACTTCACACTGGGCGCAGCCGTGGCGGAATTGGAGCGCAACTTCGCGGGGCATTGTGGAACGCGCTACGGCATTGGCGTCGACACTGGCACCGACGCGCTGTTCCTCTCCATGAAAGCGCTGGGCATCGGTCCCGGCGACGAAGTCATCACCTGCCCGTTCACGTTTGTCGCGACGGTTGGCGCGATCGTGCAGACCGGGGCGCGGCCGGTGTTCGTGGACGCCAACGACCAGTTCGTCATTGACGTGGACAAGATCGAGCAAGCCATCACGCCGCGCACCAAAGCCATCGTGCCGGTCCATTATTCGGGCCAGCCGTGCGACATGCCGAAGATTCTCGATATCGCCGCGCGGCATGGCCTGCGCGTGGTGGAGGACGCTTGCCAGTCCATTGGCGGCGAGATTAATGGCAGGCGCGTGGGCAGTTGGGGCGATGCGGCGGGGTTCTCGCTGCACCCCCTGAAGAACCTGAACGTTTGGGGTGACGGCGGGATCATCACGACCAACTCGCAGGAGATACGTGAGAAGTTGGTGCTGCTTCGCAATCACGGCCTCGTGAACCGCGACGAGGTGGAGATCTACGGCTACAATTGCCGGCTAGACACGCTCCAGGCCGTCGTCGGTCTGTGGTTGTTCCCGCAGGTGGAGTTCATCACCAGGTCGCGCATCGAAACAGCCGCCCGGTTTGATGCCGAGTTGGGGAAGCTTCCGCAGATTCGCGTGCCGCGCCGGAGTCCGAACATGCGCCACGTCTATCATCTCTACATGCTCCACGCCGAACGGCGTGACGAGTTGGTGACGTATCTGCTGAAGAACGGCGTGGACGCCAAAGTGCATTACCCGATCCCGATGCATCTACAGCGGGCGTCGGCGTATCTGGGCTACAAGGCCGGGGACTTCCCGGTGTCGGAAGCGCACTCGAAGTCGGTGTTCACGCTGCCGGTCCACCAACACATGACCGAGACTCAGAAACAATATTGCGTGGACATGGTGAAGGCGTATTACCATGGGAAATGATTTGGAAAAGAGCGAACCGATGACGGCAGTCAACCCAATCCCAACCGAGACGATGCGCTGGATGTATCGGCAGATGGTGCTGATCCGTGAAACAGAGGAGGCCATCGCCCGGCTTTACCACGAACAGCAAATGCGCTGTCCGACGCATCTATGCGGCGGACAGGAAGCGGTGGCCGTCGGGCTCTGCGCCGGGTTACGGGCTGATGATTACGTGTTTGGCACCTACCGCAGCCACGGCATCTACCTCGCCAAAGGTGGCGACCTGAAACAAATGATGGCGGAGCTTTACGGCAAAGTCACCGGCTGCGCGCGCGGCAAAGGTGGCTCGATGCAGCTCGTGTCGCCGGAAGCGGGTCTTTTGTGCGCCTCGGCGCTGGTGGGCGGAACGATACCCGAGGCGGTCGGCGCAGCGTTGGCCATCAAACTACGCCGCGAGGAGCGCGTATCCGCGGCGTTTTTCGGCGACGCAGCCACCGAAGAGGGCGTGTGGCACGAGGCGATGAACTTCGCGTCGTTGAGAAAACTGCCGGTGATTTTCATGTGCGAGAACAATTTTTTCGCCGTTTACACGCACATATCGCATCGCCAGGCGGAGGATAACATCTACAAGCGCGCCGCGTCGTATGGGATGCCGGGAGTGCGCGTGGATGGCAATAAGGCGCTGGAAGTTTATGAAGCGGTGCGCGAGGCGGTCGAACGTGCGCGAAGCGGGGGCGGTCCGTCGCTGATCGAGGCCCGCACGTATCGCTGGCGTGAGCATTGCGGGCCTAACTGCGACGAAGAATTGAGTTATCGCAACCCGGACGAGGCGAAAGCTTGGATGACGCGATGCCCGATCCAGCAACTCGATCAGTTCCTCACCCAACAACAACTGATGGGTGATTCGCAGAGGGCGGCAGTTCGCCGGGAAGTTTTGAGCGAAATCGAAGCGGCGGTTACGTTTGCCAAGAGCAGCCCGTTCCCCGATGCCAGTGAACTCATGCAAGGCGTTTACGCGCCGTGAACCAGCCGATGAACAGAAATATCACATATTATCAAGCCCTGAACGAAGCGATCCGACAGATGATGGAAACCGACTCGCGCGTGTTTCTCTTCGGCGAAGGCGTGCCGGATCCGAAGGCCATTTTCGGTTCGACGGCGGGTTTACAGGAACGGTTCGGGCCGGAGCGGGTGTTTGATATGCCCTTGTCGGAAGCCGGCATGACGGGCGTGGCGGTTGGGGCGGCTCTTGCCGGCATGCGGCCGGTGATGACACATCAACGGATTGACTTCACGTTGTTGGCGATGGACCAGATCGTCAATCACGCGGCGAAGCGTTGTTACACCTCCGGCGGACGGCAGGCGGTGCCGTTGACGATTCGGAGCATCATCGGACGCGGTTGGGGGCAAGGCTCGCAGCATTCCCAGAGTTTGCACGCGATGTATGCGCACGTGCCCGGTTTGAAGGTCGTGATGCCCGTGACGCCTTACGATGCCAAGGGGTTGTTGATCGCCAGCGTTGAAGACAACAACCCGGTCATGTTCATCGAGCATCGCTGGCTCTACGGCGTCACGGGGCATGTGCCGGAAGAAATCTACCGCGTGCCGCTGGGTCAGGCGAATATCTTCCGCGAAGGCAGTGACCTGACCATCGTGGCGGTTTCCTACATGACGTTGGAGGCGTTTCGTGCCGCTGAAACGTTGGCCAAGTTCGGCATTAATGCCGAGGTCGTGGATGTGCGCACGCTGCGGCCGTTGGATGAAACCACCATCTTGGAGTCAGTGCGCAAGACCGGGCGGTTGATGGTCGCCGACACGGGTTGGGGGACGGTCGGGTTCAGCGCCGAGATTGTGGCCCGCGTCGCGGAGAAGCTGCACGGCCAATTGAAAAGCGCGCCGATACGCATCGGGCTGCCCGATTGCCCGACCCCAACCACGCCGGCCTTGGCGGATCTCTACTATCCCCGGGCGGTTCACATCGCCGCCGCCGCGCGGGCGATGCTCGGTCTGGCGGCGGAGGAGTTGCCCGAAACGCCGACACCAGTGCAGCTTGATGTTCCCGACAAGAGCTTCACGGGGCCGTTTTAGCCAGCTTGCCAGGCTGCTGTTAGACCGCTTGACACATGAGGTGGGCGCGGTTAGCGTCGCCCGCGGTTTGAACTGCGCGGGGTTTGCGTGAAAGCAGTGGCAGATTCCCGTCAGTATAAGAGATACCGATGTGATGTCTCTCGCAAGAAATCAAACGCGAATGGGTTCAGACGTAAGAATTGATTACGAAAAACTCGCCACGGACTACATGCGCAGCCTTACGACGGTGCTGCGGGGCTTCAAGTCCGGGGTGGGGCACGAGTTTTTGGACACATGGGTCCGCGACGAGGATGACACCCGAAGCGTTCTCGGCATCATCGAGGCTGCCAAGGATTCGGGTCTGCCAAGCGTTTCGATACATCTGGGGCCGGCCATACTGTCGAAAGTGGACATGGTAAGACTCCGGGAACTGGCCGGTCGCGAAGGGGATGTCGCCTCGGAGAACAGTGCTGACGGGATCGATGTAACGGTGTCGTTTCTTGGCCAAACCGCGCAGTCGAGCGATATCCCCCGCCAGCGACGTCTTGCCCAATTGCCCGTGGAGGAGTCGCGCCATTTGCCGATGCCGGTGCCAGCGGAAGTCGCCCCCGCAGTGGTTTTGTTTGATTCCCGAAAGGGGGCATTAAACCCAGTCTATAAGCAGGCCCTGCTCAAGGCGGCACAGTCGCGCGCGCACGAAGGCGAGTTGAAGGCGGAAGACGGTAGCGTGATGACGCAGTCTGCGCATCAAGGAGTAAAGCTGATGGCGGCGGTGGAACCTTTGCGCCACATCGTCCGAAAGGCGGCCTACCAAGGTGCCGCCGCGCCGGCGCAGCGAGGGCTGATGGAGACCTTGTGCGAGTTGATGACAGGCAAACCGATCTTGGAGTGCAGCGATCACTCGGTCATCTTCTTGGAATTCGAGTTGCGCGATCACTCGATGTCGCGATCGGTTCCAGGCATCATGATGCCGGAGAATGCCGATGCCATGTTTGCCCTGCCCACCGTGCTCATGCACGGTATATTGGCTGACTATCGGCGCAAAACAGGGTTCAAGAGCATCGAGAACTTTTACGATCAACCCATCTCGGATTCGTGGCGGGCGTTATCCACGGAAGCCCGCATGCAACGGCTGCGCGAGGCCATCGCTCAACACCCAGCCGGCCGGGGGGTGGAGTTGGTGAGTTTGGAAACGCCGAAGCGGGTGGTGGTCGGGTTCCTGGAGGATATCGATGGCGCCACGAGACAGAGCTGTTTGATGCGGTTGGAGGAGCATCTCAAACGCACGCTGGAACGGACCTTGCAGCTGTATGTCGAACCCAAAGTTGACCAGAATAAACTTCGCAGACCGAAAGGGATAACCGCACCATGAGTGTTCAAGCTGTCTCTCAACAGGCGGTTAGCGTTGCGACCGATCACACGGAACAACTCATCCTCGACGGCACCAAAATCGGTTGGCATCTCGATCGCGTGCACGCTTGGGAACGCGGCGAACGCATTGCGCCCATCACCATTGACATGGCGCTGACCCGTGCGTGCAACTACGCATGCACGTTCTGTTACGCGATGCTCCAAGAAAACGACCGGAAAATAATAACCACCGACGTGATGTATCGTTTCCTCGACGACTGCGCGGAGATCGGCGTGCGCGGCATCAGTCTGGTTTCGGATGGCGAAAGCACGTTGTCGCCTGCCTACATGCCAACCCTGAAACGCGGCTACGAACTGGGCCTTTCAATGGCCTCGGGCACCAACGCCTTCGTGTTCAACCGGCGCAAGTTGGAAGAGATTCTTCCTTACCTGACCTACTTGCGCGTCAACTTCAGCGCCGGCACTCGCCAGCGCTACGCGGAAATCATGGGGATCAAACCCGAGTGGTTCGACCGAGTCTGCCAAAATATCCGTGACATGATGGACATCAAACGGCGCGACAACCTCAACGCCACCATTGGCATGCAGATGGTGCTCATGCCGCAGGATGCCGACCAGATTTTGCCGTTTGCTCGGCTCGGCAAGGAATTGCGCCCCGATTACGCCATCATCAAACACTGCTCGGACAACGAAGACGGCAGCCTCGGGGTGAACTACGCCGCTTATAGCCGTCTGCACGATCTCCTTAAGCAGGCTGAATCTCTTTCCGACGGTGGCTACCAACTCGTCGTGAAATGGTCAAAAATCGAAGCCAACGGCACCCGCAGCTACCAGCGTTGCTACGGCGCGCCGTTCCTGCTTCAAATTTCAGGATCGGGCTTGGTCGCCCCGTGCGGGATGCTGTTCAACGAACGCTACAAGAAATTCCATATTGGCAATATCGTCGAGAAAGGCTTCAAGGAGATATGGCAGAGCGCCCGCTATTGGGAAGTGATGAACTATCTCGCCTCGCCCCAGTTCAACGCCCAGATGATGTGCGGCGCGCTGTGCTTGCAGCACAAGGTAAATGAGTGCCTTGATGAGCACAAAAAAGGCCGGCTCCCGCTGGTGGAACCGACCAAACCGCCGCCAATGCACGCCGGTTTCGTATGAACAACAGCACTCGCTGTTTGAGGCTACCACAGCAATTCTCGTGGGGATTGCATCGGGTTGTGGATTCTGGCCAAGATCGGCTTGATCGCGTCGCGCCACCAAGCCAAATTGACAATCAGTCAGAGAGGGGTTGAAACAACAGCAACTACAATACAGGGATATGCACTTGATTCCCCCATATACAACCGACGATAGTCGCAATTCAAAGCGGACTACTTGCTATTATTGTGACAATGGGAAATGCTGAGTATCGGTTGGAAATGTGACATTTGCGGCCGCTTAAGTTACTCCAACAAACCAAGAAACAATGAGCACCACAAGGCGTTGTGGTCTAGGAGAATCAAGTACATCGCCCTATTTGCAGTAGACTAAGAACGCGCACTTTTGAAGACGTAAAATTTAGACATGAAGAAACACTTGGTTCTAGTTAATCCGCCATCAGCCTTCCGTTCATATGCCGGCACACGAGTCAATGCGGTGTTTCAGAATTATCCGCTGTTGTCTTTGGCCTCTTTGGCAGCCGTTGCACGGGAAAATCGGTTTCAGGTGGCAGTTTTGGATTTGGGCATTGAGGAAAAGCCGTTTGAGTACTTGGAGGGAAAGCTCAAAGAATACAAACCGGATTTTGTCGGCATCACCAGCACAACGCCGCTTACCGCAGAAGTGGCTAGTTTAAGTAGATTTATCAGAAAGCGGTTTGGTTCCTGCATAAAACTCATTCTAGGCGGGCCGCATGCTACTGCTTTGCCAGAAGAATGCCTGAGAGAGTCAGAATTTGACATGGTTATTTACGGTGAAGGGGAAGAGACCTTATTGGAAATTCTGCAGGACAGGGAACCGTCCGAAATCAAAGGCATTTATTATAAGAATGAAGGTAATATTGTTTCAACGCCATTGCGGCCAATGATTAAGAATCTGGATTCCCTGCCTTTCCCGGCTTTAGACCTTTTTGATATCAAGAGATATAAATGCCCACGTGTTTTGAATCGCAAGAGTCCGATGGTCAATTTTATGACCAGTCGGGGCTGTGTTTATGAATGTACTTTCTGCAACAAGAATATTTTTGGCAGGAGGTTTCGACCCAAATCGGTTGATTACGTGATCAGCGAGATAGAGCATTGTCTTAGTTTGGGCATTCAGGAACTGCGATTTGTTGATGACCAGTTTACGACTGACATGAACCGGGCAAAAACTATTTGTGAAAGAATTATTCAGAAAGGCTTTAAGTTTCCATGGAATTTGGCAGCCGGTTTGCGAGTTGACCGGGTTGATGAGGAATTCTTGAGACTGGCTAAAAGAGCCGGATTGTATCAAACAGCTTTTGGATTCGAAAGCGGAGATCAGGCGAGTTTGGATTCGATTCAGAAAGGAATTACTCTGGAGCAGAGTCTCAACGCAATGAAACTGGTCAAGAAAGTCGGCGGTATAGAAACAGTCGGTTTTTTTATGTTTGGCCTGCCAGCGGATACCGAAGAAAGTTTAGAGAAGACACTCAAGTGTGCTCTGGAATTGATGCCAGACATGGCAAAAGTCACTATTGCCATGCCTTTCCCTGGCACCAACCTATATGAGCAGTATGAACGAGCGGGTTTGATCAAGAGTCGGGACTGGACGAAATACATGTTGCATGGCGGTGGCGATATTTATACTCATCCGAATCTTAGCCACGAGACGATGGAGAAATATTATAATCGTTTTTATCGTGAGTTTTATCTTAATCCGAGATACCTGACGAAGAGATTGGTAAAGAGTGTAATTAGCAGAACATTTGTTGAGGACGTTAAGGCCGGATTGAGAACCTTTTTTCCGCGTGCATTTAAACCAACGTAAGGGAACTTATAGGGGGTGAATCACTGTGAAACCAACATTATCAGTCATCATCCCCGCCCTCAATGAAGAGGAGAATATTGCCGCCGCGGTGGCCGAGGTGTTACGTATCGTCGAGAATCGCTTTGCCAATTATGAACTGTTACTTTTCGATGACGGCAGCCGGGATCGGACCGGTGCAATCATGGACCAACTCGCCGGGGCCAATACGCACTTGCGAGTTACGCACAACCCGCGGCCGTGCAATCTCGGCGGCGTTTACAAGCAGGGCATCGCGATGGCGCGGTTTGACTATGTGACTTGGGTGCCGGGCGACAACGAGAACCCCGGCAGAGCTATTGAGCCGCCGGTGGATGCTATTGGCAAAGCCGACATCGTGTTGCCGTATCCGACAAACTTGAACGTCCGGCCGTGGACACGTCGCGTCATCTCGTGCGCCTACACGTTTCTGATGAACCTGCTGTTCGGCCAGCGGCTGAGGTATTTCAATGGGACAGCGATCTTTCGCACTGCCGACCTGCGCAGTATCATCATTACCACCAACAGTTTCGCCTTCCAAACCGAAGCGTTGCTCAAACTGTTGAAGGCGGGCCGGAGTTACGTTGAGGTTGGCATCGAAATCCAGCCGCGATGTGGTCGACGTTCGAAGGCGCTGCACCTGCGCAACCTGATCGCAGTGCCCAAGGCGGTCGCTCGACTCGTTGCCGAAATTCATTTTAACCGGAATCGCCCGAAGGAGATTGGACAGCGATGAAGTATCTGGGAAAAATCAAGACTCGCGAAGAGATGAAGCGGATTGTAGATGCTGCCAAAGGCAGCGGCAAAGTGGTGGTTCAGTGCCACGGGTGTTTTGACATCCTGCACCCAGGCCACCTGCGCTATTTGACATGGGCCAGAGGGCGAGGCGATCTGCTGATTGTCTCGGTGAGCGCCGATAAAGTCGTTCATAAAGGCCAGTTTCGTCCCTACATCCCACAAGACCTTCGCGCCGAAAACCTTGCCGCGCTCGAAGTGGTGGACTACGTCACCATAGACGACGGTGACTGGGCCGGCCCCATCCTAGAACTGCTCAAGCCGGACATCTACGTTAAGGGCAAAGAGTTTGAAAGCGTGTTCACTGGCCGCATTGGCCGTGAGCGTCAGTTAGTGGAGTCCTACGGCGGCAAGGTGCTGTTCAGTTCAGGCGACGTGGTTTATTCCTCCACGAAACTGATCGAAGACCACCGCGACCGGCTTGCTTACGCGGACGACCAAGTGGATGCTTACTGCAAACGCCACGATATCACTCTTGGCCGTTTGACAGGGATTTTTGACGCTTTGGCCGGCAAGAAGATCCTGGTCGTGGGTGACACGATCGTTGACACCTATGTCTATTGCGACCGGCTCGGCATGAGTGCTGACGCGCCCGTGTTAGTCGTGCGCCCGCTGGAGTCTGAACGATTTCTCGGCGGCGCCGGCATCGTGGCCCAGCACGTCAATTCCCTTGGCGCCGAGGCGATGTTCTGTTCCGTGGTCGGCAAGGATTCCGAAGGCGATTATGCGCGGAGCGAACTGGAGCGGAAGCATGTCGCGTCGGAACTCGTAGTGGACGAGGCTCGGCCTACTACGTCCAAGACCCGCTATCTTTCTGACGGCAAGAAACTTTTGAATGTGAACCAGTTTCGGGACCATAATCTGGATAGTCCTATCACAATGCAGCTTCAGGAAAAGATCGAGAAAGCAGCAAATCGCGCCGACGCGATAATTATCTGCGATTTTGGCTACGGTGTGGTATCCAACCGTCTATTGGGCGTGCTCTGTGCGATTGGCTCGAAGCGGAAGATCCCCGTCATTGGCGACGTTCAATGCAGTTCTCAAATGGGCAATGTGACTCGCATGAAAGGCGTTACGCTGATCGCACCTTCTGAACGCGAGGCGCGCATTGCGTTGTGTGATCGTGAGAGTGGCATTGCCGACTTGGGTGCCATGATCCTAACTCAGACATGCAACCGCTCGATGATCATCACCCTCGCCGAGCGTGGCCTCATGGTGTTTGTGCCGGAAGATGGGCCGCTTGGCGAGGATTGCAGGACGCTGTCGTTGCATGAAATCAAGAAACGTTTAACTACCGAATACTTGCCCTCATTTGCCGCTGCGGTGGTTGATCCAATGGGTGCTGGTGATGCCATGTTGGCGACGATAAGCGTCTGTCTGGCATCGGGTGCCAACGTGCTAGAATCAGCCTTTCTCGGCAACTGCGCGGCCGCCGTCGAGTGCCGCAAGATGGGCAACGTGCCAGTGCGCCGCGAAGAGATTCTGGAGATTCTGCGCGGACTGTTGACTTAACTGTCCCGACCGCAATGAAGTGGCGGTCAGATGCAGAGATTCTTGATGATGACGAGTATCATTGAAAGCAGTCAGACCTTCAGCTGCCAACCCGTTAATTCAAACCCGTTGCCGTTGTCGAAAACAACTCCCCTTCCCATCTGGAAACCTTACAGGTGCCAGGCCACGAACCGGCATAAACCCTCACTCTCAGATGGGGACCGATTGTTATTTTGCCAACTCACCTTTCAAATACTTTATCATATCTAATATGTACCACAAAACAGCTTTCGCCACTGACAATCCCCAACGACTGAAATACAGGTGTTGCTGTAATATTCCTTGGCAAATACACCGGCCAATAATTAACGACAAGCAAAACATCTCTCTTGTTCGATTTTAAGAAAGAGAGCACCGCCTCAGCAAGCTCTTCAGGCGGCAGAGGATCAGGCCGCATTCGAATATCCTGCAAGAAATCGGTTTGCCACGCTTTCTTGGAAGCGCAGAACACAGGACGATCCAAATATGCCACCAAAGGTGGCATCGTGGCCTCGACATCGAAAATAATTGGGATGTCGGAAGGATAAGACTTCTGTATAAAACGCGCAGCTAATTTCCCTCCAGAGAACGGTCGTGCGAAGTCACTTGCGCTTGCAAGAACACCAGCCGAAACATGGGCGCCCAACATAACTGCAAATACAATACTTATGCACTGGGCTTTCAAAAATGTCGCTGTGTTTTGCACACTGTAACGACCGTTGCAAGAAGAGTGAGAAATCCAGTATGTGACCACAAGAGCGAGAAAGACAGGGCCTATGTGTCTTGCAGCAAAGGATGGAAAGTAACAGTTGAAAAGAAAAAGAACGATCTCGCATGAAAGAAGGAATGCCATTGCAGCACGGTTGTAGGAAAATGCCAGTGGCGCGGCTACAAACAGGAGCATGCACAACACCTTCTGCAGGGTCGGGAAGGGGTCGAGGAAGTTGGTGTTCCAATAGGCGGGGGTCAAGGCAGGCAGAGGACAATACGCATTCCAAAAACGCGCGAACGGTTCAAAGTGTGTCAGTTGTGTGAAAAAAGTGTTGGGGGAAGGAATGGCCGCATCAGGTGCGGGCATCAGTTGGATACCGGCTAAAACCACACCGCACACAAAAATCATAATTCCATAAATGTGGGGCAACCAACTCTTGTATGTCTTATCGCTGCGGGAATAGAAGGCACGCACAACGTAAGCCAATTGAAAACCACCAGCCAGAATCAGCATGAACACAGTAGTCTGCGCTAATAAGAGAAGGCAAAGCGCAAAGAATATGGGCCTGTTAAGTGCCCGGCAATAAACGGCGCATGTAATGAAAAGCAGCAATACCCCAAGGGCGTAGACACGGCATATGACCGCGTATTCAAAAAATGGGAAATATCCAAAGATGAGCAGTGTCTTTGTCAGACGCGTAAAAGGCGAGAATCGGAGCACCACAAACACAGTCGCGGTTGCGATAAGGGTGTGAAACACTTGCATGGCATGGTAATCAAATCCAAGCAAACTCAGGATCCGAAGACACGCGTGCCAGCAAAAAGTGTGTCTATCGTAGAGGTGGAGGTCATATAGCTGTAAAAAGGAGGTGCTATAACGTCCCATGAGCCACGCGTGGCATTCGTCCCGCCACATAGCATGCTGTAATACTCGAATCAGTGTGAGTATAAAGAATGTGCCCAAAATAGCCCAGTTGATAGCGTCGAGATCGAAGATCTGGCGCAAGGTGCGGAGCGCAGACTGAATGCACGATTCATGACGCGCCCTGACTTCCGTCACCGCGGATGAGCCTGATGTTTTGTGTGTCATCACCGTATCATAGATAGGAACGTTGGTGTTTTGACCACTAGAGGAGACGTGCTGGCCTGCACCCTGGTTTTAGCCTTGGGGCGCAGCCATCAGGGTTGGAAGCAGGGCGCAGAAAGGCAGTGAGGAAGAATCCCCGCAACATCGCGCCGTGATTGTTCTGTTGTTGCCGCCATGATGCTCATCTGCGTGGCTTGTTCGAACGTCGGCGGCATTGTAGTCATCAACCATCGGCGCTCAAGGTCAAACTCTTCCCGACGGATGCTGCATTGTTGCAACCACCGCCCCGGGTAACTAGAATGCATTGAGAAAGTTTTGAGAATGAAGATGATTCCACTAACACTCTTGGTGATGACGGCGTGCGTTGTTGCTGTCGCAGACGACGCAAAGGCCCCCGTCGCGCCGAAAAAGAACAAAATTACTTTCGAGTATTCCTACCCGCCGCCGCCAACTCAAAAACCGCCGACCGCAACCGAGGCGGCACCGCTGCCGCGCGTCGGATCGAAGATCTGGCTGCAACGCCTCGACCAACGCGACCGTAAGCAGATCGCGCCGTGGGAATGGCGACGCTTGAATGCGTGGCGAGAGGCGTATTCCTTCGCTGAGCCGCCGCCATCGGTGAACGATTTCACCAGCTCGTGGCGCTAACGGTTCGCCGGCTGCGAATACGATTCGACGCGCTTCACCTTTCCCGCGGCGAATTTAGCGACCTGATGCGCGACGCGGTGCAGCACGCGCACGTCGCGGTTTTCCAACACCGCGCGGCTGAAGACACGACGCAGCGGGCGGGCGAACGATTCGGGATCGTCGTGATGGGGGCGGAAACCCACCTGCATCATCGCGGAGACGAAGTGCTGGATGGCGCGCTCGACTTCGAGATCCGGCGCGAGGTCAAGCTTCGGGCTGGCGATCTTGCCAAAACTGCCAAGAAATACCTCGTAAGCGACCACCTGCACGGCTTGCGCGAGGTTCAGCGACGGCACGCGGTGGACCGCCGGCACGGTGGTGCAGAGGTGGCAGCGACCAAGCTCGTTGTCGAGCAATCCCTTGTCCTCGCGACCGAAGACGATGCCGACCCGAAAATTCTGCGACACCTCGACAATGTGCGGCACGATCTCGCGAATCGGCTGGACTTGTTGAACAGCGGTATCGCGCGAGCGATGCGTGGTGCCCACAAGCCGGTGAATGCCCTCAAACGCTTCGTCCAACGAGCCGACGACGCGCGCGCCCTGCAATACGTCATCCGCGCCGTGCGCAAACGCCAGCGCCTGACGGTTGTCCTTGAACTTGCACCCGCCAACCACAATGAGATCGGTGAAGCCCATCGTCTTGATGGCGCGCGCGGCGCTGCCGACGTTGCCGGGTGTTTGCGGCTCGATGAGAATGAACGCGACATTGGCCAGGTTGCGCGGCACCGGCAGGTCGAGGACTTTGTGTGAAGGTCTTTTCATCGAAGTTGTTTCACGCAACGGCGGTTCACCCGATGCGACAGGGCGAGACGATAAAGAGTCCGCCGTGGCTTGACGAGCGGTTTTTGGCCAGGATTCGCAACTCGCGAACAGGAACTGGTATCGACCCGCTTGCGGAAATGTTTCAGGGATTTCGTGTTTGCGAACCCGTGGCGGCACGCTACGCTGACACTCGACCATGGAGCAAACCGCGAGAATGATCGATGTGGCGGCGACGTTACAGCGATTCTTGTTCCAGCGAACCAGCCAAGCCCTTCGCTCGGGTGGAAAGGTTGCTGTTTGCCAGCGGTTCGGCGCAAAAACCAAGGTTCGATCCGTGGGTCGCGGCAAGTCGGCATTACCCGCGCAATGTCGGGGATTCCCCTACATTCTTTTCATTATTCCCGACGTGCAACCGTGTCTGTTTCAAGTAATTTATGGTTCGAATGCGCGTCGGAGTGAATGTGAATGATGAGGTAATTGCAACATGAACCCACCATTAGGGAGCTCAAAATCGGGGCATCTTGGCGGCTCTTGGCCTCTTCAGCAATTCGGACGGACCGTTCCAACGAAGAAGTTGCTGGCAGGGGCCAAGTCGGAATCCGGCCAGATTCTTGTGATAACGGCCATCGTGCTTATGGGGATGATTGCCATTCTCGGACTGGTGATAAGCAGCGGATTGATTCAGGCCAGCCGCCGGCAGGCTCAGCGCGCCGCCGACGCGGCCGCGCAAGCGGGCGCTTTCCAGTTGCTCGCAGGAACCAACAGCACCCAGCGAGCGAATGCAGAAGCGACGGCGCTCCGATACGCCAGTCTGAATGGCATCAGCACGAACAATGCGTTGGTCGAGATTCCTCCGGCCGCCTCCAGCAGTTCCGTCTATGCCGGGTCGAACTATTTTATCCGCGTGGAGGTCGCGCTGCCGACACGGGTCGGCCTCATGAGTTTGTTTGCAACGGCCGACGTTCACGCCTCGGCCACCGCGGGGGTGCCCCTCGATCCTTACGGAGTGAACATCTTACTGATGGGTCCGGGTCACGCATTGTCTGTGTCCGGAACGGGCGATGTGGACGTTGGCAGCGGCACGATCCGGGTAAACTCCTCTCACCACCATGCAGTTGAACTCAATGGCAACTCTTCAATCACTGCTTCAATCCTTTATATCAACGGGAACGTCTTGACTGTGGGCCACCCCACAATCAATGCCAACGTGGTTACAGGCGCTCCGGCGGTGGCCGATCCATTTGCAACCATGTCTTGGCCGGATCTAAGCGCCTACAGCATATCGTCCGACAGTGGAGGCACCGCAGCTGTTCCCAAAGTTCAGAAGATTACTGGCAGTGCAACATTGCATCCCGGCATCTACTATGGTGGTATCGATATTGTCGGCAATGGGACGATCACGCTTTTGCCTGGCACCTACATCATAGCGGGCGGCGGCATAAATCAGAGGGGTGGTGCAATTCTTAATGGAACCGACGTGTTTATCTATAACACAAACGATCCCACGCACCCCATTGGCGATGGAGCCTACGGTGAACTCAAATTAGCGGGCGGCGGCAGCGTAAACTTGAAGGCACCTACAAAGGCTGCCGATAGCACATACTTTGGATTTGCTATTGTCAATGACCCCAACCCCTCAAACACTTCAGACATTGAAATGAAGGGCGGCGCTAGTCAGACCGCAGCAGGCTTTATTTATGGAAAAAACAGCGACGTGGTCCTTACTGGCAATGGGAACATCGGTAATCTGGGGATCGTTGCAAAAACCCTTTCGGTAAACGGAAACAAGACCTTCGGCGCTTTGGATCCCAACCGCACCCCGGACGCAAATTGGAAGGTGTCCTTGGTGGAATAAGGCCCATGAAAACCACTCCAAGGGGAAACACGCGTGGGCAATCGTTGATGGAACTGGCGATCGTGTTGCCGTTACTGCTGCTGCTGGTTCTTGCCGCAGTGGATTACGGCCGGGTTTTCTTCTGTTTTCAGGAAGTGGAATCAGCGGCGGCAGCGGGAGCGCAATTTGGCTGCTTGACCGCCGCCAACGCCACCAACACCATCCTCATCACCAGCAACGCTCTGCTCCAAGCCTCCGACATTGCCAATCTTTCGCCCACCGTCACTTCAACATTCGCCAACACCAATCTGACCGTGACGGTCACCGTCAACTTCAGGCCGTTCATTGCCTGGCCGTGGTTGCCGACAAATGTCCCGATACAGCGCACGGTGAACATGTTCGTCCTGCAATGAGGTGAATTCCGCTGGAACAACTGCCATGAGCAGGGCAACAACAATCAGCAGCAGGAAAGGCGCTGCCGCTCGTGACCGTGGCGCGCGCCGCCCGCCGGCTGGGGAAGGCGGGCAAACGCTGGTGGAATTCAGTATTTGTCTGGTGCTGTTTCTGTTGTTGGTGTTCGGAGCGTTTGACTTGGGGCGTGGCGTGTATGCGTATAACACGATCACGCATTGCGCGCGCGAGGGAGTTCGATACGCGGTGGTGCATGGATCGAAAAGCGTATCGCCGGTGGGGCCCACGGCGAATGACGCGACCTTGGCGAACTGGGTGACTCGCTATGCGGTAGGCCTTCAAACCAACAACCTGACCGTGACCTCAAGCTGGCCTGACGGCAACGTCGCAGGATCCAACGCGGTCGTAAACATCACCGTCAGATACAAATTCCAACCCGTCACCGCGTTCTTCGCGACCCTTCCATTGAGCAACCGTTCTGCGGGAATCATCCTCCGTTGAATCAGGGGGAGAGGGCGAAGATGTTCTGGCGCGCAGCATCGTTGCTATCCAAGCCTGCCGCCGAAAACGGCGTGGCAACTGCTTGTTACCGCGAGTCGGCTTGTCCGCACAAGATCGGGGATTCCCCTACATTCTTTTCGTTTTTCCCGACATGCAGACCGTGCCTGCTTCAAGTAGTGTATGCAGGAATAACATCGGAGCGAAGGTGCGTGATGAGGTAGTCAGAACATGAACTCCCTATCGGAGAATTCAAAACCGAGACTTTGGGGCGACCCTTGGCCGCCTCCGCAATTCGGACAGATCGTTCCGACGGGAAAACTGCTGGCAAGGACCAAGTCGGAATCCGGCCAGATAATCGTGCTTGTCGCCGTCATGCTCCTGGCGATCATCGCCATCCTCGGTCTGGTGGTTGACAGTGGTCTGGTCCATGCCGCCCGCCGACAGGCCCGGCGGGCCGCCGATGCGGCTGCGCAGGCCGGCGCTTACGCCTTGTGCTCGGGAACCAACGCCACCTACAGAACCAACGCGACAACTGTCGCACACCTATACGCCAGCCTCAACGGTATCAACACCAACGCCAACGTGGTGGTTCAGATCCCCCCAGGCGCCACTAGCGGGTCGGTTTACACGGGCAGCAACGGCTACATCTTCGTCCAGGTGACGCTGCCGGTAAACACCACGTTCCTGCGCTTGCTCACGACACAGCAAACCGTAAACGTCACCGCCGCCGCCACCGGCGGCGTCAAGTTGGGGCCGTGCCCGCTCACGATATTGGTTTTGCATCCGACAGAGAGCGGCGCCTTGAGCGTGAAGGGCGGCGCCGTGTTGGAGATTCCCGGTGGCGCCATCGGCGTGAACTCTTCGTCAGACACTGCCGTCGTCTTGACCGGTGGCGCGGCGTTAACGTGCTCCACCCTGAATGTCGTGGGAGACGTGTCCGGCACTACTGTGGCCACCGTGCACACAGGCGTCCCGGCGATGGCCGACCCGTTTGGACATTTGGTCGCGCCGGTCCTGACCAGCAGCACGACGGTCACCTACGGCGACGGCACCACCGGCTCCACTTCCCCGGACAGCGGAGGCACGGCAGGCAGTCCCGCAATCGCAAGCCCATCGGGCATAACCACACTGCGTCCGGGCATCTACTGGGGCGGCATTAAGATTACGGGCGGAGATCTGACGTTCCAGCCGGGCCGATACGTCATGGCCGGCGGCGGGTTTGAAATCGGCGGTTCGCCCACCATTTTAGGCACGAATGTCTTTTTCTACAATACCCGGGATCCTTACTCAGGCAGTAGTGCGGCGGGCTATGGGCATATCAGCGTCTCCGGTTCCAGCACCATCATGCTGAAATCGCCGACGACTGCCGCCGACTCCACTTATGGCGGCTTCCTGTTCTTCAGCGACCGCGCCAACGGCCAAGACGTCAATGTTAGCGGCGGCTCCAGTTCTTCCTCGTCAGGCCCCCTGACGGGTTTCATCTACGCAGCAGCCGGCGAGTTCAAAGTCACTGGCGGCGGCTACCTCGGCGGCTTGGGCGCTGTCGTGCGCGAAATGCAGGTCTCCGGTAATGCCAAGTTCTCCGCCTTGGAGATCGGTCGTGTTCCGAGCGTCACCACCGCAGGACTGACGGAATGAAGACACAACCATTGACGGGTGCAGTGCGCCGTCTTCGCGTTCTTAGCCGTAAGCATACAGTTGAACTCCGCACGCTCCTGCCATTGAATCGATCAAGGCAGCGGAGCAATGAGGTGGATCACCATCTCCGGGCGATTGGGGCTGGCGAGAGAAAGCTGTGGCATTTGCGAAGCGCCTTGCTCGACACAAACACTCCCGTTTCGCCGCGTAGCCGTCATCACACTCGGAGATCCCGATCCATCTGGCCGGTGGGCGACCTTTTTGCCTCCGCATCAGTGGAGGATGATGGCGGACGAGCTGTTGCTCAGGGCGAGAGTCCGGAAGAACATGGTGACAGGCTGAAAAGTGTAACTGACGGTGATGTTCACCACGGCGCCAGTCTGGTTGCCAGAAGGCCATCTCGACAGCACCGAGAGGTTGTTGGATTGAAGGCCGGTCGCAAACCCCCTCACAACGGAAGCCAGCGTGGCGTCGTTGGCCGCAGGCCCCACCGGCGCTGCGCTGTCAGCGCCATGCACCACCGCGTAGCGCACGCCTTCGCGCGCACAATGCGCGATCGAGTTATAGGCAAAGACGCCGCGTGCCAAGTCAACGACGCCAAACACCAGCATCATGAACAGCAGCGCGCAGATGCAAAACTCTACCAGCGTTTGCCCCGTTTCGCCGCGATGGCACGCGGCCCGGCTTTTTTTACCGTCGGTTGTCCTGACACTCCGCATGATGCAATTCTAAACCAGATCGGCCTCCTAACCAACATTGAAAAATCGTTGTCGCCGTTTAAGTGCCGTTGTGGATTCCCAGTAGAACGGCGGCGGCAGACACTGAGAAGTTTACCCCCAAGATCGCCGTGGCAATTGCTTGTTGCAGCGAGTCGGCTTGCCCATACAACGTCGGGTATTTGCCTGCGTGTTTCTTATGTTTTCTCGACATGCAAGTATTGACGGTATGAGTTTATGAGATAATGTATGGTTTTGTTGGCATCGGAACGTCAACACAGTCAGGAAATGGCCGTGAGAATAGAACGAAAAACAGGTTGTCGGTGCCAAGGGCAATCCCTCGTGGAGACTGCGCTGACCTTCACGATTTTCATGTTGCTGGTCTTCGGAGTCCTGGACTTCGCGCGTCTGTTCTACGTGCATTTGACGATGCAACACGCGCTGCGGGTGGCGGGCCGGTATGCTGCCACGGGCAACCATCTGACGGATGCGCAGGGCGCGACTCTGGGACGCACCAACTCCATCATCCAGGTGGCGCAGAACGCGGCGATGGGCCTGCCGTTGACGACGATCAAGTTCACCAGCCAGTCCTTTGGCAGCGACAGCGCTGGCGGCCCATGCGATACGGTGACGATGGCGTTCGGCTGCAATGTCCAGTTGTTGACGCCGTTGATCTCGCGGATTTTCTCCAACGGCATTTATCGTTTCAACGCCAGTATGACGTATCGCAATGAACCCTTCCCTCCAGCTCAAACAAACTAGCGAGCCAGCCACGCCGTCAGCCACAACGTTGCGCGCGCAGTGCTGGCGCCATATCCGCGACAAGCGGCGAGGCCAGGCACTGATGGAGTTTGCCCTGATCGTCGTCATCATGGCGATCATGGTGATGGGGCTGGTGGACTACGGGCGGCTGTTTTTGGTGCGCCAAGTGATGGTCAACGCCAGCCGCGAAGGCGCCAACCTCGCGGTGCGCGGCACGACCCTTTCCAACGCCGTTGCGGCGATGGTGGCGACGGCGCCAGCGATGCTCTTCAGCAACGGCTATGGTCGCATCATCGTGTCTGCCGTGACCCGCTCCAGCAGCGGCGTGGCAACCGTCACAGGGCAGGTGAAATACGGCGCCACCAATTTCTCCAGCCGCATCGGGAATCTGAACGCCACGGGCAACGCTGTGACGTTGCCCAGCAACCAGTTGCCGCAGACGAACCAGACGTTATACGTGACCGAGGTTTTCTACCCATTCACACCCGTGACACCGGTGGGCAACCTCATGGGCTTCATCTCAACGAATACCGCGATGCCGACGAGCTTGTATGACGTGTCGTATTTCTAGTCGTAAGGGCAGGTAATCCTATGAGCATCGTCCATCATCTCAGCCGGAAACGGCGGGAAAAAGCCGGGCAGACTCTCGTTGTTTACGCCATCATGTCGCTGGTGTTGATCTTCGCTGTCGGCCTGTGCGTGGACGGGGCGACCATTTACCTGTGCAAGGCAGCTCTGGACAAAGCGGTGGACGCAGCGTCGCTGACGGCCGTCCGTAACCTGTTCCAAGGAGATGAGCAGGCGAGCGAGGTGGCGCAAACCGCCCTCATGGCCAACTATCGCGGCGGCGGCTGGAACGCACAGGCGCCCGTTGCCAACATCACTTACTCCACCGACTCCAACAACAACAAGATCGTGAATGTGTTGGGCACCGCGACAATCAACACCTATTTCATACGTATCATCCCGCGGTTCCAGACATTCACAATCAGTTCCGCGGCGAGCGCCACGCGGGCGAAGCTGATCATGAGCCTGGTGCTCGACCGTTCCGGCTCGATGGTCGGCAACAGCGGTTCGACAAAACTGCCGGGGGCGGTGAGCACTTTCATTAGTTTCTTCGACGACAACATGGACATGGCGTCTTTGGTCAGTTTCTCCTCGACCACAAACCTGAACGTCTCCGTGCGGCAGCCCTTCAAGAACGCCGTCACCTCTGCCGTCAACTCCATGTCTTTCAGTGGCGGCACCTACTCTGACGGAGGCCTGAAGCTGGCGAAGCAGCAAAACGACAGTGTGGTCGTCCCTCCCGGCGATAACGCCATCAAGCTCGTGGTCTTCTTTACCGACGGCCTGGCCAACACCTTTCAATACACGTGGCCGACCAACAAGACCTACAACGTCGGCGGCACAGACCCAAATCAGGGCAACAACTACGCCATCTTCAATCCCAGCAGCGGCAACCAGCTTCCCAACAGTTCCACCATGTATTCGGGACCGGCGCCAGCGTATTGTCCTAGCATGGTCAGTTTCCTTTCCATTGACGGCGACACCAAGAGCGTCAACGGCTCCAACTTCCGCACGGAGGGCCAACTACAGGCTTTGAACACAGCTAATGCCATCCGCAGCGCAGGCATGTTGATTTTCTGCATCGGCCTCGGCGGTGGCAGCGTGGACCAGAGCTTTCTCCACAAGATTGCCAACGACACCTCCTCCACCACCTTCAACCCGAACCAACCCGTTGGCGAAGCTGTCTTTGCCGCCACCGCCAACGACCTGCAAACCGTCTTCCAGCAAATCGCCGCAAAAATCCTGTTGCGGTTGACGCAGTGAGTGTCCAAACGAGCGGCGGCCAGAACCCGGGACGACAATGTGGCGGGTTGCGCAGCGAGCCGGACACTGATGGCATACCCGTGTCGAAGAGGCCGCGGGCGGGACTGGGCGGTGCGGAGATGCCGTAACAGAGGCAGGCTTCTTGAAATCCGCACTTGCAGACCGGTCGCGGGGCGTTACCATACCGGCAGGTCTATCGCCAAGTTGTATCGGGTTTGGTATGAAAAGGTGATGAGTCTATGAACACCTCTCAACTTCTCAGTCGGGGACACCGGAAGGAAACCGGCCAGACCCTCATCTTCTTCGCCATCATGATGTTGATGCTGATCCTCGTCGTCGGGATGACGGTGGATGCGGCGACCATCTATTTGAGCAAGGCGTCCATGGACAAGGCAGTGGACGCGGCGGGGCTGACAGCCGTCCGCAACCTGTTCCAAGGACAGGCCCAGGCAACCGCGGTAGCACAAGCCGCCTTCACGGCCAACTACCGCTGCGGTGGCCAATCCGCCAGCGCGCCCGCCCTCAACATCACCTACTCCACCGATACCGCCAACAACACGGTCGTAACCATTCTCGGCACCTCGGTGATCAACACCTACTTCCTGCGCGTCATCCCGCGGTTCCAGACATTCCAGATCAGTTCCCTGGCCACCGCCACCCGCGCCAAGCTGGTCATGAGCCTGGTGGTCGACCGTTCCGGCTCGATGGTCGGCAACAACGGCTCGAAGAAACTGCCGGGCGCGGTGGGCACCTTCATCAGTTTTTTCGACGACAACATGGACAAGGTGTCTTTGGTCAGTTTCTCCTCCACGACGAACCTGAACGTCTCCGTGCGACAACCCTTCAAGAGCGTCGTCACCGCCGCCGCCAACGCCTTGTCATTTGACGGCTACACCTACACCGAGGGTGGCCTGAAGCTGGCGAAGCAGCAAAACGACAGCGTGATCATCCCCTCGGGCGAAAACGTCATCAAGGTCGTGGTCTTCTTCAGCGACGGCCAGCCCAATACTTGGCAATACACGTGGACCAACAGTTTGAACGGGGTCCAGATCAAGAACATGGTCGCCGACCCTGTTTACATCGGACCCAACAGATACATCATCTTAAATCCCAGCAACGGCAACCAGATTAAACCATCAGGCCAGTTTTATGACCCCCTCAAGGGGCCGGTGACTTCCAAAGGCAAGCCGTATGACATGCCAATAACCACTTTCCGTTCTGTCAATGGGAGCACTAAGTCCATCAACGGTTCCAACTTCGTTACGGAAAGTGAACTCCTACCTTTGGCCAGAGCCAACGAAATCCGCAACGCAAACATGTTGATCTTCTGTATCGGCCTCGGCGACAGCATTGATGAGAACTTTCTTCACCAAATCGCCAACGACACTTCATCGAGCACGTTCAACCCGAACCAGCCAGTCGGCGAAACCATCATCGCCGCCACCGCCAACGACCTCCAAGTGGCCTTCCAGCAGATCGCCGCTAAAATCCTATTGCGGCTGACGCAGTGAGCAGTGCCGGCATTCTAGCCGGCGTTCCCCGTCTCGCGTGCCTCCGACCGTCGCATCCGCCTAGCAACGCCATCCCGCCAGGCCGCGTATTCCGTTATTAGAAAATACCTGTGTTTCCGACGCAACTTTCTTCGTTGCCCGGCGTTTCAGATCAGACACCGTTCCGCGTGCGAGTCGCACGCGCTACCCTTCGCGGGAAGCTGACACTTTAGCCGCGGGGCCGGGGCCATCAGGCTGCTCCCAACAGCCATTCCTCCTTCGTGGCCCCACCCTGCGGCTGTTTTTAGCCGGCCCTGCCATTGACTCGCGTCCGCTCTCTGCCGGCATTGCTCAAGTGTGGGGAAAAAACCTCCTGTGTTGATCTCGACTACAGCAAGGACGCGGTGCGAGAGATTCCGGACGAGTAAATAGCAAGGAAGCTGGCGTGAGGGATATTCGGCGGTCAGAGACAACCGCCACAGAAATCCGGTCGGAGAAACCGCCGGCAGGAGGACTTTGTGGAGGTAAGGGCCAAGGGAAGGGGCCCCTGAACATCGTCCGGCCTGCCGGCGGCGTTCCTCGCTTCTCGCGAAGCAGAAGGGAAACGGCGTCTGCCGCCAACTACGAGCTGGCAGCCGTCGGTGACGTTGTGGCAATGCCCGACGACGTCATCTGGCTCTGGACGTTGTCAAAGGTGCTCGTGGTCTGGGTGCCCACGGCCTTCACGACGAGGATGGCGACAATGGCGATCAACGCCAGCACCAGACCATATTCCACCAGGGATTGACCGCGCTTGTTAGACTTCTTCATGTTCACAATGACTCTCCTATCATTTGTGCTACGGTTTGTTTTCCGGTCTTGCGTGTGAGTCCGACTTCTTGTGCAACTCCTCAGTTACTTTTCGCTCACAGTTCCTTGGCGCAAGACTACTCACTCTTACTGCGCTCACTTCTACACCCAAAGTGATTTCGCGTAATGTCAGGAAAAATCGAGGCGCTGTCAGGAACTTTCCGTTCAGGCCCTCCCCAAAACACACGGGGCCACCCGCATATAAGCACACGCCGTTGAAAATGCGCCGGGAGATGTGTCGCCCGGCGCATTATTAGCAGGGACAACTGGCGAATGTGCGCACGACAACGGCATTCAGAGTGTTTGAGCCAGAAGTCACTTGGTGAAGTGAGTTCATCACCGAAGTAACTGAAAACTGGCGACGTAAAGGAGGCTAACTCTTACCCCTACGATTCCGCGGGAGCCGCAGGGGTAGTCGCTTGGCCAGCGCCACGACAACAACAGGCAACCAAAACCAGGGTCTGTGATTGATCCCCACCGTCCCTTGCCTGCGCAGCGGCATGGGAAACAAGCTGTCTGATGATTCGCCTACCCGGTATTGAAATCCCCGCTCAACACCAAATGTTTCTTTCGCTCTCTGGCAAAATACATCATTGCTTTGAGTTCTTGCCCGTTGTCCAGCATCACGTCCACCCATTCTCGGAAATGCCAGCATGGACACTGCTCAATGAAATCCAGTCGCCGCAGCGTCCGCTTATCAACCTCATAAACTTCGCCAACAATCCAGGAAACCTTCTCGCTCTTCACAACATAGGGAAAGACTCCAACGTAAAGAGCGAACTGCTCCTTGGTTCTTCCTTTGCCAAGGAACTTGGCCTTTTCAAGGTGTCGGTGATGGCTGTAGCCGGAGCGCAAAACTCCGTGAACAAACACATACAGCTTTGAAGGTTCGTCAATTTCCGGTTTCATTTTAGCGCAGGCGTAAGATGTGTGTCTAAGCGGGGCGGGGCATATACTTGCGGGCCAGTGGCCTCGATGCCTGTTGCCGGCTCGCCGTTGTTGTCGGTTTCTGCTCAATGTTTCCATGCCGCATCTCCTTCGAAGTTGGCTGGCCCTCGACGGCGCGCGACCATCCATTGTTCTCTGAAATCCGCCCAAGAACGAATGGTTGGTTTTAGCATGTCGGGACAGTTATGCATGACTAATTGGGAAAATGCTGTCGGCGTTCATCGAAGACGGGAGCTTGTGTTCTATTCCGTGAAGCAGGCGCGCAACAACGTGTTGTGCGGCTTCGACGCTGAATGGTTTGGTAAGAAATGCGCTGGCGCCCGCCACCTCCAACTCAGCCGCCCTGTCGTTGACAACATAGCCGCTCATCAAGACGATTTTCAGTTCCGGTTGCAGATCGCGCAGTTTTTGCGCAACTTCTGCGCCGTTTACCTCTCCCAGAAAATAATCCACGAATGCCAAGTCAAAAACCTGGGTCTCGGTCAGTTGTAATGCGAGTTTGTCATCCGCAGCTACAGCGACCAAGTAACCCGGCAATGGGAAGATGGCCGAGAAGAATCGAAGGATACAAGGTTCATCATCAACGACGAGAATCCGAGTTGATGTTTCGCCTCTGCGGTCATCTTCACGGCCCCCTCCTTCTCCAGCTTTCCATCCATCAGGCATAGAAAAGTTCCTCGTCCTGACCCGTGGCTACTCTGCTACTCTTCACCACCCTGTTCATTCTGTTCCACATTTTCGCTGTTTGCCAGATTAGAGCGAATGGTTGGATCTGACATGTCGGGAGATCGCGCGCAAACAGTCGGGAAATCATCCTGCTCAAGACTGCTGTTTCTCCCGACGTGACGGAAGCTGCTTTGGGGTGGAAAATTAGACAGTGAGCCAAAAACCGTCACTTGTGATCGCGAACCGTAGCGGAACAGAATCCGAGGTCGCCGGATTGCCAACTCAACCCCTGCCACCCGTGCTGGCGTCCTGTCACGCCAGACACATTATCAACAGCGATCAGGTTGAGTGTCTGTCGCTCCAGAGTAAGGGCTGCAAATTTGTCCTGAGCATTGGCAAGGCCCGAGTATGTTTTCATCCACAACGGCAGGCGATTGCCGCACGCAAATGATTCCATCGAGAATCAGGAAACGACTCCCATCCAGAGATACTCAGAACAAAACAATTATCAGCTTGCAAGGCCGCCCTGCTGTGTGGCACCCAATAAACGGATTCTGTGAGCCTGCTGAGTTGCATTGTATCATGCGTTTCTCTCGTGTAGCACTTCGCGGGATGTTGACAGTTTAACTGCGGGGCCGGGGTCGGAAGGCTGTTCCCAACAGCCACACCCTCCTTTCTGACCCTACCCCGCAGCCGTTTTCTGTCTCCACAAGAACCGGCGGGAAAGAACCAGAGTGGGAACCGAATTGCGAAAGAAACAAGCCGGTCGTCTCCAAACCATCGCTGGGTGACGACGTGAACACCATCACCGCCCGCCAAGCGCCTCGGACTACCGGCTCAACGTTCCCTTGGTGCTCGGCACACCCTGCACGCGCGCGTCGCGCTGGCAGGCGAGGTCGAGCGCCTTGGCCAGCGCCTTGAACACGCCCTCGATCATGTGGTGCGCGTCGCGGCCGGACTGGATGACGATGTGCAGGTTCATTGCCGCGCTGGTGGCCAGCGCGCGCAGAAACTCCTCCACGAGTTGTGGCGTAAACCGCTCGCTCGCCGTGCGGCCAATGACGGCCCCGCCGGCCTTCATCAAGCGATTGCCTTCATAGACCAGCACCGGCCGGCCGCTGAAGTCGAGCGTGGCCTCCACACGCGCCTCGTCCATTGGCACGCGCGACCAGCCGTAGCGTTTGATGCCGCGCTTGTCGCCGAGCGCCTGCGCGAACGCCTGTCCCAATGCGATGCCGCAGTCCTCGACGGTGTGGTGAAAATCAATTTCGATGTCGCCCTTGCAGCGCAGGCGCAGGTCGCAGAGCGAATGCTTCGCCAGCAGCGTCAGCATGTGGTCGAAGAACGGGATGCCGGTCTTCACGTCGCCCTTGCCGCGGCCGTCCACGTTGAGCGCCAGATCAATTTTCGTTTCCGCTGTGTGGCGTTTGATTTTCGCAATGCGTTTCATTTGACCTCCGCCAGAATGCCAAGAGTTGCCGCGAACAGTTTATCAGTTTCAGCGTCCGTGCCGATGGAAATCCGCACCCGGTCGCTCACGCGCGGGTCGCTCCACCAGCGCACCAGAATGTTCCGCGCGCGCAGCGCCTCGTAGAACTGTTTTGCCGTCATCTTCGCCGGTGGTTTCGCGAACAGGAAGTTCGTCGCGCTTGGCAGCACGTCGAAGCCGAACGCCAGCAGCGCGTTGCGCAGTCGCGCGCGCGTCGCCTTCACGCGGCGGACGTTTGCCGCAAAGTGCGCGCGGTCGCCGAGCGCCGCCAGCGCCGCCACTTGGCTGAGCCGGTTCACGTTGTAGCTGTCCTTGACCTTCATTAACCCCTCGATGAGCGCCTTGTGTCCGATGGCGAAACCGACGCGCATCCCGGCGAGCGAGTAGCTCTTTGAAAGCGTGCGGGCCACCAGCGCATTGCGGTGCTTCTTCATGAGGCGGAGCGCGTTGTCGTCGGCAAAGTCCGCGTAGGCTTCGTCAATCAGCACAACACCTCGCGACGCCGCGCAGAGCCGGTCCAGCGTCTTCGTCGGCACGGCCACGCCGCTCGGCGCGTTGGGGCTGGTGACGAGCTTCAGCGGCGCACGCTCGCGGAAGAGCCGCTCCGGCAGCGTGAAGTCGGGATTCATCTCCAACTCCAGCTTCTTCGCGCCCTGAATGTCGGCCAGCACCGGATAGAGCGAGTAGCTTGGCATTGCGTAAGCCACGCGCTGCCCCTCGCCGACGAACGCGCGCAACGCAAGCGTCAGCACTTCATCGCTGCCGTTGGCCACGAGCACCTGCTCCGGCTTGAAGCCGTAGAGCGCGGCGATTTTCGCCTGGAGCGCGCTCGCGACCGGATCGGGATAGAGCCGCAGCGCCGAGCCGTTGCCGATCGCGTCGCGGAGGGCCGCGGCGACCTTGGGCGACGGCGGATAAGGGTTCTCGTTGGTGTTGAGCTTGACGAGACCGGCGACCTTTGGCTGCTCGCCCGGCACGTAAGCGTGCATCCGCTCGATGTTGGGACGGAGATAGCTCATGGCTCGAACCGGATGCTGGCCGAACGGCCGTGCGCATCGAGTCCCTCGGCTGCGGCGAACTGGCCGATGGCCGCCACCGATTTCCGCAGCGACTCGCGCGAATACTCGACGATGCTCGTGCGCCGCTGGAACTGGTCCACCGTCAGCCCGGCAAAAATGCGGCCCGCGCCGCCGGTCGGCAATTCGTGGCTCGGCCCGGCAACAAAATCGCCCGCGACGGTCGGGCTGAACGGCCCGATGAAAATCGCGCCGGCGGTTTGGAGCCGCGGTAACAGCTTCTTCGCGCCGCGGCAATGCAGTTCGAGGTGCTCCGGCGCGATGCGGTTGGCGATGTCGGCGGCCTGCGCAAGCGAGCCGACAATCATTGCGACGCCGCCGGCATCGAGCGTCTTCTGGATGAACTTGTGCCGCGAGAGCGTTCCGACTTGCTGCGCGATGGCGGCTTCGACGGCGGCGACGAGTTTCCCGGAAGTCGCGACGAGGAACACGCGCTCGTGACCGCTGCCGTGCTCGGCTTGTGCGAGCAAATCAGCGGCGATCAGCTTCGGATTCGCCGAGTCGTCGGCGATGACGAGCAGCTCACTCGGCCCGGGCAGCAGGTCCACGCCAACGTGGCCAAACAAGAGCCGTTTCGCCGCAACGACGTAAGCGTTGCCGGGGCCAAAGACCTTCGCGACGCGACGGACGGTCGGCGTGCCGAACGCCATTGCCGCGACGGCTTGCGAGCCGCCAAGTTTGTAAACCTCGGTCGCGCCGGAGAGCTTCAGACCGAAGAGCAGCGACGGGTTCACGCGGCCGTTCTTGCCGGCGGGCGTGCAAACGACGCGCTCCGGGCAGCCGGCGATGCGCGCTAACGCGACGGTCATGAGGCTCGTGGAAACCAACGGCGCGGTGCCGCCGGGGACGTAGATGCCGACGCGCCGCAGCGGATCGAACTTCTCGCCGACACGCGCGCCCTGCGGGTTGCGAGCGGACCAGCCGCGGCGGAGACCGCGGCGGTTGAAAAACTCGATGTTCCGCAGCGCGAACTTCGCCGCGCGCTTGAACTCCGCGCTGACGCTCTTCTCCGCGTCGCGCAGTTCGGTGTCGGTGACGCGAAACGCTCCGGCTGACGCCGGCGACCAGCCGTCGAAACGCGCCGTCACCTCAACGAGCGCGTTGTCGCCGCGCTGATGCACGGCCTCAACGATGTCACGGGTGCGCGCTTCGATGGCCGGATCGAACAGGCTGGTTTGTTCCAGTGCCGCGAGCTTGGTTTCAAAATCCGCCGAGCGGTAATCAAGGCATTTCATGGTTTGGTTTCCGATTGAAACACGCTGCCGGGGCTGCCAGCCACGCGTTTCAAAGCGCCGACTTGTAACAAACCGGCGGTGATGGCAAAAGCCTTTTGTTGGCGGGTCATAGGAAGACGGGCACGAGTTGTCATCAAAGACTGGCATTGCGGAAATGCTGCGCTAGATTAGCTCACTATGCCATTCCTGAAACGAACTGCAAACGGCTGCCAGCTTTCGGTGCGCGTCCAGCCCGGCGCGTCGCGTAGCGAGGTGGCGGGGTTGCACAGCGCAGAACTGAAGGTGCGGGTGAAGGCGCCGCCGGTCGAGGGCAAGGCCAACGAGGCGCTGCTGGAATGCCTCGCGAAATTGTTTCGTGTGAAGCGCAGCCAGTGCGAGTTGCTGCGCGGCGAAACCTCGCGAAGCAAAACGGTGTTTGTGCGCGACCTCAATGAAGCATTGGCTCGGGCCGAGCTTGCTGGCAAAATCGCCGGTATGAAACTGCCCGCCGAAAACCGCGACAAGGAGATGGATTGACCCCAACTCCAACGAAGCTGACGAACGCGGAGATCCGGCGTTACTCCCGGCACCTGACGTTGCCGGAGGTGGGTGTGGCCGGTCAGGAAAAACTCAAAGTTGCCAGCGTCCTTTGCATCGGCGCAGGCGGGCTGGGATCGCCAGCGGCGATGTATCTGACGGCGGCTGGCGTCGGGCGGATCGGCTTGGTGGATTTCGATGTCGTGGATGAGACGAATCTCCAGCGGCAGATCATCCACGGCACCAGCGCCGTCGGCCGCTCGAAGCTGGAGAGTGCGCGCGCACGGTTGAGTGACATCAACCCGAACGTTGCCATCGAGTGCCACGCCGTCCGGCTCAGCAGTGAGAATGCGCTGGATATCTTCAGTAGCTATGACGTTGTCATTGACGGCACGGATAATTTCCCGACGCGCTACCTCAGCAACGACGCGTGCGTGCTGTTGAAGAAGCCGAACATCTACGGCGCAATCTTCCGCTTCGAGGGCCAGGCCAGCGTGTTTGCGCCGCACCTTGGGGGGCCGTGCTACCGCTGCCTGTTCCCGGAGCCGCCGCCGCCGGGCATGGTGCCGAGTTGCGCCGAAGGCGGCGTGCTCGGCGTGCTGCCTGGCATCATCGGCGTCATCCAAGCCACCGAGGCGATCAAGCTCATCCTCGGCAAAGGCGATGTGCTCGTGGGCCGTCTGCTTCTCTACAACGCGCTCGATATGAAGTTTCGTGAGATGAAGATCCGACGCGCCGCAAACTGCCCCGTGTGCGGTGAGCGGCCGACGATTACGACGCTGATTGATTACGAGCAGTTCTGTGGCGTGAGAGGTGAACCAAACATGAATGAACAACCAGCCGGAGACGAAATCACAGCCGTCGAGTTGGCGACGATGTTGAAGCGTGGAGAGAAGTTCACGCTGGTGGATGTGCGCGAGCCGGACGAGTGGGCCATCTGCAGCATTCCTGGCGCGACACTGCTGCCGCTGTCGGCGCTGCCGCAACGATTCGCCGAGTTGCCGAAAGACGCTCGCATCGTGCTGCACTGCAAAGGCGGCAAACGCTCAATGAAAGCACTCCAATTCCTTCGCCAGCAAGGCTACGTCGATCTCAAGAGTGTTAGAGGTGGTATTCACGCTTGGTCCACCGACGTGGATCCGAGCGTGCCGAGGTATTGAGGGTTTCGCTCCGTCATGCTGAACAACCGGAGCGGCGCGCGAGACGCAGCGTTTCGTCGAACGAGCGGATGCCGGTGGACGCGCCGATCGCTTGCACGCAGCACGCGCCGACGGTGTTGGCGAAAATGCCGGCGTCGCGCACGCCGAAGCCGCGCAGCCGCGCGGTGATGAATCCCGCCAGCCACGAATCGCCCGCGCCGGTGGCATCCACGACTTTCTTCGCGGGCGCCGGCGGGACATACAGTGACTTCGACGGCTCGGCGGGGTCGCTGAGAAGGCAGCCTTCCTTGCCGAGCTTGACGCCGACGATGCCCGGCGCGCCGGCGGCGCGGAAGCGGGTGATGATTTTCTCCGGTGACTCCTCACCGCTGACGCTGCGCGCTTCGTCGAGGCTCGGCACGAAGATGTCCAGCCACGGTAGCGCCTTGGCGAGGTTCTTAAAACCCTTCGCGCCGGCCACGCAGTCCAGCGCGGTCAGCGTTTTTGGCGCGGCGCGACGGATGGCGCGCAACGCGCGGCCAAACTCCGACTCCAGTCTCGGCATCAGGCCGAAGTAGCCGAGCGCGACGGCGCGGCTGCGCTTGATGTAGCCGAGCCGCGCGATGATGTCGGCTGCAGTGAGTTGGTTGCCGCAACCACCGGTGTGGAAGAAAGTCCGCTCGCCGCTCGGATCCACGCAAACGACGGTGGCGCTGCTCTGGCCGCGTTTGTCCACAATGACACCGCCGAGGTCGAGGCCGGCACGGTGCAGGCGTTGGTCGAGGAACGCGCCCCAGTTATCATCGCCGATGCGGCCGAGCGCGCCGACGCGCAGGCCGAGTTTGGCGGCTGCGATGCCGACATTGCAGACGTTGCCGCCCGTGTGCAGCTCGACGGCCTCGCTGTGAAAGAGTTTGCCGAACCCGATGGGCCGGTCGAGTGCAATGGGACGGCCGATGACATCGGCCACCATGTGGCCGGCGACGATGAGATCAAAGGATGGTTTCATTGGTTTTGAGGGGCGGATAATAACCGACTCCCATTCCGCTGGCGACAACGCTTTCATTGGAAAAACAACGCACCGCCGGCAGAATGAGTGGGGCAAGTTTCCGAACCCGCTTCTGCGCGAAATCACGACGCGGAATAGATCAGCCAGACGCCGCCGAGCAAGACCAGCACGCCGCAGACGGTTTTCACGATGGCGAGGCCCTTGGATTGTTCGTTCCAATTCAGGTATCGCTGCACCATCTCGGTGAACGTGCCAGCCAGCACGATGACGGCGCAGTGGCCCACGCCGTAAGCCAGCAACAGCGAAGCGCCGTAGAGCGGATTGCTCTTCGCGAGCTTGAAGGTCACGGCCAGCATCGGAGCCATGTAGGCAAAGGTGCATGGGCCGAGTGCGATACCGAAAACCAAGCCGAGTATGAATGCGGCCAGCAGGCCCTTGCGTTTCATGTTCACCTGGCCAGGCCCGGAGAACGACAGGGGAATCACTCCCACCAGATGCAGGCCGACGAAGAAGAAGATCGCTGCGACGAAATAGTTTCCCCATTGCCCCACATCGCCCATCATCCGACCCGCCGCCGCCGTGATGATGCCGATGGCCGCGATGGTAATCAGAATGCCCACTGCAAACAGTGTCGCTGTCCAGAACGCGCGACGCACCGTCACCTGGCCCTGCTCGCTGATAAAGCCGACGATGAGCGGAATGCTCGCCAGATGGCAGGGGCTGAGAAGAATGCTCAGCACTCCCCACACCGCGGACGCGCCGAGCGCGATCAGCGGAGCGCCTTCAACGGCGTGGCTAAGTTGGGTGAATAGCTCTTGCATGGCTTACGGTTTGATCTTGGCAAACAATGCCGGCAGACGATTTTGATACGCGGCCTTGATTGCCGGTTCGTCTTCGGCCAGCGGTTTGACGGGAATCAGATCCATGACCTCGGCGGGCGACAGGCCGGATTCCAGCAGCGTGCGCGCCGCGCCGCAGACCATGCGCTTGAGCGCGGGCGTGATGTCGCCGTCGCTCAGGCCGAAGCTCAACGCGAGTTCGCACAGCGTTTGCAATTGGAACCACAGGTAAGTTGGCCCCATGCCGGTCAGCAGCGCGAAGGCTTCGAGCTTCGGCTCGGCCACTTCGGGGCAGTCGCCGAGCAGCGTGAACAAACCTGTCAGCGCCTGTTTGTCGCTGGCACCCAAGCCCGCGCCAAACGTCACAGGGTTGTAGCCCGCGCCCATGACGGACGGCGCGTTGGGAATCATGCGCGCGATGCGATTGAAACCGCCAAGCAGTTCGCTGAGCTTCGCGAGCGTGAATTTGGGCGCGAGCGACACCAGCACCGCACCGGGTCTATGCGCCCCTTTGATGCCCGGCAGCACGCCGGCAATCGCGGGCGGATGCACGGCCAGCAACACAAGGTCTTGCGCGGCAGGCTGAGTATTGTCAGGACCAGCTACGGTGATGCCGGGAAACATAGCCTTGAGCTTGCCCAGTGTCTCCGCGTTCGGATCACTAACAACAACCGACGAGAGTTTCACTCCGGCAGCCTTCAAACCGCTAAGAAAGATGCGGGTCACACGCCCGCCGCCGATGAAGCCAATCGAGTTTATGTTCATGGTTTGCCTTTCACGTTTCATGCCTCACACATGACGGCTCACTTGCATTCGCCCAGCTTGCAGGCTTTGGCGATCTGCTGCGGCGTCAGCTTCATCTTGTCGGCGAGCGTCCGCGCGATGGTGATCTGCCGGCCAGTCATCGTGGGACGCGCCTCCAGCCACTTCTTCAGGTTGTCTTGGTTCACGAAGAAACCTTGTTTGAAACAGCCGGCCGAGACCCATTTGCCTTCAGGCGTTTTTTTCTGGCCGAACCACGCGACGGCAGTCTTCGGTTCCAGCGAGGCGACGCTGCCGTCGAGGGTCTTGACCCTGATGATCTCGCCGGTGAGGCCATCGGGAGCCTCGACTCCGATGTCCTTTTGCAGCCGTGCGGCCACGCCCATCGCGCAGTGGGTGCAGCAGCCGTGCGTGCGCGTGGTGCCATCCACCGTCACCTTGCTGGCGTCTTCAGGATAGACAGCGCGGTCGCAGAAACCGCAGCGCGTGGCGAGTTCCTTCGAGCGCAACACATCCCAGATCACGAGGCTGCCGGAACCGGTTTGCTGTTCTTTGGCGGCGGCGTCCTTGTCGGCGAAAGCTTTGATCGTCGCCCGGCCCTTCGTATCCATGCCGTAGAGGTAGGTTGCTGTAGCTGCCGCAATGAGGTTGCCGCTGGGCCAGTCGGTCACGCTTACTTTGGCGTCCTCGGCCTTCGGGTCCGCGCCGACGATGCTGGAGAAGTAGATGAAGTAGCAGTGGGGACAGCAGAGAATGCGCTGCTCAACCTGCCCCTTCACGACTGTCTTCGTCTTTGGGACCACGTCGCCGTCGCACATGGAACAGACGGCGTCGCGTGGGCGCGTGTCGGGTTTCAGCGGCTCCTCGCGCACAACGTCGGTTTTTTCGCGGTGGGTCAGGTCCACGCCGAGTTCCTTCCACTTGGCGAGGATGTCCTCCTTGCCGAAGAAACCGATGTGGCGAAACAATTCCTTGCCGCTGGCGTCGAAGAAAATCTGCGTCGGGATTGTTTCGATGCCGTATTGCTTGGCGGCGCCTTGGTTCTCCCACACGTCAATGAAAACGACGTCGAGGCATCCCGCATACTCCTTCTTCAACTCCTCCAGAATCGGTGCCATCATCTTGCATGGAATACACTTGCCCGCGCCGAGGTCCAGTAGACGGGGCATTTTTGCGCCGCTGACGGCGGCTGTTTCCGACGGCAACGAGCCGGCCGGCTGGCTGGTTTTGTTCCGTTTGAGGACAACGACCGCGCCGACAATCACAACGAGCGCGGCAACGATAGCGATCTTTGCTCCAGTTTTCATAGTGGTCTCACTTTCCGCTGCTGGCCGTGTTGGCTTGGGTGAGGATGGCCTTGATTTCCTCCACCGACGGCACTTTGCCGACGACCTTGACGTTGCCGTTGACCACCAACGCCGGCGTCAGCATCACGCGCAACGCCATGATCTGTCGCAGATCGGTGATCTTCTGGAGTTCGTATTCCAAGCCGAGTTCTTTGGCGGCCTGTTCGGTTTGTTCGTAGAGCTTTGTGCATTTTGCACAGCCCGATCCTAGAACGAGTAGTTGCATTTGGGTTCTCCTATTTGAAAAAGCTTCCATAGACCATGCCGGTAGCGGTGGACATCACCACGACCAGCGCCGTGAACACAAACATCTTCTTGAAGCCGACGATGCGCGCAATGACCAGCATGCTCGGCAGTGACAACGCCGGCCCGGCCAGCAGCAACGCCAGCATCGGCCCTTGGTGCATGCCGAGCTTGCCGAGCGTTTCGCAGATGGGGATTTCCGTTAGCGTGGCGAAATACCAGAACGCGCCGACGACGCTGGCGACTAGATTGGAACTCAGCGAGTTGTCGCCGACGAAACCGGCAACGTATTTGTCGGGCAGCAACGCGCCGACGAACCCGACCACAAACACGCCGCCGAACAGCAGCGGCACGATCATCTTGGAAAAATCCCACGTGTTGCTCATCCACGTCTTGACCTCGTCGCGGCCGAACCATCGCCGGACCATCAGCAGCACCGCCAAGCCCATCGCGCCGGCCAGATACCATCGCGCGTGATACATGGCGATGACCCACGTCTTGGCCTCCTCGACCGACGCGATGGCCGCCTTGGCCAGTGTCACTTTCTCGCCGCTGGCTCGGCCATTCCACTCCTGCTGGAGTTGGAACACGACCTCGTCCCTGGTCTCCTGCAACGAGACTGCGGCGAACTGGCCGCTCGAAGCCGTGTGGACGACCACGTCGCCCGGGTTATACCAGTCGCTGAAAACGAGGAACGCCACCATGCAGCCGAAGTAGAGCACCGTCTTCCACAACGGTCGTGACGGCGCATCCGGCTCCGGCATCTGCAACGCTTCCTCCGTCCGTTTCGCTTCGCTCTTGCGGAAGATCACCGCCATTGCCAGGCCGATCAGCAAGGCGAAGGCGATGGAACCTACGGCCCGCGCGACGCCGATGGGCAACCCGAGCACGCGCGCCGTCAGAAACACCGCGAGGATGTTGATCGCCGGGCCGGAGTAGAGGAATGCCGAGGCCGGTCCCAGACCTGCGCCGAGCGTGTAGATGCCCGCGAACACCGGCAGCACGCTGCACGAGCAAACCGCCAGGACGAATCCGGAAACCGAAGCGACGATGTAAGCGAGCGGCTTGTTTGACTTCGGACCGAGGTAACGCATCACCGACGCTTGCGACAGGAACGTGATGATCGCCCCGGCGATGAACATGGCCGGCACCACACAGGCCAGCACATGATTGCGGACATACCACTGGAGCAGCTTGAACCCATCGAGAATGGCGGCGTTGATCTTCGGATTGGCCAGTGGCAGGAAGTAGGCGACGAGGAAAACGCCAGCGATCCAGCCGAAGATTTTCAGTTCCTTCTTCATGCCCTCACTCTTGTTTCCAACTGCGCAACTGCTCATGTTGTTTTCGTTTCCTTTCCTTCGCACCGAAGGAGAGCGTGGCTATTTAGCCAACTCGCCAAGTATCCGGCAAATAAAAAACCTCACCGCGTTTGCAGTTCCTCCTCCTTGGCTGAGTTCTGTCGCACGGCGGTCACACACTGGAAAAAATTCATCACGCACGGTGTCTTGAGGCGGTAGAACACCTGCACGCCGCGCTTGTCATCCTCCACGATGCCGGCGTGTTTCAGCAGCGTGAGATGTTTCGAGACGGTGGACATCTCCGCGCCCACCATATCGGTCAACTCGCACACGCAACGCTCGCCGCGAGAAAGCTCGTCCACGATAAACAAACGCGAGGGATGGGCCAGCGCCTTGAGGACGGCGGCCTGAGCCTTGAACCGCGATGGCAATGGGTGAGGCATAAATGACGGCGATATACTTAGCCATTTGCCTAAATATGTCAAGCGTTCGTTTTCGGCGTGAGTGCCGCTCCATACCATGCGCGCGAGCGGTTGCAGACGTTGCAGACCGAGAGCATGACCGGCACCTCGACCAGCACGCCCACGACGCAGGCCAGCGCCGCGCCGGAACTGGGACCAAACAGCGTGATGGCCACGGCCACGGCCAGCTCGAAGAAGTTGCTCGCGCCGATCAGCGCGCCCGGCGACGCCACGTTATGCGGCACCTTGAACCAGCGCATCAGCCCGTAGGTGAGACTGGAATTGAAATAGACCTGAATAAGTATAGGCACGGCAATCAGCACCACGGCAAACCAGCGCGTGGTCAGATTTTCCGCCTGAAACGCGAAGATCAGCACCAGTGTCAGCAACAGCGCGCCGATCATCACCGGATGAAACTTCGGCAGGAACTTCTGCTCGAACCACGCGAGGCCGTGCGATTTCAGCAACGTCGTTCGCGTGATCCACCCGGCCGCGAGCGGGATGACGATGAAGACAACGACCGAGGTGATGAGCACTTTGGCCGGCACGATGACGTTGGCCACGCCGCAAAGGAACATCACAATCGGCGCGAACGCCACCAGCATGATGATGTCGTTCACCGCCACCTGCACGAGCGTGTAGGCAGGATCGCCGTCGGTGAGGTGGCTCCAGACGAACACCATCGCCGTGCAGGGCGCCGCCGCCAGAATGATGAGGCCGGCGGTGTAACTCTTCGCCGTCTCGGCGTCAATCCACGCCGCGAAGACGTGCTGCATGAACACCCACGCCAGCAGCGCCATGCTGAACGGTTTCACCAGCCAGTTGACGAAAAGCGTCACCATCAGTCCCTTCGGCTTGCGCGCGATGCCGCCGATGGCGCTGAAGTCCACCTTCAGCATCATCGGGTAAATCATCAGCCACAGCAGGATGCCGATGGGCACATTGACCTGTGAGCCTTGGCCGAATTCCCAGTTGCTCAGCGCCGCCGTCACGTCTGGCAATAGCTTGCCGAGAACGACGCCGACGACCATGCAGACCAACACCCACAACGAAAGGTAGCGCTCAAAGAAAGCCAGTCGTTTCGGCAGTGGGGAAGGAGTGGCGGAAGAAGCAGATGCTTGATTGCTCATGGTGATGTCGTGTCGTTGGAATGTTCAGTTGCAGCAGCGGATCGGCGCGCAGCCGCACGCAGGTTCAGATTGGCCGCCGGTCCTGCGGCGCTTGGGTTTAGCCCAAAGCAAGAGGGTCGAACTGAAAACCACGGTGATGCAGCCAGCTTCCTGGAAGAGGACTGCCAAGACCGGAGTGAGCAGTCCTAAGATGCCAAGGGCCAGTCCGATGACGTTGTAGATGATGGAGAAGAAGATGTTCAGCTTGATTCGACGCAGGACTTTCGCCGACATCCACATGAAATCGGCAACGCCTGAGATGTGATCGTTCATCAGGGTGACATCGGCCGTTTCAATGGCCACATCCGTGCCGGCGGCGCCCATGGCGATGCCGACATCGGCCAACGCAAGAGCCGGCGCGTCGTTGATGCCGTCGCCAACCATTCCCACGATATGGCCATCGGCCTGCAATTTTCTGACGAAGTCCTGCTTCTGCTCTGGAAGCAGTTCGGCTTGAAAATCATCAACGCCAATCGCTCTGGCCACCGTTTCGGCAACCTGAGGATGATCGCCGGTCAGCATGGTGATTCTCCCAACTCCCATCGTTTTGAGCAACCGGATGGTTTCAGCAATCTCAGGACGGATCTCATCGGCAATCGCCAGCAAGCCGATCGTTTCATCGTTGTGCGCGACGAGGACGGCGGTGCGTCCCTGCTCCGATTGCTTTGCAATCTCGTGATCAGCACGAGAGCTGATAGGCACACCGGCCTCCTGAAGGAATGCCTGCTTCCCGACAAGAATCTTCGCGGTGTTCCATCGGGCCTCTACCCCCATGCCGGTTGCGCTCTCGAAATGGTCGGGGTCGGGAATGTCGAGTTTCCTCTCTTTGCCAGCCGCCAGAATGGAACGTGCCAGCGGGTGCTCGGAATACTTTTCTGCGATGCATGCCATGCGCAGGACGTCTTCCTCGCTTTTGCCGTTGAAAGAAATGATGCCTTCAACCTTGGGCCTGCCGAAGGTGAAAGTGCCCGTCTTGTCCACGAGCAGGCGAGTAATCTTGTGGCCCATTTCGAGAAAACTGCCACCTTTGATGAGAACCGCTCTGCGGGCCATGTTGGAGACTCCAGCGGTTACGGCGGTTGGTGTGGCGATGGCGAACGCACAAGGGCAGGCCACCAGTAGAACGGAAACCGCGACCTTCACATCGCCCGAGATGGCAAAGGCGATGATTGCAAGGACGACCACTGTCGGCAGAAACCATGTTGTGAAACGGTCCGCCAGATTCTGAATGGGCGCGCGCGTGCCTTGCGCCTCCTGAACCAAGTGCACAATTCTTGCCAGGGTGGTGCTTTCTCCAACCTTTTCCGTGCGAATGTCGAGGCGACCGGACTCATTGAGTGTCCCGCTAAAAACACTGCTTCCCGGGAACTTTTCCACCGGCATGGACTCGCCAGTGATCGGAGCTTGATTGACGCTGCTGGCGCCGGCCGTCACCACACCGTCCACCGGGATCCGCGCGCCAGGCTTGACCACAACAACGTCACCCACTTGAAGCTCGGCAACCGGCACAACGACCTCTTCAGCCTGTCGGCGAACAATCGTCGTTGTCGGGGCAAAATCCAGAAGGTCGCGGATGCTCTTGCGGGTCTTTTCCAAGGTGTAGGACTCCAGCGCGCCGGCAACGGCCATGATGAAGACGATGATGGCGGCGGGTCGGAACTCGCCAACCGCCATTGTAGCCACGAGTGCGACCGCGACAAACACGTTGACCGTGATCTTCCGCCTGAAAATGTCCTTGAACCCGGAAACAAACCGCTGAAAGCCGCCAAACACCGTAGCGACAATGGCGAGTGCCGCATTGACGAAATGAGGGCCGATTTCCCAGTGAGCGAGAATCCAACTCGTCGAGGTCAAGACCGCGACAAGAGCCGGAACAATGGCCAAGACAGCAAGCTCTTTGTAATCTGAGGTATCTGTTTCGCCGTTACGACGCATTGTGTTCCCCAGCTTTGGCATCGCCCCTATTCCCTTTGGTTTTCTCCTGGTTGGTATTCGATTGGGGAGAACAGCCGCAACTTTCGCCGGAGCCGCAGCACCCACCGGTCTTGGTCATTGACTCCCATATCACGGCGAGCAAGCCTTTCTTTCGCTTCGAGTCTTTCACGTTGGTTTCCATTGTCACATTTCCTTCCATCTCGGATTAGATTTAGAACGTTGCGAGCAAATAAAATCCTGCGCAGACAAGCAGAACGCCGGCGACAACCCGGATCGCCGCCTCCGCCTTTTGCGCCTTGAACGACGCCTTTCCAAACGACACGCCGAAGAGTATGGCGCCAAGCGGCAGGCTGAAACCCACGCCAAACGCCGCCATGAGGATCATGCCCCAAAAGATATGGCCCATTAAAACGCTCGCGCCGATAACGATGAAGATTCCTGGATTACACGGCAGGGAGGCTGCCGCCACGCCACCCCCCAGCAACAACCCCACAACCACTGTGCCCAGCATCCCATGGGCGGCGGGACACGCTTCCGTCTTTCGAGTGAACTGCGGCAGTTTCACGGGCAACAGCTTGAGCGCGGCCAATCCCAAGACGACCGCAATGACGCCCGCAAAGAGCTTCCAGTATCGGCCGAGCAACGCCTGCGCGGCCTGTCCCATAAACCCCGCGACAAACCCCAGAACGATCAGCGCCAGCGTAGTGCCGATCATAAATGAGATCGCCGATGCGAAGGCCGTTCGCCGGTCGGCGTCTTCACGCGTGCCCGAGTAGGCCACCAGCATTCCCATCGCGGGCAGGGTGCAACACGCGCTGGCCACGGCGCTCACCAATCCCAGCAGAAAAGCCAGCGGCACCGCGACCGGTCCCGTGCTGGCCGATTGAAGCGCGTTTGTGATGGATTCAAGCATGTTGCTCGCCCTCTATTTGCAGCCAGAGGGGCCGCAACCGCCCGCGCCGCAACCGCCGGCGCGCGACGCGGCAACGAATCCCTGCACAAGCTTTGTTTCCGTGATATCGCCGGAAATCGGGACCATTCCGCCGCCCTTCACCATCACCAGAACGCCCGGCACGGATATCTGTGCCGCAATATTATCGTAATCGCGCGAACCCGCCTTCAGGGTAAAAAGACCGCACTTGGCCCCTATTTTGGACTCAATCGTGTTCGCGGCGCTCCTCATCGGCGTTGAGGGAGGATTGCCGGAAGCTCCTCCCTTTCCAGGCAGGAAGATGAAAACGGCGTCGGTATTGGCGGCGACGGAGTTCAAGTCTGAAAGCGCGTCGATGGTCGTTACCGCGCCCGCCGATGTCTGTGAAGCGGCGGATGCCGCAACATTTGGCGTGGACGTCTGGGTTGATGCGCCGGCGCCCTTGGTCACGGCTCGCACCACCAATACCCCGGCGGCGATCAGCACGATGACGCCGATCACCCATCGCGTTTTGCCTGACGCACCGGAGGCGTGGCAGTCGCATCCAGGTCCGCAGGCTGCGGCCTGTTGTTTCGGCAATTCCACGTTGTCAGGCTTTTTCCCGTTGTCATTTGGTGAGTTCATCGTTCGTTTCTCCTCATGCTGCTAGTTAACAGGTTGACGGTTGAAGGAACTGGCGGCGACTTGAGCCGGCTTGCGCGCTGTCACTTCCAGACTAGTGATGTAGTCGGAGGGCTTCGCACCCTGCGGCAGGTGTGCGATAATTGTCTGATACAACGGGTCTTTCCAATCCGCCATGCCGTCCACGTAGCCCGACTTGGGCGTGAGCACGACATTGGTAAGGCCCGCGTCACGAGCCATGCGCTCCGTGTCTGAGACCAGCACCGCCCCAGCGACGCAGCCGATCAACGCTTCCACCATCTCCACGATGGCGGGCGGCAGCGGCTGGAGTAACGCGAGGTCGGAAACCGCCACGCGGCCGCCGGGCTTGAGCACGCGGGCCATCTCGCGCCACACGTGCGCTTTGTCCGGCGAGAGATTGATGACACAGTTGGAGATGATCACGTCCACGCTCGCATCGGCGACCGGCAGATGCTCGATCTCGCCCAGCCGAAACTCGACGTTGTCGAGGCCGGAGCGCTCGCGATAGGCGGCGATGTTCTTGCGCGCCTTCGCGAGCATCTCGGCTGTCATGTCCACGCCAATGACGCGGCCCTTGGAACCGACCTTCGGCCCCGCAATGAACGCATCAAAGCCACCGCCCGCGCCCAGATCCAGCACGACCTCGCCCAGCCTGAGTGACGCGATGGCAGTCGGGTTGCCGCACGAAAGACCCATGTTCGCACCGTCAGGCAACGCGGCCAACTCTTCGGCGCTATAGCCGATGTGCTTGGCCAGTTCGTCGGAGGCAGCCGGCGCTGAACCGCAGCACGTTGGCGTTGGGCCGCAGCACGAACCGCCGCTCTGCGCAATTTGCCCGTAGCCTTGGCGGACTTTTTGCCGCACGGATTCGGATTTACTGTGAGGATTCATAGGAACAGTTTTCTCGTCTATTCAATCGCCGTTGCCGACCCACGGATTCGCCATCATCGTGTTCATGAGGATGTTGTTCATCACTAGCTTGGCTTGGCTGAGGTCGTAACACGTTCGATAATCGGGGCACGCCAGGCATTTTTCCCACGCGTCGCGTTTGACTTCCAACGTGTGGCCTTGCGGCCCCGTGCCGGAACTGGCGACCAATGCGCTGAACGCTTGGCCCTCCAACTTCTGCTTGAATCGAAGCCGAGTGAAATCTGGAAACATCATGCCGTAACAGTCCGGGTGAGTATTCATGCGGCCTCCGTCATTACTTGGGCTTGGTCAGTGCATCGGGCAGTGTTTCAACGAAGCGACGAATTCCATCCCGCACGCGCCGATAGACGACGAGCTTCGGCTCGCCATCGTCCATGTTCTTGGTGAGCTTCGGCGGATCCTCGAAGCCGACATGCACCACCTTGGTCTTGCCAGGGAAAACCGGGCAGTGCTCATTGGCGTGGCCGCAGACGGTGACGACATAGTCGAACGTCACGCCCGCCAGATCGTCGAGCGTCTTGGAGAAGTGCCCGGAAATGTCCACGCCCGCTTCGGCCATGACTTTGATGGCGTGCGGGTTCATGCCGTGTTTCTCGATGCCGGCGGAATACGGTTGGATGACATCGCCTTTGAGATGGCGCGCCCAGCCTTCAGCCATCTGGCTGCGGCAGGAGTTGCCGGTGCAGAGAAACAGGACTTTCAGTTTTTGGTTTGGCGTTGGCATATCGTCTTGGGGTCCACTTTCAGGATTTGTTTCAGCCTCCTGCAATCTTCGGCCGCTTGCGGCGTGCCGCCGAGCGACTTCTGCACCCAGTCAATCGCTTCGCGAATGGCAACCGTGGCTTCCTTGCCCGGCAGGCGGTAATACACCCACCGTTCCTCCTTGCGGGACTCGATCAGCCCGGCGTGATACAGGATGGACAGATGCTTGGAAATCGTGGAGGGCGCCAGGGCGCACAGCTCGCTGATCTGGCAAACGCACAACTCGCCAGCCTTCAACGCCAATAGCACGCGCACCCGGTTCTCGTCCGCCAGGGCCTTGGTGATTCTCATGAACTCGCGCATGGCGGACACTATATTTCGTCGAATGACGAAATGACAAGATATAAAATGTGCCGCACGTCTGCTGAGGGTTGAAGCAACAGGCTCGCTGCCTGTTGTGCGCGCCTGTTACACCTTCGGGTCCAACGACCACGGGCGGCGCATCGGGCGGCCGAGCATCTTGTTGGCTGCGTCGTCGCCGACGAAGCGCTCCTTTGCCGGGTCCCACTCGATCTTTTTCCGGCCCAGCCGCAGCGCAATGTTGGCAATGTGCGCGATGGTGATGGAACGGTGCGCGGTCTCGATTGGCACGACGGTTGGCTTGCCGGAGTAGATGCAGTCCACGAAGTTGCGCTCGTGGTGCTTGCTTTCGTAGAGGCGGACCTCACTCTCGCCAATCTTCTGCTGGCGGAGGCTGTCCGGCGTGAACTCCAGTTTCTCGCGGCTCACGAAAATCTTCCGGCCGTTCTCGCCTTCAAACGTGACGCCGTTCGGGCCGGCGGATTCGTCCTCCACGACCATGGTGACGCCGTTGGCATAGACGCACTCGAAGTGGAACGCCCTCGCCGTGTTGTAGAGTTGGCGCGGCGCCGGCATGTCGGCGCGGAGGTTCTCGATCTTCACCGGGCCGGACTGGTCCATGTCCAGCGCCCATTGCGCGATGTCAATGTGGTGCGCGCCCCAGTCGGTGATCATTCCGCCGGAGTAATCGAAGTTCCAGCGCCAGTTCAGCGGCATCAGCGCCGGCCGGTAGTCGCGGTGCGGCGCCGGGCCTTCCCACAGGTCGTAGTTCAAACCGTCTGGCACCGGTTCTGGCTGCTGTTTCGCCGCCAGCTTGCTGAAATCGCGATGACCGCCGGGCAGCACGACGTGAATGCGCTGGAGCTTGCCGAGCCGGCCGTTGCGCACGAACTCGCACGCCATGCGGAAGTAAGTTTGCGACCGCTGCTGGCTGCCGGTTTGCCACGTCACGCCGGCCTTCGCGACGGCGTTGGCCATCGCACGGCCTTGCTCGACCGTCACGGCCAGCGGTTTCTGGCCGTAGATGTGTTTGCCGCGCCGCGCACAAGTGATGGCCATGATCGCGTGCCAGTGGTCCGGCGTGGATACCTCCACCGCGTCCACGTCTTCCTTCGCCAGCAGTTCGCGGTAATCCTCATACACGCGGCAGACGTCGTAGTTCGCCTTGCCAGTCTGCTTGGCGTAATGACCGTTGATCATCCGCCGTCCCGTCTCGCGGCCACCCTTGTGTTCGCCGGAGTAGCCGTAGTGGTCCGACTCGCGATTCACGTCGGCCACCGCCACCACCTGCACGCGCTCATCGTTGAGGAAGTTCGGCGTCACCGACTGCGCGATGGTGCCGAAACCGAAGCAAGCGAGGTTGATCCGTTCCGAAGGCGCGGGCCGCCCGCTGCGTCCGAGCGCACTGGCGGGAATAATCATCGGCGCGGCCATTGCACCAGCAGCGGCGAGAAACTGACGACGGGAAAACGTAAACGCTTTGTTCATGGCCGCGCATCATACCGCGCAACTTGTTGCGGTCAACACTGCCGCTTCCCTTACTTCTTGCACCCACAACCACAGCCGGATTGCTGTTTTGCCTTCTCTCGTTGTTTGTTGCCGATGCCAAGGAAGTTGAAGTCTTTGAGGTGGCCGAGGACTTTCATGCCGGCGCGCGTCCAGAACTTCACGTCGTCCCAAGAGCGAATGCTGGCGAGTTTGCGGGCGACGTATTTCGGCGTCAGGAAACTGGTGTAAATGCCCTGCGTGATTTCCAGCAGGCGCTGGTCGCTCATCGGGCATTTCATGATTGGCACGCGCATGTCGTATTCGTTCCAGTCCTCCGTGCGAAGCCAGCCGTTGCGCTTGCACTCGGCAAACAGCGGTGTGCCGGGATACGGCATGACGACGGTGGCTTGCAGGGTGTCTATGCAGCCTTTCTGGAAGAGCGACTTGGTCAGGTTGATGGTGCGCAACGCCTCCTCCTCGCTCTCCCACGGGTAACCGACCATGCAGGTGACGTGCGGCTCCAGCCCGGCTTTCTTGGCGCGGCGCATGGACTCCTCCAGCTTGTCGGCGCGGCCGAGCTTCTGGATGCGGTCGAGCGTGGACTGCGTGGCAGACTCAAGGCCGTAGAGCACGAAGCGGAAGTTGGCCTTGCCCAGGAGGTCGTAGTGTTCCTGATCGAGCACGCCGGGAATCATGTTGCAGCCCATGACGACTTTCTTGTGCAGGCCGCGCTCGACCATGCCGGTGCAGAATTCGCGGAGCCATTTGCCGGCGGGGAACGTGCCGCTGTCGTCGAAGATCTCGCGCACGCCGAGGCTGACGAGGTATTCGACTTCGGCGAGGAGTTGTTTCGGCGTCTGCGTGCGGAAGTTGGTGAACGTTGTGGTCCACGAGCAGAACGTGCATCGGCCCCACCAGCAATCGCGGCCGACCATCGTGTAGGTGCCGGGCAGGTATTTGAAGTTGCCGTTGTCGAAGGCGTAGAGCTTCCACTTGCTCAGTTCGCGGTCAATCATCGGCAGGCCGGTGAGGTCGTGCTTGAGTGGACCGAACGCGCCGGTGCATACCATGCCGTCCACCGACGGCGTGCCTTTGTCGCGGGTGGCCTGCGCCTTCTCCCAGATCTCCGTCTCCATCAAACGGCCGCGGAGTTTTGACTGCGCCTCGTCGCGCGCGGCAGCGTCGCGCCAGAAATAGATGCCCTGCTCCAGATCGTTACCTTTGGCAAAGTGATTGACGAAGTTCAGCAGCGCGAAGTCGAAATCGCCGCCGGTGAGGCAGTAGTCCACGTTGGACTCGATGAGGGATTCCTCCGGCATGGCGGTGATGTGGTCGCCCATCAGCACGAACTTCGTCTGTGGCCGCAGCGACTTCATGCGGTCAATGATCTTCCAGACGCGCTTGACGACCGGCGTCTTGACCTCGAACGCAACAATGTCCGGCGCAGCGTCCACGAAGCGCCGCTCGTAATCCTCGACGCTGTCGCGCTGGGCGACGCCATCCTCCCACATCACGTCGTGGCCAGCGCGCTTGAGCAACGTGGCGGCGTAGGCGGGGATGACCGGATAGACGAAAGTGGGGTCGTTAAACCACTGGAACTGGCGGTTCTGCGAAATCAGCGGCACGCCCTTCGGGTCGGGCATCGGCGGGTAACCAATCCAAATTTTCATGAATGTTTCGCATCAACCACAGGCATCAACAACCCTCGGATGAAACTCAGCCCGTAAGCCAGATGCGAACAGACGATACCGGCGAAAGTGAGCAAAAACAAGGGGAGGCGGGTTGAAAAGCCGGATGCCGCCGCCATGAGCAGATACGGCAGCACAGTGCACGGATAGAGCCAGCCGACAATCGGCAGCCACATCGTCAGCCAGCCGAACAGCAGCCACAGGCTGAGGATGCTCGGCAGGAAATAAACGAGGCGGCGCGAGGTCTGCGGGAAGACCCTGACGAACGAGCCGCGGTGGAGGCCGTAGCTGGCCAGTTGTTTGAAGTGCCGCAGCAGCGACGGCCGGCGATGATGAAACACCTCGATGCGCGGATCGTAGATGATCTTCTGATTGAGCTTCTTGGTGATCTGAAGGCAAAGCTCGGTGTCCTCGCCGGGCCAGTAGTTGGTGCCGAAACCGCCGAGGGTTTCCAGCGTCTGCTTGCGCACGATGAGGTTGCAGCTTGGGAAATCGTCCACCTCGCGCATCCGGTCCACCACGTAACGATAGCGGTAGTTGCCGCTGACCATCCGCGCTTCATAGATGCGGCCGCTGACCCGCGCCAGCAACGGGTCGTCCGCCGGCGTCAGGCCCGGCCCGCCCACCGCGCCAACTTCGGGCCGGCTGAAATTACCAACCGCCTCCTCCAACCAGTGCGGTAGCGGATAGGCGTCGTCGTCGAGGAACGCGATGATGCTGCCGGTGGCCTCGCGGAAGCCGCGATTGCGTTTCTCGGCGGGCCGCATCGGGCCGGTGGGCAGGATGCGCACGCGCGGATCGCCATGCGTGAACGGCTCGTCGGGCAGCACGACGATTTCAAAATCGGGATAATCCAGATCGAGGCAATACTGGAGCGACTGCTGGAGCATTGGGTTGTCGCTCTTGACGGGGATGATGATGCTCACGCGCGGCAGCGGATCGGGCAGCGTCTTCGGCTGGTAGCTGTCGTAGTAGCGCAGCAGCCGCAGCCGGTAGAAAACTGCCAGCGTGTTCTCAAGAATGTCCCAGATCGCCCGCAGCCCGAACATGCCGAACCGCCCCTTGAATTCGATCACCACCGGCGCGTCCACGATCCGGTAGCCGCGCGCGTGCAACACCGCCAGCAGCTCGATATCGAACGCAAATGCCTTTACCAGGATGCGCGGGAAACAATCCGCCAGCGCCGCGCGCTTGAACAGCTTCACACCAGTTTGCGTGTCGAGCAACGGCAGGTCGAACAGCAGCTTGATCAACAGGTAGTAGAAGTAGCTGAAAAACTTCCGGTGCCAGGGGTAATCCAGCTTCGAGTCGGGATGCCGTTTGGAGCCGATGACCACGTCGGCGCCCGCGCGGTCCATCGTCGCCATCAACACCCCGACCTGCGACGGCGGGATGTCGAGGTCCGCATCCAGAAACGCCACGCGCTCGCCGCGCGATTCGCGGAAGCCGCGCTTGAGCGCCTCGCCTTTGCCGGCGTTGTGCTTCTGGCGGAACGCGCGCACCTCCGGCCACTGCCGCGCGGCGCGCTCGGCCTCGGCGAAGGTGTTGTCCAAGCTGCCGTCGTCCACCACCACGATCTCGAACGATAGTTTCCCCACGAACGTCTCGCGCACCGTGCCGACGTTCGTAAAAATGTGCCCGCCTTCGTTGAAGGCCGGCAGGATGATGCTCAGTTGAGGGTTACTTGCCGACATGCCAGAGGCTCCAGATCAACACCACCAGCGCGCTCGTGCCCGCCGCTCCAGCCACGGCCAGGATTTGCAGCGGGCTGTCGTGCCACAGCCATAACGCCGCTGGATACGCCACCACCAGCACCGCCAGCGGCGCCAGCAATCGTCCAAACTCCGCCCGCGCCATGAAAAACTGCACCGGCAGCGTCATCAGCGCCAGCGGCAACATCGCCCACACGAACGGTGCGACAATCGCCTCCGCCAGCGGATTGTTTGCGCCGGCCAGCACGCGCACCGGCAGCCACGGCCACAACGAGCACGCCACGCCGGCCGCCACGCCCACCGCCGTGGTCACGCCCAACGACTGCCACAACGCGCGGACGGCGCCGGTGTCACCACGCGCCGCATCACCAGCCGCCTTGGGAAACAACACCGTCGCCAGCGGCGCAATTAAATAACCGAATGCCTGGGCGATCATCTTGGCTTTGCCGTATTGGCCCGAAATGCCTGGTTCAAAATAGTGCCGCACAAAACTGGTATCCACCAACCCCATTGTGCTGACGCTGAAACTGACCACCAGCGCCGGCCAGAAATACCGGTAGATCGGCCGCGTGTCCAGCGCGCGATGATCGGCGTCGCGGTGATGCCATAAGGTCCGCAACGCCCACAACGCCAGCGCCGCCGCCATCAGCGCCGCCAGTAATTGCCCGCCCAGCGCGCCGATCGCGCCGAATCCCAAAGCGACGAGCGCCAAGCCAAAAACGACGCGCCCCCAACTCTGCGCCAGTCCGACGACCGCGAGCCACTTGAACCGCTGCAATCCTTGCAGCACCGCCGTCGTAACCGGCACCGTCAGTTGTGCTACCACCAAGCCCGCCACCACCCACAGCAACGCCGGCGACGTCAACCGGAATCCCATCATCAACCAAGACTGCGCCGCCCCCATGAATACCAGGAACGCCGCCGCATACCACGCCAGCCGCCGCGTCGCCCGCCACGCCAGCGACGTGATCGCCACCGGATCGGATTGCGCGTCGAACACCGCCGCGTAGCGCGTCATCGCCACCTGCAACGCCACCACGGGTGTCATCACATAACCCAGCCAGTCGTTCGCCCACTTCAACGCGCCGAAATCGTCGTCCGTCAACCAGCGCGCCAGCACCGCTTGGAAAACGTAGGCCGCCGCGTTCACGCCCACGGAAGCCGTCAGCAGCAACGCTCCCGCGCTCCAAAATTGGCGGAGGTAACTCATGGGCCGAACGATTTGACCACGCGCAGCTTCACGCTCGCGCCGGGCGGTTCCTCGTGCCAACCCATCCGTTTGAACAGCGCCGAGAGCAGGCCGCAGCCATACGCGATATGCGCCAGCGGCAGCAGCCAGAGGGACATCAACCCGCCGGCCAACGTCCGGTTGTGGACCGCGTGATACGCCGCCGCCGAGCCGATCAGCAACGCGTAGGCGGCCAGCGGCAACTCATACCACCACGGATGCCACGCCAACAGGCTCGCCAGATACAGCACGAACGCCGCCGGCACCATCCGGATCATGCACGTCACGCTCGGCCGGATGATCGTCTGCCCCATCCGCCCGCGCCCGTAGCCAAGCAACTGCCGCACGAAGTTTCCCAGCGTCGGCCGGTGGCTTCGATAGACGATCGCCTCCGGATCGTAAACGAGTTGATAGCCAAACCGTTGCAGCCGCTCGAACATCTCGTTCTCCTCGTTCGGCCACAGCCGTTCGTCAAAACCGCCCGCCTTCAGGAACGCCTCGCGCCGCATCGCCACATTGCAGAGAATCAGCTCGCTCTCGTTGGTCGCGCGCCGTTGTCCGTTCGATTCATAGCGCGCGATGCTGCGGCCCATCGTCACCCGCGACCGCATCACGCGCGCGAAGCACTGCTGCCAGAAGTTGTCCGTCGGCGGGATCACGCTCGGCCCGCCCACCACCGCCGCGCTTGGAAATTCGGCGAAGTCCGCCACGAACCGCTCGAAGATTTTCGCGTCCGGCGCCACGTCGTCATCGAAGAACACCACAATCTCGCCGCGCGACTGCGCCACCGCCTGGTTGCGTTGCTTGCTTGGATGGAAACCCTCCGCCACGATCACCTCGTAACGGTCGCGCGGATACGCCACCGCCGCGAGCGACTCCAGCACGCGCACTTCTTCCAAGCCCGGCTTGTGCGGGATGACCACGCTGACCGTAGGAGGCTGCGATGCGCTCATGCGGCTGGCCGCGGGTGCGGTCGCCGGCGAAACGCGTTTGCGAACGCCAGCCGCCACACCATCCAGAGCGCCTCCCAAACAATCCGGCGGGAGATTTTCGACACCCCGACCCGCCGATCCGTGAACGTGATCGGAATCTCGACCAACCGGAAGCCCGCCATCCAGCAACGGTAGTTCATTTCAACCTGGAAACTGTAGCCTCCCGAATGGATGCCGTCCAAGTCGAGCGCGGCCAGCACCTCGCGCCGGAACAGCTTGAACCCGCCCGTCGGATCGCAGACCGGCATGCCCGTGATCAACCGCACATACAACGACGCGCCGTAGCTGAGCAACAGCCGCCGCATCGGCCAGTCCACCACGCGCACGCCGTCCCTGTAACGCGACCCGATCACCACATCGGCGTCCTTCGCCGCCGCCAGAAACGCCGGCAGCGTGGCCGGATCGTGGCTGAAGTCGCAGTCCATCTCCATCATCGCTTCGTAACCTCGCTCCAGCGCCCACCGGAAACCGGCGATATAAGCCGTGCCGAGGCCAAGCTTGCCGGCGCGGTGCAGCGCGTGGACGCGCGGCTGCTTCGCCGCAATTTCGTCCGCCAGCCGACCCGTGCCGTCCGGCGAATTGTCATCCACGACCAGCAAATCCAGTTCCGGTGCCGCCACCAGCACTGCTTCCACCAGTCGCGGCAGGTTTTCCGATTCGTTGTAGGTGGGAACGATGACCAGTGTTTTCACGACAGGTTCGCCAAAAACGTTTCCATCATTACCGCACAGCGTTCGACCTGCTGCACCGATGTAAACTCATCCTTCGTGTGCGCCTGCGCAATGCTGCCCGCGCCGAACGCCACCGCCGGCACGCCGTGCCGCGCGAAGATCGCGCCGTCCGAAAACCACGGCGCGCCCACGCACCGCCCGCCGCTGGCCGCCAGGAGTTGGACAACCATCGGATGGCTCGACGGCGTGTCCAGCCCGGTGTTGTCGTTGAGCACTTCCATTTCGATCCTGCCAAATCTGGCCCGCAACAGCCGCAGGAATTTCGCGTGATCGTCGCCCGGCAGCGTCCGGTGATCCACCTCGACCTCGCAGCGGGCCGGCACGATGTTCACTTTCGAGCCGCCGCGGATCGTGCCGACATTGATTGTCGCGGGGCCGAGCACCGGATGGCGCCGCTTCAACCGCGGCGCGTAATCGCGTTCGAGCCAGTCCACGATCCGGCCCATCTTGTAGATGGCATTCTCGCCAAGCTCCGGCGTCGCGCCGTGGCAGGAACGGCCGCGCGTGGCGATGCGGAGCCACAACGCGCCCTTGTGCGCGTTGACAACGTTCATCTCCGTCGGCTCGCCGACGATGGCAAAGTCGAGTCTGCCAAGCAGCTTCGATTTTCCGCGGCGCATCAAGTGCTTCACGCCGTCGTTGCCGCTCTCCTCGCCCATCAGGCCAGTGAAGTAGATGTCGTTGTCGCGGCTTGCCGCGCGCGATTCCGCCAGCCGCTTCATCGCCCAGAGAAACGCCGCCAGATTTCCCTTCGTGTCCGACGCGCCGCGCCCGTAAAGCCGGCCGCCACGAACCACCGGGTCGAACGGCTTGATGGTCATGCCGCGCACACTCACCGTATCCGTATGCGGTCCGAGTGCCACCGCCCGCCGCGCCCGGCCTCGCGCGCTGAGCTTGCCGATCACATTGGGCCGGCCCGGCTCGACGTATTGGAGTTCGACGTCCGCGCCGATCCGCCGCAGGAAGCTGGCGATAAACTTCGCGATCTCCTCCTCGCCCATCCGGTCGGTGCCGGGATCGCCCTGTGGGTTGACGCTCGGTATGGCGACAAGGTCGCGCAACAGTTGGATGACACCGGAGTGTTTCATGATGGCCGTTGGAACCATTCGACAAATTTCACGATGCCTTGCTCGATTTTTGTTTTTGGATCGTAGCCGAGCATCCGGCGCGCCTTGGATACGTCGGCGAACGTCACCGGCACGTCGCCGGGCTGTTCCGGACGCCGCTCGATGACCGCTTTCCTGCCGAGCGCACGCTCAATCAGCTCAATCAGCCGGCGCAACTCGACCGTGTTGCTGTTGCCAAGGTTGAAAATCTCATAGCCGAACGCGCCGCGCACACACGCCATGATGCCCTCGACGATGTCGTCAATGAAAGTGTAATCGCGCCGCGTCGAGCCGTCGCCGAACATCTCGATCGGTTTGCCCGCCGCGATGAGCCGCGCAAACTTGTGGATCGCCAGGTCCGGCCGTTGCGCCGGGCCATAGACCGTGAAGAACCGCAGGCAGGTCATGTCCATGCCGTGGAGGTGATGATACGTGTGGCAGAGCGCCTCGCCTGCAAGCTTCGTGGCCGCGTAGGGCGAGATCGGCTTGAAGATCGGGTCGCTTTCGCTGAACGGAATCTTCGAGTTGATGCCATAAACCGACGACGACGAGGCGAAGACGAACTTCCGGATGCCGGCGGCCCGCGCGCACTCCAGCAGGTTCATCGTGCCGGTGACGTTGGTATGCGTATAGAGCAGCGGCTCCTCGATGCTTGGCCGCACGCCCGCCCGCGCCGCGAGGTGAATGACCGCGTCAAACTTCCCCGCGGCGAAGATGCGATCCATCGCTGGCTTGTCCACAATGTCGGCGTCGTGAACCACGACACGGCCGGAGGCCTGGACCCACGCGAGATTGTGCCGCTTGATCGCCGGATCATAGAAGTCGTTAGAATTATCCACGATCACCACGCGATTCCCGTCCCGCAGCAATCGCGCCGAGACATGGGACCCAATGAATCCCGCGCCTCCTGTAACCAAGAAATTCATGCGCCCAACGTAGCAAACAGCCTTGGTGATGGCAAGGGAGGCGCGGTTTCCGAATGAGATCGGGAGTGCATGACGACGGGGCGGGGCGGGACGGAGTGCTTTCGCGTTTCCAGAGCTTTGGTTGATCAAGCGGAACAGGTTTCCGTCCGTCATGCCGATGGACTGAATCGGAAGCCATTTCGCCCTGAAAACGGCCTGTTTTTGAGCGAGAAATTCACCTTATTTACCAACATTTCACAAATTTCATGCAAACAGCGAAAGACCCCATATTTTGTGGTTACCACGGGAGCACCCACCGGTAATAGTGTTTTTTCTTTACACGGCCCACCGGCTTTGGCACTTTATCCCCAAGTTATTCACACGTTCTTCTCACATGTATCTCAAAAACCTTGAAATAGTTGGTTTTAAGTCGTTTGCGGAGAAAACCCGCCTCGATTTTCTTCCCGGTGTCACTGCCATCGTTGGTCCCAACGGCTGCGGCAAATCGAACGTTTCCGACGCGCTCCGCTGGGCGCTCGGCGAACAAAGCGCCAAGGCGTTGCGCGGCGGCGAAATGGCCGACGTGATTTTCAACGGCACCGACGGCCGGCGGCCCATCGGCATGGCCGAGGTCAGCATCACCATCGCCGAGATCAAACCGGGCGAGCTGTCGCCCGTCGCTGGCGTGCAACTCGACTACGGCGAGGTGAAGATCACGCGCCGCGTCTTCCGTAACGGCGAGGGCAACTACTTCATCAACCAGACGCCGGTCCGCCTCCGCGACGTGCAGCAGCTTTTCATGGACACTGGCATCGGCCGCGCCGCCTACTCGATGATGGAGCAGGGCCGTATTGACCAGATCCTCAGTTCGCATCCCGAAGACCGTCGCGCCATCTTCGAGGAAGCCGCCGGCATCACGAAGTTCAAGACGCAGAAGAAGGAGGCGCTCCGCAAGCTCGAATACACCGAGGCCAACCTCGTCCGCGTCACCGACATCATCCGCGAAGTGAAGCGCCAGATCGGCTCGCTCCAGCGTCAGGCGGGCAAGGCGCGCCGCTACAAGGAACTTCACGACCAGCTCAAGTCGCTCGACTGCCGTCTGAGCCGCCACCGGCTCGACGAGCTGGAAGCCGCGGTCGCCGAGTTCCAGCTGAAGATCAGCGCGCTCGACGCCGCCATTGCGTCCGCCGCGAGCGTCGTCGAGCAAAACGAAACCGCCGTCGCCGGCCAGCGCCAGGCGCAGGAGACGCTCGACCACGCGGTCGCGCAGACCACGTTGCAGCAACAGGAGAATCGCAGCGAGATCGAGCGCAACCAGAGCCGCATCCAGTTCAACAACGAACGGATCACGGAGTTCGACGCGCTCATCCAGCGGCACAGCGTGGACATCGGCGTCGCCGAACAGCGCGCCGCGGACCAGCGGGCCGCGCTGGCCGCGCTTGAAGAGCAGTTGAAGGCGATGGCCGCCATCGTCGCCGAGAAGAATGCAGCGCTGAAGGCCGAGCAGGACGCCGTCACGGCGCTGGACCAGCAGCTTGTGGACGCCGAGAAGAGCGTCGCGAAAACCGACGCGGCGATCATCGAGCAGGAAAGCAACGCGTCGCGGCTTCGCAGCGAGCTGGCATCACTCGACATCCAGCAGCGCAACAGCAGCCTGCGCCTCGAACGGCTCGGCACCGAGAAAGCAGAGCTGCAGCAACGCCAGTCACGCATCCAAACGACGCGGGACGCGGGAGAGCAGGAGCTGACCGGCCGGCGCGACACCATCGTCAAGTTTCAGGAGGAAATCGCCCAGTTCGAGCAGGCGTTGGCGCAGGCCAACAGCGAAACGAAGCAGCTCTCGGCCGCAGCGAGCGCCGAGCTGCGTTCCATCGCTGAGGTGAACTCGAAGCTGGAACTGCTCAACCAACTGGAGCGCGATTACGAAGGCTACTCCGCCGGCGCGCTGGCCGTGCTGCGCCACACGCACGGCGCCGAGGTGCCAACCGACGCGCTGCTCAACGCGCTCGCCCAAAGCATCGACGTGGACCCACCGTTCGCCTTGGCCATCGAAGCCGCGCTCGGCAATCATCTCCAGGCCGTCGTCGTTCGCGACACCGCGAGCGCGGAGAAGATCCTCGCCGCGCTCCACGAGCAACATCTGGGCCGCGCCGCGCTGGCGCCGCTGGATCTGCCCCGCGTGGTCGCTCCTTCGCTCGACATGATGCTCGAAGGCGCGGTCGGCTTCGCCATTGACCATGTGCGCTGCGACGAGACGTTGAAACCACTCGTCCGCTCGCTCCTCGCTTCCGTCGTCATCGCACCCGACCTCCAGACGGCGCTGCAAATCGTCGGCCGCAGCAACGGCGTCGAAGCGGTCACGCCCCGCGGCGAATTCGTCAACCGCCACGGCATCATCAGCGGCGGCGCGGGCGTCGCGGCCGGCATTCTCACGCGCAAAAGCCAGATCGCCGAGTTGACCGAGATGCTCGCGCAGTTGCGGAGCCAGGCCACGCAGACCGAGGCGCGCCAGCAGGCCAGCGTCACCGAAGCGGTGCGGTTGGAGGAAAAGCTCGCCGCCACGCGCGGCCTCGTCCACACCGCCGAACTCCAGATTGCCACGCAGGAAGGCGAGCTGGCGTCGGTCGAAAAAGAACTGGTCGAACTGGGCCACAAGATCGAGACCGTGACGTGGGAGCTGGAACAGCTCTCGCATCAAGGCACTGGCGACGCCGAGCGAAAGTCGCAGATTCAACAGGAACTTTCCGGCATCGAGCAGCGCGAGAACGAACTGCGCCGCCAGCTCGGCGCTGAGCGGCAGCACGCCGTCCAGTTGCAGGCCGACCGCCAGCACCGGCTGGACGAGCTGACCGAAGCGAAGATCGCGCAGGCCACCGAGCAACAGAAATACAACAACGCCGCCTCCGGCAAAGCGCCGCTCGAAGCGCGCATCGCCGAATTCGCCGAGCTGATCGAGAACCGCAGCCGCGACCGCGCCGGTTACACCGACCGCATCGCGCACCTGCGCGTCGAGATCGCCGAAGCCGAGCAGGCCGTCGAGACCTGTGTCGTCCGCCGCGACGAACTCCAGCGGCAGCTCCGGGAACAGCAGGAGCAACGCCACGCCTTTGCCTTGCGCATCGCGGAACTGGAGGAATCGGTCCGTGCCCAGCGCCGCCAGATGGACGAGGCCAAGACGGAGCATAACGCCATCGAGCTACAGCTTGCCGAGAAACGCATGGGGATGCAGAACCTCAAGGAGCGCATCGCCCGCCAGTATCAGCTCAACCTCGACGAGCTGCCGCCCGAAGTGCTCAAGATTACCATCGCCGACAGCGGCCTGCCGCAGACCACCACGCTCACGCCGGAGGAAACCGCCGCCGCCGGCCTTGCGCCGGATTGGGGCGCGATGGAAATGCAGGTGACCGAGATGCAACAGCGCCTCGACGCGATGGGGCCGGTCAACCTCGAAGCCATCGCCGAATACGACGAGCTGGAGCAGCGGCAGAAATTCCTCAGCGAGCAGCACGAGGATCTCGTCAAGAGCAAGGACGACCTGCTCAAGGCCATCGCCCACATCAACACCACCACGCGCAAGCTCTTCAGCGAAACGTTCGAGAAGATCCGCACGAACTTCCAGGAGATGTATGGCGAGCTGTTCGGCGGCGGCAAGGCCAACCTGATCCTGCTCGACGAAAACGATCCGCTCGAGAGCGGCATTGAGATCGTCGCGCGGCCGCCGGGCAAGCAGCTCACAAGCATCACGCTGCTCAGCGGCGGCGAGAAGACAATGACCGCCGTCGCGTTGCTGTTCGCCATCTACATGGTCAAGCCCAGCCCGTTCTGCGTGCTCGACGAAATGGACGCGCCACTCGACGAATCCAACATCAACCGTTTCCTCAACATCCTCCGCCGCTTCATCAAGCAGAGCCAGTTCGTGCTCATCACGCACAACAAGCGCACCATCGCGATGGCCGACGTGCTCTACGGCGTGACGATGCAGGAGAGCGGCGTCTCGAAGATCGTCTCGGTGAAGTTCACCCGCCGCGCCGAAGACCGCGGCGACGCGCAGCCGCTCGACCATTACGAAGGCGATAGCACGATGGAAACCACGAAGGGCGACGTGACCCCTCCGCCCGCGCCCGTCACCGCCCCCATCATGCCCGAAGCGCAACAGCCGGTCGCCGTCGCAGTCAGTGAAGCGCCGACGCCTATGCCTGTCGAACCGACAGAACAGGCGGCACCGAACAAGCCGACGGCCACGGCCCCCGCCACGCCGGCTGAACCGGCAACGCCAAGCGAGCCAACCGAACCGCCTGCGCCGACCCCGTAGCACGCGAGCGCAATCATCTCAACCAACAAGCCCCGACCTCGCTGAAAACAAGATCAGGGCTTGATTGTTTTGGAATCGCCATAACGACCGCATCAAGGAGCGCGGTTCTGTTTGGCCGGCGTGTTCTTGAGGAAACGGTCGAGGACGTTCTGACGGAGCAATTCACTCGCGACGAATTCGGAGATCACCGTGTAAGCCTTCTCGCTGTAGTGGACATCATCCCAGAAGTAATCGAGCGTCTGTGGGACGGCCTGCGCCGTGTCAACCAGCGTGATTCCCCGGGTCTTGACCAAAGTCCTTGTGCAGTCGTTATAGGCTTTCATCCCCCTGGCCGCGGTCGCATAGCTCCATTTCTTCGTCGGCCCGTAAGCTTCCACCGCAACCATATGCAACACCTTCTGTTCCTCCAGGCTCATGGTGTCTTTCAAAAGCGTTGGCTGTGTCATGAGCGCGACAGGAGTGCCGTCCTTCTGCGCAAGATCAATCAGCGTAGCGAGGTTCCGCTGAAACGGAACGAGTCCGGGAAACTCGCGGGCCTCGATGGTTTCACGCGGCTTGGCATACCAAAGCCGGATGCTGCCGAACACGTCTCCGAGAAATCCTTTGTTGAGTATCAGACGGGTGACCGGTCCATAGAAATGGCCGTAATCCTCGCGAAACGGCCCGTGGCTCAAGTAGCTGTGGTCGGCGTTCTGCAAGAGATCGTTGATGGCGTGCATCACGATGACGAGGTCGGGCTTGTGTTGCCGGAGATTCGTCTCGTAGTTGATGAGGGTGTGCAGCGACGTATACCACTGTCGCCCAAGGTTGTGGACAATGACATCCTTCCGGCCAGTCCGTTCCTGGAGCAACTTCCCGGTGCGCCCAACCCAACCGCCGGCCTTTTTGTCAGCGTATTCCGTCGTCGAGCCACCGAGACAGAAGATGTGAATTCCCGGAGTGTTTGCCGGCGTCTGTTTCGGCAGGGGCGGCGTCAACTGAAGGAAGGGGTGGTAGTATTTCGTCCTTTGCTCAACGTTGTTCTTGCGCGCATAGAGGAAGCCTCCCACCGGATACAAAAGCAGCAGTGTCACCACAACCGAACCCGCCATCATCGCCGCGTGAGTGGACGACATCCGACCGGTCCTGACCATGACATAAACGAGAAGGATGCCCGCGCTGACCAGCGGCGCAATGATTCGCGCGGCCCACGACAGCAGCGAAACAAGTCGTTCGCCAAACCGGTGAGAAGCATACGGGTCCGGAAACCAGAAACCGGCGCAGAACCACGTCGCCGCGACCAGGAACAGCAGGATGACGACGCCGTCAATGACCGTGAGCTTGTGTTTTTGGGACATGAGTTTGTCTCGTTGTTGCCGCGGTCGTTCTCTTCCGTGCAAGCTCGTCCGAGCTTTGCGGCAGTGTAAGCCCAGCCGTCCGCTTCACAAACAGAAAATCCTCCCCGAGCGAAGCTGGTTTCGCCGTTGGAGACGGAGCGGTTTGATACTGATGCCGGCGCAACGCCGGTTCTCACGCCTGTCCTGCTTTGAAAACCATTGCGCCGCGAGCCGCAAAGGGCGTAATGAATGTGCGGCGCAACGGCCTGATGGACGGCAACATGAAACGCGAAAGAGGCACTCACAACTTCCGGTTCCTGCTAGCGCTGGCGATTCTCACGCCGCTGGTGGTTTCCATGACAGTGGTGGGACTGGCGATGGTGTATTTCGGCCGGCTCTCGGTGGGGGAACTGACCGGCACGATCGTGCAGCAAACGGTGGCCCGCGTCGCCGCCCAAATGGAACAGTTGGTGGATGTCGCGCAAGACCAGAACAAGCTGAACCTGAAGGTCATGGCCAACCGGCCGCCGCGCGCCGGCGATTTCAAACGCGTGGCCGCCGCGCTGACGCCGTCGTTCGAGGTGAACGACGAACTGGACGGCGTTTATTATGGGGTCGAAGCCACGGGCGAGTTCTTCACCTTGCTGCGCGAGACGAACCAAGCCGTCAATCTGCTGGAGCGCACGTTGGGCCAGGACGGCCAATGGAGCCGGCGGATTTCCCGCTGGAGCGGCACGGACTGGCAGTTCCTAGAGCAGCTTCCCGGGGACAGCTACGACCCGCGGACGCGGCCGTTCTACCAAGCCGCCCGGAGCGCCCGCGCCACGATCTGGACTTCCACGTATGAGTTCTGGTCTCACCGTCCCGGCGACCGCGTGATCACCGGCGTCACCTGTGCAACGCCGGTCTATGACAGCGCGGGGCGGCTACAGGGCGTCTGGGGAGTGGACCTCGACACGCTGTCGCTCTGCGACTACCTCGCGGCCATTGATCCCGAAGTGCCGGGCTATCCCTTCATCGTCGAAGAGGAAACCGACGGGACGCGCCGGGTCATCGCGCATCCCGACCGGAATATGGTGATTGACGCAAAGACCGGCATGTTGTTTCGCAACGCCGACGAAATCCGCGACGAGGCGGTGAAGGCGTTTCTGCGCAGGATTCCTGGAAAATTTGCGGCGCGCGCCGGCTACGCGAGGCCACACACCGGGCCAGCCAAGCCGGCGGAGTTCGCGCCGGATTCCGTGGCGGCGCGCACCAGAACGCTGGAGTTCGCCAACCGCGGAACAAACTACATGAGCGGCTATTTTGTGGCGGGCCGCAATGACCGCCTGCTCATCGGCATGGTGCTCGACAGGAACGAAGTCATGGGGCGCGTGAAACAGAACACCGCCTGGTTCATCGCCACGTTTGCCGCCGTGCTGATCGCGTCGCTTATCGGCATCCTCTTGTTCTCGCGCCGCGCCTCCCTCCCGCTCGTCGAGCTGCAACGCGAAGCGCGCGCCATGGGCCGCCTCGAACTGATGCCAACCCACCCACCGCTTTCGCACATCCGCGAGATTCGCGAACTGGGCAACGCCATGGCCGCGATGAAGACCAACCTCCGTTCGTTCCGCAAATACGTGCCCGCCGATCTGGTGGGCGACCTCGTCCGCAGCGGACGCGAGGCCATGCTCGGCGGCGAGCGCATCAACGCCACCGTCTATTTTTCCGACATCGCCGGCTTCACGCCGGTCGCGGAACAACTCCGTCCCGAAGAGATCGTCGAGCATCTCGGCGAATATCTGCAAGCCATGAGCGACGGCATCGCCCAACACGGCGGCACCGTGGACAAATTTATCGGCGACGCCGTCATGGCGTTCTGGAACGCGCCCCGCCTCAACCCCGCGCACGCCGCCGACGCCTGCCGCGCCGCCCTCGCCAACCAGCGCCACCTCGACCGCCTCAATGAACAATGGCGCGCCGCCGGCAAACCCGTCTTCCGCACACGCATCGGCCTCCACACCGGTCCTGTCGTCGTCGGCAACATCGGCAGCGAACACCGGATGAACTACACCGTCATCGGCGACACCGTGAACCTCGCCAGCCGGCTGGAGACGTTGAACAAACTTTACGGCACGCGCATCCTCATCAGCGAGACCACCCGCACCGCCGCCGGGGCAGCCATCAGTGCGCGCCCCGTGGACTGCGCCAACATCAAAGGCAAGATCGCCGCCGTCACCGTCTATGAACTCCTCTGCGAAGCCGGCACCGAAACGCCGGACATGGCCGACTTGAGACGCCAGACTGAGGAAGCCTTCGCCCACTACCAGCGCGGCGACTACGCCGCCGCCGCCGCCGCTTACCGCGGCCTGCTGAAACGCCAGCCGGCCGATGGCGTCGCCGCCGCCCTGTTGAAGCGCTGCGAAAACCCCGCCGCCAATCCGCCGGTTCAGTCCGCGACATCCACCCACGTTCCGTAAGGTTCCAAGATCGAGCAACCGTGTTGCGTCAACAGCGACGGGCGGGTTTGGAAACTCGCCCCGCTAGCTCGCCTGCAACCTGTGCCGCAGGCGCGTGTAGCGCGCGGCGGTGTTGTTGTTGCGGACGGCGATGGAGAGGGCTTTCTTGGAGCCAATCAGAACGACAAGTTTCCGCGCGCGGGTAATGGCGGTGTAGAGGAGGTTGCGCTGGAGCATGACGTAGTGCTGCGTCAGCACGGGAACGATGACGGCGGGATACTCGCTGCCCTGGCTCTTGTGGATGCTGATGCAGTAGGCGGGCAACAGTTCATCAAGGTCGGTGAAGTCGTAGATCACGGCGCGCTCGTCCATCGTGACCGACAGCGTCTGCTCGACGGGATCAATCGCCTCGATGCGGCCGAGGTCGCCGTTGAAGACGTCCTTGTCGTAGTTGTTCCTGACCTGCATCACCTTGTCGCGGACGCGATAGACGCGGCCGTAACGCTCGACCTGTTGCTCGTTGAGCTTCAGCGAGAACTTCGCGCCGACCGGGTTGAGCGCGCCCTGAAGCTGGCGGTTGATGTTCTCGACGCCGCAGATGCCGCGGTGCATCGGCGCGAGCACCTGGATGTCGTCGAACGGATTGAGACCGAACCGTTTCGGGACGCGATCGCTCACCAGCGCGATGATCGTCTGAAGAACTTTCTCCGGGTCGTCCTGCTCGATGAAGTAGAAGTCGGAGACGGGTGAAGTGTCACTGTAGCGGCGGTCTCCGACCGCCGGCTGTTCGTTCTGCGCCGGACTTCGGCGGTCAGAGACCGCCGCTACAGAAGACTCATGAGGCATCTGGCCGGAGTTGACGAGGTGGGCATTGACGACGATGTGGCTGGCCTTGTCCTGCCGGTAAATCTCCGTGAGCCGCACGGTGCGGCCGGCGCGGCTCTCGATGATGTCGCGCAGGACGTTTCCGGGGCCGACGGACGGCAACTGGTCCACGTCGCCGACGAGCACGAGCGACGCCGACATCGGAACGGCCTTCATGAGCTGGCAGGCCAGAGGCAGGTCGAGCATGGAGGCTTCGTCCACGATCAGCAGGTCGCAGTTGAGCGCCTTGCGTTCGTTGTGGACGAAGCCGTGCGTCGCGGCGTCGTATTTCAGTAAACGATGAATTGTCTGCGCCGTCGCGCCGGTGCTCTCGCTGAGACGCTTGGCGGCGCGGCCGGTCGGCGAGGCGAGCAGGACACGGCATTCCTTGGCGCGGAGGATTTTGACGATGGCGCGGGTGATGGTGGTCTTGCCAACACCGGGACCGCCGGTGATGACGGTGAGCTTGGAGGTGAGCGCGGTCTTGATCGCCTCGCGCTGCGCCGACGCCAGCGCAATATCGTTCTTCTCCTCGAACCATTTCAGCGCGAGGTCGAGCTTGATCTCCGGCAGACCGAGCGGCGCTTGCGTCAACGCGAGCAGCCGAGCGGCCAGATCGGTTTCGGCGCGCAACATGCGGCTCAGGAAGATCAGGTCGTCCTCAATAACGATGTCACGGTCGGCGACGAGCGAGAGAACTTCCGCTTTCACCTTGTCGTCGCCCACGGTCAGCAGCGCGGCGGTCTGCTGGCAAAGCTCGTTGTGCGGGCAGCAGGTGTGGCCGTCGTCGGTCAGCCCTTCCAGCACGTGCAGGATGCCGGCGCGGATGCGGCGCGGCGAGTCCGCCGGCACGCCCATGTTTGCGGCGATGGCGTCGGCGGTCTTGAAGCCGATGCCGTGGATGTCGCGCGCGAGCTGGTAGGGGTTGGCTTTGACGACCTGCATCGCGTCGTTGCCGTATTGCTTGTAGATCTTCGCCGCCTGCGAGCTGCTGATGCCGTAGCTCTGGAGGAAGATCATGATGTCGCGGATCGCCTTCTGCTCGACCCACGCCGACCGGATGCGTCGCGCACGCTCCTCGCCGATGCCGTCCACTTCCCTCAGCTTCGCCGAAAACTGGTCAATGACCTCCAGCGTCCGGTCGCCAAAGTGGTTGACGATCCGCTCGGCGAACTTCGGGCCGATGCCCTTGATGAGGCCGCTGCCGAGATATTTCTTGATGCCGGTGGCGGTGGCGGGCAGCACACTCTCGAACTTTTCGACCTGGAACTGGCGGCCGAACTGTTTGTGCGTCGTCCAGCGGCCGGTGAGCTTGAGAATTTCACCGCATTGGACGCTGGCGAGGTTGCCGACGACGGTGATCGCCTCGCGGAGGTTTTCCGGTTGCAACGACGCGACGGTGTAGTGGTTCTCCTCGTTGGCGTAGAGAATCCGCTCCAGCGTGCCGGTGATTGACTCCTGTAACGTGTCCGCAGCCATCGGCCCGACTGTAGCGGAGCGGCGAACACGGCACAAGCCGGGGCGGAGTAGCGCGAGTCGCCGCCTGTGATCAGCTCAGAAGGTGCGGGAAGCCACAGGGCAGCCGAAGTAGGCAGGCGGGCGAAAGGTGGAAAGGTTGGAAGAGTTAGGAGCGGGGACGGCCACGCCTCTTGTCCCAGATGAAACCAACCTCGTTGAGCAAGCGTTCCCTTGCTGGGCTGAGCTTGCCTTGCTTCTTCAATTGGCGTTGGTGCATAACCCATATGCTAAGTTTCGGGTTTTTCTTCCATGCGCGAGGAACGTCGCAATTGCCGTGCGCTTGCTTGTAGCGCAGTAATTCCGCGTAACGGGCTTCCCAAGATTCACTTGCTCCTCCGCTTCCCCTCCAATTGAAACCTATCTCTTCCAACATCCGCATTCGTTCTTGTGACAACTTGCCTTGCTGTTTCAATAGGCGTTGGCAGCTAACCCATCTGCAAAATTGCAGGTTTCCCTTCCATAGGTAAAAAACGTCGCAATTGCCGTGCGCTTGTTTGTAGCGCAGTAATTCCGCGTAACGGGCTTCCCACGGTTTATTTGCTCCCCTGTTTGCCCCCCAATTGAAACCCATCTCTTCCAACTTCCGCATTCGTTCTTGCGACAACTTGCCTTGCTGTTTTAACTGGCGTTGGATGCTTACCCATTTACCCAGTTTCGGGTCTTCCTTCCATCGGTTAGGAACGTCGCAATTGCCGTGCGCTTGTTTGTAACGCAGTAATTCCGCGTAACGAGCTTCCCAAGGTTTAATTGCTCCTCTGCTTCTTATCCCCCAATTGAAACCTATCTCTTCCAACATCCACATTCGTTCTCGCGACAACTCGCCTTGCTGTTTCAATAGGCGTTGGCTGCTTACCCATTTACCCAGTTTCGGGTCTTCCTTCCATCGGTTAGGAACGTCGCAATTGCCGTGCGCTTGTTTGTAGCGTAGTAGTTCCGCGTAACGAGCTTCCCAAGATTTACCCGCTCTTCTGCTTGTCCCCCAATCGAAACCTATCTTTTCCAACTTCCGTATTCGTTCTTGCGACAACTTGCCTTGCTGCCTTGATCGTTGGCAGCTAACCCATATGCCAAGTTTGGGGTTTTCCTTCCATTTGGCAGGAACGTTACAGTGACCAAATCTTTCTTTGAAGGCTTTGAGTTTGCCAAACCAGCCATCCCAGGAGGAATAAAGATTCTCCAAACACCGGGTCGTGACCGCACTCCGAAGATTCTCCAAGGACAGCCGCAGTCCGCCAAAGTCAATCCGGTCAGCAAAACCGCGGTCGTCAAATCCCTTACCCCGCCCTTTCTGTTCTCCCATGTAACGGATCAACTCCACCAAGACTTCATCTTGTTCTTGCAGCGATTGGAGCACGTCCCAGACCTCGTCGAAGTCCGCCCGGCTTACCGCATCCTCGACGCTCTCGCCAGCGGCCAACTCCACATAGAGGGGCACGAGCACGTATCCGAGGGTCTTTCCCGGCGAACGCCGCATGGCGCGTCCGGTTGCCTGCACGATGTCCACGCGGCTGCGCCTCGGCGAAAGAAAGGCGACCATGTCCACTGCCGGGACATCCACGCCTTCGGTCAGGCAGCGCGCATTGGACATCACAGCGCGAGTTGCTCCACGAAACTCGCGCATGACCCGCTCGCGCTGGGCCGTCGGCATTTCGCCATTGACGTGGTAGCTCCCGAAGTCCGGCAAGTGAGTCCGAATTCCCTCGCTTCCGTCGGCTACAAAGGACGCGGCAGATTTTACCGTCTTATGGAAAGTGAAGATTTTGCCAACGCCGTATTTCTGGATGGCATCGCGGAGAGCAATCTGGTTGGCCACCTGTCTGGCGCGGATGGCGTCTCTGTTAACGAGCACCTCACCCCGGCTGAGAAGTTCATTCGTGACCATCTCGGAGGTGATGACGGAGATGATGACCTTGTAGCCGCAGATGATCTTGAGGCGTGCTGCTTCTCCGAACGTCAAGGTATAGGCCTGTGGGCCGTAAACTGCCGGGTTGTCCATCGAGAAGACGAGTTGCGCTTCGCCTTCCCGGTCTCGCTGATGCGGGTTGTAGTGGCGCGGGGTTGCGGTGACGAAAAGGCGTTTTCGGATCGGAAGATTCGCGTCGTCCAAGGCAAACGCATAGTTTCTTCCTTCCCGTCCTGCCGTCTTGTGGGCCTCGTCGAACACCCCGAAGTCGAATATCTCACCCGGCTTCATCGCTTGGCCGACGACGGAAGCGGACTGGTAGGTGGAGAAGACGACCTTTGCGCCATCGAACGGAACGTCCAGAAACTGGCGGACCGTATTCGAATCCGTCGAGACCTCGAAATCCAAGTCCGATTGTTGGGTTGTCAGCGCGTCGATGCTCTCCTTAACCGTGGGGTCGGAACACACGCAGAGGTAGGCGAGCTTCGGCAGTCTTGTTTCGCGCAGCCATTCGTGAAGGGTTTGCCGGAGAAGGGCCAAGGAGGGGAGGAGGACGAGGATTTTCGATGCCTGCAACCGCTCTGCCGTCCAGAGGGCAACGAGAGTTTTCCCGGTGCCGCAGGCCATGATCGCAGAGACGCGGTCAAGCTCTTGGAGGGCGGCAAGCAAGGCAGACAGCGCCTCATCTTGGTGAGGCTGTGGCAGTTTCTTTGGCGCTTCAAAAGCCGATTCCGCCAACCACGATTCGATAGCACGGAAATCCTCGACTTCAAGCCGGTCGAGATCAGAGCCGCGAATGCAGAAGAACCCCCGGCGCTCGTTCAGAACGGATGGCAGTTCATCGCAATTCGTGACGAGTATGCGGCTGTGTATCTGCGGACTGTCCGCCAGACCCATGAAGGTGGACAGCTCGCGCCATGTGAGTGGCTGGCGACCAGTGCGGAACTTGACCTGATAAGCGTTGTAGTTCCCAAGGAGCGTCTGGAAAACGCCGTCCACGCCATAATCCAGTTCAGACAATCCAAGCCTTTGAAGAATCTCCAGAGGCACTGCGGCATGGGGCCAGACTTTCGCGGCGTCATGCTTGCGCTGCGTTGCCAGATAAGCCTCGGCAAAGACCTCGAAACTGTCGCCCTTTCGCTTGTCGTCATCCAAGGCGGCAATGCGCTTCTCCAATTCCTCGAAGCTGCTCAAGCCGGAATAGAGACCCGCTTTGAACAGCTCTTTGGCCTTGGGATGGAGTGGTCCGCTCATTTGCTCTATTCGGTTGGCAGCACAAGCCGCTCCGAACTTCTTGGGACGGATTATGCCGACCGCGATTATGTTCGGCAACGTGGAAACAAGAACAGGAGGACGGGTCATTTTCTACTTTCCATCCGGCCGGGTTGCCTCACTATACCGCGCGACGCTTTTCAAGAAGGAAAGGACACGATCATGTTGAAGCAAGGCATTTTGAACCCGGCGATCAATTCGCTGCTGAGCCGCGTGCGCCACACAAACACGCTGGTCATAGCTGATCGCGGTTTCCCGTTCTGGCCGGAAATCGAGACGGTGGACATTTCGCTGGTGGACGGCGTGCCGACGGTGCTTCAGGTGCTCGCCGCCCTCCGGCCCAACTTCATCATCGGCCGCGCGTTCATGGCCGAGGAGTTCATCCGCAACAACACAAAGGCGGTGCAGAACGCCTTCACCAAAACGCTGGGTGGCGTGCCGATTGAGTTCGAGCCGCACATCGAGTTCAAGAAGCGCGTGCCGCACGCCATCGGCCTCATCCGCACCGGCGACACAGTCCAATACGCCAACACGATCATTGAATCCGCCTGATCCCCCGCCCATGACTCAACCACTTTTCCGCGAAGCCGCCGCGCAACTCGACGCGCGCAACATGGAAGAACGTCTGGCCGCGCTGGTGAAACTGCGCGGGCTGGAGCAACGCGGCGCCATCGGCCCGGCGACGCCGAAGATCGGTCCCGCGCTGCCGTCCTATGACCACGTTCACACCAACGCCTCCTACGGCGACGCCGCACCCGGCGTTTACTCGGCGGCGCGGATGGTGTGGGCGGCGCACGAGGCGCGGACATTCTCCATCCTCAGCGTCGAGCACGAGTCGGTGGCACACATGGATGAAGCGATCCAGGCAACCACCATCGTCAACCGTGGCATGGAGCAGCCGTTGCGGCTGGCGCTGGCGGTGGAATTCAAAGCGCCCATCGCGCTGGACGCTGCCGTCTCGAAAAAGTTCAGCGAGGCGATCCTGAAGGCATGGGGCCAGGGCGAGGCGGCGTGGGTCGTGGCCGTCGGCGCGCGGCGCACGCCGGAACTGGAGCGGCTCGTCCGCCGGTTTCAGGAGGCCAAACACGTGCGCTCGGAGCAGCAGTTGGGAAAACTGAACCGTCACCTGAAGCTGGGCCGGCCGCTGAAACTCTCCACCATCCTCACGCCAGAAGGCAACGTCACGGACCGGCAGTTAACGCTGGCGGTGGCGCGCGCCGAGCTGGGCGACGTGGACGAGAAGACGCTCGCAAAGCGCGGCGGCGAGGTGCGGCGGATGCTGAATCCGGGCGGCCCGGCCTACGCGCCGTTTCCGCCGGGCCTGCCGGCGTATCAGGAGCTGGTCGGCCAGCTCGCGCGCTGGGGCACGCTGCCGACGTTCACCGCGCAGCTCCGCGAGCAAACGCTGGAGGAATTTCTGCCGACGCTCAAGTCGTGGGGCATGGCGGCGCTGGACACGGCGGGCATCGAGCCATACGAGCCGAACGCCGCGCGCGACATCGCGACGTTCGTTCGGCTGGCGGAGCAGCACGGGCTGGCGTTTTTCGGCGGCTCCGACTACCGCGGCGTTGGCACCGGCTGGCAGGAGCACGCGCCGTGGATGGACCATCCGCTGATCCACGCCTCCATCGAGCGTGTGGCACATCGGTTCTGATCCTGACTGAGAGAGAACGCCGGGCGATCACGGCCGGATGCGTTGCCGTGAAACTACAACTGGCCAGACAGAAGTGTCTGGCCTACGATGGCGACATCGAGGTGCATGGACATGAAACGAAACGTTCTCCTGCTTCTTATCGCTTCCCTGATCGTTCCGCTGGGCACCGCACTTTCCGCGCAAGAACCACCCGTTCGCCTGCGCTCCGACCCGCCGGTCATCCGTTCGTCATGGGACGATCTGCTGGAGGGCGTGCGCACGCGTGAGGATTGGGCGAAGCATCGCGCGGTATTGCAGCGACGTTACCTCGACCTGATCCGCGACCAGCACAAACCGAAGAAGCCGGCGCTCGATCTCAAGGTGCATGAGACCGTCGTCGTCGAGGGGCGTTATCAGCGGCTCTACATCAGCTACCAGGTCGAGAGCGATGAACGCGCCCATGCCTACCTCGGTATTCCGCTGGAGTTGAAGGGCAAGGCGCCCGCCATCGTCGCCCTGCACGGCACCACGGCGGAAGGCACCAAGCAAACCGCCGGGCTGGGCGGCAACCCCGACAAAGCCTTCCTCGATCACTTGTGCCGTCGAGGTTATGTCGTCATCGCTCCGGAGCATTTCGTTTCCGGCGAGCGCATCCCGCCGAAGGGCGCCTACGACACGACGCGTTTCTATGAAAAGCACCCGGAATGGACCGCGGTCGGCAAGTTCAACTACGAGCACAGCATTGCCGTGGACGTGCTTCTCACGCGCGCCGAGGTGGATGCGGACCGCATCGGCACAATGGGGCATTCGCTCGGCGGCCACGGCGCGTTTTATCTGGCGGCCTACGACGAGCGCATCAAAGCCAGCGTCTGCAACTGCGGCGGCTCCTTCCTGCGCCACAACCCGCAAGTGGAAGCCTGGGCGCGCAACCGTTGGTATGTGTATTTGAAACCAATCCGCGCCGGCCTGCTGCGCGGCGAGCTGCCGCCGATTGATGTCCACGAAATCATCTCCCTCATCGCGCCGCGCGCCTACATGGATGTCTCCGCGCTGAACGACGGCAACCCGCTCACCCAACGCCAGCGCGCCCTGATGCTGCTGAAGATCGCCGACGTGTATGAGCTGCTCGGCAAGCCCGAAAACTTCTCCTTCTTCATCCACGGCCGCAAACACTCCGTCCCACACGAGTCGCGCGAACTGATCTACGGCTTTCTCGACGCGCATCTGAAACCGGAGGCCGACACGAAGACGCGATTGATTGAAAAATGACCAAGCCCAGGAGATCTGTGGCCATGAGATACGATAGATTTCTCGCTGCACTTTTCGTTGCTGGTGCCGCTGCCTGGCTCGCCATGCCAGCTTGGTGCGACTCATCCGCGCCGGCGTTGCAGACACAAGCCATCCTCGTGCTGCCGACCCCAAAGCAGGTCCAGTTGCGAGCGGGACGTGTGCTACTCATACGCCGCGAATCCACCGGGCAGCGGGGATGTTGCATCGTGGCGGGACCGGAGGCGGGCTTCGCAGCCGAAGTGCTGGCGAAACGACTCGGAGCGCCAGTGGTGGCAGCCCCCGCCGCGGGAAGTCCGGCGGTGACGTTGCGTTTGGATTCCGACGCGCCGTTTGCAGCCAAGCTCGGCCACGATGCTCGTGCGGAAGCTTATCGCTTGGAAGTGAGCAGCGGGGGCGTGGAAATCATCGCGGTGGAATCTGAAGGTTTGTTGCGCGCGGCGGCGACGCTTCTACAAATCCTCCAGGTGGAGAAGGACGCGGTGTTTGTGCCTGAACTTACGATTACCGACTGGCCCACCGTCCGCTACCGCTGCGCCTCCGACTGGCTGATCAATGCAGAGATCAACCGCTGGTCTTACGACTGGGGTGACGGACGTCAGGCTTGCCTCGCCCGAATCAAGCGCAAGCTGGACCTGTGCTTCGCTTACAAGATCAATCAGGTGTGGTTCGACGGATTCGGCTGGGACACGCAGCGCAGCGAGGGCTACGCGGATTTCATGCGAGAGTGCACCGGATACGCCCGGCAGCGTGGCATCAAGCTGACCTTTGCCGGTTACGGGGGCGGCTACGGGACTTCTTATCAAAAGTCGGAACTCTACCGCTACGGTTACTTTGGCCGGGCGCTGATCAATCGACGCCCCTATCCTGATGGTGTCGAGTATCTTTGTCGCGGCATGAGGCAGATCGAGCAAAGCCGGCGCTATGGCACCTGCCTGTCGAATGAAGCGCTCCAGCAGGCGAAGCTGGAGGAGATGAAACGCTTCGTCGCCGCGGTCGAGCCGGGTTTCCTTTACATTCATGACATCGACACGGGGACGTATGCGGCCAGCCAGAGCAGTTGGCTCATGCGTTGTGACGAGTGTCGCAAACGATGGCCCAGTGACGAACTCACCGATCCACAGGGCCAGGCCGGTGCCATGGCGGACTGGTATCGGCAGATTCGCCGCACGCTCGACAGCGTCACGACCCGGCGTGGATACCGCGCAGCACGGGATCTCACGTTGACATTCACTTCTCCCCTCTACACGGAGTATTACGAAAAGGGACTGCCGGACCTTTGGCAACGGGAGACGGACTACTTTTGTCTCATGAGCCGGCTGCTGGGTCCGGCGGCTGGCGTGGAGTTCGGGTTGCGCGAGCAGTTCTACCGGCTGGACGGCGGCAGGAAGATCGCTCATCTTCGAGCCGCTCTCGACCGGGTCGGCGCGGGACACGGCGTCCACGTCATCGCGTTCGGAGGCGGCGACCATTACCTGAGCGATGACCTGGCCAACATCTCCGGCGCGATGGCGCACTTCTACGACGGTGCTGAGTCCGTGTGTCTGTCCAACGGCGGTGTGCATGAGGAGCCGGTCCAGGTTCTCAACGCCGAACAGCTCTGGGCTGGCAACCTGGCCGGCTATCGCGAGGACCCGCCCGATGAAGCATCAGCCCAGAATCTCTTCCGCCGCATGGCCGCGGGGAAATACCGGCCAGCGGCTCTTTTTGGACCAGGCAGGTTCTTCGATCAAATCTGCCGCCGTCTCTGGGGCGAGACCGCCGGTCGTGCGATGTTCGATGCCTACATGACAGCCGGCGAGACCGGCGACGGCCCTGTCAGCCGCGTGTGGTGGACGGTGACAAAGGAGGTGGCCAGGCTCCAAGCCACATCAACGCCCAAGGGGTTCCGCTGGGAAGACGAGCATGCCCGCTGGTTGCGGCGGTTGGCGGTCACCGAACAGGCGCTGGCCCATGCCCGGCGGGCTGCCGCGATGAGCGATCACGAGGATGTCCGCTGGTTTGCACGTTGCCTGCTCGTGGGCACGCATTTCTCCAAGTGTATGGCGCTATCCGTTCAGTTGCGTGTCCACGAGGAGGCCGCCACCCGCGCTCAACTGGCCAAGGCACTGACCGAACTGGAGTCGCAGGTTGCTGCCAGCAGCGGCCTCATCAAAACTGATCCCCTCGGCGGTGATCCCGGTTGCTGGATGGAAACGATCGCCAACTTGAGAAAGCTCAATGGATTCTGAGATCCACCATCAACGCAGGCATGTCCGTTTTGACGAAGAAAACACTGTCGAAGATCCCATCATGATCATGAAATCACTCTGTCTTCTTTCACTGGTTCTGTTGTCCACGCTAACTGCGTCGGCGGCTCAGATCAAAACACCGTCCGCACCCAAACTGCCGAAAGTGGTGCTCATCGGCGATTCGATCACGGCCGGTTACGCGCCGCTCGTTGCGAAGCGATTGGCGGGCAAGGCCGTCGTCGTCAGCCCTGCGGGGAGCGGCGGAGATAGCGCACAAGTGTTGGCGCATCTGGAGGAATGGCTCGTCCGCGAGAAGCCGTCGGTGGTGCATTTCAGTTGCGGGCTGGACGACCTCGCTCAGTATGAATCGAACCTCCGGCAGATTGTCGCGCGCTTGCAACGAGAGCCTTCCATCGCGGTTGTGTTTGCCAACACGCCGGAGGGCCGCCACGCCGATGCGAAACGCTACAACACCATCGCCACCGCCGTAATGCACGAGGCAAATATCCCGGTTCATGACCTGCCCGACGCTGGCCCCGAACGTCTCGCCGAAGCTGTCGCGGATTGCGTGATGCGGCAGTGGAGCGTGCTGCATTACTCGAAGTGGAATCCGTCACACCCCGGCGGTCCCGAAGTCGCGGCGAAGTATCGCAAGGCGGAAGCCGAGCACGACGCGGAGGTGCCGGCGGCCTACAAGAACCTGCCGATTGGGAAGTTCAACGTGCCGGAAGACGCGGCGGCGTGGAAGAAGCAGCGCCCGACGGTCCTGCGCGCCGTGGTGGATTCGCTCGGCGACCTGCCGCCGCGACCCGCGAAGACGACGGCGCGCGTGGTGAGCCGCGAGTTGCGCCGCGGCTACACGCTCGAACGCGTCTCCATCGACAACGGCGTCGGCAACGACATCAGCGCGCTGGTGCTGGTGCCGCAGAAGCGCCAGCGGCCCGCGCCGGCGATTCTCTGGCTGCATTCCTCCACGCCCGACAAGAACGCGCTCATTACGCCCGGCAGCGACCCGGAGAGCATCGGCGAAGCGTTCGTCCGCAACGGCTACGTCGTGGTCGCGCCGGACGCGTGGTATTACGGCGACCGCGCCGGGAACGTCCCCAGCGGCCCGCGCGACATCTACCGCCGCGGCGTCATTCCCCACGCGGACATCACGCAGAACAGCCTGTTGAAACTGAACCTGTGGCTCGGCCGCACGCTCTGGGGCATGATGGTGCGCGACGACCAGATCGCGCTCGATTACCTGAGCCAGCGCCCCGAGGTGGACCCGAAACGCATCGGCGCCACCGGCATGAGCATGGGCAGCACGCGCTCGTGGTGGCTCGCCGCCGTGGACGAGCGCGTCGCCGCCACCGTCGGCGTCGCCTGCCTGACGCGCTACGAAAACCTCATCCTCCACGGCAACCTGCGGGCGCACGGCCTCTACTACTTCACCTACGGCCTGCTGAAACACTTCGACACCGAGGGCGTCATCGCGCTGCTGGCCCCGCGTCCGTTCCTCGCGCTGACCGGCGACATGGATTACGGCTCGCCCGTGGACGGCATCCGCGTCCTCGAGGAAAAAGTCAGCCGCGTCTATCGCGCCGTCGGCGCGCCCGACCGGTTCAAGAGCATCGTCTATTGCGACACCGGCCACGTCTATACGCCCGAGATGCGCGCCGAAATGCTCGCGTGGTTCGAGCGGTGGTTGAAACCGGGTAACGCGAAATGAACGGCCTGCATGAATTCCATGCGCTCATGGCTCTGCGCGCAGCAAAATCTCCGTGACCCGCATCCTCCATGCGCCTACACTGTGCGGCATGGAGAAGAAAGCGTCGTCATATCGTCCCGGCAAAAGACAAACTCACTTTGTCCTTTCGCCGGCCGATATGCGGCCCCTCGGCATGGCCAACCCGCGCGCCGTCAACCACGACCGTCCTAGCCGGCCCGTTTGTTTTTTGCTGGCGAGTTTCGGTGAATAAGAATGATAGGCGACGTGACCCAATCGCACCCCAACCCATGACACTCGAAAACGCAAAAGACATAACCACGATGCTCGGCGTTATCGTTGGCGCTGCTGCTGTCGTTAAGGGAGTCGCTGAGTATGTTCGGCAGTCCGCGCAGAAGCGGGCAGAGTATTTCGTCAGCATCCAGAGGCGGCTGGTCGAGAATCAGACATTCATCACCATTCTTGAGTTGATTGAGCGAGATGACCCGAAAGTGTCCGAGATTCCACTCAGAGAGCGCCGCGAACTTCTCAGTTTGTTTGAGGAGGTTGCCATCATGCTCAATTCTGGATTGATTCGCGAGTCAGTCGCCCACTACATGTTCGGCTACCACGCGATTGACTGCTGGAAGAGCGAGGCGCTTTGGAAGGATTTGGAGCGAGAGAGTCAGTATTGGTCAGTCTTTCGGGATTTTGTCCAGCGCATGGAGCGTTATCGTCAGACTGACCCATTTCAGCGCAGCCATTACCGCTTCTAGATCGTATAGTGGACATATGACATCTACATCGCCTATCAATCCAGTGGAGCGAACGGCGAGCCAGCCGACCGGCCGGGTTGGCGAGGGCGGCGCTCGGGGCGGCTGGCTCGCGTTCGCTCACTTATCGTTAGGCCGCATCGACCAGACACCTTAGCAGCCTGGAGGTCTCGATGGAAGAACGCCAAACGCTCATTGCCCATCGCGTGCGACGAATTCGCATGGCACTGGCGCGAGTCCAGACAAGTGATTGGATTGCCTCGGTAGCCGCGTTCGCTGCGATCGTCTCGCTGGTCATTTCAGTCTTGGGTTATCGTCTCGCTTCGGAACAAACTGCCCTCTCCAGAGCGCAATTCGAACAGAGCCGTTCCTTCTGGTGGGTGTGCTCAGTAGACGAGGACCTTAATCTCACACTGACTCCGTCCCGCAATGACGCCGCTGTTGAAAGCGTCCTCGTCGTGTTTCCAAAGTCGCTGTTTCACAATATCGAGAAGTGGGCGTTGAAGCCCGTGGGGCTCCAGCTATCTCTCCAAGACATCCACAAGCGACTGATGGCAATTCGGGCATCAGAGGTGACTTTTGACAAAGCAACGGGACGTTACAACTTGCACGCTGTTCGAAACCAACTGCCCTTGATTGTAGAGTCCCGCCACATGGTCGGCGGGTTAATGCGCTCCGATCGGTCCCTCTTCTTTCTTCGAATCAGGACGAGTTTTTCGATGGGACCGACAGGCGTTGACAACGTCAAGCTCAAAAGCCTTTCGCTATCCGATGCGTTCCTTTACGGCAAATTAGTAAACGACTCGGACGATACCGACGAGATTCTGAGCAGGTATTGGGACGTGCCCGGCGACGACGTAGTGGCACAAGTCGCAGCGGACGGGAAGATCATTATGGAGGGCCCGTTTCCGCCGCGCGGCAAGTAGCACAAAAAGAACTGATCAAGTTCCCAAGCGCGAAAGGCCCAGCCCCGAACGGAGGCTGGCTTAACAAGTCGCCAGAGCCAACGCCCACGTCCGTCACGTCTCCTGCTTGCGCAGGAGCCGCGCCGGCCGTGGTCGTGGCTCATCTCACGTTAAGTAGTCGTTGACGGCGAGGCCGGGCGATTGCACGGCGCTGGTGTGGCGACGGGAACGCGGGCACGGATTTTCTTGTGGCGCGCGGTTGGCGGCTGGTGGCACGCTGCGGCTTGCCATGAAGAAGCTCAGCATTCTCACCCTCTCCGTTCTGCTCCTGCCTCCGCTGTCGACACTCCACGCCGCTGAACCGGCCCCGGTGGAGTTCACCGTGAAGCTGGAGACGGTGATGAAACATGACGACGGGAAGTTCCTCTGGTTTCACCCGCGTGCGGCTGCGATTCCGGGATGGGGCGGGAACGGGCCGGCGGTGGTGATGACGATCCAGAAGCATCTGAAAGTCTCGGACTACTACTCCGGCCTCCATGTGATGATGCGCCAGTCGCCGACAGTGGCATGGACGGGGCCGGTGTTGCCGCCGGAGCTGGATTGGCGTCCGCAGCCGGACGGCGTCACCATCAGCGTCGCCGATGTCACGCCCGGTTGGCACGCGCCGACGGGGAAGCTGCTCGCCATCGGCTGCCAGGTCCGCTACAGCCCGAAAGGCAAGCAACTCGACGACGTGAAGCGCGCGCACCAGACGGTCTATGCGGTGTTTGATCCGAAGACGGAGCGGTGGACGCCGTGGCAGGTGCTGGAGACGCCGCCGGACGAGGAGTTCGACTTCGCGCGCAACGCCTGTTCGCAATGGCTCGTGCGCCCCGACGGCCGGCTGCTCGTGCCGCTCTACATCGGGCGCAACTCCAAAGACCCGTTTAGCGTGACGGTCGCCGAATGCCGCTTTGACGGCGCGAAGCTGAGCTACGTCCGCCACGGCAACGTGCTGCGGTTGAACGTCGTGCGCGGGCTTTGCGAACCGTCGCTGATCGCGTTTCGCGGACGTTACTTCCTCACGCTCCGCAACGACCTGCGCGGCTACGTCACGGCGAGCGACGACGGCCTGCAGTTCCCCGAACAGCAGCCGTGGCTCTTCGACGACGGCGCGGAACTGGGCAGCTACAACACGCAGCAGCACTGGCTCGCGCACAGCGACGGCTTGTTCCTCGTCTATACGCGGCGCGACGCGAACAATGACCACATCATCCGTCACCGCGCGCCGCTCTTCATGGCGCAGGTGGACCCGGCGACGTTGCGGGTGCTGCGCCGCACCGAGAAGGTCGTCGTGCCGGAGCGCGGCGCGGAGATGGGCAACTTCGGCGCGTGCGCGATCAGCGAGACAGAATCGTGGGTCACGGTCTCCGAAGGCATGTTCATGAAGGACTCGCGCCAGCGCGGCGCCGAGGGCGCGACCTTCGTCGCCCGCGTGCTCTGGGCCAAGCCGAACAAGCTCGCACCATGAAAGCAGAACTCTCACGGTGTAGTGTCCTGACCGGGTCGGTGGTGGAAAACGAAAGCAATAACGGAACTCACAGCGCGGTGAGGCCGCAACGCAGAATGGCAAAATCATGGAGGGCAAAATCGTGATCCCTCAAAATCGGGAATGTTGGGATGATTTTGCCCCACATGATTTTGCCATCGGAGTTCACCCGTGTATCATCGCTCAAGCTAAGAAGAACTTGATGGATAGCAGTGCAAAGGAATGAAATGAAATCCTTCAAGCAGCGAAAAGTCTTCGTCCTCCTTCTCTGCGCGGCCTTCGTCATGAGCGGCTTGGTGTTTGCGGAAGAACACAGCGCACCGGACTGGGTGCTTGAAACCAAGACGGCGGCCTGGCAGCCACGTGATTCACAGGGCGAGTTCGTGTTCCGCGACCGGCTCTGGATCATGGGTGGATGGTTCAACTCGACCTCAGCGCCGCCGCGCGATGTGTGGTCTTCGGCGGACGGACGCGACTGGGAGTTCGTGACGAAAAGCGCGCCATGGATTCACAGCGACCTGCCAATGAACATCGTCTTCAAAGACCGCATGTGGATGATGGGCGGCTGGTATAACGGCCGGCTGCCGGGCCACTCGGCGGGCAACCAAGTCTGGTGGTCCACCGACGGCGCGAAATGGCAGCAGGCCACGGCCGCCGCCGGTTGGTCACCGCGCATCGCCGCAGGCATCGTGGAGTTCCGCGGACGGATGTGGATTCTCGGCGGAACGGAGAACTACTACTTTGGCGACGACCGCAGCCTGAAGAACGACGTGTGGTCCTCCGCCGATGGCAAGGAATGGAAACTGGAGACAGCGAACGCCGGCTGGTCGCCGCGCGCCTATCATCAAGCCGTCGTGCTCAACGGCAGAATCTACGTTTTCGGCGGCGGCAACTACGTTCCCACGCATCACGCGAAGAACGACGTGTGGTCGTCCGGCGACGGCGTGAACTGGCGTTGCGAGACCGAGGCCGCGCCGTGGCAGCCGCGCCTGTGGTTTTCTTCCGCCGTCTATCGCGGTCGCATGTGGGTGATCGGCGGCTGGGCGAAGGAGAAGGACAACTTCGGTGACGTCTGGCACTCCGCCGACGGCAAGAATTGGCAGCGATTCGAAACAAAGACCTATTGGAAGTCGCGCCACGAACACTCGGCCTTCGTCTTCAAAGACAAACTCTGGATCGCTGGCGGCCACGCCCGCCCGCTGAACAGCGAAGTGTGGTCGTTGCATCTGCCGGCAGGTTTCTTTACACGACCATGAAACGAAACGTCTCACTCACCCTCACCACCTACTACGCCTCCGCGCTGCCCGGCGATCCATCCGATTCCTGCAAGAACTACCACATGGTCGTCATCGCGTGGGATCCGGTGCGGACGTTCCCGAAGCGATGAAGGAGAAAGCTTTGGCGCTTGCAGCAGGCCCGCAAGAGACTACGATGCCCGCAAACCAACGGAGGACATTACCATGACGATAGCAAGAGCGTGGATCGCAGGCGCAACAGTTTTCGCGATTGTGCAGGTCGTTGGCGCGGTTGAACTGCCGTTTCCGTTGACCATCGGAGGCCACCCGGCCAAGGACGAAGGCCGGCTCGACGCGGCCGCGGTCGTCAAGGAGGCGGTTGCCCCCAGTGCTGAGGTTGTCATCCAGGCCCAGACGGAGATGGTCATCCTGAACATCACTGCCGCCAACGACGATGGCAGCGTCAAGGCACGCTCGCGCACCGCGATTGTCATGGCGCAAGGCACCAACAAGGTCCGTCTCGATCAGACCTTGGACAAAAAGCCTTTGGCGGCGGGGCTGTATCGGATGACCGCGACGGCGGCTGACACGACCGCCATTGTGCTCTTCCGCATCGGCGAAGGCGCCGTGGGAGTGGGCGGCAAGACGACGGCGCAAGTGGAACAGGAGGCGGAAAAGAAAGCCGCGGAGGCCACGCAGAAGGCCATGACGGATTTGAAGAAGGCCAAGGAGGAAGAAGCCGCCCGCGCCAAGCAGGCCGCCATGCCCAAACCCGCCGAGAAGCTCACGGACGAAGAGGCGGCCACGCGGCTTGCCTACGCCTCCCAATACGGCGAGGCGGACAAGGTCAAGGCGCTGCTCGCCTCCAACCCCAAGATCGTCAACATGAACGACAGCCAGGCGTTTCAGGCCGCGCTGTCGCTGCAAAAAGGGCCGGAGATCGTCAAAGCGTTTCTCGACGCCGGCGCTGATGCGAAGATAAAGCAGAAGGAATCCGGCTGCGGCATGATTGTCCTCGCCATTGACGGCGCCAAGCCGAGCGACGAACTGACCGCCGTCGTGAAGATGCTCGTCGAAAAAGGCGCGGACGTGAACTGCCCGCGGGTCAAGGAAGGCTTCACTGCCCTTCACCTCGCCGCTCGCCAGGGGATGAAGGACGTGATGGCGGTGCTGCTCTCGGCAAAGAACGTAGACGTGAACCAGCGCTGCAATGACCTACCCACCACATCAACGACCGACGACGCATGGCCGCCGCTTTTTTACGCCGTCTCCCGGGGCGATGAAGGGCAACCGGACGACTTGAAGGTGGTCGAGATGCTCTTGACCAAAGGCGCTGATGTGAAGGCGGCGACCAGAGAGAACCTCACAGCCCTGCATCTGGTGGCGAGAAGCGGGCGCGATCGCCGGGACATCGCCGAGCTTCTGGTTTCCAAAGGCGCCGCGATGGACCCCGTATCCCGGCCGTTCCACCTGACACCGCTGCATGAAGCCCTGATGAAAGACAATCCCGAAATCTGCAAGCTGTTGCTGGAGCGGGGCGCCAACGTCAACATCCCCAACGATCAAGGCGTCACCATCATCCAGCACGCGCACGGTTACTACTTGGACTGGAAGGCAGGCAAGGTCATCCAGCAAGGGGCCAGAGGCTCGCGGCGCTGAAAGTTTCCCAAACAAGCAGCTTTGGCGCTTGCAGCAGGCGAACAGAAGACTACCATGCCGGCCGAAAGGCTGAACATGAAGACCCCCGACCAAAGTTTCTCAAGCCACTCCACCACGCGGCGTGAGTTTCTCAAGACAACCTCGGCACTGGCGGGAGCAGCCGCGCTTTGCCCTTTCGTTTCGCGCTGCGTTGCGCGTGCTGCGGAAGGAGGAGCAATTACCATCCGCGGCCATCACCTTTTTGACATGCTCGACGCGCTCGGAACCGGCAAGTCGAGCCACAAAACGCTCGGCCCCGTGGCGCAGAAGGTCCGGGCCAATCCCAAGGGGCCGATCAAGGTTGTCATTGGCGTGGACGACATCTGCGCGCTGTGCGAGTGGTGGGACCACGCGAAAGGGCACTGCAAGAGATGCCTGACCACGCATCCGGAGGACAACGCGAACTCGATGACCTCTGACAAGAACGCCGTTCGCGTGCTCGGCATGAAGCCCGGCGACACGATGAACGCCGATGATCTCTATCGGTTGATCAAGACGCGCGTGACCAAGAAGGTTTTCGCCGAGGAGATCTGCGTCGCCTGCCGACTCGTCAACAAATGCAAGGAAACCTACGAGCCGAAGATCGAAGCCGCCGTCAAGGCGCTCGCCGGCCCGCGGTCGTAGGCAGACCTGTCGAGGAAAGACGCAAACTGGCACAGCGCATTACCCGGTATCCCCGGCAGTATCCTCCTCCGTGATCATCTTGACGCCGGCGGCTTTCATCTCCGCGACGGCGCGGGCGCTGTCGCCGGGATGAGTTTCGACGCCGCGAATGGCATCGGCGAACACCCAAACCTCAAACCCTCGTTTGGCTGCGTCCAGCGCAGTCCACTTCACACAATAGTCGGTAGCCAAACCGCCAATGAAGAGGCGGCGGATGCCGCGTTCCACCAGTGGTTGCTCCAGACCCGGCTCGCCGAAAAACGAATACGACTCGACCTTCGGGTTTTCGGCCTTCGAGATGACAAGGGCGCCCGCCGGCAGCCGCAGCGCCGGGTGAAACGCCGCGCCGGGTGTATCGCGCACACAGTGAACCGGCCACGACCCGCCTTGCTCACGGAACGAGCAGTGGTCCGATGGATGCCAGTCGCGCGTGGCGATGACGAGGGCGCCAACGCGCGCGAACAGCGCGGCATAGTGGTTGAGCGGTGCAACAACCGCGTCGCCGTCGCGCACGGGCAGCGCGCCGCCGGGACAGAAATCGTTCTGCACGTCCACAATCACCAGCGCGCAGGAGCTATCGGGGCGAATCTTCATGCCGGCGTAAACTAATCCAGAACGATGCGATTACAATCTTCGGCCGGCTCCCCTCACCCTGGCCCTCTCCCCTCGCAGGCGAGGGGAGAGGGAAATCTCGTCGCCGCCTCTCCGCGCGCGCCGAATGGTTCGCGGGCTACACGGGCGAAGGACATCTCCCTCGCCCCGCATCAGCGGGGAGAGGGCCGGGGTGAGGGGACGCAGCAATTTCATCGCGCGCAGAGTCAAAACACGCGGCGGAGTTCTCTAGATGGTCCAGCCCGTGCGCATCGCACGCGACAAGAGGCGGTTTGCGTCGGGGTCGTTGGGGAAGGTTTCCCGCGCCGGGTCCCACTTCAGCGGCCGGCCGAGGCGACACGAAATGAAAGCGAGATGACAGACGCTCGCGGCGCGCTGGCCAAGCTCGGCGTGAGTGGCCGGCAGCCGGCGGGACAGGACGCAGTCAATGAAATCAGCGTGGTGGAGAGAGCCTGCGCGGACACGGTTTTCGCCGGGACGAATTATCGAGGTCAGGATGTTTTCCGAACTGGCAGTGACGTCCCAGCCGCCCATGTGCAGCCAGCCTTCGCTGCCCTCGAACCGCACGCCGAACCCATCCCCGCTGGCAAGCACCAGCTTCATGCCATTCGCGTAACGGCAGGTGATCTCGAACTCCGTCGGCGCGTCGTAGATGCCATCGGTCGGGAACGTGCCCTTGCCGTCAATGTGCTCCGGCCCGGTGAGGTCCACGCCCATGCCCCACGTGGCGAGGTCCACGGCATGCACGCCGTTGTCGCTGATGTAGCCTTCGCCGTAGTCGAGAATCCACCGGAAGTTGAAGTGGCAGCGCGCCGGCGTGTAAGGCATCCACGGCGCCGGGCCGAGCCAGAGGTCGTAGTTGAAATCCGGCGGCACCGGCTGCGGCGCTTCCATGCCGCTGAAACCGCCGCGCACGTGAAACCCTCTCCCCGGAATGCAGCGCACGGTGTGCAGCTTCCCGATGCGCCCGTTGCGCACCAATTCGCAGGCGGCGCGAAACATCTGGACCGAGCGCCGCTGCGTGCCGGTCTGGAGCACGCGGCCGTGTCGTTTGACCGTCTCGACGATGGCGCGGCCCTCCGCGATGGAGTAGGCCAGCGGTTTCTCGCAGTAGATGTCCTTGCCGACGCGCGCCGCAGCGATGGCAATGACCGCGTGCGTATGGTCGGGCGTGCCAATCATCACCGCGTCAATGTCGCCGCGCGCGATCAACTCGCGGAAATCCTGCGTGACCGCGCAGCCTTTGTAGCCGCTGGAACCGGATTGCTTCGCGTAACGGTCCTCGATCGTGGCGGCCATCGCTTTGGCGCGCGCGAGGTCCACGTCGCACGAAGCGACGATCTGCACGCGCGTGTCGGCCAGGAACATCCGCGTGTCGTGGCCACCCTGGTTGCCGACGCCGATGCAGGCCATCGTAATGCGTTCATTGGCGGGCGCGGCCCCGGCGCGTCTCGCCTGGAGGATGAACGGCACTGCCGCAGCACCGTGACAGGCAACCTTGAGGAATGTGCGTCGCGAAAAGCTTGTCTTCATAGCGATTTCCGATTGTGGCAACGCGATGGTTGCTCTCCGCGTCGCGCCGGTCAAGTGGTTTGTAAAGCAATCGCGTCACTCCTTGACGCGGTTACTTCTTTGTCTTCCGATAGATCGCCCCCGGGCTGATCTTCTCCGCGTAGGACATCATCGTGAAACAGACCAACTGCGTCAGCTTCGGCTCGCCGGCGGCAAAGACCTGGCTGGCGAGATAGCGCAGTTCCTGGTCGGCAGCGGCGGCGATGGCAGCGCCATCGGGCAGGCGGCGGGCATACACGTATTGATGGAACGGCAATCCGCCGAGTTTGCAACCCCACTGCTTCTCGTAGTCCCACGGGCAGTCCGCGCCGCGACCGCGCTGGTTCTCGCGCATCCACTCCAGCGCCGCGCGAATGTGCTCCACGCTCGCCTTGCCCAACGGACTTTGTAGGTCGAGGTGCGCCATGCCGGCGGAAAACGCCTCGAAGACATACATCACCACCGCCGGGGCCGCTTCCTTGAAGCCGATGTGCTCGGCTTTGCGGAAGTCCATCTTGTTGAGCCAGTCGAGCGCGCCGCGGCCGACCTGCAAGTATTTTTCGTCGCCCGTCTCCGCGTAGAGCGGGAAGGCCAGCGAGCCGAAGATGCCCGATGAGCACCACCACTCGCCGTCGAACTTCGACCAGAGCCCATCGGTGATCCCGCCGCCCGGCCCGACGTAGTTGTCCAACACCAGCTTTGTGTATGCCATTACCGAATCCATGTAACGCTTTCGGTCGGTCGCACCCTCGCAACGCACCGCCGTGGCCAGCACGCCCATCGCGATGCTCGCGCAATCGGCGGCATACCACTCGCCCTTCGTTTCGCCGGGTTTGCGGCCGTAATTCATCCAGTAAGCGCCCTTGGGCGTCATGCCGTTCTGATACTCGATCATCCGGTCCGACCATCGCCGGCAAACCTCCAGATACTTCCGCTCGCCTGTGAGATCAAACGCCACCGCCAGCGCGCGCACTGCGTAGGAGTCGTGGTAGAAAGGCACCTTGCGCTCCGGCGTGTTCAGTTCCGTGCAAGCCGCGTCGCACATCTTCAGAAATTCTGCACGCAATCGCTGGCCATCGGGCAGTTGAGCGGCAGGTGCGCGATCCTTCACTTGATAAAACCAGTTCGCCGACAGACTCCGCAGTTTCAGCGACAGGCCGCCCTTGTAATTGAAGTAGGTGATGAGCGCGCGGTCGCCAACCCACGTGACAGCGGGATAAGCCCACGCATCATCGGCAGGCGCATCTTCCAAGTTGCGGAAGTTCGTCCACGTCTTGCCTTCGTCCTTGGAGACCGCCGCGGTGAGAGGATTCCGTCGCCTGGCACCCGGATTGTGGGTCCAAATCACCAACAGGTCGCGGGTGGTCGGGATTCGCGTGATGGCGACCGGCGCGTCAGAACCGGTAAGTGGCGTCGGCACTGGCTCAGTCCATGTTTGGCCGCCGTCCTTGGAGAGGCTCTTGTATTGGCAACCCAGCCCTGTGCGCATCAGCATCATCACACGCCCGTCTGCCAACTCGATGCATGCAGGCTCGTAACACCTGCCCTTCGCCGGCTGCACGCGCTGACTGTCGCGCCACGTCTTGCCGTCGTCGTCGGAAAGAACACAGTAGCTGTCACCGCCTTCCCACGCCTCCAGAAGAATGCGCCCGGTTCGCAACCGGATGCAGCGGCCGTTGGTGAGGCCCGTGTATTTGCCGGCCGGGCTGAGTTGCTTGCCGGCGCTCCACGTCTTGCCGTCGTCCGCGGACGTGCGCATCATGATGCGGCAATCGCTGGACTCGGTGTTCTTCTGGCAGTGAAAGAGCGCCAGGTCGCCGTTGCGCAGGCGCAAGAGATTGACCTCCATGACATTGCAACCACCGTCGTTCTCGATCAGCGTGAACTTCTCTCCCCACGTCCGCCCGCCATCCGACGAGGATCTGCCTGCGATCCGCGCCGGCCCGTGATCCGCGCCCTGGCTCGCGTAAAACTCCGTCCACGCCAGCAACAGCGAGTCGTCCTTGCGCTGAATGATTGCCGCCTCGCTGTTGCGCGGGTTCTTCGGCCCGACCGGCGCCACCACCAATTCAAAGGTCTGCGCCGCGTCCACGCGTTGGGTCAACGTGCCCGCCATTGCAGCGCAGAACATCAGTGTGGCTACTCTTGCGTATAATCTCATAATGCCTCTTTCTGGAACCTCACTTGATGACAGTTGCCTTGAGACTCAGCTTTCGGAGCTGCATTTCAACGTCAAAGATGCCCGGCACTTCCCAGCCGATGTTCATTCCGCTGATGCGATAGTCGGCGAGGTTCTTTGACTCGGTCAAGAAACCGCGCTGCCATGCCGTTTCCAACGCCTCGCGCAAGAGCGGAAGCAGGTCGCGGTCAATGGTGATCCATGCCCCATCGTGCGCACTTTGGCTGGTGTAGGTTTCCCCGCTGGGAGTGAAGATGAACATCCCCGTGCCCCCCATGTCGCGCGTCTGTGGGCAAAGGGGACACGACGACGGTCGTCGTAGATCGGCACGCCGAACCATAGATAGCGTCCGTAGCCGCCGGATTGGCGGTTCAGGTTCTGCAACGTGAAGAATATCTGGAACTGCGCCGCGTGCAGGCCCGGCGTGTAATCATCCGTCCGGACACACTTCGAGCGTAGCAACCGCGCCTCGGCATGGAGGCGGGCCTCAACCAAACCGGCCAGCACAGGCGGGTCGTTGAACGGTTGCTCGACCAGCAGATGGACCCACGGTTCGCCTTTTCGGCGCGCGCGCGAGCCGTATTCGGCGGAGGCGTTCACCGCCAGCGCGAGGTCCGACGACGCATTGGTGACTGGACCGAGCGTGATGGCCTTGGCCTCGTTGGCCCAGCGCAAGCCGCCGCCGGTCAATTGCTGCGGCGCCCCTTCGGTCAGGGGATGTTTGCTTGACCATTGAGCCATCTCCCAAGCCGGCTTCGCGCCAGCGTCGTGTGGAACCAACGTTCCGCGACGAACCTTCTTGCCGGGCGCGGGATCGAGCAGCGTAAAGCCGCCTTGGAAACGCGGATTGCGGATCAACTCTCGCGAGACACCTTGCGGCAACGCGGTGCCGTGGGCGCGCACGTTTTCCTGCGCCGATGCCAGGACAATAACAAAAGCAACGGCCACAGCGATTGACAACTTCGCGTTCACAGTCTGACTAGACCAGACTGTCTTTGCCGCGACAAGTTTCAACATTGCCTTCGGCGACAAGCAGCGGGCCGGTCGCCAGCCGGACCAACACAGGTTTGTTAATGCGGTGGCAAAGTGTTAAGAGATTCACGGTCGCTTCGTGCGCTGATCGTCTGGGATTCGGCCAGCGACGCGCAATGGTCGGAAAGCCCGCTGCGCAAAGGCGGCTGCGACGTGGTTTCGGAGCGTGTGCAAACGGACGGCACTTTGTAAAGTCGCGGCGCCGGAGCGGGGCCGCCTGGACAGACGGCGCGGCCCCATCGGTTGAACAAGAGAAAGGCGCGGAGAATGCGGTTGTTTCAGAACCTGCCGATCAAGTGGAAGTTGTTGTTGGTGATGGTGCTCACCAGCGTGATCGCGGCGGCGCTGCTCAGTTCGGCGTTGTTCTTCACCGGGCTGATCCGGCTGCGGCATCTCGCAGTCGGGGAAACGACCGGGCTGGCCGCGATCATCGGCGGGGAATGCGCCGGAGCGCTGGCCGCCGGGGATGCGAACGCGGCGCAGAAAAAGCTCGGCGACCTTGCCGCCCGGACGACCATCGAGGAGGCCAGTCTTTACACCGCCGATGGCCGGGAGTGCGCGCGTTACACGCGGCACGACCTGACACCACGACAGTCACCGCCGGCTCGCGAGAGCGGGGAATGCTTCGCCGGGGACCATTTGGAGTTGTGTCGCCCGATCGAGCATGGCGGCAAACCGGCCGGCATGATTCGTCTGCGGACCGATACGCACACCCAGTGGGCGCAGATCAAGAGTTTCGTTGGGGCCAGCGTTGTGGCGACAGCCATCCTGGCGTTGGCGATGTTGGCTCTCGCAAGCTGGCTGGAGCGGTTCCTTTTCAGCTCGATTCGGGAACTGGTCCGCGTCGCGCGCGGGGTCACGGAACGGAAGGACTTCACGCTGCGCGCGGCCAAGCTGGGCGAGGATGAGACTGGCGTGCTGACGGACGCGTTTAACAAGATGCTCGGCATCATCCAGGAACGCGACAGCGATTCGCGCGCGTCGCAAAACCGGCTGGAGAAGGGCGTGCAAGAACGCACCCGCGAACTGGAAGCCGCCAATGAGCAACTCAAGGTGGAGATCATGGAGCGCAAACGGGCCGAGGAGGCGCTGCGGCGCTTGGCGCAATTCCCGGCGGAAAATCCCAATCCCGTGTTGCGGATTGCCGCGGACGGCGCGCTGCTCTACGCCAACGCGCCCGCGCAGGCGTGGCTGGCTGCGCTGGGCAGCGGGGCCGGCCAACCGTTGCCGGCCGTCGTGCGCGCGCTCGCCGCTGACGCCCGCCGGCAAGGCCGCGTCGTCGAATCCGAAATCACGGATGGCAGCAGCCGTGTGTTTTGGTTCGCCGCCATCAAGCCGCCGGGCGAGGATTACGTGAACCTTTACGGCCGCAACATCACCGAGCGCAAGCAGGCCGAAGCGACGCTGGCGCAACTCAATGTCGAACTGGAGGCGCGCATCCAGCAGCGCACGGCCGTGTTGGTCGCCGAAAACACCGAGCGCAAGCGGACGGAGGTGGCGCTGCGGGAAAGCGAAAAGAAGCACCGTCGGCTGGTGGAAACTCTGCAAGAGGGCATCTGGGTAATTGACAAGGACTCTTGCACGACTTTTACCAACCCCCACATGGCAGACATGCTGGGCTACACGGTGAAAGAGATGCAAGGCAGGAACCTGTTCTCGTTCATGGATGAGCGCGGCGCAGACATTGCCAAGCGCTTGCTGGAACGCCGCGCGCAGGGCATCAAAGAACAGCACGATTTCGAGTTTCTCAAAAAAGATGGTCGCCGACTCTATGCGACGCTGGAGGCGGGACCGCTGACCGATGAAGCGGGCAACTACATCGGCGCTATCGCCGGGGTGGTGGACATCACCAAGCGCAAGCAGGCGGAGGAGAAGCTGCGACGGTATGCGGAGCAGTTGCAGACGTTGTCGCGCTCGCTGGTGGAGGCGCAGGAAACGGAGCGCCGCCGGATCGCGCAAGAGCTGCACGACGAGATCGGCCAGACGTTGATGCTGCTGAAACTCTCGCTCGACACCGCCGTGGATGTGTCGCCGGAGCAGGCGCGCGAGCGGTTGCAAGACGCCAGCCGACGCACGCACGAATTGATAGCGGCGGTGCGCAGCCTCTCGCTGGAACTGCGGCCCTCGATGTTGGACGACGTTGGCTTGCTGCCCGCGCTGTTGTGGCTCGGCGATCGGTTTGCGGGCCAGACACAGGTCCATATCGAGCACAGCGGCGTGGAGGATCGGCGGTTCAGCCCTGAAGTGGAGATTGCCGCCTACCGCATCGCGCAAGAGGCATTGGCCAACGTTGTCCGCCACGCAGCCACGGCCCAAGCCACCGTCCGGCTGCGGGCCGACGCAGCAATGTTGGAAGTAGAGGTGGAGGACGGCGGATGCGGCTTCGACGCCGCGGCTGCGTTGGCGAAAAGCAACTCCATCGGGCTGCACGGGATGCGCGAACGGGCAGCGGCGCTGGACGGCGAGCTGACGATCAAGTCCACGCCGGGTGCAGGCACGTGCGTGACGGCGAGACTGTCGCTTGGGAGAGTGACGGGTGACGGGTGACGAGATGCAGATGGAGGGCAAAATCATGCTGGGCAAAATCATGGTTTTGCCTACTATGATTTTGCCTGAACTCAGCGTATCGCTCTTCAATCTATGAAACGCATCACCATCATCCTGGCTGACGACCATCAACTGGTTCGCGCCGGGCTGCGGGCGCTGCTGAGCGCGCAAGCCGACTTCGAGATTGTCGGCGAGATTGGTGACGGACTGGAAACGACGAAGCTGGTGGAGAAACTCCAGCCCGACGTGTTGGTGCTGGACGTGATGATGCCCGGCCTGAACGGGCTGGCAGTGGCCAAGCAGGTCAGCCATCGTTGTCCGCGCACGCGCATGGTGATGCTCTCCATGCACTCCAACGTGGCCTACGTTGCGGAGGCGCTTCGCAACGGCGCCGCCGGCTACGTGCTGAAGGACTCCGCCGCCTCCGACCTGGCCGCTGCCGTGCGCGGCGTGATGACGGGCGGGCGGTTCCTCAGCCCGCCGTTGACGGAGCGCGAGGTGCTGAACTACGAGCACCGGACGAGAAACGGACACGCGGATCTCTACGAGACGCTCACCGGACGCGAGCGCGAGGTGCTGCAACTGGTGGCCGAGGGCGGGACCAACCAGGAGATCGCCAGCCGGCTCTCCATCAGCCCGCGCACCGTCGAGGTCCATCGCGCGCGCGTGATGCTCAAGCTGGGCCTGCGCAGCAGCGCCGAACTGGTCCGCTTCGCCTTCAATCGCGGCATCGTTTCCGCTGACACGCCGCCGCCGCTCAGACGCAAGCAATCGTAGCGCGGACGAAAACGAAATCTGTAGCGGCGGTTTCCGACCGCCGATCATTCAATCATGATTCGTTCGGCGGTCGGAGACCGCCGCTACAGAAACCAAACGCGCGCGGCGGGGCGGAGGGGCCATGTTTGTAGAAATACGGGTTTATACGTATAGACCACTGCGGTGACGGCACGGTAGCCTCGCACAGTTTTCGGGTGCTAGAAAACGGATGTCTTGCATGTCATTTGTCTCACTTGATTGTGTCCTATCCTGATGATTGTCGTCAGCATTCGAGGCTGTAGGCCTCGCAATCGGATTTGTTTGTGAAAACTTCTGAACCATCGGAATCGCGTGCTTGGCTTGCGTTTCTGTTGATCTTCGCCGTCTTGGCGGCGGTCTTCGGTTTGCTTGCGCTGGTGGGATGGGTTCTGGGATTGCCGCGGTTGACCAGCTTTGGGGCGGACCTGATGCCGATGGCACCGAGCACGGCGGTTTTGTTTCTATTGTTGGGAGTCGCCACCGGCTTGCGCGCCCAGACGCCGTTGAGCCGCCGCAGTTTTTGGATCAGCGTGGCGGCGGGTTGGTTTGGGATGCTGGCCGCGCTCCTGTTGTTAGTTCTGTCCTGCCTGAACATTCATTGGGCGGTTGAGCGCCTCGGCCTGAACATCACCGGAACGGTTGGCGGAGCGCCCATGGGGCACATCTCACCCGTGGGTGCTTTTTGCTTTCTGCTCGCCAGCGTGTCGTTTCTGGCCTCGCTTTCGCAGCCGGTGGTCCGGCGCTGGCGCGTCGTTCTGGCGTCAGGCTCCGCGGGCGTGCTTCTGGCAACTTGCTTCATTTTCCTTCTGGCTTATCTCTACGGCGCACCCCTGCTCTACGGCGGAAGCTTCATCCCGCCGGCGCTCAACACGGTTCTGGCTTTCACGATGCTGGGCGTTGCGCTCCTGGTTTCGGCCGTCCGTTCGTCAGGGCCGCGTGGCGGCCAGCTCAAAGACGTTCCTGTAACTTCGTATGTCCTCCTCCTGGTTTTCGTCCTTCTGGCGGCGGGTATCGTCACCGTCGGTCTCCTCTACTACCGGCATTACGAGAAGCAATACCGCGCCGAGGTGGAGCACCAGCTTTCGGCTGTTGCGGAGTTGAAGGTGAGTGAACTTGCGCAGTGGCGCAAGGAGCGGCTGGGAGATGGCGGCATCCTGTTCAATAATGGCGCCTTCGTTGCGCTGGTGCGTCGTTTCCTCAAGAAACCGGAGGACGCCGACGCACAACGACAGCTTCTGGATTGGATGGGCAAGTTCATTCAGTATTACCAATATGACCGGGTTCGGCTGTTGGATGCGCAGGCCGTCCCCCGTCTGTCGTTACCCGCTGCGCAGGGGCCATCCGCGTTAATGACTTCGCAGAAAGTTGCCGGGGTGTTGCGGTTGGGCCAAACGACGTTTGAAGATTTCCACCGCAACAAATACGACCAGCGCGTCTATCTGGCGGTGATGGTTCCCATTCTCGATGAACAGGACGGCGCCCGGCCACTGGGCGTCCTCTCGCTGCGCATTGACCCGGAAAAGTATCTTTATCCCTTCATTACACGCTGGCCGACATCCAGCCAGACCGCCGAGACGCTGCTCGTGCGCCGGGAAGGCAACGAAGTCGTCTTCCTGAATGAACTCCGGTTCCAGACGAACACCGCGCTGAACCTGCGCGCGTCTTTGGATCGCGTCACACTGCCTGCGGCTCAGGCTGCCTTGGGCCGGGAGGGCGTCATGGAAGGCATAGACTATCGGGGCGTGCCGGTGATGGCGGCCTTGCGCACCGTTCCCGATTCGCCGTGGGCGCTGGTGGCCCGCATGGATACCGCGGAAGTGTATGCGCCGTTGCGCACGCAACTCTGGCAAGTGGTCCTCATGATCGGCGTTTTGCTTTTCGGCGCGGGGGTCAGTGTGGGTCTGGTCTGGCGGCACCAGCATTCCCGGTTCTATCGGGAGCGAGCGGAGGCGGCGGAGGCGATGCGGGGGAGTGAGAAGCGGTTCCGGACGATCTTCGAAGAAGCGCCGCTGGGGGTGGCGTTGATTGATTCGCTCACGGGGCGCATCTATGAGGTCAATCCGCGGTTTGCGGAAATTGCCGGCCGGACGAGAACAGAAATGGCCACCATAGACTGGATGAGCATCACGCATCCGGACGACGTGCAGGAGGACCTGGATAACATGGCCCTGCTGAACGCCGGGAAGATACCCGGGTTCAACATGAACAAGCGGTATCGCCGTCCCGACGGTTCCTATGTCTGGATCAACATGACGATCGCCCCGATGACTGTCAAAGACAGAAGTCATCCGCGGCACTTGTGCATGATCGAGGACATCACCGACCGCAAGCGGGCAGAAGTGGCGCTGCAGGAGAAGAACGCGGAGTTGGAACGTTTCCTCTACACGGCCTCTCATGACCTGAAGAGTCCGGTCGTGACGATCCGGACGTTCCTCGGCTATCTGGAGCAGGACACGGCGGCGGGCGATGCCGGGCGGATCGAGAAGGACCTGCGCTTCATCCGCGCCGCCACGGACAAGATGGGACAGTTGCTCGAAGAGTTGCTGGAGGTTTCACGCGTCGGCCGCGTCGTCAGCCCGCCGGTGAGCATCACGCTCAAGAAACTGGTGGAGGATGCGCTCGGCGCGGTGGCCGGGCGCGTCGCCGAGCGGGGCGTGACGGTGAAGGTGGGCGACACCGACATGCTATTGCGTGGCGACCGACACCGGCTGGCGGAGATCTGGCAGAACCTGGTGGAGAACGCCTGCAAGTTCATGGGCGACCAGAAGGAGCCGCGCGTCGAGATTGGCGTGGAGACGCGCGGCGCGGAAACGGTGTTCTTCGTGCGCGACAACGGCATCGGCATAGACCCGCGTTACCACGCCAAGGTGTTCAATCTTTTTGAGAAGCTCGATCCGAGAGCCGAAGGGACGGGCCTTGGCCTGGCCCTCGTCAAACGGATCGTGGAGTTGCATCAAGGGCGAATCTGGGTGGAGTCCCTGGGACAGGGGCAAGGCGCGTGCTTCTGCTTCACGCTGCCGGGAGCGGTGGGGAAACAGAAGTCAGAGGACAGCGGTCAGAAGTCAGAAGGCAGTAATTCCAAAGAATAAAAACGAAAGAAAAAGAACATGAAAGGCGAACCGATTGACATCCTGCTGGTGGAAGATGATGAGGCCCATGCCGAGATCGTGCGGCGGAACTTCGAGAACTGTCGCTTGGCCAATCGTCTGATCCACCTCACCGACGGGCAGGCGGCGTTGGACTATCTATATCAACGGAATGGATTCAGCGACCCGGCCAAGTCACCGCGGCCGGGCGTCATCCTGCTCGACCTGCGCCTGCCGAAGGTGGACGGGTTGGAGGTGCTGAAGACCATCAAAGCGGACCCCAAGCTCAAGACCACTCCTGTTGTGATCTTGACCACCTCGAAAGCCGAGGTGGACATGGTCAAAGCGTATGAAAGCCACGCCAACAGCTACCTGGTCAAGCCGGTGGACTTCATGCAGTTCACGAAGCTGATGGAAACCTTCGGTTACTACTGGCTGGCATGGAACCAGTATCCGCACTGATGAGCCGACACGCTTTATTTGAAGGGTTGCTGGCAGGGGCAGACCGTGGAACGGATGTCCACATCCGTTCGGCAACGGGCTTGGAAGCCCGTTCTACATCGCTGCACCATCAAAGTAGTCATCACGCTCCGCGTGATGGCTCGGAGAATCATCCTCACGCGGAGCGTGAGGACTACCTTTCCCCAACAGAATCGTTCCGTCTAACATCACCCCGGAGATTCGCATGAATACCGAGCGCCTGCATCTGCTGATCGTGGAAGACGAAGAGGCCCACGTCGAGGCCATCCGCCGCGCCTTCGACACGGACGGCGCAAGTGTTGAGGTTCATGTCGCGCGCACGTTGCGGGAGTATTCCGAGCTTGTCGCCACCCGCCCGCTGGACATCGTGCTGATGGATCTGAACCTGCCGGACGGCCGCGCTGTGGAGATTCTGACGCATCCACCGGAAGACGGGCCGTTCCCCGTCATTGTTATGACCGCGTTCGGCAATCAGCAGATCGTGGTCGAAGTGATGAAGGCGGGCGCGTTGGATTACGTGGTCAAGTCGCCCGAATCTTTCGCCATTATGCCCCGCACCGTGGAGCGCATGCTCCGCGAGTGGAAACTGCTGCAAGAACGGAAGCGCGCGGAGGCGATACTGCGGGAGAGCGAGGAGCGTTTCCATGCACTGTTCGAGAAAGCGCCTCTGGGTTATCAGTCCCTTGACGCAGAAGGGCGCTTCATCGAAGTCAATCAGGCATGGCTTGAGACTCTTGGTTACAGCCGCGAAGAAGTCATCGGCAAGTGGTTTGGCGACTTTCTTGCCCCGGAGTTTGTCGCGGCATTTCGAGAACGATTCCCCCTGTTCAAGGCCGCAGGGAAGATACACTCTGAGTTCCAGATGCCGCGCAAGAATGGTGAAAGGCGTTTCATTGCATTCGAGGGACGCATTGCGCACACGGCCGACGGCGGCTTCAAACAAACGCACTGCATTCTCCAGGACATCACCGAGCGCAAGCGGGCGGAGGAGGCGGTGGTCGCAATCAAAGAACGCCTCCAGAACACGCTAAACAGCATGGCACAAGGCTACTACGCCATTGACCGCGACTGGCGCGTGGTGGCCGTCAACGCCGTGGCGGAGAAACATTTCGGCAAACCAGCCGCGGAACTGATCGGCGGCACCCTTGAGCAAGCCACGCAAGGGCGCATCCCGGACAACGTCCGCGAGGGCATCCAGCAAGTCATGACCTCCGGCCAGCCGCAGCAACTCGAGGTCAAGTCCAAGGTCCGGCCCGGCACTTGGGCGACAAACTACATCTACCCGCGCGACGGCGGCGTGGAGGTTTACTTCACGGATATCACCGAGCGCAAGCGGGCTGAGGAGGCGCTGGCGGAGGAGGCGATCCGTCGGCGCATTTTGATGGACCAATCCAGGGACGGCATTGTGGTTCTCGACCAAGACGGTAAGGTGTTTGAGGCGAACCGCCGCTATGCTGAGATGCTTGGCTACTCTCTCGACGAAGTGCTCCAACTCCACGTTTGGGATTGGGACGCGCAATGGACCCGCGAACAAGCGATGGAGAAGATCCGGTTGGTTGACGCCACCGGCGATCACTTCGAGACACGCCACCGTCGCAAGGACGGCACCGTCTATGACGTCGAAATCAGCTCGAACGCGGCCATCTGCAATGGGCAGAAACTCATCTTCTGCGTCTGCCGCGACATCACCGCACGCAAGCGGGCGGAGCAGATGCTCCAAGACTTGAAAGAACTGTATTCTTCCTTGGTGGAGAACCTGCCGCAGAACGTCTTTCGCAAGGATCGCGAAGGGCGTTTCCTGTTCTGCAATCGGCGATTCTGTGAAAACGCGGGGCATTCATTGGAGGAAATTGTTGGCAAGACCGACGCCGATCTCTTCCCTCCTCAACTGGCCGAGGCGTATCGGCAGGACGACCTCCGCGTGATGGAATCGGGCCAGATCCTGGACCGGGTGGAGGAGAACATGGGCACCGATGGCCGGAAGTCGTTCGTCCAAGTGGTGAAAGCCCCGCTGTGCGATGCGGACGGAGACATCATTGGAATACAAGGGATATACTGGGACGTCACCGAAAGGATGAAGACGGCGGACGCGCTGCGAGAGCAGGCCGAGGAACTCCGCGCGCGCAACGAAGAACTGGAACGTTTTAACAGCGCAAGCGTGGGGCGCGAGTTGCGCATGATCGAACTGAAGCAGGAAATCAACCATTTGTGCCAGCAGACGAGGTTGCCGGTGCGCTATCCCCTGGATTTCTTAAGAGAAAACGGGAAGGACAGCAGCAACACGCCCCCGACAAAACCTGGACGATTATGAACGCAAGTCTCGCAGTTGTGAATTCGTTGGTCGGGCGCGACCGCCGGTCGCGCCGAACGCTGCTTTTGTGTGAAAGACTGCGGGGCGTAGAACGGACTTCCAAGTCCGTTTCTTCTTGTCCATTCCCCGAACGGATGCCCGCATCCGTTTCGCAACGGACTTGGAAGTCCGTTCTACGCCACTCGGCGCGCCCGGCGGTCGCGCCCTACCATTCACCCGGCGGTCGGAGACCGCCGCTACAGTTCCTCTCTTCGCTGATCTTGAGACAGCCATGAGACCGCAAGAACCATCCGCCTTGGCATCTCGCGAAGACCAGCGTTATTGGGCTGGATGGTTGAGTGTCATCGCTGCGGTGTCTGTAGCACTAGGCTCGGCGTTCGTGATAGTCGCACTCCGCGAACAGGTCGGCGAATACGACCGAATGGGGATGCTGCTCCTCTCTCTCGATCGAAGCGCGCATGAGATGAACAGCATCGAGTGGCAGGCAATCGCCAGGAAGAAACTGGACCCCGAAGTGTCGAAGCATTTGGAACAAACACGCGCTGAAATGGGCACGGCCATCGGGGGACTCGCACTTCACAGCCTTGGCCCGCTGCCGCTCAAGAAGGTTTCCACTTGCTACAGTGCCTACAAGCAGGCGGTGGATGCGGAGTTTGAACTTATCGCGGCAGGCAGGATGGATGAGGCGGAAGCCTTGGACGAAAAGCAGGTGGACCCCGCTTTTAGCGCGCTGGAACGGTCAATATCGGCAGCGGACGCGGTTTATGGCGATGCGGCGCGCTGGAGAACTCAAGTTGCCAACGTTGGTTCCATACTGGTCGTGCTGTTTGCCAGTGGAGTCATCGGACTTCTGTTTTGGCGGTTCAGCCACGCACGATTGGCGTTCCAACTCGCGAGAGCTGAGGAAGGCTTGCTACGGGGAGCAAACGAAGCGTTGCAGGCAGAGGTCGCCGAGCGCAAGCAGGTGGAGGAGTCGCTGGCGCGACTCAACCGCCAAAGCGAAACGATTTTGAACTCAGCCGGCGAAGGCATCCTGGGACTGGACATGGAAGGCAATCATACATTTGTCAACCCTGCGGCGGCGAAAATGCTTGGATACGAAGCCGGGGAACTCATTGGCCGCCCCAGCCATTCAATGTGGCATCACACGAAGCCTGACGGCAGCCGTTATCCCGAAGAAGAGTGCTCGATATACTCAGTGCTCAAGGATGGCGCCGTGCATTCGAGAAGTGACGACGTATTCTGGCGAAAGGACGGCACCAGTTTCCATGTTGCGTTCGTCAGCACGCCCATTCGCGCTCAAGGCAAAGTGGCGGGCGCCGTCGTCACCTTCAGTGACACCTCCGCGCGAGAGAAAGCAGAGGAAGCCCTGTGCCAATCCCGCGCCGCGGCGTTGAACATGATGGAGGACGCTGTCGCGGCGCGCGACAGGTCGGAAGAGGCGAGCGAGGCGCTGCGGCAAGAGGTGGAGGAGCGCAGAAAAGCCGAAGATGAAGTGCGGCGCTTGAACGCTGGACTGGAGCAGCGCGTGACCGAACGCACCGCCGAGCTTCAAGCAGCCAATAAGGAGATGGAGGCGTTCTCCTACAGCGTGTCGCACGACCTGCGCGCGCCGCTGCGGAGCATGAACGGCTTCGCAACCATCCTGACGGAGGATTACGCGCCGCGACTCGACGAGGAAGGCCGCCGCCTGTTGGGAACCATTTGCAGCGAAGCCGGCCGGATGGGCCAGATGATTGACGAACTGCTGGCGTTCTCGCGGTTCGGACGACAATCCATGCACATGGGGAGGGTTGACATGCTGGCGTTGGCGCAAAGCGTATTCGACCAATGCGCGGCACAGGCATCGGGCCGTGAGATCCGGTTCAAGCTGCATCCGCTGCCGGCGGCGCAGGGCGACATGGCCATGCTTTCTCACGTTTGGAGCAACCTGATTTCCAACGCCATCAAATACACACGCGCCAAGCCGGTGGCCGAGATCGAAATCACCGGCCGCGTGGAAGACGGGCAGCTTCTCTACTGCGTGAAAGACAACGGCGCGGGCTTCGACATGAAGTATGTCCGGAAGCTCTTCGGTGTTTTTCAGCGATTGCACGCTGAAGCCGATTTTGAAGGCACGGGTATTGGGCTGTCGTTGGTGCAACGTATCGTTCAACGCCACGGCGGCCGCGTTTGGGCGGAAGGCGAAGTCAACAAGGGCGCGGCGTTTTACTTCACGCTGCCCGTGGTGGTGGAAGGAAGTCATCAATGATCAGTAAAGGCTATCCAAGAACCAGCGAAGAGCGGAACTGTAGCGGCGGTCTCCGACCGCCGGCCGTTCATTTCGCGAAGGATTTTGGCGGTCAGAGACCGCCGCTACAGCGCTGGATGGATTTTGGGATAGGTTCTAATCAGCAAGTCGAACGGAGCCACACACAATGAGCACCAACGAAGTCGAAATCCTTATGCTTGAGGACAACCCGCGCGACGCGGAGTTGGTGATGCGCGAGCTGCGGCGGGAAGGCATCCAGTTCAACGCGAAGCGTGTCTGGACGGAGGCGGACTTTCTCGCCGGACTGCGGAACCCGGCGCTCGACCTCATTCTGGCCGACTTCCAGTTGCCATCCTACGACGGCCTGTCTGCCTTGAATCTTGCGAGCAAGGAGCGTCCGAAAGTGCCCTTTATCTTCATATCAGGCACTCTCGGTGAAGAGACGGCTGTGGATGCCATGCATCACGGCGCGACGGATTACGTGCTGAAACAGAGGCTGACCCGCCTGGGGCCGTCGGTGCAACGGGCCTTGCGGCAAGCCCAGGAGCACAAGCTGATCGCACAGATGGCGCAGCGACTGGCCGAGAACGAGAAGCGATACCGGGAACTGTTCGGCGGGATCAAGAGCGGCGTCGCGGTTTACGAAGTCCGGGCCAATGGGGAAGATTTCATTTTCAAGGATTTCAACGCAGCCGCCGAGCAGATCGAGAACGTGAAGAAGGAGCGTCTCATCGGGAAAAACGTCATCGAGGTGTTTCCGAACATCCGGCAAATGGGCTTGTTGGACATCTTCCGGCGCGTCTGGAAAACCGGCGTGCCGGAACATCACGCCACGTCGGTCTATCAAGACAAACGCGGCCTCTCGTGGCGGGAAAACTATGTCTATAAGCTGCCGTCGGGCGAGCTGGTGGCCGTTTATGATGATGTCACGGAGCGCAAGCAATCCGAAGAGAAGGTGAAGGTCAGCGAGGAACGGCTGCGCCAGGCGTTGGACGCCGGGCAGATGGGCGCATGGGAGTTGGACCTTGTCAGTGACACGTCGTGGCGAACGCCGCGACACGACCAGATCTTCGGCTACACCACGCCGCCGGCCGAGTGGAATTACGAAATCCTCTTGAAGCATATCGTGCCCGAGGATCTTGACCTGGTCACACGTTCTTTCGCCCAGGCGTTGTCCACCGACCGTCTCAGCCTTGAATGCCGGATTGCCCGGACGGGTCAGGAGCCGCGTTGGGTTGCGATCCAAGGACGTGTCAGCCGCAATGAGAAAGGCGAGCGCGTCCGGCTGATGGGCACGGTGAGCGACATCTCCGAGCGCAAACTGATGGAAAGGGCGTTGCGCGAGAGCGAGCGACGCTTCCGGTTGCTCGCCGACAACGCGAACGACCTGATCTGGACCACGGACGCAACAGGCCGGCTGAACTACGTGAGTCCCTCGGTTCAACGGCTGCTGGGCTACACCCCGGCGGAGATTCTGTCGCGCGGCATGGATCAAATGTTGACGGCGGCTTCAGCCACGTCAACCCGCCAGACGCTGGATGAAGCTATTCCGAAAATGCAGGCTGGCAAACACGTGCGCGAGACGTTCGAGCTGAACTATATCCGCAAGGACGGCTGGACGGTCTGGTGCGAGGTCAGTTGCGGCGGGATATTTGACTCGTCCGGCGAATTCGTCGGTGTCGTGGGCGTCAGCCGTGACATCAGCGCGCGCAAGCGGGCGGAAGGGGCGTTGCGAGTGAGCGAAGAACGCACACGCGCCATCGCTGATTCGGCCCAGGATGCCATTCTGATGATGGACAAGGAAGGGCGGGTGTCCTATTGGAACCCGGCCGCCGAGCGCATTTTCGGTTACACCCGCGCCGAAGCCATCGGCCAGAATCTACATAAGTTCATCGTGCCCGCGCGTTATCACGAAGCGCATCACGCCGCCTTCCCGGCGTTTCAGCGAACGGGGCATGGCGCCGCCATAGGCAAAACCCTCGATCTGGAAGCTCGCCGAAAGGATGGCAAGGAACTCTCGGTTCAGCTTTCGCTCTCCTCGATCCACATGAATGACGGATGGCATGCCGTGGGCATTCTCCGCGATATCACCGAGCGCAAGCGGGCGGAAGAATCTGTCACCCGGTTGGCGACGGCGGTGGAGCAGTCCGCCGAGACGATCGTGATCACCGATGCCACCGGCGTGATTCTCTATGCGAACCCGGCGTTTGAGAGAATAACCGGATACACCATCAAGGAAGCCATCGGGCAGAACCCGCGCATTCTCAAGAGCGGCAAGCATGACGCGGAGTTCTACCGGCAGATGTGGGCAGTGTTGGCCGGTGGCGAGATGTGGAGCGGCCACGTCATCAACAAGCGCAAGGACGGCACGCTTTACGAGGAAGAAGCGTCCATCTCGCCCGTCCGTGACACCGCGGGCAAGATCGTCAACTACGTCGCCGTCAAGCGCGACGTGACCCACGAAGTCGCGATGGAGAGCCAACTCCGCGAGTCGCAGAAGATGGAGGCCATCGGCACGCTCGCCGGAGGCGTCGCCCACGAGATCAACAATCCCATCAACGGCATCATGAACTACGCGCAGTTGATCACCGACCAACTGCCGGCCGACAGCCCGCTCCAGCAGTTCTCGGCCAACATCATGAAGGAGACGAATCGCGTGTCGCAGATCGTCCGCAATCTGCTCTCCTTCGCGCGGCAGAACTCGCAGGAGCGCAGCCCGGCCAATTTGAACGACATCATCAAGAGCGTTCTCACATTGGTGCAGACCGTGATCCGGCACGACCAAATCACGCTGACAGTGGAAGTGCCGGAGGGACTGCCCCAGATGGAATGCCGCAGCCAGCAGATCGAGCAAGTGCTGTTGAACCTGCTGACCAACGCGCGGGACGCCCTCAACGAGAAGTATCCGGCATATCACGAGGACAAGATCATTCGCGTCACCGCCCGTCTGTTCGAGCAGGATGGCACACGCTGGATTCGCACGACCGTGGAAGATCGTGCCAATGGAATCCCGGCGGAGATTCGCGACCGTGTCTTGGATCCGTTTTTCACCACCAAGCCGGCGGGCAAGGGAACGGGGTTGGGACTCTCCATCAGCCACGGCATCGTGAAAGACCACGGCGGGAAGTTGCACTTTGAGACCGAAACCGGCCGCGGCACGCGGTTCCACATGGATTTGCCGGTGAGTAATGAAAGGTAACTACCAAACAGGAACGCCGCGCCACACGCGGGGGTGCAAGGCAGGGCGAGGCGTCCCGCCGAGCCGAAACGCGGTCCGGGATGCGAACGTCGCGGCTTGCCAGGGACGGCTCGCTCTATCCAATGCAAGTGTTTCACAAGGATTTGACGAAAGGTGAATTATGACACGCATATTGGTTGTGGACGACGAAGAGAGCATCCGGTTCACGCTGGCGACATTCCTGAGCAACGCCGGCTGCCAGGTCGAGACCGCTGAAGACGTTCCGACCGCGCTGAAACGGCTCAAGGATGGAAACTTCGACGTTGTGGTTTCCGACATTATCATGCCCCGTGTCACCGGCGTGGAACTCCTCCAGACGATCCGCCGGGAGTCGCCGCTCGTCCAAGTCATCATGATGACCGGCCAGCCCAGCGTGGAAACGGCGGCCGACGCCGTGCGGGCCGGGGCGTTCGACTACCTGATGAAGCCGGTTTCCAAGGATGCGATCTTGCGCTGCGTGGCCAACGCCGCCAAGCTCAAGGCGGCCGAGGACGAGCGTTTGCGCCTGGCGGAAATCAACCGCCGCCATCAGGAAGACCTGGAACGGCAGCACAAGCAGTTGGAGGAGAACTACGCCCGCCTCCGCGAACTGGAAACGCTGCGCGATAACCTCACGCACATGATCATCCACGATCTGCGCGCGCCGTTGGCCATCGCCCTCGGCTATGTGGATTTGATCAAGGAAACCGCGGCCTCCAAGCTGGACAGCAAGGAGATCGGTTATCTGGACACGACCCTCATCAACATCTGCCGGCTCAACGACATGATCGGCTCGCTGCTGGACATCAGCCGGCTCGAAACGGGCAACATGCCGCTCAATCATGGCGCTTGTGACATGGGGCTGCTGGCCAGGTCCGTCGTGGAATCCTTCGATTCCATCGTGGGCCAGCGGCGCCTCAGTTTGGAGTCGCCCGCAGAACCGATCCCGGCGGCTTGCGACGAAGAGGTCACCCGCCGTATCCTCGGCAATCTGCTCCAGAACTCCCTCAAGTTCACCCCCAACGACGGCCACATCCGCATCACCGTGGGCCGGAGGGATTCGATGGTGCGGCTGGAGGTATCCGACAACGGCCCGGGCATTCCGGCTGAGTTTCACACGAAGATATTCGAGAAGTTTGGCCAGGTGGACAAACAAACGCGCCGGCACTCCACCGGTCTGGGCCTGACCTTCTGCAAACTCGCCGTCGAAGCCCAAGGCGGCCAGATCGGCGTCGAGAGCGAACCCGGCAAAGGCAGCACCTTCTGGTTCACCTTGCCGCCGGCCTGAGCCGCTGCGATTCAATCGGGCTGGGAAGAAGAGTGTCCATGCAGCCTTGCCTGCTCGCCGGGCGAGCGAGGAGTTCTCATCGCTGTTTTGCTGCCGGGCCAACGATAACCCACAGGTGGGCGACGGCTTTCTCGCCGCGTTCGTTGGCGCGCTCGACGCAGACGATGTAATTGCCGGGCTTGGCAAAGCGGTGTTCGGTGACGGCGAAACCGTCCTTCGCCAGCGACTTCACGCAGCCGTCGGATTTGACGGCGACGGGCGCGCTGCCGTCGCCAAAGTTCCACGTCTCCTCGCCGTGCGTCGTGCGGAAGCTGCGCACCTTGAACGTCACCGGCTCGCCGGCTTTGATGGCGAGCGATGGCGCGTGGGCGGCTTGGATGGAGGGCACGAGGAGATCGGGATGCGCTTTATCGAGAACCTGCACGACGGCAAAGTCATAGGCGATGTTGCCGGCGGCGTCGGTGACTTTAAGAACCTCGCTGTAGGTGCCGGGGCGCGTGTAGCGGCGCGTGACCGTCGGGCCGGTGGCGGTGGAGCCGTCGGTGAAGGTCCACTCGTAGCGGCGGATTTTGCCGGCCGCGCTCCAAGACTTGGTGGCGTCGAGCGTGGCGTTGTCGCCGGCCCAGATGAGATGATGCGGGCGTGCGACGGCGATGAGTTTCGGCGTGTGTTCGCGAACGTAAGCTTCCCACACGAAGGCGTAGCCTTCCTGCGTGCCCCATTTGCCGGAGGGCTGGCGGCAGTAGATGTCGAAGTGCAGGTGCGCCCAGCCGCCGCTGGCGCCTTCCTTGCCGAGCAGGCCAATCTTCTGGCCGCGCCTGATGGCGACGCCCGGCTTGATGGTCGGCTCGATGGAGAAGAGATGGCTGTAGCGGTAATACCAGCCGCGGTCGTCGAGGATATAGACGACATCGCCGCGCGGGCGAACAGGCGTGTCGTCGTAGCCGGGCAGCGTCTCCTTCGCCGCCGAGACTACCAGTCCGTCAGTGGCGGCGACTACTTCGTCCTTGCCTTCGCAGCCGCCGAAGTCGAGGCCGTTGTGGTAGTAGATTTTTTTGACAGAGGGCTTCTCGCCGCCATCCACAAAGCACGGCTCGTTGGCCATTTGCGTGCCGCTGGCGAACCACCGCGCCTTGAGCGGATAGCCGAATGTGCCGGGCTGCGTCCACGACGAGCCGACGGGCCAGAGGCGCAGCCGCGCGTCCTTGGCGAGGCCCCAAGAGTCGCTGCCGCTGTTGGTGTAGTAGCCCTTGGTAATAGGGCAGTCCACCTGCACGCCACCGACGGTAACGGGGAGGTTATAATTGGCAGAGACGAGCGTGGCGGTCTTGCCGTTGACCTCAACTTTCACGCGGGCGATGCGAACGGCGTTGCGGAGCGCGTCACGCGTCTCTTCAATGCCGAGCAGTTTCACGCGGGCGGTGGAGCCGTCGCTGAGCATGGCTTGCTGCATTTCGCCGATGCTGAGGTCCACGATACGGTCGAGCGGCATGCGCGTCGGCTGCGGCGGCTCGGCGAATGAGAAGACTGTGTTGACGCTGAGAAGCGCCAACATGACAAGCGTGACAGGAGTTCTTGTTTTCATGGTGTTCATGTAATCGGGTAACGGCCAAAGTCTTGCGCGGCGCGGCACATGGCGATGATGTTGGCCACCGGCGTATCGGCTTGCACGTAGTGCGAGGGCGCGAGGATGTAGCCGCCGCCGGGCGCGTAGTCGCGCAAGCGGCGCTTCACTTCCTCCACCACGGCCGCCTCGGTGCCGAACGGCAGCACGCGCTGTTCGTCCACGCCGCCGTGAAACGTCAGCCGGTCGCCAAACTCGCGCTTGAGTTCCGCCGAGTCCATCCCGGCCGCGAGCGGCTGCACGGGGTCGAGCACCTGCAAACCGATGGCGATCAAGTCACCGATGAACAGCCGGATGCCGCCGCAACTGTGAAACATCATCTTGCAGGACGGGTTGACGCGGCTCAGATGCTCGCGCGCCGCCGTCCAACGCCGCCTCAGCCGCGGCAGGATCAGTTCGCGGAACATCGCTGGCGAGTAGAGCGGGCCGGTTTGCATGCCGATGTCGTCGCCGCTGATCTTGTAAACCTGCAAATAGCGGCCAGCCGCTTCGAGGCCGATGCGGTCGAGCGTCATCTGAATGTCGGTGATTATGTCGAGCAGCCGTCCGGCAAACTCCGGCTCGCACGCGGCGCGCTCCAGCCACCGCTGGAAGCCCATCAGGTAAATCGCCGTCTGCACAATCGGTCCGCCGAAACGGCCGACCAGCGCGAGGTCGGTGTCCTCATACAATCGTTTTGCTTCCGCTGCCGCCGCTTCGCCGCGGGCGGGTGCGTTTGGATCGGGCCACGGATAGCGTTCGAGGTCGGCGAGCGTCGCGTCGGCGAGCGGATGGAAAACCGGTTCGAGGTAGCTGCCACCGCCGGGTTGGTGGATGCGCTCCAAACCGACGCCCCACTCGTCCATCACAAGGCCCTCGCGCGGCGGCGGACGGCGCGGCGCTTTGGAGGAGCCGAGCTTCACGGAGATCAGGTCCGCGCCGAGCGCTGCGAGCACCTTCGGATGCGGAATCGCTTCTTCCATGAAACCCATGTCCTGCTGTTCCTCAATCTGGAGGCCGAGGTGCTGCTTGAGCTTCACGTAGAAGCCCGGCACGGGGTTGATGTCTATCGGCACGCGGTCCGGTTCGCGGTGGTCGAGCGCCGCGACGACGCGTTCGCGGGAGGTCCAGATTGTCTTCATGCGGGCTTGAGCACGCCGGGCTTCGGGAGGACGAAAATCGCGGGGCGTGGCGTTGTCGGACACGCCAGCTCGCACGCGCCGCAGCCGGTGCATTTCGCCAGATCCAGGAGAGGTTTCACCGACAGGCCACCGGCGATTTCCTGGATGGTGAGGGCTTCGTAAGGACAGGCGCGGATGCAGGTCGTGCATTCCTGGCCGTTGGCGAGAAGGCAGAGGTCGAGGTCCACCGCCGCCGGGCCGATGACGCGCAGGCGTTTCTCGGCGAGCGAGAGCCGTGTGATGGCACCGCTGGGACAGACCTGGCCGCAACGGCAACAGTCCTCGCGGCAGTAGCCCTCCGTGAAGCGCACCATCGGCGCAAGCAAGCCCGCCAGCCCGTGCCCGCCGAGGTCGGGGCGCAGGATGCGCGTCGGGCAAGCGCGCACGCAGCTTCCGCAACGCACGCAGACACCGGTGAAGCGCGTCTCATCCAGCGCGCCCGGTGGACGCAACGGCGGCGTTTGGCCGTGCGCTGTCCGTGTCGCCGCGCCCGTCGCTGCGCCGATGCACGCGACGAGGAAACTCCGCCGGCCCAGCCGCGCCGGATGCTCACGGTCGGGATGCTCGCGCCGAAACAACTGCCGCAGCCGCCGCCCGCCGAGCACGAGCAGTTCCTGCAAACCTCCCAGCGGACAGAGCCGCGCGCACCAGACTTTCGGCAGAAGCAGGTCCACCAGCAAAACCGCCGGCAGTGCGAGACCGGCGCATACGCTTGCAACGGTGAGCGGCGTCCGCCACGCGCTGAAGAAGCCGCTAAAGATGGCGAGCGGGTCGAGCCAGATGAAGAACGGATAGCCCGCGCACGCGCCGCCAAGCGTCAGCATCGCGAGCAATCGGCAGATGAACGGCCAGTGCAGCCAGCGGAGCGCGGCCTTCGGACGCAGCTTGCCTTGGAGTTCCAGCAACAACCCGACGGGGCACGCGTAACGGCAGAACCATCGCGGACTGATGAGCACGAGAACCAGCACTGGCACGCCGAGGAGCACGACGAAACCGGCGGCTCGCGTCGCGAGCGCAGAGCAAGCTGCGACAAGCGGACTGAATGAAGCCAGCGGAACCGGAATTACCCACCACGGCAACACCAGCGCAACGCTTACCGCCAGCGCGAGCCAACGCATCGCCGCGCGCAGCCGCTTGCCGCGCCCGTTTGGCTCCGTGGTCATAGCGGACTATCCCAGATACGCGCCTTGCTCTCGGAGCAGCTTTTGGACTTTCGGAATGCTCACGTCGCGTGGCCGGCAGCCGTCTTTCACCGCGACCGCCGCCGCCGCGCCCGCCGCGTGGCCGGTTGTTAGGCACGCGCCAATGAGCCGGCCGTCCTCGACCAGCTTGTCGTCCATGCTGATGCTGCGGCCCGCCGTCAGCAGGCCGTCGAGCTTCTTCGGCAGCAACGCGCCATACGGAATCGGCCAGCCGGCGTGCTTGCTGTTCTGCGCGCCGCCCACCGCGACCACATCAGGGAACTTCCGCGGCTCGCGCGATTCCTTGTAGGTCAACTGGCGCGTGCCCGCCAGCAGCCGCGTCGTGCGGACGCCGATTTGCGGCGCGGTTTGCAGCAGGAAAAGCTGCTCGCCGCCCGGTGTCTTGCGCATCTTTTGCACATGGTTCCAGATTTTGTTGCGGTGCTCGAACTGCAACCGCGTCAGTTCGTTGATGTCGAGGCCGTTGGCGCTCGGCCCGCGCAGGTTCACCCAGCGGACGCTCGGCTGCGGCTCAATGGCGCCGAGCGACTTGTAGCCCGCCTTCTTCAGCGCCGCGTGATCGGCGCGGTCCACGTTGCCGAGCCGGTGCACCAAGCCGATGGCGTGCAACCGCTGCTCGTGTTCCGCTCCCGCCGCCGCGAAGATGTCGCCGTCGCCGGTGGTGTCCACGACCACCTTCGCGAGAATCGCCTGCCGGCCGGCTTTGCTGTCGAAGACCACGCCGCGCACCGCGCCGCCGTCCATGATGACGTCGGTGGCCCAACAGTGGAACAGCGTCTTCACCTTCGCTTCCTGGATCATCTCGTCCATCAGGAACATCGTCGCCTCGGGGTCGGTGGTTGGGTTGAACTTCGTTTCGCCGCGGTTGACGATGGCGTTGTCGAACTTCGCGTGCCGGTCGAGCAGCTCGCCGCCGACGCCGCGCACCACCTGCGTCATCTGGCCGTTTTCCGTCGCGTGCGTGCTGATAACCACCAGCACAATGCCACCCGTCCACAGCCCACCGAAGCAGCCGTAACGCTCGACGATCATCGTCTTCGCGCCCGCGCGCGCCGCCGACACCGCCGCCGCCCAGCCCGCCGCGCCGCCGCCCACGACCAGCACGTCGGTTTCCTGGAACACCGGCAACGGCCGCTCCGGCTGGATGACCTTGCCGTCGCGGATGAATGCGGGATAGCGCGGGCGGTTCTCGACGGAAGTGGACTGAAGCATGGACCCAAGCGTCTGCTCCTTGCCCTTGGGTCCCTTGCCGCTTTCATCCGCCACCACACGGCTGGCGAATGCCGGCCCCAGCCCGGCGGCGGAGAGAATCTGGAAAAGTTTTCTGCGGGTCATGGGATTGTTCATAGCGAGAATCCTTCTTAGAGGCGGAAGAAACATCCGGTTGGAATTTGAGCGACCATGCGCATTCTTCTTAAAGCGAGCATCGCACGCCGTCAATCGTCAAACACGCCGTCCGTCCACAGAGAACCGGCGGCTCCAGCCGGATAGTCGTTCCAGCCCGAAGCCGCCGATTGCTCAAACAGTCAGTTCAGTTTAGCCCTGCAAATACTGCGCGGGGAACTTCCACGGCGCGCGATACTCCGGCACCGCCATCTTCGCGGCCTGCTCGTCGCCGACGATCTTCTCCGTCGCAGGATCGAACTTGATGCTGCGGCCGAGTTTCAGCGACAGCAGGCTCAGCACGACCGCCACGTCAAGGCGGGTATGGTAGGACACGTTGCAGCTCGGTTGTTGGCGCGACTTGATGCAGTCAACCCACTCGATCTCGTGTCCGGGCGACGGCGGAATCTTGTTCTCCACCGGCTTGAGTTCACTGCAATTGTAGAGGGCGCGCGCCGTGAAGGTCTTGGCCTGCTTGCGTTCGACGACGTCCGGTTTGATGAGATCATTCATCGCCTTGCCTTCCGCCACGATCCGGTGCTCACCGTAGTTGCTCCAGAGGGTGCCGTTGACGCCGTGGAAGTAGATGCCGAGCCGGCGCTGCGGGACGGGATTGCCGTGGAGGTCGAAGCCGTAGCTGTTGGTGAGCGACGACATCCACGTCATCGTCGTGTTCGGATAACGCCAGAGCACCTCGTGGTTGTCGTAGGCGTCGCCGTCATCCTTGACGATGTAACGCCCGCCGACGGAGCTGACCTCGGTGGGATACTTCAGGTCGAGCGCCCAGATGGGCAGGTCAATAATGTGCGCCGCCATGTTGGGCGTCCAGCCGCCGCTGTAGTCCATCCACGAGCCATGATTGTAGGAACCTGAGAAGAGGATGGAGTTGAACGGAATCAACGGCGCGGGGCCGCACCAGAAATCCCAGTCGAGGCCGTCCGGCACCTTGGTGCCCGGCTCTTGGAACCCGACGCCTTTCTCGCCTTGGTTCATGACGTTGAACGTGCGCACCGTGCCGATCTTGCCGAGGTAGCCGGCCTGGACCATCTCGACGACGCGGCGGTAGTTTTCGCTGGCGTGAATCTGCGTGCCGACCTGGCAGATGCGGTTATGTTTCTTGATTGCGTTCTTGACCGCGAGACTCTCGCCGAGGTGAAGCGTCATTGGCTTCTGCTGGTAGAGGTCTTTGCCCGCTTCGCAGGCCATGATGGCGATGAGCGTGTGCCAGTGCGGCGGCGTGGCGTTGATGACAGCGTCCACGTCTTTCCTCGCGAGCACCTCGCGGAAATCGGCGTAGGGCTTGCACGTTGGTTTGTATTCGGCGCAGACGGAATCGCGCCGGCTCTTGGCCACGTCGCACGCGCCGACGACAACCACGTCAGGATGCTTGGAGGTGTTCTTGAGGTTGCCACGGCCCATGCCATTGCAGCCGATAAGGGCAACCTGAATCTTGCTGTTGGCGCCAAATGCGGTCGAGGGCAGGATGTTGGGCGCGACAAGGCCGACCACGCCAAGCTGCGCGGTTTTGCCGAGGAAGTCGCGACGTGAGAGTTTGCTGGAATCGTTCATGGGGGCTGTCTCCGGTTTCGGGTTGGTTGCTTTGGGCGGTTGCATAGGCCGAATTTCCGGCGCGCAGTTTACCGAATTCGCGCGGCAATGCCTAGCATGAACAGCGGCAAACTACTTCTTCAAGTGCTTGTCGAAGAAAGCCGTGACGGTATCGCGGATAACTTGCGGGTCCGGCTCGGCAGGCGGCGCATCCTTTGGCGCGGTCATGCCGTGGCCGCCGCCTTTGACGCGGAGCAACTGGACCGGCACGCCTGCTTTCTTCAGCGCGGCGGCGAGTCGCTCGGACTGGGCGAATGGCACCGTCTTGTCCGCGTCTCCGTGGACGATGAGGAACGGTGGGTTGCCCGGCTTGACGTGAATGATGGGGCTGCCGTCCCGCCACGGATCCGGCTTGGCCTTGAACGGCGCGCCGAACAGGCCGAGCAGCGCTTTGGAGTCATTGTCTTCCTTCGCGCCCTGGATGCCCGCACTTCCTTGGGTCATGTCCGCGGGCCCGCAGTAATCCACGACGGCCTGCACGTGGCTGCTGACGCCCTCGTAACCGCCGCGACCCTCAAACCTCGCATCGTCCATCGTGCCGAGACATGCCACGAGGTGTCCGCCGGCGCTGGAGCCCCAGCAACCGATGCGGTTTGGGTCCACATTGTATTTGGCGGCGTTGGCGCGGAGCCAGCGCACGCCGAGTTTGCAGTCTTCGATCTGCGCGGGCCACTTTGCTTCGCCACTGAGGCGGTATTCGATGCTGGCGGTGAAGTAGCCTTTCGTGGCGAGCCACAACGCGCCGTTGCCCCTGTGCGAGCCGCCGGACCAGCCGCCGCCGTGAATCCACAGCACCGCCGGCATCGGCGTCGCGGACGGTTCCTTGGATCGCGCGATCTCGGCACGCAGCACATGGTCGCCGCCCTTGCCAATCTCAACGTCGTGGATCAGCTCGACGCCGGGCGGTGTTTGAAACTTCGGCGGGCCTTTCGGTCTCGCGGACTTCGCGTCAGGCTCGGCGGCGAGGCAGAAAGCAGCGGACAGAACCAGTGCGACGAGGAAACGGAACGTTTTCATAAGCTTCAATGAAAAGGCCGGAACAAATCCGAGACAGACACCGCTTGCACGAGCTTGGCACCAAGCATGCAACCAGCCCCCAGCAGGAAGCCGCCCGACACGCGCGTCAGCAGGCGCAACGCCCGCGGCGAGACGCGCTGATGCCCGCGCGACGTGGCCCACGAAAGTGTCAGGAACCATAGCGTGCCGCCGCCCATCATGCCGCCGACCAATGCGAGTTGGCTGAAGCCGGCGCGCACCCAGCCATGCTCAAACAATACCGCCGCCAGCATGCCCCACACCAACAGGATGAAGGGATTGCCGAGCGTCATGCCGAAACCCAGCCAGTAGCCGCGATGCAGATGCAGCTTTTCCTCCAGCTCCTGCTCGACCCGCAACGACGTGCTCTCGCCAAAGCGGCCCTGCGTCAGGAGGTATTTGAAACCGAGCACCGTCACGACCAAGAAACTCACCAGCACCATCACCGCACGCACCGTCGGCACTGCCAGCACCGATTGAAATCCCGCCAGCGCCAACCCGCAGTAGATCGCTTCCGCCGTCACAGCGCCCACGCCGATCATGAACGGCCGCAGAAACCCACGCGTGAGCGCCTCGTTCATGACCGTGACGTTCACCGGCCCGACGGGGATAGAGACGAGGAAGCCGCTGACGAGGCCAGCCAGCACAGGCGTGATGAAGTCGGTAGCGGGGATCACGATACTTCGGAGTCGTCTTCTTCGATTTCTATTTCTTTTCGCAGCCGTTTGGAAACCCACGGCCGCACCATTCCGTAGATGAGATAAAACACGAACAGCACCGCCAGCGTCACCTGCGGCCACTCAAAGGCAAAGAACAGCACCACCAGCGCCACCACGAAGGTCGCCAGCGACTTGCGCATCGTCCAGTCCACGTGCTTGAAGGTTGGATACTTCACCGTGCTGACCATCATCGCCGACAACAGCAGCATCAGCGCCGGCAGCGCGTAACGCCACGGCCCCAGCGGATGTTCCGGCGTGCCGACCGGCGTGATGATGTCCTTCTCTTGCAGCCAGATCATGAACATCGTCACGCTCACGACCATGGCCGCCGCCGACGGGATCGGGAAGCCGACAAACTCGTTCGAGGACGCGCCGCGGATGGAGAGGATGTTGAACCGCGCCAACCGCAGCGCGCCGCAGGCCAGATAAGCCGCCGCCACCATCCAGCCCGTGCGCGGAAACTCCTCCAGCACGAACCGATAGACCATGAACGCCGGCGCCACGCCGAAGCTCACCAGATCCGCCAGCGAATCGAACTCGCGTCCAAACGCCGACTCCTTTCCGCCGAGCCGCGCCACGCGACCGTCGAGGAAGTCGCACGCAAACGCGCCAAGGATGAGCCAGAGCGCGTTGTGGATGTAATGGATGTCGGGGTTGGCCTGATATTTGAAAATCCACGTCAGCGCGAAGAATCCGCAGAGCAGGTTGCCCGCCGTGAACAGGTTCGGCAGGAAATAAATCTTCCCGAAGTCCGCGCTCTCCGGGTTCATGCCCGACGGCTTGTTACTTTCGGTAGCCAAGGATGCTCGATCCTCCTTTCACTCGATCGCCCGGTTTCACCGCAATTTCACAACTCGCCGGCAGATATATCTCCGCGCGCGATCCGTAACGGATCATTCCGATACGCTCGCCGCGCCCGATGCGCTTGCCCGGCTGCGTCCACATGCAGATCCGCCGCGCAATGGTGCCCGCGATGAGCCGGACGGTGACGCGAAACTCGCCGTCCTGCAAGCCGAGAATCTGGTGTTCGTTCTGGAGCGCCGACTCCGCGCGCAGGGCGTTGAGAAACTTCCCTGGCACGTGCTCGGAAAGCTTCACCTCGCCACCGATTGGCGCGCGGTTCACATGCACGTCGAAGACGTTGAGAAAAATCCCCACCATCTTCGCCTCGCCGCCGAGGAACTTCTCCTCGCGGACTGCGCGCACCTCCACCACCTTGCCGTCCGCCGGCGAGACGATGGCGCGCGGATCGGCGGGAATCTGCCGCTCCGGGTCGCGGAAGAAGTTGATGTTGAACGCCACCAGCAACAACCCCACAACGCCGGCCGCGGGATGCCACCATCCAAGCGCCACCGCCACCACCAGCAGGATCAGGTGGAGGAACCACGACTCGGCCCATGTGCGCGTAGAAATCATAAACCGCCCCCATTGTAGCGATGCCGGCGGCGAAGTGAATGCAAAAGTCCTTGCCCAAGCAACCCGCGGACGCTATTTTCCACGCTTGGAATCTGCCATTTCACCGCACGCAGCACTGGCGGTGAAGCTGTTTTGCTGTAACAAATAAGGAACGAATATGAAACGCGTGATGTTGAATGGACTTCTTCTGACTTTAAGCGCCGCGTCCGCCCTGGCACAAGGCAGCGGCACCGGCGCCGAAGCCGGTGGTTCATCCGGAGCCATGATCGGCTGGAGCCTGGCCGTCATCGGTCTGATCGTTGTGCTGGTGGTGATCGCGCGGCGGTTGAGCACCGGCGAGGCTTGGAAGCAGGAGGTGCCGATCATCGTCATCGGCGCACTGCTGTTGAACATCGGCGTCTGGCGCGTGTGGGCAACCAAGCAGGACGATCTGGAGAAGACCAACCGCACGTTGCAAAACAAAATGCAGGCCGACCAGCGACTGGTCAAGGAGTTACAAGCCGGCTCCGACCAATTGCGGCAGGAAAACGCGCAGTGGAAACAGCGCGATGCGGAATTCCAGAAGCTTATCCAAGACTGGCAGGTTTACTTGGCTGACTTGAAAAAACGCGGCGATGCGGCGAGGAGCGGCCCGGTTCGCGTGACGCCCGCGGGCAAGTCCGCCACCTCGAAATCCGGCGCCGGATCGAAGACAACGAAGAAGAAAACTCCCTGACCGGATCAACCGAAAGACAACGAATCAAAACAGAAAGCGCAGAGGCGTGAGTGGTTCGCCCTCTGCGCTTTTTGTTTGGAAACCTCCGCCGGTCTGCCGGCAACACAGCGGTTTATTCGAGACCGAGCCGCTTGGCGATGTCGCGATAGTTCATGTCCACCTCGTAAACCTTCTGATAGCACTCGCCGGACTTTTCCTTGTCGCCCTTCATCTCATAGGCGACGCCGAGGTTGTAGAGCACTTCCTTCTTCGTGTCGTCCATGGTCGGAATCTCGCTCTCGGCCGTCGCGAACTGCCGGATGGCGATGTCCATCAGCTTCTGTTTCAAGAAGCACTGGCCGAGGTAGTTCAACACGCTGACGCGTAACTGTGGGTTCTTGATCGCGAGCTGGAACTGCTGGATCGCGCCCTTGATGTTCTCGCGCTGGAAATAAAGTTGGCCCAATTCGTAACGGAAACCGAGGTCGTTCGGATATCGCTGGACGCGCTTCTCGCATTCCTCGAACAGAAAGTTGTCGCGTTCCTGGCACGCCTTGGCCAGTTCCTGTTTCAACGCTTCGTTGTCGGGCGTCTGTTGGAGTCCGGCCTCCTTCTTGGAAATCTCCACTCCGAGTTGCTTCAAACGCGTGTCGGTAATTTCCTTTTCCAGCGCCGGGTCGCTGCCCTGCAGTTGGAGTATCTGGTCGAACAAGCCCCGCGCGTTTTCAAACTCGTTGTTCTGGGCGTAGAGGCGGGCCAGTTGCCGGGCCAAGGCCAGGTTCTTCGGGTCCTGGGCAAGTTTCTCGTAGGCTTCGTTGATGAGGTTGGCCAGCATCTCCTCGCTCTTGACCACACGGTCTTTCTGCTCGAGAGCCTTGGCCTCATCCTTGTCCTTCATCTTGTCGCGGTAGGTGCCCTCCTCGTTCCAGCCGCCCTTCTTCAGCGCGCCCTCGGCGGTGGCGTCCTTCATCGCCTTGAACGCCTCGGCGTCGGCGGGATCGAGTTGGAGGACCCTCTCGTAGGCCTTGTAAGCCTTGTCGTTCTCGCCGACGCGCGCATAAAGCGCGCCGAGCCGCTTCAGCGCCTTCACGTCGCTGGGCTTGTGCTGCACCACCGACTCCAGCAGGAACGTTGCCGTCTCCGGCAAATCCATCGCCTCCGACGCTTCCGCTGCCGCGGCCAGCGCCGTCGCGTTCGTCGGATCTATGTTGAGGGCTTTTTCCGCTTCGACCAGCGCTTGGGGCGGGCTTTTCTTCACCGACACCTGCGCCTTCATCGCCTCGGTCATCGCCTTCATGCCGGCCATCTTGCGGCTCACGACGTTCTGGCTTTGGAACTGCTTCACCTGAATGCTGCGCAGCAGTTTTCGGCCGTCCAGAAACGCCGGCTCAAGCTCCAGAATCTGGATCATCAGCTCGATCGCGTAGTCGTAATTCTGGCGCTGCGCCGCCTCGCTCGCGCGCTTATAAAGGGGCCGCGCGCGCTCGGAAAGTTCTTCTACAGTTGTGACTGCCATGGTGTCTCCAAATTCTGCGATTAAAGCCGGCACAATATCTGGCACGCGCTGCCTTCGTCAAGGCCGCTTGCACGGGTTGGGGGCTTGCGCTACGCTTTGCGCATCGTTGATGGAGACGCAACCGGATTTTCAAGACCTCCTCGACGCCGCCAGCCGCCGCGTGCTGGACGGCGGCGCGATTGCTTTGGACGAGGCCGCGCGGCTCATAGAAGCCGAGAGCAACGCCGACATCCACGATCTACTCGCGCGGGCCAACCGTATCCGCGAAAAATTCAAGGGCAACAAAGTCCACCTCTGCTCCATCATCAACGCCAAGGCTGGCGCTTGCCCGGAGGACTGCAAGTTCTGCGCGCAGTCGGCTGCGAACGCGACGGAATCGCCGCGTTACTCCTTCGTGGACCGCGACGCCCTGCTTAAGGCCGCCACCGAGGCGCGCGCGAACGGCGCGCAAGCGTTGAGCGTGGTGACGGCGTGGCGCGGGCTGAAGGAAGGCCCGATCCTTGACGAGGTTTGCGCGAGCATCGAGCAGATCGCCCGCAGTGGCACGGTGCGCGCCGACGCATCGCTCGGCATCATCCCCAGCCAGCGCGTCGCCGACCGGCTCAAGGCGTCGGGCCTCGTCTGCTACAACCACAACCTCGAAACCGCGCGGGAGCATTTTCCGAACATCTGCACCACGCACACCTACGACGAGCGCGTGCAGACGGTCCGGTTTTTGAAGAACGCCGGCATCCGGGTCTGCTGTGGCGGCATCTTCGGCATGGGCGAAACGCGCCGGCATCGCGTCGAGATGGCGTTTGCGCTGGAGGAACTTGACGTGGACATCGTGCCGATGAATTTCCTGAACCCGATCCAAGGCACACCGTTCGAGCACCTGACGCCGCTGCCGCCGATGGAGATTCTCAAGACCATTGCCCTCTATCGTTTCATTCTGCCGCGGAAGGAAATCATGGTCGCCGGCGGCCGCGAAGTGAACCTGCGCGACCTGCAATCATTGATGTTCCTGGCCGGCGCGTCTGCGACGATGATCGGCAACTATCTCACCACCACCGGCCAGGATCCGAAGAAGGATTTACAGATGATCAAAGACCTCGGCCTCGACCCCAACTGGGACGGTCGCTGGACCCACGCGTCGCCGTGACCGGCGGCGCAATTCCGGAGGTTTATGGAACCGATTGCCATATTGGCCAGCGAAAACGCGGTGCTGCTCTCGCGCATGACCAACGATTTGTGCCAGTCCAAATACCGCGTCTCGCACCTGCGCGACCCCAGCGAGTTGCTGGCGGCGGCGCGCGAGCAGCATCCGATGTTCGTCGTCCTCGATCTCGACCTCCGGAACCGCGACGCGGTCTCCGTGCTGGCGCAGTTGAAGAGTGACCCGGAGTTGAGGCACACGCTGGTGCTGGCGTTTGCCGATGGCGCCAACGAGCCATTGCTGGAAGAAGCGCGCGCGGCCGGTGCCGACATGGTCACCACCCGCGACGCCGTCTCCAACCACCTGTTGCCGCTGGTGGAGCAGTTGCTCGGCGTCTAGTTGGTCGTTCCTAGCGCAACCGCATCAGGGCTTTTTTCTTGCTCACTTGGCGAACCGGACACGGTAGGCGAACGCCTTGCCGTCGTGGGCCAGTTGCAACGTGTCGCCGTCCTGGCGGAACTGCTGCTCGCCGCACGGCTTGCCGTCGCTGCCAAGCGTCACGACGCCTTCAACCTTCCTGCCAGTTGCGCCAAGCCGGTCGAGCCGCAACGTCGCCTGGAACGGCGGCGATGACGGCAGCGGCGTCAGTTCCATCTCACCGCCGCCATGGCGCAACCGGAACGCGCCATTCGTGGCAACCGGGCCGAAGTCCACGACCTTGTTCGCGCTGTTCACGCGCTCGCGTTTGGCCGCGAGATCCGGGTCGGGCGGCTCCGACTGGAAAGCGACCACGATGCGTCCGCTTTCGCGCTTGATCTCGATCCTGCCGCAGCGCGCACGGCCGGAACCATCCACCGGGCCAAGCAAAGCCAGTCGCGGGCCGCCTTTGCCGGGATGATAGAGGCCACAGCGCACCGCGATGGTCGCCGGCAGTTTCACCGATTCGGGAACGCTGCTTTCGATGACGGCGGCGTAGGTTCCCGGCGTCGCCAGTCTTGTCGCGTCCAGTTTCCAGTTTCCCTGAAACACGATACCTTCGGCGAAGCTGCGCTTTTCGTCGGCGAAGTGGACGAATGCTCGATAACCGTCGGGCACCGCGCGCGTCACGACGCATTCCGTGCGTAGCCGGAACCGTCCGCCGCCCAAGTCCTCCATACCGAGCACACGCGGCTCGATGCAGCCCGGATTTTCCGAGGCGTCCGGCCGCGCGTCGGCAAACAGCTCGCCTGGTTTTTGTGCGAAGCCGGTGATGACGCCGTCGCGTCGCGTCACGCCCGCCTCGCGGTCGCCCGCGCGCACGATGAAGCCGTATCGCGGCAACGTCGCGCCGCCGGTCTCCCAGTCGCTCGCGCCGCGATTCGTGTGGACCGTCGCGCCACCGGCGAACTTCACGCTCTGCCGGTGGATGTTGTCGCCGGCGAACTCGTGCGACAGCAGTTCGCTCCGCGCCAGCACCGCGCAGACATCGTGCAACAGCCAGTAAGTCATCACCGCGCGCCGCGAGAACGGCCCGTCGCACATCGGGTTGCGGCCGCCGATGACGGTGTTGCTCAGGTAGTCGTCGCTGGCGTAGCCGTGGAGGAACTGGTCACCTTCGCCGGAGTAGCGAGGCCCCAGGCCACCCGCCAGCAGCACGAACGCGCCGTGGCTGGCCATGTCGTGCCACGGCACGCGCTCGGCGTCACCCGCCTCCATCCGCCAGTTGAAGTGCGTTTCCCGCCCCGGCATCCAGCCGCTGTGGTCGCTCTGGGCCGCGTCGAGATGGCCGATGAGTCCGTCCTGGCCCGCCTCGCTGATCTGCGGCGCGTTGTTGCCGAACACCGCGCGGATGCGGTCGAACGCCGCGCCCCAACGCTCGGCGCAAATCGTCTTCGGGTAGAAGCGGCCCGCGCGGTCGTAGAAATCCACCGGCGGAATCGCCGAGAACACGTCCACGAAACAACTCGTCGGCGCAAAGCCGCGCTTCATCAACCGCAGGTTGCGGTCGAGCCACGGCTGAAACGCCGTCGGCAGCCAGCGGTAACTCAGCGCGTCGCGGCCCTTGTTGAACCACGCTTTCTGCGGCGTGCCGTCCGGGTTGAAGATGATGTGGTCGTAGGAGTAGCCGTCGGCGTCGGGATAGAAATCAATGTAGTTGTCGTGCGGGCAGAACAGGATGCCGTTGCGCTTGCACGCGGCCACCATCGCCATGAAGTCGTCCTGATTCCCCGCCGGCGGATAAATGTCCGGCAGCCGGTAGTCGTAGCCCCAGCGCTGCCAGACGTGCTTCACGAACACCGCGTCGGTCAGACCGTAGCGCGCCGCCTGCTCGATGCCGTTGGCGGCTTCGCGGTAGTCGCCGCCCCACTGGTCGAGACAGATGCGGCCTTGGATTTTGGCGACGCCGCCAGCCGGCTTGAAGTTGGTGATGGCGCGATACACCCGCGCAGCCGCAAACGCGCCGTGCTGCGACGGCACGAACGAAAACGTCGCGTCGTGGTGCGCCACCAGCGAGCAGCGCCGCGTCTCCGGGTCCACGCGAAACGAATCGGGGAAAATGTCCACCGCCTGCACCAGCGACAATCCGCCGGCGAAATCCGCGCCGACGTGCCGCGTCGAAAGCGTGAAGCCGCCGCCGCGCAGATCGAACTTGCCGGGATCCTGGATCACGTTGCCGAAGCCGGCATAAACGCGCCGCGCTTTCTCCGACGCCGGGCCGAGCATCAGTTGGGTGAACCTTGGCTCGCCTCGCTTGTCACGCTTCACGCCCGGCATCGAGAACGCCACCCGCAGCGCGCCTTTCTCGGCCCAAAGCTTCGCCTGCGTGCGCACCGGCTCGTCGCCTTTCAACAAATAATGGTCGAGCACGCCTTTGCCGCCGCGGAAGCTCTCCTCCATGCGGTCGCAGATCAAGCCGGCCTTGCCTGTTGCTATTGGCAGTCCGTCAATCTCGAACGTGAAGCCGTCAAAGACCAGTTCGCGCTTGTCGTCCACGAACGCAATGAACGCGTCCACGAGACCATTCGGTCCGGGCACGACGGCGACGCCAACGGTGCCCGCTTCGTTCGCCAGCTTCCATGTCCAGTTAACCACATCGCCAGCCAGCGTTGCCCGCGCCGCTCGCACGGCCGCCTGCCGGCGTGCCGCGCGACGATCTTCCAACTCCGCAACGACCGGCGCGCCAACCCACACAGTTGGCTCGGCCCAGAACGACGAATCGCACGACGTGTTGTGCTTCGGCCCCGGCCCTGTAAACAGCCGCAGCGTGATCTCGCGCCCTGCGTAGTCAGAAAGGTCCACGCGAGCCGGCTCCCATCGTTTGGCGGTGGAGAAGCGCGCGAAGAGCTGCTTGAACTCGCCGCCATCGCTGACAAGCACGCGGAAATCCACGCCGTCGCTCGCGCCCTCGCGTTTCGGGTCGCTGTCGCGGATGGCGGTCGCAAAATCCAAGTAGATCGGTTTCTGTTTCGGCAACGCGACGCGGAAATCCATCAACGCGTCGCCCCAGCCGTCGCGATACGGCGGATGCACGTTGAACGCGCGTCGCGTTTCGCCGCGGTCCGCATTGGAAATCCCCACGCTACAGCCGGTGGCCACGTCACTGCCCTGCCAGCCGACCGGCTTCACCACAGGAGCTTTGCCGTTTACAGCGATCGTCGTCTGGGAAGTCTTCACCGCAACCAGGCTCAGTGGCCCGCGCTGCGGCGCCCGCGCCACCGTCGGCGCTTCCGCCTTCTTCTCCACCGCCAGCGCCTCGCGCGCCACTGACAGAATCAGGATGGCGTGCGCGGACTGCGACTTGCCTTTCGAAGCGCGAAACTCGACGCGCGCGTGGACCGGGTAAAGCGCCGCGTAGGTGCCTTTGCCGGCGACGACCGAGAACGGCAGCGTTTGCGTGGACTTTGGCGCGAGGGTGAACTTCCGCGCCGGCTCGCTTTCGACGCGCCAGTCGTCCGTCACCGATACGCGCACGACGCCGGAAAGCGGCGCGGTGCCCGCGTTGGCAAGCGTGACGGGCACGGCGATGGACTTCTCCAGCACCGTCACCTCACCAGGATCGGCGATGCTGACGGTGAGCGGCCCCGCCGTGTCGCGCGGCGGCGTAAACGCCAGCGCCGACGAGGCGGCGGCTAGGAGAGTGGCGATTCCAAACAACGAGCGGAGCGAGCAAATGTTTTTCATGGCGGTTTCTGTGATGCCGAATCTTAGACTTCGTTTCGTCCAAGTCACGCCCGAATGCGCCGGAACACGCCGGGCGGGGACAAATACGCAACGCCCTCACCGCCTCGCATTTGCATTGGCAATGCACGATGAGGTTGCACGCGGTGTCCGTCGTCTCTTAACCACCGCTTCAGCCAAATCCCCGTATTTTATCCGGAAATCCACTGCAAATCGTTAATTTTCCACCGCCCCATCCGCTTCCTCCCAACGCTTGGCACGCCGCCTGCCCACTACAAGAAGCATGAAAAATTTATTTGCAATTCGGCGCATGGTTCCCTACGCTCTGGCAGCCTTGGCCAAGCTGGTTGGACTGCCAAAAAGACTGGCGGCTTGGTTCATGGTCGCGTTCAGGCCGCACATCGGTGCGAGGCAGAGTAGCAGAACCAAGTCGCTGGAGGATAAGATGATAAAACCCGAGCAGTTGTGCCAAGCGTTGGCCGACGAGTATGGTCCCAACGTCGCAGATGCGGTAAGAACTGAAATCGATGGCAAGGGAGAAGTGACATTTGCCTTTGCCACAGAGGCAGTGGATCGCGTGCTGTCGAAGGGCAGACACCTAATCCCCGCTGGTGGACGGATGAACTCACCGTCTGGCGAGGGGGTTTTGGATTTCGGTTCTTCAAAGTAAGCGCGCTGTGCCGTCTCGGATGCACAGCAAAGGATTAGGGGGAAAGAAAACCATCGTCTTTTTCGTCAACGGCTTTCTTAGTAGGTTCCTGCATCTTATGAGAAGAGTGACTTGAGCTTACGTCGCCGCTTTTCTACATCTGATTATGAGCCAAGTAGAACAATCCTTCGTAAACGATGTGCCGATCGAAGAAGTCAAGGCCGAACTGGGACAAGGATGGCTGGCCATCGAGCAAATGGCGAGATTTCTTTATCCGTCCCGGTGGCCTGCGGGTGGGAGCGATTGCCAAGTGCCAAAACTGTGCCGCGTCCGCTTTGCGCCATCAATCATTACTCGTAGCGAAGTGGAGCTGTTTTGCATGTCGATGCCGCGGTTCGCGTATCGAATTTACTTCGAGGGAAAAATATCTTTTGTGAATTGTCGGCGGCTAACCAGCTTCACGCAGCAATTAGGTTATGCCAGGGACGCTAATTGGGGCCACCGTGATCACAGTTTGGATCCTGAGGAAAAACACCCTCTTATTGATTACGAGGTTCCGAATCCTGACCCGGAAGAATTGTTACCAGCAGGCCCCGTAAGTTTCATTGCAGATTGTCTTTTGGAACCACCCGTTCGTCATGAGCGTGGAAAGTGGCACATTATCACGGTCGATCTACACCGAGAGTATGGCGAAGTGCAAACGCCGATGAGTCAGGATGAGGTTACGAAGTTGCGAAGAGCCACTCCTTTCGTCAAGACTGTGGAATTTGGCGGTGGACTTTGTGCCCAAGCATGTTGTTTTCTCGCAACCGCAATTCGGCACAGCGATGCAAAATCTGTGTGTGGGTTGGGCGACATTACCGCTCTCGCATCACCCTCTACCCAGAGGGAGTTGCTCGTCGGCGGCTTGGATGAATCCGAGATGGTGGCCTACTGTCAGCATGAAAAGATCGGGTTAAACGCTTTCCCGCAGTTTCCAGACTCAGTTCTTTTAGACATTAGGGCGGGAGACGCGAATGCCGACATAAAGGGAACTAGGGACCGTAAGTTCAGCCAGTGCGTGCATGCTTATGTGGCTTCTGATATGCCGGTGATCTTGCTGGTAGATCGGAATAGGCTCGCGGGTAAAAAAGGTGTCGTAAGCATGTCAGTATATGCTTCCAACTTTTACCGACCTCTTAAGGGTTCTTTTGCGTTTTTAGTGGCTGAATTCAGTGGGAAGTTCACGACACACGGCCTGTTGGAGGCCCTCCGTGCTGATGGTATAAGAGTCCCCGACGCAACGTCGGAGATTAAATCGCTCAATAAGCTTTTGAGTGAGAACAGATTGAATCAAATAGAGGCACGAGTTTCCTTGCCAAAGGAGGGCGTGGATCTCATGCACCGTGTATTGAGCCTAAACGAAAATGAACGCATAAAATTAAACCGGCTCATCCTTGAGGCCGCTTATCCACTAGAATGTCCGAAGAAGAAGGTTGAAGAAGAGGGCGGCGAGTCGCGGCATGCGGTGCTCGTGGTCGGCACTTCGCGCGAAAAGGCTATTCCGAATGCCGTGTTCAGAGAGTTCCTTTTGCACGACCCATCGGGCCTTCCGTTTATGCACGCTACGGTGAGTCAGTTGGCACAAGTGGGACTTGTAAGCGGGCCAACTGACATAAACTTGCGACATCCGCTGATTATTCCCGTGACTCCTGCCGCTGTGAAAATGCCGCTCTTGCGCACAAAGGAGCCGACCACAGAACGGATAGGGCGGGGTTTAATGGAAGACGTATGTTTATATCACTTCTCGCCTCGCATAGACCCGAACCAGCGGGAGTTTTTCTTGGTTCCTATCGGGGACGCGAAGGTCATGTTGAGGATGGCTATTAGAATTATGCGGCGGGGCTTTGAAGATCTTCGTGAACGGTTTTACCACGAGTTTTGTGAAGAGCTTCCAAGACTCGCGAATGAACGTCTTCACTGGTCAACACCGCATTGGGTATGGCTCGAATGCGGTGTCGGTGTCGTGAAAATCTGGGATGCCGAAGCTACGATAAGTTATGCTGATGAAAAGGCCCCCGATCCCGCGCAGTATTTGCGCGCTGTCATCGAGGTAACCGGTGGAGATGTAAGCCTAAAGATGGAGTCTTTGCTGCCAAACGCTGATACTCCGGTCGGGCCGAAACCTACGGATGATCCGCAAAGGCAGGTTTGGTCAAACCCTTCTTCAAGAGCCATTTCGGCTTCCGCTATTTCTTCGTTCACTGTTCACGGTGCAGAAGAAGCTGCAAGAATTTGGACAAGAGCGATTCCCTCCTTAAAGCATGTTGACTTCTACGCTTGCATGCAAAAGGACTTGGATGTTTTCTTTCCGAGACCTCAGATTAACTTGTCCAAACGTAACGTGGTGAGGGACTTGGCTGACCAACTCAAAGATGTGGGAGCCCCAAAACGGTTTGCAGACAAACTTCGCAGCATCTTTCCGGAACGCGAGATCGTAGCGTTTACCACTTTCATGCCCGAAATCCTTGCGAACCACGATAAGAATTGGAGCAACGCACAGGATGCGCTCAGGTTTTTGATTGCGACCGCTCGCGTTCTTAAGAGTAAAGACAGGCCGTTTACCATTGAAATCGTCGGCGGAAGCCGCATGCGCGGGGTTTGGCGCGCCAAGACTTGCGATGGTTTCCGTCATTACGCCGTGAACTACTTGCCCGAGCCAGCATCCATCTCCATGCTTTTGCAGAGACTTCAGCCTGTCGCTGAATTTGCTGACAACGATAAGAAAGATGAGAGAGTGCAGCTAGCTATCGAAGTGGAGCCTGGCCCACTTTTTACTGTTGGCGACCGTGATAAGCTCGTCACACTATGCAACCAACTGAACGATCACCGCAGTCTGAGCGTCAAGCGAGTTGTGGGTGTTAATTTGGACATTCCGCACTGGGATTTTCTTAGCGGGGTATCCATTTCTTGGCTGAGGCAACCAGAAAATGATTCTGTTCGCCAACGAATCCTCCATGCACACATCAGCGATCACGATAAAGGTCATTTCAGCGACAGTTTTGTTGCAGCATTTGACCTAGAGTCCGGACACTCACTGACTGATTTTGGCGCGTGGACTTCCTTCCTCAAAGAAGTAGCTGGCGAGCAGCGTCCTGATGACTGTCCGTCCTTTAGTGGATTTGTTTCATGTGAAATGGAAGCTTGTAAAGATAGTAGTATGCTTGCAGCCAGTGTGAAAAACCTCCAGCAGATAGCTTAATCTGGATTACGAATCCTAACGGATCGCTATTCAACCCCAATGGGTTGTGATCAACCGACGGGCGGGTGGCGGGCAGAGAAGTGTCTGTCGAGCGCGGGGCGTTCAGCAAGCTACGCGTAGCGTCGTCCACACCAATTCCTTCCCGGAAACTCCGGCAAGCGAAGCATCGCAAGTTCCTTGGATGCCACAGTTTTTTCCACTGCGGTGAGTAACGCGCTGGCGGTCGTGACGTTCCGGTGACTGCTCATCGAGCGTTTGTCTTTTCCGAGCGCCTCCGGTATGCTCCGCGACCGTGGAGCAAGGCATGAAAACCGTAATGAGACGTCTGGAGTTGGTGACGTGTGTTTGCCTGATGGCGATGCTGGCGTGCGGCTGTTCGCTGCGCCGGATGGCCACACGGCAGGTCGCCGACGCGCTGGCGGGTTCGGGCGGCACGTTTTCCTCGGACGACGATCCGCAATTGATCCGCGAGGCGATTCCGTTCGGACTGAAGACGATGGAAAGCCTGTTGGTGGACCTGCCGGAACATCGCGGCCTGTTGCTGGCGCTCGCCTCCGGTTTTACGGAATACGCCTTTGCGTTCGTGCAGATGGACGCAGACGAGATCGAGTCGCAAGACTTGGCGAAAGCCACAGCGATGCGGACGCGCGCGCGCAAACTCTATCTGCGCGCCCGCAACTACGGCTTGCGCGGGCTGGAGGTCACGCACAAGGATTTTGGCCGGCTGTTGCGCGACAATCCGGCAAGCGCAGTGAAAGCCGCGACGCGCGACGACGTGCCGCTGCTCTATTGGGCCGGGGCGGCGTGGGCGGCGGCGATCTCGACGGCGAAGAGCGACTCGAAGTTGATGGCCGAGCTGCCCGCTGCGGCGGCGATGGTTCAGCGCGCGCTCGAGCTGGACGAAGCGTGGGACAGCGGCTCGCTGCACGAGTTCTTCATCGCCTACGACGGCGGCCGGTCAGCGGCGATGGGCGGCTCGATCGAACGGGCGCGCAAGCATTTTGCGCGCGCGGTGGAGTTGAGCGGCGGGCTGCGTGCTTCGGCCTACGTCGGCCTTGCCGAGACAGTTTGCGTCGGCGAACAGAAGAAGGCGGAGTTCAACCAGATGCTCGACAAGGCGCTGGCGATTGATCCGGACAAGAAACCGGAGTGGCGGCTGTTAAACCTGGTGACGCAACGCCGGGCGCGCTGGCTGAAAGAGCATACGGACGATTTGTTCCCGTGAACCGCCGTGGGAGCCGGAGCGCCGACGGCCCGAAAGTTATTGGTAAAGGCGCGTTATATTTTGCCTTTGGCCACGCCTGAGCCGTGACCGCGATATTTTTGAAAGAAACTCATGAGCTTTAATCTGGTTGCTTCATCCGCATTGCGGCGGTTGACGGTGGCGGTCGCGCTACTGGCGACGCTGCCCGCCGCACGCGCGCAAAACGTCATCGTCAAGCTGGCCACACTCGCGCCGGAGGGCTCGTCGTGGCACCTCACCCTCAAGGAAATGGGAGAGGAGTGGAAAAAGGTCTCCAATGGCCGAGTGACGCTGAGGATTTATCCCGGTGGCGTCGTGGGTGACGAAGCGGAGATGATCAGCAAGATACGCCTCGGCACCATCCACGCGGCGGCGGTGACGACGATGGGATTGAGCGAGATTGACCGCGGCGTGCAGGCATTGTGTATCCCGATGCTCTACCGGTCGGACGCAGAACTGGACTACGTCCGCTCGAAGCTGGCAACGAAGCTTGAAGAGCGGCTCGCCGCCAAAGGCTTCATCGTGCTGACGTGGGGCGAGGCCGGCTGGGTCCACTTTTTTACCAAGACACCCGTGGTGCAGCCTGACGATCTGAAGAAACTCAAGATGTTCTCGTGGGCCGGAGACAACTCGACACTCGATCTTTGGAAAAACGCCGGCTTCACCGTCGTGCCGCTGGCCAGCACCGACATCATGCCAGGATTGCAAACCGGCATGATCACGGCTTTCGCCACGGCGCCGGTGGCCGCGCTTTCGTTCCAGTGGTATTCGCTCGCGCCAAACATGACTGACGTGCGCTGGGCGCCGCTGGTCGGCGCGACGGTCCTCGACAAGCGCGCGTGGGAGCGCATCCCAGCCGACATGCGCGACGCCATCAAGGCCGCAGCGCGCAAGGCCGGCGAGAAAATCCAGACCGACGTGCGCAAAGGCGCCATCGAAGCCGTGAAGGCGATGAAGGAGCACAAGCTGAACGTCGTGCCCGTGCCGGCTGACGCGCTGGCCGCGTGGCGCTCGGCGGCCGAGACCGTCTATCCGAAACTCGTCGGCCCGTTCGTGCCGGCGGACATGTTCGACGAGGCGAAAAAGCTGGTCGAGGAGTTCCGTGCCAAGGGCGGTGCCGGTGCAAACTGAACCGCCAACCCTCATTCCCCACGGCCAGGCCGCGCCGGCGCGGCAAGGGCCGCTGCGCAGTTTTGAAAACTCGCTGGCCATCCTCGCGCTCGTGGCGATGTCGCTTCTGCCGCTGATCGAGATCGTCACGCGCAAGTTCTTCAACTGGGGTGTGCCCGGCTCCTCGATCATCGTCCAGCATCTGACACTGGTCATTGCGTTTCTCGGCGCAGCGCTGGCGGCGCGCGAGGGCCGGCTGCTGAAGCTCGCCACCGGCGAGGCGCTCGCGCATGGCCGACTCCAGCATGTGGTCGGCGCATTCGGGGCGGCGGTGGGCGCGTGCGTCACCGCGGCGCTCTGCTACGCCAGCCTCCAACTCGTCCTTACCGAGCGCGGCGCGGGGCTGGAGATCGTTCCCGGCGTGAAACGCTGGGCGGTGGAGGCGGTGATGCCGCTGACGTTGACGTTGGTCACGCTGCGGCAGGTTTGGCTCGCGTCGGACCGCTGGCCGGGACGCGCCATCGCGGCGCTCGGCGTTGTCGCAGCGGCGGCGTTCATGTTCCTGCCAAATAGCGCGGGCAGTTTCCTGTTCTGGCCTCTGATGATTCTGCTCATCGTCGGCACGGCGGTGGGCACACCGATTTTTGCGATGATCGGCGGCGCGGCGTTGCTGTTGTTCTGGAGCGAGGCGACGCCAGTGTCGTCGGTGGCGGTGGAAGCCTACCGGCTGACGGTGTCGCCAATGCTGCCGACGATCCCGCTGTTCACGCTGGCGGGCTACATTCTCGCCGAAGGTGGCACGAGCAAGCGTCTAGTGCGCCTGTTCAACGCGTGGTTCGGCTGGTTTCCCGGCGGCATGGCAGTGGTGGCGGCGTTGGTGTGCGCGTTCTTCACAACGTTCACCGGTGGCAGCGGCGTGACGATTCTTGCGGTAGGCGGGCTACTGCTGCCGATGCTGCTACAGGCGAAGTATTCGGACCGGTTTTCAGTCGGCTTACTGACGACCGCTGGCTCGCTAGGACTGTTGTTTCCGCCAAGCCTGCCCGTGATTCTCTACGGCATCGTCGCGCAGCAACAGCACGTGAACGTGGACATCAAGGACCTGTTCATCGCGGGCTTCGTGCCGGGCTGCCTGATGGTCGCCGCGTGCGCGGCATGGGCAATGTATCAAGGCGCCAAGAGCGGCGCAGGCCGGACAACATTCGAGTGGGCCGAGGCGCGCGCGGCGTTATGGGCGGCGAAGTGGGAGGTCGTGCTGCCGGTGGTGGTGATGGCGTTCATCTTCGGCGGGTTCGCGACGCTCGTGGAGGCGGCGGCGTTGACGGTGCTCTACGCGTTCTTCATCGAGTGCGTCATCCACCGCGACCTGAAGATCAACCGCGACTTGCCACGAACGGTGACGGAATGCGCGACGCTGCTCGGCGGCGTGATGATCATCCTCTGCGTGGCGCTCGGCCTGACCAGCTATCTCGTGGACGCCGAAGTGCCGAAACAGTTGGCGACATGGGTCCGCAGCCACGTCGAGTCGCAGTTCCTGTTCCTGCTCGGCCTGAACATCATGCTCATCTTCGTCGGCGGGCTGATGGACATCTTCCCGGCGATTGTGGTCGTAGTGCCGCTGATCACGCCAATGGGCACGGCATTCGGCGTGGATCCGGTGCATCTCGGTATCATCTTCCTGGCAAACATGGAGTTCGGCTTCCTGGCGCCGCCGGTGGGTTTGAACTTGCTGCTGGCGTCGTATCGCTTCAACCGCCCGCTGCCACAGATTTACCGCGCCGCGCTGCCTGGCATGTTCATCATGTTCGCCTGCGTGCTCATCATCACCTACCTGCCGATAATGACGACCGGTGTGCTGAGGCTGGTGGGACGATAGGATTCGTGAAACGTAAAGCGTGGAGCGGGTGAGGATCACGCGTTTTTCACGCTTCACGCCCCACGCTCTAGATTTGGTCGTGACCCCGACTGACATCCGCTTCGCCGCCGACGGGATGCTGCAATCGCTGGCCACTTGGCTGCGCGCGCTGGGCTACGATTGTCTGGCGGGACGTGATCGGTTCGGGCGGCGGTTGCTGGAGGAGGCGGCGGCCGAGGAGCGCGTGTTCCTGACGCGCAACACCCATCTCGACAACGACTGGCCGCGCGCACTCGTGGAGCGATCCCGGATTCTTCACGTGGCCGGGGAGCAGCTTCCTCAACAGTTGCGCGAAGTTGTGGAGAAGTTCTCGCTCGATTGGGAACGATTTCTCTTCACGCGCTGCCTGGTATGCAACGAGCTGTTGCGTCTCGCCGACAAATCAGAGGCGCTGCCGCATCTGCCGCCGCGGGTGACCGCGCGCGAGAAATACTTCTGGCGATGCGAGCGATGTGACCGTTTTTTCTGGCACGGCAGCCACGTGCAGAACAGCGCAGCTCGGCTGCGGCAGTGGCTTGGGAAGTGAATGGCTCGGCGGTTGGCAGGATGCCGTTCTTGCTGGGGGCTAGAATTTCAAACCGAAGAACTTCTGGAAAAATCCCTGGACGGGCGGCTCCTGACCGGGCAGGAGGGGTGGCTGGTTCTGGTCTATCCAGAGGCTAAGTGCCGCGGCGACGCCTTCCGGCGAGAGATGCGTGCTGCCGATACGTTGCAGCCCCGGCTCGAGTATGAATCGCATCGGCGCGGTGTCCACGCCAAACTGCTGGCAGATGGCGCCCTCATATCCCTGGCCATCCCAATAAACAGGCCAAGGTAGCGGATGCGAGAGTTGGAAGATGTCCATCGCCTCGCGACTCTTGTCCACACAGATGGTGTATATCTCAAAACCTTTCGGATGGTAGCGGAGATAGAGCTGCACAAGTTTCGCGGCGTCTTCCAGCGCGGCCTTGGACTTCGCCGACCAGAACTCGATCACGAGCGGTTTGCCTTTCATGGCGGCGATGTCCATCTTCTCACCTCGCAGACCGGTGAATTTCAGCGGCGGGCACGGGTTGTTCAGCAGGTCGCACTGTTTTATCAGCGACCGCGCGTTGAAGGCAAATTCGCTTTCGGGAAATTGCTTGAGCAGGTCAGCGGCTGCTTCCTTGGCCGCGTGCAACATGGCCTGCCGGCGGCGGAACTGCGCGTGCATCAACATTGCCGCCGCCGTTTCGCGCCGGTGCGGGAAGTCTTTGGCGATGCGCTTGGCGATGGCAACGCCTTGCTCCGGGTGGTCGGGCCACGTGGCGTTGAGCAGCAGGAACTCGGCGCGGATGGCGTCGTCTTCGTTTGGCTTGTGGCCGAGCACTTCGTGCGCGGCGGTTTCGGCGCGTGACCGCTGGGCGGGATCCTTTTTCATCTGGAACAGGATGAGCCGGCATCGGGCCTCGTTGATGCGCACGAGGTTGGCGCGCGGGCTTTTCGGGAAGTCCTTGATGAACTGCTGGCAACGGTCCGCCACGTCTTGATACCAGACCAGGCTGCCCTCGGCGCTGGCGGGTTTCTTGGTTGTGAACAGCGATTCCAGTTCCGACCATGTGATCAGTTCCTCCTCAGACTTGAGAATCCGCTTTGCCGCGTCAACCAGCGCGGCCTTGCGGTCGGAGTCCGAGATGTCGGGCATTGTCGCAAGGCTCTCGGCGCTGGCGGTTTTGAGTTTCGACTTCGCGCTCGACGAACCGTAACCGGGCTGCGGCTTGGACGATGACGTGGCCGGCGGCTTCGGACGGGCCATCGCCGCGCTGTCGGGTTTCTTGGAAGCAACAACGGTCGGTCGGCTGAGTTTCGCCGGCTTCTCATCGCCGACAAATCGTTTCGCAGAGGGCGGTGGCGGCTTGGCCGTGGTGACAGCAGCTGCCGGTTCTGTCGGTTCGTTGGGAGCAGCCGTTGTTGCGCGGCTGAGCTTGGCTGGCTTACTGGCGCTGGCGAATGGTTTCGCAACCGGCGACGGCGGCTTGGCTGCGACGACGATAACCGGCGTCGTGATCCTCGCCGTCGGTTTGGTGGATTCAACCGGGATGGCGTTGGTCGCCGGACTCAACGGTTTGGCATAGAGCGTGCCGCCAATTTCGATATGCGTCGGTTGTGTCGCAAGCATCGGCGGCGTGGACGGTGTCAGGCGGGGCGCTGGCACACTGCCGGGTTTTGCAGCAGTGGCAACCGGCGCGCGGGAAACCTTCGCCGGCTTGTCCGCGCTGCCGAATGATTTCGCGGTGGGCGATGGCGGCTTGGCTGTAGCAACGGCGGATGGCGGTTCTGGCGGCTCGATCGGAGTGATTGTCGCCAGGCGGCCGAGTTTCGCCGGCTTCTCCGTGCTGAACGGCTTCGCAACCAGTTGCGGCGGCCGGGGCGTGGCGACGGCAGCAAACGATGGGATTCTCTCCGACGGTTTCGTTGATTCGACCGGCATGGTGGTGGCCGTGGTCAGAGGTTTGGCGTAGAGCACGCCGCCGATTTCAATGTGCGTCGGCTGCGGCGCAGGCATCGGCTGCGGGGCGGGCGCGGCGGCGGCGACTTTCTCCGGTGCAGGAGCCGCCGCCAGTTTAGGCGACTGTTTCGCGCTGGCGATGCTGCGCTTCTTTTCAACAGCGAGCTTCGCCTTCGGAACCGGCGCAGGTGCGGGCGTCTTTGCAATAACGGGCTTGGGCGTTTCTCTCTTGCTGACAACCGGAGGCGTTTTCGCGACGATGCGAACCGCCGGTTTGACCGGTGCTGCGGGTTTGGCGGACGCGACGGCGGACGACGACGCGAGCGCGCCGGCAGAGCGCCACCGTTTCATCAGCGGCTCGATTTCCGCTGGATGCGCCGCGACGCGGGTCACCAGACCAAACGGGTCCACGAGCAGCCGCGTTGGTGCCACCATCGCCGGATAAGCCTCCATCAGTTTGGCGTTTGCCGAATCGTTGGCGAAAACCTGCGGCCACGGCGTCGGGTGCGCGGCATTGGCTTTGTCAAACGTCGCGCGATCGGTGTCGAGATTGACACCGACGACGAGCAGACCGCTGTCGTGATGAACCTCGAACAACCGGCGCAACACGCTGGCGCTCTCACTCGCCGGCAGCGTGGCGGCGGTCCAGAAATCCAGCACCAACGCATGGTTCCGCACCGCGCCGAGGTCGAGCGACTTGCCGTCCGCTATCGTCACGGCCGGCAGCGGCGCCGGTTGGGCGACGAGGCCGAGTTGCCGCAGCAATGCGCGCGCCTGCGCCGCCTCGGGCGATTTTGGAAACGAGCCTAACAGTCCGATCACAGCCTCGCGCACGGCCCGTTCGTCACCCCTGCGCTGTTGCGCCCGCGCCAGCAACCAGAACGCCTCGGCGGCCAGAGGCTGGTCGGAGAAATCGCGGACGATCAGCCGCGTCTGCTCGAGGACGGTTCCCAAGTCCTCCGGCCACGCCGCGCGAGCCAGCACGAGCCTCGCCCGGGCCGCGCCCGGGCCGCGGTCGCTTTTAGCGAGCGATTGGCGGGCAAGCTGCATGGACTTGTCGTGTTCGGCGCGCTCGCCGGTCAACGCAGCCAGTTCCTGCCGGCACTGCGCGTTTACGGCGCGCACCTCGGCGACGTGCGAACTGGCGGGCTGGTCGCCGAGGTATTGTTCGCAACGGACCACGACGGTGATGAGCCAGTCGCGCAACGCATCGCTGCTGTCATCGGCCGGCCGGCGGGCGAGCGTGTCGCGGATGCGGCGCAGGCCGAGGACTTCGCCAGCCGAGTCTTTCGGATCGGACACGAGCACGGTGTCAGCGGGGGCCACAGCCTCGCGTGGCGGCGCGTTCGTGCTGTCGGCGGCGCGAAGCCCCGCCCACGCAATCATTGTCACCAACAAGCACGCCCGTAGTTTCATGCAATCGCTTCAGCCACCAGATCGCCCACCTGCGTCGTCGAGTAACCCATTTTGCCGGCGGCGAGCGATTTGATCTTCGTGTTGACGACCTGAATGACAGCGTTTTCGATGGCCTTCGCGGCGGCGGACTCACCGAGGAAGTCGAGCAACATCGCGCCGGCGTTGATGGCCGCAAGCGGGTTGATGACATTCTGGTTGGTGTATTTCGGCGCGCTGCCACCCATCGGCTCGAACATCGAGCAGCCGTTGGGGTTGATGTTGCCGCCGGCGGCGACGCCGAGGCCGCCCTGGATGATCGCGGCGAGGTCGGTGATGATGTCGCCGAACATGTTGTCGGTGACGATCACGTTGAACCACTCCGGGTTCTTGACGAACCACATGCAGGTGGCGTCCACGTGGGCGTAGTCGCGCTTGACCGTCGGGTAACCTGCGCCCATCTCGTGGAACGCGCGCTCCCAGAGGTCGAAGGCGTAGGTGAGCACGTTGGTCTTGCCGCAGAGCGTGAGCTGCGCGGACTTGCCGGCAGCGACGTCCTCGGGCTTGAGGCCCTTCCACGGTTTGCCGGCGTGGAGCTTCGCGGCGAGGTCGAACGCGTATTTCAGGCAGCGGTCCACGCCGCGGCGGGTGTTCACCGATTCCTGGATGGCGACCTCGTGCGGCGTTCCCTTGAAAACGAAACCGCCGGAGCCGGTGTAGAGACCCTCGCAGTTCTCGCGCACGACCGTGAAATCAATGTGCTCCGGGCCTTTGTCCTTCAGTGGACAGTCGGCGGCGCGGAAAAGTTTCACCGGGCGGAGATTGATGTATTGCTCCAGCTCGAAGCGCAGCCGCAGCAGAAGACCTTTTTCCAAAATGCCGGGCTTCACCTTAGGGTGGCCGACGGCGCCGAGGAAGATGGTCTTGTATTGACGGAACTCCTCGACAGCGCTGTCGGGCAACACCTCGCCCGTCTTCAGATAGCGTTCGGCGCCGAAGTCGTAATGATGCCAGTCGAGTTTGAAACCGAACTTCTTAGCGGCAACCTCGGCCACTTTGATGCCTTCGCGCACCACTTCGGGGCCGGTGCCGTCACCGGGCAGAACTGCAATTGAATGAGTTTTCATCTGGCTGCGAAGATAGTAATGACACGCGAGCAAGGCAAGCCGCGTTTCACGGTGGGGTAGGCTGCCGGGACGAGCGGCGCACCCGCTACGACTCGGCGATGGTCTTGCGGACGAGGAAGTTCTCCAGGACCAGATACTGCACGTCGCTGCCAAAGAAGACCGTCAACGCGTCGTCCGGCGAGCAGACGATCGGCTCGCCCTGGCGGTTGAACGACGTGTTCAGCAGCATCGGCACGCCGGTCTGCGCGTAGAATTTGCGCATCAGGTCGTAGAGCCGCGGCTGGGCCGGCTCTGTGACGATCTGCGTCCGCGCGGCGCCGTCCGTCTGGATGACATCCGCGATGCGGTCGCGCCAGTTCGGCGCTACGTCAAGAGCGAGCGCCATCCACGGCGAGGGATGTTGGGACTGGAAGACCTCCGGCGCGGCCCAGTCAAGCACAGAAAGGCCGAACGGCTGCCACCGCTCACCCCGTCCAATTTGTGCGTTGACGCGGCGGGCGATGCCGGGAATGACCGGGTTGCCCAGAACGCTGCGGTTGCCGAGCGCGCGCGGGCCAAATTCCATCCGCCCTTGAAACCACGCCACGAGTTCGCCCCGTGCCAGCAGCCGGGCCACCGCGTCAGTAATGGAAGCCGGCTGCTCGAATGGGACGCGATTCCTTTCCAGCGCGGCCCGCACCTGTCCGTCGTCATAACAGGGACCGAGACAGGCATGCTCCAGCGGCTGCGCCTTGTCGCCGGCGCTGGTGGCCGCGAGCATCGCCGCGCCGAGCGCCGCGCCGCAAGCGCCAGCCGCCGCCGGGACGAACAGCTCTCTCGCGCCGGCCTCGCGCGCCAAGCGGCGGTTGAGCTGCGCATTGAACGCCACGCCGCCGGCGAAACAAAGCCGGTTCGTTTCAGCGATCTTGCCGGCGAGATGATGCCGCACCAGCGAGAGCGCCGCCTCCTCCAACGCGCGCTGCGCCGCTGCCGCGATATGGATATACGGTTCCTCCGCGTCGTCGCTCGTCCGCGGCGGCCCCCACAGCTTCACCAGTTCCGGCGAGAAGGAATACTCACGGCCCTGCTCGTCTTTGTAGCATCGCGCGCCGACAACGTTCACCAGTTCGTTGTTGACGCGAAAATCGCCCGCGCCCCAGCAGAGGCAGCGCGAGATGTCGCATTTATCCGGGTTGCCGCGCGCCGCCATCGCCATGACCCGCGCCTCGCCGTCGAGCATCTCGAAGCCGAGATACTCCGCAATAGCGCCGTAAAAACCACCGAGCGAGTCGGGCGCATACCATTCCTTGATCCGGTGCAACCCGCGCTCGTCGCCGTAGCCGAGCCATTCGGCGGCATACTCGCCGTTGCCGTGGAGGCTCATGACCGCCGCGCGCTCGCAACCCGAACCGTAGAACGCCGACGCCGCGTGCGCCAGATGATGCTGGAACCGCATCAGCCGGACCTTGGCCGGCTGGATACCGATTCGCGGCAGCATCTCGCGCAGACTCTGGATGTCGCGCCGGTAGTGGCGGTTGCCGTCGAACACCGCGGACAACGCTTCGCCCGGCGCATACCCGTGGCGCAGTGCAAACTGCCAGCGCGCCGGCGAATTGAAGAGCGGGATCTTGGCGAAAGGACAGGCGACAACCTGCACGTCCGACGGTTTGAGGCCGGCAAACTCCAAGCACCATCGCGCCGCCATCTCCGGCTGGAGGCTCCGGGAGTGCTTGATGCGGTTGAATCGTTCCTCTTCGGCCGCCGCGATGACTTTGCCGCCAACCACGAGTGCCGCGCTCGGGTCGTGTCCACCGGCTCCGCTCAATCCCAGAATGACCATGCAGCGCGCACTCTACCGGCGCGCAGCCAAAGCCGTCAAGCAAGCGGGCGACCTGTAGCGCCGGCATCCCTGCCGGCGTTCTTCTCGCTTAGCACCAGAACACCGCCGGCAGGGATGCCGGCGCTACGGGCGGGAAACAGTCGCGCTTGACCCGCTGCATCCGCGCACTAGACTTCATCCCGACGGAAGAAAGGAGTTTTGACGAACCACTTCGTTGGACGAGAACCAACTCATGCCCGCTGCTGATCCACAACCGAAGAAGCCGAACCTGAAACAGGCGGGCGTTGTCGCGGTCGCCGTCGCACTCGCGGGTTTGTTGTATTGGTGGCCCTGGCACAAGCCTTCTTCCCCGGACTCCAATACTCCAACACTCCAACACTCCATTTCCCCATCCGCCCTGAAACAACCCGGCTCGATCTTCACCAACTCCCTCGGCGCGGAGATGGTCTATATCCCGCCGGGCGAGTTCATGATCGGCAGCACGCCGGAAGAGCGCGCGCGGGCAAGGGCGATGGGCGCGACCGAAACACAGGTGGAGAACGAAGGCGAACAACCGCGCCGTGTGCAGATTCGCCACGGTTTCTGGATCGGCCGGACCGAACTGACCGTGGGTCAATGGCAGCAGTTCGTCAACGATGTCCACTACCAGTCGGACGCGATCACGGGATTTGCCATTCTGGATTCGTATCCTGAAAAAAGGCCAGAAGATCATCCAATGGCGTGGGTCACGTGGCGGGACGCGGTGGCGTTTTGCGATTGGTTCACCCTGCGGGAGCAACTCGCGAATCGCCTGCCGGAGCGTTGCATCTACCGCCTGCCGTCGGAAGCCGAGTGGGAATACGCCTGCCGTGGCAAGCGGCAAGGCACGATGTTCTGGTGGGGCGACTCGTTGGCAGACGGCAACGGCCGGCTGAACTGGCGCGGGAACAACGACGCCTCAATATCAACTTGCCCGGTGGACGCGGGGGGCGCGCGCGGCCGGAATGGCTTCGGTTTGGCTGACATGCTGGGCAATGTCCGCGAACTCTGCCTCGACGCGTGGGACCCCGCCGGAGCTGCCGAAGTGCTCTGCGCGGATTACACCAAGAGCAAAGCACGCGTGCTCAAAGGCGGCAGCTTCCGAAGCCCTGTGTCCGACTCGCGCATCGCCCGGCGTCGGTCGAGCCTTTATTCTTGCGGCGGGTCGGACATTGGCTTTCGCGTTAGCTGCGGCATCAATCTCTCCAACGAGGTCGCAAGAGTTCTACAAAAGCTGGTAACGCCCAACGCCACATCGTCGCCTTGAACCCGTTCAAGCCCTCACGCTCCGCGTGAGGTTCCGTATCCTTGGCCAAAACCGGGGATCATGGCTTGGCGGCTTCGAGTTGTTTGGGCAGATATTCCACCATGCGGTTGAAGAAGTCGGTGACAAAGTCTTTCTGCTTCATCCTGGCGGCGCGGATGGCCGGCAACGCCGGTTTCGCTTTCGCGCCGAAACGGTCGAGCACGTTGATCGCTTCGAGTCGCACCAGCGGCGCTTCATGCTCCAACGCCTTTGTCAGCACCGGCAGCGCGGCAGCGTGGTCGCCGAGATTGCCGATGGCTTCGGCGGCGGCGATGCGGACGGGCGGTGAATCGTCGGCCAGTGCCTTTCGCAGCGCGGCTTCGGCGGGCTTGGCGTCTTTGCCGAGCGCGACGAGGCCCAGTGCGCCCCACCAGCGTATTGCAGCGTCCTTGCTCTCCAGCAGTGCAGACAATTGCGGCACGAAGGTAGGAATCCTGGCATTGGCGATTCTTGCCGCTTCGAGCAGCGCGGCCAGCGGGTTCTTTTGCGGGTCAGTAGCAATCTCATATGGCGTGCTGCCGGTAGCACGGACAAGCATCTCGTGTTCAGGCAAAAGGCCAAGGTCGCCCGTCTCTTTCATCCACCGATCACACTCAGCGCTCAGACGATAGTAAGCATCGCAACAAGCCGGGTTGCCGTAGAGGTTTTCAACGTGGTGGGGATCCGTTTCGTTGTCGTAGAGTTCTTCCACCGGTTTCGTTGGTGAGAAATAGCGCGCGGACGGGCCGGTGAGTTTGCCTTCGGTGGCGAGTTGCCGCCATGCCTTCATCGTCGGCATTTCCTCGGTGTAGCTCACGAACTGTGACCACGTCAGGTGCGGCATGAAGTTGCGGTGATACTGGAAACGCCGGTCGCGCACGACGCGCACGATGTCGAACCGCTCGGCCATGCGGTCGCGGATGGCGTGGATGAACTCGCGCGGTTTGCCGGCTTGCTCGCCGAGGAATGCCGTGCCTTGCAGGTGTGGCAGGAGTTTCACGCCGCAGAGGCTCAGCACCGTCGGCGCGAAGTCCACGAAGCTGACGAGTTGGTCGGTGACGCTGCACAAGCCATAAGGGGCGGGGGCGAGGTGCCGCCATTTCTTCGGGAAACGGACCATCAGCGGCACGTGGATGCCGCCTTCCCAAATCCACTTCTTCATCCCCGGCAGGCCCGTGCCGTTGTCGCCGAAGAAGAAGACGATGGTGTCCTCGGCGAGGCCGGCGTCCTCCAGTTCCTTGAGCTTGTCGGCAACCTGGTAGTCCATCGCGGTGATGTTGTCGTAGTAGCGCGCCCAATCACGGCGCACCTCCGGCGTGTCAGGATGAAACGGCGGCACCGGCGCCTTGGCAGGATCGTGGCGCTGCGCGGGCGTGAGGCGGGCGGTGTTCTGCTGATACTTCGCCTCCGGCACGCGGATCTGGCTCTCGTGGCAGACCTCGTGGTTGAACACGGCGAAAAACGGCTGGCCCGGCTTGCGGTTGCGCCAGTGGCCCTTGCGGCTGCATTCGTCCCACGCGTTCTTCGGCACGGCGAAGTTGTAGTCGGTCTTGGCGTTGTTGGAGCAGTAGTAGCCCGCCTCGCGCAGGTATTCGCTGAAACACTTCACCGCCGCCGGCAGCGTCGTGGTCGAGCGCATCCCGTGGCTGCCGAGCCGCGTCGGGAACACGCCGGTGATGAGGCACGAGCGATTCGGCGCGCACACGCCGGTGATGCCGAACGCCTGCGTGTAGCGCACCGCCTGCGTGGCGAACCGGTCGAGGTTCGGCGTGACAGCATACTTGTCGCCATAGCAGCCGAGGTTCGGGCAGATGTCCTCGGCGGTGAGCCAGAGGATGTTGGGGCGCGGGGCGGGCGCGGCCGTCTGCGCGTCTGCGAAACTCGCCGCCAGCCACAGTGCGGCGCCAAAAGCGATCAGATGAGCGTTCATGATGCGGAAACCTGTGTTTGCGTGGCCAGAGTTCTACTCTGGCACGCGGCGCAAGCAAAGCCTGTGTTTTTAAGGTTTGACTTGTCCTTTTAATAAGGACATATATTCGGTCATTCAGCCTTATTAAAAGGACAAATGCGCGACCTCATCAGACAGAAAATCGTGGATTCGCTGGCGATGCCGGTGCCGCAGTTCACACGGCGCGATGTGCGGTTGCCGGGAGTGGCCGGCAAGGCGGTGGCCGTGATCGGACCGCGGCGGGCGGGCAAGACGACGTTCCTCTGGCAGGTGCTGGCGAGTTGGCTGGCGGCAGGCACGGGCCGCGAGGGGTTGCTCTACTTCAACTTCGAGGACGAACGGCTGGCGGGATTGACGGCGGCGCAGTTGCATCTGCTGGTGGAGGAATATTTCCGGCTGCATCCCGAATGGCGCGACGGGCGGCGGGCGGCCTTCTTTCTGGACGAGATCCAGGTTGTGCCGGGCTGGGAGACGTTTGCGCGGCGGTTGTTGGATTCCGAAAAGCTGGAACTGTTTTTCTCCGGGTCATCGGCGCGGTTGTTGAGCCGCGAGGTGGCGACGAGCATGAGAGGCCGGGCGATGGAGGCGCTGGTGTTGCCGTTCAGCTTCCGCGAGTTCCTACGCCATCGCAAGCGCGAGCCGGAAAAGGCCGTTGAGCGTCTGCCGAAGGCGGCCCGCTCGGCGCTGGACAAGGAACTGCGGGAGTATCTGGCCGGCGGCGGTTATCCGGAGGCGCAGGGTGTCGAGCAGCGGGATCGGTTTGAGCTGCTGCGCGGTTATGTGGACACGGCGCTGTTGCGGGATGTGGTGGAACGCCACGCGGTGTCGCACCCGGTGGCGCTGCGCTGGATGGTGCGGCAGCTTCTCGGCAGTCCCGGCGGATTGTTCAGTGTGAACAAGTTCCAGGGCGACTTGCGTTCGCAGGGTGTGCCGGTGGCCAAGGACACGCTGCACGCCTATCTCGGCCATTTGGAGGACGCATTTCTGGTTCGCACGCTGGCCGTCGCCACGGAGTCGGAACGCCGGCGCATGGTCAACCCGCGCAAGGCGTATCCGATTGATCCCGGTTTGATTCCCGTGTTTGACCGATCCGGCCGCGCCAATCTGGGTCATGCGCTGGAGACGGCCGTGGCGCTGGAACTGGAGCGGCGCGGCGCGGGGTTGTCCTACGTGCGAACGGAGGAAGGTCTCGAGGTGGATTTTCTGGCGCGTTACCCGGAGGGCGGCGAGGAACTGATCCAAGTCTGCGCGGAAATGGATTCGCCTGCCACGGTGGAGCGGGAAACACGCGCGCTGTTGGAAGCGGCCCGCGAACATCGCCGGGCAAAGCTTCACCTTGTGACTCTGACACCCGAATCGGTCACGGGAGCGCCGGCCCATGTCGTCGTGCATTGGGGGCCGGGATGGCTTTTGGGCGGCGCGTGAACCAGCCAACGATGCTCGCCTGTCTGCCCGTCTGGAAGACCCGCCGCCAGCCACAGTGCGGCGCCAAGAGCGACAAGATAAGCGTTCATGATGCGGAAACCTGTGTTTGCGTGGCCAGAGTTCTACTCCTGCGCATTGCACAAGCAATGCCTGTGTTTGGCAAAGTGGCGATTTGCTGGCGCGCTTGACCCGCCGCAAACGTCGTGACAGTCTCCGCGCCAGTGTCGCTGCAAAGAATGCTCAACGAAGGGCTAGACAGATGCTAGGTGCCATAGCAGGTGACATCATCGGTTCAATCTACGAAAACCTCCGCACCAAGCGTAAGGATTTCAGGCTTTTTTCTCCTGTTTCGTTCTTCACGGATGATACTGTGTTGACTGTCGCCGTTGCCGAAGCGCTCCTCGACGAGAAGGAATTCGGGCCAACGATCAAGGCATATGCGTGGCGCAGGCCCCTCCGAGGCTACGGATCGAAGTTCTACTGCTGGATGTGTTCTTCCGGTTGCAAGCCATACAACAGCCTTGGGAATGGCTCGGCGATGCGGGTCAGTCCAGTTGCTTATGCCGGAGCTTCCAAGGAAGAGGTGCTCCGACTCGCTGCTCGCAGTGCCGAATGCACACACAACCATCCAGAAGGGATCAAAGGTGCCCAAGCGGTTGCTCTTTGTGTTTATATGGCGCGGACGGGCGCCACAAAGGACGAGATTCGGAAGGCCATAAAGGACGCTTTTCGCTACGACGTAAGCAGGCATGTCGAAGAGATACGCCCCACATATCGAATGAACCTCACGTGTCCGGGGTCAGTTCCCGAAGCGATTGTCGCGTTTCTTGACTCGCACGATTTTGAGGACTCAATCCGAAACGCCGTTTCGCTGGGAGGAGATGCAGACACTCAAGCGGCGATTGCGGGAAGCATCGCGGAAGCTTTCTACGGAGGCGTGCCATTAGACATTGCTCGCCGCGTGTGGCACAAGTTGCCTGCTTCGTATCAGCGTGTCATCCTGAGATTCGAGAGGCGCTACAATACACCGACAAGCATCGAAGACATCACAGGCTCCGACAGACTGCCAGTTGCCAAGTGATCTGCTCACGCGAGCATTTGAAGCCAGCGGAAACGGTCGTCTCGACATTGGAATGTCGAGCTACTTGCTTCGCGGCGGCGGCAGGTTCTTGATCAGCCCCGCGTTGGTGCGTTTCAGCTCGGCTTCGAGTCGGGCGCGGAAATCTTCGAGCAAGGCGCGGTGCTCCGGAACGAGGGCGAGGTTGGTCAGTTCCTCCGGGTCGGCTTCGAGGTCGTAGAGTTCTTCGATTTCGTTTTTCACGAGGGTGCGGATGTATTTGTGGCGGCCTTGGCGCAGGGAGAGCCACCACGGGACGCCGCCCAAGCCGTCGTTGCCGGTCAGGGCGCGGTCGGTTTCGTCGCCGAAACGATGGCCGAAGAATTCCAGTATCACCGGATGGGGCCACGGGGCGTCGGGGTTTTTCAGGATGGGGCTGAGGTCGTGGCCGTGCAGGGGCCACGGCGGCGGCGTGCCGGCCAGCGCGAAGAGGGTGGGGATGAGGTCGAGCATGGCCACGGGATGACGGCAGACTTTGCCTTCGGCGGCGCGGCCGTCCGGTGCCTTGACCGTGGCGTGGCGGAAGCCCAGCGCAGCTAGGTTGAGCGAGGCCACGAAGGCGTCAAGGAAGCGGACGGGATGTTCGGGGACGATGTGGTCGTCGAGCGATTCGGGCAACAGGAGGGTCTGGTGGCGGTCGAAACCGGCGCGATGATTCATCGTTGCTTCAGACCCGCCGCCGAGCGCAAACGTTCAACCTATGCGCGGGTTATTACACAGTCTGGCGCTTGATTGGGTCATTACATCCTGTGACCCTTCGGTCAAGGAAACGGCACGACATCACTTCTCGTCGGACATGAGTTTGGCGATGACGTTGAAATCCTCGAGGGTGGTGACATCGCCCGTGAGCTCCTCTGCGCCGGCGGCGACCTGTTTGAGCAGGCGCCTCATGATCTTGCCGGATCTTGTCTTTGGCAACGCCTGTGTAAAACGAATTTCCTCCGGTCTTGCAAAAGCGCCCAGGTCCGCTGCAACACGTTTGCGAAGCTCCTCTTTGAGTTCCTTGCCCGGCTCAACACCCTGTTTCAAGGTCACAAAAGCGACGATCACGAATTCCTTGATGTCGTCCGGGCGTCCCACGGCGGCGGCCTCGGCGACTGCGGGATGCGCGACCAGAGCGCTTTCAATTTCAGCCGTTCCAATCCGGTGTCCGGAAACCTTCAGAACATCATCAATGCGTCCGACGATCCAGAAATATCCATCGGCATCATTTCTGGCGCCGTCGCCAGTGAAATAATGACCGGGAGATTCCGACCAATAGGTTCCGACGAACCGGCTTCTGTCACCCCATACACCCCGACACATGCTCGGCCAGGGGTTTTGGATAAAGAGCCGTCCACCCGCATTTGTATCGACCTTCTGCATCTGGTCGTCCACGACGACCGTTTTGATGCCAAAAAAAGGCTTGCCGGCGGAACCGGGTTTTGTCGCCATCGCCCCGGGAAAGGTCGAGATGAGGATGCTGCCCGTTTCGGTTTGCCACCAAGTGTCCACGATGGGGCACCTTCCGCCACCGATCATTTCATTGAACCACATCCAAGCCTGCGGATTGATGGGTTCGCCGACGGTTCCGAGGAGTCGCAATGAGGAAAGGTCATGGCTTTTCGGAAACTGGTCTCCCCACTGCATGAAACTGCGGATCGCCGTCGGGGCGGTGTAGAAGATGGTGGCTTTGTGGCGCTCGATGATGGCCCAAAAACGGTCTTTGTCGGGGAAGTTCGGAGCGCCTTCGTAAATCAAAACGGTGGCGCCGTTCGCAAGAGGGCCGTAAACGACGTAACTGTGGCCGGTGATCCAGCCGATGTCCGCCGTGCACCAGAATATGTCGTGGTCCTTGATGTCGAAGTAATAACGGTGAGTCATCGAGACGCCGAGCATGTAACCCGCCGTCGTATGGAAAATCCCCTTGGGTTTGCCCGTCGAGCCGCTCGTGTAGAGGATAAAAAGCGGATCCTCCGAGTCCATTTCCTCGGCGGGACACTCCGTCGCCGCCGAATCAGTCAATTCGTGCCACCACACATCGCGTCCCGGAACCATGTTCGCGTCATGTCCGGTTCTTTTCAAGACGACGACCTTTTTGACACTTGCGCACAGGCTTTGATGATCCGATTCGGATTTAAGATTCAGCGCTTCATCCACGCATTTCTTGAGTTGGATGACCTCGCCCCTGCGGTATCCGCCGTCGGCGGTCAGGATCAGAGAGGCTCCGCAGTCGGTGGCTCTCTCGGCGATGGCCTGAGAGCTGAATCCGCCGAAAACGACCGAATGGATGATGCCAATCCTCGCGCAGGCAAGCATCGCGATGACGGCTTCGGGCACCATCGGCATGTAGATAATCGCCCGGTCGGACTTCTTAAATCCCAAAGATTTGAGTCCGTTGGCAAAGCGACAAACCTCGGCATGCAATTGCCTGTAAGTGAGCCTGCGGATTTCCGGTTCACCGTCGGCGCCGACAGGTTCGCCCTCCCACAAGATGGCGGTCTTGTCGGCCCTTGCCGTCCCGAGGTGCCGGTCGAGGCAGTTTTCCGAGGCATTGAGTTTACCGCCGACAAACCATTTCGCGTCCGGGGGATTCCATTCGAGAACCTTGTCCCATTTCTTCCTCCAGTGAAGGGTCTTGGCGGCCTCCTCGCCAAAGAAGCCTTCGGGATCATTTATGGACCTCTCGTAAGACCTGTCATAGACGGTGTGCGACGTGAGATTCGCCGCAGCGGCAAACGGCGCGGGCGGCTGGAATGTCCGCGATTGCATCTCTTTGCTGTCCAACTGGCTGGAAGGATCCGACATCAGCATGTCCAGGCCGGAGGATTGTATGATTTTTTTCAGGAACGGATTCGCGCCGACGATCTTGAGCTTGCCTTTTTTGACCTTCCTTGCCGACTTCATCACTGTCCGCAAAAACAGGGAGGAAAAATACTCGACCTTCCCAAGCTCAAAGACGATGGCCAGTTCTTTGGAGGGAGCCTTGGACAGTGCCTGCCTTATTTCGCTCTCGATCCCGGGGTCGAGTTTCGTGCAAGTCTCGCTGCTGTAGCGTCCCTCGAAAGAAAACGTCAACAAGCCCGAGTCCGCGTCGAAGCTTACGCTGTAATTGTTCATTTTGGGGATGGCTATTTTGATTTCAGACGACCGGAGCAGAGGGGATGGCTTTTCGTCCTTGCCACCATCATGTATGCCCTGCGTGATTGGTTCAGACTTCGGCGGCACCATACGGGCATGCCATCCGCCACTCAAGCATCAAGTTCGCTCACGAAGGGGCGTTCGGGAGGACGGATTGCGCGCGACGTTTCGAAGCGGTAAATCCGGGGATGCGGCGCAGGGGGTCCGGGAAATCGCGGCGCAGCATTGACCTCTCGTCCTGGTGCCCATAGCCGTCCAACTCGCTGAAGCGCTTGATCAAAATCTCCTGAAAGTGCAGTTCCCGAACGGCCTGAATGTGAAGGTGCGGATGCCAGTTACCGTTGTGCGGGTGACCTCCAACTTCGGCGAAAACGGCGCCGGGCGCCAGCCGGTCCCCTGGTTTGACACGCACCGCCTGGAGATGGGCGAAGATCTGCACTATTCTCAACCGGCGCGCGGCTGATGGCTTGAGGAAGACACGCGGGCCCCAGCCGCCGTCGAAGTCGGTGTCCTCATCAATCAACATCACGAGGGAATCCTCGACCACGGCCACACGGGTGCCCTGCGGCACGTTAAAATCGACGCCCAGGTGCAAGTAGGTGCCTTTGGCTGAGAGATACGACCCCCGCCAGAGGTGCCGCCGATCCTCGAGGTAGCCGCCATACGACCAGTCCACGCCATGCGCGCCGTGGAACTCACTCACCATCTGCTGGCAGACGCGTGGGTCGAGCAGTGGATTGACCGCCGGGTTCCTAAAGAGTTCCGGGTGGCGTCGCGCGAAGGCGAATTGCTCGACATCCAGATTGACCCGCGCCAACGTTGTGCCCGCGAGGTCTGGAAAGAGCAGGCAACCGTGCCCGCTCTCATAGCGCAGCGTTCGGGTCGTGTGCGCGGATGTATCCAAGCAACTCCTTGGCCATGTCGGAGTAGGCCGCAATCTTCTCATAGGCAAGATCAACGTTGTTCAAATACTGGAGGATCAGCGTATCCCCGATCCGCCCGCAGGGCAGAACACCGGCGAAGAAGAATCCCAGCTTCTCGAACTCCGCGGTCATGGTTTGGGTGGCGGGGTCTTCAAGGTTCAAGAACAGGTTGATGCAGGCGATCTGCTGAAGGCAGAAGCGGCGCAGATGCTTGCGGACTTCGCGGACGACGTCCTGGCCATACCGTTTGACGAAGATCTCGGCGCAGCTTTCGGATTGGTTGATATCGGTCAGGATTTCCGAGCCTGATTCGGGAAGCGGCGCGGGCGTGCCGGGGGGCGCGCCCCAATCAGGGGTCGCTCCCAGGTTTTTGTAGAGCTTGGCAATCATCTCGCGATGGTGCGCCGGAGCATAAAGAGTGATTGGCTTGGGCGTGTCCATGTATCTGAAAGCCAGAATGACAGTGATGCGCTGCGTCGCATCACCGGGGATGCCCTTGAACTTCCATGTTCGCGGGCTTGTCGCGAGCAGTATGCCGCAATCATTGATGCCGTAGCGAGCCAGGGTCTTTTGCGTGAAGACGTGGTTCGCGACCGCATAGGCGTAAATGCCCGCGCACTCGCGCTTCTTGGGCGTTTGCATGAGAAACTCGTTGAGCCGGTTAAAGGCGCCCTGGCCGCGATACTCGACGTTGACAAACACGAAGGTCAACTCCGGTATGCGGTCTTCCGGGTGCTGGTATAGCAGGGCCGCGTGCCCCATGAAAACGTTATCCTTGGTGACGGCCACAGCCGAGATCATCGTGCCGTTCTGGTTAAGTTCGACGAGACGATCCGGATAGTAGATATGGTCATCGAAGAAACTGTATCCGTGTGATTTGAAGGCGCACTTGGAGACCTCAATAGCTTCGTTCTTAGCCATCAAGCGAACGTCATACGCGATTTTTTCCTGAATCACCTGCGGCTCGGTGGCGGTTGGGGTGGCCGGACCGCTGGTTTGCTCGGCACCGGGCGCGTTCTTGAACAACTTCAACATGCGCGTCTCCTTGCCTTCGGGGCCGAGGTTGACGAGCTGGATGTCGTCCATCATAGACTTCATCAAGTGGAATCCCATGCCGGCTGTCGAACTTTCGAGGTCCAGCCGTTCAGGCTTGTAGTGGGGTATGAGTTTTGGGTCGAAGGGAATTCCCTTCTCCCGCAGAACGATTTGCATGCCTTCCGCAAGGCGTTTGCAGACGATGTCAAAGGTTGGATTCTCTTCGACGTCGTAGGCGTGCTTCATCACATTCGTCGCCGCTTCTTCGACGGCAACCTCAATCTCGCTCAAGGCCGCGTCATCGAATCCGCAGCTCCGCGCCGCCTCCCGCACCACGGCCTGCGCCATCGGCAGATAGGAAAGTTGGTTGGGCAGGGTTAATTCAATGGTCTCATTCGTATTCACGAGGGGTCCTCCAATGGTAGGTCAGGCTATTGGGCGGCTGCAGCGACCGAATCGAAGACGGGGAAAATGGATGTGAAGCCGGCCGCGGCGAACACCTGCTTCACGATGCCACCCAGGCAACAGATGCGCAGCGAACCACCCGTTTCCTTGAGGCGGTTGCCCACTACAAGAAGAGACCGAAGCCCAGCGCTCGAAATATAACTGAGCGATTCCAAATCAATCACGAACAGTTTCTCGCCTTCTTGGATAAGACGGTCGCACGCTTTCTCAAAATCAGGGCCGGATTGGGCATCCAGCCGGTCTGCGACTTTGATGACAGACGCAGCACCCGATTTGGAACAGGTCAGTTTCATAGCGTTTGATCTCCTCTCGTTTCGCAGTGGTGGACTGCAAGACCGGTTTTCATGACAATCTCCTTTATGATTTCACGACCGGCGCCGATTGTCTGCCGGTCATTCGTTCCAGTTTGCCACTTCGCCCGGCGTTGTCACGACCAAACACCGCTGTCTGCGAGAGTTGTTTTGGGGAGGAGCGAAATCACGAAAGATTCGTCGTGTCACAAGCTGCTCGATTTGATCCGGGCGGGTTGTTTTACGGCAGAACAGGCGAAGCTCCCGCAACCACCGAGTGAAGGACGGGCACCGTCAGCTTGCCAACGCCATCCATCGGCTCAATACTTGGTCCGCTCAGAACAATCACTTTGATCACTGACAACATGAAACGAAGAGACTTTTTCTCCATCGCAGGAACAGCAGGAGTGGGAACGATTATGGCAGGAATGAGTGGCTTGGGGGCCGCCGCTCTGGCCGCCCAGAAAACTGCCCGCTCCAAACCATCGCTCATGAAGGTTGGCACCCAGCAAGGGCCGGTCACGGATGCCATGCTCCAGTATTTCAAACGGCACAGCGTCAGCCATATTTGCACTGCCGTGCCACGCGGCAAAGATGCCAAAGAGGGCTGGCAGATTGACGATCTGTTGCGCTTGCGCGAGTTGGTCGAAGCTCATGGTCTTCAGCTTGCGATGCTGGCCCTGCCAATGGGCAGCGTCGAAGTCTCACGCGCCGAGAATCCCAATATCATGTTGGGCAAGAACCCTGATCGGGACCGGGAGATTGACCGTCTTTGTGAGATGATCCGCATGACGGCGCGCGCCGGAATTCACGCGCTGAAATACAACCTGACCCTGCTCGGCGTGCTCCGCACGGAGTCCACGCCGGGCCGTGGTGGTTCGCGTTATTCGACCTGGGCGCTCGCCGATGCGAAGCAAGAACCGCCCTTGACGATGGCCGGGGTCGTTGGCGCAGACGAAATGTGGGAACGGATTACTTATTTCCTTAAGCGTGTAGTTCCGGTCGCGGAGGAATGCAAAGTCCGGCTGGCTTGTCACCCGCACGATCCGGGTGTTTCACCGAAAGGCTTTCGCGGGGTGGTGCGCGTGCTGGGCACGGTGGAAGGTCTGAAACGGTTCGTCTCCATCCAGGAAAGCCCTTACCACGGCCTGAATTTCTGTCAGGGAACTGTTGCCGAATTGCTGGCTGATCCGGGCCGGGAAATCCATGAAGTCATTCGTTACTTCGGCAGCCGGGGGAAGATCTTCAACGTTCATTTCCGGAACATCCGTGGCCGACGCGACAAGTTTCAGGAAGTGTATCCGGACGAAGGCGACGTGGACATGGTTCGCGCCATGCGGGTTTATCGGGAGGTCGGCTACGATGGCATGATCATGCCTGACCACATGCCAAGTCATGCGGATGATCCCCGGAGCTTGCAGGCTTTTGCGTTTGGCTATGGTTATATCCAGGCTCTGATCCAAGCGGTCGCCACTGAAGGTTCGATTCTGTAAGCAGGAATTCCCCCTGTCTCAGTTCGGACGGCGAACACCTGCCGTTCCATGCCGACATTTCTCTTACCTTATTGTCGCCGGCCTTCCGCGCACCCCCCGTTCAAGGCAAATCTCGTCGGGGCTGCGGCTGGTTGAACTTCTCGAAAGCGTCCGCGAACGCAGCGAACGACTTGAACTGGTCGTGATAGATGAAAAGCAGCGCGTCCTCGGATTTCGCGCCGCTGGCCACCATCTGCACGAACGGCAGGAATTTTCGCCGGTCCTGCTCCGTCAGTAGAAACCGCACCAGCCGCTCGCTCGCCGCGTAAAACTTCGACACCTCCTCCTTCGGATACTTCGTGGCGCTGAGCAGTTGCTTGAGCGGGTAATGGACGGGGCGGCGGCTGCCGTAGCGCGTCTCGTCGAGGCCGCGGAACTTCGCGTAGGCGTGGACACTCTCGAACTCGGCGAACCCCTCGTTGAGCCAGAGCGGCACCGGGTTTGACACGAAGCGGTAGAAGATGCAGTGCGTGATCTCATGACCGAGCATCCCCGTGGCAAAGCGCGATCCTGCGGGGTTGAGCAGAAACAACTCTGTGCGGCTGGCGATGCCCATCGCTCCGTCATCGAGGCGGGCGCGTTTGAAGAAACTCTGCCACTCGTCCCGGTCGTTGAAGATGAACACGTGGTTCTTGCGCGTGAGCCGGTCCTGCGTGACGCCGAGGTCGCTCTGCACCTGCCGGTAGTAAGCCTCCGCCAGTTCCCCGACCTGCTGCGCGTCGGCCAGTTTCTGGAAATGAAACACGAAGTGCTCCGTCTCGCCGTGCTTCCACTTGTGCGGATCGCCTCCGAGCGCCTTCTCGCCGCATTCCATCAGCCTCCTGTGCGAGAGTTTCTCCCACGGCTTCTCCACCAGCATCCCGCGCGGCGCAGGCGCCTGGCCCGCCGTCCTGAGCGGGACAAGCGCGACCACCAACACAACAATGCCGAGGCGCACCAAAACCATGCGGCGGACTTTACGGCGCGACGGCAACGGCAGCAAGCTTGCGCCGAAGTAGGGTTTGCTGCCGCAACAACCGGCTGATAGTTTACGCGCCAGTTCGGAAGAAGGATTTGGCTGTGCGTGAACAACAACTGCTGCCAACGCTGACCGGCTTCGCCGTGCTTCTCGGCGCGGCGCTCGCCGACGGCGCGCAGCTTTACAAACGCCCTATCACCACCGAGGAACTTCACGCTTCCACAATCGCCGCGGTCGAGAAGGATGAGTGGAGCCGCCACCAGCAGTTCGTGGAGCGCGCCGTGTGCGATTTCATCAAGGGGCTGCCGCCGCCCGGCGGCGCGCAGAGCCTCAACCTCGCCGTCAACGACGAGGTCATTGGGCTGGCCGTCGCGCAGGCAGCATTCCTTCGCAGCGCCACGACCAACGCGCTTGATTACTTGTCCGCCGACACTGAACTGCAACCGTTCCTGCGGTGGCTGCTGACACACCGGCCGTCGCTGGAGGACTACCGCGAGTCCATTAAGTCGGGCGACGACGCGGAGAAGGTGTTGCAGCACTGGGCGCGGCTCTGGGGTGCCGACCCCGTGGGGCACGAGAAGTATCGCAACCTCGCGCTGTCTTGCGCGCTGGTGTTCGACAAGCCAGTCATGCTCCGGCCGGAGCCAGGCACGTTCTCCGAGAACAACCCGCCGACGCTGCTCGACGCGCGGGAGCGTTACCTCGACTTCCGCAACGCCGCCGAGCGCGGCCTGCTCCGCACGCGCCTCGACGAAATGGCGCCGTGGGAGCTGATCTGGGTCGTCAACGCTGCCGTGCCCGCCTCCGAACTGGCGTGGGCGCGCGAGCACATGCGGCTGGCGCAATCGCGTTGGGGCGACACTTACGTCATGCCGCCCTACAACAAGGACCGCCTGCTCGGCAGCGACTCGGTTTACAAGGACTACACGCTGGCGGAAATCCGGAAGGTCGGCGGCATCTGCGGCGACCGCGCCTACTTCGCCTCGACGACCGCGAAGGCCAACGGCATCCCCGCCATGCCCATCTTCGGCGAGGGCCGGCGCGGCGGCCACGTGTGGCTGGGTTTCGAGGCTGCGCCGGGCCGCTGGGACTTCTCCGCAGGACGCTACGCCGAAGACCGCTACGCCACCGGCTACACCCGCGATCCGCAGACGCACGAGATCACCAAGGAACAAACGCTCTATTTGTTGACTGACCCACAACATCGTTCGCCCGCCTACCGCCACGCGAGCCGGTTGATCTGGCTGGCGGAAATCTTTGCCGCGCAGAAACAACCGGCCCTGGCCGCCGACGCGCTCGAACTCGCCGCCAACACCTGTTCCCGCCACCTGCCCGCGTGGACCGCGCTGTTCGACCACCTCAAGCAAACCGCCGCGCCGCGCGCGAAGTGCGACCGGCTGCTGCTGGCCATGCGCGGCGCGTTCCGCAACTACCCCGACGTGCTCGCGCTCGCCGACCAGTGGGAAACCGCCTCGGCCGCGGGCGGCGCGGATACGGCCAAAGTGTTGCGCCGCCAACAGCACAAACTCGAATCCCGCGCCGACGATCGCACCGATCTGTTGCTGCAGAGCATTACCCAACGCGCAGCGGCGTTGGAGAAGCAGGGCAACCTTGACGCCGCCGAGCGCATCTATCGCGACGCCATCGTCACGCAAGGTCGCGAACTGGTGGCATTCCGCGGCATCGCTTCCGGCTACCTGGAGTTTGCCGGTCGGCACAGCCGCCAGCACGAGGCGCTGCGCTACGTCTGCTCGAAGTTCGAGGAGCTTCAGCGCGAACCGCACGGCGACTACTTCGCCATGAACGCCTGGACCGGTGTGGCCCACCTCCTCGCCGACCAGCTCGAAAAGGACAACCAAGCTTCCAAAGCCAAACGCCTCCACCGCGACGCCGACCGCCTCGCCAAGAGCGCCCGCAACCTCCTTGAGACGGGGCTGGAGTAGAAGCCAGCGTGGCTCCCGACATCGAGGGCGGCACGAGTTCTTAGCGTTTTTTTAATATCTTCCAGCAGCCCTTTAATTAGCCGGGCGCTCTCCCTCCGGCGATAGTCGTGGCGCAAAGGAAAACGCCCATGACCGATCTCATATTCATTGTGGTTAGCGTGGTCTTCTTCGCAGCCGGCGGACTCTATGCCTGCTGGTGCGAGAAACTGTAAAGGACGCCATGGAAAATATTGTCGTCGGCCTGATTGCCGTGGCGCTGTTCGCGTATCTGTTCTACGCGATGATTCGCCCGGAGAAATTCTGACGGAGCTATCTCATGCAACCTTCCGATTGGCTTCAACTCGCGGTTTACGTCGTCGTGCTTGCGGCGATTACCAAACCGATGGGGCTTTACCTGATGCAAGTGCTCGACGCCAACGGTCGCACGTGGCTCGACCCGGTGCTCCGACCGCTCGAACGGCTGACCTACCGGCTCATGGGCGTGCGACCCGATAGCGAGCAGGACTGGCGGCGCTACACCGGTTCGATGTTGCTCTTCAGCCTCGTCGGTTTGCTGTTCACCTACGCCATCCTGCGGCTTCAGCACTTGCTGCCGTTGAACCCGCAAGGATTCGGGCCGGTGTCGCCGGACCTCGCGTTCAATACCGCCGTCAGTTTCACCACCAACACCAACTGGCAGAGCTACTCCGGCGAATCCACGATGTCGTATCTCTCGCAAATGGTCGCGCTGGCATTTCATAACTTCGTCTCTGCCGCCACTGGCATCGCCATCGCCGCCGCGTTGGTCCGTGGCATCGCCCGACATTCCACCAAGCTGCTCGGCAACTTCTGGGTGGACCTCGTGCGGGTCACCTACTACCTGCTGCTGCCGATCTGTCTGGTGTTCGCGGTAGTCCTCGTCTCGCAGGGGATGATTCAGAACTTCCGGCCCTACACGAAGGCCTCGCTGGTCGAGCCGATGAAGATCTCGGTCGAGAAGAAGAACGACAAGGGCGAGACGATCAAAGGCCCTGACGGCAAGGCGGCGATGGAGGAACGGACCGTGACTGAGCAGGTCATCCCGCAGGGGCCGATGGCGTCACAGGTCGCGATCAAGATGCTCGGCACCAACGGCGGCGGCTATGCCAACGCCAACGCCGCGCATCCCTTCGAAAACCCGACGCCGCTCTCGAACTTCCTGCAGATGCTCTCGATCTTCGCCATCGGCAGCGGGCTGACCTGGTATCTCGGCCGCATGACGAAGAACCAGGCGCACGGTTGGGCCGTCTGGAGCGCAATGATGGTGATGTTTCTCGGCGGCGTGTTGCTGTGCTGGTGGGCCGAGGCGGCCGGCAATCCGATTCACCACCAACTCGGCGCTGACGTCGCGGACGGCAACATGGAAGGCAAGGAAGTCCGGTTCGGCATCTTCAACTCCGCGCTGTTTGCCACCATCACCACGGATGCGTCGTGCGGCGCCGTCAACTCGACGCACGACTCGTTCACGGCGCTGGGTGGTTTCGTGCCGCTGTTCAACATGCAACTTGGCGAGATCATCATCGGCGGCGTGGGCGCGGGACTCTATGGCATGCTCGTGTTCGTCGTGCTGGCGGTCTTCATCGCCGGGCTGATGGTCGGCCGCACGCCGGAATATCTCGGCAAGAAAATCCAGTCCTACGAGGTGAAGATGGCGATGCTCGCGCTGTTGATTCTCTGCTTCACTCTCCTCGGCTTTGCGGCCTGCGCGTCGGTGAGCGCGTGGGGTCTTGCCGGCCGCAACAACGAAGGCCCGCACGGCCTGAGCGAAATCCTCTACGCCTTCAGCTCCGGCACCGGCAACAATGGCAGCGCCTTCGCCGGCCTCAGCGCGAACACGCCCTGGTATAACACCACGCTCGGCTTTGCCATGCTCATTGGTCGCTTCCTGATGATCGTGCCGATCATGGCGATGGCCGGCTCGCTGGCGCAAAAGAAACTCGTGCCGGCGAGCGCGGGCACGTTTCCAGTGACCGGCTTCACCTTTGTCGTGCTGCTGCTCGGCACGGTGCTGCTCATCGGCGCGCTGAACTATCTGCCGGTGCTGGCGCTGGGGCCGGTCATCGAGCACTTCCTGACCGCGCAGGGGAAACTCTTCTGATCAACGAGGCACCATGACTCATAAACCTCCATCGCTGTTCGATTGGAACATCGTCGGGCCGGCCATCAGCGACGCGGTCAAGAAACTCGACCCGCGCGTGATGATCAAGAACCCAGTGATGTTCGTGACGCAGATCGGGGCGTTGCTGACGACTGTCGCCGTGTTCACCGCGACCGCCGAGCGCGGGTTCATCACGCATCTGGCCGTCTGGCTCTGGTTCACCGTGCTGTTCGCCAACTTTGCCGAGGCGGTCGCTGAAGGCCGCGGCAAAGCCCAGGCCCAGGCGCTCCGGCGGACCCGCGTGAAGACGACGGCGCATCGCATCGGGTCGGGCGGACGTGCCGAAGAAGTCAACGCCAGTGACCTCCGCAAAGGTGACATGGTGATTGTCCGCGCCGGTGAGATCGTCCCCGCGGACGGCGACGTGATCGAAGGCGCGGCCACCGTGGATGAGTCGGCCATCACCGGCGAGTCGGCGCCCGTCATCCGCGAGAGCGGTGGCGACCGCAGCGCCGTCACCGGCGGCACGCGCGTGCTCTCCGACGAAATCAAAATCCGCGTCACGATCAACCCAGGCGAAGGCTTTCTCGACCGCATGATCGCGCTGGTCGAAGGCGCCAAGCGCCAGAAAACGCCCAACGAAATCGCGCTCACCATCCTGCTGTCGGCGCTGACGCTGATTTTCCTGCTGGTCTGCGTGACGCTGAAACCGTTCGGCATCTACTCAAACGCGGCCTTCTCCGTGCCGGTGCTCATCGCGCTGCTGGTGTGCCTGATTCCCACGACCATCGGCGGCCTGCTCAGCGCCATCGGCATTGCCGGCATGGACCGGCTGCTCCAGCACAACGTCCTTGCCATGAGCGGCCGTGCCGTCGAGGCGGCCGGCGACGTGGACGTGCTGCTGCTCGACAAGACTGGCACCATCACGCTCGGCAACCGTCAGGCCACCGAGTTCGTGCCCGCACCCGGCGTCAGCGAAAAGGAACTGGCCGACGCGGCGCAACTCGCCTCGCTCGCCGACGAGACGCCCGAAGGCCGCAGCGTCGTGGTGCTTGCAAAGAAGTTCGGCATCCGCGAGCGGCAGATTCATGAGTTGCCGCACGCGCAGTTCGTGAAGTTCACCGCGCAGACGCGCATGAGCGGCGTGAACCTCGACGGCGTGCAGTATCGCAAAGGCGCAGCCGACGCCATCCGGAGCTTTGTGAAAACGCCCGTGCCGGCAGCGGTCGAGGACAGCGTCCAAAAAGTCTCGCGTGCTGGCGGCACGCCATTGCTGGTGGCCACGCGCGACCGCGTGCTCGGCCTCATTCACCTGAAGGACATCGTCAAAGGCGGCCTGCGCGAGCGGTTCAAGCGGCTGCGCACGATGGGCATCAAGACCATCATGATAACCGGCGACAACCCGCTCACCGCCACCGCCATCGCCGCCGAAGCGGGCGTGGACGACTTCCTCGCCGAGGCGAAACCCGAGGACAAACTCGCACTCATCCGCCGCGAGCAGAGCGGCGGCCGGATGGTGGCGATGATCGGCGACGGCACCAACGACGCGCCCGCGCTGGCCCAGGCCGACGTTGGCGTGGCGATGAATACCGGCACTCAAGCCGCCAAGGAAGCCGGCAACATGGTGGACCTCGACAGCAACCCGACCAAGCTCATCGAAGTCATCGAGATCGGCAAACAACTGCTGATCACACGCGGCTCGCTCACCACCTTCAGCATCGCCAACGACGTGGCGAAATACTTCGCCATCATCCCTGCGATGCTCATGGGCACGTTCCCTGCCATCGCGCCGCTCAACGTCATGGCGCTGCACAGCCCGGCCAGCGCGATCCTCAGCGCGGTCATTTTCAACGCCCTCATCATCGTCGCGCTGATCCCGCTGGCGTTGCGCGGCGTGAAGTTCAACCCGATCGGCGCCGTCGCCATCCTGCAACGCAACCTGCTCATCTACGGCATCGGGGGCATCATCATCCCGTTCATCGGCATCAAGCTGATAGACATGCTGCTCACTGCCCTTAACCTGGTCTGAAGCCATGAAAACGTTTCTCTCTGAAATCCAAAGCGCCGTGATGGTCACGCTGATGCTGGCGGTGGTCTGCTGCGGCTTGTATCCGCTGGCCGTTTTCGGCGTGTCGCAACTGTTCTTCGGCGACAAGGCCAACGGCAGCCTCATCACGGACGCAAGAGGGGCCGTGCAAGGCTCGCGGCTCATCGGCCAGCCGTTCAGCGCTGGGAAATATTTCCATCCGCGCCCGTCCGCGGCTGGTAACGGCTACGATGGCACCGCCTCCGGCGGCAGCAACCTCGGCCCAACCTCGCAGAAGCTCGCCGACTCAATCAAGGAGCGCATCGCCCAGTATCGGAAGGAAAACAGTCTGAGAGAAATCGAACCCGTGCCTGCCGACGCGGTGACCGCTTCCGGCAGCGGCCTCGACCCGCACATCAGCCCGCGCAACGCCGAGCTGCAAGCCCCACGTGTCGCCAAGGCCCGCGGTTTGAGCGAAGAGCGAGTGTGCGAACTCATCCGCGAGAACACCGACGGCCCCGACTTGGGTTTCCTCGGCGAGCCAGGCGTAAACGTTTTGCTGCTGAATTTGGCGTTGGACGAGCTACACTAACCGTATGAGCGAGGAGTCACGGCCCAATCCCGACGCGCTGCTTGCCGAAATCCAGCGCGAGGAGAAGGCGGCCAAACGCGGACGGCTGAAAATCTTTTTCGGCATGTGCCCGGGCGTCGGCAAGACCTACGCCATGCTCGAAGCCGCGCGGCAACGCAAGACTGAGGGTGTGGACGTAGTCATCGGCGTCGTCGAGACCCACGGGCGCAAGGAGACGGAGGCGTTGCTGGCCGGGCTGGAGGTGGTCCCGCGAAAGAGGCTGGAGTATCGCGGCATCACGCTTGGCGAGATGGACATTGACGCGCTGCTGGCGCGCCGGCCGCCGCTCGCGCTCGTGGACGAGCTGGCCCACACGAACGCGCCCGGCAGCCGCCATCCGAAACGTTACCAGGACGTGCTGGAGTTGCTCGACGCCGGCATTGACGTTTACACCACCCTCAACGTCCAGCATCTCGAAAGCCGCTTTGATGTCGTCCGCCAGTTCACCGGTGTCACGGTGCAGGAGACGGTGCCGGACTCGATGGTGGACCAAGCCGACGAGATCGAGCTGGTGGACCTGACGCCGGAGCAACTGCGCAAGCGGCTGGCCGAGGGCAAGGTTTACATGGGTGAGCGCGCGGCGACGGCGGCGGAGAATTTTTTCCGCGAGGAAAATCTGACGGCGCTGCGCGAACTGGCGCTGCGCTACACCGCCGAGCGCGTGGACCAGGAGCTGCGCGATGTGATGCGCGCGCGGCGGATTGGCGGACGCTGGACTTCCGCGCAGCGGCTGGCGGTCGGCGTCGGGCCGAGTCCCTATTCCGCGCCGCTGATCCGCTGGACGCGGCGGATTTCGGCGGCAATGGACGCACCGTGGGCGGCGATTTACGTCGAGACGTCGCGCCCGATGACGGAGGAGGAGAAGACGCGGTTGACGAAGAACCTTTCGCTGGCGCGGCAGTTGGGCGCGGAGGTGGTGATGACGACCGGCGACGACGTGGCCGCGGCACTGTTGGAAGCGGCGCGCGAGCATCACATCACGCAGATCGTCGTCGGCAAGCCGCTGGGCAGCCCGCTACGCGAGTTGCTCAAGGGCGGTTCGCTGTCGAGCCGATTGATCCGTCGCGGCGGCGACATTGACGTTCACGTCTTGTCCGGCGAGAAGACGGGCGAGCAACGAGGGTTTCTGCTCCGCTCGCTGCTGGGGCAAAGTCTCTGGCGGGACTGCGGCTGGGCGGCGGGCGTGGTGGCGGCGGTGACGGCGGTTTGCTGGTTCCTGCAACGCGCCACGGGCTACGGCGCTATTTCGCTGGTCTATCTGCTGGCGGTGGTGCTGCTGGCGCTGGCACTGAATCGTTGGGCGGTCCTGCTGGCTGCGGCGCTCAGCGCGTTGCTGTGGAATTTTTTGTTCATTCCGCCGATCCTCACGTTCCGGATCGAAACGGTTCACGACGCGATGATGTTCGTGATGTTCTTTGTCGTCGCGTCGGTGATGGGCCACGTCACCAACCAATTGCGGATGCGCGAGTCGGCGGAGCACCGCCGCGAAACCCGCACGCACGCGTTGAACCGGTTGTTGGAAGGCATGGCCGCCAGCACGTCGCTCGACGACGGCTTGGGCCGGGCTATCGCGGAAGTGGACGCGTTGTTCCAAACCCGCAGCGTTGTATTGCTGGCCGGCCCGGATGGGAAGCTGGAAACCACGGCGAATCCGGCCAGCACGTTTCTGCCCAACGAAAAGCAGATCGGCGTGGCGAGTTGGGCGTTTGACCGCGAGCAGATTGTCGGCCGGTTCACCGACACGCTGCCGGATGCCACGTCCATCTACTTCCCGCTGCAAACCTCCAAGAGCAAGCTCGGCGTGCTGGGCGTCAACATGGAGCAGCGCAAGACGCTGACCCTCGACGAGCGCGAGTTGCTGGAAACCTTCGCCGGCCAAATCGCTGCGCTCGTCGAACGGCATCGGCTGATGGAAAACGCCGCGCTAGCCCGGCTCACCGCGGAATCCGAGCGCCTCTACCGCACGCTGCTCGACTCGGTGTCGCACGAACTCAAGACGCCGCTGGCGATCATCGAGACGGCCACCGAGGGGATGATCGGCCAGTGTCAAGCGGGGTTGCCGCCGCAGGGCAGGATGTTTCTTGAAGAGATTCGCCGGGCGAACAACCGGCTCCGGATCACCGTCAGCAACCTGCTCGACATGACGCGCATCGAAACGGGCCGGTTGCCGCTGAACCTGGAGTGGTTCGACGTCGCCGACTTGTTCCAGTCCGCTAGCGAGCGCGTCAAGAACGAGGTCGCGTCGGAGCGCATCGAGATTTCCGTTCCCGCAGACATGCCTCGGGTTCGGCTGGATTTCTTGATGATGGAACAGGCGCTGGCGAACCTGCTGACCAACGCCGCCGCCTACAGCCCCGCCGGCTCACTCATCCGCATGTCGGCGCACTCGGACGACGGCATGCTGCTGCTGCGTGTCGCCGATCGGGGCGTCGGTCTGGTGCCGGGCGAGGAGAAGAAGGTGTTTCAGAAGTTCTACCGTGGCGCCAAGTCCAAGCCCGGCGGCACCGGTCTGGGGCTTTCCATCGTTCAGGGTTTTGTCCGCGCGCACCGCGGCGAAGTGTCGGCGGAGAACAACCCGGCCGGCGGTGCGACGTTCACCATCCGCCTGCCCGTGGAGATCAGCAAGCAGCCGTTATGAAACCGAACCCGACTGTGCTGATCATTGACGACGAGCGCGCCATCCGCCGGCTGCTGTGCGCCGCGCTGGAGCCGCACTATCAAGTCTGCGAGGCGGAGAACGGCCAACTCGGTTTGCAGGAAGCCGCCGCCAAGCGGCCCGACGTGATCATCCTCGACCTCGGCCTGCCCGACATGGACGGCGTGACGGTGCTGAAGCGGTTGCGCGAATGGAGCCAGACGCCCGTGTTGGTGCTCTCCGTGCGTGATCGCGAAGCCGACAAAGTCGCCGCGCTCGACAACGGCGCGGACGATTACCTGACCAAACCGTTCGGCACCGCCGAACTGCTGGCACGGCTGCGCGTCATCCAGCGTCGCGCGCCCGGCGGCGTCGAAGAACCAGTCCACGTCATCGGCCCGCTGCAAGTGGACCTCGCCGCGCATCAGGTCAAGGTTCACGGCCGCGAAGTAAGTCTCACGGCGACGGAGTTCGCGTTGCTGCGCGTGCTGGTCCAGCATGCCGGCAAGGTGGTCACGCACAAGCATCTGCTCCGCACTGTCTGGGGACCGAATGCCGAGGAACAGTCGCAATACCTGCGCGTCTATTTCACACACCTGCGCAAGAAATTGGAGACGGAAGCCACCGGCAAACTCATCCAGAACGAACCCGGCATCGGCTATCGCCTGCTCGCGGCGGATTGAGCCGGCGTTGCGGGATCTGGAAAACGGCTTGCCTTCGCAGCGAAACGGCGGCCAACTCTTTGCATGAACTTGTCTCTGTCGCTGCGTGGCGTTCTCCTTCTCGCTTGTGCTGTCTCGGTCGTCGCCGCGCCGCCACAGGTGAAGAATCGCGCGCCGAAGCCGGATGAGATCGGCTATCGGCCGGCCGACGGTTCGGCGGTGCGGTTGAATCCGCCGTCATTCATCTGGCTGCACGAGCCGGATGCGCAGACCTACGCCATCCAGTGGGCGCGGAAGAAGGACTTCGGCGACGTGCAGTCGGCCAGCGGCTTCCAGTGGAACACCTACACACACAACGCGCCGCTCGCGCCGGGGACGCATTTCTGGCGCTACCGCTTCACGACGAAGAAAGGTGACGTTTCAACCTGGAGCGCGACGCGCTCGGTCGTCGTGCCGGGCGAAGCGGTGGCGTTTCCGATGCCGACGCGCGCCGAGCAGAAGCAACGCGTGCCGCAAAGCCATCCGCGGTTGTTCATGCGGCCGGAGGATTTGCCGCGGTTGCGTGAGCTGGCGCGCGGCAGGGAGGCAAAGACTTTCGCGAAGCTCGTCGCCGAGGCAGACCGTTACATCAAGGCAGGGCCGACGCCGGAGCCGACGGAGATGGGTTCGGCGCGCGACAAGGAGAACGACGCGGCCGTGAAGTTCTGGTGGCCGAACCGCGAGACCGCCGATCGCGCCTGCAACGAGGCGCAGACCATCGCGTTCGTCTATCTCATCACCGGCGAGAAGAAATACGGCGAGGCGGCGCGCAAGTGGGTGATGCACCTCGCATCGTGGAATCCCGACGGGCCGACGAACTTCAAGCTCAACTGCGAAGCGGGCAAGGTCATGCTCCATCGGCCCTCGCGCGCCTACGATTGGGCCTACGATGCGCTGACGCCGGAAGACCGCGCGAAGTTCCAGGCTGTGATGACGCGGCGCGCGCAGGACGCGTGGGTGAGCGGCGAGATCTCGCGCGGCACGGGCCACCTGAACAAGCCGTTCAACAGCCACGGCAACCGCATCTGGCACAAACTCGCCGAGACGGCCATCGCGTTGTTCGGCGACGTGCCGGAGGCGGAGATGTGGCTCGATTACGCCGTGAACAAGTTCTACTCCTGCTACCCGGTCTGGTCCGACGACGACGGGGGCTGGCACGAGGGCGTCAGCTACTGGAGCGGCTACATGAGCAAATCCGTCTGGTGGCTCCAGTTCGCGCAGTCGGCGCTGGGCATTGACGGGCTGAAGAAACCATTCTTCGCGCAGGTCGGCGACTACCCGCTCTACATCGCACCGCCCGGCTCACCGAACTCCGGCTTCGGCGACCTTGCGTATCGTCCGCCGTCGAGCGGCATCGGCGGCTTCATGGAGTATCACGTCCGCGTGAAAGGCAGCCAGCCCGACGGCAGCCACGCCGCGTATTGGCGTTGGTGGACCGAAACGTGGCGGATGAAAGGCGAGGGCGGCATCCTCGGCTTCCTCTATGAGGCCAACCTGCCGCCGCTGCCCGCCGCGAAACCGCCAACCGATCTGCCGCAGTCGAAGGTTTTCCACGGCATCGGCATCGCCAGTCTGCACACGACGCTGCTCAACGCAGCCGACGACGTCCATTTCTTGATGAAGTCGTCGCCGTTCGGCACGCAGAGCCACGGCCACAATCCGCACAATACTTTTCAACTGAACGCCTATGGCGAGCCGCTGCTGACCACGTGCGTCTATCGCGACCTCCACGGCAGCAAGTTCCACTACAACTGGGTCCACAACACCATCGCGCACAACGGCGTGCTCGTGGACGGCGAGGGCCAGATCAAACACACCGCCGCGCCGCACGGCCGCATCGCCGAGGAGCGGCTCACGCCGGCGTGGGATTACATCGCCGGAGACGCCACCGACGCCTACGGTGGCCGGTTAAAACGCTTTCGCCGCAACGTCGCGTTCGTCAAAGGCGATGCGCCCGTCATCGTCATCTACGACGACCTCGTGGCCGCGCAGCCCAGCACGTTCCAGTTCATGCTCCACTCGTTGAAGGCGTTCGAGGTGGACGACAAGGCTGCGCAACTCTCCGTCGAGCAACCGAAGGCCGGCGTCACCGTGCGCTACCTCTCGCACGCGCCGCTCGCGTTCCGACAGTGGGACGGCTTCGAGCCGAAGCCGAAGAAGCCGTTCCCGAACCAATGGCATGTCGAAGCCGGCACGCAGGACAAGCGCGACGCCCTCGGCATGTTGACCGTCATCGTTCCCTACCGCGCCGGCCAGCGCGCCGACTGGAAAGCCGAGCGCCTCGAAACTGCCACCGCCATCGGTGTGCGCCTGACCCTCGGCGGCAAGACGACGCTCATCGGTTTCAACAAAGCCGCGGCAGGAACCCAGGCGACGCTGGGCGAAACGAGCTTCGACGCCCCCGTTCTGGTGCGGTAAGAAACTCCGCCCGCGTCGTGGCGAGCAAGGTTGCTTTCGGCCTATGCTTGGCATAATCTGTTACCATGAAGTTGCAAGTTGTAGTCCACAAAGAACCGGTCGGCGGGTATTGGGCGGAGGTGCCGGCTTTGCCGGGCTGCGTCTCTCAGGGCGAGACGCTTGCGGAACTGAAGGTGAACATCCACGAGGCGATTGAAGGCTATCTTGAGGTGCTTCGCGATGAAGGCCGTCAGCCGGAGGAAGTTCAACTGTTGGAAGTCGCCGTGTGAAAGCTTACAGCGGCAAGGAGGTTTGCCGGCTTTTGGAGCAACACGGCTGGCAACTCAAGCGCATCAAGGGCAGCCACCACATCTACGGCAAGCCCGGCGAGCGCGCGATCATCACCGTTCCCGTCCATGGCAACCACTCGTTGAAACCCGGCCTCCTCAATGCGGTGTTCAAAGCAGCGAAGCTGACGACAATCTGATTCGTGTTCCATCCTTGGACTGAAGCGGAGCTTGCGGCGATGGGATCGGGACGAACCAGACTTAACCTACGGCTGCAGTCCGGCAAGCCGATCGGCTGTTTGCTTTGCCTTCTTCGCGTCCCATGACACGTTGTTGGTTAGATACAGGAGCCAAACATCCAGGCCGTTCCAACACCACGTTTTACTTGGATCAGAACGCTTGCGCTGGAAAAGCAAGTCACATTCTTTGTGGACAAAAAATACGTTGCCTGGAGTTTGATCTTTATCGAGGTTTTCCTGCCAAATGGCATTCGCGTTCAGAGCATCTATTATTTCCTCTCCACAGTGATCACATACGATCACGGGGCAGGCCAATTCTTTCCTCAGTTTGATTTCTAGCATAAGTCACCGCTGGGCTTGCTTCTTATTTATAATGGCAGCATCAAAACGACACCACCAAATGCCAGATGTAGGTGTAGGCCCAGGCGTCGTAGGTTTCCCATTGCTGCTTGACGAGGTCTTCGCGGCCGGTCATCGGCGGGAGTTCCTTGATCTTCTGTTCCCACGGCACGACGGTGCCGGGCTTGGGGGCGGGGTTGGTTTGAGGTTGGTCAGGCATTTTCAGTTCCTCCAATTCAATTGGAACCACAGATAAACACGGATGGACACGGATAATCTGTCCGATTCCATCTGTGCTTATCTGTGTTCATCAGTGGCTCTTTCTTTCCTAATAAACTCCAAATTCTCTGCCGGCGTCGGTCATGGCTTTGATGTTCTCGACCTTGGCGTCGTTCTGGACGATGGCGCCGGCGTCGAGGATGTAGCCGCCGTCGCGCGCGACGGTCTGGATGACTTTCTTGGTGTAGGCGCGAACGTCCTCGGGTTTGCCGTAGGCGAGCATGACGTTGGGGATGCCGCCGCTGATGGCGAACCGGTCGCCGAGGACGCGGTGGACCTCGAAGATGTCGTCGCGGTCGCAGTGAAAGATGATGCTGCCGGCGGGCAGTTCGCGGAAGGTCTTGAGGTGCGCGCCCCATTTGCCCTCGGCGTAGAAGAGGACCTGGTGGCCGCGTTTCCACAGCTCGAGCACGATGGGCTTGAGAGTCGGCCACATGATCTTGTCGAAGTGGTCCTGCGAGATGAACGGCACGCAGCCACGGTGCATCCAGATGCTGATGGGCAGCGTCTTGGTCGGGTCGGCGCTGGAGAGGGCGATCTGGAACATGTGGGGCTGGAGGGCTTCGCAGGCGGCGAGGACCTTGTCGGGCTGCTCCATGAGGTCCATGCAGAGGCCGATGAAACCGCGGAACTTGTCGGCGAGGATGTCCAGAGGGGCCTTGAGGATGCCGGCAATGGCGGAGACGGTGCCGGTTTCCCGCCGCATCCGCTCGATGGCTCCGGGGAAGGAGCAGAAGTAGTTCATGACGGCCATGCCGCCCTTGAGGAACGCGAGGTTGTTGCGCACCGTGGCGGGCTGGCCGGGTTTGACAACTTCGGTGGACACGCGCGGGAGCCAGGTGTTGAGGAGGTAGCCGGTCGGGTCGGCGATGAGCGCGTCGTATTCGTCGGGCTGCATGAAGCTGCCGCTGTCCTCGGGCGGCTCGATGTAGTTGAAGCCGCCGTTGGGTGAGAGGCCGACGCCGGGAACACCGTAATACTTGAGGCCGACGACCTGCGGGATGGTGCCGTAGAGATAAACCATGTTGGGCACGGTGGCGTCCCAGTCGAATTTCTTGCAACATGCGCGCGTCGCCTCGAACGCCAGCTCGAAATCCTGCGTGACCTCCTGGCAGGTGTGGCCGCTGACGTTGCAGATGAACTCCGCGACGAAGGGCCGGATGGGGACCATGTCGGGTTTGCCTTTGTGGAGGGCGGTGGTGTAGCGCTTGAGGCGCTGCTGGTAGAGAGCTTCCATGTCTTGGGCCATATCGGGTCCTCTTGAGTTAAAATGTTGCCGGCAAGATGCCGGCGGCACGTTGGCGCGCAGACTACGGATTCAGCCCGCGCAAGGCGAGTCTGAAATCGTGGCAACGAGACGGCGCGCGGTGAAGGAGTAAGCGCGCGGAATGAAACGCGACGGAGCCAGTCGGTCTAACACCTGGAGGAAACGGATATTCCTGACGCGGCGGGAAAAGCGGTGGAGGGCCACCGCAGTCCAAGACGCTGCCGCGTTGTTGAAGACCCTTTCTCAAACGCACAAGCGTCTTGGAGTGCGCCAGTCCTCTGGCGCTTTCCCATTCTCAAGAATGAAAACTATCGCGTTATACTAACAAGCGAGCTTGTTGGCTCTGCAAAGGACGCGGAGGAGCGCAGAGATTTTCGCGCTTACGACGCGGCGGCGCGCTTCTTTGCCTTGCGGGCTTTCTTGTCGGGGTCTTTTGTTTTTCCGCTGGCGCCTCCCTTGTTTTCCTTCGGCAGCCACTTGGCCAATTCTTCCTTTTCCTTCGCGTATTCGGACTTGTTGGCGAGGTTGGTCCACTCCAACGGGTCCATCGAATTGTGGTAAAGCTCCTCGTCGCCATTGGCGTAGCGGATGTAGCGCCAGTCCTCGTTGCGGATGGCGTGGTTGTTGTAAAGCCACGTGGTGATGGCGGGTTTCTCCCACATCGCCGCCGGGTCAGCGAGCAGCTTGCGGATGCTCTCGCCTTCAACATGCTGCGGCTTCGGCAGGCCGCAAAGGTCGCAGAGCGTCGGGTAGATTTGCATGTAGTCCACGGTGCGGTTGCAGACGCCGCCGGGTTTGGTCAGGCCGGGCACGACCCAGATATAGGGCGCACGAGTGGCTTCTTCCCAGAGCGCGAACTTGCGCCAGTGTTGTTTTTCGCCGAGATGCCAGCCGTGGTCGCTCCAGAGGCAGATGATGGTGTTGTCCTTGTGGGCGCTCTTGTCGAAACCCTCGATGAGCCGGCCGACCATCGCGTCGCAGAACGTGATCGTGGCGAGGTAGGCTTGCACGGCGTCTTTCCAACGACCTGACTTGAGGATGTCGGCATGGTCGCCCTGCGGCTTGGCCATCGCGATGCCGGCAGGCGGCACATCGTCGAGGTCGTTTTCCCGCACCTTTGGCAATTGAATCTTGTCGAGCGGATACATCTCGAAATACTTCTTCGGCACCGACCATGACATGTGGGGCTTGACGATGCCGCAGGCGAGAAAGAACGGCTTGTCGTGCTTCTTCTGAAGCTGCTCCAAGCAGTAGCTCACGGTCGCGTAGTCTGGCATGGCCTCGTCGTCACAATCGAGCGCGCCGAACCGGATGCCGCCGACGCCGGTGCCGCCGTCTTCCTTGAACTTTCCGCCTTTGCGTTTGCCGTCGCTGCCCGGGCCGTGCTTGGGGGCAGTGCTGTAGTCGTCCCATTCATTAAGCCGGTTAAAGCCGCCCGCGCCACCGTGGTAAATCTTGCCCGCGCCGGTGGCGTAGTAACCGTTGTTCCTGAAGTGCTGCTGAAGCGTGACAGTGCCTTCGGGGACGATCTTTCGCCAATCGTCGTTGTTGTTATAAACGCCGCTAGTGCCGGGGCGCAGTCCCGTCATCAGCGCGGCGCGCGAGGGATTGCAGCAGGGCGAGGCGCAGAAGCTGCGCGTGAACGCCACGCCGCGCGCGGCGAGCTTGTCGAGGTTCGGCGTCTTGACTTGCTTGTTGCCGAGATAGCCGACCCAGTCGCGCAGGTCGTCAATGGCGATGAACAGGACGTTGGGCTTGGTAGCGGGCTTTTCTTCGGCGCTCTGCGCCAGATTGAATCCGGACAGACCGAGGCAGAGGACAACCATCAGCAAACGTTTCATTCGGACTCCTTTTGCGTTTTCAAACACCGGCCACAGCTTGGAGTTGCGCTGCGACCTGCCCGCCGCGGGCGACTCAACCTTGCAGCTTCAACCTGCTCTGCAGCTCCTCCACGAGCGGGAATTGCCGCTCGCTCATCTTCTCCTTCGCCTGCGGGACGGTGAAGAACCCGGCGCGGTCCACTTCCGGGAACTCGCACCTCTTGCCGGAGCGCGGCGGCCACTCCAGCGTAAACATATTGCTCCGCAGCGCGGCGGGATCGCAGTCACCCTCGAACGCCCACGCGTGGACGATCTTGCCACTCCTGAGTTGCACGGGCGTCAGCTCGATGAACGGCTCGCGCGCGATAAAACCGGTTTCTTCCCGGAACTCGCGCTGCGCAGCGGCGAGCGCGTCCTCGCCCACGGCGATCTCACCCTTCGGGATGGACCACCAGCCGGCATCCTTGTGTTTCCAAACCGGCCCGCCGGGATGGACGAGCAGCACCTGCAGCTCGCCGACGGTGCGACGATACATGATCAAGCCGGCACTGATCTTGGGCATGGGGTAATACCTTGTTGCGGCAAAGAAAAGCGGCGGGTGTTGCCCGCCGCTTTCCCAAACTTCACGGACGCATGATTAACTGCCGCAGCCGGCCGAAACCGAGCAGCCGCCGCTTTGCTTCGCCTTCTGGCAAGCGGTCTTCCACAAAGCCAGTTGCTCAGGCGCCAGCAACGACTCGATGCCTTTCATACATTTCGCGCACGCTTCCGGCGTGCGACCGGCTTTGTCGCATTCCTCGCGCAACGCAGCGATTTGGGTCTTCTGCTCGGCGCTCAGGTTGAGTTTGCCCAGCACGTCCGTCTTGCCCGCCAGCGGGCAGCTCTTGGCTCCGGCCGCCGAGGGGCACGACGGACAGCCGCCCTGCCCATAAAGCGTCGCGACACTCGCCATCACCGCTGCTGCAACCAATAATCCGATGATCTTCTTCATTTGTTATCTTCCTTTCAGTGCTTGGTAATTACTTCGCTTTTCGACCTGACGCTATCACATGTGGTTCAAATGGCAACTGCCAGCGCACGTCCCGCGCCGCAACGCGGGTTTGACGCGAACTGTCTGTTTGGCGTTAAATCCCGGCGGACGGACAATGCCGTCACCGTAAACCGCGAATTCAAAATCAGAAACCTGAAACCCGAATGAAAACTCTCATCACCGTCTTCGGCGGCTCGCGTTGCAGCCCGGACTCCGCAGAGTATCGCGATGCCGTGAAACTGGGCCGGCTGCTCGCCGGGCAGGGCTTCACGGTCGTGTGCGGCGGTTACGGCGGCGTGATGGAGGCCGTCAGCCGAGGCGCGCGCGCAGCCGGCGGCGAAGTGCTGGGCATCACGCTGACGCAAAGGGCCGCGGCCCCCAACGAACACCTTACCCGCGCGCATCCCGCGCCGGACCTCTACGAACGGTTGCGGCGGCTCATTCACCAGTCCGTCGGCTACATCGCCCTGCGCGGCGGCATGGGCACGATCGCGGAGGTGGCTGTGGTCTGGAACGAATTCCTGCTCAACGCCCTCTCGCCGCGGCCCCTGGTGTTGCTCGGTAACTGCTGGCCACCGGTCATCGCTGCGTTGCGGCAACATCTGCCTGTTGAGGAGCGCGACATGAAATGGACCCAGTTTGCCGCCACGTCGGAGGAGGCTGTGCGGTGTATGGAAGAACTGCTCCCTTCCTGAGCCGGTCCTCGCGGCAAATCGAGCAGCGAATCCCGCAAAAGGCTTGTCGCGCCGCGTTGGGCCGGCATAATGACCGGCCATGAAAATTCGCTGCATCCATGTCGGTGTCGGCGGCCGCGGTGTGTGGCCGGTCAAACTGTTCGCCAGTCGCCAGGATTTCGAGTCGGTGGCATTCGTGGACGTGAAGTCCGAGAACATCGCCGCCGCCCGCGCGTTGAATCCGAAGATCACTGAGACGCAGTGCTTCACGCGGATGGAAGACGCACTGGCGAAGGTGGAGGCCGACGCGGTGGTCGTCATCACGCCGCCGCACCTGCACCACGCGCAATGCCTCGCCGCCATCCGCGCCGGCAAGCACGTGTTCGTCGAGAAACCGCTGACGATGTCGCTTGCCGAATCGCGCGAGGTCGTCGCCGAGGCCGACAAGCGCGGCGTGAAGCTGTGCGTCGGCCAGAACGCGCTCTACAACGGCGGCAACGCCACGTTCGCGCGGCTGGTCGCTGAGCGGAAATACGGCCGCGCCGCCAGCGGCCTCATGATCAAGTTTGGCTGGCGGCCGAAGGTGCATCACTCCGGCGGCGTGCATCATTCCTATCTCTGGGAGCGCGGCGTCCACGACTTCGACACGATGCGTGCGATTTTCGGCGAGGAGGTCAAGCGCGTGTCGGCGATGTCGTTCAACCCGCCGTGGAGTCCTTACAAGCACGGCTCTGGCATGCATGCGTGGCTGGAGTTTGAGAGCGGGGCGATGTGCGCCTACTCGTGCTCGTTTGCGGTTTACGGGGCGGAGATGGGCCTGCGCGTGGACTGCGAGCAGGCGTCGCTGGTCGAGCTGAACAAGGAAAAGAAACTCGCAATCTGGAAGCCGAGCGTGAAGGAGCCGGAGATTGTCGCGTGGGACACCAACCCACAGCCGGAAGCGATTCTGCTCGACGGTTGGTTCCGCTACATCAAGGACGGTGTCGAACCGCGTTTCGGCGGCCACGAGAACCTCAAGACGCTCGCGTTGATCGAGGCGCTCGGCGTGTCCGCCGACGAAGGCCGGATCGTCGAGATCGGCAAGCTGTAAGCGGCAACGGCCGGTTTTCTCCGAGGCTTTGCCGCGCCAGTGCGGCACCCATCTATTTCAGCGGCAGCCATAACTCGAGGAGCACCTTCATGTCGGGTTGCACCTTGGTGAGGAAGGTCGAGGAATCGCGCACGCCATAGTCGGTCCATTTCATCTCGCCGCCGCCGGTCAGATGATAACGCTCGGCCTCCACCGAGAACTGTCCGCCGATGACGAGCGGACGCGTGACATCACGGATGGTGAGCAGGCCCGACAACAGGAACGATTGATTCTCCGTGACGGTGATTCGCTCCAACGTGAAGGTGATTTTCGGAAACCGGCCTCGTTCGAGGCACTCTTCGCGCCACTTGTAATCGCGGCCGCCGCTGCCGGTGGTGAGCGCCGTGACGTCCACCTCGACAGTGCCGCGCAGTGAGTTCAGGTCACCGGGTCGCGCGAAGCGCGCCCAGCCGGTGAGTTCCTTCAACTCGCCCTTGATCGTGCCCCAGGTTGCGGGCATTGCAAAGCCCACGATGCAGTTGTTGGTGGAGAGATTGATTGTCGGCATCTGCTGCGCGCCGACAACGGTCGTGGACACGACCAGCGCCGCCAGCCAGCCGACGCAGCACTCCATCATTCTATTATTCCGTTTCATTTGGCCGCGCACTCTACCCGTGTGTTCCAGCGGCGTCACTTCCAAACGGCGCGCCTACTGGTTCACATGCACCACCTTCGCCGGCGGGAAGCCGTTGAAGTAAGTGGATGAGGCGTGGCTGTAGGCGCCGATGTTCTCGCTGTAGAGAAGGTCGCCAAGTTGGAGATCGGGCAGGTTCTCTGCCATCGAGACCACGTCCAGCGCGTCGCACGTCGGGCCGAAGATGGAGCAAATCTGTGTCGCGCCTTTCTTGAACGACTTCAGGTGATAGTGGCAGTGGTCGAAGATGACGCCGGAGAAGGTGTGATAGACGCCGTCGTTGATGTAGTAGCAGAGTTTGCCATCGCGCACGGCCTTGCCGATAATCTTCGAGACCGCAGTCGCCGCGGTCGCGACGAGGAACCGGCCCGGCTCGGCAAGAATCTGGATGTTTTTCGGGAACAGCCGCTCGATCTCGCGGTTGATGATCTTCGCCAGCTCGCGGAACGGTTTGACCGACGCGTCATACGGCGCGGGGAAACCGCCACCGATGTCGAGCAGGTTCATCTTCGTGTAGCCGCGCTCCTTCGCCTCCTTGAAAATGTTCGCGGCGAGGTTGATCGCCTGGACGTAGTTCTCGAAGTTCGTGGTCTGGCTGCCGACGTGGAAGCTGAGTCCCTCGACGACGAGGCCGGCCTTGTCGGCTTCGAGGATGAGGTCCACCGCTTCGCCGGGCGCCGCGCCGAATTTGGACGACAGCTCCACCATCGCGCCCGTGTTCGGCACCTTCAGCCGCAGCGCCAGTCCCGCGTGTGGCGCGTGGCGCTTGATCTTCTTGATCTCCTCGGAATTGTCGAACGTCACCAGCGGCTTGTATTGGTCAAGTTGCTCCAGCGTCTCGGTGGCCTTGATCGGGTTGGCGTAGATGATCTTGTCCCAGATCCAATCCTGCCGTTGCTTGGCCGGCATCTCCTTGATGTTCTCGTAAACGATCATGAACTCCGGCATCGAGGCGACGTCGAAGCTCGCGCCTGCCTTGTAGAGCGTGCGGACGATGGCCGGGAGAGAGTTGGCCTTCACCGCAAAGTAAGCCTGCACCCGCGGCAGATATTTCTTGAACTCCGCGTAGTTGCGCCGCAGCGCGTCGTGGTCCACCACGAACAACGGCGTGCCGTGTTCCTTCGCCAGTTTCTTCAGAGTGCTCTTGGTGACCATCCTAGTCTCCGTCGGTGATGAGGAAGTTCTTGAACTGCCACGGGTCGTCGAGATCAATCTTCGGATTGTTGTGGCCCTGGAACGCGTTGGTGTAGTGCTTCAACGGTGTCCAGTCGGCGGGCTTGGAAATCCACTTGCCAAGATACGGCTTGGAAATCTTCAGCACGTATTCGTGCGGCAGATCGTCCGACACGCAAACGCCCTTGGCCGGGTTCTCGATCATCCATGTCGCCGCGGCGATCACCGAGATGGCCACTTGCATCGTCGTTGCGTTCTGGTGCGGCACCAGCTTGCGTGACTCCTCAATGCTGAGGTCGCTGCCAGTCCACCACGAATTGTAAGCGTGGCCCATCAACAGCGCGCCGAGGATGTCGGCACCGCTGGTGATCTCGTCGTTAAGGATGCGCTGCTTTTCCTGAAGCTTGTAGTCGTAGCCGCGCAGTTCGTTGAGGGACGCGATGGCCGAGTCCGTCGGACAATACGCGTAGTGGACCGTGGGCCGGTAGATCGCCTTGCCGTTTTCCCAGACCGTCAGCCGGTCAGAGATGGTGAACGCCTCGCCGTGGCGCACGACCATGCCGTGGATGCAGTAGTTCGGCACCCAGGACGCGACCCATGTGTTCATGCCCATGCGGGCGAGACAGATCTGGTTGCGCGGTCCCTCCGTGTGCTCGTAGGCGAGCGCCGGCAACTCTTTTTCGTGCGTGCCCCAGCCCATTTCCGACGTCGTCGTGCCTTCCTCGCGGAAACCTTCGACACTCCAGGTATTGACGAACTCGTCCACCTGCTTCGGCTTATTGGTGATCTGCGTGTCGCGCTCGCTGCAATGGATCACCTTCACGCCCAGCTTCATCGCGAGGCGGTTGAACTTCTGCTCCTGGATGAGCTGCCGGATCTCATCGGCGTCGGCACCGTTGATTTTCTTGTCGGCCAGCAGCCGTTTGCCGATGTCAATCAAGCCCTGCTTGGTGAAATGCGAGATGAGGCCGGGATTTGCTCCGTGCTCGATCACTGCCGTCGGCCCCGGCTTGGCCCAGCCCGCGGTCATGCGGCGGAGGTTCATATGCCGCCAGTAGAGCGTCATCTTGGTCGGCGGCGCATCCTTGGCATTCTCGTAGGGATCCCAAAGCTCGACGGAGGTGTTGATGTAGAGCACGCCATTGTCGTGGCACCACTGGAGGACTTCACAGCAGTCAATGTTCCACGCGAGGTCAATCAGAAGGTCGCCCGCTGAGAGATACTTGCCGAGCAGCGCGCCCATGTTGTCGCGCGTCACGCGCTTGCGGGCAAATTTCACGCCGCGTGCCGTCCACGACCGCAACGCTTCGCGGCGATCCTCGAAATCCATCACCGTGATGTTCTTCGCCGGCATCTTGATCTGCTTGACCAGAATCGGCAGCGCGCATTGCGCCACCGCGCCGTAACCCACAAACAAAACCTTCTTGTTGAACTCGATCATCCTGATACCTCTGTTATTGCCGCGCGCGGCGGCCATTCTCATCTGTCGGCCCGCATTCGGCCCGTGGCCCGAACCAGACCGTCACCGACAGGGCGCGGACTTTGTCCGAAATCCTCGCGCGTGACAAGTTTCTATTCGGTGACTTTCCAGCTTTGAGAAGCCTGCTCCGCATTTCAAAAAAACGCTGGCGTCACGCGCGGACTTGCGGCATACACGCATTGTGGAAAACGCGGTCCGGTTGTCAACAAGGAGCGAGCGATGAAATTGATTCGTAATGTTGTCCTGCCCTGCCTGTGTGTCGTCCTGCTATACGCTGTCACGGCGCGCGGCTACGACCTGCCCTCCGTCAACGTTGGTTTCACCAGCTTTTTTGACGGCGGACCGCCGGCCGGGCCGGGTTTTTATTTCACGCAGTATTTCGAGTATTACCACGCGAACAAATTCGCCGATAACGGTGGCAACACCATGTCGCTGCCCAGCGGCGCGAAGCCCACCATCGAAGTCTTCGCCGGCCTCTCGCAACTCATTTATCAGTCGGATCAGAAAGTGCTTCTCGGCGGCAAGTGGGGCTTGGACTTCATCCTGCCGGCGGTGGACTACGACGTTGAGCCGAAGAACCCGTGGCTCACCGACAACGGCGGCGGCATCGGCGATATCCTGGTCGGACCGTATCTCCAGTGGGACCCGATTATGGGCGAGAAGGGGCCGATCTTCATGCATCGCATTGAGTTCCAGTGCATCCTGCCCACCGGCAGCTACAGCCCGGACGAAGACCTTAACGCCGGCGCCAACTTCTTCTCGTTCAATCCCTACTGGGCCGCCACGTGGTTCGTCGTGCCGAAGTGGACCCTTTCGTGGCGCGTCCACTACCTCTGGAACGACGAGAATGATGCCCCGGACCAGCACGTTCCCGCCTTTGCAGGTGCCAAGAAAACCCAGGCCGGCCAGGCGGTCCACCTGAACTGGGCCACCGAATACGAGGTTATCGAGAAGAAACTCAACGTCGGCGTCAACGGCTACTTCCTCACGCAGTTCACGGATACGCAGGCAGATGGTCAGGATGTTATCGGCCGGCGCGAGCAGGTCATCGGCATCGGCCCCGGTGCGGTCTATCACTTTTCCAAGGACGACCATCTGTTCTGCAACACCTACTTCGAGATGGATGCGCGCAACCGCGCCGAAGGCCAGCGCTTCGTGCTGCGGTTCGTGCATCATTTCTAGCCAGCGCGCACATCGGCCTCGCTGACGGATTGTTGTAAAACCGCTTTCGCGGCGTTGCAATACAGCGTATACTGCACTTGGCCAATGAGAGTGTTGTTGTTGTATCCGGAGTTTCCGCTCACGTTTTGGAGTTTCAAGCACGCGCTGAAGTTCATTCGCAAGAAGGCTTCTCTGCCACCGCTCGGACTGCTCACTGTTGCCTCCATGCTGCCGCCGTCATGGGAGAAACGGCTGGTGGACGCCAACGTCTGTGCCCTCACCGATCAGGACCTCGCGTGGGCGGACACCGTGCTCGTCAGCGCCATGATCGCTCAGCGGCAGTCGGCGCATGAACTCATCGCCCGCTGTCGCGTCGCGGGCAAGAAGATCGTCGCCGGCGGGCCGCTGTTCATTGCTGAACACGACCAGTTCCCGGAGGTGGACCACTTCGTTCTGAACGAGGCGGAGGTGACGCTGCCGGAGTTCCTCCGCGACTTCGAGCGCGGCACGGCGCGGCGCGTGTATGCGTCGCCGGAACATCCCGACATCTGCCAGACGCCGGCGCCGATGTGGAAATTGGCGGACCTGCGACGCTACGCCTCCATGAGCCTCCAGTTCTCGCGAGGCTGTCCGTTCGATTGCGAGTTCTGCAACATCACCGCCATGTTCGGCCACCGCCCGCGCACCAAGACCTCCGCGCAAATCATCGCCGAACTGGACGGCCTCTATCGGGCCGGCTGGCGTGGCCAGGTGTTTTTCGTGGATGACAACTTCATCGGCAACAAGCGCTACCTCCGCGAGGAACTGTTGCCCGCGCTCATCGCGTGGCGGAAAGGCAAACGCCGCATCCCGTTCTTCACCGAGGCGTCCATCAACCTCGCCGACGACGCGGAATTGTTGCGCCTGATGGTTGAGGCGGGCTTCGACACCGTTTTCATCGGCATTGAGACGCCCGCCGACGCCGGCCTCGCCGAGTGCAACAAGCGGCAAAATGCCGGCCGCGACATGGTGGCCGACGTGAAACGCATCCAGCGCGCCGGGTTGCAGGTGCAGGGCGGATTCATCGTCGGATTCGACAGCGACACGCCGACGATTTTCCAGCGACAGATCGAGTTCATCCAGAAGAGCGGCATCGTCACCGCCATGGTCGGCCTGCTCAACGCCATCCCTGAAACCAAACTTTACGAGCGGCTCAAGCGCGAAGGCCGCCTGCTCGGCCAGATGAGCGGCAATAACGTGGATGGCACCACCAACTTCATTCCGCGCATGGATATCGAGAAACTGCACGAAGGCTACAAAGAGATCATGCGCAAGATTTACGCGCCCGGTCCCTACTACAAACGCGTCCGCACCTTCCTGCGCGAATACCGGGCGCCAAAGGCGAGCTTTACGCTGAACTGGCGCTACTTGTTGGCGTTCGCCCACTCCAGTGTGCGTCTCGGCGTCTTCGGCAGTGAGCGATTCCACTACTGGGGCCTGCTCGCGTGGACGTTCTTCCGCCGGCCCGCGCACTTCCAGCTCGCTGTCACCCTCGCCATCTACGGCCACCACTTCCGCAAGACCTGCGAGGCGATGGGCGTGTGAACTGGCCCAGCGTCGTCAGTGCCCGCCGCAACAACCGCCGCCGTGCTCGTCGTGATGCGCGCCGTGGCAGCATTCCAGTTCTTCCGGCTTCGCATCGCGCTTGGCCATCAGTTCCACATCAAATGTCAGGTCCACGCCCGCCAGCGGATGGTTTGTATCTATCGTTACGTGCGACAGGCTGACCTTCGTCACCGTCACCACCATCGCCTCGGCGGCACCGGCGCGGAACTGGTCGCCGACCTTGATTTCCTGCGCCGGAAATTTATCGCGCGGCACCTCCATCACGCGGGCCGCGTCGCGCTCGCCGTAAGCTTCTTTCGCCACCACCGTCACGCGCTTCTTTTCGCCGACCGCCATCGTGCTCAGGTGCGTCTCCAAGCCGGGGATGATGTGTCCCGTGCCCTCGACAAACGACAACGGCTCGCTGCCGGCTGAGCTGTCCAACGTCTTCCCGGCCGGATCCGTCAGCGTATAGTGAAACGAAATGACTTGTTTGTTCATAGTGTTGTCCAATTTCTAAAAATGAGCCGCGGACTTTACGTGCATTCCCCACCCTTGTCGAAAAGTATTTCGCGCCCCCCAGTCCGAGCGTGGCGACAGCCTATGGCCGCCTGCAACCGACGGCTGAAAAGCGCTGCTCCGTCTTCGCGGCCATCACATATTAGCAATCACCGCGTCGCCGAACTCGCTGCACTTAATCTCTTTTGCACCCTCCATCTGGCGGGCGAAGTCGTAGGTGACCGTCCTGGCGGCGATGGCGCCGTCGAGCCCCTTAAGGATGAGATCGGCTGCTTCGGTCCAGCCCATGTAGCGCAGCATCATTTCGCCGGAGAGGATGACGGAACCGGGGTTAACCTTGTCCTGATTGGCGTATTTCGGCGCGGTGCCGTGAGTGGCCTCGAAGATGGCGTGGCCGGTGAGGTAGTTGATGTTGCCGCCGGGAGCGATGCCGATGCCGCCGACCTGCGCAGCGAGAGCGTCGCTGAGGTAGTCGCCGTTGAGGTTGAGCGTGGCGATGACATCAAAGTCCTCCGGGCGCGTAAGCACCTGCTGGAGCGTGATGTCGGCAATGGCGTCCTTGATGATAAGGCCGCCGGGCAGCTTGCACCACGGGCCGCCATCAATCTCCTTCGCGCCGAACTCGCGTTTGGCGAGCGCGTAGCCCCAGTCGCGGAACGCGCCTTCGGTGAATTTCATGATGTTGCCCTTGTGAACAAACGTCACCGACTTCCGCTTGTTGGCAACGGCGTATTGGATGGCAGCGCGGATGAGTCGCTCGGTGCCTTCGCTGGAGACGGCCTTGATGCCGATGCCGCTGGTTTCCGGGAAGCGAATTTGTTTCACGCCCATTTTCTTCTGCAAGAACTCGACGACTTGTTTCGCCTCGGGCGAATCGGCGGCCCATTCGATGCCGGCATAGATGTCCTCGGTGTTCTCGCGGAAGATGACCATGTTCACTTTCTCTGGGCGTTTGACGGGCGAAGGCACGCCTTTGAACCACTGCACGGGCCGCAGGCAGACATAGAGGTCGAGCATCTGGCGCAGCGCGACGTTGAGTGAGCGGATGCCTTTGCCGACGGGCGTGGTGAGCGGGCCTTTGATGCCGACGAGGTATTCTTTGAACGCCTCGACGGTGTCGTCAGGCAGCCAGTTATTGAACCGCTTGAACGCCGTCTCGCCCGCGAAGACCTCGAACCACGCGATCTTGCGCCGGCCGCCGTAGGCCTTCGCCACGGCCGCGTCGAACACACGCTCGCTGGCGGCCCAGATGTCCGACCCGGTGCCGTCGCCGCGGATGAACGGCAGGACGGGATGGTCCGGCACGTTGAGCTTGCCGTCGCGCATTGAGATTTTGCCGCCGCTCGGCGGAGTGCAGGTCGTATATGGCATCGTTTTTTTCTCCTGAGAATTCGCGCAATATAGCAGAAAAACGCCGACTCGCGAGTGGGAAGTGCTGCCGAAGCTTCGGTTGCGTCACAACGCGGCTTCGAGGTTGCGTCGCGGCGACTCTCCTGTCAGACTACGGCTGCTATGAAGCTGTTCAGTTTGTTTCTGTTGATCGTGGCGCTGGCGTTGCCGCTGCGTGCGGCAGAGGAGGGTAGCAAACCGCCCAAGCCCGTCGCGCCGAAAACCGTTGTCCAATCAAAGATACGATCCGCTTCGCCGAAGCAGAACGGGCCGGAGAAGTGGATCGGCGTCGTCGCAGCGCCGGTGCCGGAGATGGTGCGTGCGCAGTTGCCGAACTTGCCGGAAGGCCAGGGACTGGCCGTTTTCATGGTCGCGAAGGAAAGCCCCGCCATGGTGGCCGGCTTGGAGCGGTTCGACGTCATTGTGCGAGCCGACGGGCAGCCGGTAAGCTCGCCGCAAGACTTGCAGCAGATCATCAACAAGCGCAACTTCGGCACGCAGGCGCGGCTGGAGTTGATCCGCAAGGGCACGCCGAAGCAAATCTACGTTATCGTGTTGGAGAGACCGGTAGGCGAGACGGGCGGCGGCGGGCCGGGCCGCGGCGGTATTTTCGGCAGCAACATGCGACCGGAGAATGTTTCGATCCAGTTCTCCTACACCGACGCCAATGGCAGGCAGCAAACGATTGGCGCGCCGACGCTGGCGGCGTTTGGCCAGAAGGCGAGAGATGACGAGGCATTCCGCAACCAGATGCAACAGATGTTCCAAGGCTTGCAGCAAAGCCCGCAGGGAATCACCATCCAACTCCGGCCGGCGCAGAACGCGCCAACCGGTCCGCCGCCGAGTCCGTAGCACTCAGCGAGTGGTCGCAACCGTCGCGTGCGGGTCGGCGGCGCTTAAGTCGGGCAGTGTGGGGGCGGGCGTTTGTGGAATTTCCGGCTCCATTTGCCAGACGGGAGGACCGAGCTTCGCGTCGTTCTTGACGAGGAGGGTCATGATGCCGAGCGCGGTTGGCGCTAAGGTGCAACCGGTTTGGAGCAGCGCCACCCATAGGAGCGCTGCCAAGGCGAGGCACCGATACATCATTGAGAATCTCACGTTACGTCTTTGATCCCGGCCATTGCCTGCTGCAAGATTACTGGTCACTTGCCGCCGGCCTGCCGACGCCGCGAACGATAAGCGGCCAGTGCCAATAATGGGAAGTAAATTCGATACCAGTGGTATTTGAGGTAGAACACCTTCGGGAAGCCGGTGCCGGTGAATTCATTTTCGGTCCATGTGCCATCCGGGTTCTGCCGCGCCAGCAGCCACTCCACGCCGCGTTGCACGGCGGGATGATCGCCTTCGCCCGCGACGACCAGCGCGTGAACAGCCCACGCCGTCTGCGATGCGGTCGTCTTGCCTGTGCCGCGCAGCGACGGATCGTCGTAGGTGGCGCAACTCTCGCCCCAGCCGCCGTCGGCTTGTTGGTGATCGAGCAGCCACTTCACCGCGCGACGGACGTAGGGCGCCTGCATGTCTTCGCCGATAGCCGCCAGGCCAATCAGCACCTGCCATGTGCCGTAGATGTAGTTGACGCCCCAGCGGCCGAACCAGCAACCGTCGTGCTCTTGGTGCGATTTCAGAAGCTGGAGCGCGTGCTGGACCGGCCCGCGGGACTTGTCCCAGCCGAACGCGCCGAAGGTTTCCAGCATTCGGCCCGTCACGTCGAGCGAGGTCGGGTCGAGCATGGCGTTGTGGTCGGCGAACGGGATCTTCGTGAAGACCTCGTGCGTGTTGTCTTTGTCGAAGCTGGCCCAACCGCCGTCGCGGTTCTGCATCGCCAGTTGAAACTGCATCGCGCGCTCGATTGCCGCGTCGCGCGCACGCGTGTCTTTCACCTCAATGCCCCGGATGACGCGCGCGACGATGGCGGTGTCATCGAAGTCGGGATAGAACTTGTTGTCATACTCGAACGGCCAGCCGGCGGGCTTGGCGTTGGGCCATTTCACCTTCCAGTCGCCTTCGCATTTCAGTTCGCGATCCAACAGCCATTGCGTCGCCTTCACCAACGCCGGATCGTTTGCCGGCACGCCCGCGACTCTCAGATTGCCGATCACCCACGCCGTGTCCCAAATCGGCGAGAAGCATGGCTGCAACCGCAGCGTGTCGCCTTCCTCGATCCGCAGCTCTTCGAGCTTTTCCTCTGCGTGTTTTACCAGCGGATCGCCGTCTTTATAGCCAAGCGCCCGCAGTGCCAGCACGGCGTTGATCATTGCCGGAAAGATCGCGCCAAGGCTGCCGCCGTCGGCGATGCGCGGCTTCAGCCATTGTTCAGCCAGCTTCAGCGAGTAGTTGCGCAGCGGCTTGAACGGAATGCCTTCCCAAAACCGCAGCCACCAATTCAGGACGAGGAAGAAATTTCGCCACGCGAAAATCCGCGGATCATGCGGAAATGAATAATCCGCCTTCTCCGGCCCGCCGATGAAAAGCTCGTCAATGCAGTGCGGATCGCGCCACGGCTTTACCGGTTTGTAGTGATAAAGAACTGTCAGCGGCACGATCATTGTCCGCGACCACGCACTCATGTCGTAGATGTTGAAGTAGAACCACTTCGGCATCGCGTTCAGCTCGGCGGGCATCGCCGCTACATGCGTAAAATCGTAAAGCCCGATCAACCACAAGAAAATGCGCGTGTAGCTGTTCACGCGCGACGCGCCGCCCTTGGCGAGGATCGCCTCGCGCGCGCGACGCATGAACGGCTCGTCTGCGGAGTGCCCCGCCCATTTGCAGACCATGTAGGATTTCACTGACGCGCTAAGGTCCGGCGGGCCTCCGTGATAAATGCACCAACCGCTGTCCGTCGACTGCTTGGTGATGATGTAGTTCACGCACTTCCGCAACGTCTCCGGTGTCAGTTTGCCGAGCCAGTGCAGATACATCAGGTATTCCGACTCGAGGATCGTGTCGCCCTCCAGTTCGGCACACCAATGGCCATCCGGCCGCTGTTGCCCGCGCAGCCAGGCAATCGTCCGGTCAATCGTCGCGTCCAACTGTGATTTTGTCTCCATAGTGCGGCCTTAGACGAATAATTGGAGCCGGTATTCTATCGTTCGCACCGGCCTGGTCAAGCCTCGCCCGCGCGCGTTTGCCGCAGCGCCTCGTAGAGCACGATGGCCACTGATGTGGCCAGATTCAGGCTGCGGGCTTGTGGATTCCACATCGGGATGCGGACGCACGTCGCCGCGCTTGCCGCCAGCAACGCCGGCGGCAGCCCGATGCTCTCGCGGCCGAACACCAAATAATCGTTCTCGCGATACTGCGGCTCCAGGTAGCTCCGCATCGCCTGAGTCGTCAGGAAATAAAACGTCGCGTCCTTTGGTGCCGCCGCTCGCAGTTCGTCGAAGCTCTTGTGGATGCGCACGTCCACTTCATGCCAGTAATCCATCCCCGCCCGCTTCAGCGTCGCGTCGTCTATGCGAAAGCCAAACGGTTCCACCAAATGCAGCGTAGTGTTTGACGCCATGCACAACCGCGCGATGTTGCCCGTGTTCGGCGGAATCTCAGGTTCAATCAGCACCACGTTCATCGTGCTAATACTTCACTTTCACCAAGAACAATCCCTGCGGCGGCGCCGTCTCCACCAACGCCGTCCGCTTCTTCGACGCCAGGATGCGCCCAATGTCGGCGACCGTCAGCTTGCCCGCGCCGACCTTTAACAACGCACCGGCCAGGCTCCGCACCATCTTGTAAAGAAACCCGTCCGCCGTCGCCGTGATCGTCACCAGTTTGCCGCGTCGCGCCACGCTCAGCCGTTTCAGCGTCCGCACCGTGCTCTCCTGCTCGCGTTGCGGGTTCGCCGAGAACGCCGCGAAATCGTGCCGACCCGCCAGCACGCGCGCGGCGCGCCGCATTGCTGCCAAGTCCAGCGGACGCGGCCAGTATGCTGTCCATCGCTGCAAGAATGGATCCATCACCTCGCCGCAGAAGATCCGGTAGCGATACGTTTTCTCATGCGCCAAAAACCGCGCGTGAAAATCGTTCGAGACCCGCTCCACCTTCAGCACGCGCACGTCCGGTGGCAGCGCGCCGTTAAACGCGCGGCGCAGATTCTTCAGTGGAATCGTCGCTCGCGCTTTGGAAACATGGAAATGCGCCACCTGTCCCAACGCATGCACACCCGCGTCGGTCCGGCCGCTGCCGTGGACACGCGCCTTTTCACCAAGAATCCGCTCGATGGCGCGCTCGACGATCTCCTGCACCGCCGTCCCATTTGATTGCAACTGCCAGCCGGCATAGTCCGTCCCATCGTAAGCGAGCGTGAGTTTGTAAGTGACCATGTTAATTGCGGCGCAGACAGGAATGTTCGCGTCACTCACCTTGCCTGCATCGCATCAAGATAGTTTTGCAGGATCAACTGCGCCGCCAGCGCGTCGCGCTGGGCGCGCCGGCGTTTGCGGCTGTAATCGGCCTCCAGCATCGTCCGCTCTGCTTGCGCCGTTGAGAGCCGTTCATCTTGCTCGACGATTTCCGCCGCGACGAACTTTCGCAACCGGGCAACGAACTCGCGCACGCCCTGTGCCGCGGGGCCATAGGAGCCATCCATGTTCCGCGGCAGGCCAACGACGATCCTCTCGACGCCGCGCTCGCGCGCCAGCGCCGCGATCCGCTCGCAGGCGCTCGCCAGCGGTTCGGCGTCAACCTGTTCCAATGGCAACGCCATCGTGCCGGTTTCGTCACTCGCCGCGACGCCGATGCGCCGCTGGCCGTAATCAATGCCCAGCAGCTTCATTGCTTCACCGCATCCACTAGTGATTTTACGAACGCCCCCACTTGCTCAACCATGTCGCGCGCGGCGTTAAGCTTGGCGACACGATCCACGATGGCGCTGCCGACCACCACCGCCTCGGCGTGTTGCGCGACAGCGTGCGCCTGCTCCGGCGTCGAAACGCCGAACCCAACCGCTACCGGCACGCGTGTGTGTTTGTGAATTTTCGCGGTCATGCCGGCGATGTTGGTCGCGAGTTGCTGCTGCACGCCGGTAACACCTTCGCGGCTGACATAGTAAATGAACCCGCCAGCCTGCTTCGTGATAACCGCGATGCGCGACTCGGTGGTCGTCGGCGCGATGAGTTGAATCTGATGCAGCGTGGAATCCGCCAGCAGTTTCTGCCACGGCTCCGTTTCGTCCGCCGGGAGGTCGAGTGCAAGCAAACCGTCCACGCCGGCCGCCACTGCGTCGGGCACAAACTTCTCCATGCCATAGCGATGCACGGGGTTGAAATATGTGAACAAAACGACCGGCATCCGACAGCCCTCGGCGCGCAACGCACGAACCGTATCGAGGATTTTCGGCAGCGTCGTGCCGCTCTTGAGCGCACGCTCGGCGGCGAGTTGGTTGACGACCCCGTCGGCAAGCGGGTCGCTGAACGGCACGCCGAGTTCCAACACATCCACGCCCGCGCGCTCGAATGCCAACGCTAGGCGCCGCGTCGCATCGAGATCTGGGTCACCGGCGGTAATGTAGGCGACGAAGCCCTTCTGGCCGCGCGCGCGCAATTCGTCAAATCGTTGGTCAATGCGATTGGTTGCCATCAATGGTTCCTCAAGTAAACAATTCTCAAACCTTCCAGCGTCAGATTCTCGTCCACGCACCCGATGTCCGGCAGCTTCGCGGCGATCAGCTTCGCGTAAGCGCCGGTGCCAACCACGACGGGCCGCTTGCCGGGCATCTCTCGCCGGACTGCCATCAAAATCTCTCGCACCAGTCCGCGATAACCGATGATCGCGCCGGTTTCCATCGCCCCGATGGTGCTCTTGCCGATGGCGTGCCGCGGTTCGCGCAGGCTGATCTTCGGCAGCAGCGCCGTCTTCTGATACAGGTAATCCGTCATCGCCGCCAGCCCCGGCGCAATGACGCCGCCGACGTATTCCGCGCGGCGGCTGATGATATCGAACACGAGCGCCGTGCCGAACGCGACGCCGATGGCAGGCGTGCCGTGGCGATGAGCGAGGCTCACCGCGTTCGCCAGCCGGTCCGCGCCGATCTGCTCCGGTCGCGGAAAGCGCACGCCGATGCCGAGGTCAAGCTTGTGCGACAACAGCAGCGGCTCCACGCCGTAAGTGCGCTGGATCGCGCGGCGCATCGGCCCAACCGCCGCCGGCACCACCGAGCCGATGATCGCGCCTTCAACCTTCGCCCGGACGAACCGCGGCCGCCGCGCGGCGTCGCTCGTCGGAAATTCCCAGCAGCGCACGACTCGCTTCCCGTCGGCCAAGCCAACGTGCGTGTTCGTGTTGCCGATATCAACCAACAGAATCATTTCAGTAAGAACTGGCAGCTTCCGTTACTTCTCCATCATCACATCGCCGCTGACCACGTGCTCGATGCGGCCATCGTCACAGCGAACCAGCAACGAACCGTCCTCGTCAAGTGCCTGCGCGAAGCCTTCGAGCCGGTGCGGGCCGATTTGCAGCGCAACCCGTTTGCCGAGTGTCGAACTGAGCCGACCCCACTCGCGGCGGATTTCGTCGAAGCCGTCGTCGCCGCCGGCAAGGCCGTAGGCGCGATTCAACTCCCGCAGCAACGCCACGGCGAGGTCGCCGCGCAACATCGGTTCCCGCTCCTGCTTCGCGAGTTCCATTTTCAGCGACGTGGCGATCTTGCGGACCTCTGGAGGGAAATCGCTCGTGTCGCAGTTCACGTCGAGGCCGATGCCGAGGATGACGAACTTGATCGCGTCCATCTCGGTCCGCAATTCGGCCAGGATGCCGGCGCATTTGCGACCGGCGATGAAAACGTCGTTGGGCCACTTGATCTCCGCCGCCAGCCCGGTCTGTTGCTGGATGGCGCACGCGATGGCGACCGACGCGGCAATCGTCAGCCGCGCGACGGAACTCATCGGCAGCTTCGGCCGCAGCAGCGCCGAAAACCAAAGCCCCTTACCACGCGGGCTGGACCACGATCGGCCCATCCGTCCCCGGCCACGTGTCTGCGACTCGGCGAACACGACGACGCCCTCGGCCGCGCCGTCGAGCGCGAGCTTCTCGACGAGGTCGTTGGTGGAGGCGGTTTGTTCATAGACCAGCACCTGGCGACCGATGACTGTTTTGGCAAGGCGATGCTGGATGTCTTCGGCAAGCAGGATGTCGGGCGACGCGGCGAGCCGGTAGCCGAGCGACGGTTGGTGCTGGATGTCGTAGCCGAGCGAGCGCAGTTCCTCGATGTGTCGGCTTATTGTGGTGCGCGCGACGCCGAGCTGGCTGCTCAACTCCGCCGCTGTGATGTGACCATCATCGGCGGCGCGGAAGGCCGCGAGGAGCTGCGCATCGAGGCTCATTCCTCGATCTCCAGCGAGAAATCCACCGCGCGGACGCTGTGGGTGAGCGCGCCGACGCTGATGAAATCCACGCCGGTGCGCGCGATGGCGGTGACGCGGTTGAGGTTGACGCCGCCGCTGGCTTCAAGCTTGGCGCGGCCTGCGGTAATGCGGACGGCCTCGGCCATCTCCTCGTTAGTCATATTGTCGAGCAGGATCCACTCAGCGCCACCGTCGAGCGCCTGCTGGAGTTCGTCCAAGTCCTTCACCTCGACCTCGGCGACGATGCGCGGCGCATTTTGTTTCGCGGCGCGAACCGCGGCAGCGACGGGCTGCGGGTGATAACGCTTGAGCACGACGAGGTGGTTATCCTTGACGAGAATCTGGTCGTAGAGGCCCTTGCGGTGGTTCGTGCCGCCGCCGACAGTGACAGCGTATTTTTCCAGCGCGCGCAGGCCGGGCGTGGTCTTGCGCGTGTCGAGGATCTGGGCGCTGGTGCCGCTGACGCGCTCGACGAACGCGCGCGTCAGCGTGGCGATGCCGCTGAGCCGCTGTAGGAAGTTCAGCGCGACGCGCTCGCCGGTAAGGATGGAGCGTGCGCTGCCGGCGATGGTGGCGACGCGCTGCTTTGGCTCGGCGCGGTCGCCGTCGTTGACGAGCAGCGCGACCGTCAGCCGCGGGTCAATTTGCCGAAATGCCTCGGCGACCAATTCCAACCCGCAAACGACGCACGGCTCCTTCGCGTGGATGTAGGCGCTGCCGCGCGCGTCTTCGGGAATGGTCGCGGCGGTGGTGACGTCGCCGCTGCCGACGTCCTCGGCCAACGCGGCGGCGACAACAGTTTTCAGAATGTCAGGTGAAAATGCCACGGTGGCAGTTTCCGATGTCGGGCCGCCGGTTGCAAGCCTTCTGCGGGTGGCTCCATTCGCCCTGCATTTTCGCCAGCCCTTTCAGCAGGATGTGCCCGTAGCCCCAGCCGCGCTTGAGCGTCCCAAACGGGTGTTCGCGCTGGTGTCGGCCTTCGGCACGTCGGGCGTGATGCCGGCTTCCACGCAGCGGCGCACTTCGTTGTTGTTGCAGTAGCCGGTGTCAGCCACCACCTCCAACCTCGCCACGCCG
>Ga0172379_10000147_pt1 | contig 191802 bp, 220 predicted proteins | sample GrowelOW334metaG_FD_119756 | JGI IMG/M metagenome (GOLD analysis project Ga0172379, IMG submission 119756) | Groundwater microbial communities from an aquifer near a municipal landfill in Southern Ontario, Canada - Groundwater well OW334 metaG | ecosystem: Environmental > Aquatic > Deep...
CTTGTAGAAAAGTTATCTGGTTTAAATATTAAACCAAGGGTTGTAAGTATTTTAGTGGGAAATGAAGCCCCTTCAATTCTTTATACCAATATTAAACAAAAAAAGGCTCAGGAGTTAGGGATAGATTTTAAAGTAAAACACTTTGTGTTCCCACATGACAAGTGGGAAGCTATTTGTAAAGAGGTTAGAGATTTGAATAATGATCCAAAAATTGATGGGATTATAGTCCAATTACCCCTACCAGAGGAGTTGTTAAAGGATTACAAAACAGAGGATCTATTGGCCCTAATTAGTCCTCAAAAAGACATTGATGGCCTAAATTACACACAAAAGCCGTCCACCTTTGTTCCTGCAGCTGCCAAGGCAGTGGTTTCTATTTTGGAAGATGAGGGGATAGAGGTAAAGGGTAAAAATATTGTGGTGGTGGGTAAAAGTGACTTAGTTGGTAAGCCAGTAGCAAGAGAGTTGGAAAAATTAGAAGGTAAGGTTGTGGTTTGTGATAGCAAAACTTTGGATTTGGCCCAAATTACAAAAACAGCTGATATTTTAATATCTGCTACTGGAGTTCCAGGGCTGGTAGCTGGAGATATGGTGAAAGATGGAGTGGTGGTAATAGATGTGGGGACAACTAAAGTTAATGGTAAATTAAAGGGAGATATAGATATGACTTCTGTTTTTCCCAAGGCTTCAAAGATCACTCCAGTTCCAGGAGGGGTTGGGCCAATGACAGTTATTTCTTTAATGGAAAACATAGTAGAGGCGGCAAACAAAAACTAGCTTTGAAAGGCGTCCCCCTTTGAAGCTAAAAAATATCTCAAGATAAACGTTTACTGTATTTACCAGGTTCTGCTATAATACAGGTGTTATGGGATTAATGGATTCAATGAAGCAGCTTGGTGACCTCAAGAAGATGAGAGATCAAGCTATGGAAATTCAAAAAAAATTAGCTGGAATTAAAATCACTATAGAACATAAAGGGGTGATCGTGGTTCTAACAGCTGATCAAAAAATAGTCTCTATCTCAGGGGAAAATGACCTGGATAAAGTCACAGAAGCTGTAAATGAGGGTTTAAAACAATCTCAAAAAGTAGCTGCTGAAGAGATGAAGGGCATGATGGGTGGCATGGGCCTCCCTGGAATGTAGTTTTACCTAGTTATAGTAAAGTAGTTATCTGAAGAATCGTTTTTTTGAGCTGCTGCCTCATCTCCAACATATCTCGGCCACCTATTGGCGGTAATATTAATTTTTGCTTGTCTTGGAGTTACAGCATTTCCAATATTAACTACCCAATCCATTGATCTGGCACTGGGATCTACGGATCCGATATTAAATCCGCCCTCGCCACCATTATAAAATTCAGTGCCGCTAAGAATAAATGTACTAAAAGTACCAGTTGCTTCCCATGTTATATGAACAGTATCTCCAATTTTGAGAGTCTCGCCACCATTAGGAGAGGTTATCCTAACTGAATAATTATCTCTGGTTGTTGGTGTTGGAGTATTAGTAGCTGATGAAATTTGAGTTGGGGTTGGTGTGGAAGTTGGACTGTTAGAAGTACCTGGTGTAGGTGTTGAGGTAGGGTTATTAGAATTATTGGAACTTGATGGAGCATTAGTTGGTGTAGGAGTAGTTTTTTTAGTTGGAGTTGAGGAAGAAGATTTAGATTTAGCTTGGGAGATGGTGGCAGATGGGGAAGCTTTTATTTGGGCACTATTACTAGCTTGAGATTCTTGTTTTTGATCTGACTTAGGTTGATTAAAAGGTATATTTTTAATAATCAAAAAAGAAGAAGCTCCAATAATAGTGAGAAGGATAACAATAATTATTGGGGCAAAACCTTGTTGGTAATATTTGAGCATTAAATTAAGAATAATCTTTAAACTAATATCTTGTCAATTTTTATTAATAGTAAAGTAGTTATCTGATTGATCCTCTAAAGTTGTAGCCCCTGAACCAAGTTTGATCCCTGTAAGTTTAATTTTAAAATTATTGTTAGTAGTATTTCCAATATCCACCACCCACTCATAAATACCAGAGCCAGAATTATAAACTGTAGTAATTTGATTTTCTGACCCCACAGCATTTATATAAGAAATAATAATCTGGTTAAATATTGAGGCCTGCCAGCTAATATTTATTTTGTCCCCAACCTTAAAACTTTCTCCTCCATTTGGGCTAAGTAATTTAAGGTTAATGGTCTGACTGGTTGTGGGAATAAGAGCTACGGTTGGTTGTGGTGTGGGGGATGGTGTGGTTGATAGAGTAGGTGATGGGGAATTAGTTTGGATTGTAGTTGGGCTTGACCCAATTGGGGTTGGGCTAGAGTTTTGTGTGAGTTGGGGGATAACCATTGGTTTATTTGTTGGCTGCAAGATAATTGGTGAAGGGTTTACTTCTGAGGCAAATTTTGGTGCCAGTTGTTGGATACTTTCCAGAATATTTTTTGGAGTAGAAGTGTTTTTTGATGATAAAGATTGAGTGTTTAAAGTAAAAGGATTTTGCTGCATTTGCTCCAGAGGATTGCTTCTAATAATAAAAAAAGCACCTCCTAAAACAACAGTTACAAACAACACAACAGCAAATGGTATAAACCCTTGTTCTTTGTCCACTTATTTAACGGTAGAAGTTAACATTAAAAATGTCAAATTTTAGTAATTCTTCTCCTATTATTGCAGGCTAGAAAATGATAAAATTCCTGAGTTATGGCAACTATTCCCAAAGTGGTACAAAATTTAATTGAGGCTTTTGAAAGACTTCCTGGTATTGGCCCCAAGACTGCTCAGAGGCTAACTTACCACTTACTCCATGCCCCAAAAGAAGAAGCAGAGGCTTTGGCAAGATCTGCCCTGGATCTTAAAGAAAAAACTGTAATTTGTGAAACTTGTTTTAATATATCAGAAAAATCTCCCTGTGAAATTTGTGAGTCTTATGATAGAGATAAAACTCTGGTAGCAGTGGTAGAAGATCCATTGGATGTTTTAGCTTTGGAAAAAGCAGGTTTTAAGGGGCTTTATCATGTGCTACATGGATCTATTTCACCTTTGGAAAATATTGGTCCAGAGGAGCTAAAAATTAGGGAGCTTTTACCAAGGCTTAAGGATGGAACTATTAAAGAAATTATTTTAGCTACCAATCCTACTATGGAAGGAGAGGCTACAGCTATGTATATAGACCGTTTAATTTCTCCTCTTGGGGTATCAGTGACCAGGCTTGCCAGGGGCTTGCCAGTTGGAGGAGATTTGGAATATGCTGATGAGACAACTCTTTCCCGAGCCTTGGAAGGCAGGAGAAGGTACTGATGCTAAAGTCTTTTACTTTAAAAAACGGAATAAAAGTTGCCACCTATTCAATTCCAGAAATGCGTTCAGTATTTGTCAGTCTGATGGTAAAAGCAGGCTCTATTTTTGAAACTAAAAAAAATAGCGGCGTAGCTCATTTGATGGAGCATATGCTTGTTCAAGGCATTCCCAGCTTACCAAATGTTGAGGTTTTCTCTGATTATATTGAGGGGTTGGCAGGTGGGTATAATGCTGCAACTGCCATGCAATCAATTAGGTTTATAATAAATGCTCCGGCGCGTCATCTAGAAGATGTGCTAAGGATCAGTAGTGAGGTTATGTTTGAACCTCTTTTTGAGGATAATGCCATTGAAAGAGAAAGAAGAGCAGTGCTTGAAGAAATCAAAGAAAGACAGGATTCTTTATGGTATAAAAATAACCAATTTTTTACAGTAACCAGGTATAAAAAAGGCCATCCTATGCTATTGGATGGTGGAGGGTTACTGGAAAGTGTCAGTATACTTACCAGGCAAGATTTAATTAATTACTGGGAAAGTTTTTTTTATCCTAGTAATACACATTTAGTGATAGTTGGGGGTTTTGATAATAACAAGGTTGAGAAGTTGGTAGAGCAATTTTTTACAAAGGTCAAAAATAGTCAAATCTTTCCAGGCTTTCCAAATTATACCAATAATGATTTATCGAATAAAAAAGTGGCGATCCGCCACGACCCAAAATTGCAAATTTGCTACCTAGATTTATGTTTTCCTTCAATTTCAGATAATGCGTCCTTGAAGGAAAGAACCCAGCAGACAATTATAAGAAATATTTTAGGCGGTTTAAGACGAAGCAGGCTATACCGGCTACTTCGCCAAAGAAAGGGGTTAGTTTATTCAGTTAATTTTAGTTTAGCTGTTTATCAAAATTTTGGTTATGCAGATATTTCTTGTCAGGTTTCAAAAGAGAATTTGGAAGAGGTAGTTGATTTGATTGCCAAAGAGTTAATTGCCTTTATTAAAAATGGACCCCTGGAAGAAGAAATTATTTTTGCCAAAAATCATCATATTAATCAATGTTTGATGTCGTGGGACCACCCGTCAGCTGTTGCTGATTGGATTGGGGGTGATTTATTGTGGGAAAAGAAAATATACCTGCCTGAGGAATATGTTAAGATAATTGAGGAGGTAGATGTGCAATCTATCATTGAATTTATGAAAAAAAATTGGGATTTTCAAAAATTAAATTTAATGATACAAGGACCTGTGGAAAATACCAAAGCCAATATTCAAAAATTTGAAAGTTTAATCAGTGATATAAAATAAAAATTATGGCTGATGGAATTAAAGGTACAGTAGGACAAATAATTGAAGATGTAAATGAGGCAGCGGTTAAACCGTTTGTAGATGAGGTAGGAAAAGCCTTAGAAGAAGGAGCTCAATCTTTTGGAGTTACCCCCCAAACCCAAGATCCAGCAGTTCTACAGAGAAAACAGGTTGATGAGCAAAAGAAAAAGGCTTGGAATGGGTATGTGAGAGATCAGTGGAATAAACAAATTGAAGAGAATACCCAAAAAGTAAGACAAGAAAATGCCCAAAAATTACAACAGCAGGACATGGGGGAAAAACAGGAAGAAAAAATTAATCAGTATGAGATAGTTCAAAAGAAAAAAGAGGATATGGTTGTAAGACAGGCCCAAACAAAAACTGAAAAAAAGGGAACCATAGGTGGATAATGAAACTTTTTAATACACTTTCCAGAAAAATAGAAGATTTTATACCCTTAGAGGATCAAAAAGTGGGTATATATGCATGCGGACCGACTGTGTATGACTACACGCATATTGGGCATATCAAGAAATATGTAGGTGATGATATTTTAAAAAGGGTTTTAGAACTTGATGGTTATGAAGTAAAACATGTGATGAATATTACGGACGTGGGCCATTTAACTTCAGATGCAGATGAAGGTGATGATAAGTTAGAAGTTGGAGCTAGGCAAAGAGATATGTCTGTTTGGGAGCTAGTTAAATATTTTGAAGACTACTTTTTTAAATCAATGGATGAAGTAGATATTCAAAGGCCAAATATAGTGGCTAGGGCAACGGATCATGTGAACGAACAAATTAAATTAATTCATAAGTTAATAGAAAAGGGATTCACTTATCAAACAGAACAAGCAATTTATTTTGATATTAGTAAATTCCCTAATTACACAAAGCTTTCTGGTCAAAAAATAGATGAAAAAGTTGTGGGGGCAAGGGAGACGGTGGTAACTGACCAAAATAAAAAACATCCAGCCGATTTTGCACTATGGCTTTTTACAGTAGGCCATTTTAAAGATCATGTGATGAGGTGGTCAACACCTTGGGGGGAAGGTTTTCCTGGATGGCACATTGAGTGTTCAGCTATGTCTATGGAATATTTAGGTTCAACAATAGATATTCATACAGGAGCAACAGAACATATTCCTGTTCATCACACCAATGAAATTGCACAATCGGAGGCTGCGACGGGCCAACAATTTGTTAGATTCTGGGTTCATCATGGTCTTCTAATGGTCGATGGCAAAAAGATGTCGAAGTCGCTGAAAAATTTTTATACCTTAGATGATGTTAAAGCAAAAGGGCTTGATCCATTAGCATTAAGATATTTAGTTTTAACGGCTCATTATAGAGATCAGCTTAATTTTACTTGGGAATCTTTAACTTCTGCTCAAAATGCTTTAAATAATTTAAGAAGTGAGGTAAGGGATTGGTCTTTCGACTCCGCTCAGGATAAAGATGGTGGATATTATAAAAGATTTCTGGAGGCGTTAAACAATGATTTAAATACTCCTCAGGCTTTGGCCATAATGTGGGAGATGGTAAAAAGTGATGAGCCATCTGCTAAAAAGGCAGCCACACTTTTACAAATGGATAAAGTATTGGGATTAAAACTAGAAGATTATATTGGTAAACCTTTAGAAATACCTCAAGAGGTACAAGACTTAGTTAATCAAAGAGAAGAGGTTAGAAAACAAGGAGATTTCAAAAAATCTGATGAGCTAAGACATGAGATTAAAAAATCAGGCTATGAAGTAGAGGACACCTCCACTGGTCCAAAAATTAAGATTAGTTGACACCCATTACCAAGATGTGTTTAGCTAGTGATAGTGGATACTAATCAACCGCAGGAAAACTCTCAAGGATGGTATAAAGCAACTATTTTAAGGCGTTGGATGGCATCTTTGGTTGATGGACTAATACTACTTGTAGTTATCATACCTTTTGTAATTTTTTATCAATCTGCTAGCTCTAACTTAATTCCTAACCTACTTGCTTGGGGGTATAGTGTCTTTTTTGTCTGGCGTTTTGGAGCAACTCTTGGTAAAAAGTTACTTAAGATACAGGTTGTAACTACTAAATATGAGCCAGTTAGTTTCTGGGGAGCTTTTTTAAGAGAAGTAGTGGGCAAGTTTCTTTCCTCATTAATTTTTGGATTAGGATATGCCTGGGCTCTTTGGGACAAAGACAGGCAAACTTGGCATGATAAAATAGCGGGCACCTACGTGGTGACAAAACTACCCAATAATGGCAAAAATTCAGGTTGGTTGATCATTGCTTTAGTGGGATTACTTTTTTTGATACCTATTCTTGCGGCAATAGTTGTATTGATTATTAACCCCCTTGAATTAACAAGACGGTCGCGTGATGCAGTAAGGCTTTCAGATTTAAATACTCTACAGCAAAAGATTAATACTACATTGGAGACAGACCCAAACACTTCTTTATGTAGTAATATTACTTCTCCTTGTATGGGTATATCTAGCTCCACGGATTCTAATATAACTAATTTAAATGGGAGCGGATGGGTGAAGGTTAACTTAACAAACCTTAAGGCTTCAAAAGAATTACTCTTGCCCGTTGATCCATTAAACTCAGAAGGTTATGCCTATAGATATTGCTCTGATGGAACAAACTGGGAAATAGATACTCTTTTGGAGTCAAAACAGTATAAAGAAAAACAATCCATAGGTGCAGATGCCAGTGGTGTGTATAAAATTGGCTCTGATTTAAACATTTGTAGTAGTATTTCCACTGGCTCACAGAAATAATCTCATAGCTTGATCTTCGGTTTTGATTTGGGTAAGATAGGTTGATATGATTCCACTGGCAGATAGAATGAGGCCCAAAAATTTAACTGAGTATATTGGCCAAACTCATATAATTGGTGAAGATAAACTCCTTTTTAAAGCTATAAAAAACAATCAGCTTTTTTCCATGATTTTTTGGGGGCCTCCTGGGGCAGGTAAAACTACCTTGGCAAGGGTTATAGCTGCAGAAATTGAGGCAGATTTTATGGAGTTTTCTGCTGTGACTACTGGGATAGCTGAGATAAAAAAGATTTTTGAGAATGTTTTAAAACAACAAAACCCTATGTTTACCAGAAAAACCGTTATCTTCATTGATGAAATCCACAGATTTAATAAAGCCCAACAAGATGCCTTTTTACCTTATGTAGAAAATGGTTTGATCACTTTAATTGGAGCAACAACTGAAAACCCTAGTTTTGAAATTATTAATCCACTTTTATCAAGAACCAGGGTGTTAACTTTAAAAGCTTTAGAAAGAGAAGATGTGGAAGAAATTATTAAAAGAGCCTTAAAGGATAAAGAAAGAGGGTTGGGAGGATTTAAAGTTAAATTATTATCAGAGGCTTTGGACTTATTAATAGAGGCCTCAAATGGAGATGCCAGAGCAGTTTTGAATGTTTTAGAAATAGCAGTTTTATCTAAAAGTGGGGAAAGTAAAAAACAAATAATTGTTGATAAAAAATTGGTGGAAGAGGCCTTACAACAAAGAGTTTTGGCTTATGATAAAAGCGGGGAAGAGCACCACAATACTATTTCCGCTTTTATAAAATCCATGAGAGCTTCCAATATTGATGCCTCTTTGTATTACTTAGCCAGAATGGTGAGTGCTGGTGAGGATCCTCTGTTTATAGCCAGAAGAATGGTCATTTTTGCCTCAGAAGATATAGGACTTGCTCAACCCACAGCTTTAGTGGTAGCAAATGAAATTTTTAGAGCTTGTGAAACAATTGGTTATCCAGAGTGCCAAATAAATTTAGCTCATGGAGCAGCTTACCTTGCAGGAGCAAAAAAGGATAGATCTTCCCATGATGCATACTTTAAAGCTTTGGAGGATGTTAAAACTTTTGGTAATTTACCAATCCCTATGAATCTAAGAAACGCCCCCACAAAATTAATGAAAGATTTGGGTTATGGTAAAGGTTATACCAAATATACTAATGAAAGTTTGTTACCAGAAAAATTAAAAGGTAAAAAATACTACTAGTGTAAAGTAACATATTGTGGCCTTTATCTTGTTTTGTTAGACTAAAACCCATGTACAATTTGACAACTTTAAAAAATGGTTTAACTTTAATAACCATTGATCTCCCTCACTTGGACTCTGTGACTACTATGGTAGCTGTGGGAGCAGGATCAAGATATGAAACCAGAAAAATTAATGGAATTTCCCATTTTTCAGAACACATGTTTTTTAAAGGATCCAAAAAATATCCAACAACAGAGCAAATTGCAACGCTAATAGATGGAGTAGGAGCAGTTCATAATGCTGCCACCAGCAAGGAATATACTTTTTATTTTATAAAATCTGCCTCTCAACATATTGAGCTTGCTACCGATATTTTATCCTCTATGCTTAAAGAGTCCCTACTTTCTGAAGAAGAAATTGAAAGAGAAAAAGGTGTTATTACAGAAGAAATAAGAATGTATCAAGATGATCCAAAAAGGTATATTTGGGACTTATATGAAAAACTTCAGTTTGGTGATCAACCATTGGGTTGGATGCTGGCTGGGGATGAAAAAACAATCCAGTCTTTTTCCAGAGAAGATTTTGTAGGTTACATGAAATCTTTGTATACTCCCAAAAATATGGCTGTTATCTTAGTAGGCAAATTACCCAAAAATGTAAACTCTTTGGTAGAAAAATATTTTTCTGATCTAAAAGATGAGCCTTTTAATAAATTTGAGAGTTTTAAAGTTGAAAAACAAACTAAACCAAGGATTAACATTTATTACAAAAAGACTGATCAAGCGAATTTAGTCTTGGGCGTTGAAAGCTATAATCGCAGGGATCCTAAGCGTTATGCAGCCAGAGTCTTAAGTTTAATCTTAGGCGAAGGAATGTCATCGAGATTATTTTTACAAGTTAGAGAACGCCGAGGGTTAGCATATCATGTAATGTCAGCTTTTGAGCCTTATATTGACACTGGATCCTTTATTGCTTATGCAGGTTTAAAATTAGAAAAAGTAGAAGAGGGCTTACAAATTATTAAAGACGAAATGGAGAAATTAAAGATAGAAAAAGTGGAAGCTGAGGAGCTAATAAAAGCTAAGGAAATGGAAAAAGGTAGGATGGCTCTGCGGAGTGAATCAACTAACTTTTTGGCAGAATATTATGGTTTAGATTTTGTTTTAGACCGAGAAGTAGAAACTATTGAGGAATATTTAAAACATATTGACAAAGTTACTGCTGAGGATGTTATGATGGTTGCTCAAGAGCTTTTCCAAAAAGAGAAATATAACTTACAGATTATTGCTCCCTTGGAAGATACCAGCCCCTTTGAAAAAATTTTAAATAGTTGAATTTTTTATGAATGATCAAAATCCTTTTGAGAGTGCTTTATCTTTACTTAGGCAAGCAGCTGAGCATATCAAGCTGGAAGATTGGGTACTGAAAATTTTATCTACCCCAGAAAGATCTATTGAAGTTTATTTTCCTATTAAAAGAGATTCTGGAAGAGTAGAAATTTTTAAAGGTTTTAGGGTCCAATATAATAATTGGCTTGGTCCTTATAAGGGTGGGATTAGGTACCACCCAAGAGTAGATGAAGATGAAGTTAGGGCTTTGGCTTTTTGGATGACTATAAAAAATGCTGTAGTGAATGTGCCTTTTGGTGGTGGTAAAGGTGGGGTAGAGGTTGATCCAAAGGTCTTATCTGTGGGTGAGCTAGAAAGATTAACTAGAGGGTTTACCAGAGAAATTGCTGCCAGTATTGGTCCAGAAGTAGATGTCCCAGCTCCAGATGTAAATACAACAGCCCAGATTATGGAATGGTTATCTGAGGAGTATCAAGCTCAAGTCAAAAATCAAAATTCAAAATTTAAAACTCAGTATACAAAAAGCCAACTTAGAGGGGTGGTTACAGGAAAACCTGTTGGCAAAGGCGGATCTTTGGGGAGAGAAGAGGCCACTGGTATGGGAGGGTTTTTTGTGATGGAAGAGGTGGTAAAAAAGATGGGTTTGAAAAAGCCTTTAACTGTGGCCATCCAAGGTTTTGGTAATGTTGGATCCCACTTGGCAGAGCTTCTTTCTAAAAATGGTTATGAGCAAGGCTCTAACTCGGCGGAGCCTCGTTATAAAGTAGTGGCTCTTTCTGATTCCAAAGGTGGAATATATGATAAATCTGGAGAAGGATTTAATATTGATTTGGTCAAATCCTGTAAGGCAGAAAAGGGGATGATTTCAGAATGTTTTTGTGTGGGTAGTGTGTGTGATTTAGGGAAGGATAATTATGGGATCATAACCAATGAGGAGCTTTTAGAGCTACCAGTAGATATATTGGTTCCAGCTGCTTTGGAGGGGGTAATAAATGCTGATAATGTAGATAGAATTAAAGCTAAGTTGATTTTGGAGATGGCCAATGGGCCAATCACAGCAGAGGCAGATGCAGTCTTAAGTAAAAAAGGTATTCCAGTAGTGCCAGATGTTTTGGCTAATGCTGGGGGAGTGACAGTTTCATATTTTGAGTGGTATCAAAACATGAAAAATCAAAGTTGGCCACTTAAAAAAGTTAATGATCGTTTAAAGAAGCAAATGGTAGATGCTTTTGAGGAAATGTGGAAAATCCATAAGGCCAAAAAGGTTAATATGAGAATAGCTGCCTACATTTTAGCTTTACATAGGCTTTTAGAGAAAGCTCCTAGTAATATAAGTTCTCATAAGTAGAAAAACTATTCTTTTGTTGCTATAATCCGTGCGTGGCGAATATACAAGAAATTAGATTGAGAGAGCCAATAAGCCTTTTGGATGATTATTCCTCTCCTGAAAGGATCACTTTGCCTGCTGGTCAGAAAGTTATTGAATACGTCTCAAAAGACTTTTTTATCAGTGATCTTTGTGCTGAAGGGAGAATAGAGGCTGATGTCTATACTAAGTCTATCTATGCTGGGTTTGGGGAGGCTCCTACTAGGTTTTTTAATAAGGCTTTGAGTCCAGCAGAAACATTTGCACTACAGACAAAGAATGATCAACAACCCTGTTTTTTAAATCTGAGTGTGTCTTTATTAATACCCGGTGAAGAATTGCGATTTCTACAATTACATTCAAAATCCATGCCCCTGGTGTGTTTAGTTGCTTCCAAGGCTGATCAATATAATCTTCTTTTTGCAGATTTTGTGGAGGGCGGAGGTTTAAATAGTCAACATAAAATAATGCCTCGACTTAGTGCTTCAACTTGGCGTCTTTTAGAGGACTCTCCGGAACGGTTAGCTAAGCGCTGGGCAGAGTTTTGGGGAGCTTATTCGTCGCTTGATCCGCGTATTTTTTCAAATACAGGTGAAGTATTACTACTTTCAAATCAAGAAGAGGAATTGAGTCAAATATATCTTAAATTTTTACCATTTGGATGAAATTGACTCTCGCATAAGACTCCCGGTCCTCAGTTTAGAAGGCTCTAAATATCTAAAATTAGCTTTTCGACAGGAGATATGTCTTTAGATTGTTCCACAAAGGACTGGTAAGATAGCTTAGGGTTATCTTCAGAAAAGAATTTCAATATCTCTTCAGGATGCACCCACTTAGTGTGCCTCTGCCCCAAATATTCAGGCAAAGAAGACGGCTGCGAAAAATAGCCTCGAAAGGCGTCCCCCTTCGAAGCTAACTTTTCCAATTTCCATTTTGGTAGATTCTCAACAGGGTTTCGATGAATATAACTGCTGAGATATAAAAGCTGTTGATTATTCTCCACCAAAACCGCCTTATAAACATCTTGATAAAGAGAACCCACCCTTTTATATTTTCCATTAAAGTACATAGTATACCTTGTGCACAAAGAGTTCATAAACTTATCAATACTATTATTTGATTTTTGTTTTAGTAAGAAGTGGAGATGATTAGGCATGAGACAATAAGACAGTAGTGTGATTTCGTTAACAAAGTTATTTAGCTTGATTAATTTTAAGGCTTGAGCTTTTTCTTTGTAACTGGTGGTAGGTGAAGAGAGGATGTTTATTAGACTCGCCTCGTCTTTTGGCAGCAGATATTCTTTTAAATATGATAGAAAAACAGCATAATCTTGCTCGTCTATGAATATCAGCCTCTTTTCAACACCGCGATTATAAATATGGTAGTAAGAATTGTCGGCGTATACCTTAATAGAATTCTTAGCTGGCATAGAAGGAGTTTACCAGTTAGAAATTAAATTTTAATTAAAATTATAGGTGGTTGTAAAACTAGCTTTGAAAGGCGTCCCCCTTCGAAGCTAAAATATTTTTTAACAGTTTTATTATTTGGTAGGAGATTCCTACTGAGCTAAAACCCAAGACCAGTCCTCCTAAGATATCAAATGGATAGTGGACTCCTACAAAGATCCTAGCTATGCCTATCCAGATAAGAAAAAAGATAAAGAAAGGTGTTAGCTTTGATTTGTAGAACCAAAAGGCAAAAGCCATAGAGGAAATCATTGTGGTATGACCTGAAGGGAAAGCTGCATCTGGGGCATGATTAATTAATGTAGATATAGGAAATGTAACAAAAGGCCTGGGCTCAAAATAAAGATGTTGGATAACCCATCTGATAGAAGCTGATAAAACCAAGCTAAAAATAGCTAGTAGAACAACCTTTCTCTCAGTAGTTTTTCCAATTATTAATAAGGAAAAAAGGATAGCAAAGGACACAAAGATTAAATACTCCGCTCCAAAGATCATTAAATTATCCAATATAGGGTTTTGGTGACTCCAACCAAAAATAGCAAAAAAAAGCTGGGTATTAATCATACTCCTAAATAAGGTAAAAAGATTATCAGTCCTAAAACAGCAGAGGTGATGGCTACTATTAAAACTGCTCCAGCTGAAATATCCTTTGCATATTTAGCCCTTGGGTGTTGGTCTTGGGTAAATGAATCCACAATTGCTTCTAAGGCTGTATTAGTCATTTCAGCTGTCAAAACTAATCCTATTAAAACAATAATTATCATCCAGTCTGAGCGGGTGATTTGAAGAATGGCTCCAGCCAAAATAACCAGGCCAGCAAAAAGGAAATGGAACTTTAAATTTGGCTCTTCTTTTATACCAGCAGAAATTCCCTCCAGCGCGTATTTAAAAGAAAGTATACGGTGATAACGTGAACGACCCTTATCCATTTACATTAGTATAATCAAAGATTAAATTTTTTGCTAGCTCAGATTAATGTAATAAATTGATATAGTAAATATACCCTATAGTTGATTTATAACCTGAATTAAGATATAATACTCTGCTTATGAAGGTAGAAACGCTAGATTATATTAAACAAGCATTCTCTGAACAAATAATCCACTTGCCTGGTTTAGACCCATTTTTAAGGCCAGCAATTTTCCCAGAGGCTGTATTTAAAAAGGGTGTGACCTCTGACGATGTGGAGGCTATTATTAAAGAGGTTGGAGAAGTTCATTCAATAGGTGAGATGGAGGATTTAGTAAAAAGATGCGGAGTCATGATTCTTAAAAGACCTGTGGGCAATGTTAAAAACGAATTATCAGTTGAAGAGATTCTGAATATATCCAAGAATACGAAGATGTCGATGGAAAGTCATAAATTTGTGGAAGTATGTCATACCATTGGATTATTAAGACGAAAAATAGATAACAGGATGCTTTTTTTAGATAATTTTCCTAATCATTTTGAGCGCCGATGGTCGATACATTTATTGCAAAAAGCATACGGGCAGGTTTTTAAAGATATCTACTGCGAGGAGCATAGCATGTTAAGGAATAACTGGATAACTGGAACGTCATCAGGATTACAATTGATTGGTTCTTTTATTTTAAAAGGTGGAGATGATAACAGGTTGGGATTTGCCATTAAAAGGATTGGTCAGAATTTTTCCAGAGCCGTTAATATTACTAATGGTGATGGCATTCAAAATATGGATTTAGGCCGTAAAATTGAAGTAGTAAATTTTTGGGTTCATAGATCGGGTCAAGCTTTAAATTATCTTTGTCGGGATCAGGAGAATGATTCAAACGGATAACTCCAGGCTTTTTGCTAAAATTCCGTCTGTTGAGGGCCTGGAAATTATCCGCCCTGATTATACTTTCCTAGGGTAAGGAGTGAGTAAAGACCGAGTAAAAATTTTGTAATTTGTTATAATGTGCCCAATGATTGAAGGTAATCCTAATTTAGACCAAAAGATTTCTTTGACTCATATCAATATCCGCCAAAGTATTTTTTTCTTACTCCTAAAACTTGTTTATGTTGATGTTTTGGCTACCCTTATTATAATTATATTTTTTTACTCACTATCCTTGCCTTATTTTTCTGATGAATTGAAATTAAGTGTAATTTCCTCTAATCAAATATATTTTGTATTTATGATGGTAGTAAAAACTATGCTTACTTTATTTGTGGTTTTAGATTGGTTGAATGAATATTATGAAATTACTCCAACTACTTTAAGCCATAGAAGAGGCTTAATTTGGAGAAAAGAACAAGATTATGATTTAAAACACATCAGATCTGTTTCTGTCCAACAGGGAATTTTTGGTAAGCTTTTAAACTATGGCACAATCACACTTTATGAGAGAGAATTAAGAAAAGAAATTTATGTTTATTTGATCCATAATCCTGTTAAATACCTTCATGTTTTAAGAGATTTAACTGCTAGCTCAAATGAAGAAAAAGATATAATCCGCGAGAGTTCTTTGGAAGGTGAAAACGAGCTAGAAAGTATTTAAAACTTTCTTTCTTGCTTACTTCTTACCCTAGTTTTTCTTGAAACTTAACTTCTCCTTGTAGAGTGAAGGTATCCTAAAAATAAGAAAGGGGGTGATACTCATGGATGATTATATGGATGATGATTCAGACACTTCTGCTACAGGCATGAAGGGAGGGATGGCAAATCCTGCTCAATTTCAATCATATTTAGAGGGACTAGGTTACCCAGTTGAAAAAGAAGATTTAGTAAATAAAGCTAGGGAAAATGGAGCTCCAGAAGATGTGATGAATTCTTTGGAGAAATTACCAAATATGACCTACAACTCTTTAATTAATGTAACAGAGGAATTAGGGAAAATGGAGTAACTTTTTATCTCCCATTGGGGAGAAAAGTTTGTGGTGCTTGAGGCGTGTCTTGGGATAGGAGAAACTCGGTGAGTTTTATCTAGAACAATAGATTTCAAGACTGGGATTTCTCCTATCCTTGTGGGGCTCCCGTTGCAGCCTGCAAAAATAAACTACCCTATAGCATTTGACTAACCCTTTTAATTGTGTTAAAATATCGGTTATATGTCAGGTATTGAAGACAAAAAAGAGAGAAATAGGCGATCAGAAGTAGTAGGAGGTCAAAGTTGGGACCATGTAAACAACCCTCGAGGTTCAGCGAGATTTGAGATAAATTTTGATCAATCAAAAGCGATGAAAGGTTTCGCAATAGGCTCATTAGCAAGCTTATTGGCTCTTATGGTAGCTGAAACAGCATTTTCTTTAGCTATTCACATGCCACCATCTTATCTTGTATCCAGGAATGCTGTTGAAATAGCTGCCCTTTCTTTTCTTACCGGAATTATTGTTGGGGCTTATCAAGGCAGCAAAGAATCCTAATTTTTAAACCTCAAAGATAATAAACATGGCTATATTATGATTGATTGTGATCAAAATATAAAAGATATTTTAGTAAGTCCTGATGAGGAAGAAAAGTATTGCCAAAGAAATGGGCTTCATCTAAGGAGATTAAATAATGGTGCCACTGTACTTACTGCTTCCCGTTTAGTAGAGGATATGAAATGGGGAGAATTAGAAATCTTTTTTCCTAGTGGTGCCTACAACGATCCAGTAGGAAAATCAGGCGCACATCACTTATTAGAACATTTAATAATGGTGGGAAAAATTTTCCCCATAGCTGATGCTGCCAATGTATTAAAAAATGCTGGGACTAATCAAAGAAGCATAACTGTAATGTTAGAAGGAAGCGCATCTCCTGATTCTAATGATTTTGGCCTTTGGCCAGTGATTCAGGCAACTAAGGATGTTTTGGCAGAGCCTTTGGGTCATCACCTGAATTTAGAAAAAGCGGTAGAAAGGGAGAAAAGAGTTGTATTGGGAGAGATTTCTGAGGATGAGGCAAAAAAACTACAACATGATGGAATTCAAGAAAGACTGATTACTCTGGATTTATTTGGTGAAAATCACCCATTTATGATAAATGTTTTAGGGTTAAAAGAGGAGATGGTATCAATTACACCTAAGGAATTAATAGATTTATCGCACCGGGTTTTTGTGCCAAAAAATATGGTTGCAAGTGGGTTTACATCAGGCGATAGGTTATTGGCAGCAAGTTTAGCTAATTTATTAGAAGATAGCTTTAATAATTTTCCTAGAGCGGGACAGCAGCCAAATCCTGATAGTTTTCCCTTATCGCAATTGACAAATCCAACTCTTGCTCCTGGGCAATCATTTTTTTATGAGACAGGGCTTGGGAATAAGCTGGTTAGTGCAGGTTTTGTTTGGTTATTTGATATTCCCAATAATAGCCGAGAGCAAATGGTTTTATTTAGTTTGCAGAGTCTGATTTCACAGAACTTCTTTAATTTATTTAGACAAGAAGGTTGGGGTTATACTGCAAGCACAAGTTTTAGAAGTTTAAAAGACAAAACCTTTTATAATTTTTCCTTTGAAGTGGGTAAGCGTCTAGATATTGCACAGTTTCTGTGTTTAGTACACCAAAGATCTATGGAAACTGTTTTAAGGGATGTTTCTGAGGATGCTATTGAGGATTGTTATAAAAAGGAAAAGAGGTTCCAAGAAATAGAACCCGTGCCTAGAGTGGCCTTTTTTAACCATGCAGTAGAAGGATTGAGGAATTTTGGCCACATGATTGACTATGAAAAAATGCTAGAGATGCGTAAATCAGTAACTATAAAGGACTACAGGCGTTGTTTGGAAAGATTTTTAGACCAAGAACCAATAGTTGTGGCAATAGGTGATTTAGGGTGATACACTAAATTAGTGAGTAAGTATTTAAAGTTACTAGCTAGTGTGGTTTTGTGTGAGGGGGCTGGTATTTTTGGTTCTCTTTTGACCTTTTCCTCTATAACTTCTTGGTATATTAATCTGAATAAACCCTTTTTTAATCCACCAAACTCTATTTTTGGACCTGTTTGGACAATACTTTATTTATTGATGGGAATCTCTTTATATCTAGTTTGGGTATCTCCTAAAAGTAAGTTTAAAAAAATTGGTATAAAATTATTTTTAGCTCAATTAGGGCTTAATGTTTTATGGTCACTGGTATTTTTTGGAGGTAAGTCACCAATAGGGGGGTTAGTGGTTATTTTACCTTTAGCTTTTTTAATCTATAAAACTATTAAATCTTTTGGGAATATCAGTAAAACATCAGCCATCTTACTTTATCCATATCTTGCCTGGGTCTCCTTTGCCACAATTTTAAATTTAAGTATAGTGATACTTAACCCATAATCTGTTATAAAAGATTGTATGGCTACTGAAATTCCTCAAGAGTTTGAAAAATATTTAAAAACTTGCCAACCACTAGATTTATTAAAAGATGCTCAAAAAACTGACAATCCTTTAGTTTTTCAAAATCCATTATTACCAGTAAGCCTTGATCCAGGTAAACCAAACATTATTGTGGTTTTTGGAGGCTCAGGTTCTGGAAAAGATACTGTGATTAAAACAGCCAAAGAAAAAGGTTTAGTTAATTGGGTTATTACAGCAACCAGTAGGTTAAGAAGGGTTAAGGATGATGAGCCAGATGATACATATATTTGGATGAGGCAAATCAAAGAAGGTGAGACAGAAGAGGAGTATTATAAAAATCTTATCAGGGAATATGGTTTAATAGAGCATGATTTTCATAATGGTAAGCTTTATGGATTGGAAGAATCGAAATTAGTGGAGGCTATAGGGAAAGGAATAGCTTTATTAAGAATGGATCACACGGGTACAAGAACAATCAGAAAGATGATGGGTGAGAAGGCCAATATTTTATCTGTTTTTGTAGTTCCAGATAGTTTGGAGCAAATTTGGGAGAGGACTCAAGGTAGGGGAGCAGATGAAAAAAGATTTCAGGAGGCTATTGATCAAATTTTACTGGCACCAACTTTAGCTAATTTTTATCTCCATAATCCAGATGGGAAAGCAGGACAGGCCCAAGAGGCCTTTGAGTGGTTAGTCAAAAATATTTAGTCTAATATTTTTAGCCTCGCAAGGTGTCCCCCTATGAGGCTACTTTACTGAAGTAAAAACCCCCATCGTCAAGATTAACTAATCTTGGTATTTTCAACAAATAGTGGTAAAATATTGCCTTATGTTTAAACCGGAATGTATAGAGTCAAAATGCCAAATATTTAAAGCCTCAAAAGCCCAGGGGCTAAATAGCTGTTTCCTTGATAGCTTTGGTGCCTGTAAAAAAAATCGTGTTGATGCAGGTCTAATCATTTCAATGTGTACACATAGACAAACCAGCACAGGTGATTGCTCTATTAAGGAAGGTAAGTGTGGAATTAAGAATTTAATGGATCTTCCTAGATGCTTAAGGGCTGAAAAAGATTTAAATAGTAGACTTGGTACCTCTGAAGTTCGTGGTTGTTATTTTCCATTATCCCTAAGCATGATAGCCCAAGAATTATATATAGCTGGGCTGTTGGCAAAATATCAATCTATTATTCCAGATCAAGTCAATGTAAAATAGGTTAAATTGAAATCAATCCTTTTTGCCTTTTTATCTGCTTTTATTGTTTATCTTTTTAATCCAACTTTGGTTTTTGCTGCTGAAGTTATAAAAAATTTTGATACTCAAATTATAGCTTCTCAAGATGGGACTTTTAGGGTAGTAGAAAAAATTAACTATGATTTTGGTGATATAGAAAAACATGGAATTTACAGAGATATACCTTTGGTTTCAAAAGTAGGGGATTTATATAGGGTAATTGAGATAGAATTTGATGATCTCTTAAGAGATGGAGTGAATGAAAATTATAGCCTACAGAGTGATTCTGATAAGTTCTCCATTAAAATTGGTAAGGCAGACAAAACCATTACCGGGCCTCATCTTTACACTATTTCCTACTTAGTTAGAAATGGTATTGGTAGTAACTATGAAGATCATGATGAAATTTATTGGAATATTACTGGAAATAATTGGCAGGTTCCAATTGAAAAAGCCTCAGCTAATTTAACTACAGATTTTGGAGTTAATTTTAATAAATCCACTTGTTTTACAGGGCCTACTGGATCAACTAACAAAGATTGTGTTTTAGACACAAGTAACTCCATTATTACTACTAAAAGCTTAGAATCTTCTGAAGGACTAACTGGGGTTTGGGGCTTTCCTAAAAATACCTTCCCCCCAAGTACTTTACAAAAACAGGACCCAGGTGGATCTGATGAAATTAACCCATTGCTCATATGGGGGTTATTTGCTGTACCAGTGTTATTAAATTTTGTTTTAGCTCCAATTCTTCTTATCTGGTATTTAACCCGCAAAAGAAAAGCCAAATTTGGCCCTCCTGTTGTTAATTTTGATTTCCCAAAAGATTCTCTGGGCAACAGAGTTACCCCAGCAGAAGCGGGAAGTATAGATATCCATCAGGTGGATCAAAATGATGTGATAGCCACAATTTTTGATTTAGCTATTAGAAAATACTTAAAGATTGAGCAAATAAAAGAAGAAAAAGTTTTAGGAATTTTCGGAGGTGGTCAAGATTTTTTTGTAACTAGATTAAAAAATTACAGTGAGGGAACAACGACTTTCGAATGGAGTCTTTTACAATCTTTTTTTAGGAAAGAGGATAAAATTAAAATAAGTTCTCTGAAAAAAGATTTTTATTTAACCTTTCAGAGTTTTGAAAGTAATATTTTTGAGTCTCTTATTCAAAGAGGTTTTTATACTAAAAATCCTAAAAGTCAAAGGGGGTTACTTTTAGCAGGAGGAATTCTTGCTCTCTTTTTTGGAGGCTTTTTATTATTTCCTATCATGCTTTTTTTAGCATTTAAGCTTAACGGAAGAACTACCCTTGGAGATGAGATGGACTGGAAAATTGATGGGCTAAAAATCTTCTTAAAAAATATGAGTAGGGAACATACTTGGTATGCTAAAAATTTAATCACTGTGGAAAAGTATATTCCTTATGCTATAGCCTTAGGATATGTCAAAGAATTTATGGAGCAGCTAAAGGTTATCTATCCAGATTATAAGCCTACTTGGTATAGCGGTAATACAGCTTTTTATCTTGCAAGTTCCAATATGCTAACTTCAATGGGGTCATCTTTTACTACCTCAGCTCCATCCTCCTCTTCTGGTTTTTCTGGAGGAGGTTCTTCTGGTGGAGGTGGCGGTGGAGGTGGTGGAGGCAGCTGGTAAAGGCTCAAACTGCCTTGACAAGATCTGTTGGTGTAGGTATATTACCCTGGTATGGCAAGTGCAGAGGAATTAAACTTACAAGTAGGTGAGTATGTGGCAATGTTTTATGCTACGAAATTGGAAAAGGGTATTATGTGCGGGGGGATACCTATAAACACTCCTGGTGCTGAAATAAGTAGTATTTTAGGAAGAGTTGTAAGAAGAAACATCCCAGCCCGATTTAACCCAAATAGAGAAGCAGAAGATATTATTTCATTTTTAGGTAAATGTAGGGGGAATCCAAGACCTCATATTCCAGTTGGGGGAATGGAAGGTGTTTCCTCTGCTTTTGGTAATTACATGAGAGCTACAAAAGTTATGGAGGAAGGTGAGGAATTTTTCTACTTGGAGGATGATTTTGGGCTTGCCATCGCCTTAAGGGACATGCATGGCATAAATACTAAAATTCAATTAAAAGAAGGTGTTGTACATGTCGTACCTATGCTGGGTGATGAAAATGCAATTACAGGTAATTTAGTTTTTAGTTTGTATTAACTTTGCTCTTGGGTGGTTAAATAAAGGTTAAAGCAGTGCCTGTTTTACCAGCTCTACCTGTTCTACCAATTCTATGGATATAGTCATCATAAGTTTCTGGTAGATCATAGTTAATAACATGGGTGACATTATTTATATCCAGGCCCCTTGAAGCCACATCTGTTGCTAGTAAAATTTGGATTTCATTATTTTTAAAACTAGCTAATATTTTTTGCCTATGTCCTTGAGTTTTATTACTATGAATAGCTCCTGCTTTAAAGCCTCTGGCATCTAATTCTTTATGAAGAGTTTCAACATTTCTTTTAGTTCTTCCAAAGATTAATACTTTATCAAAACCATCTTGAATTAGAAGATCATGAAGTTTTTCTAATTTTTTTTCTCCAGCTTCTACCTTAACAACATCTTGATTAACATTTTCTGAAGTATCTTGCTGCTTTACAGAAATAGTGACAGGATCTTGCACAAATTGTTCTAAAACTTGATGAACCTTTGGTGAGATAGTGGCTGAGAAAAACAGTGATTGTCTGTGAGCAGGAAGATAAGAGATAAAGAATTTAATATCGTTTATAAATCCAATATCTACCATCAAGTCTACTTCATCTAAAACAAAAGTAGAGTAGTCTTCCAAGAAAATTGCATTTCTTTGAATAAGATCTTTTAATCTTCCTGGAGTAGCAACAACAATATGAGGAGTTCTTTTTACAACTTGGATTTGTCTGGTAATATTGGATCCACCAATTACAATGGCAGAATAGATTTTCATATCAACAGTAAGTGCTTTTAATTCTTCATAAATTTGGAAAGCTAATTCTCTGGTTGGGGCAACAATCAACCCGCCTTGAGTCCTATCTTTATATATTTTATTAATCAAAGGAATCAAAAAGGCAGCTGTCTTTCCAGTTCCAGTATTGGCAAGACCTATTAGATCTTTTCCTTCTAGAATTGGGGCAATTGCCTGATCTTGAATTGGGGTAGGAGTGGAGTAACCGTGATTTTTAATGTTTTGTTTTAAAGCTTCAACAATTTCAAAATCATCAAAGGTATGTGTTGGGTTATATTTTGCTTCAAAAGTTACCTCTGTAGCTTTTTTGACAAACATGTTTATATTTCTACCAATCAATTTACTTTGCTGAGGACGGTTAAAACCACCCCTTTGAGGCTTATGAAAATTGTTATTTCTACGTCTGTTATTACCTTGATACATAATTTTAGTTCCTCTTCACCCTAACAAGAGGATGAAGAAGAATATTTTAATATTGAAAAAAAATAGAAAGATTTGTAAATGGATTGCTCCGAAAAATCTTGGAGCTACAATCAAAAATTTATCCTGCTAACCTGGTAGCATCCTGCTTAAAAAATCTGGCAGTGAATAGGAAAGAATCGTTCGAATAGCTCGAATCTTTAATCAACTGGAGGAAAGTATAGCATGTACTGAGGAAGAAAGCAAATCTTCTAACTCTACCTATTTATATTATCATATTCTCAAAGATCTTATGTTTGGATTTGGCTCCAGAAATTAATTTAACTTGTGATTTACTGGTTTGGAAATAATCTGCCAAAGCCTCAATAGTTGCTTTATTTGCCTTACCCTCCAAAGGTGGGGCACTCACATAAACATTTAAAGTACCCAGTAGATCTTTCTCTACCCTGGGCTTTTTAGAATTTGGATGAACTATCACAGTAACCTTCATAATATATTATAAGTATACAGGTACTGTAAAAATTAGTAAGAAAAAGATCATATTTGATACAATACCGCCATGTCGCTAGAAGTAGATTGTTATAAATTAAAAAGACAACAAGGTAGCGTTTTAGAAGAATCTTTTAGTATTTCCTCAGGTCAATTTGGTTGTATCCAATTCTTAAGGAATATCAGATTGTTGGTTCGGCATGAAGAAGAGGGTAGAAGCGGTAATGTTTTAATAGCAGGGCAAAATCCAAGACTCAGGTTATCAATCATGTTATACAGAGATAATAATGATGAAAAAGGTAAGATAGTTTTCCTTGATGAACCCAATATGCCTATCTGGCTAGAAGGTGATCAAATACTTTCGATAGCCACTAGGAGGCGTCCTTATAAAGCATTATTTGATCAAGAGGTTTTAATTTATTTGGGATCGGATGATGATTCTGATGATTTACCAGTCAATGCTCCAGATCCCACTAGGGATTTAGTGCTAGTATAGCTAAAACCCTGGATTAAATCCTATAAAAGTCACAATTACTCTGAGCACAGACGGAGAGTAAAATTTGCTATAATCTCTTAGATGGTAGTCAAGATAAAAAAATTTAAAAAGTTGATTTTAATAATTTTGATAGTGGGTTTAACTATTAGTCTTCTGGTCTTTGCTTATCTAGCTTTTATTATCAATAAAGAAATTAAGGATAAATGTGAGCTTGCAAAAAGCAAATACTCTGGTGATTGTGTAACTGCCTTGAGCTTCTTTCTAGAAGATGAAAATAATAGTTTTGGAGATAGAAATTCAGCTATCTGGGCAATAGGACAAATTGGTGATAAAAAAGCTTTGCCAACCTTGCAAAAATATTACACAGGAAATATTCCAAATAAAGAACCATGGAATAAAGTAGTTAGTCAATATGAGCTGAAGAAAGCGATAAGTTCTTTAAATGGCAACAACCCCAATATTTTCCGCTTTTTAATTATTAACTGGGGAAATAACTAGATTAAATTTCCTAAAAGTTTTAAATTTAGCTTGACAAGGAAATTTGTTGGTGGAATACTGGGAAAATGGAAGTTGTGGGAAAATATTTAAAGATTCTATTAATTATATTTGTAGGACAGCTTGTCACTTTATTTTTGGCTATCAAGTTAAGTAGAGGTGCAGGAATAAATCTAAACGGACCTGTAACTATCATATTGGGAATTTTGATTCAAGTTATAGCTATTTTCTTTATTACTAAGGATACAATTGTCGCCAGGATAATATATTCATCTATAGGATTAGCAATTTCCGTTTTGAGCCTATTGATTTTGTTCTCTCTATTAAATCAATAATAATTATTTTCTGAATTAAATTCCCCAGAAACTAGAATTTTAAATTCTGGCAAGATATAATCTCAAAATATGAGCCATGGTTATTTTTTCCTTTGTAATAATGAAACTCAGCAGGAATGTTTAGATAGAAAGCTTTTAGGTGCTACGTTGGGTTATAAAAAAATAATTCCTCAAATCAACATCGGAGATAAGTTATTCCTCTACAACTACAGTACAAGAAGACTTCATGGGGTTTTTATTGCAGTTTCAGAAGCTCAAGAAAATATAGAACCGGATGCTTGGAATGGTAGGTACCCTTGGCAGGTTAAATTCAAAATTGAAGGTGAGTCAAAAGAAATTTCCCGCTATGATATCGAAAAAGTAGTTAGGTTTAACGGGAAAATCCCCCAGGCTGTTCTTTCCGAGGAACAGGTTGACGCATTAATAGAAATTTTCCATAAAGTTACAGATGTCCCCACTCCAGAAGAAGAATTTAGAAAAAATTATCCGGCTACTATCAGGTGTGATGATGGACATTTTGTGAGAAGTAATGCAGAGATGACAATTGATAATTGGTTATTTAGACAAAATATTGCTCATGGATATGAGAGAAGACTTCCAGTTCCAGAAACGGTATTTTGTGATTTTTATATTCTGAGTGAAGAGGGAAGAGATTATATTTATATAGAGTATTGGGGTATGAATGATGAATTATACAAAAAGAGGACAGAGAGGAAAAAAGAAATATACAACAAATATAATTTCCAGCTAATTGATCTTACTCCAAGGGACTTGGATAATGTTGATGAAGCTCTCCCTCAAAAGTTTTATCGTTACCTAAAAACCAAAAAATTTCTCTAGATTAAATTCCCCAAAAGTTTATCTTTCTTCTTCCCTTAGTCTTTCATCTACTATTGTAGACATCTGGACCTTGTCTTCTAGCACTCCAAGGACACCTTTTAGAAAATCTGGCCTATCCTTATTGTTTAAAATTACACTAGGTGTAAGGTATTCATAGTAGTAAGCTTCTCTTTCCATTTCCTCAAGAGGCATTCTTGGATAAAGGAGGTCTTGTAAGGCATGGACCGCCTCATGAGCTATACTGCGGCCTCTTAACTTAAGCCTTTCTATATCGCTGCCATTGGCTGCTCCAATGATTATTCCGTGTTCATTAGCGACTGCTGCTGCTTCATGATTCTCTTGGAAGAATCTATCGAATTCATGTATACCTCTAACATCAATCCCTTTTCTTTTTAAAAATTCTTCCATCCTACGGATATATTCCACTGGATCACTACCTAACTCGGGGAGATCATATTTTGCCATAACTGTTTTTCTGTAGCCCCAGGCATCAGCTAATTTAGTTTCATTAGGCCCTTGCTTGTCTGAGGCGCTATCAATATTTTGTAGGATTTGCTCTATAGAAGATTCTGTTGCCGTTATTGGTTCTACAGTACTTTCTGCCATACTAAACATCATTATAATCCTTTTTCAGATAAAAATTACTAGATTAAATTTCCCATAAAAAGGTTTTTTGTGGCATAATCAGGATATGAAAGTGTTTGCTTTTATCGATAGTCAGAACTTAAATTTAGGGGTTAGGTCTCAAGGATGGAAGTTGGATTGGCGTAAATTTAGACAGTATTTACGAAACAAATATTCTGTAACAGAAGCTTATCTGTTTATTGGCTATAAGCCGGGGAATGAAGGACTTTATACCGATCTTCAGAAAATGGGTTATTTGGTCATTCTTAAACCTACAATGGAATTACCGGATAAGACAGTGAAGGGTAATGTGGATGCAGAATTAGTTTTACATTCTATGATTCAATTTGAAAATTACGAGAAAGCCATTATTGTTTCTGGCGACGGAGACTTTTTCTGTTTAGTTGAATACCTAGCACAAAAGAAAAAGCTTCTTCACTTATTAACTCCAAATAGTCATTATTCTAAATTATTTAAACCTTATTCAGGATTTGTGATTCGGGTTGATCAATTGAAAGGGAGTTTAGAACAAAAAAAGACTGGCATCAGCGGTCGGTCGAAACCTTAGGCTTATCCAGTCATCATGATAAAAGAATATTATCATAAATTCATCGAAAGATCAAACAAGAATTGGTAAGAAAAATATAATAGCACTATAGAATTTTAACCTCTGGCAAGATAAATTGTGCTGGATTAAATTCCCCAAAAACTAGAATTTTAAGATTTAGCAAGATATAATCTATCCATGTCTGAGGTCTTAATATTTCATGGAACTGGTGGGAGTCCTGAAGGTAATTGGTTCCCTTGGCTAAAAGGTGAACTTGAACAAAAAAGTTGCCAAGTTTTCGTACCTCAATTTCCTCATCCTAAAGATCATCATTTACAAGATTGGCTAGAAGTTTTAAAAGCTTTTGAATCTCATATTAACGACGAAACGATATTAGTGGGTCATAGTTTGGGTGGATTGTTTCTTCTTCGAGTTTTAGAAAGATTAGAAAAACCAGTAAAAGCAGCTTTTCTAGTAGCGGCTCCTATTGGTGTAAAACCAATTCTCTATTTTGACAGTGATGAAAAGTTTAGCGGATTTGAATTTGATTGGGATAAAATTAAAAAAGGTGCCTCCAACTTCACTGTGTATCATTCTGATAACGACCCATATGTGTCTTTAGGGAATGGGGAAGAGCTGGCAAAACATTTAGGGGTAAACCTATCATTTGTTCCTCAGGCTGGGCATATTAATGCAGAAAGCGGATATACAAAGTTCGATCCAATATTAGAAGATATTAATAAACTTTTAAAATAAGGCTGAATCCCAAGAATTTTAACCTTCTTGACATCTTGTGGTTCTAAAGATTTAATAGTGTTATGTCATTATCAAACAATGAGTCAGGGCTTAATGAAATCTTAAACGAGCTAATCTCCCTTGAATCTAGAATTGATAGAGGAGAAGGTTCTTCTGAAGATTTGGAAAAAGCTTTAAGTCTTGGCGCATCTTATTATCAAGAGAAAACCGCACAAGAAGGTGCAAAAGAAGACAACAGAACCGTCATTGGTCTTTCAAGAGAATCATTAAAATATAACAGGGCACTGCAAACAGGGTTTCAAGGAAGATTGCAGTTTTGTGGCGAGAAAATTGCTTCTAAAGTTGAGGCAGCTACTAGTATGGATGATAAAGATACGAAAGTAGCAGAGCGCTATAGAATGCAAGCTCAAAACTGGGCCAAAGTAATGGCTTCCTATCAACCCACAGATATAAAATAGCTGGATTAAATTCCCAAAAAACCATATTTTTGACATTTTTATGAACCTATAGTAAAATAAGTTATGGATTTTGAATCTGTAGTTGATACTAGAAAAGTAAAAACAGTTGAATTTTTAAAACAACAACCCGAAATTATTGATCCTGGGATGCGCTTACTTGTGCAGAGGATCAATACTCTCCCGTTTCTTTATACAAATTATTCTTGTTCGGGACATGTTGAGAAATCCCCTGAAGGGAAACTAAAAATAAATTCTTTACCTGTTCTTGGTATTAGCTTAGTGCAACAAAATGGCTGGACTTTAAGAAGGCATATAGGTGATTTTTTGCTTTTTGGTCAGCTTATGGAGCAACGTTTAGATGAAATTAATGGTAGATATTATGATCAGTTTAATCGATCAATTGTTCCTATTCGTAAAGGAATTCATGGGCAAGGACCTTATAAAATTGAGAATGGTCGCATAATTTATATACCAAATGATTATTATTTTTCTGTTCAGCGATTACCTCAGGATATTGTTGATTTAGGAATTGATTTACTAAATGATATTAATGAAGGTTTCTATAATGTTGTGAGTTGCTTTGAGGAAAAACCACCTCTTTGGGTACCTAGCTCCGAGAAAGATTATTCTGTTGTGGGTTCTCATAATTTTAATACCCAAGCGGAGAGAGCAAGATATCTAGGTTTATTATAATTTTACGGTGTACCCCCCTAATAAGATAGCATCCCTGGATTAAATTCCCCAAAAGCACTCCTTATTTTTGACAAGTTCCCATAAAAATGAAATACTAAAAATATGGGAGTTATGGGAAAATATTTAAGGATTCTATTAATTATATTTGTAGGTCAGCTTATTACTTTATTTCTGGCTATTAAGTTAAGTGAGGGTGCAGGGGTGGGTGCAGTTCTAACCCTACCTTTAGTGACACTATTTGGAATTTTTATTCAAGTTATTGTTATCTTTTTTGCAATTAAGGATACAATTCTTGCTAGAATAATATATTCATTTATAGGATTGGCAATTTCAGTTTTGAGCTTATTAATTTTGTTTACCCTATTAAATCAATAGTAATTATTTTCTGGATTAAATTTTAATTAATGGAGCTGGATTAAATTCCCCAAAAGTCGTAAAATCTGCTTGAAAACAGATGTTCTCTTTATCTTAAAATTACCAAATGGATAATAACGAGCTAATTAAACTTTACAGATCTCTAATGAGTGAATCAGATATTCTTAAGTTCATTGAAGTTTATCCTAAAGAAAGTTTATTTGTTGAGTATAAAGTTAAAGATAGATCTGGAAAATTTACTGATAGTGACAAAAATAACTTTTCAAAAACACTTTCTTCGTTTGGTAATAGTGAGGGAGGAATTCTAATTTGGGGAGTTGCAGATGTTAGTAAAAATGTGCGTATGGAACCAATTGATCAAATTAAAGAATTTGATAATCGACTTAGAAGCTTTCTCGCAGAATCTACAATTCCCACTTTACAAGGATTTTTGATGGAAGATATTTTTATAAATTCAGAAAATACAGGTTATGTTAAGTGTTTTATCCCACAAAGCGATATAGCTCCTCATCAGGCTCGAGATGGGAAATATTATTTCCGAACAATGGAAGGAGTATTGCCTATGCGTCACTATCAAATCTTAGATATGCTTGGGAAAAGACAAAAACCATTTTTACATATGATTATTAAGCCACAAGTATCTTCCACTGTTGAGGGAGAGAATAATTTGGAGTTTGCCGTTCAAAATAAGGGAAGAGTATGTGCTAAATATTACGGTTTTATTTGCCATTTTGATAATAATATCGAGTTAATTATCACGCCAGACTCAAAAGTTAAAGATATTACAAAATTAAATGATGGAAGACCAACAATTATGTATGAAAACAATATAGGAGTAATACACCCGAGTGAAGTAATTTATCAATTAGATATTCTTAGGTATAGGAGTAAGGATAAAAGAAAAAAAATAAAAGGCGAGTTAATTTATTACTGTGAGGGCATGGCAAGTCAGAAGATTGAATTTATTATTAATAAGTCAACTATTAATTATTTGACCATATAAACTTATTTCCTGATATAATTCCTTGGTATGTCACTTAAGGTAGGAATTGTTGGGTTGCCAAATGTGGGGAAATCTACCCTTTTTAATGCCCTTTTGAAAAAGAGGGTGGCTTTGAGCGCAAATTATCCTTTTGCTACTATTGAACCTAATGTTGGAGTGGTGGCTGTGCCTGATCAAAGATTAAATGAGTTGGCAGAGCTGGTAAAAAATGAAGAAAAAATGGATCATTTACCACCTATTGTTCCTGCTGTTGTTGAGTTTGTAGATATAGCAGGACTTGTAAAAGGTGCCTCTACTGGAGCAGGTTTGGGGAATCAATTTTTGTCCCATATTAGAGAAGTTGATGCCATTGTCCATGTTTTAAGGGATTTTCCAGATTCAGATGTGATAAGAGAAGGATCTGTTTCCCCAGATGAGGATAAATTAACCATAGAAACAGAGTTAGCCTTATCTGATTTACAAGTTTTAGAGAAATTAGTTCCTAATCAAGAGAAAACAGCCAAAGTAGCCAAAGATATTTTGGAACAACAAAAATTAGAGATCATGCAGCAAATCCAGCAAAATCTGGCTGATGGGAAAATCTTAGGTTCTTATGAAATAGGGGATGAGAAATTAAAACTTTGGTTTAAAACCCTACCACTTCTAACCACTAAACCCATCCTTTATGTGTATAACGTCTCTGAAGAGGATTTAAAAAATAAAAATGAAGATTTAAGAATGAATAAAGATAGTGTAGCAATTTCAGCCAAAATGGAAGAAGAATTAGCAGACTACTCTGATGAGGAAAAAATGGAATATTTAAAGGAATTAGGGCTAGAACAGACTGGTTTGGAAAGGTTAATTCAGAAAGCTTATCAGACCTTGGGTTTAATTTCCTTTTTAACAGCTGGGAAAAAAGAGGTAAGAGCTTGGACTGTCCAAAAAGGATCTAAAGGACCACAAGCTGCTGGGGTAATCCATACTGATTTTGAAAAAGGCTTTATAAGAGCTCAAGTAATTGAGTATGAAAAACTAATAGAAGCAGGATCTTTATCTGTTGCTAAAACCAAAGGTTGGCTCCGAACAGAAGGCAAAGAATATATTATGCAGGATGGTGATGTGGTAGAGTTTTTGGTAAGCTCTTAACTTTTAATAGTTTATCCAGCTTTGGTTCTATTTGAGAAGATTCATATAAAAACCTTAATTGTTTTTCTTCTTGGTTAGTCATATCTCCAACGGTGAAGTAAGGGAAGCCTGGTACCCGAGCTATTCTTGTTGCTCTTAAAAAGTTAAGTAGTTCGGGATCTTCTGGCCAACTAAAATTTGAAGCAATCCTGATTACTTCATTTCTAAATCCTCTATTTTCATAAAAACTAGCAAGATTAAAGCTTTGAGGAAGTGTGGTGGGTATTTTAGTTCTAATAGCGCGCGTCCTAGCATTAATAATACTATTTCCCAGCCTTCTATAATTATCAAAGGCAGCGAGTACTGCTGTCTTGGGATAACCATAAAGAAAACCTTCTATGGTCATACTGGATCTAGTGTGCATGGTACCCAATTTATGAAGAAACTCAGCGAAGGCTGGTAAAGAAGGGTCTCTAAAAAAAGGATCTATTGATCCCTTTTCATTGATAAGTCGTTCCAAAAGAGGAGTTTGTGAACTTATTATCTGAGTGGTTAATCCGGTATTCCAAAGGTGCGCCCTTTTAGTGCAAGAAAGAAGTCTCTGGGTATCATCTAGTTGCCCAGGCAAAAACGGTAAATAATCATTTTGATCAGTCACATAAACTTTTAAAACAGGATCTATAAAACCTGCTGCTGGTTTTAAACCTAGATAAACCAATAACACGTCTTGATATTCCCATGGATGATTAGCCCTTAATTGTTTTATTTCTTGAGGCTTTAAACCATTAGCAAAAGCTGCTTTATGACCTTCAACAATATTATCAGCCCTTCTTTGTAATTCTCTTGTAGATATATGTTCAAACATTTGTGGAATGATACTGCTTTACCTTGGAGTGTTCAAGTAATTTATGATTTAGCCTTGCAAGCCGTCCACCTGTGAGGCTATGGCTTCATAATATACACCTCTGGTGGTGCCTCTTTTTTTGATGAAGCCTAAATCAGCCAGTTTTTTCAGATGATATCTTAGAGTTCTTTCATTTATGCCTAAAAATTGTCTCTTTAAAGTATCAAAGTTAATTAACCTATTTTCCTGGATTACTTCCAAAATTGAGGCTTGTTTAATAAATAGGGAATCAGTGGATATTGCCATATATAACCAAATACTACCAAAAATCACCAAAAATTTCCAGATACTGCCAGAAAAAAAGGAGTGATGCTTGGGCTATTGAATTTTTGGAGTCTTCCTAGTACAATTCTTTGGTTATGTTAAACAAATACGCATTAACTATTGTTCTAAGAAATGATTTAGAAGAAAAAGAGCGCAAGGAGCTTTTGGATTCAACAACTAAAAAATTTGGAAAACTTTTAAAAGAAGACCTTTGGGGAGCTAGAGATCTGGCTTATCCGATCCAACATCAAACCAAAGGTTACTATGCTCACTATGAATTTGAAGGAGAACCAAATTCTGTTTCACCAATTGACAGAAGCTTGAAAATTGATGAAAATGTTCTCAGATATTTGTTGGTAAGAATCTAATTTATACATGGCTAGTAGATCTTGGAATAGAGTTGAATTAATTGGTAACCTGACACGAGACCCAGAACTTCGTTATACCCCAAACGGTGCTGCAGTTGCTTCTTTTGGTATTGCTACAAATAGAACTTATGTGACTGATGAAGGCAAGAGAGAAGAAGTAGATTTTCATAAAATAGTTGCTTGGAATAAATTAGCTGAGCTTTGTTCTCAACTTCTAAAAAAAGGATCAAAAGTTTTTATCTCTGGAAGATTGCAGTATAGAGAATGGGAAACCCAAGAGGGCCAAAAAAGAAGAGATGCCGAGATTGTTTTAGAAGATATGATTGTGCTTACTCCAAAGGGTGATGGAGGAGAGGATCATGTGGTCTCAGAAGAGACCAGAGAATCTCGTCCAAAGGACGACCAGTCTTTGGCTGGAGAAGAGCAGAAGATTGAAAAACCAGAAGAGCTTAAAGCAGAGGCTCCAGAGGCACCTACAGTTCCGCAAGCTGAAGCACCAGAAGAAAAGCCAAAAGTTAATGAAGTAGTTTCTGATGAAGATCTTCCATTTTAGTCTACTTTCTTGTATAATCCCTAAGTTATGGCAGTGACTAGAACAGTAAAATCAAAAATTCCAGTAGCTAGCAAAGAACCGCAAGCTGTTGAAAATAAAAAAGTGGCTCAGGTAACTGAGTCTGAATCAAGTGAAGGATCTACAGATTCTAAAAGAAAAGTGGCTGGCAAAAAATATTGCCAATTCGATAGAAGCAAAACAGAACCTCACTATTGGGATGCCTCCTCTTTAAGAAGATTTATTAGTGATAGAGGTAGAATCCAACCAAGAGCCAGATCTGGTGCTTGTGCCAAACATCAAAGAAAATTAAGTAAAGAAATTAAAAGAGCAAGATTCTTAGCTCTTCTTCCATTTACACCTAGGGTATAAAATTGGTAGACTATTACCAATGCCCAAAGTTGGTAGCTTATCAGATTTTCTCTCTTCTTTAGATTCAGTTTCTGCTGAGAAAGTAGCTAGCTGGTTGAATCCTCCTCCAGAAACAGCTTTGGTGGAAAATAAACTTGGTAATAGGTTGTTATACCCTCAGGTTTTACCGCTTACTCCAGAAGAACTTGATTTTGATTTAGCAGTTTTAAGAGAAGCTGTAAGCTTAGAAAAAAAATCTTTTTTAAATACTAACACACATAAATTAACTATTCCTCAAGCTTGCTTGGAATTATTTCCAGATTTAAAAAAACTTATCATTGCTTTAGTTGATGCTACAACCCCTTTGGATATAACTACAGTTATTGCTCAGTCACAAAATGGACCTCAGAATTTGGGAACCATTATCAAACCTCACCTTCAACTCCGATTGGACCAGAGTCAGCAGGCAGGTGGGGTAAGTATTACTATTGAAGATAAAAAATACACTGTAGAAAATGGGCAAGTTTTACTAATTCCAATTGCAGAACCTACGGTAAGTATAAAATATGAAAGCCAACAGGCTTTGCTATTAGGACGCACCTTAGTGGTTACTCAAGTAATTGGAGGGCCTTTGGGGTTACTAATTGATTTAAGAAATTAATATGGAGAATTTAATTGTTCCAAATAGAGTTAGGGTGTTTAAAGATATCCCACTTATTATAAAAAGAGATTTCCCAAAGGGAGATTTTAAGATTAATATCAAAGCTGGTGATGAGATAAATCCACAAACAATTTTAGGAGAAGGATCTGCTGCGGCAGGTTTTAGGACAATTCATCTAGCAAAAGATCTAGGGGAAAATCCAAAAACAGCCTTAAAATTCTTAAGATTTGCCTTGGGGCAAAAAGTTTTTGGAGGAGAACTATTAGCTTTGAAGGAAGGTGTATTGGGATTTTCTAAAAAAATGCTTTTGGTCCCTAATGATGGAATTTTGGATTTTTATGATCAAAAAAGTGGAGATTTAAGGATTAAATTAATACCAAAAGCTTCAAGATTAATCAGTGGAACTTATGGGATTGTTGAGAGTATTAATATACCATCTGGGGAAATATTTATAAAAACCATAGGTACGGTAGTTTATGGAGTTTTAGGTTCTGGTAGAGAGCGTTCGGGGCTTTTAAAGGTAGTTGGTGGTGCTGGAGAGCTAGTTAGTTCTAGGCAGCTTGATCAAAGTATGAGAGGGCAAATTATTGTTGGTGGAGGTTTAGTTTTTATGGAAGCTTTAGAGCAAGCTATTAATTTGGGAGTGGCTGGTATTATAAGTGGTGGAATAAATGGAAGAGATTATTTATCAATGGCTGGAGGAAAATGGAAATTTAGTTCTGATCACTGGGTGGATGTGGGATTAAGCCTTCTGGCCACAGAAGGATTTGGCTCTGTTACTATTGGTGAAGACATCTTTCAATTATTAATGGAGAATAACAATAAGTTTGCTATCTTGGACGGCAACAAACACCAATTAATCTTGCCAACTTCAGACCAAAACAGTATGATATATATTCGTAAGGCACAATTTAAGTCACTAGAAAAGGGTAGTTTAGGATTTAAGCAGTTACAAAAAGGTGATAAAGTGAGGGTAATTTCTCCTCACTTTTTGGGATTGCAGGGGATAGTAGAAACAATTGATGAAACTACCACTAAGCTTCCTTCTGGTGTAGAATCATTGATGGTGACAATTTTAACCAATCAAAAAAAGATTAAAATGCCTTATGTCAATTTAGAAGTAGTGAGTTAATAGTTTTTCTCTATGAAAGAATACTTTAAAAAAATTTTACCTTCAAATCTTCGTTTTAATGGAGGCTACCTTTTAACATTAATACTAATTTTTGTTTTAGGCTGGCAACTTGGACACAGAGATTATCAAATCTCTTGGCAATCTTATAAACCAAACATCAAAGTCACTAATGAACAACCATCTAGCAAAGAGGTAGATGTTGATTTTAAGTTGTTTTGGGATACTTGGGATTTGGTCTCCAAAAAATATATTGATAAAAAAGCTATAGATCCCCAAAAACTTTATTATGGAGCTATCCAGGGAATGGTGGCAGCTTTGGGTGATCCTTATACTGTGTTTTTACCTCCTCAAGCTCAAAAAAGTACCAAAGAACAGCTTGGAGGTTCTTTTGAGGGGGTTGGTATACAGTTGGGTTATAACAAGGACAAGAGATTAGTGGTCATTGCTCCTTTACAGGGAACTCCAGCTGATAAGGCTGGGATTAAAGCTGGTGATTTAATTTTAGAAATCAACAAAAAAGAGACCTCCAATTTATCTCTTCCTGAGGCGGTGAGTTTAATTAGAGGTGCAAAAGGCTCTCAGGTTACTTTAAACCTATACAGGGAAAATAATGGTAAACCTTGGGATATAAGCCTAACTAGGGATACTATTGTGGTAAAAACTGTGGAGTTTGAATCAAAAACCACTCAATCTGGTAAAAAAGTAGCTTACTTACGTTTAACTGGCTTTGGAGAAAAAACCAGGGAAGAATGGGATGATGCTGTAAGTCAGGCTCTTTCTAATGGTTCCACAGGAGTAATTATTGATGTAAGAAATAATCCAGGAGGATTCCTAGATATGGCTATCTATGTGTTGTCTGAGTTTTTTAGTGATGGTAAATTAGTACTTCAAGAGGACTCTCAGGGAGCAAGGTTGGAACAAGGTGTGGTAAGGGCTGGTAAGATGCTCAAGCTTCCAGTAGTGGTTATGATTAATAAGGGGTCTGCCTCGGCTTCTGAGATATTGGCTGGAGCCATTCAGGACAGAAAAAGAGGCACTTTGGTGGGGGAACAATCCTTTGGTAAGGGCACTATTCAAAGCGCTGAGGAGTTGGCGCAAGGAACAGGTATCCATATCACTACAGCCAAATGGTTAACTCCTGAAGGTAGATGGATCCATAATATAGGTTTAACTCCTGATATTAAGGTAGAATTAGGTACTGAATTAGAAAAAAATAAAGATGGTGAGATAATTGATCCCCAGTTAGAAAAAGCCTTGGAATTTTTAGGGAAAAGCTAGACTTATATGGAAAATCAAGTGCCCAAAGGACTACCCAAATCTTCTACTTTAGTCTTGGCTGTTGTTTTGGGGGCACTTCTTGGCATCGGGATTTATCAGGTGGCTACCAGGGGGTATAATTTTTCCTTCAAAAATTTTCCTCAAGTTCAAAATCCTATTCAACAAAAAACTCAAACTATTCTTAATGAAGAGAATGCTGTGATAGATGTCGTTGAAAAAACCTCTTCTTCTGTGGTGGCTATTGGAGCTGCTCAAAAAATTATTAACCCCTTTGACCCTTTTTCCTTACCCACAAGTAAAGAGAGCACAATAGGTACGGGATTTGTGGTTTCTGATAAAGGGATAATTGTGACCAACAAACATGTGGTTGCGAGTACAGATACTCATTACTCAGTAATAACCAGGGATGGTAAAAAATATGAGATTAGGAAAATTTATAGGGATCCTATTTTAGACTTGGCCATAGTTCAAGTTGATGGAGGAGACTTAAAAGCCCTTGAGTTAGGAGACTCGTCTAAATTAAAAGTAGGACAAACTGTGATTGCTATTGGAAATGCTCTGGGTAAGTTTACCAATACTGTTACAACTGGGGTGGTCTCTGGGTTGGGTAGGAAAGTCACCGCTGGTGATCCTTTTTTAGGTTCTTCAGAATCCCTGGATGATCTGATCCAAACAGATGCTGCTATCAACCCAGGTAATTCTGGCGGTCCACTTTTAAATTCAGCTGGCCAGGTGATTGGAGTAAATGTGGCTACCACTGAAGGGGCTCAAAATATTGGTTTTGCTGTACCAATTAATGATGTTAAAAAAATAAGTGATGAGTTTATCCAAACTGGTTCTGTTTCCAGACCATTTTTGGGGGTAAGGTACAGATTTGTTGCCAAGGATGTGGCTATTTTAAATGAGGTACCACAAGGGGCTTATGTCCAGGAGGTGATCACTGATTCTGCTGCTTTTAAGGCAGGAGTAAAAACTGGAGATATTATTACCAAAGTAGATGGTCAAACTGTTGATTCAGAGTCAAAAATTTCTGATGTGATCTCTAAAAAATCTATTGGTGATAAGTTAAATCTAACCCTTTGGAATGATAACAAGGAAAGATCAGTTACACCTACCTTACAAGAACTGCCAAATCAATAAATTCTTTGGCTTTTTGCCCGAGTGATACAGGATCTATACAAAGTCCTTCTGGTGTCCAAGATGTAAGTTTAAAAGAATTTCCTCCTTTTGGATTTTCAGGATGGAAAGGATCAAACATATCAAAAAAACTTAAATCTTTTGGCCTACCAGCATAAGAAAGATTAGCTATACCAACAGAATAGCCTTTAGGTAAGGCTAAGGTTAATCTCTCACCTGTTTTTTTAACCTTAGCTTCACGTCCAGGAATCTGATGAGCGTCTAAATCCTGAACGGTGAATCCCATTAAAAAGGCATCCTCTGGTTTCCTGCCTAGAATTGGGACATAGTACATGCCAGTAAAACAACCGGTATATTTTTGATAAATTACTCTGGCCAAAGGAAATACTCCACTCCTTTGTTTAATTAATAAGGCAAGTTGCTTGTTTAACTCATTTTCTCTTTCTCTTGCTTGCTCAATTGCTGCTTCATTCCTAGGCCACTTAGGCTCACCAACTCCCAATAAATGAGGAATTACGCCAGCTAACCCCCGATCAAGCATTTGGTTAGTCCATTTAATATCTTTTTCCCACCATGTATGGAAGATTCCTTCTTGAAAAGCTAGGGCGGATTGGGCATTAGAATATTCTTGATGAATTTTTGCAATTTGTTCGTCTATATTTTCTATCATAATTGCCCAGATTATACCAAAACTAACCTAGTAATCAATCTCGGGATTACGATGCTCGGCTAGCAGGGATCTTTAATCCAAAGCATTAATCTTAACAATTAAAATTCTCTGTAAATGAGCTAGGTCTTTTTTTATTTCTACTTCAGCTTTTGGAAAATACTTTTGGGCTTCCTGTAAAGCTGTTTCTGCATGGGTGTAATCAATTTCTCCAATAACGAGTTTGGGCTTGAGGCCTTTTTGGTTAATCTGAGCAAATAACTGTCTATATAATTCAAAGCCGTCTTTGCCCCCGTCTAGGGCCATAAAAGGCTCAAAATCCTTCACTGATGAGTCTAAATAATTAATTCTATCTGTGGGAATATATGGAAGGTTGGTAATAATAATTAGGGAAGTGGAATTTGTACTATGTATTAAGGGTTCAATATCTGATAACAGATCGCTTTTAATAAATGTAATTTGGTCTACTACTCCATGAGCTTGGGCATTTTCCTTGGCTATCTCTAAAGCTTCTTGGGATAAATCTGTGGCAATAATTTTTACTTGGGGTAAGTTTTTGGCCAAAGATATGGCAATATTTCCACTTCCAGTACCAATATCTAGAATAATGACTGGTTTATTTTTAGAGAACTCAATAACAGCATCTACTAATAGTTCTGTTTCTGGCCTGGGAATTAGTACATCCGCTGTTACTTTAAATTGAAGTTTATAGAATTCTGTAAATCCTTGAATGTATTGTTGGGGGGGGAGAGATTTATGGTTTACGAATGACGATTTACGATTTTTTAGATTCATGATTCTTAAATCATTATTCTTCTTTGTCTGCTTCCTGGAGAGTTTTTAGCACTGAATCTAAATTTCCTTCCATAATACTATCTAGGTTATACCAGGATTTTCCAATCCTGTGATCTGTTAATCTATTTTGAGGAAAATTATATGTCCTGATTTTTTCTGATCTGTCTCCAGCCCCTACCATGGCTAGCCTTTGTCCACCCAGAGATTTAGCTTTTTCTTCTTGTTCTTTTTCCCAAAGCTTGGCTCTAAGTAGTTCCATAGCATTTTCTCTATTTTGGAGTTGAGATCTTTCTGTTTGAGCAGTAACTACTAGCCCTGTTGGGATATGTTTTACCCTCACAGCAGTATTTACTTTATTAACATTTTGTCCTCCTGCCCCACCTGATCTAAAAGCTTCAAATTCTATATCAGCAGGATTAATAAAAACCTCAGTAGGGCTTATTTCTGGTAAAACTGCCACTGTGGCAGTAGAGGTGTGAATTCTACCAGCGCTTTCTGTTTTAGGCACTCTTTGGACACGGTGTACTCCTGATTCATATTTTAAGGCCTCAAAAGCTTCTTTGCCCTTTATTTTTAAAGAAATTTCCTTAATTTGATTGATTTTGCCTTCAGAACGGTCTAATTCTTCTATTTTCCAACCTTGGTTTTGAGAATATCTAGTGTACATATTTAGCAAATCTCCAGCAAAAAGGCCAGCTTCATCTCCACCAGCAGCAGATCTGATTTCTAAAATAGCTATATTAGGATTGTAATCATCCTCATATTCTTCATCATCACTTTCCTGCATTGGGGTAGAGGCTGATTGTTGTAGTTCTTCTTTCTGTTTTTCCAGCTCCTCAATTTCTACTGTGGCAAGATCAGCCATTTCTGGATCATTTAAGAGCTTTTTAGATTCATTGATCTTTTGGTCAAGATTATTAATTTGTTGTTCAAGATAATCGTTCATGGGTTAATTATACCTTGTCATTATGGGGGCGCCACCACGAAGTGGCAAGTACCCTTGGGGTAGTGATCTAAGAAGCGTTTTTTCTGGCCTGCATAAGAAGATCTTTTAGGCTTGGTTTATCAGTTTGGACTTTTTGGACTTTTTGAGCTCTAGCTTCTAAAATCTTAGCTCTTTCTTGTTTTTTGGATTCTGCCATTTCTTTGGCTTTGGTGAATTTATCTACCTGACCTAAGGTATCAACTAATTTTTGTTGACCTGTAAAAAATGGATGACAAGCAGAACAAATCTCTACTCTGATTTCTGGCACAGTTGAGCCAGTAATAAAACTATTTCCACAAACACAGGATACTTTTGCCTGTGGATGCCACTCTGGATGAATATTTGTTTTCATTAGAAAGAAATTATAACAGAAAATACCCAAAACGCAAAGATTAGTGTCGGTGGGCCTTGTGGTGTTTGTGGCTAGTTTTAATCAAAGTACTAAGATATGCACCTATGCCTATTAAAATTGTGCCAAAAACAAGAGGAATTTTTAATTCTTCTCGGAGGACCAACACCCCTAAAAACCCAGCAATCATTGGTTCCAGATATTGAAATAAATCAGCAGTAACCACACCTACTTTATTCAAACCCCATTCAAATAAAAAGTAAGCAGAAACTGATGAAGCTAAAGCAATAAAAACTAAGCCCAATATTCCAAGAGTAGTAACTTGGGTCACCCAGGCTGGATTTTGTAAGTACTCAATTATAGCAGGAATTAAAAATGTGATTACTCCTATCAGAAAAATAACCGCTGTAATAGTAAGAGTAGAGTATTTTTTGTGCATTTCTTTGGAAATAATAGCTCCAGCTACCCAAGCCAAAGAGGCAAGGACAATTAATAGATTTCCCAGCAAAGCTTCAGAAGAAGGTTTGGGATCAAGTGAGAGCAAGGGGGTTCCCAAAATCACTAAGGCCCCTAATACTCCCAAGGCTATCCCTGCCAGATTTACCATATAAATTTTCTCTTTTAAGATCCACCAGCCAGCTACCACAGAAGCCACTGGAACAGTTAAGGTTAAAACTGAAGCTGAGGATATAGTGGTTCTTTCAAGGCCAGCATAAAAAAGGGCAATATTTAAAGTTACCATTAGCAGGCCAATACCAAAAAGTTGAGGTAAATCTTTTTTATCTATTTTGATTTTTTCTTCTGTGGTAAAGATAAAAGGACTTAATAGAATAGAGGCTATAGCAAATCTTAAAAAAGCTAAGGACATAGGAGGAATTTCCTGGAGAGTAAGTTTAGCTACTATAAAATTAACTCCCCAAATAGAATGGGCTAAAATTATAGCTAAAAAGGGCCAGGTTTTGGTTATTATTCCACTACTCATTACTGCTGTAATTTACTAATAGCTTCTACTGGAGTTAAGACCTCTTGGGTTTTATTTGTAAGATCTTTTAAGGTAATTTTACCCGATTTGGCTTCATCTGGGCCAATAATTACCACATAAGGAATACCTTTTTGGTCAGCATATTTTAATTGTTTATCCAGTTTAACTTCCGGTTCCAGCCAAAGTTCAGTGTCAATGCTGGCAGCCCGTAATTTAGCTGCCATTTCGAGAGAATTTTTATACAGGTCAGGATTAAAAATAGTAACTAGTATAGTTGGAGCTTTTGGCGCAATTTTAGGCATTTTGCCGTATTCTTCTAAGATAACCTGAGTAGGGTAGTCGCCTGGAGCCATGCCTACACCAGGAACCTTTTCACCACCTACCTGGGTTGTTAAATTATCAAATCTACCTCCACCAAAAATAGATCTTTTCAATTCCTGTTTGCGGTCCCAAGCCTCAAACACAGTTCTGGTGTAGTAGTCAAAACCTCTAATTATCGTAGGATCAAACTCTATATAATCTAAAACTCCTTCATAAAGCTTTAGTGATTCAAAAACTTGGGTAAGCCAGGCAGATTTAGTGTAATCTTTTTCACTTAAAAGTTGTTCAATCTTTTTAGACTGGTTCAGGCTAATTCCTTCTGCGGCCAAAGCTTGGTTAAATTCTTCTGCGCTAATCTTAGCTTTGCGGTCAATGATTCTAAAAAGAGGAGTGATTTGTTCTTGGGTAATACCACATGACTTAAGCTCTTCCTGAATAAACTGTCTATCACTTACTTTAATAACTACTTCTTTTGGGGTTAAGCCTAAGGCTATAAAATAATCTGCTGCAATAGCTAAAATTTCTGCGTCTGCTTCTGGAGTTTCTGGTCCAAGTAAATTGATTTCCCATTGAAAAAATTCTCTACCACGTCCTTTTTGAGGTTTTTCATATCTCCAGGTTCTTCCAAAAGAAAACCATCTGATTTCTTTTGGTAATTGGCCGTTTTTTTGGGCTACCATCCGGGCATATGTAGGGGTAAATTCAGAACGTAGGAGTAAAGTTTTTCCGTCTCTATCTTTTAAACTAAAGGTTTGCTCTTTTAATATTTCTTCACTTGTTTTATTGGCATAAAGTTCTAAAGGTTCCAAAACTGGGCCATCAATTTCTTGATAACCATACTTTTGGCTTAAACTTTGAATTTTGCCATAAAGCCAGTTTCGGAAAGCCATTTGTTCTGGATAAAAATCCCGAGTGCCTTTAACTGGTTGAACAACTTGTGCCATAAGAATATTATCTCATAAAAACTATACAATTTCTTGACAAGACATTGTATAGTTATGTTTATGAATAAGACTATTAAGTACGCAATTATTCTGGCGGGTGGTAAAGGAGAGAGGTTAAGGCCATATACAGATGATCGTCCCAAACCAATGGTAAATATTGCTGGCAAGCCAATTTTGGCTTACCAGTTGGAGCAACTAAAAAAGGTTGGTGTTGAAGAGGTGGTGTTTACCTTAAGCCATCAGCGTGAAATATTGCAGGAACATGTTGGAAACGGGGAGAAGTATGGTATGAAAGCTACTTATTCTATTGAAGAGCAACCATTGGGAAGAGGTGGAGCTATTAAACAAGCTATAAGTATGCTCCCAAAAGACTGGCAAGAAGTAATTATTCTAAATGGTGACAACCTCTGGAAGGTTAATTTAGAACAAATGATTGATCAACATCATAAGGATAATGCTTTGGTAACAATGGTTGTATCTCCTTTAAAAAGCCCTTATGGAATTATTGAATTTGATGATCAAAATCATGTGCAGCAATTTAGAGAAAAACCAATTCTTCCTCACTGGATAAACTCTGGAATCTATATTTTTGATAAAGAAATAGAGCCTTTGCTTCCAGAGATTGGTGATCATGAAGAAAAAACTTTTCCTTTACTACCAAAGGAGAGATTTCTTGTTTTCCAAAGCACTGATTACTGGAGAGGTGTAGATACTGTAAAAGATTTAATAGAAGCAGAAAAAGAAGTACAAGAAATCTTCCAGTAATACTTATTTTTTGGTTCCAGAAGGTGAAGCGGCTGAAGAAGCAGTAGGAGAAATTCCTAAATCAAAAATATAGATAATTTTATTTCCAAAAGTAATTATTTTTTGCCCTTCCTTCAATTTTTCCAAACCAGAGGTGGGGTTTATTTCAAATTTGGGGTTATCTTTATTTTTTAAAGAGAGAGTTTTGTCATTAATATTGATAATTTCTCCAAAGATAAACTTTTTTTCATCTTTTTCTGGGGAGATAAGTTTAATAATTCTTTTGGCTGTTAAAGCTCCTGTTTCATCTGTATCCCCAAGGGCTACCAGATAATCATTTGTGGTAAGTGTCTTTAAGCTAGCTTTTTTACCTAATACTTCTGTAAATTGGTTGGTATTTACTGTAAAAGTTTTATCAGATGTTTTTAATATTAAAGTACCATCAGATTTAGTCTTTACAAAACCCACATAAGCTTTGTTTTGTAGTTTTTTACCTATCTCTTGTTTGATTTGAGCAGCTTTGGATGATATCTCATCCTGAAGAGCTTTAAATTTAGCTTTTATATCAGCGCTAGGGGAAGACTCCACAGCTAAAGCTGGGGTGATTAGGGTGGTTAAGAGTATTAGGGTGGTTAGTAAAATTTTTTTCAAATTTTCTCCTTTGAGTAATATATAGTTCTAGCCTCACTTTTGCTATTACCTTCTTTATCAAAAACAGCTAAAAATAATTTATTAACACCTTCATCTAAAAGTAGAGTAGAGGAAAATTCACCTTTATTGTTAATATCAAGAACTTGGACTTTATCATTTAAACTGGCTGTTACCACGGCACTGGTTGAAGTTTGTCCTTGGACCAATAAATTATTATCAAAGATTAGTAAGTTGTCATCTGGGGCAGATAAGTTTAATTTTAAACTAACTGGAGCAGATGTAACAGGAGATAAGTTCCAATCTACTTTTTTGTTAAATTTTGGGCCAATAAAATAGGTACCAGCAACAAAGATTGATCCCCCAATAAGACTTAATATAAAAATGGATACCAAAAGTTTGATGTATGACATCACTTGACATATTAAAGGCATCTTGTTTGATGGTCAAGCGCTATGGTAAGATCTTGCCATGGATATTACTTGGTATGGACAGGCTTGCTTTAAGATCAAAGGTAAATCTACCACGGTAGTTATTGATCCTTTTGACCAAGATTATACTGGCCTAAAACTTCCTAAAGATTTAGAAGCTCAAGTAGCTTTGGTAACACATCAACACAAAGATCATAATAATACTCAGGCTGTTAGTGGTAATCCCTTGGTTATCACAGGACCTGGAGAGTATGAGAAAGCTGGGGTGAGTATAACTGGGGTGGCTGCTTTTCATGATTCCAAGCAAGGTGAGGAAAAGGGAAGAGTTACTCTTTATCATATTTCAGTAGATGGGGTAAATATTGTTCACCTAGGGGATTTGGGACATGTTCTAACAGAAGAACAAACTAGTGAAATTGATAATGTAGATATTTTAATGATTCCAGTGGGGGGAGTGGTTACCACTGATTCAGAGGCAGCCGCTAAAGTAGTTGCTCAACTGGAGCCAAAAATTGTGATCCCCATGCACTACAAAATTCCCGGTTTAAAGTTTGAAGAATTAGAAGAAGTAAGGGCTTTCTTAAAAGAAATGGGTGCAGAAAATATTAGTGAGCAACCAAAACTCTCAATAACTAAAGATAAATTACCAGAAGAGACAACGGTAGTCCTGCTTAGTAAAAGTTAAATCATAATCTAGTTATATGGCACAGGCAGTAAAACTTCCTCCACAAAATATAGAGGCTGAGCAATCCCTTTTGGGAGCACTTTTGATTGATAAAGATGCAATTGTTAGAATTGCAGAAAGTCTATCTCCGACTCATTTTTACCGTAGTGAACAACATGGCAAGATTTATGAGGCCATGTTGGATCTTTTTGAAAAAAGAGAGCCAATTGATTTAGTTACTATTACTGAAAAATTAAAAAGCAGTGGTTCTTTTGATATTGTGGGTGGGTCTGCTTATCTTGCCACTTTGATCAATTTTGTTCCTACAGCAGCTCATTTGGAGCATTATGCCAAGATAATCAAAGAACATGCTGTAAGAAGAAGTATCATTTCTAGATCTACCAACTTAATTGATCAAGCTTATGATGAATCAGTCCCAGTAGAGCAAGTGCTAGAAGAAGCTGAGCAAAGTATTTTTGCTATTTCTCAACAAAATATTAAAAGAGATTTTGTTCCTCTAAAAGATTTATTAACTGTGTCTTTTGATAGATTAGATGAGTTACAAAAATCCTCTGGAAAACTCCGGGGAGTGCCTACTGGTTTTAGAGACCTTGATGCTAAGCTTGCTGGTTTTCAGGAATCTAATTTAATTATCTTTGCTGCCCGTCCTGGACAGGGAAAAACCTCTTTTGTGCTAAATGTAGCAGAGTTTGTAGCTGTAAAATCTGGGCTTCCTGTGGGTATTTTTTCTTTGGAAATGTCTCAAGAAGAACTTGTAGATAGGATTATTGTGTCTAGGGCAGAAATTGATTCTTGGAAGCTAAAAACAGGCAGGCTTGATGATAAGGATTTTGATAAAATTTCTCATGCTTATGGAGAGTTGGCAGAAGCCCCACTTTTTATTGATGATACCCCTGGTTTATCTTTGGCAGAGATTAGGACCAAAGCCAGAAGGCTACAAATGGAGCATGGGCTAAAGCTTTTGATAGTAGATTATTTACAGCTTATTCATGGTAGTAATAGATATTCAGATAACAGGGTTCAAGAGGTGTCTGAGATTTCTCAGGGATTAAAAAATCTAGCTAGGGAGTTAAAGATTCCAGTTTTGGCAGTATCCCAGCTTTCCAGGGCTGTGGAATCAAGAGGAACCAGAAGGCCACAGCTGGCTGATTTAAGGGAATCTGGGGCTATTGAGCAAGATGCAGACGTTGTGATGTTTATTTATAGGGAAGACCCAGATAATATGCAGGATACAACTTTAGATATTCAAAAACATAGAAATGGTTCCACAGGAGAGATAAAACTGATCTTTATTGGAGAAAGAACCAAGTTTTATGGTATGGAAAAACACAGATCAGTTCCTGTAAAAGAAGCAGTCAAGCTTGATGATTCCAAACCAGCCTCAGCATGAGAATAACTATAATTAACTTGTATTTTTATTGCGATCGCATGTTTTTTACAAGGCTAAAAATAATCTAGCTTCGCAAGGCGTCCCCCTTCGAAGCTAAAAATTATGATATATTTTTTGACAGGGAATTTTAATAAATTTAAAGAGGCTGAGGATATTTTAGGGGATGTCGAGCAACTACAGATTGATTTACTAGAGATTCAAGGGATTGATCCCAAAGAGATTATTAAAACAAAACTACTTGAGGCTCTAAACCATCATCAAGGCCCATTTATAGTAGAAGACAGCTCCCTCTGCTTTGATTGTTTAAACGGTCTTCCAGGGCCTTTAATTAAATGGTTTGAAGAGTCCTTGGGTAATGAGGGTTTGGCCGACATAGCACAAAAAATGGGGAATAATCAGGCTGAGGCCAGGGTGATGATTGGGTATGCCAAAAATCCAGAGGAAATATATTATTTTGAAGGAGTTCTTAAGGGAAAAATAGTTCCACCATGTGGGGAAAATGGTTTTGGTTGGGATAAGATCTTTGTGCCAGAGGGACATGATAAAACATTTGCCCAGATGAGTCCAGAAGAGAAAAATTCCATAAGTATGAGAAAAATAGCTTTTGAAAAGTTAAAAGAGTTTTTGAAGAGTTAAGGGTAGGGTGTTCGTTGGAGCCATACAGGCATATCACTAGTGTTTACTGATTTTGTTGGGGCTTGTCTAGGTATAATGCCTATCCCCAAACGGGCTCTGAGTTGTTCTGGTGTAAATCCGTCAGCTTTAACTGAAAGTTCGTTAACAGGTGTGTCTTTTTCTTGAGCTAATCCCATTATTTGCCAACATCTAGGACAGCTTTTGGGTTCTCCTATCAAAACAACCCTTTCTAAAAGGCCTCCAGAGATTACATCTGCAACAAAGCTTTCAACTAAAGATTGGGGTGGAATTTGGCTTAAGAGTGGAAAAAGCTGGGATAAAGAAAATACAGGCTTGGTAGGGTCTAGCTCGGCAATTTTACCAGTAATACGTCTTACGGCATTTTGTTCTGTAATAGAAAATATTCCAAAAGTGCCGCTAGTTAAAATTGCAGGTATTCCAGATTCTTGAGTGGCTCGATCAACTAGATTTAGAGCGGCTACACTGAATTTTTTTACATCAATTTCTGATAATTGTGGTCTGACGACTGCTTCTCTAACCATATTTTTAATAATTATTTAATGACAAGTAAACTGTTAACTAAAATACTGCTAAGGTTTTTTCTTGTCAATGGGGACTTTTGGTCTTTGCTATGATAAAATTACCAAGGTTTTGAGCCGAAGTGGCGGAATGGTATACGCGGTAGTCTCAAAAACTACTAGTCGCAAGGCTGTGTGGGTTCGAGTCCCACCTTCGGCACCTAATTTGACAGTTCTGTTAGAATTAAAACAATTAAGGAGACAAATTAATGTTAAATGCAAATGAGCTTAGGACTGGCACTGTTTTTAAAGAAGATAATCAACTTCTTCAGGTTATTACCTATGAGCACAATAAAATGGGTAGGGGAAGTGGAACTATAAAAGTTAAAGTAAAGAATTTAAAAACAGGATCTGTGGTAGAAAAATCTTTTATTACTGGAGCAAGAGTTGATGAAGCAAATATAGAAAAGAAAAAAACTCAATTTCTTTATCAAGATGGGGAATCCTATTATTTTATGGATCCTTCTAGCTTTGAACAATTTCCTTTATCTCAATCTATCATTGGGGATCAGGCAAAATACTTACAAGATGGAATGGAAGTAGTTTTAGTAGTATCAGAGGGTGAGGCTTTGGCTTTAGAGCTTCCTAACACTCTAATCTATGGTATTTCTGAAACAGGTCCAGAAGAAAAAGGAAATACTGTTTCTAATGTTTATAAAGAGGCAACTCTGGATAATGGTTTGGCAGTAAAAGTCCCAATGTTTTTGAAAGTTGGGGACAAAATTAAAGTAGATACTAGGTCTGGTCAGTATGTTGAGCGGGTAAAATAGCCTTAATGTATCCAGTACTTTTAACAATTGGTTCTATATCTATTACCTCCTTTGGATTATTTTTGGCCTTCTCTTTTTTTGCCAGTGTTTTTGTGGCTTGGAGGCTAGCCAAAGCTTATGATTTAAATGAGGAAAAAGTAATAGATCTAGCAATCCTTGTTGCAATCATTAGTGTTTTGGGTGCTAGATTATTTTTTGTTGCCCTTCATTGGCCTTTATTTGGAGATTTTGGCAAGGTGGTTTGGATCAACCGTTATGCTGGGCTTTCTTTTTGGGGTGGATTAATTAGTGGAATACTAGCTCTCAAGTATTTTTCCAAAAAACTAAATTTTAATTTTTGGCAGGCAGCAGATTTTGCAGCTGTTAGTTTACTTATGGGAATAATTATAGGTAATATCGGGTGTTTTCTTGGAGGATGTTCCTATGGAGTAGTTTCTGAATTACCTATAGCAGCCCCAGCGGTGGGATTAATAGGAAAAAGATTTCCAGTGACAATAATAGAGAGTTTTATTCTTCTTATTTTCTTTTTCTATCTTTGGGGTCAAGCGATCCGTTTTCATTTTGCTGGTAAAATTTGTGCCTTAACGTTAATTATTGTTGGTATAGAGAAATTTGTTTTAGAATTTTATTATGGTGAAAGGTTTTTCCTTATAAATAATTTTTGGCTAAGTCTTGGAAACCTATTTTCTCTATCAATTTTAATACTTGGAGTGATAATTTTTTATAAAAAATCTAAAAGAAATATAAAAACAGATTTAAGGTTACTGTTCACCTTACCTCTTTCTAGGAAGAAACAAGAGAGTATGTTTGCTTACTTGAAAAAAAGTGTTTATAATCGTAAAGTTAACTCTGTTATAAAAATGAAAAGGGTTTATGAAATTATTCGAACCCTGCCGAAGACCTTAAAAAGGAGATTAAATGTTAAATCGAACCCAAAAAACATTATCTAATATTAAAAATAAACTACTTAGAAAGCAAAAAGAAGTAGAGAAGCAAATCATAACTATTGAAACAGAAGATCCAGTTATGCAATCTATCCCAGAAGCATCTGAATCCGGTACAGATTCCTGGGCAGCAGATGTTCATGCCAGGGCTGTAACTCTAAAAAATGACTTAGTTGGTTTATCCAAAAAAATTAGCCAGTCAGTGATGAGGATTAAAAAAGGCACCTATGGAAAATGTGATAAATGCGGTAACACTATTGAAGTAAAAAGATTAAAAGCCATGCCAACAGCCACACTTTGTATCTCCTGCTCCAAAAAATCCTCCAAATAATTTTTTATCACTATTTACACTTTTCAAGGTAATTGTTACCATAGCTAGTGTTCATGAGCGCTTTAAATCTATCGGAATTCTTATCAAATAAAATCCTTAAACGTAAGGAAGTCTTAAATTTAATTCCCAAACCAGAAATTATTACTTTAGATAAGGCATTAATGGACTTAAACATCAGCGAAGTAGTGGATGAGTATGAGGATATGTTGCAGGAGCTTTATTTTTCTAGGAATGCTCCTCATAAATTTCAATACCGTAATGCAAGTGAAATCCCAGCTTACCAAGACTTTGTTGAAAAATTATTTGATGGTAAACCTTTGTTGGAAACTGGATCATGGGTCTATTATTCTTGGAATGATAAGTTGATTCACTTTTTACCCCAAAAGTTACATGAGGAACTAAGAACTACTAGAAATAAAGGTTTGATAACTCATGAAGAGCAGGAAAAATTCAGAAAATTTAAGATTGGTATAGCTGGTTTAAGTATTGGCCAAAGTGCAGCCTATACTATTGCTGTAAATGGAGGGTGTGAGGTAATGCATTTGGCTGATTTTGATGTGATCTCTGCTACTAACACCAATAGAATGAGGGCTTCTTTTGATGCTGTAGGTATGAATAAGGCAGTTTATTTGGCTAAAATGATTTATGAGATTAATCCTTATGCTAAATTAGAACTTTTCTTAGATGGTTTAACAGAAGATAATATGGATAAATTTTTTACTGGTATTGATGCAGTGGTGGATGAAATTGACCATTTTCCCACCAAAGTGAGGATTAGGGAGGAAGCCCAGAGGAGAAAGATTCCGGTAATTATGGCAGCTGATGTCGCTGATGCAGTAGGACTTGATATTGAAAGATATGACCTAGACCCAAAACAAGAGTTTTTTAATAGTAAACTTGACCAAAATGATTTAGACTTATTAAAATCACCAGATTTTAAGTTTGAAGATATGGCAAGAATTTTTATTAAAATGAATGGGGGAGATAAAGCTCCTCAAAAACTGCTGGATGTTGTACCATTAATCGGTAGGGAGTTAGCAGGGCCACCTCAATTAGGGAGTACAGCCTTTTTATCTGGCACTGTTATTTCCTATGTTGTTAGAAAGATAGCTTTGGGTGAAAAGGTTGATGCTTGTTCTTTAATGATTAACCTAGATTCTCATATCCTTGGAGAAAAATAGATATGGATGATATTTTTTCTGATTATTTTCAATATAACTCGACTAAAGATATAGAAGGTTTGTCAAAGACACCTGCGGCTATATGGCAGCAATTAGGTGAACAAAAGGCTTTGGAAAATTTTCAAATTATAGCTAAAGCAGTCCCTGCCTATAAAGATTTTTTAAAGAAACATTCAATTAATCCAGAAGATATTAAAACAATAGAGGATTTTAAAAAAATACCACCTACAAATAAAGAAAATTATTTTAAAAGCTATCCCCTAAACGATTTATTGATGGGAGGTAACCTTCACCACTCATCAGTCATTCATTATAGTTCAGGATCTTCTGGGAAATCATTTTTTTGGCCTAAAACAAAGACTCAAGATTTAGCAAGCTACAAGGGAATGGAAATGCTTTATAAGATCTATTTTGATTTAGGTAAGGTTAACAATTTGTTTATAAATTGTTATGGGATGGGTCCTTGGACAGCGGCAGAAATGGTGCACTCGGCTACAAAGATGATGGCCGAAAAGGATCTTAAAATTTCCATCATTTCTCCTGGCACGAACCAAGAATTATTTTTTGAAATTTTTCAAGGCCTAGCCGATCAATTTGATCAAATTATCATAGGTGGGTATTCATCCTTTTTGCGTGATTTAGTGCATGAGGGAGTTAAAAGAGGGATTGATTTTAGGCGTTATAAAATTAAATTACTTTCTGGTGGTGAGAAATACAGTGAGAATTGGCGTCAATTTATGACCCAGCATCTTGGGCTAAAGGATCCCTACAAGTCCGTTGCAGCGGTTTTAGGATCATCAGAGGTTGGAGTAGGAGCCATCTCCACTCCCTTTGTTGATTATATGAGGATATTTTTGGCGAGTGATGAGGTTGCTGCCCAGAAGCTGTTTAAGAGATCAGACCTACCTTCGCTGGTGCAATATATTCCTCCTGCTCGTCATATAGAAATCATTGATGGAAACATTGTTATCACTAGCATGGGCAATATCCCATTAGTTCGATATGACACAAAAGATAGTGGCCAAATTTATAGTGTAGAGGAATTTTTATCAGCCATTCCAGATTCCTGCAAAGAGGACTACCTAGCTTTAAAAGAGGACGTCGGGATCCCTAATTTACCTATTTTAGCAATTCATGGTCGAGCAGATAAGACCATTATTTTATTTGGGGCAAATATTTATCCAGAACAATTAACTTATATTGCTGAGCTTCCAGAATTAGATAAATATTTAACTGGTCGTTTTTTTGCTGAGAAAGCAGAAACAGAGGACGCTGATGTATTCTTTAGGCTTGTTCTGGAATTAAAAAATGGTATTGTCCCTTCTGACCAAATAAAAAATGAAATCTCAACTCATTTAGTTAAATATCTTGCCGAGGTTAACTCAGAGTATGCCCATATACTTGGGTCAGTTGGTTCTAAAGCAAAACCAAAGATCGAACTAAGGGAGTACGCTTCGGATAATTTTATGTCAGCGTCTGGTAAAAACAAAGTTTAAAATTTTATTTGTTAATAGATATCAAATTATTAGTATGTCTATAATAAGGATATGGCTGCCCTTGATATTTTTTTACTAGTACTAATACCTAGCTCCTTATTTATACTAGGTTTATTAGTTTTTCTTAACAATCACAAGTCGATCACAAATAGGTTATTTTTCTTAATTGCAGTTACTTCTGCATGTTCGGCTATAGGTAGTTTAGCTCCAAAGCTCACAACATCGTCAGAGGTAATCTTTTTTTGGGTAAAATTTACGATGGTTTTTGCTTCAGTTGTAACCCCATCGATGGCCTTATTTGTGTTAGTTTTTCCTAAAGAAAAGTTTATTTTTAGCAAGCGGTTATTAGTATTCGAGGCGCTTTTAATAACAATTCTCATCCTTAGCACAATCTTTGATTTATTGTTTACTAACGCTAGGCATGAAAATGGGTCTATCGTGTTAGATCCTGGTCCTTTGGTATCTCTTTTTTTGATTAGCCAGATTATTCATGTTTGTGCAATTATAATTGGGCTTATTAGGAAGCTAAGATCTACTTATGGAAGAGAAAAAGAAGGTGTTAAATACCTTGCTTTCGGATTTGTTGCGACCTTAATCTTTATAAGCATTTTTAATGTCTTTCTAGTCATATTATTTGGTAATGCTAATCTTGTTTCTTTTGGAATGTTTTCATTTGTTATTTTAGAAGGATCAATCTTTTATGCTATTACGAAGCATCGTCTTTTGGATATCCGTCTGGTTGTAGCAAGATCCATCAGCTACTTAATTCTAGTTTTTGTTTTAGCGGTAATTTATATAGGCGGATTATTTATTTTTGGAGCATTGATTTTAAAAGAGGCTACTAATATCACTCAGCTCTTGCCCTCAACATTTTTAGCATTAGTTATTGCTTTATCTTTTCAAACGCTTTTGAAATTAATAGAGAAGGTTACAGACAGAGTTTTTTATAAGGGTAACTATGATTCAAACCAGCTCCTGTCTACCCTCTCCCATATTATGAGTACCAATATTGAAACTAAACCATTAGCCACCCAAACCATTCGTGCACTTATTAAGTATATGAAGGTGGCTAGGGGAGCATTGATTTTAAGGAGTACAACAAATCAAATGGAAATTCTACTGGAGGGTTTTACCCAATCTCTGACGCCTTTGAATTGCCAATTTATCTCTAAATTGGACAAACACGGAATCGTTATTTTTGAAGAGTTAGAAGAGGGTGACATAAAACAAGCAATGAGGACCTTAGGGGTTGTGCTAGCTAAAGCTCTCCATGTGAACGAAAGTATAGTAGGATTCCTACTCGTAGGAGAAAAAGCTTCTGGGGAGATGTATTCTGATCAAGACTTAAAAGTCATTGATATTTTGGCACCAGAGCTTGCGGTAGCTATCCAAAACGCTGAGTCTTATGACAAGATAAAAAGATTCAATATAACATTAACCCAAGAAGTAGAGAAAGCAACTCGTGAGTTAAAAGTAGCCAACACCCGTCTTGAAGAGTTGGATCAGCTAAAGGATGATTTTGTATCTATTGCCTCACATGAGCTAAGAACCCCTATGACAGCTATAAAATCTTATGCTTGGATGGCTTTAAACAAACCAGATATTACTCTATCAGAAAAAATGAAAAAGTATTTATCTAGAACTTTAATCTCTACAGAAAGATTAATTAATTTGGTAAATGATATGTTAAATATTTCTAGAATTGAATCTGGTAGGATAGAAATCCGTCCTCAGGTTTTTGAGCTTAAAACTTTGGCTGATGAAATAATGTCAGAGGTAGCTGCCAAAGCTCAAGAAAAGATGATTCATCTTAATTTAACCCAGGAGCAAATGCCAAAGGTTTTTGCCGATCCTGATAAAGTTCATCAAGTTTTATTAAACCTTGTGGGTAATGCTTTAAAGTTTACTCCTGCAGATGGCTCCATCACTATTAGTTTTTTTACTGATGGTAAGGTGGTAGAAACCCTGGTAAAAGATTCTGGAGTTGGTATGACCAAAGAAGATCAGCCAAAACTATTCCAAAAATTTGGTAGATTAGATAACTCTTATGTAGCAGCAGCTACAGCAGGAGGAACAGGCTTGGGCCTTTATATTTCCAAAAAATTAATTGAGTTGATGCAGGGCAAAATCTGGGCTTGTTCAGAAGGAATGGGAAAGGGAAGTACTTTTGTCTTTGCTTTACCCATTGCTACCACGGCAAACGTAGCCCAAGCAGCAAAGTTTACCAAAGTGGCCCGTGGTGAAGCAAAGGTTTTGGAGCCAGTTGCCATTTAACCTGTATGTGGTATAAATAATATATGGCAGATACACAAAAAAAGATTCTTCTTGTAGAAGATGATGAGTTTTTAAGAGATTTTTACCATGAACTTTTAACCTCTGAGGGACACACGGTTGATGTAGCTGCTGATGGGGAAATTGGTTGGGAAAAGATACATCAGGGAGGTTGGAATTTAGTGTTACTTGATATTATGCTTCCAAAAAAGGATGGTCTCCATATCCTACAAGACCTGAAGGATAATCCAGCTAAAACACCAAATGGTCCTATTGTGGCTTTAACAAATCTAGGCCATGATACTGTAATCAATCAGGCTTTTTCTCTTGGTGCTACTGGGTATTTGGTTAAATCTGCCCTAAATCCAGATCAGGTACTAGAGGAAGTTCATAAGTACTTAGAAGCTAAATGATCAGGGTGATCTTTGAAGATAATTACCTGATGATTTTGGATAAGCCTCCTGGGTTGATTGTTACCTCATCCGAAACCAGCAAAGAGCCAACTCTAGAAGAAATTCTCAGAACAGATTTTAACATCCTTATTGAGCGCTCTGGGATTGTCCATAGACTTGATAAAGACACTTCTGGATTGATTGTTATTGCCAAAACTTCAGCAGTTATGGAGGCCCTGCAGGCCCAATTTAAAAACAGGGAAATTCATAAAGAATATTTAGCTTTGGTTCATGGTGTGGTAAAAGAATCTGGAAAAATTGATGCTCCAATAGGCAGGAACCCAGGAGATAGAGAAAAGTTTATGGTTTTTGATAGAGTGGGTGATGAGCAGTTAAATATTAGGCCATCCGTTACTGAATATGAGCCCCTAAAAAATTACCAATTTTCAATTACCAATTTTCAACAAATCTTTGACGAGTTAAACAAAATTCAAGCAAGAAAATTAGAAAGAATGGGGTATGGGCAGTGTACACTATTAAGGTGCAAACCTTTAACTGGACGGACCCATCAAATTAGGGTACATTTAAAATATCTAGGTTTTCCAATTGTGGGGGATGGAAAATATGGTGGTAGAAAAGTAGTAAGACTTGATCATAGATGGTGCAGTCGGCAATTTTTACATGCTGCCAAATTAGAGTTTACCCATCCTGTAACTCAGGAAAAAATGAGTTTTGAAAGTGAGTTACCAGAGGACTTAGAGCAAGCCTTGGCTCAATTAGAGATTAGAAACTAAAAATTTATATGGCATCAAATTCTTTATTTTTACAACTTGCTATTGTTTTGGGTTTATCCTCAGTTTTAGGTTTTTTAGTGAGAATTTTTAAGTTTCCTTTGGTGGTGGCTTATTTAGTTGCAGGAGTAATTTTATCAGTTTTCCAGATTTTTAATTCTGAAACCTTCCAGTTTGCCACTTTTTTACCAGATATAGGTGTAGCTTTTGTCTTGTTTTTTATTGGAATGGAGCTTGATCTAAAAGAATTAAAAAATTTAGGTAAACCAATTGCTGCAGCTTCTTTGGGGCAGATATTATTTGCTTTTTTAACTGGATTTTTAATTTCAACTTTTTTGGGCTATTCCCAAACAGTAAGTTTTTACTTAGGAGCAGGGCTTTCTTTTTCCTCAACTATTGTGGTAGTAAAGATGCTTTTGGAGAAAAAAGATCTTGGCTCTTTGTATGGGAAACTTAGTATTGGTATTTTATTGGTTGAAGATTTAGTGGCCATTATTGTGCTGATGGCTATGACAGTGTCTTCTTCCATTGCTCATACTGGCTTACAAAGCAGCATGCCTTTAGTGGCTTTGGTTTTAAAGGGAATTCTATTATTTGTTTTAGCCATAATTTTATCTCGTTATTTTTTAACAAAAATATTTGATTCTGTGGCAAAATCAGCTGAGCTTCTGTTTCTAACTGCTTTAGCTTGGTGTTTTATATATATAGTTTTAGCTCAATTTTTGGGATTTTCTGTAGTTATTGGTGCTTTTTTGGCAGGAGTGGCTTTGGCAAACTCTCCATTTCATTTTGAAATTCAAGGTAAGGTTAAGCCTCTGAGGGATTTCTTTGTAACTCTCTTCTTTGTGTATTTGGGATCACAGGTAATGTTTTCTAATGTGGCAGAAGTGTTACCTCTTATTGTTTTGTTTACACTCTATGCCATTATTCTCAAGCCACTTATTTTTCTTTTGATACTGGGATCTTTTGGATTCCGTAAGCATACAATGTTTCAAACAGCAGTTAATCTGTCTCAAGTCTCTGAGTTTTCTTTGATTATTATGGTTGTGGGGGTCCGTTTAGGTATAGTCCCACAAAGTGCTCTCACGGCAATGGCCTTAGTAGGAGTCATATCAATTATTTTTTCCTCTATTTTAATATCTTATTCCAGGCAGATTTATGGGAAACTAGTTAGTTTTGTTGGTTTTTTTGAGCATGGAGGTGTACATAAAACAGCTGATCATCAAGATGTAAGCATGGAAGATCATGTTGTTTTAATTGGGGCAAAATGGATGGGAGGAGAGATTATTAAATACTTAAAAAGAGAAAAACTTCCTTTTTTAGTGCTGGATATAGATCCAGAGATAGTAAATAAATTAGTAGAAGAGAAAATTCATGTACTGTATGGTGATGTGGGGGATCCAGAAGTATTGGAGTTTTTGGATCTAAATAAAGCAAGGCTGGTGATTTCAACAACAGATAGTTCAGAAGATAACTTAGTGCTGGTAACTGAGCTGAGGAGAAAAAATACTGGAGCTGCTGTTGTTATCAGAGCCTCTGATATTATGGAGGCAAAAGCTCTTTATGAGGCTGGGGCTGATTATGTAATCTTGCCTGATGTGGTTTCAGGGGATTTTGTGACCCAAATATTAAAAAATCATTGGCCAAACATGGAATTTTTCAAAGACAGGGCCAAAATAGAGTTAAATAAACTATCCAAAACCCCTTGATCTATTTTAGTAAAACAATAGTGGGAGTTTGGCCCAATAGCCCAATTTTAAATTGCTCAATCTTCTTTTCTGGAAAATACTTTTTGGCATGTTTAATAAAAAGATCTGGTTGGGAAATTAAGGCACAAAGCGATCCATCAACCTTTAGAATTCTTGAGTATTCCTTAAGGGATCCTTCATAGAGAGTAGTAATACTTTTTATTTCTACTTGTTTTCCCCAAGGAAGGTTAGATACACCATAGTCAAAATATTTGTCTGGCCAATGAGTAGAAAGTGCAGTGAGGGATTTAATTCTTCCCGCTATTACATCACCTAAATTAGATATATTTTCTTGAGTCATTAATACACTTTCTGGATCAATATCTCCTCCATAAACTTCAAGGCCAGCTTCCAAACCCTCTGCCAGTATTGTGCCACTTCCACAAAAATTATCAACCAATCTTAAGCCAGTTTTCCCTTCTGTTACCAAATAAACCATTGCTGCAGCTATAGTTGGTTTAAGAGAACCTTCCTTAGAAGAAGTTTTATACATTCTATGTTGGAGGCTTTCTTTGGTTATCCTGATGGAAATGTACCCATTTGTGTGGTCAACAAAAAATCTTATATCAAAATTAGTATGATCAAACTCAGTAAAATTCCACTGATATTTTTGTTGGACTAACTCGGCGATTAAAGTAACTAGGTCTGAGGCGATAAAATTCTTAATTCCAACTAGGCTGGTAGTTATAGAAAAATTATCGTCAGGTATTTCCCGATATCTGCTTAAGGTGTTCCTAACCGCTTTAAAATCAATCCTTCCTGTCTCTAGAAGAAAAATATTTAAATCTGTAACATTTTCTATCGTTGAGACTAATATACCTAGGTCATCGACTGTTTTGAGGCTAGTAAGTTGATTAAAATCTGCACCACTTTCAAAGACAATTCTTTTATCCGCTACCTCTAATATTTTAGCCTCAGGTAATCTAGTTTTAATTTCTTTTTCTGATATAAACTCCAGCCCCTTGGTTGTATAAGCGATAAATTTCATAAGTGGATTTTATCATTATAGAGAGGTGTACGCATTGTCCACCTGAGAGGTGGACAGATGAGGTAATTATTCTACTTGATTTAGGATCATGTATTATCTAAACTAGATATAGATGGAAAGTTTTAAAGTGGCACTTAAAAATACCTTAGGAGGGTTTAAAAAGGTTTTGTTGGTGTCTCTTGCTGCTGTTGCTGGTTTACTATTAACCTTAGCAGGGGTAAATCTAATCCAACTTTCCCAAACTTTAATTTTATATTCAGGAATAGCACTTTTGGCATTATCAGTTTTGATATACTTTCTCACTTAGGAGGTGAAAATATGGGTAGTTTTGGAGGTTTTTTTAAAGGAGAAAAAAAGAAGAAGAAAAAAGGGCAGGATTCATCTGGGGGCAGCTTTGCTCCTGTTTTTACTCCACCAAAAATTGTTGGTAAGGGTAAGAAAAACGAGCAATAATTTAATTATCAAGTTTCCACACCAAGAAGACGGACTTAGGTGGGGATTTTGTGAGGAGTTTGAGGGGAAAAATGACTAAAACCGTCGCTAAAAGAACTAAATCTAAATCTTGTTGGAATAAATATCAAAAACAAAACAAAACTCGTCATCAGGTTGGTTTGGGGATCACAGCCTTAATTTGCCTGATTGCCTTGATTGTTGTAGGTAAGTTTATTAGTTTTTGTTTTAATTTAAACCAACCTTTTTCTTTGGATGGTAGTGCTACTTTAAGTAGTTTTGATCCTGGGTATGCTGTAAAAAGCCAATGGTCTGGGCAAGGAGTTGTTAATATACTTTTTAAAGCTCAAGAAATTTCTTTGATTTCCTTAGACGTAACGAGTAAAAAGGTGACTATTTTAAAGATTCCTGAGGATACTAGTATCGAGGTGCCATTAGGGTTTGGCAAATGGCCAATAAGAAGCATCTATGGCTTGGGAGAGGCAGAAAATCCAAAAATTGGGGCAAGACTTCTGGAAGAAGCCGTATCTTCTGCTTTTGGAGTACCTGTTGATGGTTATTTAATTTTTCCTTCTACTTTTGCTTCTTCTGCAGAAGAGACCGTCATAAATATCCGTCAAAATCCATTAGCTTTTGATAAGTTACTACAGGCAAAAACGGATTTAAGTTTTGTAGAATTAATGAAATTCTGGTTGGCTACTAAAAGTGTTAGAACAGACAAGGTAAAGGTCTTAGATTTAGGAGATTCACAGCTAACTGATTGGGTGACTCTTGCTGATGGGAGTAAAGTTTTAAATCTGGATAAATCAAAGCTTGATCAATTTATCCAAAATAATTTTAGTGACCAAAAGGTAGCTGATGAGGGGCTAAGTATTGGTATTTTTAATGCAACAAATCACCCAGGTCTGGCAGAAAAAGCAGCTAGAGTGATTTCCAATGTGGGTGGAAGAGTGGTCTCTATAGCTAATTCATCAGAAAAACTAACCAAAACTATTGTAAGCCCCAAAAAATCTTATACTCAAAAAAGAGTATCTGAGTATTTTGCTTCCTGTGGCAACCAAAAGGATTGTAAAATGCCTGCTGAAGTTGATGTTAATAGGGTGGATTTAATCATTGTTTTAGGAGAAGACTATTATCTAAGATCTACCCGCCAAAAATAGCATTAATATGGTAAGATATTGCTAGATTTATGCTTATTTGGGTTATTTTATTTGTCGTTGTTCTTTTTATATCCTTTGTTTTGGCTTTCCGGTCCATGGTGGATTACCAGGAAAAGCCCTTCAATTTAGCTATTCAATATTCAGTTTATTTAATTAAAAATCAATATGGGCTTACAGAGGAAGTTTTGAAAAACTTACATAAAGATGCTGCGAAAGATAGTTTTATTTTATCTTTTGAAAGGTTACTTAAAGGAGATAGGTCAGCTTTAGTGGTTTTTGGCCCCAAACAGGTTTTAAAATCCTTTGTTGATATATTAGGTTTGGTTGAACTAGAGGAATACAGTAAAAAAACACCCACTGTTTTTGGGGCTTGGGAGATTGGGAGTAAAAATAGTAATTTTGTTTTAGAAAGTAATTTAAAGATAAGCTTATCAGAGCTAAAAAATAATGAGGAGCTATGGTGGCAGGTGGTTGTACAGCCCCAAAAGGACAGAAAATGTGATTTTAAGGCAACTATAAGAGCTGTTCTTTTGGCAGAAGATCAAAAAAGGATCCAAGAGCTACAGCCAGCTATTTTGGGGTTTGATACAAGTACTAATTTAGTCACTCTGCCTCAGCTTTACTCTAGTGCCCAAGTGTTACAATTTTACCAAGACAGGAGTTTGCCTGTTGGAAGTAGTGATAGAGAAAAGGTGGTCTTTAATTTTTCTGAAGGCGATCTTTTAAAAGTGTTAGGGCTTTAGGCTGATTCTTCTTCATCTGAGTCACCCATAGGTGGGTCCTCATCGTTATCTTGTAAGATAATATGGTCTGAGGAGTAGGTAAAAGTAGCATTCATATTATCTGAAAAAGATGGTTGGTTTCTAAATTTAGCTGCCCTGTGAGTTTCTCTGATTAATATTGATAAAGCATTTGTCTTGATGTTTTTAACAATAGCTTGGTATTTGTTACCACCCTTTATAAGTCTTAGTAGTCTGTGGGATAAATCATCTGGTAGGATTCCTAAATATTCACCATAAGGGTCAGTGACAGCCAGGCCTCTGTTTTTTATAACTAAATTTGCCAGTGTTCCAGTAGAGAGCAAGGAGAGCTTTTGTGGCTCTGCTACCTTTAATAAAGTAACCATTTTTGTTTTACCTGGTTCTTCTATAAAAAAGTCACTGCTTATTTGGATGGATGTATGATTAGCATTCAGTTTCATACCTTTTTTACTAAAGGTCTCAATTCTTTTGAGGAATTTGGCAGCTATTTGATTATATGAATCAATGGTAAGAGATTTTTCAAAGTAGCCTTGGGACTCCTTTAAATTTCCAGTTTCAAAATAAGCTCTACCTAAACGGTTTATAGCTTCTATATTTTGAGGATCACTTTCGATAATTAGTAGGTTTAATCTTTGAGCTTCTTCCCAGTTTGAAGAGAGTGCAGCAGAGATTGCTTGTTGTTGTAATTGGGCCGGATCGTCCATCAAGGGTTGAGTATACCAATTATCTAAGGAATTTTGCAAGAGCTTGCTTTATGATACTAAACTTCTAGGATGAGTAGTAACACCCTATAGTTGGATTATTGTGGAAAAATGATATAATCTTGAGCTATGAGTGAAATAAAAAATCAATCAAGTCCTGAGATGGTATTTGTGGATAATGCAGGTTCTGGTCTAGTTAAATGGGAAATTAACCCACCGCCCGGACTTTCTGCCAGTCTTATTAGGGTTTATAAAACTAGAATTTCATGGTTGTGTCGTTTTAGTGGGATAGAGGAATTAACTATTAAAGCAAGTGAATTAGGTATAATCTCACGCCCTGAAGTATTCCTTTTTGACAAAATTAGCGATAGGGTCAGGCCGGGTTTTGTCCCAGTGCATAGTACTGCTCTTTTTTATAAGCCAGAGAGTCCTGCTCTGCCTCATGGAATACAAAAGACCATCGGAATAATTACCTTAAACACCAGCGAAATGACAAATCAGCTGAGACAGCAAAAAGGCTTTTATTCTGATCAACCAAACGCAGCTAAATTTTGGGCTCAAGCGGTAAATGATCATATTAGAGAGGCAATAGATGAAGTAGGGTGTAAACACTTATTAAGAGGTTTAAGCCAAAGGGAAGGGCATTTTTTGTCGCGAGCGTGCGGAGTAAGTGGTGGAATGTATAAGTCATGTTTATTAAAATTTTTGACTTCTGCCATGATTTTAGTAGACTCACACAAATAATCTTCAGCTGTTGAAAAACCTAGTTTTTAAAGGTATTATCTAATACGTTATGTCAGGACATTCAAAGTGGTCTACTATCAAAAGAGCAAAAGGAGCAGCAGATGTTAAACGTGCTCAAAGTTTTACTAAAATTGCTAATTTAATTTCTATTGCTGCCAAGGAGGGTAACTCTGGTGATCTAGAATCAAATCCAAAACTAAGAAACACTTTAGAAACAGCCCGCAAAGTGAATATGCCAAAAGAGAATATTCAACGGGCAATCGATCGTGGTTTGGGTAAACTCCCAGGACAAACTTTAGAGGAAGTAAGTTATGAAGGTTTTGGTCCTGGTAAAGTAGCTTTTTTTATTGAAGGGGTAACTGATAATAGATTAAGAACTAATCAAGAGGTAAAATATATTTTTGATAGAAATGGTGGGGCTTTGGGCAGCACAGCTTATATGTTTGATAAATATGGAGAGGTTAGGGTGGAGGGTAAAGGTGGGGGTTTAGAGGATGAAATGTTGGAGCTAATTGATCTAGGAGCAGAGGATGTGGAAGAGTACCAAGAAGATAAGAAACAAATGTATTTAGTATATGTGGAAAGCCCAGAATTAAATACTATGGGTAATAAAATTACTCAATCTGGATTTAAGGTTGAATCTAGCGAAATTACTTATAAGCCAAATATTTCTGTGGATATTCAGGATAAAGAAGTGGCTCAAAAGGTGATTGATTTTACAGAGAAAATAGAGGATTTGGATGATATACAAAAAGTTTATGCTAATTTTGAAATCAGTGAGGAATTACTTACTTAATGATTATTTTAGGGATTGATCCGGGTACTGCTCATACAGGTTTTGGGGTAATAAAGGTTCCAGACGATATAATCGGGCGGGAATTTGAATATGGTGTAGAACTTATTAATTATGGCAATGTGGTGACAGAAAAAGACACACCAATGCCTAGAAGGCTGCAGGAGATATACAGGCAAGTACATGATGTTATTCAAAAATATCAGCCAGATCAAATCTCAATTGAGATGTTATTTTTTGGAGCTAATACTAAAACAGCTATTTCTGTAGGGCAGGCAAGGGGAGTGATAATGTTAGCTGCAGCTCAAAATGGAGTGGATATTAATGAGTATACTGGCTTACAGGTCAAACTAATGGTGGCAGGTGCAGGAAGGGCGGATAAAAAACAAGTACAGGAAGCAGTAAGGAAATGGTTGGGGGTTGGTGGGGAAAAGAGGGCACAGTTTGCTTCTTTAAAAGGTGGGCATTTAGATGATGCTATAGATGCCGTTGCTATAGCCATTTGCCATGTTTTAAAAATGGCAGCCAAGTGAGATTATGGGAATCAAATTTAAAAACTTTGAATTAAACAAAAGAGAGAAGATTATCACTTCTTCGGTCATTCTTTCTGTGGGGCTCTTATCCACTCAACTAGTCCCTTTTTATCTCACTTATAAATTTATTATTGGTTTGGCAGTTCTTGCTTATTTTTTATCACTATTTTCTTTATGGGAGGGAATAGATAGGGTAAAGGCGGTAGTGTTAATGATTTTACCAACCCTTTTTACCTTGGCTGTTGCCAGCTATTATTTTTTATTACCAATTAGGTGGTTAACTAGGCTCCCAGTGGCTCTAGCTTTTGGATTAACTTTTTACACACTTTTACTTTCTCAAAATGTCTTTAATGTAGCCTCTATCAGAACAATACCCCTTTATAGAGTGGCTTCAACTACGGTTTTTGTCTTAACTTTGATAACTGCTTATTTATTATTTAATGTTTTATTTTCTTTTGATTTGATGTTTGTCTGGAATGGGGTCGGGATCTTTTTGCTTAGCCTCCCTCTAATCATACAAGTGGTGTGGTCAATAGAGATGGAGGGGCTCTCGAATTTGGTCATGATTTATTCCTTGGTTATTTCCTTGGTGGTGGCAGAGATTGGGGTAGCCTTGTCTTTTTGGCCAATTTCAAACCCAATGGCATCACTCTCACTGGCCACAGCATTATTTGTAACTTTAGGCATCAGTACCCACGCTTTAAAAGATCGGTTAAGTAGAGGAGTGGTGCTTGAATATATTGGCTGGGGAGTACTTATTTTTATAATTGCTGGTTTTACTACTTCATGGACAGGATAATTTCAGAAGATAAGCAGAGCTTTCCTTCGCCTGCGGCGAACGTCAGAAGATCAGAAGATGGGGAAGAGGAGTAGGAGAGTGGAAACTATAGGACTATTTAGATGATACAGAATGATATAGTTGTTATAGTTTGATATAGTTAGGATTGTGGATAACTTGGAAAACTATGAGATATTTTGTATCTTCAAGAGTTGCGCTCACTATTGAAACAACGGTTTCAATAGTGCTCCACTTTCTAGGGGACTTTCTTCGTGTATTCTATCACTCTCCAAAAAGACTGCTAAGAAAAACCGAATCTCTTTACACGCGTGAAAAATAGCCCAATTCTTACGAGGCAGGGAAGGGGGCTTCAGAAGATCAGAATACCAGAAGACCGGAACATCAGAAGGAATGAGCCTCTATTTTCCTCCTGTTTTGTGCTTATTTTAGCCTTAGTATCCTCTCTAGTAGGCTCGCTCCTCAACTGTCATGTCGCACAATGTATCTTATGCGACGTCATGGAGGCTGTAACCAGGGGGGAGGTCTTGTTATTTCAGCGTCAATAAATAAGTAAAATAAAGTAGTAATATTAACAGCTTTTATTTGTGCTTATTTTGTTATATTTCCTACCGATAATTTATGTATCACTTATTTGCTTTATAAATAACTTTGCTAGTTTTCACGAATATACTGTTGGGACAAGCTAATCTAGATGATGTAACATACGTCCTCCCCTTGTTCCAGCCGTTTTAGAGGCCTTCTAGGGCCTCGTGCCTACGGCCCAGAATACCAGAGAATCAGAATAGCAGAAGATCAGATTTGTGGCTTATAAGACCAAACTTTATGAAGTTTATTCAATCTTTTGGATAATGTTTTATATTTTTCTAATAGCTCAACAGAATCTTGTTCTAAATTAGGTAAAACGATCTGTAGAGTCCTTAGGTGCGAAATAACTTCGTCGCTTGAGCCGATTGCGTTTAGTAAGTATCTTCTAAATTCTTTTTCGAAATAGCGTTTACCAAAGCCTTCGGCTATATTTGCAGATATTGATTTAGCAGCACGCTTAGTTTGGCTTACTAGATCTAATTCATGTCTAGGCACTTTATCCATAAGCGTATATAGGCCTGGCAGGAGTTTTAATGCTTCCTGGTATACATCTAAATCAGTCACATCATTAATCATTTCTACATATTATCATTTAAGTCATTTTAATGATCTGATATTCCGATCTTCCGGTATTCTGTTCTTCTGAGTCGTTGTCGCACAATATTTAACTTTCTTCGCTCCTGTTTGCCTATTGAATGTTTTTTGTCTCTTGTAGAGAAGATTTTTTGACTCTTAAATCATTATTCGTAAATCTTAAATCAATAATACTGAGTTCCCTACTCTGATTCTCTGCTATTCCGATCTTCCGATCCTCTGATATGCTTGACACCGGAGGCTATTTCATCTAATCTAAAATTAGGCCCTAAGTAGAGGGAATTTGTGGTTATGGATAAGATAATTAGTAGGTTTTCAGACAGTAATTTATTTTCTAAGAAAAATATTATTTCCTTTTTAGTGATAGGTATTTTAATGCTTGCTATTCCAGTGGGTGTGCAACTCGTTCAAAAACAACAAGCTCTAAAGTCCAAAGCTGCTGGTGACCCCATTAATTTAGTAGGACCAAATGTTAAATGTAGCCAGGGCACAAATGAATGTGTGGTAACTGATAAAAGTTTTGAGGTGGAGTTAAGGTCTCCTTATGGTCCACCACTAGCAGCCACACCAACACCATGAAAAAAATATTTTACTTAAAATTTATTTTCTCCCTTACTTTATTACTAGGTTTATTTATAACCACTACCGATGCTCAGGCCCTAAATATCACCGGTAAGATTGTAAATTCTGCTAACCAACCAATTGCAGGGGTAAATGTTAGTGTTTGTGGTGGAAATAGCCCTGCAGTAGCTGATCAATGTAGGACAGTCGCTACCAATAGTAGTGGTGATTTTATCGATGCTGACCATATTCCCGTTGAAGGTAATATGCTTTATTCAGTCAGGCCCCAGCGGCCTTTTCCTGCTGGCTATGCCATTTCCTCTGCTACAAATAATCAGGCTATTGTCCATAGTAGCCCTCCGCATAATATAAATCCTAGCAATGAGCAAACTTATGAGTTTATGGTAATTGATTCCAGTGATTGTGTACAGACTGGTGGGGGGTGTAATTTTAAGCTTTTGCCAGGAACAATAAGCGCTTCGTACAGTTCTGGTCCTACAGGAGAGACTGCCTTGACCGAGCTAAATATACCTTTTACATTTAGAATTTCAACTAACGCTCCAGGTGGAATTAAAGACGCGACATTAGTATGGACAAAAAGTAAACTAGAATCTTTGACTAGTGCTGATTGCCCGGGTACTATCAGTCAAGGCAAATATTGTATAGTTGGTGCTCAAGCTCCCCCTAGTATTAATATGACTCAATGGGATTTTACAAACAATCAAACAGTCTTTAAAGTACCCGGGAATTATTATATAACCGTAAATGCTGGAGCCAGAAATTCTGAGGTTTTTCCTGGGAGTGATCGGATTTGGTGCTCTAGTAATCCTTTTTGCCAATATAATAATTCTACCTGTCCAGCTGGGCAGTACTGTATACCTTGTCCTGGTGTTGCTTTTTGTGGTGCAAATAGCTATAAGCAGATTACAATTAATGCTGCACCTGTTTCACCCACTCCTACCTCTACCTCCACTCCTACACCTACCCCTACTACTCCTTTAACACCCACCCCTACTCCTGGTTCTGATCAGCCTTTGCTTACTGCTCCATTGAGTAGGACTTATACAATTAGTGATGGTAATGGCTTTAAACCAACCTTTGAATGGACCCAGATGTTAAGGCCAAATACATCCTATGTAAGAAGAATGGGTGTAAGAGTGGTTAAGATGTCTGATAACCCAAATGATTCAGTCACTCAAGGCCAAATGGGTTGTTCGGATAAAATTGTAATTGACCGTTGGTGGTTTGATGGTGCTACACAGGCTCATAACCCAAATACAGCAGAAAGCACTACTAATCTAAGGTTTTGTGGTGACAGGCAGGGAGATAGTAGTTATCCAGCGGCTGCTGGTGCTGAAACCTTTGCTCAGGCAATTAATAACCTTAATAATCTAAGAAATTATACTTGGACACCAGAGAAAGGTTTGTCACCAGGTAAATATTTTGTATCTGTTTTTAATTATGATAATAATTACCGTTGTGATTCTAACTGTACTTCCCCTGCTGCAGCTCAGTTATTTAAAAATAACTCAGGTTACTCAACTAGTTATACTTTTTCTGTTGCTTGTCCTGCTGATAGGCCTTGGAATGGCAAAAGTTGTGGTTCTACTGCTACTAAAAGGCATGAGGTGTGGATTAGTAGATTACCTGCAGAAGATGAACCAAGTCATCCTTTGTGGTCTTCAGGAAGCTCTAGTAATTATTGGGTAGACTACACAGAAAATCCTATTCCTGTTACATTGCCAGATGATATTAATCCAGGGACTTTACTTTATGTTCATACTAAGTTTGAAAGTGATGCTGGAGTAAAAAGTCAGACCTTTCATAAACCATTTAAATTTGTTGGCAGTGATCCAATAATAGAGAACATCAGCTGTACTTATAATTCTCAATCTGGAGTTGGTAGTAGGGTTCAAGTAATTGGTTCTAACTTTGGGAGTGAAAGAGGCTCTGTAAAAGTTATAAGCCAACAAGGTTCCACTGATGCCTCTATTGCCAGTTGGGGTGAGTTTTTGGAAAGCACTCCTTCTGCTACACTAGCTCCAACCGGAAGCCAAGCTTCTTCTAGTACTACAGTATTAAATGGAAGACTAGCTTCTGCAGGCAATGTTTTAGCAGCTCAAACTGGCTTGAAATACAAAGTGGTAGCCACTATTAAAGAAAGATTAGAAGGTGCTGCCCAAGTAGAGCTTACTACTCAGGATGGAAGAAAAGCTAGGGGTTATTGTGGAGTAAACACCACAACTGTAGTATTCACCTCTCAAGCTAGCTGCCAACCTCCAGGGAATGCTTCCATGGAAAATGCCAGAGTTCAGATATATGAAAGCTTGACTCCTCTACCTTCCAAACCTTTATATGATTTTAAAAAGGTGAGTCTTGATCAGGATGGTATACCACAAGGTGTTTCTCCAAAATTAGAGGTTGGGAAAAGTTATATATTGGTAGTCAAAGGGCCAAAGACTGTGGCTGTAGCCAAAAAGTTTACCGTTGAGGATGAGGGCACAGTAAATCTGGATCTTATTAGATTGCCTATTGGAGACATTGCTCCTGTCAATACACCTGATAACACTATTAATTCCTTAGATAAAAGTGAATTAGCCAGAGAATGGGTTATTTCCCAGGATGCTCAAAGAACTGGAGATTTTAATAGTGATAATAGAGTCAATAGTATTGACTACTCTTGTATGAAAGAAAACTTTAATAGGCAAGGCGAAAGGTTTTTACAAGGCCAATAGATTGTCAGAAACTAGACACTAGAGCCTGGGTGTGGTTTACTAGAAGTAGATATGAATCTGTCCGATTTATTAAAAAATATTTTTACAAATAAGAAAATAATATTGGGAGCTGTTGGGCTTATTGTTGTTCTTGAGATTATTTGGGCTGGATGGATATTAACACGTCCCTCCGCTTCATCTATTACCCGCTCCACTACTCCTAGTGCTAGCGATACCAACAAAGGATCATCTATAAATTTAGTAGCCTCAAAAACTGATGTAAGGGTTGGAGAGAATATTACTGTAACAGCCTCTGTCTTTTCTACTAAATCCACTGATGGAGTAGATTTGGTATTAAATTTCGATCCTAAATTGCTACAGATTGAAGCAACTTCTACTGCCAGTCCAGTGATTACTTCTAATCTCTATTCTGATTACCCTCTTAATCAAGTAGATAATACCTTGGGTAAGGTTTTAGTTTCTGGTATAAGTTCTTTGGACAAAGGAGTGATCCCTAATGGAGCTTTGGCTACCTTAGTTTTTAAAGCAAAGGCTGCTGGTAAAGCTAGTATCAATGTAGAGTTTCAAAAAGGCAAAACCAATGACTCAAATATTACAGAAACCAAAACATCTAAGGATTTACTAGAATCTGTTACCAATATAGAATTAAATATTAAACAATGAATAGATTTACGATTTACGATTTACGATTTACGAAGATTCTTTTTAGCTTTCTCTTTGCTTTATTCTTAAATCTTTATTCTATATTCCCTATCCCCTCCTCGTTGGCTGCTGGGGCTTCTCTTGCTCTCTCCCCTGCTTCTGGTACTGTAAACAAAGGGTGTAGTTTTTCTGTTGATATAAGTTTAAATACAGGTGGAGCTCAAACAGATGGAACAGACGCTATTGTTTTTTATGATCCTACACGTCTTACAGCCACAGCTATCAAAAGTGGGACTATTTATTCTGACTATCCTGGTAATTCTATTGATGCTTCCACTGGTAAAATTACTGTTTCAGGTCTCTCCCCTGTTGGTTCAACATTTTCCAGTTCAGGAATCCTTGCAACCATTAACTTTACTGTTTTAGAGGCTGCTCCATTGGGTGCAACCCAGGTAAAATTTGATTTTGATCCAGCTGATAAAGGTAAAACTAATGATTCAAATATAGTAGAAAGAGACACTGTGTCTGATGTTTTGTCTCAAGTTACTGATGCTAGCTTTACTGTAGGATCTGGAACTTGTGTTGGACTTACTATTAGTCCAACCCCAAGGGGTGGCAGAGAGGCTACTGGTGGGGGCACTATTATTACTCCCACACCAACCAAAACCATAGATGATTTTACTGGTAATGGTAAAACTTCTGGTTCAGTTGAGACAACTGTAGCTATTGCTGTAATTGGTAGTATCCTAACTCTAGTTGGCATCTTTGGCTTAGCTAGACTATGATGGGCATATGCTGCTTTCTTCTCTGATTACTGATTTTTTGGAATATCTAGAAATTGAGCGTCACTCTAGCCAAAAAACAATTCAAAACTATGATCACTACCTAAAAAGATTCTTAGATTTTGCTAGTGATATTGATCCAGCTGTTATTGATTTAGCTTTAATCAGAAAATACCGTTTACATCTAAGTCGTTGGGTGGATCCAAATACTCATGAACCTTTAAAGAGAGTGACTCAGAATTATTTTATGATTGCCTTAAGGGCTTTTTTAAGGTATCTAGCCAGGCAAGATATAAAAACACTATCAGCAGAAAAAATTGAATTAGGTGAGACAGATGCCTCCCCTATTAAGGTTTTGGATGATGAAGCCTTAAATAAATTACTAGAAGCTCCTGATTTATCAGAAAAATCAGGGCTAAGAGATAGAGCTATTTTGGAGCTGTTATTTTCAACAGGTTTAAGGGTTTCAGAGTTAGCTTCTTTAAATAGGGATACTATTAATTTAAGCAGGCAGGAGTTTTCTGTGGTTGGGAAAGGTTCCAAAGAAAGAGTTGTCTTCTTATCAGACTCAGCTGCTAAATGGTTAGATCAGTATTTGGATACCAGAAAAGATCCTTTTAGACCCTTGTTTATTAGGTACCAGGGTAAAGTTAGTCTAGAGGATCATGGAGAGGCTATGAGGCTTACCCCTCGGTCTATAGAAAGAACAGTGGAAAAGTATGTTAAATCTGTGGGACTGGCTGTAAAAGCCACCCCTCACACCCTAAGGCACTCTTTTGCCACAGATTTACTTATAAATGGAGCAGATATTAGATCTGTCCAGGAAATGCTGGGCCATAGTAGTATTTCCACCACCCAAATCTACACTCACATTACCAATAAGCACCTAAAAGACGTCCACAAGTCTTTCCATTCAGGAAATAATGATAAGAAAGAGGAGATAATTAATTAAATTACCTTGCCTGCAAGGCCGTAGTACTGAAAATCAAAGAAGAAGCCTGGGAGTTGAAATGGCCAGGTTAAAACTACAGCATAAAATCCTGGGCTAAAAAATGATAAGGCTGGCCAGTGGTAAAATAAGGCATAAGAGATAGCAAAAATTATTCCTACAACAAAATATAGAATAGCTATGGTGGTGGCAGCTTTCTCTAACTTCATGCTTCTTCCGCTTCTTCTTTTGTATCTATAGCAGCAGCAACATCTTTAGTTACATCTTTGGATGAAACAGTAGTAGATGCTGTTACATTTTCTCCCTCTCTCATCCTCATTAAAATTACACCTTGTGTTTGTCTTTGTAAAGTTGGTACTTGTCCTAAATCTAATTTTATAAGCTGGCCTTTATTTGAAGTCATCACTAATGTATCACTTTCTTTATCAACAATCTCTGCTGTCACAATTGGTCCTGTTTTAGGGGTGACTTGAGCTGCTTTTACCCCCATACCACCTCTTAGCTGTTTACTCCATCCAGACACCAAGGTTTTTTTACCTAATCCATTTGCCATAATTACTAAAAGTTGTTGGTTTAGGTCAGTTATTTTATTTAAAGAAACAACAGAATCACCTTTACCTAATTTAATACCTCTTACACCAGAAGTGTCTCTATGAGTGGCTCTAACATCATTTTCATGGAATCTAATAGATTGCCCACCTTGAGATACAATAATCAAATCATTTTCACCTGTGGTGGGTGTTACCCAGCCCAAAGTATCATCTTTATCTAATTTTATAGAAATAAGGCCATTTTTACGGATGGAAGCATACTCTTCAATAGATGTCTTTTTAACATTTCCATCTTTGGTACACATAAAGAGGTACTTAATACCATCTTTTTGCCTGATAGTTAGAATGGCTGTGATTTTTTCACCTTGCTCAGTGTTAATTAAATTAACTATAGCCTGGCCTTTGGCAATCCTAGAGGCTTCTGGTATTTCCCAAACTTTGAGTTGAAAAACCCTACCTTTGTCTGTAAAAAACATAATATTATCCAAAGTTCTGGTGTAAAAGATATTGCTTACTGTATCTTCTTCTTTGGTAGTCATTCCCGAGACCCCTTTACCACCTCTTGCTTGCATACGGAAGGTGCTTGGTAATTGTCTTTTGATATAACCATTTTCAGTGATAGTGACAATGGTGTTTTCATCAGCTATTAAATCTTCTTCAGAGAACTCCCCTACTTTTTGTTTATAAACTCTGGTTTTTCTATCATCACCATATCTATCTTTGATTTTGATCATTTCATCTTTAATAAGCTTGAGGACCTTTTCTGGATGAGCCAATAAATCTACTAAATAATCAATGGTTTCTCTAACCATTTTTAGCTCATCTTCAATTTTTTGTCTTTCTAAGGCTGCCAGCCTTCTTAGTTGCATGTCTAAGATGGCTTGAGACTGAATTTCACTAAGTTTAAACTTAGTCATCAAATTGGTCTTGGCTTCATCAGCATCCTTGCTTCTTCTAATGGTATTTATAACTTCATCAATATTATCAACAGCAATCTTTAATCCTTCTAGGATGTGTTCTCTGGCTCTTGCTTCTGCTAATTCAAATTCAGAACGTCTGCGGACAACTACCTGACGGTGAGAAATAAACTCTTCTAAAATATGTTTTAAGGTCAAAAGATGTGGTACTCCATCTACTAGAGCCACCATATTTACATTAAATACTGATTGCATGGCTGTATGTTTAAATAAATTGTTAAGTAATGATTGTGGTTTGGCATCTCTTTTAAGCTCAATTACTACTCTCATTCCCCTTCTGTCAGATTCATCTCTTAAATCTGCAATCCCCTCAATCTTCTTTTCCTTATGTAATTCTGCAATTCTTGCCACAAGATTAGCTTTATTAACTTGATATGGAAGTTCTGTGATAATAATGTCAAATCTGCCGTTTTTAGCTTCTTCAATCTCTGCTTTGGCACGCATCACTACCCTGCCCTTGCCTGTGGCATAAGCATTCATAATTTCAGTTTGATCATAAATAGAGCCACCAGTTGGAAAATCAGGACCTTTCACAAATTTCATCAAATCTTCTACAGAAGCTTCAGATTGGAATTTACCAGAAATTTCTGTTATCTGGTCTTCCGATTCTCCGGTCTTCTGCTCTTCTGGTTTACTGGGATGCTCAATCATATACATCAAAGCATCTGTTAACTCATTTAAATTATGAGGAGGGATTTGAGTGGCCATACCAACAGCAATACCAGAGGCTCCGTTTAGTAGTAAGTTTGGTATACCAGATGGTAAGACTACTGGTTCTTGGCAAGTGCCAGAGTAATTATCTACAAAATCAACAGTATCTTTGTGGATATCCTTTAATAAATCATCAGAAATAGCAGCAAGTCTGGCTTCTGTGTACCTCATGGCTGCAGGAGAATCACCATCTACAGAACCAAAGTTTCCTTGGCCATCAATTAACATATATCTCATGGAAAAATTCTGGGCCATTCTTACCATGGCATCATAAACCGGGATATCGCCATGAGGATGGTAATTTTTAAGTACTTCACCTACAACTGCAGCAGATTTTTGGTATCTGTTGGAATGATGAATTCCTTGTTGGTGCATGGCATAAATGATTCTACGATGCACAGGTTTTAGTCCATCCCGGACATCAGGTAAAGCCCTGGACACAATAACAGACATAGCATAGTCCAAATAGGACCGCTTCATTTCTTCTACTATTGGGGTTAATTTAATTTGGCCAATGTTATCAGACATAAGAATTATGAGCCATAAAAAAGAGCTTTTGGCTCTTGATTATTATACCTAAAATTAGATCATGACACAAGGCTTCTAGCGACTAATTTTAATCTTAAATTTAGCAAATAGGTTGTAAACACAGGTGTTTGTAATTAGAGCTAAATGTTATATCCTGAATTGCTTCATCTATTGCTTCTATAATCTCACAGGGCAATAAGCTTGTATGTTTCTTTCTGAAATTATGCCATTTACTTAGCATCCTGGAGGTGACTTTTTCTCCAAGTATAGAATTATAAAAAATAGCAGCCTCTTTACCCGTTAGTTTACCTGGAGGGATAATTTTTCTAGGTGTAAAAAGGGTAAAATCTATTAAATTATTAGGGTAGTCCACACATGCTTCTGGGTAGGCGTAATAATATTCTATTCTTTGTAAAACACCAAAAGAAATATTGGTCGCTTCGTTGGTGTTGGGGTTTGTAGTTTTGCCTTGCCAACCAATAGCTATCAATGAGCCTTCTTGGGTAATATGATGTCTTAATATTCTTTGTGCTAAGGCATGTAAACCAAAAGCAGGTGTTGAGGATATCCTAAATTGAGTCGAAGCATTATTGTCTACGGTTAGTGAAGTTTGAAAATTAGGATTTATAAAAGCGCCACTTCTGCTTAAAAGATAGTAGTGTCCACTACTATTAATATGTGTGCCCTCACTTAACCAACCACTCTTTTGAGCAGTGGTAATAGTTGTACTGGACGCTTCAATAGGTATCTCTTTAAGCTTGAGTTCACGCTTAAGTTCAGACATTATTTGTATACCAATCAAGGTGATTTTAGGGTTTGGGATGTAATGATGTCAAGAGTAGGATCAAAGGCTTAATTCTATTAGTTTTTTAACTAATTTTGGAAAAGTGTATCCTGCTGCTTGAGCTGCTTTTGGAAATAAACTTGTTGGGGTCATTCCAGGGATAGTGTTAACCTCTAAAAGCTGAGGATTTGTATTCCCACTTGAGATGTGGGAAGGAACAATAAAATCTATTCTGGAATAAGGACCAAGATTTAGGGTTTGATGGATTTTTAAGGCAATATCCTGGGCTTGTTTTCTAGCTTCTGGACTAATAGAGGGAGCATCAGGGATTTCCCTAGTCTCTCCAGAGTATTTACTTTTATAATCAAACCAAGCTGAGCTTTGAGGAGGGATAATTTCCATCACTGGTAGGGCTTTATTATCCAGTATCCCAACAGTAATTTCTGTTCCAGGTAAAAATTTTTCTACATAGAGGGGCTGGTTTAGTTTAAATAGATTTAAGAATAAGCTTTTCTTAAGGTCGGCAGGAGTTTTTAAAATAACTACCTCTTTAGAAGATCCCCCATTAGTACTTTTGGCAACACAGGGTAAACCAAATCGTTTAACATCCTCTATAGTTTTAATCTTTTTCCAGGCAGCTGTGGGAATATTATTTTGGTCACAAAATATCTTACAAGGAATTTTATACCAACCTTTTTTAAAACCCTTCCAACTCCCCCCTACAAAAGGTTTTCCTGTTTTGGATAAAAACTTATGGAGCTTCCCTCCCTCCCCTTCTTCACCATGGATTACTGGAAAGATAACATCAAATTTTTTAGCTAATTTTTTAAGCTCTGGATAACCTTTTTTAAGATCAAAAATCTTTACTTCAAAGCCTTCCTGTTTTAGAGCTTCCCCTACTCCTTTTGCTGAGATTAAAGAAATTTTTCTTTCAGATGATGTTCCACCACTAATAATTAATACTTTCATGAGTCTATATTTTACCAGATAAGCCTATTTTCTACATTTCTTTTTTAGGATTTGTTTTAAAAAGTTAGGTATCTAATTTAAAAGTTGGTCTAAATTTGATAAAAACAACGTCTGGGGGTATAATTACCAGCTATATGTTGGATAAAGCAGAAGTAAGTAGATCAGTAGGAGCCACGGAACTTTTTCGTAGGGAAGGTGAGGCTTTACGGATCTTAAACGATCTTTGTGATAGAGCACTAGCCTCCTTGATGCAAGAAGGTGTTGATGATATTAATAAACTTAGGGCGATTAAGGAGACGGGTGAAGAGAGACGCAGCTCTCTTAAACAAAAGTTTGAAAGAGAAGTTGTGAAAACCGGTTTAATGAGTGATCCAACTGTTAACCCAATTAGTGCTGCAATAAAAGTGTTTTTTGGTCCTTTAGAAGAATCTGTAGAAACTAATCAGGTTTCTGAACTACAATAATTTGTCTTAGCCAGTATTTCTCTAATTCTTTTTGGGGAATTTTAAAGCTTTCCCCTTTTTTGTTTGGGTCATGAATTATAAACTCATTGTCCTTATACCCAATTATTACCACTAGATGAGTAGAGTTACTGGGGCTAAACTCAGAAGAAACAGAAGCAATTACTGGCAATCCTTGATCTAATAAGTATCTAACTGTAAAAAAACTTTCTTGAGTATTAGTTTCCATCCAAGATCTGATATCATCTTCACTCTCCCCTTCTTCCTTAAACTTAGTAATAATATTTTGATCACCTGGTTTTACCCACCAGGATTTCCTAAAACCTCTAAGATTATAATCCCTGGCTATTTTTAATAAATCTTTATGTTGAGATCCATTACTTTCAAACTCAACTCCGTATTTGTCCAGTAATTCTTGGGCAGAAGGGGCGTCTTCTTTTAAATAAAAAGATAAAATCATTTGGAGTGAAGCTATTCCACACCACTTTTTCTCTTCAGTAGTTTCCAGTGGTAACTGTGATTGGTAAGGTACATCTAAAATCATGCCAGTATTTTTAACCTCCTAATTCCGTCTCCCTTATCTATATTAAAAGAAAAGATTAACAAATCTTCAGGTAATTTACCATTAGCTATCTCTCCCGTGTGTACACCTTCGGGCTTTGTTTGTTTACTAGAATGAGCATAGCTTACTACCCCATTTTGGTTATCTAATATTATTGCTGCATGAGGAATACCATCTGGGCTGGCACTATCAAATTTAATAATATCCCCTGGTTGACAGTCCTCAAAAATGGAGATTTTAACACTAAACTCATCAGAAGTTAATTTATTTACATTTGTCCTACCCACATGAGGAAAACCGTGTCCTTCTAAACTTTTACCAGTTACTTTTTGGGATAAAAAATTTAGCATTCTATAAGAGAATCCAGAGCAATCTATTCCCAATTTGTTTTTTCTTAAAAACTCTCTGATTTCTTCTATAGAAGCTTTCTCGAAATAAAAATTTTGTTCCTTGGCAAGTTGTTTGGCAGCTTTTTGAATTACATTAGGTGAACTTTTACCTTGAAACTCTGGACCTAACTTTTGAAAATTACCGATCTCATTTCTTCTATAAGGTGTAGGGACTTTTTTCCCTCCCAGTGGTAGGAGAAATTGGTTATAGGCAGTTTGTAGAATTTTTGAATAATCAGATGAACTAGACATCTAAAATTGCTTGCTTCGTCCTCCAGAGGCGGACTCCGCAGGCTCCTTCCTTGAGTAAATTATACATCGAGGATGGCCTGCTTCGCATTTGTCTGGATAAATCTTTTTCTAGGAGCTACTTCATCTCCCATTAACATACTAAAAACTTCATCAGCAGCTACAGCATCCTCAATGGTTACTTGTTTTAACACCCTATTGGCTGGGTCCATAGTGGTGGTCCAAAGCTGTTCTGGGTTCATTTCTCCTAAACCTTTATATCTTTGAATCATTGGGTTATCTGTGGGAGCAAAACCCATGTCTTTTATTACAACTTCTTTTTCATCATCAGAATAGGCATAACGGAAATCTCTGCCTTTTTGGATTTTATAAAGCGGTGGTTGGGCCACATATATGTAACCTTTTGTAAGCATTTCCGGTAGATAACGGAAAAAGAAAGTTAAAAGTAGTGTGGTGATATGAGCTCCGTCAACATCAGCATCAGTCATCAAAACCACTCTGTGGTATCTGGCTCTGTTGTAATCAACCCCATCTCCTATTCCTGTGCCCAAAGCTATGACCAAAGATTTAATTTCTTCAAATTCCAAAACTTTATCTAGCCTGGCTCTTTCTGTATTTAAAATCTTTCCTCTTAAAGGTAAAATGGCTTGGAACTTTCTGTCTCTCCCCTGTTTGGCTGAACCTCCTGCTGAATCACCCTCTACAATATAAAGCTCAGACAAGCTCGGGTCTTTTTCTTGGCAATCGGCTAGTTTTCCAGGCAAGGATCCTCCTTCAAAGGCACTCTTCCGAAGTACCGCATCTTTGGCAGCTCTGGCTGCAAGTCTGGCCCTTGCAGCAGTAAGAACTTTTTCCATAACACGTCTGGCTTCTTGTGGGTGTTCTTCAAAAAAGGTATCCAAACCTTCTTTGGTAACCTGAGAAACAATTGGGGCAACCTCAGCGTTACCTAATTTATCTTTAGTTTGGGATTCAAATTGAAGCTTTTCTGAGTCTATTTTGATGGCAACAACAGCAGTGATACCTTCTAAAGTGTCATCTCCGGTGAGATTATCATCTTTTTCCTTTAAAAATCCTTGCTTTCTAGCGTAATCATTGATAGCTCTTGTTAAAGCAGTTTTAAAACCAGTTAAATGGGTTCCCCCATCTTGTGTGTTTTGGACATTAGCATAAGATTCTACATTAGGATTAAAACCTTCTGAATATTGAATAGCCACCTCTACATCTACTTCATCAACTGCTTTATGAACATAAATAGGCTGATGGATCCCACCTTTATTTTTATTGATGTGTTTGATTAGGGCAACAATTCCAGAGTCAAAATAATAGTGACATTCCTGGTTTGAGCGTTCATCAAAAACATGGAAGTATAGCCCAGCTACAAGATAAGATCTATTTTTAACTTGTTTAATAATTGTATCTAGCTTGGGCTCAATAATAGACATTATTTCTGAGTCTGCTTTAAAAGTGGTTCTTACTCCATGGGGGGTATCCCAATCAAAAAAATAATTATAATTTGTTGGTTTATCATCATCTTTGATGGGCCTTACTTCAAATTTTGGAGTACCCTGGGAATATTCTTGGAAGTAGGTTTTTCCTTCTCTTCTGGTCTCTACTCTCATATATTCTGATAAAGCATTAACAGCAGAGGCTCCAACTCCGTGCAATCCTCCGGAAACTTTATAAGCACCCGCATCAAATTTACCTCCAGCGTGAAGGACGGTCATGGCTACCTCTAAGGCAGATTTTCCTACTTTAGGGTGGGTTTCCCAGGGGATACCTAGTCCATCATCAGAGACAGTAATATAGTTATCTTTGTGAAGTGTAATCCAGACGTTATTACATCTTGAAGCCATGGCTTCATCCACTGAGTTATCAATGATTTCTTTAACCATGACCCAAAGTCCACGTTCATCTGTGGAACCAATGTACATTCCTGGGCGTTTTCTGACAGGCTCTAGGCCCTCCAGAACTTGAATCTCTTTTGCACCATAGTCTTTTGCTGTGTTTGCCATGAAAAAAAGTCTCCTCGACTTGGTATTAGTTTAGCAGCTTGAGCCAAATAATGCAACCTTATGCATTTATTTTAGGTTGTTGCAGCAATCTAATCGTTTAATTTTTTTCTTGTCATTGCTATTTATCATTTTCTGGTAACTTTAACATAAGATATTCCAAAATAGCCCTGATATTTACATTAGCTTGAGCCCATTTTTCTGCCACTACAAGCTCTTTTAAAAAATCCTTATAACTTGGCAATTGTTGCCTAAAATAGCTTGTTAAGGCATATAAAAACCGCTCTTTCTCCTCTAGTTTTTCTACATATTGGAAGCGTTTTTCTATAGATAGATCAATAAGCTTTTTAACCTCAGCCTCAAGTTTTTGTCTAACCTCGGGGGTTTGATTTGAATCATCGGTAAGAGAGATAAGCTGGCAACGGGAGATAATAGTTGGCAAAAGTTGATCTTGGGACGCGCTACCAAGGATTATGGTGGCATGAGCTGGCGGTTCTTCTAGCGTTTTAAGTAGAGCATTTTGAGCGTCTAATGTGAGATTTTCAGAAGTTAAAATTACCACTGCCTGTGTTTGCCCTTGACTAGGTTTTAAGCCTAAAAATTGCTGGATCCTTCTAGCACTTTCCATCCCCTGCTTACTTTCTTCCCCCAACCATAAAACATCAGGATGATTTGTGGAAAGATTTAAGTCTTGAAGAATGGTTTGGATTTTATCAACTCTAGTAAGAACTTCCTGGTGGGTAATTAAATAGGAAATCATAGTTGTGATTATACCTGAAGCTTTACTAATTGACACTAACTTTCAAATTTGACCATAATGTAGGTAGTGCCCACCTTCAACTCTGGGTACCTTAGCGTATGGCACAAACTGCTCAGATTGGCATTGAAGATATATTAAGAAAACAGGGTCTCTTAACAGATGCCCAGCTTTCTTCTATAAAAATGGAAGCCCTAAATAGTGGCTTAACTTCTGAGCAAATCATCATTCAACATCAACTTGTTACTCCTGCCAAACTTATTGCTGCAAGAGCCCAGCTTTTAGGAGTGCCTTTTATTACCTTAGAAAATAAAGGTGTTTTGACAGATATCCTAAATATGGTTCCGGAGCCAGTGGCCAGACGCTACCGCCTAATTCCCTTTGATAAAAAAGGAGATAAGCTTTTTGTGGCTATGGTGGATCCACTGGATCTACAAGTGATTCAATTTATAGAAAAAAAGACGGGACTCTTTGTAAAACCTTATCTTGCTTCTGTGGAAGATATAAACAAGGCTATCACAGATCAATATTCCCAAAACTTAACCACAGATGTTACTTCTGCCTTGCAAGAAGTAAATGCTTTGCAACAAACTTCCAAACCAGAAGAACCTACAGAGCAGGCAGAAATTATAAAAGAAGCTCCAGTCGCCAATATTATTTCCCAGCTTTTGGACTATGCCGTTAAATCAGGGGCATCTGATGTTCATATCGAACCTTTGGAAGACAAAACTAGAGTTAGATACAGAATTGATGGAATTTTACATGAAAAAATTATTTTGCCAAAAGGAGTTCACGAAGCCTTGATTTCTAGGATCAAAATTTTATCAAACTTAAAGATTGAGGAAAAAAGGTTACCTCAGGATGGACGGTTTAGTTATGAATCAAATAAACAGGCTTTTGATTTGCGTACATCTACTGTACCTACTATTTATGGTGAAAAGGTTGTACTTAGACTTTTGCCAAAAACTTCTTCTGCCCCAACTATGCAAGAATTAGGTCTAAGAGGTACTGCGCTAAAAAATCTAGATTCACAGATCACTAGGCCACACGGAATTATTTTAGTCTGTGGTCCTACTGGCTCTGGTAAAACGACCACTCTTTATTCAGTCTTAACTAAAATTTCCACAACTAAGGTAAATATTGTGACCGTTGAGGACCCTGTCGAGTATAGAATTCCTGGAGCTAATCAAGTGCAGATTAATCCTCAGATTGGTTTAACTTTTGCCTCAGCCTTAAGATCGTTTTTAAGGCAAGATCCAAACATTATGCTTGTAGGAGAGATTAGAGACGCTGAAACTTCAGATTTAGCCATCCAAGCAGCCTTAACAGGGCACCAAGTTTTTTCTACTCTTCATACTAATACTGCTGCTGGAGCCTTACCAAGGCTCCTGGATATGGGGATGGAACCATTTTTACTAGCTTCTTCTATAAATGGTGTAGTTGGGCAAAGGATTTTAAGAAAAGTTTGTCCTGCTTGTAGAACCACTTTTACTCCCCCACCAGAAGTAGCGGATAATATTAAAAGAGTCTTAGGTAAATATATACAAAGTGACAAGCCGGTTGTTTTGTACAAAGGTACAGGTTGTGATCAATGTGGGCATACTGGATATTCTGGTAGGGTTGGTATTTTTGAAGTTCTAGTGACCTCTCCTACTATTATGAAAATGATCTTAGAAAGAGCCTCTGCTGATGAAATAGAAAAAGCATCTGTAGCAGAAGGGATGATTACTCTAAAACAAGATGGCTATCTAAAGGCTATAGAAGGAGTGACAACTTTGGAGGAGGTGCTAAGGGTAGCAGAAGACTAGGATGAATATTCAACAATTATTAGAAGTGGCTATTGCCAGAAATGCCTCAGATTTACATTTGGTGGTGGGTTATTTACCTCAAGTTAGAATACATGGAGAGCTTATTCCAGTAGTTGGAACTCAAGTTCTTACTGATAATGACCTATTGTCCTTAACCACTCCTATTTTAACTCCACTGCAAAAAAAGATTTTTGATGATAATTTGGAAATCGATTTTGCAATTTCTTTGCCAAATAAAGCCCGTTTTAGGGTTAATATTTTTAAAGAGCAGAGTCACTTATCAGCATCTTTAAGATTGATTCCTTTACAAATTCCTCCTTTAGAGAGTTTGGGGTTGCCCCAGCAGGTAACTAAGATGGCTGGCCTAAGGCAAGGATTGATATTAGTCACAGGACCAACTGGACATGGTAAATCTACCTCTCTGGCTGCTTTAATAAATCAAATCAATATGTCCAGGGCTGCTAAAATCTTAACAATTGAGGATCCTATTGAATATGTTTATCCCCAAGCAAAAGGTTTAGTGACACAAAGAGAAATGTTTATTGACACCAAATCTTGGGCCAACTCTTTAAAATCTGCTTTAAGAGAAGATCCAGATGTAGTTTTAGTAGGAGAAATGAGAGACTATGAAACAATTGCAGCTACTTTGACTATTGCTGAAACAGGGCATTTGGTTTTGGCTACCCTTCATACAAACTCAGCTGCTCAGTCTATAGATAGGATGATTGATGCTTTTCCTAGCCACCAACAAGCTCAAATCAGAACTCAGCTGTCTGCTGTTTTGGAGGCTATTGTTTCTCAGAGATTAGTTCCAAAAATTATTCCTGGTAGGGTTTTAGCAGTGGAAATTCTTTTGAAAAATCCTGCCCTTTCAGAACTTATTAGAAGTGCTAAATCTCACTTAATTGATAATTTAATTCAAACTTCAGGAGAGTTGGGAATGGTTAGCTTAGAGAGCTCACTGGCAAAATTGGTGAGAGAAGGCACTATCTCTTTGGAGGTTGCTCAAAATTACTGCTTAAGGCCAGATTTATTGGCTAAACTGGTGGGAGGATAATATGCCGGTATTTTTTTATAAAGCTAAAGACCCTCAAGGTGAATACCACAAAGGAGAAGTAGAAACAGTTGATGAGTATCATGCTGCCTCGCTCTTGAGAAGAAAAAAACTAATTGTTATTTCATTAAAACTTAAAAATAGTGCTTCTCAAGCTTACTGGGATAAATTTTTTAATAGAATCTCCTTTGCTGATGTAGTGGTTTTTACAAGGCAGCTTGCCACTATGATCCAAGCTGGACTTGTATTATCAGAAGCCCTAGATATTTTATCAGACCAACAAGAGAATAAAAGATTTAAAAAAATATTGGAAACTATTTCTGGTGACATTAAAAGTGGTTTAGATTTTGCCTCAGCTTTAGAAAAATACCCAGATGTTTTTCCAAACTTATACAGTAAATTAATAAGAGCTGGTCAAGCTTCTGGAAAGCTAGACACTGTTTTACTGGAGCTAGCTGTTAACTTAGAAAAAGAGCGTGAATTTAAAAGTAGGGTAAAAGGAGCAATGATCTATCCTGTCATGGTTGTTTTAATGATGGTTGGAGTGATGATGGTTATGTTATTTTTTGTTATGCCAAAGCTAACTGGTTTGTACAAGGATTCAGGCATGGAGCTACCCCTACCCACTCAGATCATGATAGCAACAGCTGATTTTCTGTTAGCTTTTTGGTGGGCAGTGGCAATTCTAATAATGATGGTTGTGGTTACTATTAAAAGATACGTGGCTACTCCAGACGGTAAGTTGATTTTTGATAAAATTATCCTGAAAACACCAATTGTGGGGAAAATTGTTTCTTTAGTTCTGATGACAAATTTTACTAGGACATTTGGTCTAATGGTTGCTTCTGGGCTTACTATCCTAGATGCTATAAAAATGGTGGGAGAAATAGTTGGCAATAGAGTTTATAAAGATGGTTTGGATATAGCTTACAAAGGAGTAGAAAGAGGCCTGCCTTTTTCTAGTCAACTTTTATCAATGCCTATTTTTCCAAGAATTGTTGGCCAGATGATAAAAACAGGAGAAGAAACAGGTAAATTAGATGAGATCACCTCAAAACTGGCGGATTATTTTGAATCTGAAGCGGATAATTCCTTAAAGAATATTACTACTTTGATTGAACCTATAATCTTAATTTTACTGGGTTTAGGTGTAGCTTTTTTAGTAATTTCTATTATCCTGCCTATTTATCAACTAACAACAAATATCAAATAAATTTTTGAAGTCTTGACTGTATAACTTGCTTGTGACAACAATATACTAGAGGGGGGTGATAACAAATGAAAAAATCAAACTATGGTTTTACACTGGTTGAACTTTTGGTGGTTATTGCCATTATTGCTATTTTAGCTGCGGTGGTTGTTTTGGTGGTGAATCCTGCAGAAATGTTAAGAAGAGGCCGTGATGCTACCAGAATGGCTGATTTACAAAGCTTACAAAATGCTATCAATATAGCATATCAGGAAAACTCTGCTACGGCTAGATTTTTATGTGCTGCTGATGGACAACCTGCGAATACGAGGTGTCCTGGAAGCTCTGCTGCCGGTGCATCCACCAGGACTAATAACGGTACAGGTTGGGTGAAGGTTGATTTATCGTCTCAAGCCGTTAAGGTGCCAACACTGCCTATTGATCCAGAAAACAGTGCTACTTTAATCTATACATACGAGAGTGACGGTGTCGACTGGGAGATTAATGCGGTTTTGGAGTCTGATAAATATACTATAGATGATAATAAGATGGCCAATGATGGGGGTAATGATGCAAATTGGTATGAGGTAGGTTCAGGGCTGACATTGATGGATAAGGATGCTGCATTATAATGTGGCCCTTGATTGGTGTTATTGTTGGTTTAGTATTAGGAAGTTTTATCCAGGCAACAGCTGAAAGGTTTGCCTTAGGTAGATCACTAAAAGGAAGGTCGTACTGCCCCAATTGTCAAAAGACACTTGCTTGGTACGACCTTTTTCCTATTCTCTCTTATTTACTGCTCAGAGGTAAGTGTAGATATTGCAAAAAGAAAATTCCCCGAGAGTATTTAATCACTGAATGTATAATGGGAGCTCTAGTTGGCCTTTTGTTTTATGTAAGTTTTCCGCAAGCCACCACAATGCTATTAGCACTGGATTGGGCCAACGCCATTCATTTATTAGATTTAGCCTTTAAAGTTTTTGTGGTAGGAGTGTTAGCTCTAGTTTTTTTAATTGATCTAAAAACTGGTCTAATTCCAGATAAAATTACTTTTACTGCCTCAGCCATAGCAGCAATTTATTGGGTTATTTCTTTAATAATTAAATCCTGGGGTTTTTATCAAGGTGTAGTAAATAGCTTATTAGGTAAATATCTACTTCCTCCATACTCTAATTATTTATGGGATCATTTGATATTAATCTGGCAACCTTTAGGAATAGCCTTGTTATCAGCTGTACTTGTTTCTGGTTTCTTTTTTTCCTTAATATTAATTACAAAAGGCAGGGGTATGGGTTGGGGTGATGTGAAATATGTTTTCTTCTTGGGTTTGGTTTTAAGTGCCCAAGGTACAATAGTGGCTATTTTTTTGGCTTTTCTGCTTGGGTCTATTGTCTCTTTGGTACTCATAGCTATTAAAAGAAAACATTTTGGTCAAACAATTCCCTTTGGCCCATTTTTAAGTGTAGGGGCGCTACTGGCACTTCTTTGGGGTTCTCAAATTATTGATTTGTATATTAATAGTTTTAGACTTTAAGGCATTTAAAGTATTGACATGTCTATTAAGGTATATAGATAATAAGATAGAGTTAAATTTATGAAAAGATTTCTGCCCAAGACTTCCAAAAACACGAATGGTTTCACCCTCGTAGAGTTATTAATTGTTATTTCTATTATCGCTATTTTGTCGATTATTGGTGTGACAGTTTTTGGCGGAGTGCAAAAAAATGCAAGAGATGCCGCTAGAAAAGCTGATATTGACGCCATAGCCAGTGCAATGGAAGCAAACTATTCTGACGGTCAATATGACGCCCTAGCAGACACAATGTTCTCTCAAGGCTCCGCTCCGGTTGATCCTATGGATACCAAAACAGGTTGTGGATCAACAACAGCATTATGTATTTATTGTGTACTGCAGGGGGCGGCAGCTCAGACAAGTGCCCAGTGTGCAGCTTCGGGAGCCACAAAGGTGGATGCGGGGCAACCAACTGGGGGCAGCACCAATGTGAATTGGAAAGTTTGTGCTAATTTGGAGAATGGTACTGACCAATTCTATTGCAGGGGAAATCAACAATAAGCCTTCGTCTTTTACAAGTTATAACTTATTCAATTAAACATGCTATATTGTAAGTATGAGGGGTATAAAAGGCTTCACTCTGATCGAGCTTCTGATCGCTATTTCTATTATTGCAGTTCTTTCTACTCTTGCTATGATCACTTTTGCCAATTTCCAAAAAAATGCCAGGGATGCCAAAAGACAATCAGATCTGAATATAGTAAAGAGTGCTTTGGAGCAATACCATTCTGATAAAAAAAATTATCCAAGGAATGTTGTTTTTGACGGTGAATCTTCTATAATAAACGGCACCCGCACTTATTTAAGTAAAGTCCCACTTGATCCAAATAATGGGACTGAAACTCAGTATTGTTATGAAGGTTCTGGCACTTGTAGTGCTGATGGTTGCACAAAGTATGTTTTATATACCAAACTAGAAAATGGAACTACGGATGATTTTACTTGTGCGGTTCTAGATAGCACACCTGTTAGTGGGTATAATTTAAAAGTGACACCTCCCTGATATGAAAAAAAACGGCTTCACCCTAGTTGAACTCTTAATAGTTATTTCTATTATCTCTATTCTATCTACTATTGGGGCAGTTGTTTATACTAGTGTTGTAAAAAATAGCCGTGACCAGCAAAGATTAAAAGACCTTCAGACAATAAAGCAAGCCTTGGAGCTTTATAGAAGCGATATAAGCTATTATCCTGCTGAAGGAGATTTTATTTTAAAAACTGCTTTAAGCTTAGTTTCCCCTAGTGATGCCACTAAGGTTTATTTAGATCCTTTGCCTGGTGATCCTGTATCTTCCCAAAATTATGTATATTTAGCTTTTGATAGTAGCGGAGCAAGATGTTCAACCTCTGGGTTAAAATGTACTAAATTTACACTATGTGCCAAAAAAGAAGGCTCTGGTGTATTAAGTGACTCTTCGAATATATGCTCAACTACAACTCCTACTACCAGCTGTGGTACTTCTTTGGTGTGCAATTCTGGCCTGTCTTCAGATTAGGATTTGTATTTTTCCTTTAAAATTGGTACCGTTTATATATGAGGGGCTTTTCTCTTGTTGAGCTTTTGGTGGTTATTTCTATCACCGCCGGGATTGCTGGAGTTTTGATCCCGCAATTTAGCAAATATAATCAAGATCAGGCTTTATCCAACACTTCTCAGGCTTTTCAATCTTCAGCTAGAACTGCTCAGAATAACGCCATTAGCGGAGTTAAATGCCCATCAGATATTTCAGCTAGTAGCTGGAGTATAAGATTTACTTCAAATTCTAATTATGAGCTTTTGTCAACCTGCTCTGACTCTGTAACTCCAGTAGTCGTGGATTCCTTTCGGTTGTCTTCTGGCACAGCAGTTAGTCTAGTTTCTGTAAATGATACGTATACTTCTAATGATCCTACAGGGGCTACTATTTCTTATAAAAATATTTCTGGTGATATTACTTTATCTTGCCCTATAGACATTGCGCCTACCTGTATAGGAAGCTTAAAGAAGATGAAGATCAAATTTCAGTCCTTGATGGGGTCAGGTAAGGCTACAGAAATAGTGATTGAAAAAGGGGGATCTACTTACAGGAGCTCTGATGCAACAACCCCTGAACTTTTGGCAGATATACTACCCACACCAACCTCGGCACCTCTTCCACCTACCCCTACTACAGTAGCTGGTGCCACTTCTACTCCGATTCCACCTACCCCAACATCTGGCCCTACACCTACTACTGATCCTGTTGCCCCAACTCCTACCTCTACTCCACTTACTTCCCCCACGGGTAATTTAGCTCTAAACAGACCATCATTTGCCTCTACTACTGAAAATGGGACGTATATAGCAAGTAATGCTGTTGATGGGAACACCAGTACTAGATGGTCTTCTTCTTATAGTGACCCACAATCAATATATATGGATTTGGGTAATAATTATATTCTTGGACAGGTAATATTAAGATGGGAAGCAGCCAATGGTAAGAATTATACAATTGATACCTCAATAGATGGTGCTACATGGAATACTGTTTCTACTGTGGTTAATGGTGATGGTGACGTTGATACTATTAATTTCACAGGTTCTGGCAGGTATATCAGAATGTATGGAACAGCCAGAGGTACTTTTTATGGTTATTCTTTATATGAGTTTGAGGTTTATGGCACGGCTGGGGCTTCTACCCCAACACCAACAATTACAGCGCCTACAGCCACACCTACTCCAATACCGCCTACTCCAACCCCACCCGCTAGTAATTTAGCTCTAAACAGACCAGTATCTGCCTCCACTACTGAGAATGGGGCAAATATAGCAAGTAATGCTGTTGATGGGAATGCATCCACTAGATGGTCCTCAACTTATAGCGATGCTCAATGGATTTATGTTGATTTAGGAGGTAGCTATAATTTTAGCCGGGTTGTTTTAAACTGGGAGGCAGCTTATGGTAGAGATTACCGGATTCAAACCTCAAATGATGCAGTGACCTGGGTAACAATATATACACGAACAAATGGCACTGGTGGTAATGAGATTTTGAATGTATCAGGTTCTGGGCGGTACGTTAAAATGGATGGGGTAACAAGGGGTACTGTTTACGGTTATTCTTTATATGAGTTTGAAGTATGGTGAATAAACAATCAGGACAAAGTTTAATAGAAGTTGTAATAGCCTTATTGGTAATTGTGGTTGTTTTAGGAGCTTTGGTGGTAACAATTTTGACTGGTTTAAAAAATGCTCAATTTGCTCAAAATCAGGTCAAGGCTACCAAATATGCCCAAGAGGCATTAGACAAAATTAGGGGTATTAGAGATAGAGACCAGGATGGAATGGTTAGTTTTGATAATAACGCTGGTGGCTCTATTCCTGATCCTATTACTAGATTTTCTGATTTGTGGAAAATTTCTATGATTGAAAAAGGGACTTTATGCGTTATTGCGGAAGGTGTTTGTTATCTTAAGCTAACAACATCAGGGCTTCAAGGTGTTGTGAGCTTAGGTAAAGATGACACATCTATCGGTGAGGGCCTTTCTCGAATTATTATTTTTAAAGATAGTACAGTTGCTACTGGTGATGGTGGTTATAATCAAGAAAAAACTGTTATTGCCAAAGTTGTCTGGGAGGATTCTTCTGGTAAACATGAGTCAAATTTGGAAACGAAATTAACACCAAGATGAAAAAAAACGGCTTCACTCTTATTGAGCTTTTAATTGTAATGACTGTAATGGGAATTTTGGGATTTATTTTTACTGACATTTTGACTCAATCTTTAAGGGGTCAAAACAAAGTAAAAATTCTTAACCAAGTGAAGCAAAATGGTCAAGTTGTATTAGACAGATTAGTTAATGAAGTTCATCAGGCAGAAAAAGTGATTTGTGCTGGGCAGTATAGCGGGAAAGATACTCTAGTCACTTTTAAGCAGGGAGTTTATTATCGATTTAGAATTTATCCACCTTCAGGCACTACACAAAATGGCTATATAGCGCTTGACTATCCCCTATATGCCACCAACCCTTGTCTTGAGGATCAGAGCGCAACGGAAAGATTTATTTTAACCGACCAGGATACCCATTCTGGGGTATCTTTGGATTATGATGATACTGTGGTTGAGTTTAACAGCAAAATTTTTGCTGTTGACAGCGAGGCTGGATATTCTGATGCGGTAACGATCAGGTTTAGAGCTACAGCTGGTGTTGAGGCGGGTAGCTTATATGAGGCATCAGTAGAAGAAGGTGGGGTTTTATTTAACACTACTGCTCAGGTGAGGACTTACAAATGAAATATCAAAAAGGCCAAATAGTTATAATTTTATTACTTGTTATGGTAGTGGCTCTGGCTATTGCTTTATCCGTAGTCAGCCGAAGTGTGAGCGAGATTTCTACAGCTAGTAAAACAGAAGACTCATCTAGAGCTTTTTCTGCGGCAGAAGCTGGTATAGAAAAAATTTTAAAAAAAACTAGTGGCTCTAATCTTTCTTTGACTCTAGATAATCAATCATCAGTTGATGCTTCCTGGGATGCAAACTTGCCTCAGGCTACTAAGGCATTGGAATATCCCGCTTTTGGTAAAGAATCATTTGCTCAGTTCTGGTTATCCAAGCCTTCTGATTTGGCGTCTTTTTACACAGCAGATAATTTTGATGTTTACTTTGGTGATGTGAGCCAAAACTATGACTTGGCCACAGGTGGTCAACCTGAAGATCAGCCAGCTATTGAAGTAAACATTATTTTAAAGGCTGTTGATGGGAGTTATTATAGTAGAAAGTACTTTTATGATTCCTGGAGCTTGAGTCCTGCTACAGGCAGAAATACTAATGGGTTTAATGGTTGTACTAACAAATCCGCTACAGGAACGGTTACAGTCTCAACTAATAACTATACAAGCCCACGGCCATTTTATTGCCGAGTAGTAGTGCCTCCTAGCGGCGGTTATAAAACTAATGTTAATGATCAACCGATAATGGTAAGAGTTAGAATTCTTTATACAAAAACCAGTCATCCTGTGGCTCTAAAACCAACTAGCGGGTCATTACCTGTTCAAGCTGGAGCCTTTACTTCCAAAGGAACAGCTGGCAATATTCAAAGAACTATCCAGGTATTTAAGATAGCAAAAATTATGCCTCCAATATTTGATTATGTTTTATTTTCAACTAATAGTATAACTAAACAATAATATGTCTGCCCAAGATAAAAAAGTAGGATTACAGCTGGGTTTTTCTTTAGTGGAAGTGTTGTTAGTAATTGCTGCGGTTCTTTTTTTGGGACTTTTAGTGGCTAATCTGCCATCTGCTATTTCTTCTGTTACTCAAAGCCAACACTCTTCCCTTGCCAGGGAAATTGCTAGTAAGAAAATTGAAAATTTAAGACAACAGACCTATGATAATTTATTTAATGGAACTGATACTTTTTTTGACAGTAGTTTGTCTGGTTTGCCAGGTGCGACTGCTAGCTTTGAAATCGCAGACTGCCCTGTAGATATTTGTTCTCTTGGTGAACATGCTAAGCAAATAACTGTGAATATTACCTGGAAAGAAGCTGGCGTAGATAAATCAGTGGATTTGACAACAATAATTAGTGAAGGAGGACTGTCTCAATGAAAGGATTTTCTCTTTTTGAAATGGTTCTAGTTATAGGCATGTCTATACTTATCAGCGGCTTAATTTTTAGTATTTTAATAAACAACAACGGGGTTTTATACAAGCAAAACTCTGTAATTAGTGAGGGCTTGAGCCTTAATGATACTATCTCAGCAATCGATGATAAAATTCGCCAAGCAACTGGGGTGGCGGTTGGTTATCCTGAAGTTTCACCGAGTTACTTTTCTAGTGCAACCACTTTAGTTCTAAAATTGCCAGCTCTTGATAGTCAGGGTGTAGTAAATAATGTATATGATTATATGGTTATTACTCAAGATAGCCCTAATAATAAAATACTCCGTCTTCAGGTTTTTCCTGACCCTCTGAGTAATAGGAAGGCGGAAGACAAAGTGTTAACTACTTTGGTTGAAAATATCCAGTTTAGTTTTTTAGACAAAGCTGGAGCTAGCGTTACACCTGAGGCAGCATTTCAAGTAGGCGTTAACCTGTCTGTATTATCAAAAACTGGTACCATAGGATCAAATAGGAGCGCTTCCAGCCTTACTACTTTAAGAAATAAAAGTATATGATAAAAAATAATCAAAAAGGTCAGATGCTGATATTAATCACAATTGTGGTGGGTTTAGTGCTCATCAATACCCTAGTAGTGCTAGGAGGCTCTCAGACTTTTTTTCAAAATTCTACCTATACTATACAAGCTTCCCAAGCCTTGAATCTTGCAGAAGCGGGTTTGGATAAGGCAATTGCTTCTTTAAACAGTAGTGGAGGTTCATATCAAGGTGACTCCTCTCTTGTGTTGGGTAATGGTGTGATTTCAGTTAGTATCACTACCCCATCTGCTAACACTAAAATTATTGAGGCCACTGCCTATATACCTACAAAGGAAAATCCTAGAGTGAAAAGAACTATTAAGGCTACGGCTTCCAAGGGAATAGGGATGGCTTTTAACTATGGAGTACAGGTTGGCGAAGGTGGGCTGGAAATGGAGGAAAATAGTCAGATTAATGGTTCTATTTATTCTAATGGTAATGTAATACTAAAAAATAATGCTAAGGTGACTGGTGATGTTTATGTAGCGGGAGGTATGCAGGCTACTGCTGACCAGCAAGCAGATTGTAGTACTCCTAATTGTACCGATTTTCTTTTTGGAAAAAATATTGGTGGTCAAAACCGTTTAGATGTCGCCCAAAGTTTTAAGCCTAGTTTTAGCCAGTACCTCGGTAAGATTGCTTTAAAACTAAGAAAGATCGGGTCTCCTTCAGATATCACAGTCAGGATTTTAATGGATAAAAATGGAAGGCCAGATGAGGATGAGGTGCTAGCCAGAGGTACTTTGCCTGCTAGTTTGGTTACTTCTCAGTACGGCTTTGCTGAGGCAACATTTAATTCAGCACCTTTCTTACACCAAGATGTGTTGTATTGGCTGGTTTTAAACACCTCTTCAAATAATTCTAATTATTGGTCTTGGTCAGCAGATTCTTTACAAGGATATACTAGGGGTTCAGCTATGTGGTCTGAGGATTGGCAGGCTCACAACCCTAACTGGAATTCAACCATTGTAGATTTAGGATTTAAAACATATATGGGTGGAGTTGTTACCTCTATTGTGGGTGGTAATAGTAGTTCTATTGTAGGTGGTGAGGCTCATGCGAATACTTTGAGCAACCTTACTGTTAGCAAAGGGGCTTACTATCAGGTAAAGGAAAACGTTACTGCAGCGAGCTATTTTCCAAACTCTGAAGACCCTGCCGCCAAAACCATGCCTATTTCAGATTCTAATATTCAAGCCTGGAAAAGCCAAGCAGAAGAAGGAGGAATATTTACTGGAAATATTTCAAACTGCCGTGTCACTTTGGGTCCGGGTAAATATATCGGCAATATTTCGCTTAACGACCATTGTACGACCATTTTTAAAGACCCTATTTGGATTACCGGTAACTTATCCTTAGACAATGGGGTTACTATAAAATTAGACTCCTCTTATGGTTCCTCATCTGGTGTTATATTAGTGGATGGTAAGATTACTCTTTCAAACAATTCTCGGCTGCAAGGCACAGATACAGATGGCAGTTATTGTGTGGCAGTTTCTACATTTGACTCGAGAATAAATGGGTTAAAAGCTATCGAAGTTTTAAATGGCGGTGTAGAGGGGGTCCTTTATGCTCCATTTGGTATTGTAGATGTGGAAAATAACAACCACCTGACAGAGCTCACTGCTTGGAAAATTGAGCTGGAAAACGGAGTTGTCGTTGATTATGACAATGGTCTTTCCTCTACTTTCTTTTCATCTGGCCCCTCTGGTGCTTTTTCTTTGGTTAAAGGCCAGTACCAAATTAAATAAATTTATACTACACTAATAGTACTATGGCTGCCGACTTAATTACTGGTTTGGATATTGGAACTTCTTCAATAAAAGCTGTTATTCTCTCTCATAAAGGAAAGCAGCCTAAGCTTGTCTCTTTTGGTTCAATTGCTAGTCCTCAACCAGGAATTACTTCTGAAGTGACGGCTGATTGGGAGCTTACTGCAGTGGCCATAAAAAGTTTACTTTCCTCGATGAAAGTAGAAAATCCTTCTGTGGTAATAGCCTTACCAGAATCAAAAATTTTTACCAGGGTAGTAAAAGACTTCCCTTTTTTATCGGATGAAGAATTAGCCTCAGCGATTAAGTATTCTATAGAAGAGTTTGTGCCTTTACCAGCTGACCAGGTAAATTTATATTGGCAGGTTATTAGTAGGTCTAAGCAGCAAAATAACACCTCCGTATTTATAGTGGCTTCGCCCAAAAATACTGTAAATAAGTATCTAAAGGTTTTGGAGTTGGCAAAGTTAAAACCACTGGCTTTGGAAACTGAGTTAATAGCTGTAACTAGAGATATAGTGGGTTCTAACCAATTCGCTCCAACTACAATGGTTATTAATATGGGGGCTAATTCTACAGATTTTGCTGTGGTCTCAAAAGGAGTACTACTGCTAACCCGCTCAATTAGTACTGGAGGGCTTGCGCTAACCAGGGCGATCTCCCAATATTTAAATTTTGAATTTTTACAGGCTGAAGAATACAAAAAAGTATATGGCCTAATGGAAGATCAACTAGAAGGAAAAATTTATCAAATTTTAAAACCCATGGTAGATGTGTTTTTAGCTGAGGCCCAAAGGGTGGTTCAGTCGTTTGAGTCAAAAAATTCTCAAAATCCTATTAAAAGGTTAGTTTTGTCTGGAGGAGGTGCCAAACTACCAGGGCTGGTAGTTTACTTGGCTAATAATCTAGGACTAGAAGTTCAAGAGGCTGATCCTTGGTATTTTATAGAAAAAGATCCAGCAATACCGGTAAAAAATTTAACTAATACCTCTCAGTATGTAGTGGCAGCTGGCCTGGCTTTAAGGGAGGAATGATGACAAAAATTTTAGTTAATCTTTTACCTAAAGAAGTAATTCTACAAAGAAAGCAGAGTTCAAAACTATCTACTGCCAGTAAAATCAGTTTCATGTTATTAGTGATTTTGATTTTTTTTACTTCTGCAACGCTTGCCTTAAGAATTTCCCAGGTATATCAGTTAAACACGGCCCAGGCTGGTGTTGTAAAAGCTGAGGAAAAACTTGCTAGTTTAAGGGATAAGGAAGGGCAGATTACTGTTTTAAAACAAAGACTGAATTCTATCCAATCCCTGATTGGATCAGATGATAAAAAGAAATCAATTTTTAACTTGATTGTTTATTTGACGCCAACAGAACTACAAGTTTCCGATTTAGCAGTGGACAAAAATGGTAATGTCGTGGTTTCTTTTTATGGATCTTCCTTGGTTGCGATGGAAACTTTGATTTCTAGCTTGGCTGATCAGGAAAAGAATTTTGATTTAATTTCTAAAGTTGAGCTAGAAGGTCTTTCTTTGGGTAAGGATTCAGTATATAGATTTTCAATGAAAGTAGTATCTAAATGATGTCACAGCTAAAAGAATTATATTTTAAATACAAGTTATTTTTTTGGCCAGTTACTACAGGTTTGGCTGCTTTAGTAATCTTATCCCTAGTAATTATCCCTCAAATTTTTGTTTATATTAACACTCAGGGTAGAATTTCTACTGCTAATACAAAACTGGAGGTAATGGACGCCAAGGCTCAAGAGTTAGAGCAAATCGATGCTAGTTTGATTAGTAAAGATCTTCAAACGGTTTATAGTGTTTTGCCAAAAGAGCAAGAAGTGCCCCAAGCACTCGTGACTTTAAGCAATCTAGTCACCAGATCTGGGTTAACACTTAAAAATACGGTTTACGGTGGCTCTAAAAAAGCAGAAAAACAAAACAATTTCTTACTAACTGTTACAGTGATTGGTAGAGTAAATTCTGTCAGAGACTTTTTAAATAATTTAAAAAGTTCACCTAGGGTTTTTAAAGTAGAATCAATTGAGGTCCAGTTCCAACGAGGTACCCAGTTGGTTGAGGCCAAAATACCATTGTCGGTTTATTTTCAGCCCGGAGATGGTCAAGCAGCAGCAGCTTCCGATCAACCTCTGCCTAAGTTAAATTCTGATGAGGAAAAACTACTAGATGATTTAGCAAAGCAATATTTTAATACGGGAATGGCGGTTTCTTTGGAAAGTACCTCCTCTAGTGTGCCTTTAGGTAGAGCTGATCCTTTTGAGTAATTACGTCCCGTCATTGGCGGGAGGCAAGGTTCTTTGAAGCGAGCGATATAATATTCTCTATCGCGAGCAAAAAGGTCCTTATTTTAGTAAGTCTGGCCTTACTTTTTTTGTTTTCTCTAATGATTTTTCTGCTCTCCATTTTTTAACTGCTTGATGGTTTCCTGAAACCAAAACACTTGGGACTTTTTCTCCTTCAAAATCATCTGGTCTGGTGTATTGAGGGTATTCTAAAAGATTTTGGGAAAAACTTTCATCTTGAGTAGCTTCAGCTTTGGCTAAAACTCCTGGGATGAGTCTTGTAATAGAATCAGTAACAACCATGGCAGGTATTTCCCCTCCAGTTAAAACATAATCACCAATAGATACTTCAAGATCTACATATTTATCAACAAATCTTTGGTCCACTCCTTCATAGTGACCACACACTATAATTAAATGCTCTAACTGAGAAAACCTTTGAGCAGTCTCTTGTCTATAAGTATATCCTGAGGCAGACATTAATATAGTATATGAGTTATCTTTTTTGATGGTTTTTAAAGCCTTTGCCAAAACATCTGGTTTAAATACCAATCCCACTCCTCCACCAAAAGGGCTATCATCTACAACTTGATGTCTACCTTCTCCAAAACTCCTGAGATTTATAAGTTCAAACTCTACTAAACCTTTTTGTTGGGCCCTTTTTAAAATAGAGGCATTTAGTGTGGGGGTGAAAGTTTCAGGAAATAAAGTTATTATACTGATCTTCACTTGGATTCTACTAAGCTTACATTAACCCTTAAGTTATTGTTTTCAGCCATGGCTCTGGTGACCAAAAGTCTTCTGATGGATTTGATAGTATTGCCAGCTTTACCAATAATTAGACCCATGTCTTCTAGGGCAACCGTTAAATTAAAATTTAACATTCCTTCTGAGGTCTCCTCTTCTATTTTTACCTCTTCAGGTTTGGAAACTAAGCTTTTTACAATATACTCAAGTAATTCTTGCATAGTTTATTATTCCTTGGTTTCTGTTTCTTCTTTGGGCTCTTCTTGAGCTGGAGCCTCTTCAATTTCATTTTTTATTTCATCTTCTGGAGGAGTTGTCTCTTCTACTACTTGTTCCTCTGTTGGGGCCTCAGTAGTTTCTTCTTTCTGATCTTCTGATTCTCCGGTCTTCTGCTCTTCTGGCTTGATCTGAACCTCTGGCTTTTCTTCCTTTTCTTTCTTTGGTTTTCTTGGTGGTCTTTGTGGAGCTTGTTTGATAATTCTTAAGAATCCATCAGACATAACTGCTCCTTGTTTTAACCAAAGATCAATTCTGTCTTGCTTTAAAATAATTTCTTTTGGTTCTGTTAAAGGATTATAGGTACCAAGGTTTTCCAGATAAGAACCAGTTCTCTTTTTTCTTTCATCAACAGCTACCACCCTATAAAAGGGGCGTTTCTTTGCTCCGATTCTCATTAATCTGATCTTTACTGGCATGAGGGAAAGTATAACTTAATCAAGCTCCTGCGTCAATCACTCCAAGCTTGTTAGAGCTTTTTTAGCTGCTTCTTCTTCAGCATGTTGTTTAGAGGATCCTGTGCCCTCTCCTATTTGTTTACCATCAACAAAAACTCCTACTACAAAAGTTTTAGCATGATCTGGTCCAGATGTGGATAAAATTTTATACCTAGGTGAGGTTTGGAATCTTCCCTGAACAACCTCCTGAAGTTCACTTTTAGGGTCCCTGGGTGCCCCTTTTTCTACTTCACTGGCAAAAAGTGGCAATAGTACTAAGGTGACAAACTGAGTGGCTTTTTCAATACCTAGATCCAAATAAACAGCTCCTAGGATTGATTCAAAAGTGTTGGCAAGAAGCTGAGGGTTTTCTCTACCTCCAGATAGCTCTTCTCCCCGTGACATTTTCAAAAACATTCCCAAATTTAATTCCCTGGCAGCTTTGGCTAGTGATTCAGTTTTAACAATATAAGCCCTAAGGTTTGTCATATCCCCTTCTGTGTCCTGGGGCCTGGTTTTATATAAAAAAGAAGAAATTATAAAAGATAAAACAGAGTCTCCCAAAAATTCCAATCTTTCATTGGACTGCATTGGTTGCTTAGACTCATTTAAAAAAGATCTATGGGTAAAAGCGGTTTGGTAAAGTGCTAAATTTTGTGGCTCTATTTCTAGCCTTCCCAGGATTTGACTAAATTCCTCCATAGTAAAAGATTACTCGAGCAGTTTGTCTTCTATTAATTCAACTAAATCATTAATAGTTTTTGTCTGCATTGCTTCTGCTGAATCAAACATAATTTTAAATTTTTGAGATAAACTCTCAAATAAATCAGCTACTTCCACTGGATTTAAACCTAGATCATCTTGTAAGGATGCTTCTAAGTCTATATCTGCTGGTGGAAGAGCTAAACTGTCTGCTATAGCATCAATAATTTGTTTTTGATTATACATTTTTTTCTTTCTGGTCTATTTTTTTGGAATTGATTAAATTTCCCAATGCTCCATTTATAAAAGTTGGACTAGACTCTGTTCCAAACTCCTTGGCAAGCTCCACTGCCTCATCAACTATCACTTTAAAAGGAGCATCTTTTACTATTATTAACTCAAATACTGCAAGACGCAAGATGGCTAAATCAACCTTATTAATTTGCTCAATTGGCCAAGCTGGTGCTGCTTTAGTTATCTCTAGATCTATTTCATCTAAATTTTGAGCTAATTCTTTAGCTGTTTCAGTTTTTAATGCTGTATCTTTTTGAAATTGCCATGCGAAAATTTCCTGCATGACCGCAACCCTTTTTTGGTGTCTTGGATCAAAAGAAGTTTTCATTAAGCCCGAACTACTTTAACAGCTGTTTTCTCTTTTACTTGTTTGCCCTGGTAAAAGCCACAGCTCTTGCAAACTTGGTGTGGCAAAGATGGTTGTTTACAATTTGGGCATGCTACAAGACCCACCACAGACATGTTAATAGATGCCCTGCGGGTTCTTTTTCTAGCCTTACTGTGTTTTTTCTTTGGTTCTCCAGCCATATTTTAAATATTAATCAGGAAAGATTATATCTTCTGCAATTGTTAATTTTGCCTGAAGAAGTGGGTATTTGTCAAGGTTTGGACTAAAGGCCAAGATTTTTGTGGCTGAAGCCCTAGTTTGTTCAAGCAATTTTATGTCTGAAAGTGAGGCTATTTTAAGGTTCCATCTACCAGATTGAAGTGTGCCAAAGATCTCTCCAGAACCTCTGATTTGGAGGTCTAATTCAGCAAGTTTTAAGCCATCATGGGTCCTTTCCAGATTTTTTAATCTATTTATTACCTGAGGGCTTTCTTCTCCAGTAAATAAAAAATTATATGATTGGTCCTCTCCTCTTCCTACCCTACCTCTTAACTGGTGAAGTTGGGCCAGTCCAAACCTCTCTCCCCCTTCTATTACCATCACTGTGGCATTTGGGACATCTACTCCTACTTCAACCACAGAGGTAGAAACCAAAATATCAATTTCATGGTTTTTAAATAAATTAATCACCTCTTCTTTTTCCTTAGATTTTAGCTTTCCATGAAGTAAGCCTAATTTATACTCAGGAAAGATATCTTTTTTTAGTCTTTCAAATTCTACTTTAGCAGCTTTGGCAGATTGAAGTGTTTCAGACTCCTCTATCAAAGGGGTAACAATGTATATTTGGTGTCCTTTTTTAATTTCACCTTTAATAAATTGATAAGCATCTGCTCTTTTTCTTTGAGGCACAAAGTGGGTTTTTACTTCTTTTCTTCCCTTTGGTAGCTCATCAATAACAGATAAATCTAAATCTCCATATAGAGTCAAGGCAACAGTTCTTGGTATTGGGGTAGCTGTCATGGTTAAAAAGTGAGGAGAAGAGGCCTTTGTTCTAATCACCCCCCTTTGTTCTACCCCAAATCTTTGTTGTTCATCCACCACCACTAGTCCTACTTTTTTAAGATCAATTTTATCTGAGAGTAAGGCATGAGTTCCTACTATAACTTGGGGTTCTGATTTATGATCTTTTGTAAATTTTCTAGATCCTGTATAAATACCAACCTCTATTCCTAAAGGCTCAAGGAGTTTTGTTAAAGTTTGATGGTGTTGGAAAGCTAGGATTTCTGTAGGAGCCATTACCACTGATTGGAGGTTGTTTAAGTAAGCTAAATATAAAATAACAGCTGCCACCACTGTTTTTCCAGACCCTACTTCTCCTTGGACTAATCTATTCATGGGATGTTCTTTTTTTAAATCTTGGATAATTTCCTGGATCACCCTATTTTGGGCAGAGGTAAGGGTAAATGGTAATGATTTTATAAACTTTTCAACTTTTTTTTCATCTATCACAAAACCTTTGGTAGTTTCTTTTTTTTGCCAATCCAATCTCTTTTTTTGAGTAGCTAGTTGGATAAAAAATAACTCATCAAAAGATAATCTATATTTGGCCTTTTTTACTTTCTCAAAATCTTGGGGAAAATGGATTTCCTCTAGGGCCTCTTTTAAGGGCAACATATTTTCTTTAATTTCACTTGGTAAAGGATCTTCTACCAGAGGTAGTGTTGTTGGAAGGATCTTAGAGATTTTTAATCTAAACCATTTGGAGGATAAACCATAAGTTTCTGGATAAATTGGGACCAGTCTCCCAGTGTGTATTGGCTGATTATTGGTTGGTGTAACTTGTAATCCATCTATTTTTTCCCAAGCTGGTGCCACTAGTGATACCTTGGACCCTTTTCTATTTACTTTTCCAGAAGCTTGAATTTTGTCCCCAGCTTTTATATTTTTGGTAAGCCAGGGTTGGTGAAACCAAATTAGTTCAATGGTGCCACTACCATCATTTAATAAAGCTCTGGTTAAAACTTTTCTGGTTCTAGTGTAAACATTATCAATAGACCAGATCTCACCTTGGATGGTTATCTTCTCTCCAACCTTTGTTTCAGAGATACTAGAGGAGCTTGAGAAATCATCATACCTAAAGGGGTAATGGTGAATCAGGTCCTCTATATTTGAGAGCCCTAAGATCTGGAGCCTACTAATATAAGCTGGTCCTATCCCACTAATTCCAGCTAAAGGTGTTTTTAAATCCATGAGGCAATTATATACTAACTGGGACTGCAGGATTCTTTTTCTGTGAAGATTTTTGTTCTTCTACTTGTTCAATATTCTCTTTCAATTTATCAAAGCTTGCCAGGGGGGTTCCGTTCATCTCAACATACCCATATCCTTGGCCGGTTATTGGATCCCTTTCTGTGTATGGGAGCTGATGAATATAGATAGGGTTATTTGTAAACTCTCTTGCAGCGGTATACATTTGGGAAATAGTATCCACACTCTTCATAATCGGTTGATTGTTTGCAGCCACATTATTAGTGCCTATTTCAGTTATCATAACTTCCCCACCAGTGGCTTTTTTGACTAAATTTGTTCTATATCTTACATCTTCTGGTGAGTCATAGGCATGGACGGCAAAAGTTAGATTTTTGAAGTCGGAAATTCCGGCGCGAGTTAGACTAGATATGAATTTATCAGTATTCTTTTGATTTGTTAGAGCCCCCACTATTGCTTTAGCTTCTGAAGGAATGACTCCTGAACTTTTCAATTGCCTCATTCTTTCAAAAACTAAGGCCACAAAACGGGCAAAAGAATCCAAATCATGGTTTTGCCAGCGCGGTACAGTAACATCATCAGGTTCATTACCAATTTCAAGAGTAATATTTGCTCCAGAATTAAATATAGCTTCCAGTTGTGTGTCTACTTCACTTGCAGAGAGTGGTTTAGTTGGGTGAAAAACATATAAAATATCTAGATCTAGTCTTTTAGCTTCATTTAAAACATCTGGTTGTTTTAAATCAACCCTATCACCGTCAATTCTTACACATGACGCGCCAGCTCTTTTGGCCCAAACCATAAGTTCTGGTATGTCGTTTCGAAAACCGAAGTATGGATTTGGAGTAGGAAAAATTTCCACAGGTTTTGTTTCTTCTTCTTCCGCGGCTTCTGTTACAGAGTCTTTTTTTGGAGTTTGAGGAGCGGTGTCAAATAACTTATAAGCCCAATAACCACCCGCCGCGGCTAGAGCAGTAGCTCCTGCTAAACCAGTAAGAAAATTTCTCCTACTAATTGCTTTTGGTTTGGTGGGAGGGATTTCCGCTATGTTTTCTATCGGTGGAGGGTTTTGTGCTTGTTCCTCGGCCTCAACTTGAGTTTTATATGCTCTAGCGTTTTCTAAGAGTTGATTAAAATCAGGTTGGTTAAGGAGGTCTTTTAAACCCTGGTTAGAAAGCTTTGGGTTGGATGTGGGTGTTTCCGCTTTTTGGTCCATATTAAGTACTTACCTTGATTGAAGATCTCTTAAGTATTGAATTGCTTGTTGGTGTGTAAGGGATGAGTTCTTGCTCATAACATCTTGGATGGCATCTTCAATTTCCTGAGCTTGCTTTAGTCTTTCTTCATCTTCTGGTGAAGTTTGTGCTGTCTCTTCTAGGAGCTGCTCTGCGTCTGTGACGTCAGCGAATTCACCTGTATCAATAACCTCACTTTGTGGCTTATCTGTACTAGTATTCTCACTCACGTCCATTCCCAATTCCCTGGCAAGCTGAAGAAATTCTTCCTCAGTTATGAAAGATTGATTTGTTGGTTGGTTATTTCTACTTTCCTCTTCCCTTTTTTCTGGGGTAAGCTCTGAAACAGAGGGATCTTTTACTGGTTCTTCTGGCTTTGGATGATCAGATGGTAATGGGCTTAAACTCACTGGGCCGTCCAGTTGTTCCTTGGGCACACCTTTCAGATTATGAATCATTTCTTTGCTGTAAAAGATGAGACCTTGTGTTGCATGGTCAATAACCTGTGCTTCAGTTAGGTGAGGGGCTATAGCATTAGTGAACTCACAAAGCCTGCTAATATGACCTCTGCTAGCTTGCCTAGCAACTGCTAAACTTAAAGCTTCATGCCAATCTGCTCCTTCTATATCATGTATTCTAATTGCTAGCTGGGCTGTTAAATTAACAGATTCGGTTATATCACTTGCCATTATTTTAGAATCCTCTGGGATTAAGTGTCCAAAATTGATTCCTAATTGGGAAAGTTCCTGTTTTAAATTATTTTCAAATGTTTTTTGTTCTGGGGATTTATTTTCAGGCTCTTTTGGTATAGTCACTTGGGGTACTGGTGTGGGTAAATAGGTTGGGATATTAATGGTTGGAACTGGTCCTGGGATACTTTCAAATCTAGCCTCTATCGGTTGAGGAATCTCTGCTGGTGGAATTTCCTCCCTGGGAGAAGCTGAAATTGGAATAAAAGGAGTAGTCTTAGGAGGCAGTGGTGTCCCCACACCAGGTTTGGTTGGTGGTAAGGGGTGTCTAAGAGCAGCTGGGGTAACAATTATTGGAGGAGGCTCAGCCTCATTTAGAATTCTTTCTGGATGGTTAATTTCTGTGATGAGCGGGTGTTCTAAATTTATCTTGGGAAAAATGTGGGTTATAGATTTGCTCTCTGATTCTATAGAAACTCCTTCTGTTCCTCTGATGGTGGCAAAGGCCTGGAGAACATCTTTACCATCATGTTTTACTAGCCTACCAGCTTCTATAAAACCTGATTTACCATTATTACCTAATTTAAATACTTCTTGATGGTTGGTTAATTCTGTAGCTATATCACCAGAAGGAAGTTTATTTAAAGCATCTTGGTTTAAGATTATTCTTGAAAACTCACCAAGTGTAGTGCCATGCCCATTAAGATTAATTAAATGTGAGCTATTTGGATCAAGAGTTAACATACCATCCCATTTTCCATCTGCTCCATCTGGTATCCAAATTACCTCATCACTCATTCCAGGTACACTGAAAGCAAAACCTGATTCATGGTTTTTAATCATATCCTGGACATTAATATGATTTGGGTCCAGGCTGTTTTGAAAAGCTTCCCCCATGGTGTGTATATCCAAAGTCACTGCTTTTCCACTGCCCCATTCACTATTTTTGGCTAAAGTGTGAAGTTTTAGTTCATTTCCCTGGCTCCCGGGTTGATCATAGGAATACCATTCCCGGTGATCTATTGGTGTGCCTAGCTTTTTAAACTCTGCTACAGCCTCGTTATCCTTTAATATCTCTTTGCCACCAGAAGGAAGATTTAGTTCTTCTGTAGAAAGGGTTACATCAGAGTTTAGTGAAGAGGGATTAATGATTCTTCCATTTTGGTCAAAAATAGCGTCATTAACTAAGACTCTATCATGGTGGTTTATGACTACTAAATCCCATTTCTCTGGTTGATTAGGGTTTCTGATCCATTCTGTGCCGTCAGGGATAATAGTTCGATGTCCCGTAGTAAGTTCTATATGAGTTCCATCTTTTCCTAAAATAGTTTCTGTGCTTGGATGGTCAATTATTGTATCTGGTAAAAGCGGTGCTCCCCATTCTGGATGGCCCACAGCTTCACCAACCCTTTTTGCTACCCATTCTGGTCCAGTTTCTCCTACTGCAAGATGTTGAATACCTCGGCCGTAAAGAGCAGCACCTTCCTGAATCACTAATCCTCCTGCTAGCCCAACAATTCCTGCTGTTAAGGCTGTCCTAGCCATTTGCCCTATTCTATAACCATGAAAAGCTCTGTCTTGCTGATCTTTGTTTTGAATAAGATATTGATTGATATTTCCCGCCGCTTTCTTCTCTTCATCCCTGATGTCATCCAAGTCCATATGAGCCTGCGTGACTAATCTCTGTCTGGCTTGGACAACTTTGGCAAGTAATACCATTCGGCTCTGCTCAACCGAGGTTCTGCTGTCAAAAGTAATAAGATCTATTCTCTCCCGAGCAGAAAAATCTAAACGGGTGGTAATTTCTGCAATAGCTTGTATCAGCTCATCGGGATTAAGCGCTTCTTCAACATGGGTCACAAGGTCGATAACTGTTCTGGTGTGATAACGGTGCTTGTCTAGGGCTTCACGCCTGGCATCTTGGGGAATATTTTCATTATAAGCTCTTTCTACCTGGTGAGTTCTCATATCTACCTTGAGATCATAATTACGTCTGGCAGCAGCAATTCCTGTTCCCATTAAGGTTCCAAATATCGGTGCTAACCATAAAGCAGCTGCAGTAGTACTAGGATCTACCCCCATTGCTGTACTAATTACCGGGGCTGCCCAAAAGATTGACCTAATAGCACTAGGTAGGTGTTTTATTCCTAAAAATGTAGTAAGAGAAACCGCTGCTCCAATTACAGCTGGATTTAATACAACTCCAAGTGGTGTACTTTCCATGCCTTGGACAATTTTGTCTGTAGCATTAAAATTAGCTTGAGTTTGGGCTGCCCACTGGGGGTTAGCTAATAAAATTTTCACATTATCACTGGTGTATTCACCTATCCTGTCATTGATCCTATCCATTCCTATTCCATGCCTAATCATTTCCATCCTGATTTGGTTAGCAGTTTCTTGCAGATCACTAGCAAAAAGTTCTGCCCTTTGCCCAAATTGATTGGCATTGGTGCCAAAAAGTTCAATCACATCAGGATTGTCTTGGTGGTTTCTGGCAAAAACAACTAAAGCCTGTTGGATATTCTGCGAGGTAGCAATATTTGACCCTGTTATGCTCGCTTCACCCAAGATCATTGGTCTTAAAATATCTTCAATAATTGTTTGTCTGAGCTCACCTTGAGCCTCAATAATATCTCTTCTTTCAGTTTGAGCCTCTAGCCCTGCTTCAGTCAGATTGTTTTCATACAAGAACTTTATTTGGTCAACCTTAGCTTTTTCTGATTCTATTTGGGCAATTCTATCTTGGTGATGCTGTATTGGTAAGGCTTGGATATTTTCTCTAAATAAATCAGGTGCTTTAATGGAAGAACGGGCTAAATCTAAATTTAGGTAGCTATTGCCAGAATAATGTATACCAGCCTGAATTTCTCTTGTTAACCTTTGCCTCCAATAATCCTCAATTACCCTTAAGCCTACTTTTCTAGGCCAATTAAATGGGTTTAAGGCAGAGCCCTTTCTCAGATTTTCCTGGATAATTTTATCTGCTAGTTCCCTGGCTCTTTTCCAAGCATCAGCTTCCCTATTGGCAATAACCAAGGTTCTTGCCTCAGGGGTTAGTTTCTCTTTCTTATCTTTTTCTGGTTTTTCTTTAGCAGGTAGCCTTAATTCTCTCCTTGTTAGTAGCTCTTCTTCTGCTAGCTCCCAATCCATATCCATATCGCCAGTAGATCTATAATCTAATGAGATATATTTAGCTTCCTGCTTCTTTTTAGCTCTAAGTTTTAATGCATTGATTTTATTTCTTACTAATTCTAATTCCTTCCCTTTGATGGCTTCTTGGGAATAACCATGTAAACTAGCAAAAGTGGGGCTAATAATGTCATTATCTAAAGTTTTTAAAGCCCTATCTGCTTCTTGCCATTCTGCTGATCCTTTTGGTAGGGAAGCAACCGTTTGTTGTAACATATTAATTAGTCCATCAACAGGCATGCCTTCTTTGAGTTTGTATTCCTTACCGTTTTCATCAAGTGTAATAGTATTAATGTAAGTATCTCTATTTAAATCCAAGGTTTTGGCTTTAGCATTTAGCACAGATTTTAGTAGCCACTGAAGTTGAGGATTATTTGGTTCGTTCTTTGCTTTTTCCTGGAGTTGTCCTATGGCATAATTTGCTGCTTCTATTACCTCAGCTTCTGTGTACTCAGGGCTGGGAGCAGCTTCTGGATTAATACCTCGATCCTCAATTGTCATAATTTAACTTTAGGGAGAAGAATTTTCTAACTTTTTTCCTAAATAAAGATCTTTGAAATCAACAAAAGCCTTGGAAAAAACCTCTTGTACATTGGGAATCTTATCTTTTAAAAATTGCTCAACTTCTTGTTGAGGTTTTTTTTCTTCATTTATCTTGATAAAAGCTTCAATGTCTTCTGGCTGTAGACTATTTACAATTACAGATGTTAAGTAGCTATCTAGCCTGCTATAAAGCTCCAAAACCATTCCTTCTCCCATTTGCCCGTCAAGACCATTGATATTTGCCTCATCAAGAAGGCTCTCTAGATATCCTTTAATTTCTACTGGAATTTGTGATTGATTAGTTGAATTCATAATAACCCTTAAGATAAGTATCTCATTATCCAAAAAAGGTTGTCAACAAACATTAATCTTGCTTATACTTAACTCATGTCTTACTCTTTTTTTATATTCTTCTTATTTTTTGTTGAGCTTGTATTTTTATTTTTTTTATCAAAATCCTTAACTTCTTCTTTGGCTTCTCTGTTTTATAAATTTACCAAGAGTAAAGGAGCTACTGTAAACCTTTTAGCCATTCTTTTTTTACCAGGCACAATTATCCATGAGTTGTCTCATTTGTTGATGGCTAGCCTACTATTGGTTCCCGTTGGAGATATTGAGGTTTTTCCCCAAATAGAGGGTGATGAGGTGAAATTAGGTAGTGTTAAGGTTGGGCAAACTGATATTTTAAGAAGATCTCTCATTGGAGTGGCTCCAATTTTAGTGGGACTTACTATTTTATTTTGTGTCTTAGCTCTTACACAAAACACTTTTTGGGATTCAAGCTTAATTATCAAGGGAGCTTTATTTTACCTGGTTTTTCAAATTACAAATAATATGTTCTCCAGTTCTAAAGATATGGAAGGAGTGATTTTGTTTTTTGGTAGCCTGGTTTTTTTGTTAACTCTATTAATAGTAGTCTCATATCTACTAGGATTTACCCAACAACTACAGGTTTTAGGCTGGATACTAAACCCCCAAATAGTTAACTTATTTCTCAAAGCTGACACCTATTTAGTTTTACCTATATTAATTGATTTAGCTGTAATCTCTGTTTACAAAATTTTTACTTAAAGCTTACTTACTTTTTACACTATAAGCTTGATTTTTTGAGTAATTAAGCATATAATTAACCAATATGTTAGAAGTTCCTTATTCCCCTTTAAACCAGGCCCTAAGCTCTTTACCAGAGGGAGAATATTTTAATACTTTAAATTGGCTTAATCAGGCAGATAAACTACACACGGAGTTAGGTGCCACCTTAGATAGCTTTAGTAAAATCAATAATCAATTAAAAGCTGAACAAGCCTACCTTTTGGCTGAAAAAATCAGAAATCATGGTTCTCTGTTTGTAACAGACAAAGAAACTTTAATAAAAGAAGGTGTTTTTAACCAAACTGAAGTGGATATTATTTTGGAAAATGGTTTAATTAAATGGGCTGGAGGTAAAGAAAGAGATTTTCAAAATGATGAAGAATGGAATTCTGCTGTTTATTTGGCCTCTTGTTCTATCTTAGAAAAGCCGCTACTTAATAAATTAACTGAATTAAGGCTTAATCACTCTTTGATTCCAGAAGAATCATTTTTAACCATAGGTGAGATTGAACCAGAAGATCTGAAGACCAGAGAATCAGAATATAAGCAGAGCTTGCGATCTGGCGATCTTCAGAGTATCAGAAAACCAGCAGATCAGCCGGTAGAGGTGCCTGTAGCTTCTCCATCAGCAATCTCTGAAGAAGAATTCTTAGTCCTAGCTAAAGAATTAGGATTAGATATTACTGGTTCAAATGAGGCCGATACAGATGTCCCATCTAAAACAGAAGATTTAGAAACTGCATTAAAGTTACCAGAGTGGCTAGATTTAAAAGAAGAAGAGGCTGTAGTTAAAGCTGAAAAAACTAATGCTTTACCAGAGGCAGTTCATTTAGAAACAGACAGTGATACTATAATTCGAGGTAGATTCAGGTTTGGGTCAACAGGGCCATATACAAAAGGGCTTTTACTGGCACTAGGACTCTTTGCTGGTTCTTTTTTAACTGGGATCAATAAAATACCTCAATCTGATATTTTTGCTTCTCTAAACCAGTTAGGAGCTAAATTATCAAATGGAATTGAGAATGGAAATGTAATTAAAGTGACTACCACTACTTTGGTTGAGCCTGACTTATACCATCAAAAGATGGTTGGGAGAGGTGATGTTTCCTCATTCGATGGTTTTATTTCAGGATTAATTGCTCAAGGATTAGGAGTGAAGGATTTTGATCCCAAAGATCCAGAGGATGCTAAAAGTCATAAACAAATAATGCAAGAAGACCCTGAATTTATTGCCTTTTTAAGATATAGTCTTGGACATTTTGTGATTAAAGAAACAGAAAAATCCTACTATATAGATGGAGCTAGTAGTGATAGTCCATTATTTGTAGTAGGTAACCCTGATTTAATGAGGCATTTTATTGACGATTTAGCTGCTGGTCTACCATTGGATCAAAGAGTGCCTATCGAATGGGTTGTTCCTGCGGATATGGAATCTTATTATCAGGATCTAAAAGAGTATTTTGAAAAAGACAAAGAGCAGAAAGAAGAATATTTAAGAAAACATTTTGAGAGAGAACATATGAGGCAGCAAGGTCTATCCTGGTCCTAAGGTCTTAGCTTTAATACCCAGAAAAAAGTGGCAGAACAGAAAAAAGAATAAGAGAAGCTGTTCCAAGAAAAGTTAAGATTATCCACACCCAACGGTATTTTTTATTTAAACTATCCATTACTAGTATTTTACCTCTTGTAATTTAAAAAAGGTAGAGATATATTTCCCTGTAAGATGAGACAAGAATCAATTAAGGGTGCTTTTGCAGCTAAAGAATCTAAAAATTTTGGCCCATTTGGACTTTTTCTGGATACTAGACCATTTAGAGCGGCATTAGCTGCTGGACTGGGTTATATCCAAAAGGGTTTGGTTCTTGGAGTTGCTGGTGGGATCTTGATGGGTGGTGCGGGACTGTTTTTAGGAGTAGCAGTAGAGGATTTTTATCCTTCTGGAAACCCAGATCTTACAATTTACAATTTGGCAGTCAACTCTGGACTAGTTGGGTTTGTTACTGGGTTTACTGTAGGATTATATGAGAAATATAAAGCTTCAAAGATAGTAAGATTTCCTTAATTATTTCTTTGTTAATTTTTCAACCTCTTCTAAAGCTGCTTTTCTTTTTGGATCTTCAAAATAAATTCTTGCTGGTTCCAGTTTTATGATTAACCATTCAGCCACAGCTGCTTTTAAATCCTGTGGGTGAAGCTTTTTATCAGCATAGTCCTTCTCTAAATCCTCATAAGAGGTATAGGTAATATCTCCCCCAAACTTTTCATCCCTTTTTATTTCTAAAGTAGAATCTGAATCATAAAATATTAAATACTTAGTCCAGTCTAGAACTGGGTTGTATTTTATCTCCCCTTCTGGGGCAAAAGCATTATTTAATTTTCTTTTTATTTCTTCAGGGGCATCATGAATAAAAATAGCACTGTCAGGCTTAGATTTACTCATTTTCATGGCTTCAGTTAGTTCTTCCTTATTACCCCCCTCAGGAATAGGCCAAACAGTGGGTTTGAGCAACCCTTGTAAAAGGTGATGATGGATGGCTATTGGTTTAGGAAAACCTACTTCTTTGGCGCTATCTCTGGCAACAATATGAACATTTCTTTGGTCAGTTCCAGCGTGGGCTATATTAATTCCCATTGTGAAGATATCGGCTGATTGAAGGGCTGGATAAATTAGCATCGCTGCATCAGAAACATCGCTCTCTTTTCTTCCCATTATAGTGGTAGAGCGCATCATTCTGGAAATTGTAGTAGCCTTAGAAACTTTAATTACAGTTGCAAATAGCTCAGTGTTCAGTTTTTTGTAGAGTTCACTGCCTAAAACAAATTCTATTTTTTCGGGATCAGCCCCAGCAGCTAAAGCTGCGGCTTTTAAAGCTTCCTCAAAATAGGAGCGAGCCATTTTGGTGGCAGTTTCTAGTGTTCCATCAAGTTTTCGATTTAACCATGTATGCCAATCCGCCAAAAGTACTGTTGTTTCAACTCCAGCTTTTTGCAAGTCACGAATTTTATACATGCTAGCCAATCCGGTTCCTAGATGGACTTTACCAGAAATTTCAAAGCCAATATAATGTTTAAGAGTTACTTCGTTGTCTAAATATGATTTTAGTTCTTCTGGGGTCAATGTCTCCTCCAAGTTTCTGGTTATTAGTTTGTATTTCTCATCATTTGTCATGTATATAGTATATCCTAGAGGGAGCTGAAAAAACAGACTGTTTTTGATCTAGAGTCAAGGCTAATATTGTGCTACCATAAGCTTATGATTACCAATAAAATACCCACTGAGCGGTTGGGGCAACTTAAAGATATGTTCCAGGTTATTACCCGGATGATGGGTTTTATCTGGGGCATAGATAAGAGGCTATTTTTGGCTGCTGTAATATTTTATTTTCTTCCTTCGATAATTCCTTTTATTAATGCCTACATTTATAAATTAGTCATTGATGCAGTGGTAAAAATGGTTCAAACAGGCAGCACTGATTTAAGTGGCTTGATTCCATTAATTGGAGCCAGACTGGGAACCTATTTTATGTTAGATGTATCCCAGAACTTACAAGAATTTGTGGAAAGAATATTGTTTACTAAATACCCAATTTCTATTAACCAGGCATTTTTTAAAAAACTTACAGAACTGGATGTTCAATACTTTGAAGACAGTGAGTTCAGGAATCTTTTAGAAAAAGCTAGAGAAGGATACAATATTCGCCCCCAAAGACTATTTTCCAATACTTTTTATGCCATGTCTGAGTTTATCTCTGTTTTGATAGCCTTTGTCGCCATTGCCCGCCTAAATTGGTTTTTAATTATTTTAGTGGCTGCTGTGGTTATTCCAGAGTTTATTATTCAAACTCAGTATTCCAAAATTGCCTGGGGAATTTGGGGTGGAAATGCAGCCTTAAGGAAAAGATTTGATTACTTATCAAGAGTGATCCAGGGGCATAGGGAATTTAAAGAGGTAAAGATTTTTCAGCTTGCTCCTCAATTTTTAAAAGAGATTAAAACAGTTCAGGAGAGGTTTTACCAAGATAATAAAAAACTTTTAATTAGGAATTTTGCCAGCAAATTCATTTTTAATACCTTGGCAATTATCATCTTTGTTGGTTTTGAAGTGTTTGTTATTTTAGAAGCTATTGCCAAAAGATTAACCATTGGTGATATTGGTTTTTACACTGGGATAGTCACTAGCTTTCATCGTAGTTTAAGCGGTTTTTTCCGTTCCCTAGGCGAAGTTTTTGATAGCAGCTTATATGTAAGACATGTTTTTGAAATCATGGATGCTCAGCCCATCTTAAAGAAATCAGAAAATCCTGTAAAAATTGACCCCTCCCAAACTCCCCTAGTGGAATTTAAAAATGTTGATTTTGCCTACCCTGGAACAGATAAAAAGGTTTTGAGTAATTTTTCATTAACTATTAAACCAGGAGAAAAAGTTGCCTTTGTGGGGGAAAATGGTGTTGGGAAGTCAACAATTATTAAACTTTTGGTTAGATTTTATGATGTAAGTAGTGGAGAAATTTTAATTAATGGCACTAATATTAAGAATCTAGATACCACTCAGTGGTATAAAACCATTGGAGTACTGTTTCAGGATTTTAATAGATATGATGATACAGTTAGAGAAAATATCCGTTATGGAAAGATAGACGAGCAGCCAAATTTGGAGGAGATAATTAAGGCTTCTACTCAAGCTGGAGCACATACTATGATTTCTAAGTTTGATAAAAGTTATGAACAGATGTTGGGAAGAATGTTTGAAGATGGTGTAGAGCTATCTGGTGGGCAGTGGCAAAAGATTGCCCTTTCCAGAGCCTTTTTAAGAAATGCTCCAGTTTTGGTTTTAGATGAGCCAACTGCCTCTATTGATGCCAAGGCTGAATCAGAAATCTTTAGTAGAGTGGAAAAACTATCAAAGGATAAAACAGTGATTATTATCTCTCATAGGTTCTCCACTGTTAGGAATGCTGACAAGATATATGTGATAGATAATGGAAAGATAATAGAATCAGGTTCTCATAAGGAATTAATGAAAGTTAATGGTCAATATGCTTCCCTCTTTAATCTTCAAGCCAAAGGCTACCAATAATTTAGCCTCTATTGACTCTCAATAATCTTACAGGTTAAAATTAGCTGTTGAGGCAGCAGCCTCTTTTTTGTGGATTAATTTTTTATGGAAATTGAACTTGCAGCAGAAACAATTGGACATATTGGCTCATTCCCAGTTACTAATACTTTAGTAGTGACATGGTTTACCACAATTTTACTTTCCACCTTAGCCATTCTTTCTACTAGAAAAGTGGCTATGGTCCCATCTGGCTTACAAAACATTTTTGAATTTGTAATGGAAACTGGTTACCAGATGACAGAAGATCTAGCTCATTCTAGGGCAGCAGCCTTTTTTCCACTGATTATGACCTTCTTTTTGTTTATTATTACCTCTAATTGGCTAGGCCTACTTCCTGGTTTTGGAACAATTGGTTTCCATGAGATTCATAATGGTAAAGAAGTTTTCATCCCCTACTTAAGATCTATCAATGCTGATTTAAACTCTACTTTAGCCTTGGCCTTGGTTTCTGTAATCACCACTCATATTTTAGCTTTAAAGTACCTAGGATTATGGGAATATCTCAAAAAATGGATTAGCTTAAATCCAATTTTTCTTTTTGTTGGCATCTTGGAGTTGGTGGGAGAATTTACCAAGGTGGTCTCGCTTTCTTTTAGGCTTTTTGGTAATATATTTGCAGGTGAAGTTGTTTTATCAACAATAGCTGGAATATTTGCCTTTGTTGTCCCTCTTCCCTTTTATTTTTTAGAGATTATAGTTGGGTTTGTACAAGCGGCAGTGTTTATGATGCTGACGCTTACTTTTTTGGTGTTATTAACCAGTAAACATGGTGAACACTAATTAAAAAAGAAAGGAGATAATATGCCAGAAGGTTTTGCATCAGCTTTTGCAATCGCAGTAGGTGCCATTGGACCAGCCATTGGTATTGGTTTGATTGGCGCAAAGGCCATGGAAGCAATTGGAAGAAATCCAGATGCTTCAAATAAGATTTTGCCCCCAATGCTTTTGGGTATGGCTTTTGCTGAAGCTATCGCTATTTACGCATTAGTTATTGCTTTCACTAAGTGATAAGGGATAAGAGATAAGGGGTGTTTTTAGACCCCTTGTCCCTTATAGCTAAATTTATTATGGAAATTTTAAATGAATTTGGAGTAAAGCCAGTTCTTTTGGCAGCGCAAGTTGTTAATTTTTTGCTACTTCTTTTTATTTTAAAAAGGTTTTTATATAAACCATTACTCAAGGTTTTAGAAGAAAGAAAAGAAAAAATTGCTCAAAGTTTGCAAAATGCAGAAGAAATAGCAAAAAAGCTAGAGCAAACTACTCTGGAACAAGAAAAGGTGCTGGTAAAAGCAGCTTTGGAAGCAAAAGAGATTTTAGTAGAAGCTTCTAAAAATGCTGATCATATTGTTTCCCAGGCTCATGAGAAGGCTGGTAAAGATATAGAGAAGTTGATAGAAAAATCAAAAGTCTCTATGGGGCAGGAAAGAGAAAAAATGTACACCAGTATAAAAGAAGAATTAGCAAACTTGGTAGTTTTATCTTTGGAAAAAGTAGCCAGCAAGACTTTAACAGAAAAAGAGAAAAAAGAATTAATGGAAAATTCTCTAAAAGGATTGGTATGAAGATCGATAAAAATTTAAAAAAATCTATAGATAAAATGGTTAAATTTAGCTTTAATGAGTCTGGAGTTTTATTGGAAAAAAGAGCTACAGATTGCTCGAAAGCTTTAAAAGGTATGTCTGGATCTGCAGCCATTTTATCCCTAACTTACTTTTTAAAAGGAATAAAAAGAGAATTAGATAAAACCACCCTGACTATAGAATCCTCCTCCCCACTTAACCCTACCCAAGTTAAAAAAGTAGAAAGCTTTTTAAAAGGAAAACATTTAATTTCTCAAACAAAAACAAATATTAACAAGGATCTTTTTGGGGGGATCCGTGTTAAAATTGGCGATGTGGTTTATGATGATTCAGTCTCACAAAAGATTAATCAACTAAGAGGAGTTATACATGGCTGATTTTATTGCACAAGTTGAAAAACAGATCAAAGATTTAAAAACTACTTCTGTGAAAGAGAATGTGGGTAAAGTGGTGGAGGTTGGAGATGGTATTGCCAGAATTGATGGTCTTTCAGAGGTCCAATCATCAGAGTTAATAGAATTTCCCAACAAAATCTATGGGCTAGCTCTAAATTTAGAGCAATACTCAGTGGGAGCAATTATTTTAGGTGATTTTACCAAGATAAAAGAAGGAGATGAGGTAAAAACCACAGGAAAACTTTTGGAAGTACCTGTTGGAGATGAGCTAATTGGTAGGGTTGTTGATGCTTTGGGTAATCCAATTGATGGTAAAGGCCCAATTAAATCTAAGATTTCTTACCCAGTAGAAAAAGTAGCCTCTGGAGTTATTTCTAGGCAAGGTGTGACTGTACCACTTCAAACTGGTATTAAAGCTATTGACGCTCTAATCCCAATTGGAAGAGGTCAAAGAGAACTTATTATTGGAGATAGAAACACTGGAAAAACCACTATTGCAGTAGATACTATTATTAATCAAAAAGATGTTATTTGTATTTATGTAGCCATTGGTCAAAAATCTTCTAAAGTTGCTCAAATTGTGGCTAAATTAGAAGAACAAGGAGCTATGGATCATACTATTGTGGTATCTGCTTCAGCTTCAGATCCAGCTGCTATGCAGTATCTTGCTCCCTATTCTGGAGTTTCTATGGGTGAATATTTTATGGATCAAGGTAAAGATGCTTTGATTATTTATGATGATTTATCCAAACATGCTTGGGCTTACAGACAAGTCTCCTTGCTTCTAAGAAGGCCTTCTGGAAGAGAAGCTTATCCTGGAGATGTTTTTTACCTTCACTCCAGGCTTTTAGAAAGAGCTGCTAGGATGAATAAGGATTTTGGTGGAGGGTCTCTAACAGCTCTACCTATTATTGAGACTCAAGCTGGAGACGTTTCTGCTTATATTCCAACCAATGTTATCTCTATCACAGATGGACAGATTTATCTAGAATCAGATCTTTTTTATGCTGGAGTAAGGCCTGCTTTAAATATTGGTTTATCTGTTTCTAGGGTTGGTGGATCTGCTCAGGTAAAGGCCATGAAGGCTGTAGCTGGTAAATTAAAGCTAGATCTGGCTCAATTTAGAGAAATGGCTGCTTTTGCTCAATTTTCTTCTGATTTGGATCCTGCTACCAAGCTTCAAATTGAAAGAGGAAAAAGAATTACTGAGATTCTAAAGCAACTTCCATATCAACCAGTGGCCTTAGAAGAGCAAGTTATGATCCTTTGGGCAGCTACCCAAGGATATCTAGATGAGATACCTTTAGAGAACATTAAAGGGTTTGAAAGTGATTTTATCTCTCATCTAAAGCTTTCTGATAAAGAGATATTAGCTGGGATAGCCAAGGAAAAAGTTCTGGATGAGAAATTAACAGAAAAATTAGAAAAAGTGACCAAAAAATTTGTTGACGGTTTTTCCAAGAGGAAATGATTTATGCCTAGTACAAAGGAAATTAGAAGAAGGATAAAATCTGTAAAAAACACTTCTCAAATAACCAAAGCCATGCAGATGGTGTCTGCTACTAAAATGAGAAAAGCTCAAAATCAGGCTTTGGATGCAAGGCCCTATACTTTAACTTTAAACGGAGTGTTAGCTACTCTTTCTGGGAAGGTTTCTCAAGAGGCTCACCCACTGCTTTCTAGTAATACCTCTTCTAAGGTAGGTGTATTACTTTTTACAACTGATAAAGGCCTTTGTGGAGCCTTAAACTCCAACTTAATCAGGACTATTCAAGGTAGTAGTGAGTTAGAGGGAAAAGAGATCACTTATTACACTGTTGGTAAAAAAGGTAGGGATTTTATAGTAAGAAGTGGTAAAAATCTGGAAGCTGATTTTGAGAGTCAAGAAAAAGTTTCCATGTCTGATGCTGTAGCTATCAGAAAATTAATCTTACCACTGTTTTTAAATAGTGATCTAGGGATGGTTTACCTGCTTTACTCTGATTTTATTTCTACTCTAAGACAAGAGCCAAAACTAGCAATGATTTTACCAATTGATCCAAGTGTCATGAAAAGCGGTAGTGAAGTGACCCCACCAGGAGGTATGTCGAGTGAATTTGTTTTTGAGCCAAATCCAGATAGTGTTTTGGATTATGCTTTAACTCATATGATCGATATCCAGATCTATCAAGCCTTACTGGAAACCAAAGCCTCTGAGCATTCAGCCAGAATGGTAGCTATGAAAAATGCTACAGATAATGCCAAGGATCTTGTGAGTGATCTCTCTTTGACTTATAATCAAATGCGTCAAAACGCTGTAACAAGCGAGCTTTTGGAGATCACTTCAGCTCAATCAGCACTTGAGGGTTAAGATTTACGATATACGAATAGAGATTTACGAATCTTAAATTATAAATCGTTATTCTTAAATCCTGGTTGGTGATAAAGAGAAAGGAAAATAGAAGGGAAAATTTAAACAATGAATAAAGGTAAGATATCTCAGGTTATTGGAGCAGTAGTAGACCTTCAGTTTGAAGGTAGTCTTCCTGCGCTTTACAATGCCATTGAGATCAAAAATGGTAAAAATACCTTAATTTTAGAAGTCCAACAACATTTGGGCGATGGAATGGTAAGAGCTGTGGCTATGTCCTCTACAGATGGGTTAAAAAGAGGTATGGAAGTAACAGACACTGGTGCTCCTATTTCTGTTCCAGTTGGTGATGAAGTTTTAGGAAGATTATTTAATGTTTTAGGTGAAACTATAGATAAAGAAGACCCAATTAAAGCCAAAAAGAAGCTTCCAATTCATAGAGCTGCTCCTACCTTTGAAGAGCAACAAGCTTCTGCTGAGATTTTAGAAACTGGTATTAAAGTTTTGGATCTGGTGGCTCCTTTTGTTAAGGGTGGAAAAGTAGGCCTTTTTGGTGGAGCTGGCGTGGGAAAAACAGTTTTAATTCAAGAATTAATCAGAAATATTGCTGCTGAACATGGTGGTTATTCAGTCTTTACTGGGGTTGGTGAAAGAACCAGAGAAGGAAATGATTTATATAATGAAATGAAGGATTCTGGGGTTATAAATAAAACAGCCATGGTTTTTGGACAAATGAATGAGCCACCTGGAGCAAGGCTCAGGGTAGCTCTTTCTGGTTTAACCATGGCAGAATACTTTAGGGATGAACAAGGTAAAGATGTTTTACTCTTTATTGATAATATTTTTAGATTCTCACAAGCTGGATCAGAAGTATCAGCCCTTTTGGGAAGAATCCCTTCTGCTGTAGGTTATCAACCAACTTTGGCAACAGAAATGGGAGCCTTACAAGAAAGAATTACTTCCACTAAAAAAGGTTCTATTACCTCTGTTCAAGCTGTTTATGTGCCAGCTGATGATTATACAGATCCAGCTCCAGCTACTACTTTTGCTCATTTAGATTCTACAATTGCTTTGGAAAGATCTTTGTCTGAACAAGGCCTCTACCCTGCTGTTGATCCTTTAGCCTCTTCTTCCAGGGCCCTAACCCCAGAAATAGTTGGACAAGAACACTATGATGTGGCTGTAGGAGTCCAAAAGGTTTTACAAAGATATAAAGAGTTACAAGATATTATTGCTATCTTGGGTATGGAAGAACTTTCTCCAGAAGATAAAGTTACTGTTTCAAGGGCCAGAAAGATTCAAAGATTTTTAACCCAACCTTTCTTTGTGGGAGAAGCTTTTACAGGAAGACCAGGAAAGTATGTTTCCATCAAGGATACTGTTAAGGGGTTTAAAGAGATTTTGGATGGTAAACATGATGATAAAAGTGAACAAGCCTTCTACATGAAGGGAACTATTGAAGAAGTTAAAGCCTCATAATTTTTAGGAATTGATTCCCTCTTATATCAGGTGTTATATTAACTAAGTGAATCCAATCGATGAGTTAATAGTATACTCTTTTTCATTTTTAGAAACTTTTCTCAGCTTCTCGACTTCAACCTACGGTATACTTATTTTGGTCAGTCTTGTTTTTGGTATTTACCAATATAGAAAAGGAAAAAAGGAAATGAAGGAAAAGGAAGTTGAGTTAAGAAAATGGGCAAAGAATTTAAAAAGAACATCCAAAGCTAAAAGATAGGAGATTTTTCCCAGGTGCTGTCAGTTTCCTCAGAATTAAATTTATCCTTGTATTTTTATTGCGATCGCATGTTTTTTACAAGTGGATTTATGCGAGAGATTTTTTCAGATAGTTTTACAGTTTAGTGCCGTAGAAGTACTCTTGGCCGCGGAAAATATGATCTCTCACTCCATTGTACAAAATTTCCGCCCTCTCCTCACCTAGAAACTCAGAGTATGCTTCTTTGAAATTACTTGCACCTCGATAATAATACTCGGCTGCTACGGCCCAAAATTCATCAAAGTTTTGCGCTCCATAACCTACATACTTAAATGGATGATTATCAGGTGCTTCTATTACCGAGGTAAAGGCTTGCCTTAAATCATCAACTGATTCTAACCCAACTGCATTTTTTATTTCTACTTCTTTTTTGGCAAAACTAGGAAAGCTATATTTGTCTGTCACATAATGGGTTATTTCATGAACAAGCAGCTCTGAGCTTCGATAGTGATTAAAAATAAATTGATTAAAACCACCCTTCGAGATTTGTATTTCAGCCCCGCTCTTAAATCCTATCCGAGGGTTGTACAAACCGGCAGCATCAGGAATTGGTAGTCTATTGTAAAGAGCAAACCGTAGTGGCTGAGCTATTCCTGTAATTTCTCTAGGAGAGTAGTAATGTTTTGGTAAAGTTGAGAGAGTTCTTTCAAGAGCCTTTAGATATGGACCTTCCCAGGGAATCATATTAAGTTTATCTTCCGGGTCAATTTTTATATTTCTCGAGATATCATTTTCCTCTCTGGAAATAATTGCGGTATTAAATTGTTGATTGAGAGACTTCTGTAAAGCTGCATTATCAACTAAAAGTGCTCCACTTTCTAGTCCCTCCCAGAAGCCACTTGTTAATGTAGGTATTCCAATATGGGCACTCAAACTATCTGCTATTGTGACAGCCGCTAATGCCTTTGCACTAATTTCTATAAATTGCCTACGGTTAATTTTTTTTGGTTCTTGGTCGATCATAGAGGCTAATTATATCAAAAATAGGAGTGGATATCAAACTATAGGGTTTATTAGAGTTTAGTAGACTACGCTGAAATTCCTAGATTGGGTTGGCTAGATTCTGGAATTAGTGATAAGCTCTGGCAGACTACCCTAAAGTTTCTCCCCCCTAGTTTATTTAGAGATCGTTTCCTGTGTAGGATAAATTAAAGCTTTTATTTATTAAAGGAAAGTCTGGAATCATATTTCCTTGACCAGCATGACCTAAAGCTGCCCAATTCAAAAAAGATGGATCTCTTAAATCCACCCGGGTTATCTCTCCTTTGGAATCTGTGGCTACTAGATAAACAATATCCCCCCTCCACCCTTCTACTACACTTACTGCATAGGAATTCTTTTTAAAAACTGGAGCCTTTTTGTTTTCTTTATTTTGGCCCTCTGGAAGGCTCTCTAAGGCCTGTTTAATGATTTCTATAGATGAATACACCTCTTGGATACGGACTTGAAATCTGGCATTAACATCTCCGGATTTTTCCGTAGCAATCTCGAAATCCATCTTTTCATAACCAGAATATGGATAATCAATTCTGGCATCAATCTCAAAGCCCACTGCTTTTCCAGCTACACCAATGACTCCGTGATCACGGGCAATTTTTTCATTTAAAGTTCCAGTCTTTTTTAATCTTTCTTTTAGGGTAATACTACCTTGGGCTATTTTAATAACTTCTGAAAAATCTTTTTTCAGTTTATCCAAATCTAAAGAAGTTTGTTCTGCTGCTTCTGATGAAATATCTTTAGTAACACCACCAATCTTATTTACTCCTCTCGAAAACCTACTGTCGGAAAGTCTTTCATTTATCTGCATTACCGCTTCCCTTAATCTTCCTCCATTGGCTCCACCAAAGTTAAAACCAGTGTCTGTCATAATGGCCCCAATATCACCTATATGGTTTGCCAGTCTCTCTAATTCTGCATAAACAATTCTAAGATAGTTATCTCTTTGGGAAACCTCTATCTCTCCTAAAGACTCCAAGGCTTGGCAAAAAGCTAGTGAGTGGCTAAAAGAACTGTCACCAGAGATTCTTTCAGAAAGTTTAACTTTTTGAAAGAGAGGTAACTCTTCAAAAAGCTTTTCACTACCCTTATGTGAATACCCCAGCCTTGGCTCAAGCATTAGAATTTCTTCCCCTGCCATACTAAACCGGAAGTGGCCTGGCTCAATAATGCCTGCATGTACTGGACCCACAGGAATTTCATAAACTCCTTCACCGCTAACCTGGCGAAATTCAAATTTCCCATCAGCAGTTTTTGGCTTATGGTTCCAGGCACAATTTTTTCTTAGAGGGAATAGGTCATCTGGCCAATTCTCATGTAGGATTAGTGGCCTTGGGTTAGGGTGTCCAATTGGTGTTAAACCAAAAAAGGTTTGGATTTTTCTTTCATAATTTGAAGCTTCATGGATAAATGGAGTTAATGAAGGAAACCCCTTCTTTACTAATATAAATGGCGCTAGAAAGAAGTTTTCCTTCGGTACGCCAAAAACATAAATAATTTTAAAAGATCCTGTTTCTTTTTGCATGTCTTGAGCGGTTATTATTTTAAGAGGTAATTTATGATGGCGGTAAAGCTTTTGGCATATCTTGACGATATTTTCTGGATCTACTTCATAGGTCAACATTCTTCCATGGGGGGCAACTTTTTTAGATTCCAAGATATATTTTTTGATAATTTGATCTTTTGTCATAGTTTTAATTTATTAAAGCAGCTGCTGAATTCAAAATTTCCTTTATTGGCTCTGGTAAGAAAAAGCTGATAATTATAAATAATATCAATAAGAAGAGGGCTGGGGCTACTGTTAAAAAGTTTGATTCCCCTATTGGTGTTTGTTCTTCTTTTTCACTTAGAGTCATATTAATAATATGCCTTAAGAATCCAATAAAAATAAGTATTAGCAAAAATATTACAACTGCAACAATAATCGGGTAATTTTTGATCCCCGCTGACAGGATATAGAATTCTGTCATAAATATTCCAAATGGCGGCATACCGATTATAGCTAGGAACCCCAAAAATAAAACCACACCGGTAATTGGCAGTGATGTGAGCATCCCTTTTATATTAAATATCTTAGTAGAGCTGTACTTTAAAAAGATATTTCCAGCAGAGAAAAAGAGGATAGATTTAGTGAGTGAATGATAAACCATATGCAGAAGTGCTGCAAAGGTTCCAATTCCTCCAAAACCAAAACCTAAAACCATTATACCCATGTGCTCAATACTGGAGTAGGCAAAAAGTCTTTTATAATTTTTTTGGACAATAATAATAAAAGCAGGGATGGCAATAGAGATGACTCCAAAAAATATCATTAGATTATGAGAAAAAGACACTTCCACTACTGAGTCAGTGATATTTCTAAATTTTAGAATAGCCATTAATGCTACATTAAGTAAAGCCCCAGATAAGAGTGCACTGATAGGAGCTGGCGCTTTACTGTGGGCATCTGGTAGCCATGTGTGCATTGGAGCAAGACCAGCCTTTGTACCGTACCCAATTAAAACAAAGATAAAGGCAATTTTTACAAGCAGTGGGTTTACTAAACTAGCATTGTTTACAAGTGTTGACCAGCTAACAAATCCATCAGCAGCTAAATTAACTTTTGGATGTAAAAATAAAAGTGTGCCAAAAAATCCTAGCAATAATCCAATTGAGTTAATGATTAAATATTTCCAAGCTGCTTCCATGGCAGAAGCCTTATTATAAAAACTAATCAAAAAGGCTGTTGCTAGTGTAGTTGCTTCTATAGCAATCCACATAATAATTGGGCTAGTGGTGGCAATTGCTGAAAACATGGCAGCTAAAAATAAATGGAAGAGAATATAATATTCCCTGACCCTATGGAATCCTATAATCTCTTTTTTGACTTCTTGTCTTAAGTATCCAATTGAGTAAAATCCCGCTGCAAAGCCAATAGTTGCCACAGTGAGCAACACTATTGTGCCTAAAGAGTCAATTACAAAGTAAGAGCCAAAAACATAGCTTTTATTTAAAAAGACCTCATGGATTATTTTTATAGTTGAGATTAACTCGATTGGAGCAGCTATGGCAGCAATTATTTCTAGTGGTAATGTTTTTTTTCTCACTAAAGTAGATGCAACCGCAGCAATTATTGGTGTTAAAATTAAAAATAATAGTGCCATAAATTACTCCGTTAAATGCTTCATATTACTTACATCAAGTGAGCCAAATTTTTGGTAAATCATTGAGACAAAAACAGTAGCAATAATAATCCAGATTAAAATATTAAAAGTAATACCAAGTTGTAGAGCTGGATTTTGTTCAAGTCCTGCAAAAAGGGCAAACGACACAATACCATTTTCCAAGAATAAAATACCAAGCATTTGCGAAAGAGCACCTTTTTTATTAATACTTGAAAAAAGTGATAATAAAATTGTAGCTAAAGAGACAAAGAGGAAGTTTTGTCCTTCTGGAGCCAAATGCACTAGTTGTTTAAAGAAATTTGTTTGAGTAAGTCCTGATAGAATTACCATTGCTAGCGCTGTGATCCAAATGTTCAAGTAAGTTTTAGAAGGTGATTTCAATTGGTGCTTTTTTAATAGATCAAAGAAGAAATATGGGGCGATAATGATTTTAACTGCAATTGTAGCCACTATTGCAATTAGTAATAGTATGGAAAATTCCTTATAGGCTGTAATTAATAGTAATGAGGCAATAGCTAGTGATTGAGTAATATAAAGCCACACAGACCAAGAATCCTTTTTAATTAGGTTTAAAGCAACAACTGAGATAAAAATGATAGTTGCAAATAGTAATGATATTTCTGGTGCTAAGTAATTCATATAATCAGTCCGATCGCGATTATACTAAAAATAAAAGACGCCAGTAATAAGTTTGGTAGTTTTAAGAGTCTTAATTTAGCAATACTTGATTCAAGAGTGGCAACAGCTATACAGAAGATGGTAATTTTGGCTAGCAGTGTTATCATGGCAATTGGTATAGCAGTGAGGCTAAGTGAGTGAGCCATTCCCCATGGGAAAAATAAATTAGCTCCTAGGACGATAAAGATGGTGTATTTATTAAATGATGCCCACTCTGCGAGAGCTAATCTTTTACCAGAGTACTCAATAATCATTGCTTCATGGATCATGGTAAGCTCAAGGTGTGTAGCTGGGTTATCAAAAGGGTAGCGGCAGGTTTCTGCCAACATAGCAACTAAGAAGCTGCAAAAGGCCAGTATAACCGGGGCAAATCCTAAGGCTGGGAGTGAGGCAATAGTTTGAGATATAACAGATAAATTAGTGTTTTTAGAGATAATTGCTAGGGTTAATAAGGATAAAATCAGCCCCCCTTCTGTTAAGGAGGCAATCAACATTTCTCTACTGGACCCAAATCCTCCAAAAGCTCCACCTGTATCCAGGCTAGATAATGCAAGCAGGAAGGTTCCCAGGGCTACTAAATAAATTACTACCAAAAAATCACCTGTAAAACTGTTATTTAAAGCTGTTGAAATAAGTGGGACGCTCACTCCAATTACAAGGGTGATTGCAAAAATTAAGTATGGTGAAGTTTTAAATATCCAAGAAGCATCCTCACTTATAACTTCATCTTTATGTAAAAGTTTCCATAAATCTCTATAAGGTTGTAAAGGAGAAGCTCCTCTTCTGTTTTGAAGTTTGGCCTTAATTTTTCTAGTTAAACCAATAAAAAATGGTGAAACTAGTGGTATTAATAATATTTGTATAATCCAGATTAAAATTGTTTCCATAATTTAAAAAGCTAAAACAAATAATATTCCAATTAGTGTTACAAAAATATAAAGAATATAAGCACTGATATGACCAATTTGGACTCTTTTGATTTTATCAGCTATTTTAATTGTTAAATTATTAATTGGTTGATAAAGATATGGGATATAAATATCTTTTAATTCTAGGGTTATAGCATTTACTTTAGGGAAGTAATTAGATTCTTCATCATGGTACTCTGTTTCAGTTTCTTTAGTTGGCTTAAGGATATCTTTAAAAACCGTGATAAATGATTTGGAAAATCCAGTGGCAGTGATTTCCATTCTTGGTGTTAGATCTGTCCCACAATTCCAGGTCCTATCAATAGAAACTTTTTGCTTCTTGGTGATCAAAAAGATAACCCCTGATGTTATAATTGTGGCTAAGGTAATTAGGGCTAAGATCATAGGCATGGAAATTGTCGAAAAGCTATTTTGAATACTTATTGAAATAAATTGAGGCTGAATGGCAGTTTGTGGAGTTTTTATAACACTGCCTGCGACTTTTTCTAGTAACCCAGAAATAGAACCAGCAAAGGCTCCAAAAATAACGGTCAGCAGTGCTAAACTAGCCATGCCAATTTTTAGAGATAAGGATGACTCTTTGGCATGGCTCACCTCTTCACTTCTTGGCCTTGCCAAAAACGTTGCTCCAAAAGCTTTAACAAAGCAGGCAGCTGCTAGTCCTCCAGTAAAAGCTAGGGCTCCTGCTGAAAGTATAAAAGCAAATTTTGGTAAGAAATCAAAACTAGCGATTCCATGAAACAAAGCTTGGAATGTTAGCCATTCGCTAAAAAAACCATTAAATGGGGGTAATGCTGAAATAGCCATTGAGCCAATCAAAAAAAAGAAGGCTGTTTGGGGCATATATTTAATTAATCCTCCATACTCTTCTATATTTTTTGTATGAGTTTGGGCAATAACTGAACCCGCTCCTAAAAAGAGCAAAGCTTTAAATATGGCATGGTTGATAGTGTGGTACAAAGAGGCTATTAATCCAATTATGGCTAAAGAATATAGCCCAGCAGAGGCAAATACTAAGGAGCTTCCTAATCCAAGCAAAATAATGCCAATGTTTTCGATACTATGATAGGCTAGTAGCTTTTTTAGGTTGTGTTCAGCTAAAGCATAAAGTACTCCTAGAAGAGAAGACACAGCTCCAATAATTAGTACAGTGATCCCCCACCACATTGGGGTATTTGGTAAAAGATCTAAGCTAATTCTGATTAACATATAAATTCCAGTTTTAATCATTACCCCAGACATTAAGGCAGAAACATGGGATGGAGCTGCTGGGTGGGCATTTGGTAGCCAAATATGAAACGGGATAATACCAGCTTTGGTGCCAAAACCAATTAAGGCAGAAAGAAAGATTAAGCTTTGAATGAGTGGTGAGGTGTTGATAAGGCTATTTTTAATAACCGTAAAGTCAAACGATCCTGATGAGCTGTACATTAAAAGGAAGGAAAATATTATAAAAGCAGTCCCGATGTGAGTCATCATAAAATATAAGGAGCCTGCTTTGATATTTGTAGCCTCTCTTCTTTCGTATATAACTAGGAAGTAAGAAGCGAGGGACATCAATTCCCAAACTATCAAAAAGAGTAAGGCATTGTGGGCAGTAGCTACCAAGATCATACTAAGTATAAAAAGGTTGTAAAAGAATCCTAAAACACCAATACTGTATTTTTTATAATAATGGGAGACATATCCAATAGCATAAATAGAACAAACAAGTGAGATTAAAGAGATTATAAACATAAAAAAGGTTGAAAGTGGGTCAAAACTAAAGGTGAAGTTAAGCATTGGGAATGTTGAGGGTTGATCCAGGGTAGTTGCTGTGCCGCTTAGTAAAGTAGAACCAGATAAAATCAAACCAAAAAAAGATCCAGCTATGGCAAAAACATTACCTACTATATTGGCTATCTCGTCATTTTTTTTAAAAAGTAACGCTCCTAGCGATCCAGATATAAATAAAAAGATAAGAGTATAAAAAATAGTTGAGAAAAAAATTGGAGTTAGCATATTTATATATTTTTTTGGCTGTGATTACCATCAATACCATTGAGTATATTTAATAGTGCAGTAATAATCTGTTTTGGAGAAGGAGGATCACCAGGAATACTGTAGTTTACAGGGATTACTTTATTTACTCCATCTTCTACAGCATAAGACCCTTTAAAAATTCCACCATCTATAGCGTCATCTCCAACTGCTACTACAATTTTTGGATCTGGGGTAGCCTCATAAGTTCTAATTAAAGCTTCTTTCATATTTCTGCTAACAGGACCGGTCACCATAATCATATCTGCATGTCTAGGAGAGGCTACAAAATGGACACCAAAACGTTCTACATCATAATAGGAATTTCCTAAGGCTACTAATTCTTGTTCACAGGCATTAGTAGAACCTGCTGTTACTACTCTAATAGCTAATGACCCTTTAAATAAGTTTTTGATTTTTTTCTGGATTTCTTGTCCGACTAGAGAATATTGGTCGTCATCAGTGAACGATTTAGAATCAATTAAAGTACTTGGAGTAGAAAAAATTTTACGAAATAATCCTGTAATCATCACTATTCCCCATAATAAATAGGCACCGAGGTGCCAACAGTTAAGTATAAGAAATTTGTTAGAGTAGGTCAATAAGAATTTAATAAAAAATTAATGGGTTTCTACCTTGCCACTTTTTGTTTTTTTGGTGTATAAGTGATAAAATACTTGTTTGTGGTCCACTATGGGCCCTTTATTTTTGAACTATGGCAATTGGAGAGTATTTAAGAGTAGAACAAACAACTATTGAATTTTTTGAGTCCAGAGGATGGAAGGCTGTTTTTGTCGATAAAAATGATCTTGAAAAAAGAGGTACAAAAAAAGGCGAGTTTATGCGCTGCTCTGATGACGGGTATCCTGAAGATGAATGTTGGGGTCCTGCAGTCCCTGGAGCTACACATGGTCTAGCTGCTATGGCTCCAGAAGGTAGCGTTAAAGAGAGGTATGATTTTGCTAATAATTTGGTAGATAAATCCGGATATCGACCAGCAATACATGGAGACGACGTTCGTGGTCTCTTTTTGGGATGTAAAGTAGTAGAAGTCTGGGTTAATCATGGGTTAGATCTTGAAGGCCTTCCCGACTTATCTTTAGAGGAACTAAAAAGAATAAACGAAACAAATCAATATCATTCTACAACCCTGATTAGGCCTCACACTGCCTTGCGAGTAATTGCTAACTTTGAAGAAGATTCAACTTACGTTCCTTATGGGCGGGCAATGATTAAAGACTTTGGGTATTATCTTTCTTTGGGTCTTGATCCAAACAGAGCAAGGTATATTTCTGCACGTATAGCAGAGGCTGTTTTACCAAGAAGTAATTGGATATTAGGCATACCCCGTTGAAACAACGCCCCTAAAGTAATAGAATCTAAAAAGCATGGCTAATTTACACATAAAAATTGTGACTCCTGAAAAGGAGATTTTTGATTCTGAAATTGAGCAGGTAACTGTAACAACTCCAGAGGGAGAAATTGGTGTGCTTCCCCACCATATTAATTTAATGGCCCAAATTATTCCTGGTGAATTAAGAATTAAGGATAAAGGAAAAGAAGTTATCATGGCAACAGGTGGAGGTTTACTTCAGGTTACTGATAATAGTGTGGTTATAGCTTGTGATTTGGTAGAAAAAGCAGAAGATATTGATGAAAAGGCTGCTGAAGAAGCTAAAAAGAGAGCTAAAGCAGCTTTGGAACAAACTCTTTCTGATGAAGAATATGCCTCAACTCTGGCTGTATTAGAAAAGTCTTTAGCTCTACTTAGAGTAAAAAGAAAGCATCACGTCAGATAATCAAGCAGCACTTCTTTTTAATAAACCATCAAAGTGTTTAGTTGCTTCTTTGATATCTGGCACAAAAAATAAGTTCTGAGGTTGATTATCAAGGTTAAAGTAGTCTGGTTTTTCCCCTACTGAGTAAACCAAAGTTTTATTTCTTACCTCTGGGAAAAGATTAGCAACTAGTGCCTCCCACCAGGCTTGATAGGGATCATTTTCTGCAATAACTACCCTTTTTGCTCTTTTGGCCGCACTTACTACAGTTTGTGCTTTGAATAACGTGTCATCAACCCCTGGATTAAAATTGATTTTTTCTATAAAGCCTTGTTCAAGAATATATTTTTTGGTCAAATGAAAAATGTCATCTTCCCTGCCTGTCATTGCTTCTGTGCTATAACTTTTTTGATAGCTTTCAGCTAAGTCTGGAAATTCTTTTAAATTTTGAAATCTTCTGTTGTCAGATTTAATTAATTTAACAGCAAGAGCAAAAGGTGAAGTGCCTATCATAGTTGCCAGTTTTGGGGCAAGGATTCTTTTTCTCCCCCATCTTTTTTTAATTTTTCCCTCAAGTAGGGTTAAGTCAGGTACTACAAATTTCCCTTGTTCAAAACGCTTATAAGAACTAGGAGTTTTAAAGCTATCATAGATAATCCCATCCACATCAAATAGGAAGATAAAATCAAGTTGTTTTGACTCATCCACAGCTGTTTGAGTAAATTTTTTAGCCTCGACTACCATAGAGTTTAATATTATAGGGAAATTTAAGGAAAAAAGAAAGGGTAAAATATATTGTGTTCAGATGATCATTTAGTCCTGAGGGTAGGAGTCGGACCTACTTAAAACAGTTTTACAGACTGTCGCCTCAACCGTTCGGCCACCTCAGGGTCAGTGCTTATTATATCAAGTTGAGCGTATCGCCTGCAACTGATATACTTAACAAGTATGGGTTTTAAAAGATTACGTCACCATCATGATTTTGGCCTTCCTAGACCAGGATTTTTAAGTAAACTCCCCACAATTGTCCTTGCTGGAATTTTTGGAGTAATAATCTTGGCAATTATTATGGTGGTAGTTTTTGCTATCCAAGTCCCCTCCCCTGAAAATCTAACTAGCAGAGATGTTGCCCAGGCAACCAAAATCTATGACCGTAGTGGGGAGCTTCTCTATGATATTTTCAAAAATCAAAACCGTACTCCAATTAAACTTAGTGAGGTTCCAGAGAATATCAAGCATGCCACAATTGCCATTGAAGATAAGGATTTTTACAAACACCAAGGTTTTTCAATCATTGGTTATGGAAGAGCTGCTTATGACTTACTTCTTCACAGAAAAATTGAGGGTGGAGGTTCAACCCTGACTCAGCAACTTGTTAAAAATACTCTTTTAAATAGTGACACTTCCTTTATTAGAAAGCTTAAAGAATTAATTTTATCTATCCAGGTTGAGAGAGCTTACACAAAAGATCAGATTTTAGAAATGTATCTAAATGAGATTCCTTATGGTGGAACTGCTTATGGTATTGAATCTGCTTCTAATCTCTATTTTGGTAAGCATGCCAAAGATTTGGATTTATCAGAAGCCTCTTTGTTAGCAGGCCTTCCCCAGATGCCTTCTGTCTATTCTCCATATGGAACCCATCCAGAGCTTTCTAGAACCAGGCAAGCAGAGGTTTTAAGGAGAATGGTGGAAGATGGATATATTACCAAAGCCCAAGCAGATGATGCTAAAAAAGAACAATTAAACTACAGAACTGCCCAAAATGAGATAGGATTTAAAGCCCCCCATTTCGTTCTTTATGTAAAGCAAAAGCTTATTGAACAATATGGAGATAAATTAGTAGAGCAAGGTGGGCTAAAAGTTACCACTACTTTAGATTACAAGTTACAAGAAAAAGCTCAGGAGATTGTTAAAACTGAAGTAGAAAAATTAAAAGATTCCAAGGTAGGTAATGCCGCTGCCGTTGTAATAAATCCTCAAAATGGACAGATTTTATCCATGGTTGGAAGCAAGGATTATTTTGGCCAGTCTCTCCCAGAGGGATGCGCAGAAGCAAAAGACTGTGTTTTTGAGCCAAATGTAAATGCTTCTCTATCTTTAAGGCAACCAGGGTCTGCGACTAAACCTATTACATACGCTGCAGGCTTACAAAAAGGTTATACCGCTGCCAGTGTTTTAATGGACGTAAAAACTGAATTTCCGGGAGGAGACCAACCAAATTATATTCCTGTAAACTATGATGGACAATTTAGAGGTCCTGTTCAGGTGCGTTATGCTCTAGGTAACTCCTTTAATATTCCTGCTGTAAAAATGTTGGCTTTGACAGGGGTAAAAAATGTAATGGATTTAGGTTTCAGAATGGGTCTTACTACTTGGGAGCCAACAGAGGAAAATATTAATAATGCAGGCCTTTCACTTACACTTGGAGGAAGAGAAGTAAGGCTTTTAGATCTAACTTCTGCTTTTGGAGTTTTGGCAAATGAAGGTAAAAAACAGGAACCAATCTCTATCTTAAAAGTGACTGATTCCAAGGGTAAGGATTTGTATGAGTATAAAGAATCAGATGGCACTAAGATTTTAGATGAAGGTATAGCTTTTATAATTGCTAATATTTTATCTGATAATGGAGCAAGAACAGCTGCTTTTGGACCGTCATCTGTTTTAAATATTTCTGGTAAAACTGTATCTGTAAAAACTGGTACAACAGATGAAAAAAGAGATAATTGGGCTGTTGGGTTTACCCCTTCTGTGGTGGTTGGTGTCTGGGTTGGAAATAATGATAATACCAAGATGAACCCTGCTATTGCCTCTGGTGTGACTGGTGCCTCTCCTATTTGGCAAAAGATTATGGCATCTGCTTTAAAGGATAAAAGTGATGAAAAACCAAATCAACCAGGAAATGTTTCCTATATGGATATAGATGGGCTAATGGGTGGAAAGCCTCATGGTGGCTCTCCCTCTAGAAAAGAATATTTTGTAAAGGGAACTGAGCCAGGTGACTCTTCTTTTTACCAAAGGCAAAAAGTTTGTAAAAGTAATCCTCATAGACTAGCCAATGATGATGAAGATAACGAGGAAAAAGATGTAATTTTACTAAAAGAAGATGATCCAACAGGAGCTAATAAGTGGCAGGATGGAATTGATAAGTGGGTTATAACTGCCTCTGATGCTAGATTTGTAGGAGTTGGTAGAGGCTGTAGTGGTATTCCAGGTTTTTCTGGAGGAGGCTCTACTGGAGGGGTAATTTCTATTGTTAATATTGGTAATGGGGCAAATGTTCCAAGGGTTTTTGATGTTTTGGCAAAAACCAATTCCCCAGGAGGAGTAAAAAAGGTTACTTGGACAGTTGATGGAGCTCAAAAATCTTCTCAAACATCAGAGCCTTTTGCTCTACATGTAGAATTTCCAGTTGGTGATAAAGGTTCTCATACCATTACAGCCACTCTGGAAGATAATAGTGGAGCAATCTTTTCAGCAGTAGTTGGAGTTACAGTAGCACTATAAAATTTCTAATTTCTAATTACGAATTGACCTAGTTAAATTCCAATTAACACTAACTTAATTTTTTAAAGATAGAATTAAAGATTAAGTTTAGCTCTTTGGCTTCTTGCCATAAAGGCTTTGCTTCTTCTTTAAGTTCAGGTACAGCTACTACCATCATTCTAATAAAATATTTTGCCTCTCTAGACTCTTTTTTACAAATACCAATTTTATGTTTGAAGTCCGGTTTACTCTCTGCATCATCTGCTTCACAATAATTAGCCCCCACACTGGTTCCACACTTTACAAGCTGGTTAATTAAAGGATCATTAATTACACATCTAGAAACCTTTTTGCAAAATTTAATTACATTTTCACCGAACTTAAGAGTTCTTTCTTCTAAATCGTATTTTTTTGGATTTAAGTCATTGTCGGGCATTTTTTAGAAATTAGGTTAATTAGATCAATTAGGTTAATTCTATCTCTAATATAGCCACTCTTTTTTCTGTTCCAAATTTGTTAACAACTCTGGGGTGAACTTCAGCTATTTGGCCTACTCTATTTCCCTCTCTTATAAGCTCAAAGAACTTAGTTGGATGGAATAATCTCTGTTCTCCATTATTCATTTTAGTATCCCCTAAACTAATCCCTAGATTTAATTCTTGATTTACCTTTTTAAAAATAGAGTAAAGCTGTTCTATTACATCTATTTCTCCAGATAAGGCCAAAGATAAGCGATATTCTTCTTTGGGCATCTCATGATCCTGAGGAATATAAACTTTACTTACTTGAAATACTCCTACTTGAGGGAAGTATTTTAAGTTTTCAGCTACACAATTTAAAAGATTTGGCCATAAATTATCCTGCATGTACTCAGTTTCAGCAGAAATTGGATTGGCTATTTGGATAATAGAGTCTCTATCAATATTTAAATTATTTATGACGGGTGTAGAGTAAAAAGAGTAAAGTTGAACTTCTGTAAGCCCTACTTTCACCAAAGCCTCTTTTAGTATATAAATATTTTCAAACTTTGTTTGATCAATTTTTTCTGGATCTTCTCCTGTTAGCTCTTTGGCAGGTAGGGTTTCATAACCATACATCCTAGCTATCTCCTCTATCACATCAGCCTCTATCTCAATATCTAATCTGAAGTAAGGCACTTCCACTTCCCAGTCCCGCCCAAGCGGGATTAATTTAAAATTAAGTTTTTCTAGGTAGGAGATGATCTGTTCTTCTGAAAGCTTTATACCAATTAAAGAATCTATATGAGCCTTTTCTAAAATAATTTTTTTGGGTTGATCAGATAGATCCCCAATTAAGGTTAAAGCTGTTAATTTTCCTCCTAAGTCTTGGTACATTCTGATGGCTTGATCCAAAGCCTCCAACAATCTTTTTTTGGTGAGTCCATGTTGAAATCTTTTACTGGCTTCTGACTGTAAACCTAATCTTACAGCTGTTTTTCTTAGAGCCTTGGCATCGAAAATAGCTGCTTCAAGGAGGATTGTGGTAGTGGAATCTGTGATTTCACTGTTTTGCCCTCCCATTACTCCTGCCAAACCAACTGCTTTTTGATGATCAGCAATTACTAAGTCATCATGAAGAAGCTCTCTTTTTTTACCATCTAAAGTTACAATAGTTTCATCTGGTAAGGCCCTTCTGACAATTAATTTTTGCCCTTCCACTTGGTCAATATCAAAAGCATGCATTGGTTGACCAAATTCCACCATCATTAAGTTAGTCACATCTGCCACATTATTAACTGTTCTAATACCAGAAGACTCTAGTTTCTCTGTCCATTCTTTTGAGGATGCTCCTACCTTCAAACCCTCAATTTTGGCAATACAATATACAGGACAAAGATCCTGGTCTTGTACAATAGCTTGAGCATCAGGTAGATTTAATTTATCCCAAACATATTCTGTAGTTTCTTTGAATTTAACTTCAGAATCAGTAATGGCAGCTATTTCTAAAGCTACACCTCGGAGTGACAAAAGATCTGCCCTGTTATAGCCTTTCATATCCAGTTCAATAAATTTATCAGTGATTTCTTTGGTACCAATGGTTCTTAATGGTAAAAGGCTGATAACCTCTTCCATAGGTACTTTCAGATCAATTAATTCTTCCAACCACTTTTTACTTACCAGCATTTCCAACCTCCTTTAAAAATCTTAAGTCTCCACTATTAAATAGCCTTAAATCGCTAATTCCATACCTTAACATAATCATTCTCTCTGGCCCAAATCCCCAAGCTATTCCAGAATACTCACTTGGATCAATTCCCCCATTTTTTAAAACCTGGGGATGGATCATTCCTGCTCCAGCCAGCTCTAGCCAGCCAGTAAATCCACAAATTTTACAACCTTTCCCTTTACAAAAAAGACATAAGCCATCTACCCCTGCTCCAGGTTCCACAAAAGGATAATACTTTGGCCTAAGCCTTGCTTTAATATCTTTCCCAAAAACTGCTTTTAAGAAATATTCAGATAAAAACTGTAAATGAGTCATATTTACTCCCTTATCTATATAAACTAATTCAAATTGTTCAAAAGTATGGTTGTGTCTGGCATCAACATTTTCATAACGAAAACATCTGCCCATATTCATCATTCTTATAGGAAGCTTATTTTCTTTCATGATTCTGATTTGAGAGTTTGAAGTATGGGTTCTAAGTAACAATTTACCTGGCTCAATTCCACTTTTTCCTGGGTCCAAATACAATGTGTCCCAAAGATCCCTAGCTGGATGTCCTTGGGGAATATTTAACACTTCAAAGTTATAAAAATCACTATCAATATGGGGAGCATCAAATTGCTGGAAGCCAATTTTACTAAATAGGTCTCTAATTTCTTTTTCAAAAACAGTTAAGGGGTGTAGATTTCCTTTTGGAAGCTGGTTTTCTGTAACTTTAGTTAAATCAACTTTTTCCTCTACTAATTTAGAATAAAAAATTTCTTTAATCTCTTCTCTTTTAAGATTAATTAGTTCCTCTAAGCTAGCTTTAGTTTGGTTAAATAAAGGTGAAATTTTAGCCACTTCCTCTTTGGGTAAACTACCAAACTCCCTAGGAATAAGGGTTATTTCTCCAGACTTGCCAAAAAGAGCCAAAAAAATATCATCCAGTTCTTTTAATGTTTGGGCTTCTTGAATTTTTCCTTGAAAGTCCTTGTTAGTTTGTTTAAGCTTTTCTTCCATTGATCTAGATTTTAGCATATTTTAGGCTTCCTGGACCATTGGTAGTTATGATATGCTGGAGGTGATGGAAAATATTGACCTTACACCTGCCAAGGAGAAAAAGAATTTCTCAAAAAGGGCTTTATTACTATTAGCTTTTGCCTTAGGAATAATTGGCTCCCTGCTCTGGTTTATTGTTTTTTATAAAGGCTTCTCTATTAGAGATCTGTTTTTTTCTGAAAAACCACCCTTGGCAGTAATTTCAGAAAATAAAAGTGTTTTAGGAGCCCAGGATCAAGACCAAAGACCCCAGATTCAAATTTATAGTAAAAGGGAAGGTATTGGTGGTGGTGTTATCCCATTTTCTTCTACTGATGAGCCAAGCATTGATCTTTGGGGTGCAGGTCTTTCTGGGCAGGCAGAAGTTTCTTTGTATGAGGCTAGTAAAGAATCACTACTTGATTACTTAGTCCATGATAAAGATAACAAACAGCTTCACCCAGAGTTTGATGCAAGTAGATTCCAATTTGTAAAAAGTTTTAACTTTCAAATTGATTCAACAAAAAATAGTAATTCTAAGCTACTTTTACCAATCAGTGAAGCTGGTGTTTGGTTTTTAAGAATTAAGATTGGAGATACTGTAGAGGATCGTTATATTGTCCGTTCCAAAGTTGGAGTTTTGGTAAAATCTGGCGATCAGGAATTGGTATTTTGGGGGCAGGATTTTAAAAGCCTTAAAAGTGTTAGTAGTGGTAAATTAGAAATTTATAATCTATTGGATGGAAAAAAGAAGATAAATGAATCAGCCTTTAATAAAGACGGTATTAGTAAAACCCCTATTTCTGCTGATGCTGATATAGCCATTTTTGAGGCAGATAATAGTATCTCTTTGATTCCATTGAACTTACAGTATCTAAATAGCGGATCTTCTTATAAGCCCTTTAAAAATTCTCAGAAGGAGAAGTATTTTATCTGGACAGATAGACCACTTTATCACCCAGGTGATACTGTTTATTTTAAAGCTATATTGAGAAATGAGGATGATGTCCGTTTTAGCATTCCCTCAGGACTATCCCTGGTAAAAATTTATTCTGGCTGGGATGAGAAAAAAACCGTTTTTCAGCAAAATTTAACTATTTCTGAAAACGGCACTATCTCTGGTGAATTCAAATTACCAACTGATGCACAAAAAGGTACTTACCATTTAAAAACAGAAATCTTAGGCACAGAACCAGTGGGTTATTTTTCAAGCAATACTTCTTTTGATGTTGAATATTATCAAAAACCAGAAGCTTTCTTAAACCTTGAAACAGACAAAAATGAGCTAATTAACGGTAATAAGGTCACCCTAAAATTTTCCGCTAAATACTTTTTTGGAGCACCTTTAGCTCAAAAAATTGTAAAATACAAATTTTCTTCTACTGATTATCTTGGTTTTGATAATTATCAGTTTGGAGCTTGGTATGGCAAGCAAATATCGGAAAACCAGATTGAGCTTGATAAAAATGGTGAGGCTATTGTTATTTTTGATGCTAAACTGCCCCAAGATGTTAGCCAAAATCAGATTTTTTCTATTGAGGCAGAGGCTGATGATGGGACAGGAAATACTCTTTTTGCTAGGAAAAATATCCTGGTTTATGCTGGGAATTTTGATATTTCTCAAGAGAGTAATCTTTATGGGGGTAAAGTAAACGATGTAATTAATTTTCCAATTGCTTTAAGGTCCCAAAACAATTCTGACGTCTCTGATGTTTCCCTTACAGCTAAAGTACACCGAGAGAATTGGGTATCATATCAACAAAAGGGTGAAAAATTTCCCTTATATAAAAAAGAAGAGGAAGACTTACCTGATTTAAACATAAAAACAAATGCTTCTGGACAAGGAGTATTTAATTTTAAACCAACAAAACAAGGTTCTTATAAACTAACTGTTGCAGGTAAGGATAGTGTTGGAAATCTAGTTTCAAAACAATTTTACATTTGGATTTCTGATGAGTTTCAGCCTTATTTTGATGATTCTTTAAAGAGTTTAACTATAAAACAAGATAAGTCTCAATACTTGCCTACAGAAAGAGCCAAATTATCTATTTACTCTCAAGTTCCAAACAGAGATGTCTTTTTATCCCTGGAAAGAGGCAGACTAAACAGATTTGAAGTAGTTCATGTGTCGGGAAATCAAGCCTCTTTGGATATTCCTTTGACAAGTACTGATATGCCAAATATTTTTGCTCAGGTGTCTAGTTTTGCTAGTAATAAATTAGATACTGGGAGCACTGAACTTATAATTCCTGCAAGCAGTAAACAATTAGTAGTAAAAATTGAAAATCAAGAAAAGTATGGCCCGGGAGATACAGTAAACTTAAATATTTCCACTCAAGATAACCAAGGTAACCCTGTTAGTGCAGAAGTGGCTGTTTGGGCAGTAGATAAAGCCCTTTATGAGCTAACTGATTCAAGATTAGGAGATGTCTATCAATCATTTTGGAAAAAAAGATATAACTCAACCAGTGATTCACAATCTCTGCAAGGAATAAATAGTGAGATGGGAGGGATGGGTGGTGGTGGAGGTGGTAGCAGGAGTGTTTTCAAAGATACTGCTTTTTGGAATCCAAATGTAAAAACAGATGAGACAGGTAAGGCACAAATAAGCTTTAAATTACCTGATAATTTAACTACTTGGGTAATTTCAGGATTAGGGGCTACAACTGATACTTTGGCTGGTCAAACAGCTTCTGAAATTAAAGTTTCTAAAGATATAATCATTCACCCCACTGTGCCAAATATTTTTAGAATTGGAGATGAGATTATTTTATCTGCTTCTGTCCAAAATATAACTGAAAAGGATCAAGAATTTGATCTTGGTTTAAGTTTTGATAGTGGGGATGTAAAAACTGCTACTTACACCGGAATATTGGTAAAATCCTTTGAGACAAAAGAAGTCTCCTTTACTGTTTTACCAAAACTAGAAAAGCCAGATTCCAAACTAGTTTTTTCTGCCATTTCTACTAAGGATTCCAAACTAGGTGATATTGTCCAAATTAACTTACCTACCTATAAATTTGGTTTTTGGGAGAAAAGGGCTGAAAGTGGAAACAATGATAGAATCTACCCTCTCAAATTTGCCCCTGATAGTGATAAAACTAAATCTTGGGTTAGTCTAAACTTATCCAAATCCCTGGGAGGATCATTACTAGAGGAGATTAATTATTTAACAAGTTATCCTTATACTTGTGCAGAGCAAACTGCAAGCAGGATTATTGGAGCTCTTCAAAAAGATAAATCTGAGCCAAATATAGATAAAGTAATTAAAAATTCTTTAAATAGATTGTCACAGCTACAAAGCAGCGATGGTGGTTGGTCTTGGTTTGGTTTTGGCCAATCTGATATCTTTATCACCTCTTATGTTGTGGATAGCCTGAATCTTGCCAAACTTTCTGGTATTAAAGTTAATAATTTGGTTTTAGGTAGTGCTCAAGACTTTTTAGAAGGAGTTGGCTCTTCTGATCCTAATTCAATCAGCGCCGATGAGCAAATAGCCAGAGCCTATGCCCTATCTGCTTTAGGATCAGGCAAGGGTCAAATTTTTATTCCACCTACAGATAATTTTTCACCAGATATTTTAGCTTTAAAGCTTTTAACAGATATTAAAAATGGTAATAAAACACTGCAGGAAAATGATACTTCTAAGCTACTAGAGCAAGCTAAAACCCAAGGAGATGAAGTTTATTGGGAAGGTGGCACAAAAGAGCATTTTGGCTCTAAAAATACCAGTACTGCACTGGCTGCAAGAGCCTTACTTGCAGCAGGAGCAGATAAGGATATTTTAATTAAGGCTTTAAAGTTTTTGGTAAAAAGTAATCAGTCTGACTATTGGACTAATACATATGCTACTTCTCAGGTCTTGAGGACGGTAAACGGGTATATAAAGGCCCTAGAGACCTTAAATCCGAGCTTTTCTTATGCAGTGTTGTTAGATAGTACTGAACTTGAAAGATCTACAGCTGGGAGCCTACCAAATACATCAAAAGAATTAGTTATTCCTCTTTCCAAAATTAAGGATTTAGGCTCAAGCGTTTCAGTTAAAAAAACAGGTACTGGTGAGCTTTATTCAACACTTTTGGTCAATGAGTATAGAACCAACCCAAATCTTTCTGCTTTAGATCATGGACTAAGTCTAAAAAGAGAATATATCAATCAAAGAGGTGCTCAAATACCCCTGGCCATAGGAGATATAGTTGAAGTTAAATTAACCCTTAGTGGGCTTTCTGTAGAGGAAAGGTATGGAGTAATTACAGATACCCTTCCATCAGGTTTGGTACCAATTAATACTAGCTTTAAAAATCAACAATACCAACAAACTCCTCAAGACTTCACCTCAGGCCAAGAGGTCACAGAAGATGGTACGGTTTTATCTTTATATCAAGTTAAACCCGGAGAAAATAGTTTTTCCTACAAAGCTAGAGTAGTTTCTGCTGGTAAGTTTTTAACTCCCCCAGCTACAGTTTCTTTGATGTATTCTCCAGAAATTTATGGTAGAACTCAGTCTCAAACAGTTACTGTTGCCAATGAAAAAGCTATTTCCCCTCTCCCTGGGCTCACACCACAGTCCCAAAAAATCCAAATAATAATAATATCCATTGCGGGGTTAATCATAGTGGTTTTGGTAATTTTAAAACTAAGAATTAAAATTAGATCTAAAAACAAGCCCATTAGCAAGCCTTAAGTAATTTATGCTGAGCAGATTATTATTTATCCCTCTTCTTGTAATACTAGTATTTGGTACTTTCTTTATCCTAAAACCAAAGGTATCTCGGGTAGCTAGTCTTAAATCATCTGCCCAAAATATACTTCCAATAAATAATAAAAAGGTTACTCTTATTGCCACAGGTGATGTGATTCCTGCCCGCTCTGTTAATTTCCAAGCTACTCAAAGGAATAACTTTAAATGGGCTTTTGAAAAAACTTCTGATGTATTAAAACAAGCTGATATTACTTTAGTAAATTTAGAGTCTCCACTTTTGCCTAATTGTCCTATTGCTCAAGAGGGGATGACTTTTTGTGGAGACGCCAGGCATATTGAGGGTTTAGTTTTTGCTGGAGTTGATGTTGTGAATTTAACCAATAACCACTTAGGCAATTATGGACTAAAGGGTATTGAAAGTACTACTGGTTTACTCTCTCAAGCAGGGATTTCTTATTCAGGACTGGGAGAGATATTATACAAAGAAGTTTTTGGGACAAAGTTTGCCTTTTTAGGCTTTAATGAGATTTCAGGGTCAATTCCACCAATGGCTTGGGCAGAAAATGAAGTGCTTAAAACTCAAATTACTGAAGCTAGAACTCAGGCTGATATAGTAGTAGTGTCTTTTCACTGGGGAACAGAGTACACCCACTTGCCTACTCCAAGGCAAAAGGAACTAGCTCATCTGGCCATAGATTCTGGAGCAGATTTAATTATTGGGAATCATCCTCACTGGGTTCAAAAAGTAGAAAAATATGAGCCTAAAGTCTCTAATCCTTCGGATTATAAAGATAAATTAATTGTTTATGCTCATGGTAATTTTGTATTTGATCAAATGTGGTCTGTAAAAACCCAACAAGGGGTGGTAGGAAAATACACTTTTGAGGGCAAAAAGTTGGTGAGTTTCGAGTTTTTACCAGTAAGGATTAAAGATTATGGTCAACCTGAGTTTATAACGGGCCCAGAAGCCCAAGAGATTCTAAGTAATATGGAGTAAAGTTATTTAACTTCGGAGATGACTTTTTTGAAGGCCTCTATATCATGAGCTGCTAGTTCTGCCAACATTTTTCTATTTAGTAAAATCTCATTCTTTTTTAGATCTCCAATAAATTTAGAATAAGAAAGACCTTCATTTTTTAGAGCAATTCCCATTTGGGTGATCCAAAGTTTTCTCATATCTCTTCTTCTTTGTTTTCTACCAGCAAAAGCATATTGACCAGCATGTAAAACTGCTTCTTTAGCTTGTCTGATTAAAGTGCTTCTTCCACCCTGAAAACCCTTGGCAAGACCAAGTAATTTATTGTGTTTTCTTCTAGATACTACTCCTCTTTTTACTCTTGGCATATTAAGCTCTTCCTAACATCCTGTTTATAACTTGTGTTAAAGTTTTATTCACCTCTAGTGGTACTCTATGTCTTCTTAGTGCACTTTTGCTTTTGTGTGCTCTGTAGTGACCAGAACGTAGTTGATGAGACCTCATCAACTTACCAGTGGCAGTTATTTTAATCTTTTTAGCTAATAATTTTCTAGTTTTTACTTTTGGCATATTATATTTTTTTAGAACCTACAATTACTGTTAAGTTCCTTCCTTCAAATTTTGCTTCTCTTTCTATATTTATCCTATCTCCAAAATAAGCTAAAGTCTCATCAACAACCTTATATCCTGTTTGAGGATGGGCCATTTCCCTACCTTTAAACTTAATTGTTAATTTAACCTTGTTTCCCTTTTCCAAAAACTCTTCAGCTCTTTTTAAACGTATCTCAAGGTCATGTTGAGCAATTCTAGGTGAGAGCCAAATTTCTTTTAACTCTACATCCTTGGCATGCTTTTTGGCTGCCTGTTCCTTTTTCTCCTCCTGATACCTGAATTTAGAAAAATCTATAATTCTGGCAACAGGTGGTTGGGCCTGAGGAGCCACTTCCACCAAATCTAGCTCTTGCTCATGGGCCTTTGCTATAGCTTCTTCTCTGCTGATAACACCTAATTGGTTGCCATCCGCATCAATAACCCTAAGCTGTGAGCTTTGGATTCTATCATTGACCCTATAAAACTTAGCTATTGGTTTTTCTCCATCCGAAAATGAATTCTATCATAATCAAGATTTAGATTCAATCTCACTTTTAATTTTACCCAAAAAATCATCAATTGGCATAGCCCCCAAATCTTTACCTTCTCTTGTTCTTATGGCAATATGTCCTGCACCTTCTTCCCTGTCTCCAATAATTATCATATAAGGAATTTTCTGTAATTGAGCATCTCTGATTTTTGCCTGCATCGTTTCTGCCCTTTCATCAATCTCAACTCTAATATTTGAGTCATTAAGTTGTTCGAGTACATTTTGTGCATATTTTATATTTCTATCTGTAATGGGTACAATTTTTACCTGAACAGGTGAAAGCCAGGTTGGAAAAGCCCCTCCAAAATGCTCTATCAAAAAACCGATAAATCTTTCATCTGACCCTAAAGGTGCCCTATGAATAACATATGGAACCATTTTTTCAGACCCATCCTTATCTGTATAATTTAGACCAAACCTCTCACTAGAACCAAAGTCTAGCTGGTTTGTTGAAGCCCCGAATTCCCTTCCAGTGACACTTTTAATATTAAAATCAAATTTCGGGCCATAAAAAGCCGCTCCCCCAACATTCTCTACTACTTCAACACCAGATTTTTTAGCTGCTTCCTTTAAGATATTAATAGTTTTTTCCCAACCTTCGGGGTTATCAAAATATTTATCTTTTTTATTTTTAAAATCAGGAAGGGCCAGCTCAATATAGAAATCCTGAATTTGAAATAATTGATAGTAATAAGAGTGCAGCTTCATTATATTTACAAGCTCTGATACTACCTGATCTTCTGTGCAGTAAATATGGGCGTCATTTTGAGTCATGCCCCTAACTCTCATTAAACCCATTAAAGTTCCGCTGTCTTCATAACGGTAGACTGTTCCAAATTCCGCGTATCTTATTGGTAACTCTTTGTAAGAATGCTTCCTTGCTTTATAAAGCATATGCATATGTGGACAGTTCATTGGTTTAAGGTAATAAGTACCATCCTCAGATTTCATAGGAGGATACATATCCTCTGCGTAATATGGTAAATGCCCAGACATGTAGTAAAGGGAATCTTTTGCTATATGAGGGGTAGATACTCTTTGATAACCTGCTTTTTTCTCAGCCTCTTTACCAAGGTCTTCCAGCTCATCCCTGATAGTTGTTCCCTTTGGCAACCATAAAATAAGCCCTGGTCCGATTTCTTCTGAGATAGTGTATAGATCTAATTCTTGGCCAATCTTCCTGTGGTCTCTTTTCTTTGCTTCTTCCAGCATCACCAAATATTCATCGAGATCCTTTTGAGTAGGAAAGGCTGTCCCATAAACCCTAGTTAGCATTTTGTTCTTTTCATCACCTCTCCAATAAGCTCCAGCTATGGAAAGTAACTTAAAGGCCTTAATTTCTTCTTTAGGATTCTCAACATGGCCTCCTCTGCAAAGATCCACAAAATCACCACTTTGATAAACAGTTATTGGTTCTTTTTGTTTTGCTAATTCCTCAATTAGCTCTAACTTATAAGGGTTATCAGAAAAAATCTGTCTTGCTTCCTCAACTGTGACTTCTTTTCCTTCAATTTTATCCCAGCCTTTAAGTATTTCTGCCATTTTGGCTTCAATCTTAGGTAAGTCTTCTTCTGATATAGGTTTAGGAAGCTCAAAATCATAATAAAAGCCGTTTTCTATAACTGGCCCAATGGTGGCCTTTGTGTCAGGGCAAAGATCCAAAACAGCTGCTGCCAAAAGATGGGCAGAGCTATGCCTAATATTATTTAGATTTTCCGTTTTTTGTTTATCTTCCATTTGAGGTAATTTTACTTGGTGTGAGTGTAAGTGTAAAGGCTATGGTGTAAATTGGTTAAAAACACTGGGTATTCCATTAAAAAAACCTGAGAATTTTAAAATATACCCTACAATTCCCACCACAACAGAGGCTCCTATAGCGGATCCAACGCCCCAGGACAGACCTCCTAAAAAATTCCCAATCATAATATCCTTTTTACTTATATTCATATTTGCTGTGAAGTGTTTTTCAACCTCTGGTGTCATTAATTAAAGTTAACATAACCCTTTCTTGCGATCAATGGGTGAAGATGATAATATTTACAGGTAAAATCGGGCGGTTAGCTCAGCTGGTAGAGCGTGTCATTGACGTTGACAATGTCGGGGGTTCGATTCCCTCACCGCCCACATTAAGAGAGTGGTGGTGTTTAAATATCTCGTTTAACGCAATACAACGCTCTAATTTAGGGGTTCCAACTTTTAATTCTTCATAGGTAGGTGCCATATTAAATATAATCCCAAAATAGGCAGCTTTCTTCATAGGATCAGGGGTTCCAAGCAGCAGTTCCTCTATATTCTGTAAGAAGTATTCTATGTTATCCATAATGACTTCCATGTTGATATATTCAGACTCTTTCTTTTCTTTTTCTGCTTGTAACTGAAGCATTTCTTTTTCAGCTTTTATCAGATCTACCTCTAGTGATTTAATAACAGATTCTACAGACATCATCTTAAGTCTGTTTGTAATTTCTATTATGGAGAGTTGCAGTTGTTCTATTTTCTCTTCAATTTCAGATGAATCATTTTTATTTTCTTTCATCCGTCTTTCCCATTCCTCAATAGCTCCCTTTTTAAGAGTATCTATATATTCCTGGCTTATTTCTAAACCTTTAACAAAATTATGAATCGTGGCTTCTAATTCCTTTTTCTGGATTCTTAGATACTTATGGTTTCTACTACAGTGATAAGCTGGAAATAAACCACCATGTCTACCTCTTGATGCGCTCCCATAAAATGGTTTTTTGCACTCAGGACATAATACATAGCGTTTATATGGATATTCAGGATTTTTACCTGTCTTTTTTAGTTGCCACTCAGCAGGCTGTCTTTTATCCACTCTTACTTCACCATTTACCTCTGAAATAACTATTTTTCCATGATTAGCTTTATTAAAAACTTCATAGCTGATTAAGCCCTTAAATTGACCCTTTATAGGCTTTCCTTCTGTCCATTTGTGAGAAAACACGCCAGCATAAACAGGATTTTCAATATGCTTCCAGAATTGTTTTAAAGTTATGGGTTTATCTCCAGTGGTTCCGATTATTTGAGTCTTATCTTTTGGATTTCGTTTATATTGTTTTCTGGTTTTAAATCCTAAGTTATTTATTTCATCAACTATTTGTTGATCTGTCATACTGCCTCTAATCCGAAGATCAAACATTTTAGTTATCCATTTTGCTTCTTTAGGGTTAGGAGCAAGGATTACTCTTTTTCCATGAGGAGTTTCAACTTTTTCATTTTGATATCCAAAAGGAGGAATGGCAATTCTATAACCCATTCTGACATAACGAATTTCAGCTCCAATCATTCTGGATAAAATATCTCTTATCTCGTCTTTGGCTCTTTCTGCTTCTAAAATCTCAGACTTTTTGGTAGGAGAATAAACACTCCAAGGGAATTCAACTCCCAAATGTTCTAAAGTATTAACTTCCTGATTGCCGATAATGCCATAAATATCTATGAGCTTTACTCCATATTGGGTAAGTTGCATTTTAAGATGGTCATAAAAGTAAGAGCCACCTCTGGTAAATCTATCTATGGATTTAATAACAAAAAGTTGAATACCATTCTTTGGATCTTTACAGTAATCAACAACTTCCTGCATAGGTTGTTCATCTTTTGATGCGGACTCCATTAAAAAGAAAAACTTCTTAATATTTATATTGTGGCTTTTGGCAAACTGTTCGATTTGATCTTTTTGCGCTTGTGGGGAATCACCCTGAAGACCTTGTTTAAGTGATGAAATTCTTATTGCTCCTACCGCATTATTAGTAGTTAAATCAGTATTCATGATTGTTGAGCTGGCTTACTTTTAAACTGCAATGTGCCATTAAGTTGGTCTTCTATGATACGGTCTACAATGAGGTTTGCAATTACTTTGAGTCTCTCTTCAAGAGTTAAATTAGAAGTCAAAGGTCTTTCTTTTTTTGGAGTTTTGGTATGTTGTAATCCCTCTATTTTATTCATTCCCAGTCCTTATTTAACTATCCGTATTACGGATATATCGTATCCCAGATACGGATAGTTTGTCAATAGGTAAAGTTACTAAAAAACACAAATAAAACCCATACAAAAAAGTACCTACGCGTAGGTACAATAGTGTCAGCGCGTAGACACTAATTTGAGGCTATTTTAAAGCTAAATCCTTCAAAAACACAGACTCTTTATACTTATATAAATATAAGGGGACGTAATTTAAATAAAACATCATATCGTATTCATAAATCTTCCAATCTATCCACAACCAAAATTAAAACTTCCCATCTATGAACATTACAAATAAAACTAACGCAACATAAAACTTTTCCGCTTAATAAATTCCTTTTCAAAATAAACATCAAACAATAAAATCTTTCTTCGCAAAACATACCGCCTAATTAAGTTAGTACAAGAAAATGCGACATATTCAAGGAAATAGAATTTGATATAATCCAGATATGGATGAATTAACACATAAATTTGTAGCTGTTTTAAACAAAAAAGTTCCAGTTGGAAATTTAATGAATGCTTTGGGACATATGGCTGCCGGACTTTCAGGGAGTTATTCTAATCTTCCAGAAATGAGATTTGATAGCTACTTTGACAATGATGGAGGAAAACATCCAAGTATTTCCGATAACCCTTTTATTATTCTTCAAGCGGAAAATTCTAATCAAATAAGAACTCTCAGGAACTCACTAATAGAAGGTGGAGTTAGTTTTACAGATTTTACTTCAACAATGACCGTAGGCACTTATAAAGAACAGCAGGAAAGAACTAAAGAAACTCCTGAACTAGAACTTGAATATTATGGAATCTGCTTCTTTGGATCAAAAGAAGTTTTAAATGGATTAACCAAAAAATTTTCATTGTGGAGATAAACTATGGCAAGGAAGAATATAAACTATGGACAAGAATTAGAGAAACAGATTGGTTTCTCAAGAGCTGTAAGGATCGGGAACATTATTGCAGTTACAGGAACAGCACCAATTGCTTCTGATGGATCAGTTAAAAGTCCAGGAGATGTATACGGACAAGCTAAACGTTGTCTGGAAATAATTAAGGATGTCATCGAGCAAGCAGGTGGCACCATGGACGATGTAATTAGAACCAGAATTCTACTAACTGATATGAATACTTGGAAGGAAGCGGCTAAGGCACATGGAGAATTATTTTCGGAAATTCAACCGGCCTGTACGTTTGTGGAAGTCTCTCGTTTTATAAATCCTGAGTGGTTGATTGAGATTGAAGCTGATGCAATCGTAGAAAACACAAATAATGAAAAATATTGATTAACCACCTTAATAGGCGAAGCTTAACCAATAACTCTCCTGTAGCTCTCTTGTGTATGTTTTTAGGTAGTGGATTTCTATAGCTATAAATTTATTACTTTAATGTTCTGTATATTTCACTCAATAAGACATCGAGATCATTAGAAAAATCTACTTGAGTTGAATTTGGTAGAGACTCCTTATTCCGAATATGGGTATGTAAAAAGGCATCGGCAATTTTTCTTGATGAATTATCTAGGTGTACCATTGAGTCTTTAAAGCTCTTTGTACCGTAGTTATTTGTTACTTCAGTGAAAGTTCTTTGTCCAAACACGGGAGGGATGTGATCCAATACTGCCCTGACCAGCATCGGAATAGATAAATATGAGTTGTTTTGAAAAGCCACATTAAGTTCACGTAATAATTCGAGCAATCTTGTTAAATCATATGTCTTACTATTCACTATAGTAAGTTCCCGAACCCTACTGTAATTGACATATTCTAATTGTTGGGCTTTAATGAGGGGTCTTTTTATTGTGGGTGATATTTGAGATTTAACCCATTCTTTCCCTCGAACATTCAGTTTATATCCTTCTTTTGTTCTGGATAGTTTTTTAGATTTTAATAAACTCCTCAACTCTCCGCCAAAATTCTGAGGAGTGGACATATTTGTTAATTTATATAATGATTTTAAATCAGTAGTTGTGATGTAGGTGTTTCCCAAATCCTCGGTAAAAAAGAAGATTAAAAACAAAACTTTAAGCGTACCTGATAAAGAGTTAAGTTCTGGGATTGAAGAAATAAATTTATTGAGTCGCGGTTTTGTTATTTGCATTTTTGCTTCTTTCTTCTAAATCTTTAAATTGAAGTATTCCTGCTGCAGAAATTTTATAAGATCCACCTTCTGCTCCTTCTAACCATTGTTTTTTTCTACTTGGGGTAGTTAGCCAGCTTAACACTTGTTTAATATTGTCTAAATTCATCACTGGGGGCTTTGTTGTCGTCCTCTGGTTTATCAATTGTTGATAGCAATATTCTATATCAGCTTCATTAAACAACTCCATCTGTGCTTTTTGTTTTAGAAAGTTTGCCAAAACAAAGGCAGTTAATTCACGTCCAGATTCGTTAAATTGGTCATAGAAACTTTTAAGCTCTAGTAGTTGATCTTCAAAAAACTTTAGTTGGCTTTTTTTAATCTCTATATTTGGATTGGAAACGCGTTTTTTAGTGGATAAGGTGGATTTTCTTACAGTATGTTTTTTTGTATTAGTTGCTTCTGACTCTAATAATTTAGCCATAACGATCTCAAATGCCTTTAGGCTCATTTCCTTGTCCTTAACCTCAATAGCAATCTCTTCTGCTATTTTAACTTTTTCCTTTAATTCAGTTCTTAATTCGTCATTCATAACTATGTAAAATAGACATAACTTTCATCTGAAGTTTTTTCTCTTTTCAATCGGCTACTTCTTACTTTTCTTAATAAAACAGTAGCCAGTTGTTTTCTAGGGATATTGAATCCAGATATTTTTAGGTGATTCTGGCAGTCTGTATCTTTCTTTTTTTCTTGAAAGTAACCCTCAGTAATCATCTTTTCAATAAGTATTGACGGGCTATTAGTTCTGGATGCAGCTTTCTTTTTGGGTTCTCTTATATCAGTAACGGCTTCCGGTTTTGTATTTTGTTGATATATTTTTACCTCATTGTGCCATAACACACGAAATACTTCGTTAAATGCAGTGCTTTTAATATTTTCACCTATCCCAGAATCATTTACGATCTGTTCAGCCTTTTTTATTGCCTGTTTAAGTTGGTCTTCCATCTATTTTTCCTTACCGTGTAGATAATTTTGAATTTTATGAATAGCGATAGAAGGAATAGAATATTTCGTTGAGTTTTTTAATATCAGCCCTTTTTTTAGCAATATTTGCAGATTTGATCGTGTGGTACTGCCATTCTCCATTATTGCCTCAGCTATAGCTTTAGGTGGAGCATCTTGGAGCACATTTTCCGAGTTATCAAAATACTGCCATCCTTTTAACGCAAGAAGGTATACTACTATTTTTTGTGGTATCGTAAGCTCTTGCACTTTCTCAGGTAAAAAAATTACGACTCTTTGTGAAACATCATATCGAATGTATGATGCAACTAAACTTTCAATCAGCTCCTCCTGAAGCGCGTTTTGATCAATAGTCAGGTCTTTAAGAGCCATGTTTTCCTTTCTCAGCAAAGATATTTTTAATTTTGCCTAACTGATGATTTGGGACAAAATACTTTCCTTCCTTGACCATTACCAGACCAGTTTCTCTTAAAGTTTTTAAGCCAGGATGAACGCTTCCTTCCTTTAGATGAGTCCCTTCAATAATGTCTGTTGGAGAAAGACCTTCTATTGCAATTTTTTCTTTCAATTTAAGAACTTTTCTTGCTAACAAGAAAATTATTAATCTATCTGTAATTGGTAGTAAATTTCCAGCATCAGTAAAGAAAATTGAATTATCTTCAGTATTAATTTTTAAATGAGGAAGAAGAATATCCGACAATAATTGGGTATCAATTTCTTTTTCACTGGTAAATATTTTGTCTAAGGGATCCATAAAAACAGTATACAAGCAGGCAATCTGATTGTCAAGGGGAATTATTTATTCTATGATAATTTATCAAAAAATGTCTTCAATTTGATTCCCATTGATTCTTGGACAATCTTTTAGATTAATAGCTAACCATTATTGAGGCTAAATATAGATTTTTAATTATTCTTTGTCTAAGAGTGTTAAGGTAGTTATATGGTGATAGATATAAGGCAAGAAATTTAAGCGAGGCTATATAGATACAATTCACAGACTTATATTTATCAAAAAATGTCTTCAATTTGATTCCCATTGATTCTTGGACAATCTTTTAGATTAATAGCTAACCATTATTGAGGCTAAATATGATATTATATGCTATATTGTCTTGGAATGCTACCATTCTAAGATGGTGATCAGATACCGTATAACTACTAGTACGCCCTATAATACCTTTAATATAAAAATGATATACTATCCGTATGGGAGATACCAAACTAGGTAAAAAATTAAAAGAGGCAAGAGAAAAACTGAAACTAACCCAAAAACAGGTGGCTGAGAAGGCTGGAGTAACCACAAATTGGTATGCAAGGTTTGAAAGAGGAGAAGAAAATGCTTCTCAAGAGACTCGTAACACTATTCTCAAGATTCTAAAAATAAAAGTATCCTACCAAGTTAATTAGGCTTAACAGATTCTTTATCTTCAGTAATTTTTTCTACTACAAACTTGGGCAATTCTTTTAAAGTATCTAATAAACTAATAGCTTGTTCGCGAGTAGCTTTCTCTGGATGTTTCTTCTTTAGCTCATTTATTGCCCATTCAATTTCTTTTTCTGTATATTTTGTACCGCTCATATAGAAAATACTAATTTTATAATTGCAATCAAAGCAATAATTGCCCAAATAACATTGAGTACACCCGGCTGAAAGGCCTTCTTATATATTGAAACCCATGCTATTCCAATTGCTCCTGTCAAATTTAACAATTGATAGATAAGGCTATCTGATTTAACTAATGAGAAACTGACTAATGTGTAGGCTCCCAATAATGCAATTGCTCCATACCATCCAATTATTTCGATTAATCTTGTTCGCATATTGACTATGATAGCAAAAACTATAAAAACATGTCCAATTTTAAGAAATTATACATTTCTAATGTTAATTTTTTGTTTTCTATTCTTCTCATAATCTCACGACTATGTGTTTGGGAGAGAATATTTAACGATCCTTCCCAAAGGATTTTTCGATCCAGAATAGCCAATTTTCTGTGATGATTGCCAATACATAATAAAACATGTACTCCTAGGGCTTCAAAATACTGTATTTCTTCTTCTGATTGAATTTCGTATCCGTTACTATGTTCTCTTGGATCCCGGGTAATTATGTAGATTTTTACTCCTTTTTTAATCAGTCTCTCAAGGGTAGGTTTTAAGGTCTTCATCCGATCAGTAGTGATAAATGGACTTTCTATGATAACTTCTTCCCTACAGGCTTCTAGGTCTCTTAAAAAGGCTTGATAGAAGGTTTTCTCATCATGAAGTTGTGAATTAATCATGAGAGTTTTTCTCCTCAATATCTATGATGGAAACCTTACCCTCGAAATATGTAAACCCAAGATTCTTTAATTTTTGATATAATCTGAGAAGTGATTCGAAGATAGGGTTCCAAACGACGTCCCTATCGTCCACCCTAACAACCTCTCTAAAAGACATCGGATGGAAAAGAAAATACATTCACCAAAGCATGTACTAAGCGTAAATGGAAAAGGATTGCCAAATACACTTAAGGTGGTTAAACCGCTTTCTTCAACCTCAATGCTTCTTGAAGAAACCTGGCAGGATATGGAAAAACCTTGGAATCAGGGAGAAATCATTACAGCCAAACCTGGCTATAAATGGATCAGTAAATGGGAAGAAGGGAAAAATTATGTAATAGATAAAGTAATAGATGAGAAGGGCAACTTAGTGGCTATATATTGTGATATTTGTGCCCCGGTAAAAAAAATAGCAGAAGGATATGAGTTTGAAGACTGGTATTTGGATGTATGGCAACCTGTAAATCAGAAGCCTCAATTATTAGACGAGGATGAATTAGAAGCAGCCTTAAAGAGTGGTTATTTAACTCAAGAGCAAGTATCTATAGCCAGAAAGACAGCTGAATATCTTTTAAATTACTTAGAAAAGAATTCGATTGACTTTTAATTAGTCAGATGAGTGTTACCCGGGACGGTTCATGTTCTGATCTTCCATTGTAGTATTCATGTTAACAGTGGCTCCATTAACTCTTTTTGCCCCAGGAGTGGCATGATGAATTGCAGTAGCTTTTGTAGCAGCCCTTTGGGCCCTAGCATCCTCTGCGTCTACTTGATCTACTGCGGTTAGTATATCAAGCCTAATGCCGCCATTTTTATCCTTTAAATCTGTAAAATCAGCGCTCAAGCCTACTTTTTTGGCAATAATTTCTATTTGAGCTTTCTGATGTGGTAAGGCATCCCTCATATTATGAAACCCATCAATTTCCTGCTGAGTTTTATTTATTTGAGCTTGGGCTATCATATTCTCAGCTTTCTTTTTTTCCTCAGCTTCTGCTTCTTGTTGAGTTTTTGGTGCAGGAGTTACTTCTGACGCACCAACAGCAGTTTTAAGAAGATCCCATCCTTCGTTGAAAACATCTTTGGTGGCATTTCCAGTAGTACCCAAAACTTTGGCTCCTGCATCTTTTGCTATATCAACATAGCTATCAACCTTGGTGGGTACAAAAGGCATGGCTGCAAACATAGCCTCGAAAGAGGAAAATGTTTTGTCCTCTGGAGCTGGAGCAGAGTTAAATAATATTTCTCCCCTGACAGGAAGACTTCTTAAAAAACGGTCAGCGCTTTCTGAAGTTGGTTTTTGGTCTTTTTCTGAGTCAAATTCGGGCGAACCTCCCAGTACGTCTGTTGCACGCACTTTTACTGTATTTTGTTTAGGCGAATTATTTAGGGTTGCACTAGGCATAATTAACCCCTCACTTGCCCTGTAGTGTAGCACTTTGTAGGTGAAAATTCAATAAAATTTTAATCTAATCTTAGGAAGTGCCGCAGAGAGGACTCGAACCTCCACGCCATTTCTGGCACATGGTCCTAAACCAAGCGTGTATACCATTTCACCACTGCGGCCGGTCAGATAAATCGGAAGACCAGAATATCGGAATATCTGATTTTCTGATCTTCTGCTATTCTGAATTCTATCAAATTTTCTGAACTTTATCCAAACCTGAGTATTGTGGAGTTATGAGCTTTGTTTTCCAGAGCGTCATTTAGCTTGTTTAGCCTTATTTTTTTATTATATTTAATTTCTAATGCTTTCTGAATTAACCAATCTGCTAGTTTGGGATTTTTTGGCAGCAATGACCCATGCATATAGCAACCGATAGCATTTTGGAAAAAACACCCCTCAAATCTGTCTTTACCATTATTACCAAAACCCTTTTGTACCTTACCCAGAGGCTTGGCTTGATCACTTAGATAAGTTTTTCCAGAGTGGTTTTCAAACCCAACTAGTTTTCCAAAAGAAGTTTGAATTACAATATTTCCAATCATCCTATCAAAGCTTGCCTCAGTATAGGCTGGAAAGACTCCTGCACCTACAAGTTTGGGTTTATTGTGGGGTTGATAGTATTCACCCAGCAGCTGATAGCCTCCACAAATAGAAAGTAATGGGATCCCTTTTTCCACCTCTCTTTTAATAATTTTTCCCTTACCACTTTTTATTAAATCCTTAGCCACTAATTCTTGAGCTTGATCCTGACCTCCTCCAAAGAAAAATAAATCAATTTCTCCAGGCTTAATCTGCTCCTTGAGAGAAATATTTTTCACCTCAACTTGGATCCCTCTCCATTTAGCTCTTTTTTCCAAGGCTAATATATTTCCATTATCACCATATATATTCATTAAATCTGGGTATAAATGCCCAATTACTATTTTCATTTTATTTTTCCTTCCAATAATGCTCCTTGGCCCCCTCTTTGGCCAAAAGCTTTTGTAACTCAAGAAGAGCTGTATATGTGGGAAGCACAAAAAGACGGCCTTTTAGACCCTTTCTGGCGCCCGTTAGAGCTTTTTTCAAGTCTTCTTCAATCTGTAATGACTTACCATCAAAATCAGCATATTTTAGCCTTAAAGCTAAGTCCTGAGCCCTAGAGCCAGAACAAAAGATTTTAGATTTCTGTAATAGTTCAAAATCTGCATCCCAAATCCAAGAAATATCTGTTCCGTCTGCCAATTTATCATTTAAAGCCACCAATAACCTATCCTCTTTTTTAAGTTCCTTTTTAATCATCTCAAAAACCTGAGTGGCTCCAGTTGGATTTTTGATTAAACAGATATAACCATCTTTGGTTTTTTCTACCCTTCCAAAAGCAGGTGAAAAATTATTTAGGGAATCCTTAATTGATTTTGGATCAATTTTTAACTCTTGGGCACAGGCAAAAGAAGCCAAGAAATCATAAAGATGATAAATTCCAGGTAAAGGTAAGGTAAAAGGAGCTATTAGGTTGTTAAACTTGATTTTAAAACTTGTTCCCAGAAAGCCTTTTTCTTTGATATCGGTAATTTGGAATTCTGCTTTGGGTAAGTTAGATTTTTTAAGAGATTTTTCTCCTGTAATTTGATGGTTTTCCAGCCCAAAAGTAACCACCCTCCCTTTAAAACTATCTTTTAGCTGGGCTAAATTATAATCATCACTATTTAAGTATATTGTGGCTGATTTATTGATTTTTTCAAGTGTCTCCACCCATTTATTTACTACTGTATCCACCTCACCATATCTATCAAGTTGATCTCTAAAAACATTTAAAAAAACTACCATTTTTGGGTTTAAAATAGGAGCCAATTGGTTAAAAGCAGCCTCATCCAGCTCCCAAATAGCCAAATCATATTTTTTTAGCTTCCCACTTAAGATGTGGGAGGCTGATATTAAAGTAGAGGCCACTCCCCTTTCTAAATTTGATCCAGTGGAGTTTCTTAAAACTTTTAAACCCTGTTTTTGGGCAAAGTGTGCAAGCATTCTGGAGGTGGTAGTTTTACCATTTGTGCCTGTGATTATAATGTTTAATGGTAGCTGTGAAACTAATTCTTTTATTAAATTAGGATAAAGCTTTAAAGCATAAAGCCCAGGAGCAGCAGAGCCACCACCAATTTTTAGGGTTCTAGTAAGCCCAGAAATGATTTTTCCTAAAGTAATGGAGGCTAATTTTTTTCTTTCCATGCAAGGATTTTACGGGCTCAAGCTTAATTAGGCAAGTTACTTCATCACCAGCATAGCTGATTGTCTTGAATCAGGAGTAAGCCTGGAAGCAGGTGTCATAAGTTCTACTATGTTTGAATCTTGCTGGTATTTAGCCTCAAATTGAGCAATATCATTTAAAAAGTAAGTAACATTTCCACCCCATTTTGGTGAAGTAGAGTAAATTCTGTTTATCTCAGCAGGGCTGTTTAAGCCTTTTCCTAAATAGTTTTTAGATAAACCTTCAGCTACTGTAAAAATACCATCTCTCCAAGAATCAAAATATATAACTTGATCACCATAGATTCCCCATCCCCAGGCATTATATGAGTTATAAGGCAAATGTTTACCAAAAGTGGATTCTACACCAGAAATAGCTACTAAAAGCCTCCAATCCACACCATATAGGTCTGAGGCATCAAGAAAGTCTTGAGCTTGATACTGTAAAGTTGAGTTATATTTGGCCAAATAAGATCGAACAATGTTAGCTCTCTTATCAACCTTTTTGGCTTCTACCTTTAATTCATATGGAGCAGAGCTATTTTCTGCAAAAACTGGGCCATTTAATAAAAATGGTAAGACAGCAATTAATGCAAATATTTTTTTGTTTAACATAGTTTTTGACCCCACAAAAAAATCCTGGAGTGTGAGGGGTCATACTCCAGGATCTGCCGCAAATTATAAACTATAGGGTCATTTTTGTCAAGTTGGGGGGCTTACAGGGTTAGAGAAGTTGTTCCATGAATGCTGAGACACCGATGGCCCAAGAGCCACCTTTTTGAAGGGATGGAGGTGTGTATTTAGCCATAATTTCCTCAGGAGTATTTAATCCTTGATCTAGGTAGTTTTGTCTTAACCCCTTACCGACGGTTTCAATAGCGAGATTAAAAGATTCAAACCTCATAACTTTCCCCCCATAAATTCCATACCCAAAAGGGTTATAGGAGTTAATAGGCATTATTTTTCCTCCATTTGATTCTTGCATGGAAATTGCTGGGAGCAACCTATAATCAAGTTTATATTTATCTGCTACTTCTATAAAAACATTAGCAAATGGGGCAAGTGGTGATTTTCTGTCATGCAAGAATTTCTCTACTATCAAAGTTCTTCCCTCTATTTTTCCAATTAAAGTCTCTTGCCCAGAGTCAGTTGTATAAGTTGGTAGGGCTTTATACATTTGGTAATTAGAACCATTTGGGGTGGTAACAATTTTTGGGTAAGAAAGGTGGATTAAAAATAAAATGGAAAAAAGTAGGGTGTAAATTGAAGTTACAAACCAAATTAGGGCAAAATTCAAATTTTTCATTTACGGGGAAAATCTTATATGTTATCCCAATACATTGTCAACTGAGTCATACCTTATCACTTGAGCATACAAAAGAATCAATTAAGGCTAATAATATAGACTAGAGTAAGTGGGTATTCTGATATACTAAATAAATGGAACCAAAATCAGAAATAATTGATCTTGATATTATTGCAAATGACATCCAAGCGGATTTTGGATTAAACATCCATGATTTATGCAGGATTCAAGAAGGCTATGTTAATGAAGTTTATTCAGCACTAAATGGAGACAAAGAAGTTATAGTTCGTATTGCCAGAGGGAGAAATGCTTATCCTGTAGAAATATGGGCATATGATAAATTTAGATCCCTAGGAATACCATGTCCAAACCTAATTAGCTACCAAGAGCACCCAATTAAAACTAAGCACCCCACTGTGATTATGGAAAAAGTGGCTGGGCATGCTCTTAATCAGACAGAGTTATCTCCAGAAAGTGAGAGCAAAATTTATCACGAGGTGGGAGAGATTCTTGCAAAAGTTCATAAGATAAAAATTCAAGGATTTGGATTCTTGATTTTTCAAGAAGGTAAGCTAGTTGGTGATTATAAAACCCCTCGGAAGCATTGGGAATCTCAGGATACTGCTAAACATTTACAATATTTACTACAAAAAAGTTTAGTGACTGAATCTGAATTTCAAACAATAAACGACATTTATAAAACTATATTGGAAACGGAAGTTCAAGAGTCTGTATTTGTGTATAACGATTTGCATAAAGCACATATTTTTACAGACGGAGAAAGGGTTACGGGAGTAATTGATGTTGGTAATTCATTTTCTGGAGACCCCAGATATGATATTGCTTGTACCCTATTCTTTTTAGATCAAAATGAAAGCAGTGCATTTAAAGAAGGATATGGAAAATTAGCAGAGGATCCAATGGTTTCAAAATACCTAATTTTTATTACAGCCCTAAAATCAGGTTGGAGGCACAAAGATGGTAATTTAGCTGGATCAGAAAAAGCTTTGACAAAGCTCAAAAGACTACTTTATTATTAATATATGGCACGGACTGACAGAGGAATTTTATTAAAAAAACTTGAACAGGCTAAGGAACAGGTTGAAACTGGGGCAAAGTACCAACATACAAAAAGTGGTGGCATTTATATTGTTACAGACGTAGTAATTCGTGAAGATAATGAGGAAATAAGAATTATTTATAAAGACTTAGGCCATGAACCGCCTATAACTTGGGATAGATCGTTTGATGGAGTTGATGGTTGGATAGCACCTACAGAAATAGATGGAAAGTCAGTAGCAAGATTTACAAAGATATCCTAGATTATGCGAACAGGGCTTTTATCCGTTTTGTCATTTCTTCAACTTCCTCAATGTGTTTTTCTGTAGTCATACTTTCTTTAGCATGATCAAAGATCAGCTGGATATTTCTCATTTTTCCTTCAGTTGCTTCTTTCATCCATGGATATATTGGCAACCACCATGCATGAAAGTGAGAGCTTTTTTCTTCTTGTACTAGATTAGCCTCAATAACTCCAGCTTCTTTCATGGCTTTTCTGGTTCTTATCAAAACACTAACAAACTCATCTGACTCATTAGCGGTAAATTCCATGACACTCTTTACATGTCTTTTTACTTCAACCACCATCATTCCTGGAATAGGTAATGCATAATCCTGGTGGACTCTGAAATATTTAGTTTCTAAAACAACATCCAATCCCGTAGGTTGAGGCTCAACACGACTACATCCAGGACACCCTTCTGAATAAATTGTTTTATAAAAAGAAAACTCTGTATCTGCCATGTCTAGATTATAACAAAACCCTAGATTGCTAGTTTGATATAATCCCCTTATGTTAGAAAGAGGAGTCACCGATACAAAAGAAGAGTGGCAGGATTTTGACTCTTTCGTAGCCAGCTTGCCACTGGAAAATTGTGCTTATAGACAAATTCCAATCACTAACGGTAGGGGTTGGATAGCCCCTAGTGGCAAAGCTTTCCAGATTACTGGTCAATTTATTGTGAACTCCGATCAACTCGACATTGTTGACTGGTATGGACCAAATATGAGCGCTGAATTATTTAGAGCTGAATATGCCGATGATTACCAGAATTGCTTAGAAAAAGCCAAAGGAAATGAAAAACGTGCTTGGGAGCTATGTTTGGAAGGCATGGTATCAGACGGTGTCCCGGCTGCTGCCCCTATTTCCTTCACCGGAAAATGGCTAGTCATTTCGCCTGAACTAGCAAATGTTGTCCCTCAAAAGGACCAAGTCCCAATGATATTAGTTAAGTCTGATATACAAGCTTGGTATGAGGATGATGTTTTCCGTAGTCTTGATGATCTCGCCCCTGACTCAAAGACAATTACTTCTTGTCTTTTTCGAACTGATAAAGCAGTTTATAAATGGAAACAGTTTTATGCTGAGGCTATCTTGGGCTACAGCCAAATAATCTTAATCGATCATCCTGAAGTGAATGAGGATCTTTGTCTCCCAAATCCAAACGATAATACATTAATTCTTCCAGGAGGGGCAGGTTTTTGGGTACAAACAGCTAGAAGAACCAGTGAAATTGAAAAGCAAGACATGAAGGGGTTTACTAAAGGAGCAAGCTACAATTATTTTTTAAGAGAATCCGGATTACTCGTTCCTTTTGTAAAAAATAGGTTGGTTGATCCAAACAAAGAAGAATTAGAAAAAATCACTAAATCCTCTTTTAGTACAGAAGGTGCTTTAGAAAGTTTTCATTTAAAAAGAGCCTACTTTTGATTCTTTTTTTGGAGTGGGAGATGCATTTTTGGAACGAAGTCGCAAGCTCTGTTTTAGACCGTGTTTCAAATACATAATTCACTCTGTTGCTATCCGAAACAGATAGGAGTACAACTAATAAAGATGGCTATTTCACTTGAAAGGCTTGCTAGGTCCGTTTTGACAAAGAAAGAAACACAAACCCTTCCGCAAAGATTTAATAATGGTGAAGTTTTTGGTGACCATAAAAAAATTTTTGAACACTATGGAATTGACTACAACACAATAGATCCCACTCAAGTTACAAGGTTTGATACAGTTGATGGAGAACTTTGTGTATTTGGGCCTCAATGTACAATTTCGCCTCCTCCAGGATATAACTCAACCCTGCTTAGATCTGATCTAGTAAGAAGCTAACTTTAAATATTCTGGAGCGGGAGACGGGACCCTATCTATTAATCCTCGCAAGCTCGGGATTAGTGAACCGCTTTGCTAGCTATAAATTCCTAGCTACCTGACAGTTTTTCTTTTCCTCCAAAAGGAGGAACGAAAATCTGGAGCGGGAGACGGGATTTGAATACCTTGCAAGCAAGGTACTTCGGTGCTAACGCACCTACAGCCCACGGGGCGTTTTCTTGCCGTGCCTCCCAAGAAACAAAAAGACCGACCACAAGGGCCGGTTTTCTGTTTCTGAGCGGGAGACGGGATTTGAACCCGCGGCCTCCTCATTGGCAATGAGGCGCTCTACCACTGAGCTACTCCCGCTAATAACTTTTTAAAAGCATTTCCACCTTTATAAGACTTTATTTGTTTCTCTCTTCTTATAGCCTCAAGGTGACTACTGTACTCCTCTGTATATATTACTTCCCAAATTCCTTTTTGTCTTGTCGATTTATTGCGCCCACTATTATGTTCATCAACACGTCTTATTAAATCATTAGTGCTACCGATATAATGCCTACCACTGATACTATTTTTCAGTATGTACACAATAAACATAACCCGACGGCCTCCCCGCCTTGGCGGGACTGCTCTACCACTGAGCTACGTTCGCCGAAGGCGAAGGCAAGCTTCGCTTACTCCCGCGAACTAATAAAATCTACAGCCAGGAATAAGCAAAGCTTGTTCCTGCGGAATAACAACCTCCCCGCCTTGGCGGGGAGAACGTTTCCTTTTGCTGCGCAAAACGCGAGCAAAAGGTCGAACCAGCTGAAGCTGATTAGTTTCCTGCTGCCATAGCAACTATATCTCCTACGTCCGCAGAAGCGGACTAGGAAGATATGTGCCACAGCCAGGAATCGAACCCGGATAAGACGCTCTTCAGGCGCCCGCCTTGACCAACTTGGCAACTGTGGCGTTCGGAATATCAGAAAATCAGAGAATCGGAATATCTGACCTTCCGGTATTCTGGTCTTCTGGCCATCTGAACTTGTGGACTCAAGAGGATTCGAACCTCTGACCTCCTCAGTGTAAATGAGGCGCTCTAACCAACTGAGCTATGAGTCCATATTATATCAAATTGTGCCGGGAACAGGAGTAAGAACCTGAAACTTCGTTTCAGAACCTTGCGACCTTCGGTCTTTGAACCGCTTCGCTAAGGCTAACTCCAACCTCCAACAGAATATTGTCAGTACCCCCCAAAGGGAGATACTGCCAATATGTGCCGGGAACAGGAGTTGAACCTGCACACCCTTACGGGCACTACCACCTCAAGGTAGCGTGTATACCATTTCACCACCCCGGCATTTTCTAGGCTAGTGGGCAAGAGAGGAGTTGAACCTCCACACCATTGCTGGCACTACGACCTGAACGTAGCGTGTATACCATTTCACCACTTGCCCATATCCGCATGGTGTATTGTATCAAAAAAATTATGGAATTTCTCCTAATGAAACTAGATTTTGAGGGATTTGAGGTATTCTTTGAATTCTTCTCCCAGATCTTCATGTTTTAGAGCATGTTCCACTACTGTTTTTAAATAATCTACCTTATTACCAGTATCATAGTAAGTTGCATTTTTAAGAACAACTGTGTGTACTGGTACTCCTTCAGATTCCAGTAAATTAATAGCATCTATTAACCAAATTTCTCCACCTTTTCCTGGCTTAATCCTCTTGAGGGCTGAAAAGATTTCTGGAGGTAAAATATAAGCCCCATGAGTAGCTATATTTGAAGGAGCCTCATCTGGATCTGGTTTTTCTACAATTGCCTTGATTTTAAAGACATTATCTTCTCCACTTACTGGCTCAAGATCAGCTATACCATACCTTTTGAGATCCTCTTTCTTTTTGATCTCTACTCCAGAAATAACTATTCCACCATATTTCTCATAAACCTCCATCATTTGGGCTAGCCTTGGAGGTGTGGAGGTTATAAATTCATCTCCCCAAAGTACAGCAAAAGGCTCATTTTGGATAATAGGCTCACCATTTAAAATAGGAGTTCCATTTCCATAGGGTCCTTTTTGTCTGACATAAATAAAATTAGCCATATCTCCAATCTTGTTAACTTCATCCAGCATTTCTGTCTTATTACCACTCAGTAGATTTTGGACTAATTCCTCTCCTGGAGCATCAAAATGGTCTTCAATAGCTCTTTTGTTGGCACCCGTCACAATAATAATGTCATTGATCCCAGAATTGACTATTTCTTCTACAACATATTGGATAACGGGTTTATCAACTATAGGAAGCATTTCCTTTGGCATGGCCTTGGTCTGAGGGAGAAACCTAGTTCCCATACCAGCTGCAGGTATTAAAGCTTTAGTGATTTTTTTGATCATGGATTTATTATATATATTTTCCTAAAAGATACCACTCCTTTTCAGGAATGGTATCTGCCACATTTTGTGTGGTCTTAATAATTACTTACTACCCCATTCATTCCAAGCCACTACAACTCCAGCCAAACCTACTAAGATGTAGACAATTCTCTCAAAAATGGAGCCTGCACCCAAAACAGAACTAACAACATTTATACCTAGTAAACCTACTAAGCCCCAATTCAAAGCACCTACTACCACCAAAAGAACAGCGATCATTTGTAAGGATTTCATTTGTACCTCACCCCCTCTCACCTAGTACTATCTTAAGTTTTCTATAATTCCAATTGTTTGTCAAATTTAGCTCCGATCTAGCCTCGCCCTTCAATTTTAGATTTTTGTAAACTAGTTATTAATCAAGCGGGTATTTGTTGGGTTTCAGGAATGCCCACCGTATTAGATCCAAAGAGTCTAACTAATTCTGACCGTGAGATATAAACCTCTTGAACTTCTCTTGGCTGTTTTTGTGCTCTTTCCCACATATCATTCTTCCCAGCAACATCTTTTGCAATATCATGGCTTTTATAATGAGCCCATGCCTTTCTAAAAGGATCTTCTATATTAAAACTATTAAATCCAAACTTTTTGGCAAGAGGACCTGTTGCTAAAAGTGAAAGGCCAAAAAAAGCGTTGATTCCATCTAAAGCGGGGTCTTGTTTCTCACATTTTATAGCCAATTCCTTCAGGCAATTTTCAGTTTCTTTTATAAGTTTTCTTGCAAAAACAGCCGTATTTTCTTCTGGCTTCATAATTGGAACATCTTTATCAAGGGTAAGCATTCCAACCCTATCACCAGGATGAACAGTATACCCATCAGAAAGATTCCTCGTTTGTAAATCATAAAATATTTGCTCAAAAACTCTCATATGCTTTCCAGCAAATGCCAACTCTCTATCTGTTGACTTGGGTGTTCTGATTTTCCCCTCTAGCCACTTAAAGGCAGAGATTCCTATTGGTAAAGCATACAAGCTATTTAGAATAGGTGCATCTGGGTTTTGCATATGAGAAAAAGTAGATATTGCTGTTGCTTCTAATAATAAAAGCGTAGCTGTATGACGATAGTAGGTTTTCTCCAAAATAAACCTATAAGCTGTTTTTGCTTTTTCAGAGGTTATAGCTAAATAAGTAAGTTCAGCTACTTTTGAAGCAGTGTCTCCAATTTTTTCCCTCAGGCCCCTCTCTGTTTTAAACTCAGGTACTTCTTTATCTAATCCATATTGTGATAGATCTATCTCAGCTGTTTCCATTTCTAGATATTAACAAATTTTTAGCTAAATACAAAAGTTTGATCAATTATTGAAAATTAAGTATAATCTTGAGTGCCTAAACACAATGCGGGATCGTCTAATGGCAGGACAACGGACTTTGAATCCGTTTATCATGGTCCGAATCCATGTCCCGCAGCTAGCAAAAATCCAGTCCTTCTGTGGCTGGATTTTTGGTATTTGCAGGCTAGTGATTTAGATCTACTTTAGTTGGTTCGCCCAGCTGCCAAAGGCAGATAAGGATTTTATCCATGTCCCGCAGCTTTTTAGGGGTAGCATCACTTTTTTGCTACTACTTTTAAAGACCAATTAAAATGATCTGGCAGTAATTATTACCAAAAATATCCCTATTGCATTGAGAAGATATAGTAGACCTAGTAATTTCCAAGTTTTAATTTTAGATACCCCCATAAGCCCTAATCCAACTTCATCTGGAATAGGAGACATAATTACTAAGGCTCCCAGAATAGGTACAATCCATGCAAAATGAGGAGTTCTAAAAAGTTTATGTAAAGGCCTTCCTCCATGATTCATAAAAACAGGCTCAATTTCATCAAAAACCCTATCCTTTAAGTATTTAAACACAAAATAATCACTGACCATTCCTCCAGCTCCTGCGGCAATAGCTATACCCAAAGGGTTAAGTGAGTCTGCCAAGAAAAAAAGTACCACCGATGCAGGTGCAACTGTAAAAATTGATACAAATAAGGCTCCTGCAAAAAATGCACCAAGATATCCAAAATTACCTATAAAATTAATGACGTTTTTTATAAAAGGTGTATCTGCTAGTAAGAAAAAAGCTGACACACTAAGTATTAATAATGCTGTGTTTTTGTAATGCCAATGCTCCCACTTGGAGGTTATTTGTGAAACTTCTTCCATAACTAAACTTTATCATAAAGAATACGTTTTGGTGATTTATACCTCGTGTCTTTAGTTAGCTTCTCATTCTTCGGGTGCGAACGTAACTCACCTGGAAGGCGGGAATATTGGTCAGAATTAGTAAGATTTTCTCAAGGAATTGGAGAAAAACCTATTTAAAATATCCTAAATTTGATTCATGATTAATCTTCTAATATAATCTCATCTTATGCCTGAGCTTGGTATAAGAAAAAACCAATTTATTGAAGATTGCCTTAAGTGTCACGGTGGTGGTAATTATTATGATTATTCTCATAAGATACATGTCCGCAATCTAGCTAAAACGCATAATATAAATCTTTTAGGGTCGGGCTCAGAGAGTGTTGTATTTGAAGATCCTAAAACGAATAAGGTAATAGCGTTTAAACATCGCAATTGCTATACCCCACAGCAAGCAAAGCAATTATTTTATCTTCATAAGATAGCTCACACCTTATTTCCAAATAATTTTCCAATATTACATGCTGCCTTTGGTAAAGATCCTTCAAAACCATACCATATTTCAGGAACCATTAGAGAAAAAGTAGATGGGCGTCCTTTGCAACTAGATGGAGGTCATTATTCACTATTTTTAGAGCTATCAATTCGAACTAAACTATGGCTGCGAAGGAAATTCAGTAAGTATCCTACATTTGAGGATATCCATAAAGAATGCGAGAAATGGGATTTGCCACTTATGTATCGCTTAGATAAATACGAAGGAAATTTTCTTTACACCCGCGAAGGGAAGGTTTACTATGTTGACATGTTGGATGATCGCTTAACCAACCATGAGTTATCTACATTGGATAATATTTTAGATTATATGAAGGCTAAAAATTATTCTAAAAATGATCAAGAAAGTGTTGGCTCTGCTATTTGTAGGCTAAAAACCATAGTTCAACAATCCAAACAAGTGGCTGTATAATATTTTTATGCCTTTTGTAGTTTATATCCTCCGTACCTGCTCGAATACCCTTTATATTGGCCAAACAAATAATTTGGAAAAGAGATTAAAAGAGCACTCAAGCAAGACTTCCAGATCTGCCAAATACATGAAAGCCTTTGAATCCTTTAAATTAGTATACTCAGAGGAATATTTAACTAGAACAGAAAGTTTAAAAAGAGAATATCAACTAAAACAATTAACTAAGACCCAAAAAGAAGCACTAATCAAGGATTCTAGCTTTTATTCCCAGACATTTGAGTGATTGTTTGATGTAAAAGTTTGTAATCCTCTAGCGTTACATCATCTTCATTATCTATCGCTAATTTATGAAATTGAGTACCTACAGGTTTAAGTCCATCAATATCAAGAAACTCTCCTGTTTTTACCAGTCCTATTCCTGCTCTGGGGATAACAAGAACTTCTCCTGACCTTACCCTTAATACTCCTATGGTATTAATCCTAATCTCACCACCTGAGAATTGTTTTTCAGCTTTTCCCAATGCTTGTTCTGGGGCTACCCCCTGCATAGAAGCTGCTTCAATCACTTGATCTCTAGTCTCAGAAGTATCAAATATCCTTGTGTAAAAGTTAATTTGAGTCTGAGCTGTGTCGGGAGAGTTTCCAATAACGGAGGAAGAGCGTGGCTTAATTCTTACTCTACGGCTTTGATCGTCTTTGGAAATTACAGTATCTCTGACCTCAAATTCAGAAGGGTTTTGTGCAAACTCTTTTAAGAGGTTGTCTAAAAGTGATAATTCATCGAGATGTTTTTGCAATTCTTCTACACTAACGTGGGCAAGCTCCGTTTTTAAGAACTGACGACTATCTCCCTTTAGGATATCAGTATACAAGCTGATTGCCTTAGGAAGCGTTGTTCCGAATAGTTCTCTTATCTCACTACTATCTGGTTTTTCTGTTTCTGCGTCATTAAAACTCATAATTTCTTCTTAAATATTATAATAATAGAAACTCTTTTGTCTATAGAGCATTGCGTCAAATATTGCGCTTGATTTGCGTAAGATATGATATACTAATATTATGTTTAAACCACAGTATGTAATTACTCCATTAATTCTTTCCCGGGTAGCAGAAATTGCTGAAATCAAGGCCGCTGTCGAAAGATCTAGGGTTTTACCTCTAAATGAAGCTCATCTTAAAAGACAAGCAATTCTTAGAATGGCTCACACCTCTACTTCTATAGAAGGCAATAAATTAGCCCAGTTTGAAGTAGGAAAAGTTTATGAGGGCCAAACAGTTAGGGCCCCCCAGAGAGATATCCAGGAAGTAGAAAATTACCTCAATGCACTCAAACTTTTGGATGAGCTTTCCAAATCAAAGGACCACTTAACTTCAGAAGAGGTTTTAAAAATGCACCAGACAGTGATAAATGGAATGGTGGAAGTAGAAAAAGCAGGTAAATTCCGCCCAGCAGATGTGTATGTTTTGGATGATTTAGGAGACGGCAAAGAAAAACTAAGATTTAAGGCTCCTCCAGCCTCTCAAGTATTAGTGCTAATTAATAGTTTATTGGAATGGGTAAAAATTGCCAGGGAAACAAATACTCAGCCAGTAATAATTGCAGGAATCTTCCACTTGGAATTTGTCTCTATTCACCCTTTTACAGATGGAAATGGAAGGGTTGCCAGGCTTCTCACTCAGCTTCTCCTTTATAGAATGAACTGGGATTTTAGAAAAATTATTGTTTTAGAAGACTACTATAATAGAGATAGATTGTCCTACTATAATGCTGAACATAATGGTGAGGGAAATGAGTACCAAGAAGGTAGAGATTTTACTCATTGGCTGGAGTATTTTTCTACAGGTTTTTTGGTTGAGGCAAGAAAAGCATTGGAACAAATTCAGTCCATAGGTTATGGGCAGGTTAGTAAAAAATCAGAACAGATTTATCTTGATAAAGACGAGATCAAGATAATGGATTTTTTAACAACAGTTGGGAAAATTACCTCAGAAGATGTGGTAGATATTTTGGATGTTTCCAAAAGAACAGCTCAGCTTAGACTGAAAAAATTACTAGACCATGGTCTAATTAAACGTCACGGAAGTACCACAGCAACTCAGTACACCTTGACGAAATGATTGCGCCAAATATTGCGCGCAAATTGCGCTAAATTAAAGTATGAAATTAAAATCAATCTTAATTTTAGGAATTTTAATCCTTGCTTATCTGTTTTTTTCTTACAATAGATTTTACAATTTTATTGGTGAGAAAAATTTAAAAATTCCAAATACCCAAAGAGCATACACAGTAGGCCAAAGTGGACAATCTTTAAAATATATTTCTCTTGGGGATAGCTTAACAGCAGGGGTAGGAAACACAGACCTCAATAATACCTATGTTTACCAATTTGCCCAAAAACTTTCTCAGCAAGGTAATCAAATAGATGTTGAAAATCTTGCCCAACCCAATGCCACAACCATAGATCTGATAAAAAATCAGTTGCCATATACTATAGATAAAAAACCAGATTTTATTACCATACTAATTGGTATTAATGACCTACATGGAAAAAGTACAACTACTGATTTTTATAAAAATTACGACAATATTATGCAAAACCTTCAAAGCAAGACATCTGCAAAAATAATTCTTCTTAATTTACCCTATCTTGGTTCAAGTGGACTTGTGTATCCGCCGTATAACTATTTATTGGACTTTAGAACCAAACAATTTAATGGTATTATTTCTTCCATTGCCTCCAAATACAATGCAAAGTTAATTTATCTTTATGAAAATACTTACGAAAAATTTCAAAACGACCAAGATCTTTATTCACAAGATTTATTTCACCCCTCAGATAAGGGATACCTACTTTGGAGTCAAATAATTAATGCAAATTAGCGTCTTAGATCCTATACAACAAACCATAATTTTTACAGCATTTCTTTTAGCTGCAATTTTTTTCACTTCCAAAAAGAATTCTAATGGCTACCAGATTCAACACTCCCATACTAATGAGTTAAAAGGGCTCGCCATACTCATGATTATTTTTTCCCATGCGGGTTACTTTTTATCCACTGACCATAGATTTTTGTATCCCCTTTCGACAGCTGGTGGAGTTGGGGTAAATGTTTTCTTATTTTTATCTGGCTTTGGACTTACTATGTCCTCTTTGAAATCAAACTACTCTATTTTAGGTTTTTATAAAAAACGTTTACCAAAAATCTTTATACCAATGTGGATTGTTGTGTCAATATTTTTGATATTAAGTTTTTTTGTTCTTGGCAAAAACTACCCATCAGATACACTTATCCAAAGCTTCCTAGGTTTTTTCCCAAAGGCTGATATTTATACTTCACTAAACTCCCCTCTTTGGTATTTTAGTTTAATTTTATTTTACTACCTTATTTTTCCTTTGGTATTTTGGAAAAAAATACCTTTGCTCTCAGTTTTTCTAACTGTTCTTGTGGGAGTTTTTTTTACAAATTTGGCACTACCAGTAGATAAAGATGTTTTAAAATTATATAAACTTCATGACCTTGCTTTTCCTTTAGGAATGGGGTTTGCAATTTTCCTAAAAGATGCCACCAAAATGAGGTTAGTACGATACCTTTTTAGACCATTATCTTTAGTTCAGCAAAAAGTAAAGATTTTGAAAGCTTTTTTAACACTCTTTTTAATTGCTATTTCAGGTTTTACCATAATTAATTCTGGTGTTGGCGAGGGTATGGTAAAAGAGCAGTTTATAAGTTTGGTAACTGTTCTTTTGTTGGCTACAGCCTCTCTTCTTAAAAAGTTCCAGTCTAAATTCTTAATATTGTTAGGAATTTATTCTTATGAGATTTACTTAATCCAATGGCCGTTGGTACTTCACTACGATTTATTTTATCAATATTTTCCTGCCTCCATTGCAACAATACTCTACCTTAGTTTCTATCTAGCTCTTGGCTTTTGTTTAAAAAAATTAACTCAAAGCCTTTTTTTAAAAAAACTTTAGTCTGAGATGAAATCCATTTACTTTTAAGATATACTTTCAGCCATGGATGTATATTTTAAAAAAGAAATAACTTATGCCTTTGAGGGATATAAGTTTAAATTTGATGTTGGAAATACTTTATTTTCTACTTTTGATCTAGACCACGGTACTGATGCCTTGATTAGAGCAATTAGCCCAGAAAATAACCCCAAAACTATACTAGATATTGGTTGTGGTTATGGCCCCTTAGGGATAATTTTAGCTAAAAAATATCCTCAGGCTCAAGTGATCATGGTTGATAAAGATTTATTAGCTGTAAGATATGCTAAATTAAATATAGAAAAAAATATGATTTCAAATGCGAGCGTTTTGGGAAGCGTTGGCATGGAACAGGTTAAAAGTGAAAAGTTTGACCTAATAGTTTCAAATATTCCAGCCAAGATTGGTGACCAGGCTATCTCACAGGAATTTATACTAGATCCTTTTGCACAATTGAATCCAGGGGGAGAACTTTGGGTGGTTGTAGTAAATGCTCTAAACCATCTGATACCAAAGGTTGGTAGCCAAAATCAGTTAAATATGAAACTGATCAAAAAAAGAAGCGGTCACTCAGTTTATAGAGTTAAAAAGAAGATCTAATTATTTCTTCCAAGGCTTTAAACTCACTACTTTCCACTTGAGGATTTACCAGATCAAGTTCTTTTTTTAAATCAGTAGATCTATTAAATTTAAATTCAATTGGTGTAGGAGTGGGTGTTACACTAGGAGTCATCTTTTGGAGTGAGGCTTTTTCTAGAATAGGACTTAATAGTTTTGGTGAGCTTTTTTGAGAATTGAATAATAAACCCAAACAAATTGCTACCAAAACAACAGCTATAAATATAATTTTATTTCTCATAACGTTTTACTTCGTAATAATCCAAAGCCTTTTTTATCTCTAATTTTGCCCGTAGTATTTTGCCTTGAGTAGTTTTTAGATCAGATTTAAGATTATTCACACTAGAATTTAGGCCTAACTTTAAATTACCTCCTATTTGAGGAGTATAATCCTGAACTTTTTGGTAAGCCACAGCCTCAACAGCATAATTTAGATAATAGGCAGCTTGATCCATTGGAGTATCTCCTTGTCCATAAGCCACAATAGTTTTATTAATATTTTGCCTTGATTTTTCTTCTTCCAAAATAGCTGCTAGTCTAGAAGTTTCAACATCAAAACCAAGGCATACTTTTTGGTTAATGGAATTTAATAGCTTATCAGCCTGCTCTACTGCTTGCTTATTTGCTGGGTTACTAATCTTAGCTAAACTCTGAGTAAAGGCAGCTCTTTTTGCTTGATAAATATCATTTGGGGTCACTCTAGCAAAGGCTTCTCCTGGATATATTAGAAAGCTTAATATAAGAAAAATGATTAACACTTATTAATCATAATGAAACTCTTTTGTTTACTCAACTGTAACCTTCTTTATTGTGATTATTTGGAATGGTTATATAATTTAGTTATGTTTAAACTCCCTGATCTTAACTTTGCCTATAATGCTTTAGAACCCTATATAGATGAAGAAACCATGCATATCCATCATGATGGGCATCATGCTACTTATGTAAAAAACATTAATGATGCCTTAGCTGGCTATGATGATCTACTGGCCATGGATATAGAGGATTTACTGAAAAATTTAGATAAAGTCCCAGATGATATTAGAGCTAAGGTAAAAAATAATGCTGGAGGGCATTATCATCACTCTTTTTTTTGGCAGGTATTAAAGCCAGGTGGCTCTAAACCTTCTGATGATGTTTTAGAAGCTATTAATAAAACCTTTGGTGATTTTGATTCCTTTAAAGAAAAATTTTCTGACTCTGCCACCAAAGTTTTTGGTAGTGGTTGGACTTGGTTAGTTTTAAACAAAGGAGATTTAGAAATTATTAATACTCCAAATCAAGATTCTCCTATTTCACAGGGTTTGATCCCACTGCTTGCTTTAGATCTTTGGGAGCATGCTTATTATTTAAGGTATAGAAATAAAAGAATTGATTTTATCCAGGCTTTTTGGAATGTGGTTAATTGGGAAGAGGTACAAAGAAGATTTCAGGTTTAAATTAAAAGCGCCAGGTTACCCTAGCGCTTCTAATATTTTTTAACCAAGGATTGGTTAGAAAAAAGATTAGTAGGAACGTCTACCGCCTCCTCCACCTCTTCCTCCTCTATCTCCTCCTCTGTTAAAATCTCCTCCACCTCTTGAGAAACCTCTTCCTCCTCCACCTTGTCCTTCTTCCCTTGGTCTTGCTTCATTGACAGTGATTGCTCTACCGTCTAGTGACTGACCGTTTGCTTCTTTGACAGCTTTATCAGCGTCAGCGTCGTTTGACATTTCAATAAATCCAAATCCTCTTGATTTACCGGTAAATTTATCGGTAATAACGCTAGCAGAAAGAACTTCACCGTATTGAGAGAAAAAATCTCTTAAAGTGGCATCAGTAGTATCCCAAGATAGTCCTCCAACAAATAATTTTTTAGCCATACAGTTTATCACCTCCCTTTTGACTTTCACTTTCTTTAGACAAACTGTATTAGCTAACCTTTAACTGTCATTGGGATTTCAGCTTTTTAGTCTACCAGTTACTTTAAGAACAGTGTGTATGTCTGTGTAATATTATAACACAAGAGGCCTATAACTTCATTTAGTAGTCAATATTATTTGTGTTTACTGAACTATAGGTCTATAATATATTATATGTCTAATTTGTCGCCTGAAAAAGCTCAAAGGTTGGTTCAAGCATGGCAGTTATCTGAAGGGCCGTTTAGTGTTTGGGATGTCAAAACGATTCCTAGTTGCTACTACTCATTTTTGCGTTATCCGCTACGTCCTTTGATGCTACTTTTGGCAAGCGGTAAACTTTCCCACTGGTTTGATTGGATTGATTTACCAGAAAACATGCATCTTGATGGACCGCTTATTCCCGGGAATCCCCACGCTTTCAACGTAGATAGCCGTTTCTATTTTATAAATAGATTAAAGGAAATTAGAATGAGCTTGGGTGGCTGGAAAGATGCTTTTGTAATGTGGCCATATGCATCTAATGAGGAAAAGCTAAAGAAAATCCTTGCCGAAGGTTTTTGCTATGCTTATGAGGAAATAGGAGGCAACAGACTGCAGAGTAAGGCTGTGTGCTCCGTTATTAGTCATGGTCCAATAGTAGCGCTAAGAGGCAGAAATGATTGTCGTGTAAGCCTAGTAAAGCCTGGTAAAGAATCTGGCCCATATGAAGAGTTAAAAACAGAGGTTATAGAAAATTTTTACCATAGAGCAGATATTACCCTTCTTTAAATAAGATCGACAAAGACCAAAAGCTATTTAAGAGACATACGAAGCAGTAGTTCTATGAGTTTGGTGTTTACACTATTATTACCTTTTTTTAATTCCTATTTAATCTTTTAAGCTTACTATACAGATAATTATGAATATAGCTGCATGGATAGTTTTCGGTTTGATGGTAGGGGTGATTGCTAATCTTATTGATCCGCGGCCAGCCCAAGGTGGGATGATTGGGGCTGTCGTATTAGGAATGCTAGGAGCTTTATTAGGTGGATTCCTGGGAAATATTATCTTCGGAGTTGGAATTACCGATTTTAGTCTTTCTTCCTTTATAGTAGCGGTAGTAGGATCACTTATTTTGTTATCCTTGGGAAGAATATTTCAAACTAGGTCCTTATAAAGGATAAGACAAAAGCGGTATTTGGATATTTTATGGTGCAAATCAATCAAGAAAAGATAAGGCTGTGGAAGATATGAGGTCGGCCGCTTCGAATATTTAAAGCTTTCCTCCTTGTCGGATTATTACATATTACTCACATTTTCTTTACCTCAGAAAACTAGAATAACACTGTGAGCTAGCTTACAACTTTTGAACTAATGGATCAACTAATTTACAATTTCTTTTCTTCATATAAATCTATTTCTTTTGATAAACATGAAATTATTCTCTACGGAGATGAAATCTTAAATAATATTTTTTATCTTAAATCTGGATTTATTAAAGTATATAGGATTTCCGAACAAGGAGAGGAGCTAACTCTTACTATATTAAAACCAAATGATTTTTATCCCCTAACCGCTGGGATAAATATTTTACAGCATGGGTGCTGTCTGGAAGCACTAAGTCCTTTAGAAATATGGAAAGTCCCGCAGAAACATTTTTTAGAATTTCTAAAAGAAAACCCTCAAATTTTCTATGAACTTACGGATGCAGTTTTAAGAAGATATGAAGGACTGCTTTTTAGAATGGAGCATTTGGTCATTGGTGATGCTTATACAAAAATAGCAACGACTATTTTTGCTTGTTCTGAACGTTTTGGAGAAAAAAAAGGAAACCGAGTTTTTGTTAATCTCCCGCTTACCCATAAAGACATTGCAGCCCTGGTGGGTATTACCAGAGAAACCACCTGCTTAGAGATGAAAAAATTGGAAAAAAAAGGCATTATTTCTTATCTTGGAAGATCACTTGTCGTCGAAGATCTCCAGGCATTAAAAGAAGAATCCCTGGGCGATCAACCAGATAATGAAAGTTTTTTTGCCCTTTCAGCATCCATATAACCCCCCTAGTTTTAAAGATAGCTGATGAAAACCTGGAGACTTGTAAACCCCCCCACTCTAAGTCTTGGCATGTTATATATATATCCCTCTGCCTGAATATAATTTGGCCAAGTCCCAATTGCACCAGTAAAGCCAGCTTGTTTGGTAAGATTTATAATTCTGTCGTTAGTAGCACCAAATGGGTAAGCCAAAAAATTAACTGCTGAACCAATATAGCTCTCTAATACTTTCTTGCTTTCCCGAAGCTCAAAGAGCGCATTTTCATCAGACAAGGATGGCAAATAAACATGTTTAACTGTATGTGCTTGAAAGGAAATTAATCCCGAAGCTTTCATCTCCTGTATTTGAGACCAGTTAAGATATGGTCCCTGATTCATTAACCCTGTAGGAATAAAGACAGTGGCTTGAAAATTTAATCTCCTTAAAACAGGGTAAGCATTATGATAAAAATCTATATACCCATCATCAAAAGTTAGAATAATAGTTTTATTTGGTAAAGTAGTTACTTTTTTTAAGGAAGAGTAAAGAGTATCCAGGTTAGTAGTGGAGTATCCATTACTTGCAAGATAAACCATCTGCTCTTCAAATTTATCAGGGCTTACAGATAAAGAATCTCTCTGCTTATCTCTAGGGTCAGGATTATTTCCTATGTAGTGATACATCAACATTGGAACCCTGAGTTGGTTACCCAAAATAATAGGTGCAGTTGTAGGGCTGGGACTACCTTTGGCTTTTACAGAACTTGTGGCAACAAGTTTATTAAGTGGAAGTAATGGGTTAGTACTAATACTTAGATTTTGCTTTTTTGTCGTGCCACCAAAAAAATCCCTACCAAGGCTTACTTCTACTCCAAACAGAGCAATAATAAATATTATAATTGCTACAAAAAATAGACTAGCTTTTTTACTTGTCATAATGGGTATTTTAACAATATACTGTTTTTTGGTACAATACCATGGTCGGTGTACCAGTAAATCAAATAAGCCCAGGTGGTGGAACGGTATACACGAAGGACTTAAAATCCTTTGCCTTTTAGGATTGTGGGTTCAAATCCCACCCTGGGTACTTCAAATGGATTCTTTGCAGAGTGCTTTATAATCTCTAGTCGGGGTGACAGGAATTGAACCTGCTACATCTGCGTCCCAAACGCAGCGTTCTACCGATGAACTACACCCCGTAGATTTCCTAACTTCTCTAATAACATTAAGTGTAAGCTTTTACCGTAAACTCTAATCTTACAAGTACCCTTTGATTTGCCTACCTTGTTCCCTCTCGGCCTTATAATCGTTTTGTTAAATTGTGTCCGTGGGACACCTGTTTCCTCAGACCAAAATTTTTCAAAATTGTCTTGGTTATCACCTTCGTGTATTTGCAATTGTACCTTAATTTTCTCGTTATGTACACCCAAATAAGTCCTTAGGTAGTTGAGGAATAAAGTTATAATCTCTGGATCTGTGTTTGTAACCTCTACTACATAAATAAAGGTATCCCTCCAACGCGTGTCCTTTCTCATCTTTGTCCCCTCGGTCCACCATAAGGTTAAACAGACCGCCTCAGTAATATCCATAGATTATTTGTATCACACGCTATATAGCTAGTAAAGTTTTAAATATAGAGATTTCGTATAGAAAATTTAGCTCTAAAATAGTAGTATAAGTTATGGATTCTTGTATTTTTGAAAAGATTATAAAAGGAGAAATCCCAGCAGCCAAAGTTTGGGAGGATGAAAACTTTTTGGCATTTTTATCTATTGCTCCCATTAACCCAGGCCACACCTTAGTTATTCCTAAAAAGCACATTGAGTATGTTTTTGATTTAGATCCCACGGACTATACCCAGCTAATGATAGCTTGTAGACCTATTGCTGATGCTATAAAAAAAGCTTTTAATCCTAAGACTGGCAAGGTGGGAATATTAGTTGAAGGCACAGGTGTACCCCATGTCCATGTTCACCTAATACCAGTAAACAATAATGGTGATATCAACTTTAGTAGAGCCAGGCATGACGTTTCTTTTGAGGAGTTGCAAGAAAACGCCGAGAAAATTAAATCTTCTTTAGAAGCTTCCTAATATGAAAATTGGCATTGTGGGTAGTATGCAGTTTACAGAAAAGATGATAGAGCTAAAAGAAGAGCTTATCACAAGAGGGCATGAAGCTTTTTTAACTGATTTAGCTGATCCTTTTATAGGAAAAACAGATAAAGAAAAAGAAGTTATTAAAATTGAGCAGAAGCAAAACAAAGATGCTATTCGTGAGTTTTGGAAAATGATGCAAGGGACAGATGCTATACTTGTTGCCAACTTTGATAAGCATGGAATCAAAAACTATATTGGCGGAAATACTCTTATGGAAATAGGCTTTGCCCATGTTTTAGATCAAAAAATATATCTTTTAAATCCGATTCCAGATATTCCTTACTATAAAACAGAAATAGAAGCAGTAAGACCAATAATTCTTCATGGAGATTTGGGTTTGATAATCTAGATATCTAATATTACTTGACCTTTAACTTCTTTCCTATTAGCTAACCATTCGATTTTTGGACCAATTTTTTCCCAAAGATTAGCCTCTACATCTGTGCCCCATCCCCCAAAAGGATGAATCCTAGACAAATCCGCTACTATTTTTCTAGCCGTATAATGTCTAATGGTGTCTGAGCTAGCAGCACTATCTGCAGCTACTTGAGCTGAAATTGCATATACCTTTCCTAGAGCTGGAAATGCAGTAATTTTTCTTGCAACCGATAGATCCACTCCAGAAATTTTCTCCACCGCGATTGTTTCTAGAACTCGAAAAAGTGATTCTGCGGCAGTTCCAGCTGTAAAAATTCCTGCCGAGATTAAAAATTTCTCCCAACCTCCTTCATTCAATGCAAAATAACCGGTAGCCCCGTACTTTAAAGTATTTGGAATACCAGCCAGCCCAAAATATAAAAAAGGGAGTGTTCCCAGCGCTGAGACCTTTTTCCATTTCTCTATCCCGTCTGGATCATCACTTTTAAAAGCTAAATGGGCCTCATCCTTTTCTTGCTCCGAGATCAAACCCTCACTGCAAGCTTTATCAACTCCCTCTAAAATAGTTCTTTCTCGATAAGGTTTATTAAAAACCATCCATAGCGAACCAGCTAATTTATCAACCAAAACTTTTCTCACAAGCTTAGGGGTCATTTCCGTAGCTGCCTCAACACTTGCCCTTAAAAACCCTTTAATATCCAAAGGATTCTTCTTCTGTTTATTTTTTTCCTCCAATAAGTCTTGATAAAAGTATGCCCTTTTTACAAGGTCATTATAAAGTTCTCCCTTGCTATTAAAAAGCCCGCGGTTGTTTCCGACTGTTTTCAAAAACTGATCTATGTGAATGGTGTTAAATGAGGCTTCCCCTCTTTTGTAACCAAAGTGCTCTCTGTATCTTTTATGAAACCCCCAAGGAATGATATGGGGCATGGCTGGCATATTATCTAGCCAAATACCGCCACACCACATATTTGCTCTACCTAAGCTATTTCCTAAATCGATTTGCGCCGCTTGCTCTAGTCCTAATTTTAAAGCAAGCTCAGCCAGATCATTTCTATCCTGTTGAAACTGATGTAATTCTACTTGGTTATTTAATCTGGGCCCCCTACCAGAAAGTTTTTCTAGGGCTTGACCGTAGCCGGTAGGAGTCATCATAAAACCATATGAATCAGGGCTCCTAAATCTTCCTTGACTCAAAGGTGGTAACACGTCATGAATAAGCTTTAAGCCCATATGATCCAACCTAGCAGTTAGTGGGTCGCGTCTGGAGGGAAAATCTCTGCCTTTCCAAAAAATCCTTCTTAGAACATCATGAAAGGGGTCAGGCAAAGTAGTCTTAATAACAAAAGGTAACCCTTCTAAAAATAATACTCTTCCACAGAAACCACCACCCTTAATATCGGTAATAGTGGTTGAGTATTCAACCCCAGAAGAATGATTGTTGGCGTCTACTGTCTCCAGGGCAAAGTTTAGTGGGCTTCCTATAGCATATGCTCTATAAGGATTGCTCTGACTATTATCTTTAGTTACCTCAGTGTCAACCATAGGTAAAAATTATATTCTAAGACAAGATTAAATTTCAACCTATAGAATTTAAAGAGTTAATAATTTTTGCTCAAAAATACCTTTAGCTATTTCTTCACTGATAAAATAAACTCCATTTGGTGAAGGGTGGATATAATCATCAGAACTAAGGTATTCCAAGCTTCCTCCCTCATTTCCTTTTAAAGATTTTTGGTAAATATTAATTAAAGGAATTTGGTGAGCATTGGCATAATCAATATGGTTTTTTATATATTGGGTTCTTTCATCTGCCCACTGAGCTCTTTTTTCTGGAGTTAAATCAACTAATTTTTTTCCATAGCTATATCTGTTTGGAGCAATTGTTGCCACAAAGGCAATTTTTGCTTTGGGGTTTTCTCTTCTTGTAGCTTCCATAATCTTATCAAGAGCTTCAGTCTGCTTCTTTAATCCTTGATCCAAAGGCATTTCTGATAAAGGATTATTTCCAAAGGATTCAATCAAAATTAAATCAAAAGCTATATCTAAAATTGGCCTAAAATCCCTTCCATGAAAAGTGGTTTTTTCTAACCTTTCTTGGACAGATAAAATATTTGTTGATCCAAAGCCATAATTTAAGACCTCAAAAGTTTTATCTGTGTAATATTTTTTAAGGTACATTCTTAGCTCATCACTATTCCCTAACTTTTCTGTCATAGAGTCTCCTACCAAAACTATGGTGTAATCTTGAAAGTATTTCACCTTTTTTCTCCCATTAATATCTATATCCTGGGGTTTTCTATTTTCTTGAGGAGCAGACTTCATCCCTAAAACTTTTATCTCTATTTTTTTATCTATATCAAAACGGTAAAAAAATCCTAAGGCCAAGAATAAAAAAATGGGGGTAAGAACCAGGAAAGATCTTTTGTTTAAAATCACCTAACCATTATGTCACACTTAAGCAAGTAAGTTTTGTGAGGTTGACAATAAATATTTCTTTACCTAAGCTTAAATTAAAGGCTAATATGCAAATCCGCTACTACTCAAAGATTATAGCTCCAATAATATTTCTAGCAGCAACTTTTCTCATCCCTAAATATAGCTTTCAAATGGATATTTCCACATTTTTGACCATAGTAGCCTTAATTTTTGCTATCTTAGTAGGCTTTTTTATAGCTGCTGCTACTTCCAATTATTTAAGGCTCCAAACTTTAATCGCCCAAGAAGATGCTACCCTGATATCTATTTATAATCTCTGTAAAATACTTCAACCTGCTAGTTTTGATCAAATTACTCAGGCAATTGACACCTATACTGCTCATTCTTTAGATTTTGAAATTAAGGATTATGTAGAAAACACAGAAAAAGAATTTGATGTATTAATAGACTTATTAGATAAAATAGAACCAAAAGATCCCACTAAAACCTATTTAATCTCCAATCTTATGGATGAAATTAACCAAATGCTAGAACAAAGACAGGAATCAATGTTAGTTTCCAGGCAAATAGTTAGTAGAGACCACTGGGTGATCTTGATTCTTTTGGCCATTGTTCTAAATATGCTACTTTTATCTTTTAGAAATACCCAATTCATTACTAATCTTTTAATCTCAATAATGATGACAGCTTCCTATCTAATACTGATCTTAATTTATGAGGTTGATTCAAATAGATTTTTAGAGGAAAAGCTTTCTTATGGAGGCACCCAAAGAGTGTTTAAGGTAATTGGGACTCTAAAATATTTTCCAGAGGAGGCTATAAAAAATAAAAGAATCAAAAAACCTCAAGAAAAACACAGAATTGGAATCAAAACTAACTCAGATACCAGAGAGATCCAGGTGGTAGAGTAACTGCTTGGTTTATTGAAACTAACAAATACACCCTGCTATAATTGGCACCATGATAGATGATGAGCCAAAACAACTTTATGTCACCCACTCCAAGAATTTTGATTTTAAAAATCAGCTCTATTATCCGATTAGAAATTCTTCTTTAAACACAAAGTTTCGTATTGCTTTACCGCATGAATTTAGCGATAGCCCTTTCTCCTCTAAAAAATTTATTTCTTCCTGCTATAAAATATTAGCTGAAGTTTCTTTCCCATCTACAGGACAAGGCATAGAGCTTGGATGGGCTGATGCCTACTCAATACCTATTATTTGTTTTTACAGAACAGGATCAAAACCTGCAGGATCTCTTAAAACAATAGCTGATATTTTTTTAGAGTACTCTTCGCCAGAGGAAATGATTAATCTACTAGAAAATAAATTAGGCGTGAATAAACAACTCTAGTCCATGCAAGTCGAACAACTGGAACAAATTCAGGTTATAAATTGGAGAAACGAAATAGTAAATAGTGTTTTAGCAAGAGGTTTAAAGCCCAGTAGTCAGCTAGAGGGAATGTATTTGGGATCTGGCACCGGTAAACCACTAAATATGTTAGAAGGTGTTCTTATAGATGGTGTAGATGATGATCCGATGTTCAAAATAGGATTTAAAAGATCACGGTATGACCTAGGAGAGGCGCTTTACGCAAACGAGCTTTCAGTTCTCCCTGTTGTAGCTGAAAGGCCAGAGAATGGACCTTTTTATCTCCGTTTCTACCGCGATCCTGCAAACCTTGGCTTAATTACAGCTAGGGTGAATAGTTCATTCCTTGTAGTAATTTTAACGGATAATAACTGCCCCAGAAGGTTAGATCCAGTGGACCCAGAGGATTCTTTATGCTTTATTTTTCCCTCTTTAATATGGGAACAGTACCCAAAATTAGTAAATCATGATTTACTGACAAAGGTGCGGGCGACTGCGACACAAGTAATGCGCTGCTTTTCCGGGGGTTTCCCTACTGAAATTCCAGTCCCAGACTATGAATCAGTCTTAAGACAGCTATCGCTAGAACATCCTGGAATGAAATGGGTACACGGTGTTCGTCTTCCTATCGCTGAAGATCTAAAAAGCCAAAAAAACTAAGGATAGTTGGATTTTTTTTGTTTGTACGCCCGGAGGGAAAACACACCCCCCGCCATGGCGGGGCCGAACAAGCTAAAGCTACTTGGATTCTTCAAGAGCAAAAAAGTTTCAGACTACTGGAGTAAGACTCCAGCGTCTGAATCTTGTACCCCTAATGTTTTCTCGTTGGAACCAAGTTATAGCTTCATTAAATCAGTGGGGTGCTATATTTAACTCGAGCTTCAAACCAGCCTTAGCATAGACTACCATTTGGGATTAGAAATATTTATTATTGAACTAAATTAAAATAGGTTTATAATAAGCGTATGGATGATAAAACTATTCAACAAAGTGTTCAAGTTAGAATTCCCGATAGTATCGCTTCGGGAGTTTATGCAAACGTAGTAAATATTAATGCTAGCCAAAATGAGGTAGTTATGGATTTTATTTTACACATTCCAAATCAACCAAATGCAATATTGTCCAGCAGGGTGATTGTCTCTAGGGGCACTGCACAAGAATTATCAGATTTACTTGAGGCCTTACTAAGGGTTGTTAAAAAGGCCGAAAAGGAGGAGAAGAAATAAATGTTGCAAACCTATACACTACCAAAGATTAAAAATACAAAAATATCTTATAAACCTTCAAACAGCGATTACACAATCGTAACTCAACAGGTAAAGGTACCAATTTCGATATTGGATAAAGAATTATCAGCGGAATTAAAGGATAAAAAATTACTATCGAAAATAAAAAAAGCTCGTCTAGAATATCAGGAAGGTTCGGTCACTAGTGAAGAAGAAATTTATAGTTTACTAGAAAACTAAGGGTGCAAAAATTTGAGATAGTTTATACTAAGACATTCACTGATGACCTCCAAAAGTTAATTAAAAGCGACTCATCTTTAAAAAGTAAAATCAAGAATGCTATTGAGAAATTAAAATTTTTTCCTTATGCTGGTCAGAGAGTAGAAGCTTCAGAATTAGCGCAACGTAGAATATGGGTAGGCGATAATTATAGATTATTTTACGATACTGAGGGAGACAAAGTTATTATTCTTCATTTGAAGAAAAAAGATAAACATACTTATAAATAAGTTCAGAAAATATAATAAGGCGTGGTGGTGCAAAATGAGCATTGGAAAATCTAGAAAAGAGCTAAAGCTTTTAAAAGTAGTCGGCGAACTAGAAGTTAATCCCTCCATATCCAACATTGAACTTGCAAATAAAGTCGGTGTTCACAGAAATACAATAGCAAGATATTTATGGGAGATTCAACAGCGTGAATCCGAAAGTATATCCAAAAGGAGATCAGAGGTCATGGTTAATCTGGAACGAAATGCCGAAGCTATTAGGTATGAGTTAATGTGCCTCTGGACGGATGCTTATGGGAAGCTTTATGATTCAAAACCAACACAGCTAGTAGAAATTAGTCGAGCTAAATGGGCAATGGAGAAGGAATTAGCAAGAATAAAATTACTGATGTATACTCCTATAATAGGAAAATAAAGAGGTCAAGCAATGTTTTTACACGATCTTTTAATAGGATATTTCTCTAACTTTTTATATGATCGTTTTCATATAACCTTTGGACTAAGTGAGGCTAAATCGCAGAATTTAAAAGAACTAAAAACAAAGATGAGTGATGGGATAGTAAAGTACCGTCAGGAACTAAAAGCCAATAGACATATTTCAGTCAAGACTAGAGACAGATTAGAGTTTTGCTCCTTAAGATTATTAGGGGAAATTCCTGGAATTGATATAGAATGCAATAAGCTTCTTAACATTTGGGATCAGACTATGAACGAGAATGAAATGGGTTTGATTAATGATGGTGAGGTTTCTAAAATTAGATTTCAACTTATTGAGCTAACTAAAACCGTAATCATGAAAGTTAACAAGCTCAAATATTAGAAGCAAAATAATGGTTTGGGGTCTATTGATAGACCTTAATGTATCCTTTTATTTCTGGCGTAGGGGTTGGTGTTGGCGCAACAAATTGTGATGGTTGCCATTGTTCAGTGAATACTTGATTGGCTTTATTTAAAGAGTCTAGGTATTCTTGACTAGGTTGGTAAGGGGGATAAGTTGGCAAGGGAGCAGGAGTGTAATTCAGTTGACCGAGGTTAGCAGGAGGAGTATAAGCAGTATTTGCTTTTTGTTGCCAATAAGAACACTGATCTGAAGTCATATAATCATATGTTTTAGATTCACCTGAATATTTATAATAAACCGTGCAAGGAGGATAAGTCGAGGTATTGGTAATTGTTGTTTTTCTTTGGCTGTTATTGGCATAGCAATCCCAATCTCCCTGAGTCATACTGTAGGTTTTTCCATCAAAGGGAGATACCTTGGTTAGGATCTCATTTTCATAAACAGAAATTTGTTTACCTGAACAATATTCCTTATAAGGGATAATACTACCTGATCTTGATCCATTGATTATAGTTTGTGATGTAGACACAGATTTTTTAACTGGGGATGTTATTGGTATATCTGAATCTTTTTGTAATTCTAAGCAGCCAGTTTGGGTAGATATCCAACCCTTCGGACAATTACTTGGTGTTGGAATAACAGAAACGGAAGTTTCCAAGTTTATATTATCTTTTATTATTTCAGTTCCTAAAACTGTAGCGCTTACAGTAGCCAAACCTACAAATGACCAAATTAAAAGTGGTATAAAAGCGATTCCTTTTTGATCCATCATTATAGGTTAATGATACTCCTCGTATCTTATAAAATCAAAAATTAGTACTTCGGATTACAGAAGTTTTAATTTAGAGTCTTGAAGAAAAAGCCAAAAAGGTGTATATTCTAACTGTTAGATCGACCTGTTTTATTAACTAAGTCGCACGGAATTGTGCGGCTTTTTTTTGTGGATTTTTGGGTCTTGCTAACCTCCAGCCAGGTTAGAGTAAAACGTTTTAATAGGAGTCGGGAGAAGAAATCAGAGTCTAGTCTCCCGACCGGACTCTGATTTCTTTGGTCAAAAAAGGTCGAAATAAGCACAAAAAAATAGGCAAAAATAGGTAAAAAACATGGGAAAACGTGGATTTAGAATCCTGGTAGATACGCATAAATTAGTAGAAAAAGGTAGAAAGGAGGAAATATGAAACCAGATTTACAAGCTGAACTTAATTTCATTGTAACAATGCTAAAGGATAGTGGATCTATAAAACGAGTCTATAAGGAAGTGAGAAAAAAGACTCGGTATAACTCGGTTGGTGATTATCCCATTATTAGCTTCATTTGCTCTGTAGCTAAGGAGATAGGGATGAATGTTACTAAAGAATCACTAGTTGAAGCCTTAAAAATTACTCAGGACAGAGAGTTTAAAAAGGTTAGAGAGGACAGTCAAATTGTCAGTCAACTTTGTGCCTAGAAGATTTTTTAAAAGGGCATATAACGGCTGAAAAACAAAAAGATGATTAGCACTTCAAGGGCGAGAAAAATGCTTGGGAAAGAGTATGCTTCTATGAGTGATTCTCAGATTGAGAAACTCATAGGCGATTTATATGCTCTAGCTGATATTGTTACAGGCCAAATTAGGATCAAAGTTTCCAACAAACAACTTGGGGTTATTGATTCCAAGTTACAGGAAGGTCAAAATGGAATTAAACCAACTTAAAAGACCAGTGAAAGCAATAATTTATACCAGAGTCAGCACAAAAGAACAGGTTGAGGGCTATAGTCTCACCTATCAAGAGAAGCTTTGCAAGGAACATTGTGTCCGTGAAGATTGGGAGGTAATTAAAATATTCCAAGAGCAGGGTGAATCAGCTAAAACCGCCGACAGAACGCAGCTACTTAACCTCCTTAAGTACGTCCAAGAAAATAAAGGTAAAGTAGACGTTGTCTTAATCCATAAAATAGATCGAGTGGCTAGAAATCTAGAGAACCATGTAGCGATTCGGGCAACGCTTTCGAAGTTTGGTGTGATGCTACGATCCGTTTCGGAAAACATCAACGAAACGTCTCAGGGCAAGTTAGTGGAGAACATATTCGCTACGTTTGCTCAGTTTGATAATGATTTAAGGTCTGAGCGAACTATTAGTGGTATGAGAGAAAAGCTGTCTCAGGGTTTATGGGCTTGGGGAGCTCCTCCAGGTTATAAGAACTCCCCTTCAGGATTAGTGATAGACAAAGAAATTGCCCCGTTTATCCAGAAAGCATTTGAAGTTTACTCACGGGGCATTTATACAATTAAAGATATTGCTAAAAAGCTAAATAAATGGGGTATGCGATCAAGAGGTGGAAAAAAGATTCTACCTCAATTAGTTACTAAGATATTTGAGAATAAGCTCTACATTGGCGAAATTGAGGTCAAAAAATGGAACATAGAGACCCAGGGTTTGCATCCACCTCTAATAAGTAAGGAAATCTTCTATAAAGTCCAAGCAATTAGGAAGGGAAGATCTTTTACGGCTGTTCCTCGTCTTACTAACAACCCAGAGTTTCCTCTTAAAAATATAGCCATGTGTATGACTTGTGATAGTAATTTAACGGCAAGTTGGTCGAGGGGAAGGCATGGAACAAGATATGGATATTACCACTGTGTAAAATGTGGCAAAACAAGAATAGCTAAAAATCTGCTAGAAGGTGCATTCTATAATAAACTTCAAAAGATAGAGCCGAACGATAAGGTTAAAAAGCTTTTTAAGGAGGTTTTGCTCGATGTTTGGAGACAAAAACAGATGGAGGCAACAACTTCTGTAGATCGGATTGACAGAAATTTAATTACTCTAAGGGAGATGAAGAATAAGCTGGTTGAGAAAAACCTCCAAGGAGTATTACCAGACAATGATTTCCGTGAACAGAATATAAGCCTTAATTCGCAAATACAGGTTAAAGAGATCGAACGGAGTGAATATAGGGACGAAGAAACAAATATCGACTACCTAGTCAGCTTGTCTGAAAGTATTTTTACTGGAGTTGCTCTAGTTTGGGCGGAGGCAACAATGGAGGATAAACTACGATTCCAACACCTATTATTTCCAAAAGGGATCTTTTATGAAGACAAAAGTATTAGAACCCCGGAATTAGGGCTTCCCTTTGCTCTAATCTCGGAGTCTAGGCCTTCAAAAACAACTTTGGTACGCCCGGAGGGAATCGAACCCCCGACCGAGTGATTAGAATTCACCTGCTCTATCCGCTGAGCTACGGGCGCGTATTGTTGTATTTTACCAGATTCTGGGGATTATCCCAACTATTGCCCTAGATTTACCCATGGCTTAATATTAAGAAGGTGTTAAAAAAGGCTGTCCCATTATTATTTCTTGGTATTGGAGTTTTTCTCTTAGTCCAAATAATCTTACCGTTAATCTCTTTTAAAATTTGGGAGATTTCTGTAACCAACCAAAATTCACCTTTAATAAGCCCCAATTCTGAAAATCAAAATGTAGCTGGGGTATCTATCCAAAACCATGAAAATTTCCCTGCTCTAGTCTCCACTAATACCAGAACTTCCCCTACTCCTTACTCAGAATTTAATTTATCTATACCTAGTTTAAAATTAGAAAGATTAAAAGCCAAGGTTGATACCAATAATTTTGAACAAAATTTAGCCCATCTTCCTGGATCTGCTTTACCTGGAGAAAAGGGAAATGTTTTTATTACAGGACACTCATCATTACCCCAGCTTTTTAGTACAAGTAATTTTAAGGCTATTTTTGCCAACCTTCCAAATATAAAAAAAGGAGACCAGATAATTATTGATGCTGGTGGCCAGAAATTTGAATATATTGTTGATGGATTAAAAATAGTTAATCCAAAAGAGATTTGGGTGATTAATCCTCCAGATAATCAGGGAAGATATTTATCACTAATGACCTGTGTTCCACCTGGGTTGTATCTAAAAAGATTAGTGGTTATTTCCCATCTCAAATAAATTTTTCTTTCCCTTGAATTACTCAAGCAAAACTACCCTTTGCAGGAGATTACATTGGCCTAACCTTTTTCTTTTAAAACAACCACTGTGGCATTAAAAACAGGGGCGTCTTCAAGATTAATGCCCATATACTTAGGATCAATCGAATCAAAATCTATGGCAATTCTTGTAGGAGCCCCTGGGAGTAAAGGTTGCCAGTAGAAATATCTATTTGGATATTTTCTCCTGGGAGTCATCATTTTATCAACCATGCCAAGAATTTCATTATCTACTTTTACACCTACTGCCTTTGCTACATTTATGGCTCGTTGTCTGTTAGCTTCATATTCCTCTTCGCTTATTGGCAGACTGTCGCTTTTGAAATGAAGTGGCCCAACAGGTATCCTGAAACCTTTAGGGAGGTGGAGAACTCTATCTATGGCTGTATAAGAGCTTAATTCAGGATATTCCTCAATTAAGTCATTATCCGGCTCAACGATTCTTTCAACTATTTCTATTTCTGGTGGATAGTCGCTAGGGTGCCCCTGTACTAGTATACCCCAATGATTGTATGACCAAAACGCCGCTGTAAAACTATCTTCTCCAATTAATCTATCAAAAGTGTAGGAAAAGCCAGTATGACCAAACGGTGGCTGTGAGCAAAAAGCAATATCTGCTAAAGGATAACATCCTGGCTGATCTCTAATGATTTCTGAGATTTGCAAACGAAGCTGCTCATCTTTAGCCCTCCTTTGCAAGTCTAGCTGTTTTTGACCTCTTATTAATCTTCGAGCTAAATTATCTACCAAGAGAAAAATTCCTCCTCTTTGCGGTTTCTCTACAGCATGTAGTTTATTAGCTTTAAACTGAGCATGAATTTCTTGAAGATGTGTATCAGTTTCCATCATAGCAGCAGAATTTTACCCCACTTGCTTATTAATTTCAATAACTATGAGTTAATCCTTTAATAATTTAGGATAGAATAAAGAAGATCTTGCCCCGTCTGGAGCGGGTGATAAGAAATCTTGCCCCGCTTAGGCGGGGTCGAACTAGCTAAAGCAAATTCAGTCCCCATACTCGATTAACCAAAAAATCAGCCACAAGGGCTGATTTTTGCTTAAGAGCGGGTGATCGGACTCGAACCGACGACGTTCACTTTGGAAAAGTGACATTCTAACCACTGAATTACACCCGCTTATCTGTATTATATCTAAAATGGATGGTTTTTAAAATATTTATCTATATAGATAAAAAATCCAAAAGTAAATATTGAAACTGACATTAGAACTGATACTCCAATTAAGGCTGCTTCTATCATAAATCCTTCCTTTTTTGGCCAAAAAATACCACAAAGTCTTGCTCTAGTGGGGTTAAACCAATAAAAAAGCTCCAGGAAAATATCCTGAGCTTGTCTAAATTATACCATATTCTCTACTCTTATATCTTGAATCTTCTGTCTGAGAGAAATGGGTTTGGTTTTCTACTAATTGGAATAGCATCCAGTAGAACTCCTCTTTGTATAGTCCAATCACCAAACTTATTATTCACTTTATCCATAGTTTTTAGAATTAAACTCTTCTTTTGATCTTCTGGTAGTAAAGACATGCTCACCAAAGCTGTAGATTTTAGATTAGAAACAGAGACTCCTATCATCCTGATTTTCTCTTTATCCCAGATAGATAAAAAGATTTCCCAAGCTACCTGAGAAATTTCTAAACCATCACAGGTGGGTTGAATAGTTTTTTGAACACTTCCTCCTCCAAGTGAAACTCCTTGATCAAAGGCTGATCTGTACCATAGATGAATGGTTTTACCCATTAAATTTTTATTCCTTAACCTAAAAGCTACCATCTCACCCATCTTCAGTAACACCTGTCTAATCTCTATTAAATTATCAGTATCATGATCAATAGTGTGTCTGTGGCCAATTGATTTAACCTCTTCCCTCTGGAAAAAAGGTCTTACTGGGCTATCATCTATTCCCCGAGCCATATTATATAGAACCTCCCCATAACTTTTAAAAGAAGCTAGAAGTAATTTCAGCGGTACCTTTCTTAAACTTTTAAAATCCTTAATCCCCATATTAAATAATCTTCTTTTAGTCCTAAACCCTATCCCACAAATATCATCCAACTCCACTTTATCTAAAACCTCCAAAGCTGTTTTTTGATCAGGGATTATTACTAAACCATCTGGTTTTTTTAAAGATCCAGCAAGCTTTGCCATAAGTTTGTTGTATGAGATCCCAATGGAACAGGTAATCTTCTCCCCCACTTCAACTTTTAACCTTTGTTTAATTTCCTGAGAGATGTCAATTGCTACTTTGATGGGTGGCGCGGAGGAGAGATCTCGGGCGTCGACCGCAAGTGAGTGAAACGAACGAGGACGCACCTGAGATACCGAAGCGACAGGACCCATCAAAGATACATCTAAAAAAGCTTCATCTATAGAGAAAATCTCTAGTTTATCTGAATAATCTTTTAATATGTTTAAAAACTTAGTAGTGACAGAAAGATACTTCTCGTGATTACTTTGGACAATTATTATTTCTGGACAAACCCTTTTGGCTTCCCAAATCTGCATCCCAGTTTTTACTCCCAGAGCTTTTGCCTCTATAGAAGCAGTAGCCAAAACAGTCCTGGTCTCTCGGTCCCCACCAGTAACCCCAATTGGTTTTCCTCTCAATCTTGGGTTAGCCTGTTGCTCAACTGAGGCAAAAAATGAATTAAAATCTATATGTAAAATAACTCTCATCCTTCTTCCACAGCCTCCAGGAACCATTTTAACTCATGACTATCAAACCTCAGTTGGTAAAAGTTACCACCAGAAGAGATGGAAAAATGGTAAAATAACGAAGCACCGCTTTTAGAAGTATGAACTAAGTTAACTGTATCTACTTTTATCTGACGGTCACGCCAAAAAAACAAATAAGGTTGTATATGACTTTGTTTGAAAAAGACCCAAACATTAATAGGATCTAAAATTTTAACCATGATATTTAATCTAAACCAAAGTAAACCCGAAGTCAAGAGATTAATCCTTAATCTTTTTGGCTTTGCCTTTTTACTCTTCCCTGCACAGGCTTTAGCAATAACAGACCCTTTATCTGTTCCTAATAATAAATTTGGTATTCATATTATTTCACCTACCCATGACGAATCTTTACCTGCTGCTCAATTAGTAAACTCCTCTGGTGGTGATTGGGGTTATATTACAGTTTTAATTGAGAGTGAGGACCGTAAAACTGATAAGTGGCAAACATTTTTTAATGACTTAAGAAGAAAGCATCTTATTCCTTTAGTAAGGATTGCTACCAAACCAATTGGTAGCAACTGGAAAATCCCTGATACAAATGATGCAACTGATTGGGCTAATTTTTTAGATACTCTCACTTGGCCAACTAAAAATAGATATGTGATTGTCTATAATGAGCCTAATCAAGGACAAGAGTGGGAAGGACAAGTGAATGCCACACATTATGCTAAAATTTTAAATCAAACAATTGATGCCCTAAAGGCAAAGAATCCTGATTTCTTTGTTTTAAATGGTGGCCTTGACGCCTCTGCTCCTTATAAACTACCTCTCTTCCAGGATGAATTAAGCTTTTTAAAAGAAATGGACCAGGCTGTCCCTGGAATTTTTAATAAATTAGACGGCTGGGTCTCTCACTCTTACCCAAATCCTGGCTTTGCTGGATCCCCTGATGACATTGGGCGCGGCACAGTGAGGACTTGGATCTGGGAGCAAAGGATGCTCCAAAGTTTAGGTCTTTCTAAAACATTACCTATTTTTATCACAGAAACAGGCTGGAAACACGCTGAGGGCCTGGATTATGATAAGTCACTACCCTCAGCAGATACTATTGGAGAATATTTTAAAAAAGCTTTTCAATATGCCTGGAACTCATCTCAAATCGTAGCTGTAACACCTTTTCTATTAACCTATCTTGATAGCCCTTTTGACCACTTTTCCTTTAAAAAACCCACTGGAAATTCTCAAAATATGAAAATATTGGGTGCTTCTTTTCCCGAGTACTATCCTCACTATGAAACATTACTAAGTATGGCCAAAACAGCTGGCAAACCTGCCCAGGAAAATAAAGCTCAACTTACAAAAGGATCTATTTATCATAATATGGTTTCTGGTGAAAGCTACACCATACCCTTAACTTTTAAAAACACAGGCCAATCTATTTGGGGAGATGGAGAAAAATTAGAACTTAGGGCTATAGAAGGAGGACAGGATCTAGGTATATTGCCCGCAGAACTCTCGGTAGGACAAAAAATAGAACCTGGTCAGGAAGCTTCTTTCAATCTAAGAATCCATACTCCTAAAACAGGAGACTATAAAATTAGCCTACAGCTTTTCCATGAGGGCAAGGCTTTTGATCAACCACCATTTGATTTTCCGGTCCAAGTGGATTCTCCTGTTATATTAATAATTAATTCTACTTTAGGATGGAAAAAAGATTTTAGTGGAAGTTATTTCCTTGATATCAATTCAAACTTGTTCCAGAATACAATTTCTTTTGATTTAGATAATAATGGTAAGTCCAAACCAATAGAGGCTAGATATTTACTACCAAACTATAATTTTACCTTTACCATCACTAAACCTTTTTATAAACAAAAATCAATCCAGGTTATAGTTAAATCAGGCATGAATACCCTTAATTTTGGAGAGCTTGAGCCAGATTTTCTATCTGCTGCTTTAAACCCCCAAGAACTTTGGAATTTACTACCCTTTTCTAAGTAAATTAGCCTTAAATCAAAGTATTGACATGATAATATAAAATTGTTAAAATGTTTTTACTTGTTAACCGTAAGGTTTACAGGTTCTCGAAGGATCCGGCGCAAGCCGGATTTTTCGTGGGAAGAATTTAATTACAACTACTGGAGAATTAGATCGTAAACTGATAAAATATTGTGCATGGTGGTCGTAGCTCAACGGTAGAGCGCTGCCCTGTGGAGGCAGATGTTGCGGGTTCAAATCCCGTCGATCACCCTCATAAACAAGCTGGTCTAAAAAGACCGGCTTTTTTGTGATTGATCGGGTGAATGAAGCCGCTCTGTGGGCTGTAGGTGCAAAACACCGAAGTACTTTGC